>Ga0209566_100018_pt1 | contig 448638 bp, 378 predicted proteins | sample Araplavi_mTSA_r2_2_FD_184287 | JGI IMG/M metagenome (GOLD analysis project Ga0209566, IMG submission 184287) | Arabidopsis root microbial communities from North Carolina, USA - plate scrape CL_Cvi_mTSA_r2 (SPAdes) (version 2) | ecosystem: Host-associated > Plants > Roots > Endosphere | place...
CACTCCGCACTGCAGTGGGCGACACCCGCCGAATTCGCCCGTCAGGCAAGGAAAAACGCCTCGGCGGACGAATCAACGACGCCGGAAATCTCCACTTCTGGACGGTACTAATTCCGGTGCAGGGTCACCAGGGGATACATCGCCAGCAGTTGACCGAAAAAGGGTGCAATGCAACACCTGCCGAATGCCACCGGCAGCGAGACGCGCAACTGCCCAACCGGCGTATCGCCACGATCCGCGATCATGGCGTCAGCTTCGGCAACCGCCTCAAGAATTTTGCGCGCGCGCTGATAGTAGGCCGCCCCAGCCTCAGACACCGTCACCTGCCGAGTCGACCGATTCAGCAGGACCGCCCCCAGCTCGGCCTCGAGGCCGTCGATCGTGCGTGTGATGGACGACGTCGCCAGTTCCAGTCGACGTGCAGCAGCAGAACACCCTTTGGCGTCGACAGTCTCGACAAACATTTGGAGTGCCTGAAGCTTGTCCATATGTAAGACCTCTTAAAGGGGGACAGGTTGGTGGTGCTCGCTAAGCGGGATTGCCTGTGCGGACATCTCGCCCGCGCGGCCTTCGGCTGATGGGTTGAAGCTCTCAACATTGCCCGTAGCGCAAAGCTAGCTTGCGCACGCTGTGCATTCCGACCGTCAGCTCGAATGCCTAGGATAGGTACACCCCGAGATTGGAGCAATCACACATGAAGAACATCGACATCGAGGTCGCTTATGACTTCATCTGCCCGTGGTGCGGGATCGGTCATCGCAACCTCAAGCTGGCGTCGCGGGAACCAGCTTGCGCAGCCGGGCGTTCTCGCGCTCAAGCTGCTTGAAGCGTTTGGCTTGGTCGTGCTGCAAGCCGCCGTAATCCTTGCGCCAGCGGTAATAGCTTTGCTCGAAAATACTGGCCTCCTTGCAGGCCAACTGGGTGGTCTTTCCACTGCCCATCGCTACTTCGATGAGCCGCGGCTTCGCGATGATTTGTTCGGGGGTAAAGCTCTTGCGGGGTATCTTCGGTTGCTCCTTGCCAGCGTTGAATTCTCTCTTTCAACCTGGACTCGAAACAACCGGTCACGTCATGTAACGCCTGACCGTGCTTCTGGACACGCCCAGCCGTCTCAATTCGCCTTACGATCAGATGGAAAAATTCAAGAGGGTAGCGACACTCAATCGGCAGCAATAGGTGGCTGAAACTCGACAAGTTTCAGCCATCCAAGTCGGAGCGTATACGACAGCCTGTCGCCGCAGCTCAACTCGTCGTCAGGATGATTTTCCCCACATTCTCCGCCGATTCCATGCGTCGATGGGCGTCGGCAGCTCGCGCCAGAGGAAACGTACTGTCGACAACAGGCTCGAGGCGCCGGCCACCGGAGAAACGCTTGAGCCAATGTTCACGGAAACGCCGGACCATAGCGTGCTTTTCAGCCTGGGCGCGCGACTTCATGACCGTGCCGATAATCTGGATGTGGCGGTACAAAATGGTCTCCAGGTCGACACTCACCTGCCCGCCCCCACCCAGAATCCCAACTTGCACAAGACGCCCTCCGTGCGCGAGGGAAGCAATATTGCGGGCAAAGTACGGTTCCCCGACGAAATCAATTACTAGATCGACGCCCCGCCCACCAGTCTTTTGGGCGACGACAACTGCGAAATCCTGCGTGCGGTAGTCGATGACATGGTCGGCGCCCAGTTGAACAACGCGTTCGATTTTCGACGCCTCGGCGGTCGCGAACACGGTCGCTCCGGTTGCGTATGCGAGTTGTACCGCGGCGGAACCAACACCGCCTGCCGCCGCGTGAATGAGCACGGAGTCTCCTTGCTTGAGGCGGCCGAGATGCATCATCGCTTCATGCGCGGTGACAAACACTTCGGGAATGGCCGCCGCGTGCACGTAATCAAGCGGCTCCGGAATCGGCATCGCCATACGCCAGTCGATGCGGGCAATTTCGGCATACGCGCCGCCGCCGACCACACCCATGACGCGGTCGCCCACCTTGTAGCCCTCGACCGACGCGCCGACTTCCAGTACCTCGCCCGCGATTTCCAGCCCCATGATGGTCGAGTCGCCGAAGTTCGGGCGGCCGTAACCGCCGCGTCGATGCGTGAGGTCCGCGCGGTTCACACCTGCCGCGCGGACACGGACCAGCAGGTCGTCGGGGCGCAGTTCCGGGTCGGGAACGTCGGCGAGTTTGAGAACATCGGCATCGCCGAATTCGTTGAAGGTGATGGCTTTCATGATTGCGTGTCCTGTTATGCCTGTACATCGCCGAGCGTCGAGTGCGCAGCGGCGGAAGCTGAGATTGCGGCCGGAAAACCTGCGTAGAACGCGAGGTGGGTAACGGTTGCTGCGAGTTCTTCCCGCGTGACGCCGTTACTCATGGCACGCCGCAGATGCGCGGGAAGCTCGTCATGGTGGCCGCCAACAATCAGGGCGGCGACGGTCACGAGGCTTCTGTCCCGTGGCGAAAGAGCAGGATCGGCCCAGACCTGCGGGAACAGCACGTCGTCGACGAGTGCTGCGAGCTTCGGCGTGAACGCGCGCGCGGCTTCGCGCGGGCTGTCGAAATTGGCTCTTGACATGGTTGGGCGCTCCTCAGATTTGGCTGATGAATTTGTTGGTGAGATAGAACTCAATGCCTTCGGCGCCACCTTCAGAACCGATTCCACTTTCCTTGAGGCCACCGAACGGAAGCTCGGTGGACACGATGCGGTACTGGTTAATGCCAATCATCCCGGCTTCCAGCCCGTCGCCAACGTCGATGGCAGTGCGCGCGTTATTCGTGAACGCATAGGCCGAGAGGCCATACGGCAGGCGATTCGCTTCGGCGAGGCCGTCTTCAAGCTGGTCGAAGCGCATCAGCACCGCTATGGGACCGAAAGGCTCTTCGTGCATCACGCGGGCGTCCATCGGTACGTCGGAGAGCACGGTCGGTTCGAAGAAGTAGCCGTCGCCCGCGATGCGCTTTCCGCCGCTCAGCACCTTTGCGCCGCGCGCCACCGCATCGGCGACGAGTTCTTCCATCTTTGCTATCTGTCGCGGATTCGCGAGCGGGCCAACTTGCGTGCCGGGCTGCATGCCGTCGCCCACCTTGAGCGCCTGGGTAGCGGACACGAAGTGGCCAACGAACTCGTCGTAGACCTCGCGCTGAATCAGGAAGCGTGTCGACGAGATACAAACCTGGCCAGTGCCGCGAAAGCGGTTCGCCGCACCTTCGACGGCGGCCCGTTGAACGTCAGCATCCTTGAATACGAGCACGGGACCGTGGCCGCCGAGTTCGAGCGTAATCGGCTTGACGCCTTCGGCGGCACGCGCGGCGAGCAGTCGGCCGATGGGAACGGAGCCCGTGAACGTCACCTTGCGGATAATCGGTGACGCAATCAGCGTCTTCGACACCTCATCGGGCACGCCGAAAACCACCTGCAGCACGCCCTTGGGCAAACCTGCATCGTCGAGTGCGCGAGCAAGCGCAAGTGCCGTCGCCGGGCTTTCCTCACCGGGCTTGATGATGACGCTGCAACCGGCAGCCAGTGCCGCCGAGAGCTTGCGAGCCGGCGTGATGGCCGGGAAATTCCATGGCGTGAAGGCGGTGACCGGCCCGATGGCCTGCTTCTTCACCAGTTGTTGCACGCCTGGGCGGTTCGACGGGACAACACGACCGTCGATACGACGCGCCTCTTCCGCGAACCATTCGAAGTATTCGGCAGCACGCAGCACTTCATCGCGGCTCTCGGCGAGCGGCTTGCCCTCTTCCAGCGTCAGCAGTTCCGAAATGTGAGTGGCGCGCTCGCGAATCAGGTTCGCTCCGTCTTTGAGAATACGTGCGCGCTCCGCCGGCACGGTGTTGCGCCATACGTCGAACGCGCGCTTCGCAGTCTGCAACGCCTGCTCAAGGTCAGCCGCCGTTGCAAGCGGCACGCGGCCGAGTTCCTGCAACGTAGCGGGATTGACGACCGGAGCAGTGTCGCGTTCGCGGGCAGCAATCCATTCGCCGTTGATGAAGAGATGGAGGGAGTCGTAGCGAGCGTTCATTTTTTCAACCTCAATATAGTTAGTAATCCGAAACAATCAGCATTCATGGCTAGCCAGATACCTGGGCTTATCCCGGTGTTTTCAGGTCAAGCGAAGCTGGAGAGAGCGGCTTTGGCTTACGGCTGTCAGTGAGTGCCTGTCTGTGGAGCCAAGTCTAGGAGGGATGCCTCCCCGGTTTTAGCCGGAGCAGAAAGAATGATTCTTTCCGTGAGAGGGAAAATCTGTGCGCTCTGTGTGGGTACGCTTACCGACACGCAAGGCGGCGCTCGCCTATGATGGCCGGACGCCGTGGCACGCGGCCCGTGCGGTGCGGGCGCCGAGATGATGAATTCAGACGAATGGGGCAGGTGGGATGGACAAGTTATATAACATGTCGGTTTTTGCAAAAGTCGTCGAAATGGGAAGCTTCACTGCGGTCGCGAACCATCTGGACACGACGGTAGGAAACATCTCGCGCGCTGTTTCGGTGCTGGAAGAGTCGCTGGACACCCGGCTCATGCAGCGCTCGACGCGCCGTCTTGTCATCACCGACGCGGGACGGCGGTTCTACGATCGGTGCGTGGCCATCCTGACCGACGTGGAGCATGCTGAGGCCGAGGCGCGGGACGCCCTGCTGGAGCCGCGCGGCACGTTGCGCGTCCACTCGGTGCCCGGACTTGGGCGCAATCTGGTGACCCGCGCCGTTATGGCGTACCGCAACTCGTATCCGGAGGTCTCGGTCGACCTCCTGCTGTCCCAGCGCATGCCGAATCTGCTCGAAGAGCAACTTGACGTCGGTATCGTGATTACGCGAACGCTGCCCGACTCCGCCTACGTCAGCCAGAACATCGGCACCAGCCACTGCATCCTCGCAGCATCACCCGAGTATCTGGCAGCCCATCCGGCACCGACGTGCCCGGAAGACCTTATCGACCATCACTGCGTTCTGCTCGGGACAGTCGATTACGCACCCGACGAGTGGCATCTTGAGAGCGCTGCTGGCGACGCTACCTTCCGCCCCGCCGGACCGCACTTCAGCGTTAACGATATGGACTCGATGTCACAAGCCCTTCGAGATGGCGCTGGAATCGGCCTCCTCGCAGCATTCTCAGCGATGGATGACTTGCGCAGCGGCGCGCTCGTTCGCGTCCTGCCGCAGTACCACACACATGTCCGGAATGTCTACGCCGTCTATCCGTCGCGCCAGTTCGTTGACGCGAAAATAAAGCGATTCGTCGAGACGTTGAAGGCCCACGTAGGAGAACATCTGGACGCTTACGCGAGAGAACTCGACCTCGATCCGGCCACAACCCTGCCCTCAGTTCGCTAGTTTCAGGTACGGCGAGTCTGCACGAAGACCGCTGAGTCGCTGTATCTGGCGAGCGCTCACCCAATGGGTAGCAGACGAACTGCGCGATCCCTGCTCAGTAGTGCGGAGCGGTTTGACCTCTTCCCGAGACCGTGCTCAGCCGATCGCGCCTCCAATTTCGATGATGGACGACATCATCAGACGAACAGAAGCCGATCCGCATTATCAAGAGGCCATCAAGGCATCCCACACGCCTTCGCGAGCCGAGACCGCTGACGCCATCAGCTATGCGGTGCAGCATGTCGTTGGGCTGCTTAAGGCGCCTGCGACCGTCGCGTACACCAGTCCGCCAGATGGCCTTCACGAAAGGATCCGGTTACCACGCGGACGCGCCAAAATATGCACCATGAATCATATTCATGACCAGCGTATCCGAAACTAATCAATGCCTCACACGCCGACACTGCACGCGCCAAGTGTGTCGATCTCTGACGCTGTCGGGTCCCGCTGGATGATCTCCAATGCCACTAGACGAGCCAGTATCCGGAACTAATCAACAGCGTGTATCCGGAACTTATCGAGAGCCTCAGCTGAAGCGCTCGATCAGTTCAAACCCAGGGCGCTAGGACTACACGCGCAATATCCGGCTGCTTCGATCATGCTGGTGAGACTGACGCTTCGACTTCTCGCGGGCGCCGTGCGCAGTCCAACGCTGCTGCGCAGGCGTCGTCCGGCGGTGTCTCTAGAAACGGCCGCAACAATGCCGATATCTGGTCGCGTGCCTTGTGAATCGCGTGCGTCATAAGGTGCCGGTCATTGAATTGCCTGGCGTTGTGCAGAAACTGGAATGAAGGCCAATACGTCGCCACGATGACCGCACTGCGGCAAGCAGTTTCCAGTTGAGCCAGCCGCGGCCCGCCCTGATGCTCAGATCGGTCTACGCAGAGCGCGGCGCTCAGAGCATGCACGCTTTGGTCGACCAGTTCCTTGAACCCTTGCTCAAGCGTCCGGCTTGATGCAATCAGCCCATTCATGTCCCGGTAAAGAAACCGGTATTCCCAGACGCACTCGAGCACCTTGAGAAGGCGTTCGGATAGGCGCTCGCCCGACAGGGCGCCGCCCGGACGACCACGGAGTTGGGCCTGCATGTCGCGTTTGAAGCAGTCGAAAAGATGCATCACGACCGCTTCCTTGCCGCGAAAGTAGTAGTAAAAATGGCCGGGGCTCATGTCGAGCCCCGCACAGAGGCCGGTTGTCGTGACGCTTGCCACGCCGACCCCGTTAAAGGTCTTCAAGGCGTAAGCCACGATCCGCTCGCGTGTTTGGCTTGCTTGGTCGCCGCAGATCAGTGCGCCGTGTGGCGGTTTCGGTGTGATACGCCTCATGCTTGGTCATCCAAGCGGCGGCGCGTCGGCACGTGCGACGCTTGACCCGCTTGCTACCCGCGCGCGGGCAAAATCGGCAAGCGTGCGCAGCGCCTCAACTGCGGAGCGTAGATAAAACGATTGAAGGTGGAAGACATGCCAGCGCGCAGCGTGCACCTCAATGCGGCACGGCACGCCGCAGCTCGTAGCGTGCTCTGCCAGCCGGGTGGCATCCGATCGCAACACTTCGTGTTCGCCAACCTGGATCAACATGGGCGGCAGTCCACGTAAGTCGACCTCGAGCGGCGTGTGCTCAGCAGCTCCGGCCGGTGCCTGGTACCAGCGCAATCCTTGCTCAAGCCAGCCGCGGCGGATCATCGGATCGTGGGTCCGCTCAGACACCAGCGTGTCGCCGCTCAACGTGGCATCGGTCACGGGTGAGATCAGCAGCAGGCCTGCAGGAGCAGCATCGCCGCGCTCCCGCAATGCAAGCGCCAGTGCCAGAGCCAGTGCGCCACCGGCGGAATCACCCGCGACGACGATCTTCTCTGCCGCATAGCCCTGGCTGCGCAGCGCGTCGTAGCACGCCAATGCATCGTGCAGCGCGGCAGGGTAAGGGTGCTCGGGCGCAAGCCGGTAGTTGGGCACGCAGACCGGCATGCCAGATTCGACCGCGAGGCGCGTCGTGATGCTGCGGTGCGTGCCTGGGCCTCCGAGGCAGAAGGCACCTCCATGCAGGTAGAGCATGGCGCCGTCGGTCTCGCCGCGCTTGGGCGCAACAACTTCCACCGGCACGTCGCCGACCAAGTTCCGGTAGCGGATCACTCCGATCACGCCCGGCATGAGCGGAGCCAGCACGCGCACGACGCTGCGCTGAACAGCGACAGTGAAAGGCGGCCCGATGAGCGAGCGAAAACCGATGCGCAGGAAGTTACGTAGGAACCATGCATTGGCCGCTTCCCACCACCCTTGCCGTTCGGCCACAGCAACGCCGGCGGTCAGGCCCACCGGTTCTGGCAGCGCTCGCGTCAGGCGGTATGCCTGCAGGCTCGAAAACCGGGTCAACCAGCGGTAGGTCAACGTAAAGCCGGGCCAATTGGTGCTGTTGTGGCCGCTTGCATCCACGTACCAACTCTTGCACCCGCTCCAGACGGTTTTCGCCAAGCGCTGCTGAATATGCGCGTTGAAACGCCGGTAGCGTCGCACATCCGTTTCGATATTGGTCGTATGGGTTGCTGTCATCGCTTTGCAGCAGCGGATGACGTGGGCGATCTGGCTCTCCAGCATGTAGACGATGGAGTTATGCCCAAGATTCGTGTTCGGACCGTACAACATGAAGAAGTTGGGGAAGCCCGGCACGGTCAAGCCAAGGTATGCCTCTGCCCCGCGTCGCCAGGCATCGTTCAGGTCCAGACCCGCGCGCCCGGTGATCCGCATGGGCGAGAGGAATTCAGTGGCGGCAAAGCCTGTGCCGTAGATGATGGCGTCGACCTGATGGTGCGTGCCGTCAACGGTTTCGATGCCGTTTGGAGTCACCCTGCGGATGCCTTCGGTCACCAGGTGAACGTTGGGCTTGCTCATGGCCGCGAGATATTCGCTTGAGAGCAGGATGCGCTTGCAGCCGATCGGATAGTCGGGCTTGAGCTTGGCGCGCAGCGCGACGTCGGGAACCTGTTTTGAGAGCAGCCGCCGGAAGGGCACGCCCACCGCCAGTTGCATGAGCCCCTTGAAGCGCGTGAACGCCAGCGCGCGAGACTCATAGCGCGTGTAGATCATCGCACGGTGCAGCTTCATCGCCCATGGCAGTGCCCGGAACACTGCCTTCTCCCAAGGCCGATAGGCGCGATCGGGGCGAGGCATGATGTAGGCCGGCGAGCGCTGGAAGACCGTGAGTTGCTGCACCGTATCGGCAATGGCCGGCACGAACTGGATGGCCGATGCGCCCGTTCCCACCACCGCCACGCGCTTGCCTGAGAGTGCATAGCCGTGATCCCAGTGCGCGGAGTGGAAGGTGTGCCCCTTGAAGGTCTCCATGCCCGGCAATTGCGGGAAGGCGGGGCGGCTCAACTGCCCAGTGCCGCTGATGAGCAGCGTGGCGCTGAGCGTTGTCCCATCCTGCAGCGTGACCTGCCAGACCGAGTGCTGTTCGTCATACTGCGCACGCGCGACTTCCGCGCCGAATCTGATGTGCGGCTCGACGGCGTATTTGCGCGCGCAATGCTGCAGGTACGCGTGGATTTCCGCCTGGGGCGCAAAGATGCGCGACCAGTTCGGGTTGGGCTCGAAAGAGAAGGAATACAGGTGTGAGGGCACGTCGCACGCTGCCCCCGGATAACTGTTGTCGCGCCAGACGCCGCCAACGTCATGTGCCCGCTCCAGGATGACGAAGTCGTGCAGCCCTGCCTGCTTGAACGCCACGGCCATGCCAATGCCGGCAAAGCCCGATCCGATGATGATGGCTGCGTGCGGTGTTACCGCGTCGGAAGAGCGGTTGGGGTTAGCTGAAAGCATGGCTGCTTTCCTCCAAGGCATTGAATTGGGACTGCGCGGGCACGGAGACCGCTTCGCGTGACGCTGGCTGGACCCGGCTGCGGCCCCGCATCAGGTCGACCGCCTTCTCGGCAATCATGATCGTCGGCGCGTTGGTGTTGCCGCCGATGAGCGTCGGCATGATGGAGGCATCAACGATGCGTAGACCCTCCAGACCGCGCACGCGCAGCTGAGGGTCGACGACGGCGTGCGGGTCGTTGCCCATCCGGCATGTGCCGACCGGGTGGTAGACGGTGTCAGTGCGCTGCCGCAGCACCTCGCGAATCTCATCGTCGGTGTTCACGTTGGCGGTGAATACATCCTTCGTGATCCATTCGGCCAGCGCGGGTGCCTGCATCAGCCTGCGTGTGAGCTTGAAGCCCGCCACCATGTCTTCCAGATCCTGCGGGGCCTGGAAGAACGCGGGGTCAATCAGCGGTGCGTCCTGGGGGTTGTTGCTCTGCAGGGTGACGGAGCCGCGGCTGCGCGGGCGCAGCAGGCAGACATGGCAAGACAGCCCATGGCCCAGATGAAACGACCGCGCATGGTCGTCCACCAGCGCGACGACAAAATGGAGCTGGACGTCGGGCATCGCGAGCCCCGCGCGGGTCTTGAGAAAGCCGCCGCCTTCGGCAAAGTTTGACGTAAGCGCGCCTCGTCGCTCCTGGCGGAAACGTTGGATCTCTTTCAGCATGCGCAGGCCGCCACCGATCGACACACCCATCGTGTCGAGGCTGCGCGCCCGGTAGCCGAAGATGAAGTCCGGATGGTCTTGCAAGTTCTTGCCCACCCCCGGCAGATGCGCGCGCGTCTGAATGCCGAAGCGATCCAGTTCATCAGAAGGGCCGACGCCGGAGAGCATCAGCAACTGGGGTGTCTGGAATGCGCCGGCCGCCAGCACCACTTCGCGGCGCGCCCGCACCGTATGAAGCTGGCCACCTTGCAGCATTTCAACGCCCACGGCCCGGTTGCCCTCGAACAGGATGCGCTGCACTTGGGCATGCGTCCTGACGCTCAGGTTGTCTCGCCGCCCGATGTGCGGCAACAGGTAAGCGCGTGCTGCGCTCCACCGCTCACCGTGCTTTTGCGTCACCTGGTAAATGCCAACGCCTTCCTGTTCTGCACCGTTGAAGTCATCCGTCAGGGGCAGCCCCGCTTGGCGTGCGGCTTCCAGGTAGCGTGCCTGGAAGGGGTTGTCAGAGCGCAGGTCGCTGACCCAAAGCGGGCCATCCCGGCCATGCCATGCGTTATCGAGCCGCTCGTTGTGCTCGCTGAGCCGAAAATACGGCAGCACGTCTTCATAGGACCAGCCGACATTGCCGCGCGCGGCCCAGTCATCGTAGTCATTGCGATGCCCGCGTATGTAAACCATCGCGTTGATCGCCGATGAACCACCCAATGCCTTGCCACGCGGTTGATATCCCCTGCGCCCGCCAAGCCCGGGCTGAGGCACGGTCTCGAATGCCCAGTTATTGAGCTTGGTCGGCAGCATCGCAACGGCGCCGGTCGGGACATTGATGACGAGTTCGCTGCCGCCACCGCCCGCCTCCAAAACGCAGACCGTCACCTGCGGGTCTTCAGTAAGTCGCCCTGCCACGACGCTGCCGGCGGACCCGCCGCCCACAATGACGTAGTCGAAGATGTTGCCCATGTTGTTGCCTCCACAATGTCTTTTGAGCCAAGCGCTGGGAACCGCCAGCCGCTTGACAATCCGACGTGCGAGGCTGGCGCTGCGGGCTCGGGAAGCTCCTGTGCCTTGTCAGGAGCGTGCGGTGCAACACCACCGGGGCGGCATATCGGATGGGCTTGATGTTGCTTCCGGCATGGGAAAACACCAATGGCGCGCGGGGACAACTGTTTTAGTATTTGGGCCAAATGACACGTCCCAAGGGTTTCTCCGTATGCGTTTCTGGGAGTTCACTCGGAGTCCGGCCAGCGCGCGCTTGCTGGTCGATTTCGGGCAGGAGCGTGGGCTTTCGCCGGCAAAGCTGCTGGCCGGCACGCAGCTGTCGCTGGCCCAACTGTCCGACCCGAATATGGAAGTCACGGCGGCGCAGGAGCTGCGCGTGGTTGGCAACCTGCTGCGCCTGTTGAAGTATCCGCCAGGGCTCGGACTGGAGCTGGGGCTGCGCTACCACTTTTCAGCGTATGGGGTGTGGGGCTACGGCCTGATCAGCAGCGCCACGGCGGGCGATGCCATGGCGTTGGCTTTACGTTTCCTGCCGCTCACCTACGCATTTACGGTGATCACGTATCACGAAGAGGGCCATCTCGCCGTGCTGAGTTTTGGCGAGCCGGAACTCGCCGATGAGGTGAAGCGTTTTGTTGTGGAGCGCGACATGGCCGCCGCCGCGGTCTTGCTGCAGGAAATCGGGGGGGATGACTTCGCACTGTCTCGCTTTACGCTCAGAGCCGGCCCCCTACTCGCGCGCGGGCCTTCTCCGGTGCGCCGGACGCTCTTCGCAGCGGAGCCGGAATATTCAGCGCACGTCAACAGTCTTGCGTTCGACCGATCATTTCTGAGCCGACCACTGCCGCACGCCAACCCCATCACGGCTTCGATGTGCGAGCAGATGTGCAGCCGTCTCATTGAAGAGCGGCGCCTACGTGTGGGCACGGCGGCAATGATCCGCCATTACTTGAGCGCAGCGCCAGGCAACACGCTCTCTACGCTAAGCAGCATGGCGCGCCTGATGAACACCAGCGAACGCACGCTCAAGCGTCGGCTGCACGATGAAGGCACAACCTTCAGAGCGTTGCTGGCCGAATCACGCGGTGCGATGGCCGAGGCGCTGCTCAAGGAGGGTGAGCTTGCGCTCAGCGAGATCGCGGAGCGGCTTGGCTTCGCCGACTTGTCCACGTTCTCGCAAGCTTTCAAGCGCTGGTATGGCGTGGCGCCCAGTACGATGCGCCGCCAAGGCTTGTCTATCGACGACGAGACGGACCAAGTTTGACCCTACACCGGAATCAGTTCCTCACGGCATTTGCGAACTCGTCCGTCAAACAAGGTTGCGCGCCTACGCGAGGCGCGCCGGGGGCCTGGCGCTTGCGATAGTCATCCCCAGCAACGCCAGTGTGGCTGCGACACATGCCTGCGTCGATTGCCGACCCGTATCAACCGACAACGCCGGAGCCAGTGGCGGCTCATAGACATCGCTGATGCCGGTAAAGCTGGAGACCACTCCAGCGCGAGCACTCCTGTATAGCCCTTTCGGGTCACGCGCCTCGCACACGGACAGCGGCGTCGCGACATGCACTTCATGAAAGCGCGACGCACCGACGATCTGCCGGGCACGCTCGCGGTCATCGCGGTAGGGCGAGATCAGGGCGGCAATTGCCCACGTGCCGGTGTTGTTGATCTGCGCACACCATTGCGCCACGCGGCGCACGTTCTCGCTGCGATCGGCCCGGGAGAATCCAAGATCCGAGCAGAGCTGCTTGCGCACGGCGTCGCCGTCCAGCACGCGGCACGGCACGCCTTGGGCTGCGAGCGATTCGGCCACGGCCAGGGCCACCGTGGTCTTGCCGGCGGCGCTGAGCCCCGTCAGCCAGAGCGTGGAGGGAATCGGTTGCATGTCGCGCTCCTTAGCGTGCTTTGCAGGCGGGTGCCAACGGCAGCAGCGCCGGCCATTGCCCGGCCCAATCGCCGCTGTGGTCCAGGCCCGGCACGATGTTGGCCTGCGCGCATCGACCACCGGTCGCCCGCACGAAACGCTGCGCCACGTCCGGTGGCACCACGGTGTCGTCTGCGCCGCTGAAATGCAGTTGCGGGACCATTGCCACACGCGACGCCGCATCGATCGGGTTCAGCGATTCCGGCATCGCCGAGACATCGTGCAGGCGGTTGATGAACTCCGTATCGAGGTTCCCGGCCACGGTGCGGATGGATGCGATGTCCGCGCGCCGTGCAGCAACCAGCACAGCCACCGCCCCTCCACCTGAATAGCCGACGAGGTGAACGGGCTGGCCAGGCACCTTCGCTGCGAACCGGCTCACGGCCTCGTTCATGGATGCCACAACTTCCGGTGCGAAGCGCTTGCCGGTCCAGTACGGCGCGGCGCACAGCGGGTTCAACGCCATCGGGGTGAACTGGCAGGGCCGGGCGAGATACACGACGTTCGGTGCCGGGTCCGCTGCAGCCAGGGCAAGAGCAGTGGCCATACGCGGGGTCGGATCGGCCGATGGCTCCGTGCGGGAAATCCAGGCCAGGCCATCTCCCTCGATGTAGACGGTGAGCGGCTGGTCTGCGCGCGTGATCCGTGCGAAAGCGGTCAACACGAAGTGTTCCGTCTTCACTTGCTCACGATGCAGTTGGAACGGCGCCGCCAGCGCATCGGCGTGGGCATCGCGGTCCAGTGTCGTGCAGTCGGACAGCAGGGCGCAAAGCACAACCAGAAGCCCAGCGAACAGCGCCGTCAAAACCTTTGATGTGAGAGGCGACAGAGCTGTCATGCGCGTACGCCCGCGAGCTGTGTCAACTCCTGCGCCATGGCTCCCTTGACGCTTCCCCAATCACCGCGAGACGGCTGGCGGAACAGGCGCACGCTCGGGTACCACGGCGTGTCGTTGCGTTCGAGCAGCCAGCGCCAGTCCGGCACGAACGGCAGCATCACCCATGCGGGACGACCGAGCGCGCCCGCCAGATGCACCGGCGATGAATCCACCGAGATCAGCAGATCGGCCACGGCGAGGATGGCGGCAGTGTCTTCAAAGTCCTGAATCTCGTCGCCAAGCGACACCATCGACATACCGGGCGGCGGCGATGCGGCCTGCTGTGCGGCTGGCCCTTTCTGGATGGCGAGGAACGTGACATCGGGCCGGCACAGCGGCGCGAGGTCCATCAGCTTCATCGAGCGATTCGCATCGTTGACGTGTGTGGGGCGCCCGGCCCAGACCAGCGCCACCAGCGGGCGCGGCAACCCGGCCAGGCGCGCCTGCCACTTGGCGACGCGTTGCCGGTCCGCCGACAGATACGGAGTGACGCCAGGCAAATCAGACAGCTTCAGGCCCATCACCATCGGCAGGCTCATCAGCTCGCAATGCACGTCGAATGCAGGCGGCAATTGGCCGCGCACCGTCAGTGCATCAAAGCCTTGGTAACGGCTGGCCAGCGATGCGCTTTCCGCGTTCACCTCCAGGATGACGCGTGCGCCGCTGCGCTCCTTTGCCCAGCGCACCATGCGCAGGAACTGGAACGTATCGCCGTAACCCTGCTCGTCATGGATCAACAGCGTCTTGCCGGGGATGGGGCGACCGTCCCAGCGCGGACGTTGGACTTTGCGCTCGATGGCCGCGGTGTGCGGCATGCCATAGCGATGGTGGTACTCGCGCCAGCCACGCTCAAAGTCGCCTTGCAGCAGCAGCGTTTCGGCCAGATTGAAGCGCGCGGTGAGATTGCCGGGCATGTTGGCCACCAGCATCTCTTGAATGGCCTGTGTCTCGGCAATCTTGCCTTGGGGGCGAATCGCGTCCGCCAGCACCTGCCACAAGATCAACGGTCCGGTGCCGGATGCCAGCCATGGCCGCACCAGCGCCTCGGCTTCGTTCAGGCGCCCGTCGGCCAGCAGGGCGCGGCCCTGGCGTTCTATCGTGGCGACATCGACGTCATTCACGGTGCGCTCATCCCGAGTGCGGCAAGCAAGGGACCCAGATGATCGGCGTACTTTTGCCAGCGTCCCTTGGATGTGGTGTAGATCGGTTGGCGCACCTGGTTGACGCTGGCGGTGCGCACGACGCGGTCATTTGCGTGGAACTGCAGGCAAGCGTCTTCCCAAGGCAGCCCGAGGAAGCTGACCAGGCGTTTTGCCTCGCCTTCCAGGTCATCGACCACGTGCTCGTAGTCCACTTCGATGAATCGATCCGTTGGCAGGACCTGGGCCCAATGGGCCATCAGCTTCTGATAGTCGGTGTAGAACACACCAAGCTCCACCAAATCGTAGGCGAACGGCTGTTCACCGCCGAATTGCTTGGTGTAGCACGATAGGCACGTGTCCACCGGATTGCGCCGGCAATGGATGATGCGCGCGCCGGGCAGGATCAGTGGGATCAGCCCCGCATACAGAAAGTTGCCCGGCATCTTGTCGATCAGACGTTGCCGACCTTGTGCCAACGGTTCAGTACGGTTTAGGTAGGCGCGGCCCAGGCGCTGCGCGTCTTCTACGCTCAGTGCCTGCGCAATGTCGGGGAACGGACCCGCGCCCTCCACCACCAGGCGCAGCGTCGAAAGCTCGCCCGCACCCATGACTTGCGAGTGCGACGACAGGATCTGCTCGACCAGCGTGGTACCAGAGCGCGGCATGCCGATGATGAATACCGGCAGATCAGACTGCGTGCCAGCGGCAGCCAGGCGCTTCATCCGTTCGGCGGTGAAGACTTCAGAGATGCGCTGCATCCATTGCTGGGTCGCCTTGGCGTCGTAGGCAAACGTCGCACGCTTGCGCTGGTTTGCGGTATGCAGGTGCACGAAGGCGCGCGGCGCATCGTCCAGGTCGAGATAGGCCTTGCCCAACGCGAAATGCGCCGAGATGCGTTCGTTTATCGGCTTCGGTGCTTCGTTGGCAAGCCAGCCTTCAATGGCCCCGACATCCGGATCGTCAGCACGGAATGTCTTAGCCTCGGCGCGAGCCGTGAGCACCCGTATGGAACCGGGATACATCGACAGCGCGCGATCGAAGGCTGCCCGAGCGGCCTCCTTCTGACCGGATTCCATCCAAAGCGTGGCGCTTCCCACCAGCGCCTCTTCGGCCACCGTGCCTGGCAACGTTGCGGCCTGCTCGAAATGCGCGAGCGCCTCATCGGTTTTGCCGAGCGCCTGAAGCACCTGCGCCAGTGCATGATGGGCTTCGGCACTACGCGGCGCCAATGTCTTCGCTTGCTGCGCGCAAGCGAGGGCGTCGTCCAGGCGCTCCAGTTGCGTCAGCGCCTTCGCACGGGCGGTCAAACCGGCGGGGTGCTGTGGCGCGAAGGCCTGCAACGCGTCCAGCACCTGCAGCGCCGCGGCATGCCGATGGCGCGTCACCTCCACATCGGCCAGGTTCAAGTAGGCATCGACCAGACGCGGGTTGAGTTCGATGGCCATGCGCGCTTCTGCGGCAGCCTGGTCGTACTGTCCTTGCGCAGTCAGCAGGAAAGCGAGGTTGCTGTGTGCCTCGGCATAGTGCGGGTTCAGTGCCAACGCCTGGCGGTAGTGCTGCTCGGCTTGGCCGAGCCTGTCCAACCGTCGATACGTATTGGCCAGATTGTTGTGCGCCTCGGGTGCATCGGGTGTGAGCGTCACGACCCGTTCCAGGCATGCGAGGCTCTGCTCCAGCTTGCCTGCTTCCTGCAACAGGATGCCGAGATTGCTCCAGCCCGGAACGAGCGATGAGTCCAGCGCCACCGCGCGTTGGGCAGCTTCCTGACCTTCAGCCAGCATGCCCTTCTGGCGATACATCTCCGCGAGGTTGCTGGAGTAGACGGCGGGTGCACGTGGTGCAATGCAAGCCTGGTGCAGGTGGGCAATGGCCAGATCCAGGTTGCCGTAGGCATGCGCCATGAGGCCGAGCAGATGCAGGGCATCGGCCTGGCCCGGCCATGCGGCCAGCACATGCTGGCAATAGATTTCCGCTTCCGCCGCCTGGCCTGCGTTCCAGTGCGCATGTGCACGGTTGAGCGCTTCGGGAATGCTGATTGGATCTGTATTGGGCGCGCTCGACATGCGGGACTCCAAGGGCTCACTCGATGAGAGTAGGAGCGTGATCGTACTGGAAGGAAAGGCGCGCCTTCCCGCAAGAAAACGCGCTCTTCGGTACCTCTTTTCTTTGCTTAGAACAACTGGCGCAGACGGCACGCTGCCCGTCTGCGAAACGAACCCTGCCTGCAGCTGATAGCGCGCTCAGTGGGTTACCGAAAAGAGTCGGCGCCCACCGAGCGAGAGCGTGAATGCAACAGGGTGCTCATTGTTTTATGGGGGCACATCTACCACCCCATAAAACAATGAGCGCGCTCTCCCTTTCGGGAGGCGCGCCATTGGCACATCACTTCAAGTCGTTAGAACAACTGACGCAGTTGCAGACTGCCGGCATGCGACACGTACCCGCTACCCACTTGCAGCGAGTAGCGCGCACTGATGCTCAGGTTGTTCGCACGCAGCAACTTGACACCGGCAGAGAGCACAGCCGAATCCGTCACCGGGCTGGCACCCAACGACGTGAAGCTGGTCTGGCCTGTCGGGTCTGCCGCAAAGCTGGCCTGCGTCTGAGTACGCGTGTTGTTGTACTCATGGCGCCATGCAACCTGCAGTTCCGGCACGAGCGTGCCGTACGAGGTTGCCAGTTCACGCGAGAACTTCACGCCGATGTCGCTGGTAACCGACGTCGTGTGCGACGCGCCCACCGACAGCGCTGCACCATTGCCGCCCGATTCGGTGTAGCCGTTCTGGCGCAGGTAGCCATACGTCAGGCTGGCCAGCGGCGTGACCGTGGCAACAGCCGTGGCGAACGGGTAGCCGGCTTCGGCGCGGGCCACGTACTGCGTACCGCTGAAGCTGCCATTGGCGTTGCCCGAGAAGCCGGGGAAGTTGACGGCGCGGGTGGTGTCGTAGTGCTGCTGCACGGCGCCGGCCGACAAGTTCGCGTACCACGGGCTGCCCGAGTAGCTGGCGTAGCCCATCAGGCCGAACGAATTCACACGCGTCGAGTTGCCGTCGGTGTCGCCCGTGTTGCTGATCTTGGCATTGCTGTAGCTGAACACACCGCCCGCGCGCCATGCGTCGCTGACCGCGTGATCGACGCCGAACAGCAGGCCGCCGAAGTTGGCGCTGTAGCCGTCCACCTGATCGCGCTGGCCCTGGTGTGCGTGGCCGCCAAATGCCTGGCCCCACACGCCCCATGCCGGAGCCGCTTCACCGGTCGAAACACCGCTCAGGCCACCGGCCTGCGCAAGGCGCACGTTGTCGGCATGCGTGGAGATGATGTTGAGCACATCCAGCGTCGGTGCCAGTGCGGCCTGGGCCGTCGAACCTTGCGATACCGGGTTCAGTTGCTTGCCGGCGTGGTTGGCGGCATCGGCGCCGCTCAGGTTCAGCGCCATCGAGGCGTTGTACAGGTTCAGCAGGGCCGGATCGCTGATGCCCGTGTACTGCGACAGACCCGTGAGCGCCGCTTGGGCGTTCGGTACAGTCGCCGGGCTGGGGACCGGTGCGGGTGCGGGAGCAGGTGCCGGCGCAGGTGCGGGCGTGGGGGTCGTGGTCGGAATCAGATCTGCGCTGACCACGGTCACCACCAGATCGCTGCGGCCGTTGGCCGTAACGTTGGCGCCTGTCAGGACGCTGTTATAGCCGCGAATCCCATACCGCAGCGTGCCTTCGTTGTAGTTGGTGCCGGTGCTGGACGCATCAACGATCACATAACGCTGACCCGCCGCAAACGGATACGGATTGACCTGCGCAAACGAAACGGCCGAGCCCGAAGCGATGTTCACCGCGCCCGAAACCACCAGACGGCCATAGCCGCTGTCGCCCGTCAGGGAACCGTTGGCGACCGCACCGGTGTTCACGCCAATCTGCAGCGTACCGGCCGCGCTCTGGTTGTAGGTGCCGAAAACACTGATCGTGTTGTTGACCTGCAGAACTGCGCCCGTGTTGCTCACTGCCACCGCGCCGGTGGAGGTCGGGGCAGCAGAGGCAGCGCGGACGCTGGCTAGGTTAGGGGCGGTCGTCGCGACACCGATGTTGTCGTTCAGCACCAGGTTGCCCGAGCCGAATACGACGCCCCCGTTGGGGCTGACGATCGTGCCGATCGTTCCGCCAAAGCCGGTCAGGGTGCCGAATGTCGTGCCCGTTCCACCATTGATGTTCAGGTCTTGAGGGCTCCCGTTCGTAATATTGCCGGCGATCACGCCTGAGTTGGTGATCGGGCCAATCGACCCGGTGCTGTTGATGGCATTGCCAGCGCCGGTGATGGTGCCGCTGTTATCCACCGCGCCGATCGTTCCGACATTGAGAATGCCGGCGACAAAGGGCATGGTACCCACCGTTCCACCGCTGATCGTTCCGCGGTTGACCAGCGTGCCGATCGTGCTGGCGTTGTAGAGGCCTGGTGCACGACCGCTGATCACACCGCTGTTGGTCAGCGCGTTGATCGTTCCTTGGTTGGTGATACCGACGCCGCCGCCGCTAATGCTGCCGCTATTGGTGAGCGTGCCGATCGAGCCACCGTTAACAACGCCCGCATTCTGCGGGCCGGTACCCGAGGGGAGGCCAAGAATGGTGCCGCTGTTGTTCAGCGTCTGGATCGTGCCGAAGTTGTTGACACCTGCGACGCTACCGCTAATGACGCCGCTCGCGTTGTTGGTCAACCCGCCGATCGTACCGCCGTAGTTTGCGATGCCAACGGAGTTGCCACCGGAGCCACTGATGGTGCCGCTGTTCGTCAACGTACCGATCGCGGCACCGTTGAGGATGCCGTTCACGCCACCTTGGATGGTGCCGCTCGCAGCGTTGTTCAGCGTGGTGATCGCACCGCTGTTGAAGATGCCAAAGCCGCTGCCCGTACCCGCGCCATTGGTGCCGGTTCCGTTATTGCCACCGGTTCCGCTGATGGCGCCGGTGTTGCTGAGCGAGACGATGGTCCCTTGGTTCTGAATGCCGAAGCCGTTGCCGCCGACGCCGCCGGCAGCGCCCGTGCCACCAGCGCCACCGTTGCCACCCTGGCCACGGATGGTGCCGCCGTTGTTCAGCGTCGTGATCAGCGCACTGTTGATCAGGGCCGTGCCGCTACCGCCAGCGCCGCCTACACCGCTGGGCACGCCAGAACCGCCGGCGCCGCCGTTACCGCCGACGCCCATGATCGTGCCGTTGTTGTTCAGCGTCGTGATGTTGCTTGCCGCCAGGCCAAACGCGTTTTGGCCCCCACTCCCTGGTCCGCCGGGCCCCGGCATTGGCGGCATAGGAGGCGGCATCATGATGCCGCCGGCCTTGCCGTTGCTCCCCGCCTGGCCGATCGCACCGATAACGCCGCCGGCCGCGTTGTTCAACGTATCGATCGAGCCACCGTAAGAGGAAATTCCGGCATTGCTCCCGATGATCGAGCCGCTGTTGCTGAGCGTGCCGAGCGTGCCATCGGTCCCCAGCGCAGTGCCAGCGCTTGAAACGCTGCCACTGCTGGTTACCGTGTAGTTGCCGGCGCCCCAGAACTGCGAGGTGGTGAGCGCAGTGCTGACAGTCGTATCGGCCGCAGCGATGGCCGGGACCATGCTGGAGAGCGCAGCCGCGATTGCCAGCGCCAAGGTGCTCTGTTTAGGAAACTGATTGCGTTGAGCCATTGTTTTTGTACCTGAGATAGGCGAATGAACGGCCAATCCGAGCCGCGCCCCGGCACACTTGTTGAGGCTCAGGACCTGCCTGGCGGTTTCTCCTGAGCCTCAACACGGTGCGGTTTGCTTGCGTCGAACGACTTCCCCGTTTCGCAATCCGGTACGTTCTGGCAAGTGGCGCTGTTATGTTCTGCGCGCCCCTGCCGCTACGTTCTTGGCTCAGGCAAACCTGCCGGCTGGCTCTGTTTTGATGCGGCACCGGATGCCGCAAGCGAGCGTCTGACCGACAGTCCTGAGCCGCTACCAACTCCCCCCGGACTGCTGACACATGTGTGTCGGGCCCGATAGTGACGATTTTTTTTGGGCCAGTCTTGACCGTGCGTCTCAGTTTTTGGAAAGTTCCGCGCGGCGTGGAAATATCGATAAGATCCGTGCCCATCGCCCGGAACCCTTTGCATGTACCCACGTACTCCCGCGACGCGCACCACCACGCACCAGGACCGTGCATGAGCCGGATCGTTTTTGCGTGGGAACTGGGTGAGAACCACGGGCACCTGTGGCGCCTGCTGCCGATTGCCCTGGCGCTGCAAGCGCGTGGGCACGAGGTGGTGTTCGGGCTGAAATCGATGGCCGCGGCCCAGCGCTATCTGGCGCCTCACGGCATCCGCTGGTTTGCCTGCCCAACGCCAACAACCGTCGCAACGCTGGGCCGCGAGATTGCGACCTACGCCGACATTCTTGCCACCTATGGCGCCACGCAGCCCGATCTGCTGGGGGGCATGGTGCAAGCCTGGCAGCACCTGTATGCCACGCTCCAACCGGATCTCGTCGTGATTGACCACGCGCCGCTTGCGCTCTTGGCCGCCAAGCGCACGGGCATCGGCACTGTCCAGGTCGGCACCGGCTTTACCATCCCGCCCACGCTCTCCCCGGCACCGTGTTTCCGCCCCTGGGAGGCGAGTAACGCTGAAGCGCGCGCGCAGACACAGGCCGCCGTGGAGCGCAACATCCAAGCGTTGTTCGATTCGCCACAACCGCTTACGACGTTACTCACCGCCGACCACACCCGACTGTTGACGCTGCCGGAGCTGGACCACTACGCGCCGTTGCGCCCGCCTAGCACCACCTTTCTTGGCCCGGTACCCGAGCCGGACACGGGCGAACTCGTGCAATGGCAGCAACCCGACAAGCCACACGTCTTCGCATATCTGCAAGTGCAGCCCTGGTTGGATACCGTGCTGACAGCGCTGGAAGCTTCCGGCGCCGAAGTGATTGCGGTCATCCCCGACCTCAGCAGGGAGACGGCAAACCGCCACAGCGGTCTACGGCTCTATCGGCACCCCGTACGGCTGCTCCCCTTCCTTGCCGGCTGCACGCTGGCCGTCACCCACGCGGGCCACGGCACGGCATTGAACTGCTTACTGGCCGGTGTGCCGATGCTGCTGCTCCCGCAGCATATCGAGCAACTGATGGTCACCGAGCGCGTAGCGGCCATGGGCGCCGGCCTTGGCATCCTGCCGGCGTATGTGGAGACCGGATTCCGCGCGGTGCTCCACGATCTGTTGGGCAACCCCAAATACCGGGACGCGGCGCGCACCATTGCGGTGCGCTACCACAGCGTGCCGCGCGATCGCGCCTTGGAAGAGGTGACGGGATTGATGGAGGACGCGCTGGCGCAACGCCGTTAGGTGCCGCCAGAAGCGCTGCGGAGTGTTGGTCCCATGCCTCACCCTTTGTGGGGGAGTGCTGCGTCGCACGCGATTTGTTCGATACAGTCCCAGCGATAAGAAGCGGTGCATACAAGCCGCATCACAAGAATTATTCACGGGACGGGGGACGCTCTTGCATGAAACATTGCCCGCTCGCGGCCGACGTTCGCCCGCCGTGTGACGCGCCACCACGGCGGACCGATTTCGAGACTCCGCCATGCGCACTGCAATGAACGACGATGCGCTCCATACTGCGCCGCCACTCAGCGGCCTGTTGTTGCCCGAGCAACCGACGCTCGCGCCCGGCATCGTGCACAGCGATTTCAGCGTTCAAGGCGACGCGCGAAAGAGCTTTCTAGCCTGGCAGGAGCGGATGAGCCCCGTCTACGACATACGGCCTCCGTGCAAGCAAGCCGAGGATACGTTCAATGCGTCATTGTCCCGCTACACGATCGACAACCTGAGCCTCATCGACTTTCTCACCGCGCCAAATCTGGCCGTGCGATCGCTGGGTCGGGTCTCGACCGAGAGCGTTCGCGATGTCACATTCAGCATCTTTCTTGAAGGGCCGCCGTCACAGTTTCTGGGCAACAAGCCGCGCACTGAAGCGCAGCCCATTCCGCGCGTGCCAAGCATCCTCGCGCTGGACATGGATCAGCCCTGCACCATCCGAAGCTTTGAGGGCAGGCTCCTTCTTCTCTTTGTGCCGCGCGCGCTGGTGGAACGGTTCTTTCCTGATGCGGTGTCGCTGCATGGCCGCTGCATTCACGCTGCCACCCCGCTGACGCGCCTGCTGATCGAGCATGTCATCGCGCTCAGGCGGCAAATCGTTGGGCTGAGCAAGGAAGAAGCCCATCAGTCTTTTCTCACGGCGGTGGAGCTGATTCTTGCAGCCTTCGCCCAACAGGCGGGCTTTGCCGGCAACGCCCGCGCGGCGGTACGCGCTGCCGTCTATGGCAAGGTGCGGCGGCATGTGGAAATGCATCTGCGTGATCCGGGCCTGTCGCCTGAAAGCGTGTTGGCATCGCTGCATTTCTCACGCGCCAGCGTCTATCGACTCTTCGAGCATGAAGGTGGCCTGGCCGCGTATATCCGCAATCGCAGGCTGCGGATGGCGGCCGACGAGCTGGTGCGCTTGCCGCATCGGGGCATACAGGACGTTGCCTCGGGATTGGGGTTCAACGATGCGTCGAGCTTTACGCGTGCATTCCGTCGCGCGTTTGATATCGCGCCGCGCGAATTGCACGAATATGCACCGTTGCTCCGGCGCGATCACACACTACAAGCACGCTTCACATAGGGAGCAGTCAGTGCGATAAAACGCCGACAAGGTCACTTTGTGCCCACTGTGTTGGTCCTGAGCCTCACCCTTTGGTGGGGGGCGCCGCGCTGCACGCGGTTTCTTCGATACAGTCCCAACCATAAGAAGCGGTACATAAAAGCAGCACTGCAGAATACTCACGGGGCGGAACTCTCTTGCATGGAACAGTGCACGTTCACGGCTGACGTTCGCTCGCCGGGTGAATCTTCCATCGTTCACAGCCACTTCGACGTGCGCACGCAAACGCATCAGCCGCCGCTGCTGGCGTGGCGAGAGCGGGTTGGCCACATCATCGACGTCCTGCCGTCGCGAGCCGATCTTGAAAGGCCGTTTCACGCTGCCATCGATCGCTACAAGATCGACGATCTGATGTTCTCCGATTGCCGGTCCGATGCGATGGCGCTGGACCGCTCGCTCGCGCGCATCTCGACCGACCCGATACGCGACTACGCCTTCCACGTGTTTCTGGAAGGCGGTGTCACTGATCTCGCCGTGCGTTCGTCTTCGTCACGCGACAACTTGCTGAGCGCTGGCAGCATCCTCGCATTGCACATGGGCCAGCCTGTGCGCATGCAGCGCAGCGCTTGCCGGGTCGCCACCATCTTTGTGCCAGGCGCACTGGCCGGAGACATTTTTCCCGACCCCGAAGCCCTGCACGGCCGCTTGATCGCGAACACAACGCCGCTTACGCAACTGATCGTCGAGACGGTGACGGCACTCAGTCAGGACATTGCAGACATGAGCGCGCACGCGGCGGGCAACGCCATTCGTGCGAGCACACAACTCATGGTCTCTGCGTTCGGCAAGCAAGCCCAACTGAGCGGCAATGCGCGCGCCGCGGCGCGGGCTGCCATGTTCGGTCGCGTGCGGCGCTACATTCAAGCCCATCTGCGCCAGGAAGACCTGTCGCCAGAGAGCGTGCTGCAGGCGCTACAACTGCCTCGCCAGACGTTGTATCGCCTGTTTCAGCACGAGGGCGGCCTGGGCGCCTACATCCGCCACCTGCGTCTGCGCGAGGCGGCAGGCGAACTGGTCCGCCACCCCAACCTGACCGTGACAGACATCGCGTTCGGGCTTGGCTTCAAGAGTTCGTCCGATTTCACGCGCGCGTTCCGTCGTGCATACGACATGGCACCCCAAGACTTCCGGGCGCTGTCCGGCAAAACGTCTTACGCGCGGCCAAAGGTTTCGCGCAACGAGCCGATCGCAGTCAGCGCATAAGCAGCGGTTTCAGGCCGCAGCGCGGCGCTCCTTGAACGCGAGCACGGCAAAGAAGCTCACCAGGCACGCGGGCGCCACATACCAGGCAGCGGATACCGGGTCGCCCGTCCACTTGATCAGCCCGGTGATGATGAATTGCGCGGTGCCGCCAAACAGCGTGATGCCCAGGGCATGCGAGATCGCGAAGCCGCTGGCACGCACCCGCGCCGGAAACGCTTCAAGAACAATCAACGCGCCGATGCTGGTGCCAAGCGCCAGCAAGACGCTGATCACCGCAGAGCCAAGCAGGACGGCCAGCGGGCTCTGTGCATGCGTCATCATCGCGAAGACCGGGTACGCCAGCACCGCCGTTGTGCCCGATGTGATGAGCACGATTGGCTTGCGCCGTGGTAACCGGTCTGCCAGCAGGCCCGACAGCGGCGACACCACCACCAGCAGCAAAGTCGATAGCGTCGATGACATGAACCCGATGATGGCGGGCATGTGCAACACCCGCGTCACGTAGCTCGGCATATAGGTAATGACCGCGTAGACCGGCACCGTGCTCCAGATTTTCGACAATGTGGCCAGCGCCAGCGTGCCGCCGTGCTCCCGGCACAGTTCGACAACCGGTATGGAGGTGGGGCGATTGGCGGCGCGAGGCAGAGGACTATCGGCAAGCTGACGACGCAGGTACAGACCAGCGGGCACAATCGACAACCCGATCAGAAAAGGAATGCGCCAACCCCACTGCGCCAGGCTTGCCGGCGACATCGTGCTCGTGAGCAGTGTGCCGAGCAACGCGCCGAGCAACGCGGCCGCAGCCTGACTGGCGTATTGCCAACTGACCAGAATCCCGCTTTGTGATGGAGGCGCAGCTTCCATCGCGAACGTCACGGCCGTCCCCACCTCACCGCCGGCGGCAAAGCCTTGCAGCAACCGCCCGACGATGATGATGAACGGGGCCGCCACGCCAATCACTGCAAACGGTGGACATACGGCAATCGCGGCCGTCCCGATGGCCGTCAGCCAGATCGTGGTTGTCATGGCGGCTCGGCGGCTGACCCGGTCGGCGTAAGCGCCGATCACCATGGCGCCGAGCGGTCGCATGAAGAAGCCGACGCCAAAAGTACCGACTGCAAGCAACAGCGACGTCATCGGATCCGTGGCCGGAAAGAACTGGTCTCCGATCATCACAGCGAAGTAGCTGAACACCGTGAAGTCGAACAGCTCAAGACACGTGACCAGCGACGTCGCAATGACGACCTTGAGCATCTCGCGGTGGGAGTTAGCGTGTGCGGCGCGCAAATCGCGTGTCATGGGTGGAAGGCGCCATCCGTATTGTTATTCTCGATTCAGCTCGCGCGAGAAGTCTTGCTGTGGTCGCTGTATCCGAAACCAGTCAGTACCTTACACGCCGCCACTGCAGGCGCAAAGTATCAATTCTCTGGCGCGGTCGAGGTACCGCTGGTTAACGTCCAAAGCCACCAGACAAGCCGGTATCCGGACCTAATCGACCGCTTCAAGCGTTTATTCACCAATCCCCGCACACCACATGCATACGGCCTCAACACCCGGTGCCCGCAAGATGTCAGTTAGGCGGCCGCATGCCGGCGGGCGGACGTCCACCTGAAAATGCCGAACTCGGGCGTTTTTGGCTGAAGCATGGATCGCCAAGGGTCGAGGTCGAACCTCTGCGGGCGACATTCGAGTGTCAAACAGCCACGTTCCACAGTCTGAACTCGAAACTTTCGACCTCTGAGAACCGATGGCGGCCCTCTGACGGTGGAGCGTCAGCCTCCGCCTGGCAACTTCGGATGTTTGACGGCGAAGCGCGGGCCTCGGAGAGCCGATGGGTCGGATGTTTTTGGGCCGCCTTCGGGCCTCTGAGCCCCGCGCGCCGCAGTCTGGCGGCGGAGCGTCGTCCTCACACTGCCGAAATCGAATGTTTGAGATCGACACACGCGCCGAAAACCGCGGCGCTCGGCAATCTGCGGGGAATACGCGCGGGGCATAGCGCCGAATGTGTCTCCCCGTGGTCCGATCACCGCATACATTGGACCGACATGCGCCGTGCGTGCGCGGTGTCTGGGGCCTTTCCTGCAGGCGAGTACGGCGGCGCCTCGTTGTAAGCCAATCCCGTCAGATCACGGGGCCAGATCGGCAGGCGTGTCGACGTCGCGCAGGATGCCCGCGTCATCCGACTCAATGCGGACCAGCTTGGTGGGATCGATCAGCCGCCGCGCGCCTTCGTCGCCGTCTAGCGACGTCAGCCCTGCGAAGAAGTCTGCGCCGAAGCCGATGGGGTGGCCCCGCTGCCCGACGTGAAAGGGAGCAACGCAAGCGTGCGAGTCGAGTGCGTTGGCGACTTGAGTGATCGTCTCGGGTGCAATCCACGGCATGTCGGCCAGGGCGATGACCCACCCGCCGGCTTGCGGGCGCGCGGCCACACCGGCTGCTAGGCTGGCGCCCATGCCACGGGCGGCATCGGCACACCGCAGGACTTCGCAGCCTGCTTCGCCCAAGAGCACGGCCAATTGATCGACCTGCGCCCCATGCGTGGCAGCGGCGGGCACCACGGCCACCACGTCGCCCAATGCCTGCTTCAGATGGCGCGCGGCCTGGACTGCCACGGGGGTGCCGTCGGGCAACAAGGCAAGCAGCTTGTTGGCCACGCCCGCCGCATCAAACCGGCTGCCGCGGCCTGCGGCCAGCAACACGCCAACAACAGGCCGCTGCTGCATCAGACCACCTCGGTCTTGAGCGCCACTTCCACGTTGTTACGCGTGGCGTTCGAATACGGGCACACCTGATGCGCCTGGGCCACCAGTTTCTCGGCATCGGCTTGCGACAGACCGCTGATCCGTGCGGTCAGGCCCACCTTCAGACCGAAACCGCCCTCCTCGCGCGTACCGATACCCACATCGCAGTGGATCTCGATGTTGCTCGGATTGAGCTTGAGCATGCTCTTCGCAACGAAGTCGCACGCCGAGCCAAAGCACGCAGCATAGCCGGCGGCAAACAGGTCTTCGGGCGTGGTGGTGTTGGGCTTGCCGGGGCCGCCCATGGCCTTGGGCACCGACAAGTCGTGCGAGACCTGGCCGTCTTCGGTCTGCGTGTGGCCGTTGCGGCCGCCTGTGGCCTTGGCGTGGGCGGTGTACAGGATATTCAATGCCATGACATGCTCCTCCGGAGGGTGAACAACGCAATCGCGGACGCAAGAATCAGTCCGCAAAACTCGATGGATAGGGCTGCAAGAACAAGAAAGCCGGCACACATGACTGCATGCCGGCTTCGATCACATCACGCGACGATGACACTCACACCGTATCGAACGGCAGCTTGCGCTGACGCTTGCCGGTCAGGGTGAACAACGCGTTGGCTACCGCCGGTGCAATCGGCGGCGTGCCGGGCTCGCCCAGGCCGGTCGGGTTGTCTTCCGACGGCACGAAGAACACGTTCACCGGCGGCGCGTCCGGCATGCGCACGGGCGGGAAATCGGTGAAGTTGCTGTTCTTGGTGGCGCCGTTCTCGATATCGATGGCAAAACCAGGTTGAATCATCGCCAGACCGAACACGCAAGCGCCCTGGATCTGCGCTTCCGCGCCCATCGGGTTGACGACACGGTTGGCATGCACGCCGGCCGTGACGCGATGCACGCGCGGCTTGCCCTGATCGACCGACACCTCCACCACATACGCCACCACCGACTCGAACGACGCATGCACCGCCACGCCCCAGGCCTGGCCCTTGGGCAGCTTGCGCTTGCCGTAGCCGGACTTGTCGACGGCGAGCTGTAGCGCCGCACGATGACGTTCGTGCTCCTTGCCGGTAAAGCGCGCGAGACGGAAAGCGACCGGGTCCTGCTTGGCCGCATGCGCAACCTCGTCGACCATCGTTTCCATCACGTAGGCCGTATGCGTGTGGCCCACGGAACGCCACCACAGCACCGGCACGTTCACGTCCGGGTGATGCACCGTCAGTTGCAGCGGGAAGCCGTAGTCGTTTTCAACCACGCCCTCGACCATGGTTTCATCCACACCGTTCTTGACCATGAAGGCCTCGAACGGCGTGCCCTTGAGGATCGACTGACCGACGATCACGTGGTCCCAGCCGACGACCTTGCCGCTGTTGTCCACACCCACGTTGACGCGGTGCAGATGCATCGGGCGGTAGTAGCCACCGCGGATGTCGTCTTCGCGGCTCCAGATCACCTTGACGGGGCCGTTGTGCCCGGCCGCCGCATAGGCCTTCGCCACGTTGGCCGCTTCCACCACGTAGTCCGACGTGGTGATCGCGCGCCGGCCAAAACCGCCGCCCGCCATCATCGTGTTCAGCTCGATCTTCTCGGGCGATACGCCGAGCACCTTGGCGATGGCCCCTTGGTCGATGGTCTGGAACTGCGAGCCGACCCACACCTTCGCGCCCGTGGTCTTGCCGCCGTCTTTCTGCAGATCGATCGTGCAGTTCAACGGCTCCATTGGAGCGTGCGCAAGATACGGGAATTCGTAATCGGCCTGAATGCGCGTGGCGGCAGATTGGATTGCGCTCATGTCGGCAGCCTTGGCCACCGTGCCGGGCTGGCCGGCGAGCTTCTTGTACTCCGCCATCAAGGCCGGCGTGGACACCGTCGAGCCGGCGTCTTCCCACGTAACTTGCAGCGCGCCACGGCCCTGCTTGGCGGGCCAATAGCCGTCAGCAATCACGGCCACGCCCGTGCCGCCACGGTCGGTCGGGATCTGCAGCACATCGACCACGCCCTTCACCGCCTTGGCCGCAGCCGCGTCGTACTTGGCCACCTTGCCGCCAAAGCGCGGCGGGCGGGCCAGCACGGCCACCTTCATGTTGGGCAAGCGCGTGTCGAGGCCAAACTTGAGCGAGCTATCGAGCTTCGCACGTGCATCCAGACGTGGCGTCGGCTTGCCGACAATGCGGAACTGCGACGGGTTCTTCAGCGTGACCTGCGCAGGCACGGGCAGCGCCATCGCCGCCTGGGCCAGTTCGCCATACGTGGCGCGGTGGCTGCCCGACGTGACCACGCCATTGGCGGTGCGGCACGTGGAAGGATCGACTTTCCAGCGTTCCGCCGCCGCCGAGATCAACATGGCACGTGCCCGGCCGCCCAACTCGCGGTACTGCTGGAACGAGTGGTTCAGCGCGGTCGAACCGCCCGTCATCTGGATACCGAAGCCCGGGTCCTTGTACGGATCGCCTGCGGGCGCCAACATGCCGCGCACGTTGCGCCAGTCCACGTCGAGTTCCTCTGCCAGCGCCATCGGCAAAGCCGTGTGCACACCCTGACCGAACTCAAGCCGGTTGACCGCCACCGTGACAGTGTTGTCCGGCGCAATGATGATGAACGCCTGCGGCGGCGATGGCGGCTTGGCCTTGGCGTCCTGCGCACCGGCCAGCATCGGCGCCACACCCAGCGCCAGGCCGCCGCCGGCCAGCGTCGTGAGTTTCAGAAAACTGCGTCGGTCAAACGTTGCCGCACCGGCATCCGCAGACGCCGGTTGATGTTGCGCGCCGCCACCGGCCAGCGCTTCAAGATTTCGAATACGCATCGTGAATTCTCCGGTGGGGCTCAGGCCAGCGATTTCGCTGCATCGTGAATGGCTGCGCGAATGCGTTGGTACGTCGCGCAGCGGCACAGGTTACCGGCCATCGCGCTATCGATATCGGCGTCGGTCGGCTTCTTCTTGGTGCGCAGCAAACCCACCGCGCTCATCATCTGGCCGCTCTGGCAGTAGCCGCATTGCGCCACGTCGTGCTTGACCCACGCATCGAGCACCGCCTTGCCGACCTTGTCATCGGCGATGTGTTCAGACGTGGTGATCTGCTGGCCAGCCACTGCAGAGATGGGCAGCACGCAACTGCGCGTGGGCTGGCCGTTCAGATGCACCGTGCAGGCGCCGCACGAAGCGACACCACAACCGAATTTCGTGCCAGTCAGACCGAGGTTGTCGCGCAACGCCCAGAGTAGCGGCGTCGACGGATCAGCATCAACTTCCACCGGTTTGCCGTTGATGTTCAACGTGACCATTGGGGGATTCTCCTTGTGGGGCGTGAAGGGGTCTTGCCGTTATAGACCCTTTGATATAGCGGGCTGTCGGCATGGACGGGGTGTATTAAAGCAGGTTCGGATAGGTTCTGCTGGCGCCCCCGTCACATGGTTTCTGGCGGGCAGCACACGTTTTCGTTGGCTCTGGATCTGGTGTTTCATTTGCCCCAAAAAAACCGTCCGGAATCCGCCCACCCAACTTGACAACACCCCGCCGTCACCATCACTATCGCCAAATGCATTCTCAGCAGACCACCTTCCGTACCGCTCCTGCCCGCACCGTCTCGTGCGTGCGCGGTCTGCTATCCGCTTCTCTACTACGCGTGTAAACGCGTAGATCTCTCTTTCCCCCTCGTTCCGGTATTTGATCGGTCCGTGCCTTAACCGGCGACGGGCCTTGTGTGTGGCGCAGCCTGTGCGCCGAATCGTTGGAGCCTCTCATGCCTGCCTCGATCCCGCTTTCGCTACGACTACCGATCGGTTGCCAGACCACGCGCCCGTGGCTGTCTGGCCGCCACATCCCAAACCCGATTCCGGCCACCCCGGACGCCGCCCGCGCGGCTGTCCCCGTTGTACGAAACCGATCTCGATCTCACAGGACGCACACACCATGTTGAAGAACCCCAGCACCAAATACCGCCCCTTCCCCGCCATCGCCCTCGCCGATCGCACCTGGCCCAACAAGACCATCACCCGTGCACCCATCTGGATGAGCACGGATTTGCGGGATGGCAACCAGGCCCTGTTCGAGCCCATGAACGCCGAGCGCAAGATGCGCATGTTCAAGATGCTCGTGCAGATTGGCTTCAAGGAAATCGAAGCCGCTTTCCCCGCCGCCTCCCAAACCGATTTTGACTTTGTGCGCGAGCTGATCGAGGGTGGACACATCCCCGACGGCGTGGCCATCGAAGTGCTCACGCAGGCGCGCGAAGACCTCATCCGCCGCACGATGGAATCGCTGCGGGGCGCCAAGCGCGCCATCATCCACGTCTACAACGCAACCGCGCCGGTGTTCCGCCGCACGGTGTTCAACACTGACCGCGAGGGCGTCAAGCGCATTGCCGTGCAAAGCGCCAAGCTGATCCGCGAGATTGCGGAAACGATGCCCGAGACGCAGTGGACATACCAATACAGCCCCGAAGTCTTCAGCGGCACCGAACTGGATTTCGCGCTGGAGGTTTGCAACGCGGTGACCGAGGTATGGGAGCCGACGCCCGAGCACAAGATCATCTTCAACCTGCCGGCCACGGTGGAGATGGCCACACCAAACATCTACGCCGACCAGATCGAATGGATGCACCGCAACCTGGCGCGCCGCGATTCGATCATCCTCTCCGTGCATCCGCACAATGACCGCGGCACCGCCGTGGCAGCGGCTGAACTGGCCGTGATGGCCGGCGCCGATCGCGTGGAAGGCTGCCTGTTCGGCAATGGCGAGCGCACCGGCAACGTGGATCTCGTCACGCTTGCGTTGAACCTGTACTCGCAGGGCGTTGATCCGGAGTTGGATTTCTCGCACATCAATGACGTGGCACGGACCTGCGAAGACTGCACGCAACTGCCGGTGCACCCGCGCCATCCGTACGTGGGCGACCTGGTGTTCACGGCGTTCTCGGGTTCGCACCAGGATGCAATCAAGAAAGGCTTTGCGGTACAGAAGCCCGATGCGCTGTGGGAAATGCCCTACTTGCCAATCGACCCGGCCGACGTGGGCCGCACGTATGACTCGATCATTCGCGTGAACAGCCAGTCGGGCAAGGGCGGCATCGCCTATTTGCTGGAATCCGGCTATGGCGTTGCCATGCCGCGGCGCCTGCAGGTGGAATTCAGCAGCACCGTGCAACAGCTGACCGATGAAAGCCGCCGCGAAGCCACCGGCGCCGACATCTGGGCACTGTTCCAGCAGACCTATCTGCGCGGTGATGGCGCGATCGGCTACGTATCGCACCGCCTGACCGAACGCGATGACGGCAGCCAGCACATCCGCCTGGTGGTGAACATTGCTGACCGCGAGCACATCTGCGAAGGCACCGGCAACGGGCCGCTGGATGCGCTGGTGCATGCGCTGTCGCACGTGCTGACGGCACCCCTGTCGATCCATCACTACGAGGAACGTGCGCTGGGCCAGGGCGCCAATGCCGATGCCATCGCGTTTGCAGAAATGGCCGCGTCGGGCGTGGCGGGCAGCGTATTCGGCGTGGGCGTGGATGCCAACCTGACAACGGCATCGATTCGCGCCGTGGTGGGGGGCGTGAATCGCCTGATCGCACGGGCCGGTGACGGCATGCTGCGCAGCGGCAAAAGCGAGGCGGAAGCGGTGTAACGCACAAGTCCGGCTCACGCAGTGGAGCGCGAGTTGCTAAATTGGAGAGATGGGTCTCGGGCGGCGCCCGGGCTCATCCTTTCCCAAGCGCGCCCGCGTGCACATCCACTGCCACAGGAGAACCGACATGACCACTCGTCCGACCGCGAAAGAGAATGCCAAGCGATTTGCCAGTGTGATCCAGGCGCTGCAGGCATGCGAGGCCGCTTGCACTCATTGCGCGACGGAATCCGGCAAGAATGGCCACGCCGAAGCCATGGCGCGCTGCATCGGCGTGTGCACGGATTGCGCGGAATACTGCGCTCTCACGCGCAAATTCCTCGAGCGCAATAGCGAATTCGCAGAACTGCTGCTGGAAGACTGCGCCGAGATCTGTTCTCAGTGCGCCGAAGAATGCGATCATCACGGCCAGGGCCATTGCAGCGCCTGTGCAACTGCCTGCCGCGCCTGCCTGGACGCCTGCCTGAAGGTCGCCGGCGTTGAAGCCGTCACCGCTGAGCCGACTGTTTTCTGATTCTTTTTTCAACGCGTATGAAAATTGGCGAACTCGCCCAGCGCACGGGCATCAGCATCGAGACCATCCGCTTCTATGAAGCGCAGGGCTTGCTGCCCCCGCCGGCGCGGGCCGCCAACAATTACCGCGTCTACACGCCTGAGCATGTCGAGCTGCTGGCCTTCATTGCGAAGTGCCGGTCGCTCGATATGGCGCACACCGAAATCCGCCGGCTGCTTGAGTTGCAGGCCAACCCGCAGGCCTCGTGCGAAGAGATCAATAACCTGCTGGACGAACACCTGCGTCATGTTGAAGCGCGCATCGCCGAACTGACCGATCTCAAAGGTCAGATCGAGGCGATCGGGCAACGCTGCACGACGGCCGCATCCGTGGCTGAGTGCGGCGTGCTGCAATCGCTGCACGAAGAGCCCGTCGCCGCCAATCATCACGGCCACAGCCATGAACATGGCGAGGGCGAACACGCACACCGGCATATTCGCGGCGTGCATCGCTGAGCTGTCTTTTTTCCATGCCCGGCACGTCACTTTGACGTGCGCTTTGACGTGCGATACTCGCCGCATTTCACGACACGTGGGTGAGGCGGATGAAGACGAAACCGGCTGCAGCAGCACGATTCCAGCATCGACAACGCGTGGCATGCGCGGCGCTTGGCGCGATCGCGTCTGCCGCGGCTGTCACGGCGCAGGCAGCAGCGCCTTCGCGTATCACCGATGTCACGTTGTATCCGGATAGCGCCACCGTCGTGCGCACGGCCACGGTGGCCGCAGGTGCCCGCAGCGTAGAACTGACCTGCCTGCCGATGACGTTCGACGCAGACAGCCTGCGTGTGGAAAGCGACAGCAGCATCCGCGTGGGCGATGTGCGCGTAGAGAGCATTCCCAGCGAAGGCAGCGGCTGCGCCAGAACGGCGCTGGACGCACAAATCCGCACGCTGGAAGACCAGCGCGCCGCGCTTGGCGTGCAGATCCAGGCGAATGCGCTGTCAGCCAGCTACCTGAAGGCCGTGAGCGAACGCACGGGCGGCGATGGGCGCGCACCGGCCACCGATTTTTCCACGCTGGGCCGCGCGACCGACGCACTGGCACGCAACGCACAAGACGTCTTTACCCGCCAGGAACAACTGAAGAAGCGCGATGCTGAATTGAAGGCGCAGCTTGACGCGCTGCAACGCACGCACGGCTCGGCGTCCAGCACGCTGCGCACGGTGCGCATTGCCGTGGCGGCACCGCGCGGCGGGGAATTGCGCGTCAGCTATCAGACATCGCGTGCGGGCTGGCGGCCGGCGTATCAGGCGAGCGTGGATTCGGTGCGTTCGAACGTTGTCGTCGAGCGGCAGGCCACGCTTGCGCAATCCACCGGCGAGGACTGGCGCGGCGTGCATCTGCGCCTGTCGACGGGCCAGCCGCGCAACACGCCGCGCGGGCCGGAGCCGTATGCGTGGCAATTGGATATTCAGCCACCGCCGCAAGCGATGCCCTACCCCGCCGCACCTGCAGCGGCGATGGCACCAGCACCCAAGGCCAGATTCGGCCGGAACAATGAGCAACGTGAGGCAGACAGCGAACCGCTTTTTGAAGTGAACGCCGTCCAGACCGCCTTTGCCACGGAGTTCGATGTGCCAGGCGCAACCGAACTGCCCTCCGACGCCCAGAAGGTCACGCTCACGTTGGCGAGCGAAACGCTGCCCGCAAAGCTCGCCGCGCGCAGCACCCCGCGCATGGACACCACGGCGTACCTCGTTGCGACGGTGGACCGCCCGCAAGGCATCTGGCCCGCCGGCAACATGCAGTTACGCCGCGATGGCGCGGTAGTTGGCAGCACACAGTGGAATCCGGCAGGCGAAGACCAGAAGGTCACGCTGCCCTTTGGGCGCGACGATCTCGTGAGCGTGGTGGTGGAAACACCGAAGACGTTCCAGCGCAGCGTGGGCCTGCTCGATAACCGCAACGAGCGCCAGTTGGCGGCGCTTTACACGGTACGTAACCGCCACCGTGACACGATCGACGTGCAGATCCTGGAAGCCACGCCGGTCAGCCAGTCCGACGATATCAAGGTGCGCTCGACCTTCTCGCCGGAACCCGCCAAGCGCAACTGGGAACGCCGCCCCGGTGTGATCGCATGGGAGCAGACGATTCCGGCCGGCGAAAGCGCGCGCTTTTCGGCTGACTACCAGATCACCTACCCGAAAGACGCGCGCATCACCGGTCTGCGCTGATCACGTTGCCTCGCGCGCCGGCCAATCAGGCGCGCGTACGCATCACCCGCAGGCCGTTGAACACCACCAGCAGGCTCGCGCCCACATCGGCAAAGATCGCCATCCACAACGTGGCGTCGCCCATCACGGCCAGCGCCAGAAACACCGCCTTGATGCCCAGCGCCAGCACGATGTTCTGACGCAGCACGGCCACCGTGCGCCGGCTGATGCGGATGAAGCTGGCGAGCTTGCGCGGGTCGTCGTCCATGATGGCCACGTCGGCCGCTTCCAGCGCGGTAGCGGTACCTGCGGCGCCCATGGCGAAACCGATATCGGCGCGCGCCAGCGCCGGGGCGTCGTTGATGCCGTCGCCGACCATGCCGACGAAGCCGTGCTGTGCGGCAAGCTCACCCACCACGCGCTGCTTGTCAGTGGGGAGCTGCTCTGCGTGCACGTTGTCGATGCCGACCGTCTTGGCGATGGCCTGTGCAGCGCGGCGGTCGTCGCCGGTGAGCATGACGGGCGTCACGTCCAGTGCGCGCAATGCGGCGATGGCCTCGGCGCTTTCGGCGCGCTCGCGGTCACGCACGCCGAACAGCGCCACGGCACCGTTCGCATCGCATAGCGTAACGGCAGACATGCCCTCCGCTTGCAGCGACTCTGCAGCAGCACGCCAGGCGGACGTGTCGAAGCCACGCTCTGCGACGAGCGCCGCGTTGCCAAGATGCCAGCGCACACCGTTGAGCGTGCCCGCCACGCCACGACCCGGCACCACCGACAGGTCTTCCACCGCATTCGCATCGACCGCACCGTGCGCCGCAGCGGCCTGCACGATGGCCACGGCGATCGGGTGCGTGGTGTTGGCATCCAGCGCTGCGGCGACTGCCAGCGCATGCAACTGCGTGGCGTCGGTTGCGGCGTTCAGATCTACGACGGCGCGGCGTGCACCATCGGGCAACATCACCGTATCCAGCACCGGGCGGCCGGCGGTGAGCGTGCCGGTCTTGTCCAGCGCCAGCGCGCGCAGGCGCCGGCCGCTTTCCAGATACACGCCGCCCTTCACGACGATGCCGCGGCGCGCCGCAGCGGCCAGGCCGCTGACCACCGTAACCGGCGTGGAGATCACCAGCGCGCACGGGCAGGCGATCACGAGTAGCACCAGCGCGCGATAGGTCCACGCCAGCCAACCGTCGGCGGTGACGAGCGGGCCGATGACGGCCACCGCGAGCGCCAGCAACATCATCGCGGGCGTGTAGATGGAAGAGAACTTGTCGACAAAGCGCTGTGTGGGCGCGCGCTGCGATTGCGCTTGCTGAATGGCCGCGGCGATACGCGCCAGCGTGCTGTCCGCAGCCACCGCCGTGGCTTGCGCCTCGACCACGCCGTCGGTCACGATGGTGCCGGCGAGGATGGTGTCGCCAATAGCCTTTTCCACCGGCAGGCTTTCGCCGGTGACGGGCGATTCGTCCAGCGCGGCGCGACCGCTCACGATGCGCGCGTCGACAGGCACGCGGCTGCCGGTGCGCACACGCAGGCGCGCGCCAACGGCAACGCTGTCGACAGCCACGTCGCGCCAGCCGCCTGCGCCATCGGCCAACTCTGCGGTGTCTGGAGCGATGGCGGTGAGTGCGCGCACGGCATCGCGGGCACGCACCAGCGCGCGCGCTTCAATGGCTTCTGCCACGGCAAACAGGAAGATCACCATGGCGGCTTCGGCCCACTTGCCGATCAGCAGCGCACCGATGACGGCCACCGCCATCAGGAAGTTGATGTTGAACGTGAGCGCGCGCAGGGCAATCCAGCCCTTGCGCAGCGTCGGCCCACCCGCCAATGCGATGGAGGCAAGCGCGAGCCCCAGCACAGGCCAAGCGTGATCGCCAAGCGACCAAGCGATGGCCTCCGCCCCGAACGCGGTCACGCCGCCGATACCGAGCAGCCACGTGCGGCGCGAGATGCGGGCCGGTTCCGCAGGTGCTGCGACCCGGCGATCGTGCTGTTCAAGCACCTCGCCGTCCATGCCGATGGCACGCAGCGCCTCCAGGAAGGGCGCCACATCGTCAACGGTGTGGTGGATGGTGAGATGACGCTCGAGCAAGTTGAAATCCAGCGCGACAACGCCCTCCGCGCTGCCCAGCTTGACGCGGATCATGCGCTCTTCGGTCGGGCAATCCATCTGCTCGATGCGCACGACGGTGCGGCCGGTGGCGGCTGCGCGCGCTTCGGCATCGATGGGAGCAGCGGCTTCGGGCGCGTGGCCGTGATCATGATCGTGGTGGTCGTGATCGTGATGATCGTGGCCATGATCATGCGCAGGTTGGGCGGCGTCCCTTGCGACCGGTTGTGCATGACCGCAGCAACCGCCACAGCCGGTCGCTTCCGGCTTGGCGTGGTCGTGGACAGGCAAGGTGGTGGCGAGATCGGGTTTCATGCCTCCATTCAAAACCCTGAAGAAGCTTCAGGGTCAAGCCCCGCATCCCGCTGATTTCAGATGATTCAGATGAGGTCTTTCGTCCACTTGGTGACGATGGCACGGGCTTCTGGCCAGTCACCGAGGCCCGATTCGGCATTGATATGGCCGCGCGCGCCTAGGTTGACGGGCTCCGCACCCCACGTTTCGGCTTGGCTGTGGCTCCAGGCGGCGTCGCTGAATGGATCGTCGGTGCTGAAAACGAGCACAGCGGGAAACGGCAAACGCTGCTGCGGAATGGGCCGGAAATCGGCCAGCTCCAGCGGCATGCCGGCGCGATCGAGCTGTGGCGGTGCGACCAACAAGGCCCCGCGCACCCGCACGGCACGCGCCGACGCGGCCGCCCAATGCACCGTCAGCACGCAGCCCAGGCTGTGCGCCACCAACACGACATCGCCGGGCGCTGCGCTGACTTCAGCTTCCAGCGCGGCCACCCAATCCGCACGCTTCGGGGCAAACCAGTCGCGCTGTTCAACACGGCAATCACCATGCAGGCGTTCCCAGCGCGATTGCCAATGCTCAGGGCCGGAGTTCTGCCAGCCGGGCAGGATCAGGACGGTCGGGGTAGCGCTCACGGGGGCTCCGGCGTTGGATGGTTGGATTGGGATGCGAGACATTCTGCCGGGATTTGGCGGGCGGCGTCGGCACCACTCATCGGTGAATCCGCACAATCGATCCAAATATTCTGTTTCACAGGCAGATCCCCAACTTCTACAGTCGCTCCTAAATCCCGCCAACAGGGATTCCGAATCCTAGGGTCCATCGACCCCTCACTCGGAGGAGACCATGCTCGCACTGCTCGGGCTGCTGACCATCGTTGCGCTGTTTGTCGTCATCCTGACCAAACGCATGTCGCCGTTGGTCGCGCTCATCGCCATTCCCGTCATCGCCGCGCTTGTGGGCGGCTTCGGACTCAACACCAGCAAGTTCATCATCGGCGGCATCAAAGACGTCGCGCCCGTGGCGGGGATGTTCATCTTCGCCATCCTGTACTTCGGCATCGTGACCGATGCCGGCATGCTGGACCCGATCATTGACCGCATCCTGCGCACCGTGGGCAGCCGCCCGCCGCGCATCGTGGTGGGCTCGGCGCTGCTGGCGCTGCTGATTCACCTGGATGGCTCAGGCGCGGTAGCGTTTCTGATCACCATTCCCGCCATGCTGCCGCTGTACGACCGGCTCGGCATGGACCGCCGCATCCTCGCGTGCGTGACGTCGATGGCGTGCGGCGTGAACTTCCTGCCGTGGACGGGGCCGATGATCCGCGCTTCCGCATCACTGCACATGCCCGTGACAGACATCTTCAACCCGCTGATTCCGGTGCAGATTGCGGGGCTCGTTTTTGTATTCGCGTGCGCATGGCTGCTGGGCAAGCGCGAAGAAAAACGCCTGGGCCTCGCCCATCACGCCGGTGGCGCGCAGGTCGTCGCGCGCCCGTTGTCAGATGCGGAACAGGCGTTGCGCCGCCCGCGCAATTTCTGGATCAACCTCCTCCTCACCGTCGTCGTGATGGGCGTGATGGTGAGCGGCAAAGTCGACCCGGTGGTGATGTTCATGCTGGGCGTAGTCGCTGCGCTGCTGATCAACTACCCGAACGTCGATCAGCAACGCCAGCGCGTGGACGCCCACGCCAAGGCCGCATTGATGATGGCGAGCATTCTGCTGGCCGCCGGCGTATTCACCGGCATCATGAGCAAGTCCGGCATGCTCACCGCAATGGCGAAGACGGCGGTCGACTTCATTCCGCCCGGGATGGCGCACCACATTCCGGTGGTGCTGGGCGTGCTGTCGATGCCGCTGTCGCTGCTGTTCGATCCCGATTCGTTCTACTTCGGTGTGCTGCCCGTCGTGGCCGAAGCATCGAAGATGCTGGGCGTTGCGCCGGTGCATGTGGCGCAGGCCGCCGTGCTTGGCCAGATGACCACCGGCTTCCCGGTCAGCCCGCTCACACCGGCGACCTTTCTCGTGGTCGGCCTGTGCGGTATCGAATTGGCAGACCACCAGAAATTCTCAATCCCCTTCCTGTTCGGTGCCTCGCTGCTGATGACCGCAGTCGCCGTGGTGCTGGGCGTGCTTCCGTGGTGATGGCATGAAGACCGCGTTGAAAACATTCCGCATCGGCGGCGGCGCCGGTTATTCGGGCGACCGCATCGAACCGGCGCTGGAACTGGCAGAGCAAGGCGACATCGACGTGCTGATGTTTGAATGCCTGGCCGAGCGCACCATCGCACTCGCGCAGCAGGTGCGCCGCAAAGACCCATCGCACGGCTACGACCCGCTGCTCGAAGCGCGCATGCGCGCCGTGCTGCCGGCATGCGCAGCACGCGGTATCCGCATCGTCACCAACATGGGCGCGGCCAACCCGCAGGCAGCGGCGGAGCGCACGCGCGACATCGCCCGCGAGCTGGGCCTCAAGCTACGCGTGGCGGCCGTGACGGGCGACGACGTGTTCGACCTGCTGCAAGCCCGCGGCCACGACTTCACGCTGATGGATGACGGCGCACCGGTCGCATCGCTGCAGGCACGTATGGTCTCGGCCAATGCGTACCTCGGCGCGCAGGGCATTGTCGATGCGCTGGCGCAAGGCGCGGACGTCGTCATCACCGGGCGCGTGGCCGATCCGGCGCTCGCGCTCGGGCCCCTCATCCACGCATTTGGATGGCGCATGGACGACTGGCATCGCCTGGGATGTGGCACGCTTGCCGGGCATCTGCTCGAATGCGCGGGGCAAATCACGGGCGGCTACTTTGCCGACCCCGGCATCAAGGACGTACCTGACCTGGCACGTCTGGGCTTCCCCATTGGCGAGGTGGGCGAAGACGGCTCGGTGCTCATCACCAAGGTCGCCGCGGCCGGTGGCCTTGTCACCGAAGCTACGTGCAAGGAGCAGTTGCTGTACGAAATTCATGATCCGGCGCGCTACCTGACGCCTGACGTGGTGGCGGACTTCTCCAACGTGCGCATGCACGGCAGCGGCAAAGACCGCGTCGTCATCGAAGGGGCCACCGGCACCCCGCGCACGGGCCAGTTGAAGGTTTCGATCGGCTATCTCGACAGCTATATCGGCGAAGGCCAGATCAGCTATGCCGGCCCCAACGCGGTGGCCCGCGGCAAGCTGGCGCTCGACATCGTGCGCGAGCGGTTGGCGCTGACCGGCGTGCAGATGACGGAGACGCGCTTCGAGCTGATTGGCGTAGATGCACTGCATGGCGCAGCCCTTTCCCGCACCGATGCCGAACCGTACGAAGTGCGCGTGCGCGTGGCGGCGCGCACTGAATCGATGGCCGAAGCCGTGCGCATCGGCAACGAAGTGGAAACCCTGCTGACGTGCGGCCCGTCCGGCGGCGGAGGCGCAACGAAGAGCGCGCGCGAGATCATCGCCGTGGCGTCGACGTTGATTCCCGCAGAACTGGCCCCGCACGCCGTGCACATTCTGGAGAGCTGACATGCCCCGCACCCTCCGCGACCTCGCCCACACCCGCGCCGGCGACAAGGGCGACATCTCGTGCATCTCCGTCATCGCGCTTCGTCCGGAATGCGCCGAAGAATTTGCCATGCTCGAACGACACGTCACGGCGGAGCGTGTGCGCGCGCATTTCGCTGAACTCGTCCGCGGCGATGTCGAGCGCTACGTGCTCCCGCAGCTTGGTGCGCTCAACTTCGTGCTCCACGGCGCCCTGGCCGGCGGCGTGACGCGCTCACTGGCGCTGGATGCGCATGGCAAGTCGCTCGCAAGCGCGCTGCTCACGCTGGAGATTCCAGGCTAAGCTGGCACACCACGCCCGGCATCGCCATGAACCTCTCCGTCAAGCAGCTCCGCGCCTTTGCCGCGCTGCGCGAGCACAAGAACTTCACGCAGGCGGCACAGACGTGCCACTTGTCGCAATCGGCCTTCAGCGCGCTGATCCAGAACCTGGAGGCCGACGCCGGCGTGCGCCTGTTCGACCGCAACACGCGCCATGTTGAACTGACCCCCGAGGGCGAAGCCTTTGCCGAATCGGCGCTGCGCCTGCTGGCCGATTTCGAAGCGACGTTCTCGGAGTTGCGCGATCGTGCCGCGGCACGCACCGGGCGCGTGACGGTGGCCGCGCTGCCGTCGATCGCAGCGGGCATTCTGCCGGGCGTGCTGGCCGCGTTCTCTGCACAGCATCCGGGCATTCAACTGGCGCTGCACGATCAACTGTCGGACCCGTGCATCGACATGGTCCGGCGCGGCGCGGCGGACTTCGCCATCGCGGCCATGGGCGCCGACATGGCGGGCCTGGCCGCGCAACCGTTCTGCACCGACGACTTCCACCTCGTCTGTCACCAGAATCACCCGCTCGCACAAAAGCCGGCGCTGGCCGTGGGCGATCTCGTCGACACGCCGTTCATCCACCTCGCACGCAACACGAGCATCCGGCAATACCTCGATGCGGCGCTGCATCCGACCAAGCTGCGCAGCGGCATGGAAGTCGAACACCTTGCCACTGCGGCCGCGCTGGTGGCAGCCAACCTGGGCATCACCGTCATTCCTGCGCTGGCGCTGTTCCAGTTCCGTTTGCCGGAGCTGGTGGTGCGGCCGTTGCCGCTGCCAGGGCTCGTGCGCACGCTGTATGTCATCCGGCGCGACGGGCGCAGCCTGTCGGTGGCGGCGCAAGGGCTGCTGGACTTGCTGCTGGCGCACCCCGCGCGCGCGACGGCGTCTGTTTGACGCGGCGCAACCCGGGCACATCCGGGTGCAGCATCGCCCACCTGCGCTGCTACAGTGAGGCATTCCCATATCGATTCTGCGAGCGCCCCATGCATCAACGCATTCTTGCCGCTTTTGACGGCACTCATGAAGCCCACTTGGCGGTGGAGGAAGCCGCCGCCCTGGCCCGCGCATTCAACGGCCGGGTCCGGGTCGTGTGGGCGATCGGATCGCCGGCCATGCCGGAGTCGCGCGAAATCTACAGCGTCGACAAATTGCGCGAAGAGGCACACCGCACAGCCAGCGCATCGCTAGTCGAATTGCAGCGCCTGTTCGACGCTGACGGCACCGCTGCTGAAACCGGCGTGCTGATGCTCGACTCCACCGACGACGACATCGGCCACGCGCTAGAGCACGAGGCCGAGCGCTGGCAGGCCGACACCATCGTGGTGGGCTCGCACGGCAAGCACGGGCTCGCGCGCCTTCTGCTGGGCAGCGTGGCCGAGCGCACGGCGCGCCTGTCGCACCGCACCGTCATCGTGGTACGTGCCCAGCACCTAGACCACGATGCCGGCTGATCTCGTCTGAAGTCGAATAGCTCCACTATGCAACTTGTTGCATAGAAAAAGACGGCTGTGCTATGTTGCATCCCACGTTGATGCAATCCGTTGCACTTTCTGCTCAGGAGCCAGCATGCCGCAGCCGATTCCCCAGACATTGATCGCCCCCGCGCAAGCCACGCTCGAGGCTTGGCATGCCATGCTCGACAGCGGCAACATGGACGATCTCGACCGGCTGTTTGCCGACGAAGTGGTCTTCCGCTCACCCGTGGCGCATACGCCTTACCCGGGCCGCACGGCAACCACGCTGGTGCTACGCACCGTCAACACCGTCTTCGAAGACTTCAAATACCACCGCAGCTTCGCCACCGACGAGGGGCTAAGCGTGGTGCTGGAATTCAGCGCCAACGTGAGCGGCAAGGCCCTCAAGGGCATCGACATGGTGCGCTTCAACGCTGAAGGCAAGATCGTCGAGTTCGAAGTCATGGTCCGCCCGGCCACCGGCTTGCAGGCACTCGGCGCGGCCATGGGCGCCAAGCTGGGCGACAAGATCGGCCTGCTCAAGGCCGGCGCCTGAACGCCTTTCCCTGATTTAGACCCCAATTCCATACCAAGACCAACGGAGACTGCCATGTCGCTGCCGCCGATCCTGCAAAACCGCCTGTCCGTGCCCGTGGTGGGCTCGCCGCTGTTCATCATTTCGAACCCCGACCTCGTGATCGCGCAGTGCAAGGCGGGCGTGGTTGGCTCGTTCCCGGCGCTCAATGCGCGGCCGGCCGAGCTGCTGGAGACCTGGCTGCAGCGCATCACCACGGAGCTGGCCGAATACGACGCGCAGCATCCCGACAAGCCGTCGGCACCGTTTGCCGTCAACCAGATCGTGCACAAGTCGAACGACCGCCTGGAGCACGACCTGGAGCTGTGCGTGAAGTACAAGGTGCCCATCGTCATCACCTCGCTGGGCGCGCGTGAAGATGTGAACCAGGCAGTGCACAGCTACGGCGGCATCGTGCTGCACGACGTCATCAACAATAAATTTGCCAAGAAGGCGATCGAGAAAGGCGCGGATGGCCTGATCGCCGTGGCGGCGGGCGCGGGCGGCCATGCGGGCACCACCTCGCCGTTTGCGCTGATCCATGAAATTCGCGAATGGTTCGATGGCCCGCTGCTGCTGTCGGGCGCGATCGCCAACGGCAATGCGATCCTGGCAGCATTGGCAGCTGGTGCGGACCTGGCCTACGTCGGATCTGCGTTCATCGCTACCGAAGAAGCCAACGCGATCGAGGGCTACAAGCAAGCGATCGTGGAAAGCACCGCCAGCGATATCGTCTACACGAACCTGTTCACCGGCGTGCACGGCAACTACCTGCGCAAGAGCATCGAAGGCGCCGGCCTGGACCCGGACGCGCTGCCGGAATCGGACCCGAGCAAGATGAACTTCGGCTCTGGCGGCGGTGCCAAGGCCAAGGCATGGAAGGACATCTGGGGCGCCGGTCAGGGCGTGGGCGCGGTCAAGCGTGTGGTACCGGCGGCAGAACTCGTCAAGCGCTTTGCCGAAGAGTTCGAGGTGGCGCGCCGTCGCCTGAACAACATCGAAGCGCTGCGCGCTCCGGCCGGTAGCAAGGCGACGGCTTGAGTTTTAAGCGGTGACTGAGGCTGGCTCCAGCAACGGCAGCACATCGTCTGCCCACGCGAGCCAGCCTTCTTCGTAAACGATGCCGCGCTGAAGTACCGCGTGCTGCAACTGCTGCGCACGTGTGAGGTCAGGGTGCGAAAAATCGCGCTTCTCGATCTCGCGGAAAGTGTTCAGGCGCGTGCGGTGCTGCTCGATCAGGCGCTGCATCTCGTCGGCAAAACCGAGCGGGCCAATCACCGCCTCGGCACGCAGCTTCACCAGTACTTCCTCACGGTTGTCCGACGACACGGTCGGCTCCAGCACCCAGCGGGCGAGTTCGGCCTGGCCTGGCGGCAGCACGCTGTACGTCTTCTTGCGGCTGTCTTCCTCTTCTTCCACGCTCACCCAGCCGGCTTCGGCCATGCGGCCAAGCTCGCGGTAGATCTGCTGATGCGTGGCGCTCCAGAAATAGCCCATCGATTTGTCAAAGCGTCGAGCAAGCTCGTAGCCCGAGGAGGGCTTTTCCAGCAAGGATGTCAGCAGTGCGTGTTGGATGGACATGGTGGATTTTTTATGTAAGCCGTTGATTCTAAATGCAGAACGCCTCCCGGGTGGAAGATTTTTCCGGCAGAAGCAAGGCTTTCGTGGCAATAGGGTCAAGCACTTGCCATGGCATTTTGAACAGTAATTGAAACCCCGAGACTCACATTCTCCAGTAGAAGTGGCGACTCAATTCGGAGCCCATCCGGGGCGCCAGAGTCGGCGGGGAAGGAGTCTCGACGCTTCGCGGCGCCGTCGCAAAGAAAGCAAATCCTTGATGCAGATCAAGTAAACCGGACATCCCTTCTCAGGTTTCCCCGCATCAGGCCGATTGGACAAACGGTGCAAAACAAAAAATAAGAGTTGCGGCATTGCGCGCGATATCGCGATGCCCAATCTCTCGAACGCCAGGTCAACGCCCTGAATTACGCCCTTCGCAAAACGGAGGCGTTTGCAGTGCGAGCAGTCGTGAGCTGGCTTTACACATCACCACCATTTCGCACGAACGGCCTAGCTCGCCGGCATCAGGCGCCAACAGGGGACACGGTAAAGCCCGCCACGGGTGAAGCCGTATGAGAAAAACGAACTACGCATGACCCGGCCTACCCTCAAGCTCCAAGCCGCCTTTTTTGCCACCATCATTGTGGCCGTGCTGCTCGCTGGCTTCTTCGTCAGCCAAAAGAACAAATTTCGCGGGGAAATCCAGGCACTGGTCGGGGAGCATCAGCAAGCGCTGGTGAAGGACGTTGCCGCCGACCTGCGCCAGCGGTTGGACGAGTATCTCGATCTTGTGCAACGCACCGCCGGACAGACGCACTCCGTTCAATTTCGATCGTCTGAAGACGTTCGGCGCTACTTCCAATCCATCGCGCCCGTGGCCGGTCTGTTCGATAGCGTTTTCCTTGTCGGCATGGATGGCAAGGTCAGTGCCATTTCTCCGCATGCGCAACGGGTGATCGGGTTAGACGTCCATGACCGGGACTATTTCAAGCAGGTCGTCGTCGTGGGTCAGCCTACGATATCGGCACCGCTGCGAAACCGCATCGGAGGGGCGCCAAACATCGTGTTGGCTGCGCCCGTCTTTGACGAGACTGGCCATATGGTCGGCGTCTTCTGCGCCTCCCTGGGCCTCCTGCGTCCGAACTTTCTGGGCGACATGCGCAACGCGCGCATCGGCGCAAACGGCTACCTATTCGTCGTGCAACGCGGTAACGACCCGGTGTTCGTCATTCACCCGGATGACACCAAGCTGCTGGCCAACACCAATACAGACCCCACAATTGCTCGCGCCCTGGCCGGCCGGCCCTTAGACGAAACGGAGCCCATGGTCAGCATGGAAAACGTCATCGCTGTCGGGTGGACGGTTGGCTCGGTCATTCCGCGGGACGAAGTCGATGCACCGTTTGCGGCCATGCGGCACAGGTTTGGTTGGGCTGCGTTCTTTCTCATCATGCTGGTGGCCTGCTCTGTGTGGGGCGCGATGCATCTGCTGCTGCGCCCGCTGGGACGTCTGCATAAGGCCCTGCGCAATCCGGATCGCGATGAATGGAGCCGTTTGACCAAGCTCGATGTTGGCCCCGCATCGCCCGAAATCGAATCCATTGTCGGCAACCTGCGCGCGCTCATGGGAGAAGTCGTGCGGCAGCGTGCGGAACTCGAAGCAGTAAACGACGCATCCCCGCTCGGCTTCTTCAGAACCCGAAACGATGGCCAGACGACCTACATCAACGAGGCGTACTGCCGAATTCTTGGCCTATCGAAGGAAGCCGCGCTTGCGAATCAGTGGCGCGAACGGCTCGCCCCGGAAGACAGGCCACGCGCAGAGCACGCGTGGGATACGGCAAGAGAGAACCGGATCGTCTTCCGAGACAATCAGCGCATCTGCATACCGGGCGAGCCGGAACGGGAGATCTCGGTCACAGCGGCGCCGGTCGTCGTCGACGGAAAAGCGCGCGGATATGTCGGGGTGGTCGAAGACATCACACAACGTGTTCGAGCGGAACAGTCGATTGCCGCACTGATGTCGGTTCTAGAAGCCACTCCTGACTTCATTGCCCAAACAGATCGCGATGGCAAGCTGACCTACATTAATCCCGCCGGACGGGCATTTGCCGGACTGCCTGCCGACAAGGCAATCAGCGAAACAACCATTGCCGATTATCACCCGCCAGAAACTGTCCGGACGCTGAGAGAGGTCGCCGTGCCGGCCGCCCTGCGGTCTGGCGTCTGGATGGGAGAAACGCTTGCGTACAACGCCAAGCGCGAAGCCGTGCCCGTGGCCCACACCGTCATCGTCCATCGCGGCGCGACCGGTCGGCTGGACCACTACTCGGCAATCATGCGCGACATCAGCCAAGAAAGAGCCGCCAAGGAGGTTGTGGAACGCAACGCTGAAACCCTGCGAACAGTGACGGACGCCATGCCAGGCGAGGTGTGCTTTGTGGGAGCAGACGGCCGATATGAATTTGCCAATACGTCCTACGCCAGAAAGGTCGAAATGCCGCGTTCCAAACTCATCGGCAAAACCGTTCCGGAAGTCTTTGGCATCGCCGCATATGAGCGGTTGCGCGAGCCGCTCGAAAGGGCGCTAGCAGGCAGCCCTCAACGGTTCGAGCGAGAAGAGCGCACCGGTGGGTCGCTCGCCTACAAGGAAGTGCAGTACGTTCCCCAGTTCCGGCCCGACGGTTCCGTCATTGGCGTGCACGTCCTGATCACGGACATCACAGCCAGCAAAGAGAAGGAGCTCCGTCTGAAGTCCTTGTCAGAAACCGACCATCTCACGGGCTTGCTCAATCGTGCTGGTTTCGAAGACCAGCTGGCAAAGGCCGTCTCAACTGACAACCGCCGTGAGCTGGGCGCCCTGCTGCTGATCGACTTGGACGGCTTCAAACGCGTCAACGATACCTATGGTCACGCCACTGGCGATGAGGTGCTTCGTAGCTTTGCAGACCGGCTGCGCACCGTCATGCGTCCGACGGACTTCGTTGCCCGCTTTGGCGGCGACGAGTTTGCCGTCATCGTCGGCCCCGTGAATGACGACACGTTGCATCGACTGGCCGCCCGCCTTATCTCCGTCGGCGCCAGGCCGTACAAGTTTGGCGAGGTGGTCATCGAGCTCGGTTGCAGCATCGGCGTCTCTCGCCTCCGTCACAACGTCGACCGCGCTGCGGTAGTCGCCGCTGCAGACGACGCGCTATATCGCGCCAAAAACCTGGGCAAAGGCCGCTACGAATTTGCTGACGACGTTGCTGGCGAAGTACTCGACCTCGACCCCGGCTCCGCCACGCCCGTCTAGCCGCTACGCAGCAGGCGCTACCGCAGACCCGATCCGACCGATTCGATCTGCGAACGTTACAGAGCCTCCAGCGGACGCTTTACGCACCAATTCGCCAACGCGGGTTTGATGCCGAACTCGCGCGTTTTTGCGCTCTGCGAAAACGTTGCGTCTCAGTCGGCAGCCTGCGTCGACATGAAATCTTGGGCGGCCTTCACCAGCCATGTCCGCAGGGCTTGCAGCGGCGGATAGTCGGCACGGCTCGTGGGCCAGGCGAGGTAGTAACGCTCGGCGCTCTCCATCTCGGGCACATCCGGCAACGCCCGAACCAGGTCGCCTTGCTGCAGCTCGTGGGTGATCAGAAAGCGCGGCAGCAACGCCACACCCAGGCCGGCGACGGCAGCTTGCGCGGCAGTGGCAAATTGGTCGAACAGCATGCCCTGGGGTTCTGCCGCCGTCACCTGATGGCTGGCCAACCAACGCGGCCAGGCATCGGGGCGCGAGGCCAAGTGCAACAGCGGCGCATGCAGCAGATCGCGCGGCTGCGCAAAGTCGTATCGCGCCAACAATGCCGGGCTGCAAGCAGGCACGACGGTTTCGTTCATCAGCAAGGCCAGTTCCGCCCCCGGCCAATGCGGCGTACCGAAATGGATGGCCGCGTCAACCGCTTCCAGTTGAAAGTCGAACTGCGACAGCCGCGTCGTCAGATTGATGGTGATGCCGGGGTGCTCGTCAAAAAACGCCGGCAGGCGCGGTGCCAGCCAGCGGGTGCCGAAGGTCGGCAGGATGGCCAGATTCAAGCTGCCGCCCTGCGGATTGGCTCGAAACCCGACCGTGGCGCTGGAGATGCGCATCAACGCGCCGCGGATTTCCTCCGCGTACGCCTGGCCCGCCGCGCTCAGCCGTACGGTCTGGCGTTCACGCACGAACAGCTCAGCGCCCAGGCGATCTTCCAGCGCGCGGATCTGGCGGCTGACGGCACTTTGCGTCAGATGCAGTTCAGCGGCGGCGGCCGTGAAGCTCTGGTGGCGCGCAGCAGCCTCGAACGCGCAGAGCAGGGACATCGGCGGTAGAAAGCGGCGAGACAGGAACATGGGCGGGAGGTGTACGGTGCGGAAGTGGCTTAGTCATTCTAGTTTGGAATGACCTAAGGCCGGATTATCGTTTGACCGGCGTTCTTTAGCCAACCTAGCATGGCCTCGTCCCTGCCAAACCCCATTCAGTCATGAGCACCGCGCATCAACCCTCGGCGTCGAACTTCATCCACGCCAACGAAATCCGCTCCCGCTTTTCGCGCGCCATGTCCGCCATGTACCGCGAAGAAGTGCCCCAATACGGCACGCTGGTCGAGCTGGTATCCGACATCAACGCTCGCACGCTGGACGCCCAGCCCGCGCTGCACGCGCAGATGGCGCAGTCGGGCGAGCTGGAGCGGCTGGACGTCGAGCGCCACGGCGCCATCCGCGTCGGCACGGCCGGAGAGCTGGCGACGCTGCGCCGGCTGTTTGCCGTCATGGGCATGGAGCCGGTGGGTTACTACGATCTGTCGGTGGCTGGCGTGCCCGTGCATTCGACGGCGTTTCGCCCGGTGGCCGATGCCGCGTTGCTGGCCAATCCGTTTCGCGTGTTCACCTCGCTGCTGCGGCTTGAATTGATTGCCGACGCCGCACTGCGCGACAAGGCCGCCGCCATCCTGGCGCGCCGGCAGATCTTTACCCCGCGCGTGCTCGAATTGATTGCCCAATGCGAGGCCGACGGCGGCTTGGCCGACGCAGATGCCGACGCGTTCGTACGCGAGGCGCTGGAGACCTTCCGCTGGCACAGCACCGCCACGGTCGATGCCGAGACGTATCGTGCGCTGCAAGCCGCTCACCGTCTTGTGGCCGACGTGGTGTGCTTCCGCGGCCCCCACATCAATCACCTGACGCCGCGCACGCTCGACATCGACGCCGCGCAGGCCGCCATGCCTGCACGCGGCATGGACGCCAAGGAGGTGGTGGAAGGTCCGCCGCACCGGAACTGCCCCATCCTGCTGCGCCAGACGAGCTTCAAGGCGCTGCAAGAAGCGGTGCGCTTTACCGACGATGCCGGCGCCCACACGGCGCGCTTTGGCGAAATCGAGCAGCGCGGCGTGGCGCTCACGCGCAAGGGCCGCACGCTATACGACCAACTGCTGGCCGAGGTGCGCAGCATGGGCAATGCCGGCAGTGCCGCGCCCAACTACGAAGATCGGCTAGCCCAGGCGTTCCGCGCGTTTCCGGATACCCATGAGGCATTGCGTGCGCAAGAGCTGGCGTTCTATCGCTACGCCCTCACACCGTCAGGCCATGCCCACGCCGACACCGCAACGGCGGCCGATGCATCGTTAGATGAACTTCTGACCAAGGGCTGGGTGCAAGCCGATCCCATCACGTATGAAGATTTCTTGCCGGTGAGCGCGGCGGGCATCTTCCAGTCCAACCTGGGCGGCGAGGAGCAGAAGCAGTATCAAGCCAACGCCGCACAGCAAGTGTTTGAGATCGCGCTGGGCGCACGCGTGCATGACGAAATCGCGTTGTACGAGGCGGCGCAGCAGCGCTCGATCGATCAGGTGCGCGCCGTGCTGCGCAGCACGCCCGTCGCGGATGCCGCATGACTGGCCTGCACACGCCAGCCGCCATGCCGGGCTTTGCCGCCCCGTTTGCGAACCCCGCCGGCTCGCCCATCCGCGAACTGTTTCCGTACCTCAGCCAGCCGGGGATGATCTCGCTGGCGGGCGGGTATCCGTCGCCCAGTCTGTTCGATGCCGAAGGGCTGGCGCACGCCGCCGCCCAGGCCATGGCGGGCGATGCGCAAGCCTTGCAGTACGGGGCGACGGAAGGGCTGCCCGTCCTTCGCACGGCGCTTGCCGCGCTGATGGGCGCACGGGGCATTCAGGCCAGCGCCGAGCAGATGATGGTGACTACGGGCTCGCAGCAAGCGTTTGACCTGCTGGTGCGTGCGTTGATCGAGCCGGGGGATACGGTGCTGGTGGAAGTGCCCGCCTACCCTGCCACGCTGCAAGCCTTGCGCCTGGCGCAGGCCCGCATCGTGCCCGTGCCGATGGATGAACACGGCCTGCAAACCGATGCCCTGGCCGACCTGCTGCATCAGCTGCCCGCCACGCAGCGCCCCAAGCTGCTCTACACCGTGCCGAATTTTTCCAACCCGCGCGGCACACTGCTGTCTGCACAACGGCGCGAAGCCCTCGTGCAGCTGGCCTGCACCCACGGCTTCTGGGTGGTGGAAGACGATCCGTACGGCGAGCTGCGTTTTGATGCGCCGGAGAGCCCCGCCGCTGCCATGCCCTCTACGCTGCGGGCAGAGGGTGACCGGATGGCCGCAGGCGGGACGAACCCGGTGGTGTATCTCTCCAGCCTGTCCAAGACCGTCGCCCCCGCGCTGCGGATCGGCTGGATGCTGGCCGACAGCAGCCTGCTGCGCCGCTGCGCCATCGCCAAGCAGACGGTGGATCTGTGCACGTCTCCGCTGGCGCAGATGGTGGCGGCGCGCTATCTGGAAAGCGGCCGCTATCCGGCCACGGTGCAGCGCGCGCGCATCGAGTATCAACGGCGCATGCAGGCCCTGGTGCAAGGCTTCGCCACGCAGCTGGATGGCCGAGTGCAATGCGCGGCGCCGGCGGGCGGCATGTTTGTCTGGGCGACGTTCGCGCAGTCGATCGACCCGCAAGCGCTCTTTGATGCCGCCGTGTCGCAGCACGTGCTCTACGTGCCCGGCAAGGCGTTCTACCCGGACAACGCGCAACTCAACACCATGCGTCTGTCGTTCGCCGCGCCCGAGGTGCCGCAGATCGAGCAGGCCGTACAGCGGCTGGCCGCAGCCGTAGCGCTGGCCATGCGTTGACGCCTCCTCAAATAGAGACAACCTTCATCGCATAGCCATGACACCCGACAACCTGATTCCGGCCTTGCGCGACATCGTGGGGGCCGCCAATGTTTTAACCGACGACGATTGCGCCGAATACGAATCCGACTGGCGCCAGCGCGTGCGCGGCAAGGCGCTGAGCGTGGTGCGGCCCGGCTGCACGGCCGAAGTGGCCGCGGTCGTGCGCGCGTGCGCACAAGCCGGTGTGTCGATCGTGCCGCAGGGTGGCAATACGGGCCTGGTGGAAGGCTCGGTGCCCGATGCCAGCGGCGAGCAGGTCATCCTAAGCCTGCGCCGCATGCAGGCCGTGCGCGCCATCGACGCCGCCAACATGACGATGACGGTGGACGCCGGTTGCGTGCTCCAGTCGCTGCAGGGCGTGGCAAGCGAGGCCGGCATGCTGTTCCCGCTGAGCCTGGGTGCGGAAGGCAGTTGCACCATCGGCGGCAACCTGGCGACCAATGCGGGCGGCACGCAGGTGCTGCGCTACGGCAATGCGCGCGAGCTGTGCCTGGGGCTGGAAGTCGTGCTGGCCGACGGACAGGTCTGGGAGAACCTGCAAGGCCTGCGCAAGGACAACACCGGCTATGACCTGCGCAATCTGTTCATCGGCAGCGAGGGCACGCTGGGCATCATCACGGCAGCCACGCTGCGGCTGTATCCGCAACCTGCCGCGCAATTGACAGCGTGGGCAGCCGTGCCTTCGCTGCAAGCCGCCACAGCGTTGCTGGCCTTGTCGCACCGGCATCTGTCTGCCGCACTCACGGGCTTTGAGGTCATGAGCCAGGAAGGGCTGAAGCTGGTCGACACGCACTATCCGCATCTGCGCGTGCCGATGTGGCGCGAAACGATGTGGTGCGTGCTGCTGGATGCGTCCGATAGTGAATCCGAGGCGCACGCCCGCGCGCAGTTTGAACACCTGCTGGAAACCGCGATGGAAGACGGCATCGTGACCGACGCGATCATCGCCGAGAACATCCGGCAGGCGCACGACCTGTGGCACATCCGCGAGAGCATCACCCTGGCCCAGGCGGCCGAAGGGCCCAACATCAAACACGATGTCTCAGTGCCGATCTCGCGCATCCCCGACTTTGTGACGCAGACCGATGCGCAACTGCAAGCGCTTGCACCCGGGCTGCGGCTCATCAACTTCGGGCACCTGGGCGATGGGAACCTGCATTACAACGTGCAGCCTCCTGAGGGGACAGACGCTGCGGCGTTCGTTGCCGCGCATGAGGCTGCGATTGGCGATGCGGTGTACCAGTCCGTCCACCGATTTGGCGGTTCGATCTCAGCCGAGCATGGCATCGGCGCGCTCAAGCGCGATCACCTTCCGCACTACAAGGCGCCGGTTGCCCTGCAGTTGATGCAGACCATCAAGCAGGCACTCGACCCGCAACGTCTGCTGAACCCGGGGCGCGTGCTCGCATGATCGCCCGGTCAGATCAGATGGCGCGATAGGTGTCGCTCACGGCCATTGATTGCATGGGGCGGCGCAGCGTCGGATCAAACGGATTGATCTGCGTGGTCAGCCGATTGGCCTCGCGCAGGAGCATGTCGTAGACGATGGGCAGGCGCTCGGCGCTCAGGCGGTTGGCGAGCGTCCCCACGGAAAGCGCGGCGACGACGTTGCCGTTGCGATCGAACACCGGCACGGCAATGCCGGCCATGCCTTCAAGCAGCCCGTCCGTCTTGGCGCTGTAGCCGCGCTCGCGTGCCTTCCTGACCTCGGAGCGCAGATAGACCTCGTCGTAGACGCTGTAGTGCCGGATGCGCGGCAGGTTGTAGCGCAGCACTTCCTCCTGCTCGGCGTCGGGCAGGTGCGCGAGGATCACCAGCGCGCCCTGGCCCACACCGAGTTCGATCCGTCCGCCCACATCGCCCGTGAAAGTTCGAATCGGGTATTGGCCTTCCACGCGGTCCAGACACACCGCGTCGAAACCGGAGCGCACCAGCAGCAGCACCGTATCGCCCAGGCTTGCATTCAGCCGCAGCAGGGCCGGCCGTGCGACGGAGCGCAAGTCGTTCACCGCACCCGCCTGGGCCGCCAGGCAAAACAGGTCCAGGCTCAGCCGGTACAGCTTGTTCTGCTGATCCTGCTCGACCATGCCTTCTTGCGTCAGCCCCTGCAGCAGGCGGTGCGTGGTGGCGGGGGTCATTCCCAGGGTCTTGGCCAGGTAGGTGACGCGCACACCTTGGTGCTGCTGCTCCGCCATGGTGCGCAGGATCTGGAAGGTGCGGTGCATGGCGCTGCGCTGATGCGCGTCGTCTTCGGAATCGACAGACATAAAGCTGGAATGGACTGAATTTGGTTGATCAATTGTATTCCGATGAACGGAATAAATACGAGAAAAATTCCAACTACAGCGTATACACCTAGGCTAAATCGATGTTTTGGCACACCTGTTGCAATAGCATATCCATATTGTTCAATTGGAAGAGTCTGGCGACGCCCCCAGTCGCAAAGGATCACCGATGAGTTTTCTGCGCCTGAACCATGTCTCCAAGCAGTACGGCGACCTCCGGGTCGTTCAGGATTTCAACCTGAACGTGCACAAGGGCGAATTCGTCTCGCTGCTGGGCCCGTCGGGCTGCGGCAAGACGACCACGCTGCAGATGATTGCGGGCTTCGCGGAGGTGACCGAGGGCTCGATCGAGCTGGACGGCAAGGACATCACCCGCGCCAAGGCCAACGCGCGCGGCCTGGGGATCGTGTTCCAGACCTACGCGCTGTTCCCGCACATGACGGTGCGCGAGAACGTGGAATTTGGGCTGGAGATGCGCAAGTGCCCCGCAGCAGAGCGCCGCGAGCGCGCCATGCAGACGCTGGCGCTCGTGCATCTGGACAAACATATCGATCGCTACCCGCGCGAGCTGTCCGGCGGCCAGCGGCAGCGCGTGGCCCTGGCGCGGGCGCTGGTCATCAAGCCACCGGTGCTGCTGCTGGACGAGCCGCTGTCGAACCTGGACGCCAAGCTGCGCGAAGAAATGCAGTTCGAGCTGCGTGAAATCCAGCGCAAGGTTGGCACGACCACCATCATGGTCACCCACGATCAGGCCGAAGCCATGTCGATCAGCGACCGCGTGGTCGTCATGGAAGCGGGCCGCATCACGCAGGTGGATACGCCGCTGGCGGTGTATGAGCACCCGCGCAATGCGTTCATCTCGACGTTTGTCGGCAAGGCCAACCTGCTGCATGCGGCAGTGGTGTCCGGCGCCAATGGCGAACTTCGCGCCTCGGTCGGGGCCGTGGAGCTGGCGCTGCCACCGGGCACGCCGGCGGGCAGCAAGGTCGTACTGGCGCTGCGCCCCGAAAAAATGACGTGCAACGCAGACGGCACCGGCCGTTGCGAAGGCCGCGTGACCGAACGCTTCTTCCTCGGCAATCAGTGGATGTACACCGTCGATACGCCGCTCGGCGCGATGCTTGTATCCGCCGTCAACGATGGCGACGCCCCGCGCGACGTGGGTCAGACCGTCGGCGTGGATTGGGAAGACCGCTATGTCCGCGTGATCGGTAGCGAGGGGACCGCAGCATGAGCCGCAGACCGACCTGGGTGCCGTGGAGCATGACCGGCCCGGCGCTGGCGCTCTTCGGCGTGATGTTGTTCGTGCCGCTCGCGCTGAGTGTGATTTTGTCGTTCAACGTGTTCGACGCCGACAAAGGACCGATTGCGGGCACCTTCACGTTTGCGCACTACCTGCACGTGGTGCAAGACCCGTACTACTACGAAATCTTCTGGCGCACGCTGCGCGTCTCGGCACTCGTGACGCTGATCTGCATCCTGATCGGCGCGCCCGAGGCCTACATTCTGAGCCGGATGCGCAAGCCCTGGCGCTCCATTTTCCTGCTCATCATTCTGGCGCCGCTGCTGATCTCGGTCGTGGTGCGCGCATTCGGCTGGAGCATGCTGCTCGGGCCCGAAGGCCTGATCAACGCCGCGTTCAAGGCCGTTGGCATCGGCCCGGTCAAGCTGCTGTACAACGAGACGGCCGTCGTGATTGCGCTGGTGCACGTGATGCTGCCGTTCATGGTGATTCCTGTGTGGACGTCACTGCAAAAGCTCGACCCGTGGGTGGAAAACGCCGCGCTGTCGTTGTCCGCATCGCACTTCACGACGTTGCGCCGCGTGGTGTTGCCGCAGGTCATGCCCGGCATTCTGTCGGGCAGCCTGATCGTGTTTGGCCTGGCGGCCAGCTCATTCGCCATTCCGGGCCTGCTGGGCGGGCGCCGCGTGAAGATGGTCGCCACGCTCATCTACGACGAATACCTGAACGAACTGAACTGGCCCCTGGGCGCAGCCATCGCGCTGATCCTGCTGGCGGCCAACCTCGTCATCATGCTGGGCTGGAACCGCATGATCGAAGGCCGCTACAAGAAGACGTTGGGCTGAAGGAGCGCACATGCAAAAGAACGGACCGCTCGCGCTCATCTTCAACGCGCTCGTCATCACCTTCATGCTGGCCCCGCTGGTGATCGTGTGCATCGTCGCCTTCACGCCCGAAGAAACGCTCACGCTGCCCACCAGTCATTTCTCGCTGCGCTGGTTCGACCAGGTGCTGCATCACCCCGACTTCGTGCAGTCGTTCTGGAACAGCCTCTGGCTGGGCCTGGCGGCGGCCACGCTGTCGACCGCACTCGCGGTGCCGGCTGCCATGGCCATCGTCCGCTATCGCGCGCCGGGGCTGCAGTATTTGCAAGGCGTGTTTCTGTCGCCGCTGATCATCCCGCACCTTGTGCTGGGCGTGGCGCTGCTGCGCATGTTCTCGCTGGTGGGCGGGCAAGGCAGCTTCGGCTGGCTGATCTTCGCGCACGCGCTGATCGTCACGCCGTACACCATGCGGCTGGTGATGGCCGCGCTGGTGGGCTTTGACCACTCGGTCGAGCACGCCGCCTATTCGCTGGGTGCGAGCAGCTTCACGGTGTTCCGGCGCATGACGCTGCCGATGATCCTGCCGGGCATCACGGGCGGGTGGCTGCTGGCCTTCATCAACAGCTTTGATGAACTGACCATGTCGATCTTCGTGGTGTCGCCCGCCACCGTCACGCTGCCGGTGCGCATGTACATGTACGCCACGGAATCGCTCGACCCGATGATGGCCGCCGTCTCGGCGCTGATCGTCTTCCTCACGCTCGCGCTGATGCTGCTGCTGGACAAGGTCTACGGCCTAGACCGGATTCTGATCGGCAAGCATTGAGACACAGATCACGATGAACGCTCCTGCAAATCCATCTGCCCGCGCGCAGCTCCAGCGCCTCAAAGAGCGCAATCGCCCCGCAGTGGCTTTTGTGCTGGATGGCCAACCCGCCGAAGCGCTTGCCGGCGACACCGTCCTGACGGCCGTGCTCACGCACACACGCCAGCTGCGCATCAATGAATTCAGCCTCCAGCCGCGCGCGGGTTTCTGCCTGATGGGCGCATGCCAGGACTGCTGGGTGCGCCTGGCCGACGGCAAATCGCTGCGCGCCTGTCAGACCATGATCGAACCCGGCATGCACATTTGCACGCAACCGGCCGGCAGCGAGGGAGCCGCGTGATGACGCAACCCGCCCCCACGCTGCAGCGGCAGTCGCAAGAGGATCTGCAGCCCGTCATCATCGGTGCCGGGCCGGCAGGTGTGCGCGCGGCGCAGACGCTGCTGGCACACGGCCTCAAGCCCATCGTGCTGGACGAAGCCCCGCGCGCCGGCGGCCAGATCTATCGCCGCCAGCCGGAGGGCTTTGCCCGCAGCGCCGCAGATCTGTATGGCACCGAAGCCGCGCGTGCGCAGGCCGTACATGCCGCCTTTGACCAGCTCCAGCCGCAGCTCGATTACCACCCGCAGACCCTGGTGTGGAATGCCCAGCCCGATCTGCTCGACCTGCTGCATGTGCCGACGCGCGCGGTCAGCAGCCTGCCCTGGCGCGATGTGATCGTCGCCACGGGCGCCACCGACCGTGTGCTGCCGATCCCGGGTTGGACGCTGCCGGGCGTCTATACGCTGGGCGGCGCGCAAGTCGCGCTCAAATACCAGGGCTGCGCGATTGGCGATGCCGTCGTGTTTGCCGGCACGGGCCCGCTGCTGTATCTGGTGGCCTGCCAGTACGCCAAGGCCGGCGCGAATGTCGTAGCGGTGCTCGACACGGCTCCGGCCACCGCGCGCTACAAGGCGGCACCGGCCATGCTGGGCCAGCCTGCCGTCATGGCCAAGGGCATGGCGCTGGTGGGCTGGCTCAAGCTGCACGGCATTCCCATGCATCACGGTGTGCGTTTGCTGCGCGCGGAGGGCGATGCGGCATTGGAACAACTCGTCTGGCAAGACAGCGCCGGCCGCGAACAACGCACGGCTTGCTCCGCTGTCGGCATGGGCTACGCGCTGCGGCCCGAAACACAACTCGCCGATCTGCTGGGCTGCGCGTTCGAGTTTTCTGCGCTGCATCGTTGCCATGTGCCGCGCATTGATGCGATGCGGCGCAGCTCCGTCGCGGGCGTCTATCTGGCGGGCGATGGCGCGGGCATCATGGGCGCCGATGCGGCCGAATACTCGGGCGAATTGGCAGCGCTCGCCCTGTTGCAGGATCGGCAAATCACCGTCGATGCTGATCGCTTGGCCGCGCTGCGCCAGCGCCTGCAGAAGATCGAGCGGTTCCGCCACGCGCTGGAAGTTGCTTTCCCCTTTCCCGATGACTGGGCCGCACACGCCAGCGACGAGCTGGTGGTGTGCCGCTGCGAAAACGTCACCGCCGGAACCCTGCGCCAGACAGCGGCCGAATGCGGCGTACATGAACTGAACCGCCTGAAGGCGCTGTGCCGGGTCGGCATGGGCCGCTGCCAGGGCCGGATGTGCGGCGCTTCGGCAGCAGAAATCCTGGCGCACGCGCAGTCCGTGCCGCTGGCACAGGTGGGGCGACTGCGCGGGCAGGCACCAATCAAGCCGCTGCCGCTGGATGTAACCGAGGTCATCGAACAGGAGGGCCACCATGCGTGAGCAGCTTGCATGCGACGTGGCCATCATCGGCGGCGGCATCATGGGCAGTGCCACCGCGCTGTTCCTGCGGCGGCGCGGGCTGGCCGTCACCTTGCTCGAGCGTGACCTCTGTGGATCGCGCTCCAGCGGCGTCAACTTTGGCGGTGTGCGCCGCCAAGGGCGCTCCATCGAGCAATTGCCGCTGGCCCAGCGTTCGCACCAGATCTGGGGGCGGTTGACCGAACTGATCGGCACCGAGGCCGAGTACGAGCGCAGCGGGCACTTCAAGATCGCCCGTAGCGTGGCCGACATGGAATCGCTGGAGAGCTACGCAGCACGCAGCGAGGGCTACGGCCTTGGGTTGCAGCTCATCGAAGGCCGGGCTGCACTGCAAAAGTACTTTCCGATGGGCGGCGACCAGGTCGTCGGCGGCTCGCTGTGCCCGGAAGACGGACAGGCCAACCCGCGCCTGCTGTCGCCCGCGTTTGCGCACGCGGCGCAGGCGGCAGGCGCCGATGTGCGCGAGCACGCGCCGGTGCAATCGGTCGAGCACGATGGCGCGCGCTTCGTCGTCCATGCGCGCCAGCATGACCGCGATCTGGAGGTCAAAGCCTCTGCGCTCGTCAACTGCGCCGGGGCGTGGGCCGCCCAGTTTGCCGCGCAATGGGGCGAGCCCGTACCGATGTTCACCATCCCGCCCACCATGGGCGTGACCGAGCCGCTGCCGTTCTTCCTGCCCTGGAGCCTGGGCGTGGAAGGCGGCGGCATTTACTGCCGCCAGGTGCGGCGCGGCAATGTGGTGTTCGGTGGCGGGCGCGGCTACGTGCTGGACGACCAGCGCGCGCGCTCGTCGCACGTGGCGATCCTGCGCCAGCTGCCGCAGTTGGCCGCCCTGCTGCCGCAACTCACGGGCGCCCACATCATCCGCACGTGGAGCGGCACGGAAGGCAACTTGCCCGACGACCAGCCCGTGATTGGCGCCAGCGCACGTCGCCCCGGCCTGTTCCACGCCTTTGGCTTTGCCGGCGCCGGCTTTCAGCTCGGCCCCGGCGTGGGCGATGTCATGGCCGAGCTGATTGCCGAAGGCCGCACCACCACGCCGATCGAACCCTTTTCCATCCAACGCTTTCTGCCACCCGCAGCTTGATGCACTTGATGCCCCAGGAGATCACCATGCTTGTGAAACACGCGAAAACCTCGTTCACCTCCATCATTGCAGCGGCTGCCGGAACCGCGCTGCTCGCCGCTGGCGCCGCCCACGCCGACACCAAGACGCTGTACATCGGCATGAACGGCGGCAACATGGAACGCACGTACACGCAGTTCGTATTCCCGCCGTTCGAGAAGGCCAACAACGTCAAGGTCGTGGTCGTGCCCGGCACCTCGACCGACATCCTCGCCAAGGCCCAGGCGACCAAAGGCAAAGCACAGATGCACGTGATGACGCTGGACGACGGCGTCATGTTCCGCGCCATCGGCATGGGACTGTGCGAAAAACTCAAGCCATCGGCCAATCTGTCGGCCGTGCCAGCCATTGCGCACCTCAAGGGTGACTACGCGGTCGGCTTGTCGATGGGCCTCACGGGCCTCGCCTACAGCACCAAGATCTTTGCCGACAAGGGCTGGACGCCGCCCACCTCGTGGGGCGACTTGGCTGACCCGAAATACAAGGGCAAGGTGGTCGTGCAATCCATGCCGGCTTCGTCGTTCGGGTTGGACGCCTTCCTGATGTTCAACCGCCTCAAGGGCGGCACGGAAAAGAACGTCGACCCAGCCTTCAAGGCCTGGCCGACCACCATCGGCCCGAACGTGGTCGAGTACATCCCCAACTCGTCGAAGGTGGTGGAAATGATGCAGGCCGGCGATGCGGCGCTGTTCCCGTACACGCTCACGCAGGTCGAGCTGATGAAGTCCAAGGGCATCCCGATGGAATTCGTCGCACCTAAGGAAGGCGCCGTCGTTCTGTTGACAGCGCAGTGCGTGCTGGCCAACAACCCGGATGCCGATCTGGCGCAGAAGCTGGCCGACTACCTGATCAGCCCCGAGGCGCAGGCACTCGCCATGGAAAACGGCTCCTACAATCCAGTCAACCCCAAGGCGCCGCTCAAGGGCAAGGCGGCGGAAGAGCAAAACAAGATGAACACCATCCTGAAGACGGCCGTCGCGCTGGACTGGGACGTGATCAACGCCGAGCGCCCCGAGTGGAGCAAGCGCTGGAACCGCATCGTCGAGCGTTGAGTTGAACGCTGCCGCATCGCAACAGTTTTTCGATTGAACACGAGAGAAGAGCAAGGATTCACGCCATGTCAGATTCCCGAACACGATTGCAGACCGTACTGAAGGCCCTCGGCCTGGACCTGAAGGCCTATGAAGGCACGGACTGGACGAGCCGCGCCCCGCGCGATGGCGCGGTCTTGGCGACCGTGAAATCGCATACCGCCGGCGAGGCCGAAGCTGCCATTCAGAGCGCGCATCAGGCGTATCTGGCGTGGCGCGTCGTGCCGGCACCCGTGCGCGGGGAGCTGGTGCGCCGCCTGGGCGAGGTGCTGCGCACGCACAAGGCGGCACTGGGTGAACTGGTGTCGCTGGAGGCGGGCAAGATCACCTCCGAGGGGCTGGGCGAAGTGCAGGAGATGATCGACATCTGCGACTTCGCTGTCGGTCTGTCGCGGCAACTGCATGGCCTGACCATCGCCAGCGAGCGCCCTGGGCACCGGATGATGGAAACGTGGCATCCGATGGGCGTGGTGGGCATCATCTCCGCGTTCAACTTTCCGGTGGCGGTGTGGTCGTGGAACGCCGCGCTCGCCCTGGTGTGCGGCAACGCCATCGTGTGGAAACCGTCGGAGAAAACGCCGCTCACCGCCATTGCTTGCCAGCACCTGATGCAGCAGGTTGTCGACGCGTTCAATGCGGAAAAGCCGGGGGCGATTCCTGCCGGGCTGAGCCAACTGCTGATTGGCGGACGCGACGTAGGCGAAGCGCTGGTGGCCAGCCACCTTGTGCCGGTCGTCAGCGCCACAGGCTCGACGCGCATGGGCCGCCAGGTGGGCGTGAAGGTGGCGGAGCGCTTCGGCCGCTCGATCCTGGAGCTGGGCGGCAACAACGCGATGATCGTCACGCCGTCGGCGGATCTAGAACTGGCGGCGCGCGCCATCACGTTTGCCGCCGTCGGCACCGCGGGCCAACGCTGCACGTCGCTGCGACGTTTGATCGTGCACCGCTCGGTGGCCGATACGCTGCTCGCTCGCCTGGAAAAGATCTACCAAAGCATTGCGATTGGCGACCCGCTGGCTGACGGCACGCTGGTCGGCCCGTTGATCGACCAGGCGGCCTTCGACGGCATGCAACAGGCACTGGCGCAGGCACGCGCTGAAGGCGGCGAAGTGCTGGGCGGCGAGCGCGTGTGCGAAGACCTCGGCGCCGACGCCTGGTACGTGCGCCCCGCCCTGGTCAAGATGCCGAAGCCGACCAAGGTGATGGAAAGCGAAACTTTCGCGCCCATCCTCTATGTCGTGACGTATGACGGCGACACCGAGCAGGCCATCGCCATCCAGAACGGTGTGCCGCAGGGCCTGTCGTCCGCCATCTTCACGGCAAACCTGAGCGATGCCGAGCGCTTCATGTCGTCGTCGGGCAGCGACTGCGGCATTGCCAACGTCAATATCGGCACATCGGGCGCCGAGATCGGCGGTGCATTCGGCGGCGAGAAGGAAACCGGCGGCGGCCGGGAATCCGGCTCGGACGCGTGGAAGGGTTACATGCGCCGCGCCACCAACACCGTCAACTACAGCGGCGCGCTGCCGCTGGCGCAGGGCGTCCGGTTCGACGTTTGATCGGCGCTTGAGCGACGGGATGATCAGGGCGGTGGCGCAGCATGCTCCGCCGCCCTGATGGTCAACGCGCGCTCAACGCGCCGCACCACCCACATCGGTAATCGCGCTATAGACCAGCGTGCGCAGTTGCCGCCGCACAGGGTAGGCAGACGAAGGCAGCACCTGCGTCAGGAACAGGCCGATCAAATCCTCCTGCGGATCCACCCAGAAGAAGGTGCCGGCCGCGCCGCCCCAAAAGAAATCGCCCGTGCTGCCGGGAATCAACGTGGCGGCCTGCGAGATCGTCGTCGCAAAGCCCAGCCCGAATCCCACGCCGTCATAAGCTGCCTCGCTGAACATCGAAGGCGACGACAGGCTCGACATGTCGCGCCCGCCCGGCAGATGGTTGGCCGTCATCAGCGCTAGCGTTTTCGGCCCCAGCAGGCGTACGCCATCCAACTCGCCGCCCTGCAGCAACATGCGTGAGAAGCGCAGGTAATCCGCCGCGGTGGAAACCAAACCACCGCCACCGGAAACGAAGCTGGGTGGTTTCAGGTATGGGCTGGCGCGCGGATCGTCCTGCAAGACCGGACCACGATCGGACACCGCCTTCGATCCCATCGCCCCCACGGCGTAGCACGCACAGAAGCGCGAGGCCTTCTCTTCCGGCACGTGAAACGCCGTATCGACCATGCCCAGCGGGTCGAAAATCCGCTCCTTCAGGAACGTCTCAAACGGGATGCCGCTGATCTTGCCGACCAGGTAGCCGAGCACATCGGTGGAAACGGAGTAGTTCCACGCCTCGCCCGGAGAGAACTCCAGCGGCACGCCGGCCAGCTTCTCGATCATCTCGTCGAGCGTGCCATCGGTGGCGATATCGCCCAGCTTCAGCCGGCGGTACGCCGCGTCGACATTCGTGTTTTGGTGAAAGCCATAGGTCAGCCCGGAGGTGTGGCGCAGCAGGTCGACCATGCGCATGGGGCGTTTGACCGGGCGCGACTGGAAGCCCTCCATGAAGCCGCCGGCGTGCACGCCCAGGTTCGCCCATGCGGGGATGAACTTGCTGACCGGATCGTCCAGCGCGACCTTGCATTCCTCCACCAGCATCATGAACGCCACCGATGTGATGGGCTTGGTCATCGAGTAGATGCGGAAGATCGAATCCTCGGCCAGCGGCACCTGGCGCTCGCGGTCGGCCAGGCCCAGCACGGAGTTCAACGCCAGTTCGCCGCGCCGCCACACCTGGACGAGCGCGCCGGGTAGCTTGCCGGTGGCAATGTAGGCGTCATCGATGAAGCGCTCGACCCGTTCGAGCCGATCGCGGGACATCCCCTGCGTTTGCGTGCCTTGCCTGTCCATGCCTTCTCCTTGCATTGATGCCCGCGCCGGGCGCAGGCGTGCCAGACTCCGATCCGGCCTGCGCGGCATTCCGACGCGCGCAAACCAGCCCAGCGACACTGTACAGCGCTGATCCATTGCCCGCGACAATGCCCGGCCCGCGCCTATGCTTCAATGCGGTTCGACCGCAACCCCGTACCAACATGAAGCGCTTCGACGATCTTTACCTCTTCACGCGCGTGGTGGAAGCCGGTGGCTTTTCCGCTGCCGAGCGCGCCACGGGCATCCCCAAGTCACGTCTGAGCCGGCGCATTGCCGAGCTGGAGATGCAGCTCGGCACGCGGCTGCTGCAACGCTCAAGCCATCGCGTATCGGTCACACCCGTGGGCGAAGCGGTCTATCGGCACGCGCGCGACATGGCTGATGCGTCGGCGGCCATTGAAGCGCTCGCTGGCGCAGCACGCAGCGAACCGGCCGGCGTGCTGCGCGTCGGCACGTCGCCTTTGCTGGCGGAAACGCTGGTGGCCGGCTGGCTGGCCGAATTTGCCGATGCGCATCCAAAGCTGCGCATCGAGCTGGACTTGTCCAACACCTACGTCGACCTGATCGAGCAACGCATTGACGTGGCGATCCGCGCGGCCACGGGGCCACTGCCCTCGCGCGATGTGGTGGCGCGGCATCTGGTGGTCTCGCCTCGCGTGCTGGTGGCCAGCCCCGCATTGATTGCCCGTGTGGGTGAGCCCGACACGCCCGCCGCGCTGGAAGATTTCCCTTGCCTGGGGCAAGGCTCGCTCGCGCGCAGCCGCGATTGGATATTGCAGGATGCGCGCGGCCATCGGCTGGCGCTGCCGATCCGCCCGCGCTTTGCCAGCGACAACATCATCGCCCTGCGCGAAGCGGCCATTGCCGGCCTCGGCATCACCATCCTGCCGCAGCATTGCTGCCATGGGGCGCTTAACAGTGGCCACCTGCGCACGGTGCTGCCGGGCTGGACACCCGAGCCGGCCGACCTGCACGCACTCTATCCATCACGTGCAGGCGTGCCGCCTTCAGTGAAAGCACTGGTGGCGTTCCTGCGCGAACGGTTTGCCGCCGAAGCCACCATGCAGCCGATGGCTTGACGCCGCGCGTTACCTCACCACGCGGCCAAGGAAGTCGAGCATGCGGGCACCAATTTCCGCATGGTGCGTCTCCAGCGCAAAGTGGCCGCTATCGACAAAGTGGATCTCTGCATCCGGCAGGTCGCGCTTGAAGGCCTCCGCGCCGGGCGGAATGAAGATGGTGTCATTGCGACCCCACACCGCGAGCAGCGGCGGTCGATGCGCGCGGAAGTACGCATGCAGCGCCGGATACAACGCCACGTTGCTCGCGTAATCCAGGAACAGATCCATCTGGATGTCGAGCTGGCCCGGACGGCTCAGGAAATATTGATCTAGCAGATAGCCATCCGGCGCCACGCGCGTCGGGTCCGGCACACCATCCAGGTATTGCCACTGCGTCATCTCGTCTGAAACGAGCGCATACAGCGCGCGGCGATGGGCTTCGTCCGGGTTGTCCCAATAGGCCTTGACTGGCGCCCACGGCCCCTCGCCCAGGCCTTCCTCATAACCGTTGCCGTTCTGCGTGACGATGGCGCTGATCCGCTCCGGATGCACCATCGCCAGACGCCAGCCCACCGGCGCGCCGTAGTCGAACACGTAGATTGCGTAACGCGACAGGCCGACCGCTTGCGTAAAGCCGTCGACCACGCGCGCCAGGTTGTCGAACGTGTAACGGAAGCCGCTCGGCACCTGCGTCAAACCAAAGCCGGGAAAGTCCGGCGCCACCACGTGATAGCGCTCCGCCAACTGGGGGATCAGGTTGCGGAACATATGCGACGCGCTGGGAAAACCGTGCAGCAACAGCACGGTGGGCGCATCGGCTGGGCCAGCCTCCCGATAGAACACGCGCACACCTTCGACATCCACCGTGCGGTGGCGCACAGCGCTTGGGGCATACGCATCGACAACCAGATCAACGGTTCGGGCAGGGGCGTTCATGGCAAGGCTCCGGGATGGGTTTCGGGAAACAGCAGTGAAGCCACTGTAACCTTTGAAATTACATTTTACAAGTTACATAAAATTTTCCCATTGCTCGCATGCCGATTTGTGATGTCAAATAAAACGGGCACGCCGTCTGGCGTGCCCGCGCGGGAAACGATGCAGCAGGAAAACTCAGGTGAGCCGCTCGAGCGCCTGGGCGGCAATGCGCCGCGTGATGGCTTCGGCCGAGTCTTCCGTGGCCAACTGGCCGGCCTGGCCCGACCACAGGTTGATGAAATCACCTGAGCCCGTCGGCTCCGTCTTGGCGCGCAGCGGCGCCAATGCACCACCAGCCGTGGGGAAGGCCGGGGCAAACGCGCTCATCGGGCCAATCTCGCGCATCAGTCGGTTGACGATGCCGCGTGCCGGGCGGCCGGTGAACAGGTTGGTGAGCGCGGTGTCGGCATCCGTTGCCTGCTTGAGCGCCGCACGATGAATGGCCGATGTCTTGGCCTCCGGCGACAACATATAGGCCGTGCCGATCTGCACCGCCGATGCCCCCAACGCCAACGCAGCCACCACACCGCGCGCATCGCCAATGCCGCCCGCTGCGATGATCGGCACCTTCACCGCATCCGCCACTTGCGGCACCAGCGCGAACGTGCCGACCTGCGATTCGATCGTCTTGGCGAGGAACATGCCGCGATGGCCACCCGCCTCGTTGCCCATGGCGATGATGGCGTCTACGCCGCGCGCTTCCAGCCAGCGCGCCTCTTCCACCGTGGTGGCAGCGGAGATGACCTTCGCCCCCGTAGCCTTTACGCGGGCCTGCAATTCCGGCGAGGGCAGGCCGAAATGGAAACTCACCACTTCCGGCTTCAATTCCTCCACCAGCGCGCAGGTGGCTTCGTCAAACGGCGCGCGGTTGACGGCTGGCGCTTGCGCGTTCAAGTCGATACCGAACTCGGCGTAATACGGCGCCAGATGGGCACGCCATTTGGCATCGCGCTCGGGGTCAGGCTGCGGCGGCGTATGGCAGAAGAAGTTCAGGTTGATGGGGCCACGCACGGCCGCTCGGAACTGCTCGACTTGCTGGCGGATCTGCTCAACGTTGAGCATCGCGCACGGCAGCGAACCGAGGCCACCGCCCCGCGCCACGGCAATCGCCAGCTCCACGCCAGCCACGCCGGCCATCGGCCCCAACACGATGGGCACTTCGATATTGAACAACTCCAGCACGCGTGCATCAGGCCATGCGCTCATGATCATCTCCGGCAAGGAACTTGGACGACACATGGTAATGCGGCGAGCTTTTCATCGGATTGATTCGTTAGAACGCGCATGCAACAAGTAACTGGAATAGCGCGTTAAATTGGTTACAATTCCACTACCAAATTTTTTTCAACCCGCCATGCCCTCCCCCGCTTCCGCCACCGCCGATGCGCCCCTGTTGATTGCCGACGATCCGGTGCTGGACATGCTCAACACCGTGGCCAACGTCGACGGCCAGCCCCACGATTTCTGGCAAAACGACGTCGATGTCTCCGATTGGCTGGTGCGCGCTGGCTGGCTCGCGGAGCCTGTGGCAGGCCGCTATCCGCCCGGCGTGCTGCTGGCCGTGGCGCGGCACCTGCGCGAAGTGATTCGCACCTTGGTGGAGGCGCGCAAGTCGGGCCGTGCAGCCAGCGCCGATGCGCTGAATGTGTTCCTGCGGCAGTCGCCAAGCCATCCCGTGTTGGTCTGGGAAAACGGCATCCCGCGCGTCGAACGCCTGCGCCCAACCGATTCAGTCGAGCAATGTCTGGCGCCGCTGGCCGAAGCCGCCGCGCATCTGCTCGCAGAGGGCGATTTCCAGCTCGTGCGCGTGTGCGAACACCCCGAATGCACGCTGTGGTTTCACGACCGCACCAAGTCGCACAAGCGCCGCTGGTGCAGCATGGCTGTCTGCGGCAACCGGCACAAGGTGGCGGAATACCGCAAACGCCAGCAGGGCTGATCGCACTTCGCTCGTTCCAATGCTGGAACGCCGCGTCGCGGCCAGACTGGCTGCGCATCAGATGACGGGTTCGTAATCTGTTCTCCCGAAACATTCACCGCCTCAGGAGAACAGCATGTCTCAAACTCAATCCGCACCCACACAACGCCTCGCAGGTCGCACCGCTATCGTCACCGGGGGCTCGCGCGGCATTGGCGCTGCCGTGGCGCATCGACTGGCCGCCGACGGCGCGCGCGTGGCCGTGGTCTATCGCAGCAACGCCGCAGAAGCCGACGCCGTGGTCAACGCCATCCGCGGCACCGGCGCGCAGGCCATTGCCGTGCAAGCCGACGTAAGCGACGCATCGTCCGTCGATGCAATGGTGAGCACCGTGCGCGAGGCCTTCGGTGCCATTGACATCCTCGTGAACAATGCCGGCATCCTGGAAAACCAGCCGGTCGGCAGCATCGACCTCGCATCGTTCGATGCGCAGTTCCGCACCAATGCGTTCTCGACGATTCTCGTCACGCAAGCCGTGCTGCCGCATGTGCCGGAACGCGGCGGGCATATCGTGAACGTGTCTTCCAGCCTGGTGTACCGGCCCCGCGCAGGGCTGGCGGTGTATGCGGCAAGCAAGGCCGCCGTCAGCGCCCTCACCCACGCGTTTGCGGTGGAACTGGGCCCGCGCAACATCACCGTCAACGCCGTAGCACCCGCCCTCACGCGCACCGACATGACCGCCCCGATTCCCGATGAAGTGAAAGCGCGCATGCGCGAATCAACCCCCATGGGCCGCTTGGCCGAGCCGGAAGACATCGCCGACGCCATCGCCTTCCTGGCCTCGGACGACGCCCGCTGGATCACCGGCCGCACCTTGATGACCGACGGCGGCTTCATCTGAGAAAGTAACCACCCAAACGCGTGCAACGCCGCCAACTCCCGCACGCAGAGGGTGTGGCCGCACCCGGCCCTAGATGGCGCCTTGGATTTTTGTCACGGGGAGGAAAAAGAGGGAAGGCTGTCTGAGCGCAGCGAGTTTGCCTCCCCTCCCTCCCCGTGACACAAATCCAAGGGGAAGTCGCCATCTCGGGCGCGCCTTTCTTTGCTTACCTTTCTTTGGCAAGACAAAGAAAGTAAGTCGGCCCCGCCAGGGGCCGAAACCCAAGAAGAAACCAATACCAACAAACCGCGCCCGAAAAAACACGAGCGCAGCACCCAACAACTTACTCAGCCAGTTGCTTCACAAGCCGATAAAGAAACTCCCGCCCGTCATACAACCGCGCAATCTCGATACGCTCATCCAGACCATGCGTGCGCAAGTCAGCCGGCTCGGTAAACAGCCCCGACACGCCATACATCGGAATGCCCGCATTGCGCATGAACCGGCTGTCAGTCGCGCCCGTGCTCATCGCCGGAATCACCGGCACATTCCACATCTGCTGCGTCAGCGCCTCCACCGTCTTCACCAGGTCGCCATTGAGCGGCGACGCGGGGCTTGCAAGCGGCTTGTTGACGTAGCGCACGCTGATCTTCTCGTTGCCGATCACCTGCTTCAGCTGACGATCGATATCGGCCGGATCATCGTGCGGCAGGATGCGGCAATTGACGGTGGCCTTGGCCGATTGCGGCAGCGCGTTCTCCGCGTGGCCGGCGTTGACCATCGTGGCCACGCAGGTGGTGCGCAACTGCGCGTTGTAAAACGGAATGGCCGACAGCCGATCGATCGCAGCCTGGTCCGGCTTGCCGGTGCCGACCGAACGCATGTCGTCCGCCAGTTGCCCCGTGGCCAGCGGTGCGCTGCGGGCAAAGTACGTCTGCGTCACGTCGGCCAGCTTGACGGGAAACTGATACGCCCCCAGCCGATCCAGAGCGGCTGACAACGCATAGATCGGGTTCGTCTTGGTCGGCACCGAACTGTGGCCGCCCACGTCACGCACTTCCAGCTCGTACGTCGTGTACATCTTCTCGGCCACCTGAATGCGGTGCAGCACCGGCTTGCCGTTGCGCAGCTCGCCGCCACCGCCTTCGTTGATACCGAACTCGGCCTTCACCAGCTCCGGCTTGTTGTTGACGATCCAGTACGCGCCGTTGGTCGGCACATCGCCGCGCTCCTCGTCGGTGGTCAATGCGAGGATGATGTCGCGCGACGGCTTGAAGCCTTCCTGCTTGAGCTGCCCCAGCACCGACACGAAGGCCGAGGCCATCGCCTTGTCGTCGATCGCGCCGCGCGCGGTGAAATAGCCGTCGGTCTCTTGCAGCTTGAAGGGGTCGGTCTTCCAGTCTTCGCGCTTGGCTTCCACCACGTCAATGTGGGCGAGCAGCAGCATCGGCTTCTTGGCGCCGGTACCCTTGAAGCGCAGCACGAGATTGCCCTTCTTCGGGAACGGCTCAAGCACCTGCATGTCGGCGGCGGCAAAGCCGGCATCGCGCAAGCGCTTTTCCATCGCCCGCGCGGCCTTGGTCGTGTCACCGGCCGAATGCGTCGTGTTGATCTCGACCAGCTCTTTGTAGATGTCGTGGTAGCGCTGCTGCTCGGGCGTGAGCGTGGTGGGCGCGGGCTTGCTGGCGGGGATGGTCTGAGCGAACGCGCCGGCGCTGCATGCCAACACAGCTGCAGACACCAAGGCGCGAACGGGAACACGACGACACTGGAAACGCATGACACCTCCGGATAATCGTTATGTGAACCGGCTCATGGCGCGTAGCGAGTGGCTCGAGGGGCGGAGCAAGGCCATGAGCGGCTTCTGAGTGCACCGCATAAAACAAAGCGGGGCCGACCCGAAGGCCGACCCCGCAGTGTAGCGCCGCGGCAGCCATTTCGCTGCCAGGGCAACCCATCAGAAAGCGTGCTTTACATCGCCACGCGGAACACCGCCACAGCGCGGCGCAACTCGTCCGCCTGTTCTTCCAGTGCCTGGGCAGCGGCAGCGGCTTCTTCCACCAGTGCGGCGTTCTGCTGCGTCACGTCATCCATCTGCGTGACGGCTTCGTTGATCTGCTCAATACCGGTGCTTTGCTCAGCCGAGCCCGCGCTGATCTCGCCCATGATGTCGGTCACGCGCTTCACGGCCACAACGATCTCTTCCATCGTCTTGCCGGCACGTGCCACCAGCGTCGAGCCGGATTCCACACGCGTGGCGGAATCTTCGATCAACGATTTGATCTCCTTGGCGGCAGCCGCGCTGCGCTGTGCCAGCGTGCGCACTTCACCGGCCACCACGGCAAAGCCGCGGCCTTGTTCACCGGCACGCGCGGCTTCCACCGCAGCGTTGAGCGCCAGGATGTTGGTCTGGAACGCAATGCCTTCGATCACGGCGATGATGTCGGTGATCTTGCGCGACGATTCGCTGATCTCGCCCATGGTCGTCACCACATCCTGCACCACGGCACCGCCCTGCACGGCAATCTCGGAGGCGCTCACGGCCAGCGTGCTCGCCTGACGCGCGTTGTCGGCGTTCTGCTTCACGATGCTCGTGAGTTCTTCCATGCTGGATGCGGTTTCCTCCAGCGAGCTGGCTTGCTCTTCCGTTCGCTGCGACAGATTGGTGTTGCCTGCTGCAATCTGCTGCGTGGCCGATGCGATCGACTCGCTGCCGCGACGCACCGTCACCACGGTCTCCTTCAGCTTGGCTTGCATCTGCTGCAGGCCTTCCATCAGCAGGCCCATCTCGTCACGCGAGTGGACGCGAACGTCGGTGGTCAGGTTGCCGCCCGAAATTTCATGGAAGTGCACGAGCATCTCTGCGAGCGGACGCGAGATGGCGCGCGAGAGCACGAAATAGCAACCGGCCGCCAGCACCAGCCCAATGGCAATCACGATGCCAAAGGTCCACAGCAGCCCATTGAAGAACGACTGCGATGCTGCGTAGGCAACCGAGGAAACTTCCTCCTGAATCGCATTCAGGCGATCGGACTGTTCTGCATAGACACGGAACTGCGTCGGGATCTTTTCCAGCGCCAGCACGCGCGCGGCATCCTTGTCGCCACGCCGCAGCGCATCGATTGCGCCGCCGATCCCATCCTTGATGATGAGGCTGCGCTGCTTCCCGGCCTCGCCCGCAATGCGCTCTTCCTCCGGGGTCGAGAACGGCAGGGCCAGATAGTCCTTCCACGCCTTCTCGCTGTTTTGAATCTGCATTGCGACGCGGCCGAGTGCGTCCGCGCTCTTGGCGGTATCAGGATCGAAGATGGCGCGGTCCAGCGCGGTGCGTGCTTGCGCAAGCTTGGATTCGGCCTGCCCCAGAGCGCGCGTAGACGGAAGGTTATTGGAGAAGGTTTCCTTGAGCGCCGCGTTGGAGCGCAGGTTACCGACCAGCCCCAGCGCGCCGACGCCCGTCAGGAATACAGCCAGAACAAATAGCACCAGCGCCAGCCGTGCCTTGATGGAAAGCGTCTTCATATCTGTCGCGCGAAGTTGGGGGAGCGTGAAGTCGTTCCTCTGAGGGAACTGAATTCAGCAAAACTAACGACAGATCCTCAATAATCTTTAACTACATTCCGAGGGTTTCCCCGAAGAACAAAGCCCCGTGCGACTCTTGGCTCACGCTTGCGTCCGCTCCATCAACGCGTTATCCAGCGGAACACCGCGCACCGTCACTGTCTGGCGTACGACCACGCGAAAACCATTGCAGGCAAAGAACGGCTCGGCGCTCAAGCTCACGTGGGCTTGCACACGCGGCACGTCGCGCTGCGTTGCCAACCCGAGAATGTGGCTCATGAGTTGTTGGCCGATGCCTCTTCGCGCATGCGCGGCCGATACGAAGAAGTGATCGATATAGCCGTTTGCCTGCAAATCGGCATAAGCGACGGGCTGCCCGTCGACTTCCGCCACAAACGGCTGGATGCGGCGGATGCGCTCATTCCACTGGGCGACGTCGTAGTCGGTCGGGGCCCAGGCTTCGCATTGTTCGGGCGTGTATCGGCGAGCGGCGATGCCGTGCACGGCAGAACGAAAGACAGCGTGCAGGAGCGGCTCGTCGCCGGGTCTGAAAGCGCGTATGACGACGGGCGGATGCGGAAGCGGTGCGTTCATGATCATTGCCCTGCGTGCGGCAGATCCATCGATGCCAGCACGTCCTTGATGTGCTGCGCCGCCTGCTGGGCATTCTGCGCGGCGGGCACGGGCGGCTGCTGATCGGTCGACAAGTTGCGCACGTGGTCGTCAATGCTGATACCGGTGCCCAGCGGTGCCAGCATCGCCGCCGATTCGTGCATGGCCCATTGGAAGTCATTGAGCGGCGCGTTGCGGGCGGCTTGCAAACCCGCCGGATTCGCTGCCATGGCACGGGCGACGACGGGGTCGCGATTGTCGTCGGGCGCGCTCAATTCCAGCACCTGGCCCAGGTTGGGCGCACTGGCGTCGCGGGCGGTGAGCGGCGTCTGGATGTTGTAGCGCATGCGCAGCGTCTTGATGATGGCGGTGTGGTCGTACGGCTGCGCCACGGTCGAGCGGAAGATGGTGCCTTTGGGAATCCACGGTGACACCACCACCGCCGGCACGCGCACACCCAGGCGGTCGAATGCGAAAAGCTGCCCGGGTTGCGGCGGACTGGGCGGCACCACGGCGGGCGGCGGCACGTGGTCGAAACAGCCGCCGTGTTCGTCGAACGTGACGACGAGCATGGTCTGGTGCCACTGCGGCGAACTGCGCAGCGCGTTGTACACCTGCGCGACGAGCGCATCGCCGTAACCAATGTCGTGCGGCGGATGCATATCGTTGGGCCAGTCGAGATCGGCAAAGTAGCGGGGCTCGATAAAGCTGTACGAGGGCAGCTTGCCGCTGGACGCATCGTCGAGAAAATCGTCGAACAGGTGAAAGTGGTCCAGATGCAGCCACAGCCGCGTCAGCGTGAGCGACTGCGCGAAGTCGTGGTAATAAACCGCCCAATCGTCGGGCGCCACGCCGTCAAGCGCGTTGAACAGCGTTGGCATGAGATACGGAAAGTGCACCGGCGAGTTGTTCGGATAACCGTGCGCGGTGCCGGTGTGCACGAAAAACCGGTTGGGCCACGTTTGGCACGGCGCCGAAGCAAACCACGCATCGCACACAGCGTAGTTGCGCGCCAGCGTGCTCAGTGCGGGCACCTGGTCCGACGTGAAGAAATGCATGATGTCGCGCGGGTCGCCAGCGTTCTTGGCGTAGTTGGTGGTGAAACCCTGCATGGTGGGCGTCTGCCCCAGCGGCATCTGCTGACCGAAGAGCTGCTGGTTGATGTCGGTGAACAGCTCGCCCGGGTCGGGATTGGGCAGCGTCATCACGTTGGGCGGTGCGGGCGTTGTCCACACGCGGATGGGCTGGCCGCCGCCGTCGGGATTGGTCTCTTCGCCCGACAGGCCGTCGAACTCCGCGCTCTTTGAATACAGCGTGCCGAACAGGTTGTCGAACGACCGGTTTTCCAACATCAGCACGACCACGTGCTCGATTACATCCAGGCCTGCCATGGTGGCCCCCTCGTCTCGTTTTCGTTGCTTCGTTTTGCGGGCCCGCGCGGGGCGGCGCCCTGCGGGTCACTATAGGAAGAAACGAGGGGGATTGGCGTTGCGCGCCTACGGACGTACCGCCGGCAGCACACGCCACGCAATCAGCGCGCTGCCCGCCGCCATCAGCCACACCACGGGCCATGACGACCACGCCAGCACCTGCGGCAGGCACAGCGACGTGAGCCCGAGGGCCGCAAACGCGCCCGTGTTGCCCAGACCCAGCGCCGTGCCGGCACGCTGCGCGCCGGCCAAGGTGGCCAGTTCGGTATAGCCCACGCCATGCCACGCCGATACGCAAATACCGCCCGCCACCACGGCCGCCACCAGCGCGACGCGCATGACCGACAGATCGATGGACAGCGCCGACGTCATCCACGCCACCCCGGCCAGCACCGCAAACAGCGCGACGCTCAACCGCGCGCAGGTCAGCAGATAGGCGCGGCGATTGCCGTGACGGTCGGTCCAGCGGCCGCTCCACACGCGCATGACGGCCGCCCCGCCCTGCACCGCTGCCATGGTCAGACTGAGCGTGAGCACATTGGCGTGCGCAAAGTCGCGCAGGAACACCGTGGCAAAAGCGACGACCGCGCCTTGCGGCACACACAGCAGCCCAATGGCCAAGGCCATGCGCAACAGCGTCGGATCGCGCAACGGGCCCGTACCGCCAGGCGCCGCAGTGTGGGCAACTGCATTCACCGTGTCTGGTGCGTCATGCACCCACAGCCACGTCAGCGCCGCAGTCAACGCACACGCCGCCGCCAGCACGCCATACACGGCGGCAAACCCGGCGTGCGCGGCCAGACTCGGCAGCACCAGCGCGCCAATGCCGCCGCCCAGCGGTACGGCGGTCTGGCGGATGCTCATGGCCAATCCGCGCTCGCCTTCGCGAAACCAGCCCATGACAGCGCGCCCGCTTGATCCGTTCACGCTGCCGCCCAGCAGGCCGACGCTCAGCATGCCGCCCACCAGCCACGCAAGCGGCGGCACGAGGCCATGCAGCGGCGCCACACAACATGCCATCACGAACAGTGCCAGCGCGGTCAGCCCAAGCCCCGTCAGCAGCACCGCGCGGTCGCCCCAGCGGTCGGTCAGCAAGCCCCACGGCAATTCGCTGATGGCGATGCCCAGTCCCAACGCGCCCAGTGCCACACCCAGCTCTGCATTGCCCAAGTGATACGCGGAGCGAATGAACACGGCAGTCGTCGGGATGCCTGAGAACGCTGCCGAAAAGCTCGCATTGGCCGCCACGCCCACACCCAGCACCTTCCAGCGGTGATGGCGCGACATGGGCGTAGAGGTGGCCGGTAAGCACATCGCGGTTGTCATGATCGTTTCTCCAGAAATGCGTTTGACAGCAGCAGTTTGGCGGAGCAACATCAGGCCTAAATGACGTTAATCCCTCATTTCAAGACATCATGCGCAGAATCGGCTTTTTGGTGTTTCCGGGCTGCAGCCTGCTCGATTTCACTGGCCCGCTGACGGCCTTTGACGTGGCGAACCGGCTCGCGCCGCAGCCGGCATATCGCATCGACGTGCTGTCCGAAAGCGGCACGCTGGTGCAAAGCGCGCCCGGCCTCGTCATGCAGACGCAGGGCCTGGACGATCCGGCCTTCGATACGTTGATCATCTCGGGCGGCAACGGCCCGCGCGAAGACGCGTTTTCGCCGCGGCTGATCACCTTCGTGCAGGAAGCGGCCGAGCACTCACGACGCATGACGAGCGTGTGTTCCGGCGCCTTTGGGCTGGCGGCGGCGGGCCTGCTCGATGGGCGCCGCGCCACCACGCACTGGCGCATGGCGGCGCTGCTGCAGCGGCGCTATCCGCGCGTGCAGGTGCAGAGCGACCACATCTTCATCCACGACGGGCCGGTGTGGACGTCGGCCGGCATCTCGTCGGGCATCGACCTGGCGCTGGCGCTCATTGAGGAAGACCTGGGCGTCGACGTATCGCGCGCCGTGGCCCGCGAGCTGGTGGTCTACCACCGACGGCCCGGCGGGCAATCGCAGTTCTCGACCTTGCTGGAGCTGGACCCGGCATCGAGCCGCATTGCACGTGCGCTGGGCTATGCGCGCGAGCACCTGCATGAAGCGCTGGACGTCGACCGCCTGGCCGAAGTCGCCCACCTGAGCCGCCGGCAGTTCGACCGCGCCTTTGTGGCAGAGACTGGCCAGACGCCGGCCAAGGCCATCGAAAAGCTCCGTGCTGAAATCGCCCGGCCGCGCGTGGAAGCCGGTGATGAATCGCTGGAACAGGTCGCGCGCGCCGTGGGTTTTGCCGATCCGGAACGCATGCGGCGCGCGTTCATCCGCGTGTTCGGGCAGCCGCCGCAATCGGTGCGGCGCTCCGGGCGGTCAGGACGATCGGAACGAACAGGCCACACACGCCTGATGGCCTAGCACGCCGCGCCCATGAGTCCGCTACCCTGGCGCGCCTGAAATCCGTAGCCTCGAATTCGCACCGATGTCCGACAATCAAGACTTGCCCCTGCTCTACAGCTATCGCCGCTGCCCCTACGCCATGCGTGCGCGCCTGGCGATGCTGCAGGCCAATCGGCGCTTCCAGACGTTTGAGATCGTCATGCGCGACAAGCCTGCCGAACTGCTGGCGCTATCGCCCAAAGGCACTGTTCCTGTCTTGCACCTGACAGACGGCGGCGTGCTGGAAGAGAGCCTCGACATCATGCGCTGGGCTTTCGAGGCACGCGACCCCGAAGGCTGGTGGAGCCGCGCGCAATCCGACGATAACCTCGCCCTGCTACGTACCAACGACGGGGAGTTCAAACGCCAGCTCGATCGCTACAAATACCCCGACCGCTATCCCCAAGAGACCGCGCCGCGCGAGACGGCCCGTGCCCTGGCAACGGAAACCCTGCTGATACCGCTGGAATCACGCTTGCTGGATCAACGCTATCTTGGCGGCTCGACACCGTGCGCGACCGATCTGGCGATCTTCCCGTTCGTGCGGCAGTTTGCAGCGGTGGAGCCGGACTGGTTTGCCGGTCAGCCTTTGCCGGCGGTGCAGGCCTGGCTTGCCGAGTGGCTCAGCAGCCGCCTGTTCGAGGTCTGCATGACAAAGCAGCCCGTACAGGCCGTTGCCGTGTTTCCCGAGTATCAGCATTCGAATTGATCAATTGATCGACTGATCCATCGATGGAGGCGTGTGTGCAATGAATGAACCGCAAACTGCATCCCCCGACAGCACTGCAGCGCGCGTCGCGTTGTGGCGCGCTTTGCATGTGCACAGCGATGCACCGCCGCATGTGCTGGAAGACGAGGTAGGCCTGAAGTTGCTGGCCCCGGAACCCGGCTGGCAACAACGCGGCGACATGGATCCGCAGTTCACACGTCCGTTTCGCGCGTCCATTGTGGCGCGCGCACGTTTTATCGAAGACCTCGTCATCGAACAAGCGGGCCGTGGCTTGAGCCAGTACGTGATTCTGGGGGCGGGGCTGGACAGCTTTGCGCAGCGCCGGCCCGATGTGGCATCGCGCATGACGGTGTTTGAGGTCGATCAGCCAGGCCCGCAGGCTTGGAAGCGGCAGCGTCTGGAAGCGCTGGGCTTTGGCGTTCCGCATTGGCTGCGCTTCGTTCCGGTGGATTTTGAGGCGCGCGAATCCTGGCAGGATGCGCTGGTCGCGGCCGGGTTTGATAAGGGCAGGCCGGCCATTGTGGTGTCCACGGGCGTGAGCATGTATCTGTCGAAGGCAGCGAATGCGGCCACGCTGCGGCAGGTGGCGTCGCTTGCACCGGGCTCGATGCTCGCGATGACGTTCCTGCTGCCGCTGGAGATGGCAGACCCGGACGTCCGGCCTGGCCTTGAGATGGCGGAAAAAGGTGCACGCGCGAGCGGCACGCCGTTCATCAGCTTTTTCACGCCGCCCGAAATACTCGCGCTGGCCCGTGAAAACGGCTTTCGCGATGCCCAGCACATTTCTGCAGACACGTTGACGGAGCGCTATTTCTCTGGCCGCGCCGACGGCTTGCGCCCGCCGCGCAATGCCGAAGAGCTGCTCGTGGCGACGGTCTAGCCGCGGGCGCGTCTACCGCTCGCGCAGCGGCCCGGGCAGCGCCTTCAGGCCGATCCACAGCACCCCGATGACGACGTTGACAGGCACGCTCAACGCGCTGGGCACATAGAACAGCACCGACAGGCCCGGGGTTTTGAGCCCCAGTTCCAGCACGCCGCCCAGTGCGTAGAAAAGCAATCCGCACCAGAGCCAGCGCCGCATATAGGCCAGCAGCCAGTGCGCATGCGCCTGGTTGAAGCGCCACGCGGCGGAGCGCTCGAACAGGTTGCCGCGGCTGGCGTCTTTGAACAGCCAGCCGAAGAAGAAATAGCGGTACAGCAGCGTGCGAAAGGCGAGCTCTTGCATGATGGCTCCCTCGGCCAAACCAGCTTCAGGCAAGCAAGTTTGGCTCCAAAATCGCACGGGCGCCATGCCCTCCAGCGCCGGGTTGATCATGAAGCACCCGGCCGAGCCGCCCCCTCTTTCAGCTCGCCAGCTTCTTGAAGGTCTCCAGCACTGCGTCGCCTTTGAACGGCTTGACGATCCAGCCCTTCACGCCGGCAGCCTTGCCGCGGTCTTTCATGGCAGGGCTGCTTTCGGTGGTGAGCATGATGACGTTGACCGTCTTGTTACCCAGCTCACCGCGCACCTTCTCGACCATGGTCAGGCCGTCCATGTTGGGCATGTTCACATCACTGATGACGAGTCTGATGCCGGGGTCGGCCTTGATTTTCGCCAGGCCGTCTTTGCCGTCCACGGCGGTGTCCACCGCCAGACCGTGCTTCTTCAGAAAGCCGGCCACCTCATCGCGGACGGTGCTCGAATCATCGACAACCAGAATCTTGCTCATGACGCTTTCCTCGTTCTCAATCTTTCCAATCAAAACAATTCCAACGCACCACCGGATTCCACTTCGTCGCTCACATCGGCCACGAAGTCCAGCGGGGCATGGGCACACACGCACACGGTGGCATCCACGCGCACCGTGTCGTTGATGGTCACGGCATAAGCGGCTACGTAGCCGGGCTTGAGCACGTCCAGATACGGCAGGCAGCGGGCGCTCACCACATAAGGCGTGGACATGCCCAGGTCGGGAAACACCTGCAGCAGTTCCTGGTTCACGGCGCCACAGCACAAGTTGCCGATTTCCAGACGCGCTTCTTCAAAAGAACGTCCCGAGCCTTCACCAGTGAAGTAGGCGCGCGTGGCGTCGGAGTCATCAAAGCGCAGCACCAGCAAGAGGCGGAATGCGATGGACGAAATGGTGAGGATGAGAGCGTCCTCGCCATTCAGGGTGCCGCCTTCGGCCGCGGTGCCGATATGGCAGGTGTCTTCCGGCTGCCGCGTGAGCCGCGTACGTGCGGCCTTGCGGAAGATGCGATCGAAACTCTCTTGTGCGTTGCTGCGGATCACGTCGGGCCTGCCTAGTGAAGCTGGTGTTGAAACTGGCTGGCCAGCGCCTCGACGCTCGACAGCGAAGCGGTGATCATCTTGCCGCCCGCCTGGATGTCCTGGAACGTGGCAGTGGTGGTCAGATCGTTCAAGTGCAGGCTGTTGCGATAGCTCTTCGACAGTTCTTCCGAACGCGCGGCGAGCGCACGCACCTCGCTGGCCACCACGGCAAAACCCCGGCCCGCCGTGCCCGCACGTGCCGCCTCGATGGATGCATTGAGCGAGACAATCACGACATGCCGCACGATGGATTGCAACTCCTGGTTCTTCGCGTGCATATCGTGGTTCTGCTCCATGAGCGAGATCATCTGCTCGTGCCAGCGCTCGAACGTCAACGCCAGGCCGCGCAGGCGCGCCGCTTCTTCGGCGATCTGCCCGGCGCGGCTCGCCCACTGTTCCTTCGCGGCTGTGGCCGACTGCAACTCGGTACGCAGTTGCTCGATGACTTCCAGTTGATCGGCAGCAGCGTCACGCATCTGGGCAACGGTGGTTTCCAGTGCGGCAACCTCACGCATGCCCGTTTCCACCCGTGCGGCTTGCCTGCCCAGGTCGGCCGACAGATCGGCGATACGGCGATCGGCCTCGCCCACGGTGCGCGCCATCGCATTCACTTTCCGCTGCCGGATCAGCCACATCAGCACGCCAGCGACCAAGCCGCCAGTCATCACGGCCAAGACAATCGACCCCATCACGATGCTTCCTTATCCAGATCCATACGTACGGCGGGTGGTGCGCACAGCGCAGCGTTCACGCTGTCGACCGCAAACCGTTCAGGCAGGCACACCACCGTCTGGAACTGGCGGAACGCCGCGCCCTTGTGATCGTCTGTGAAGCGCAGCTCGATGCGGCCATGCTCGCGCTTGAGGAACTCCAGCACGGCGTCCATGCCGACGCCGCGTCCGGACACTTCTGTCACCTTGTGCGCGGTCGAAAAGCCCGGGCGGAAGATGCACTGCGCGATGTCTTCGTCGGTCGCCTGTTGGTCTGCGCCGATCCAGCCGCGCTCCATGGCGATACCGCGGATGCGATCGAGCGCAAGACCGCGGCCGTCGTCGCACAGCGTGATTTGCAGCATGCCCTGGTCGACACCGACGTCGATGTCGATCGTGCCGGCAGCCGGCTTGCCGTGGGCAAGACGCTCTTCGGCCGGTTCAATGCCGTGGTCGATCGAGTTGCGCAGCAGGTGCATGAACACGTTCTGCAGGATGCCGCGCGCTTCGGTGCTCACGCGGTAGCCGTTGTCATCAATGCGCACGGCAACAGGCTCCTTGCCCAGCTCCTGCGCCAGCGACGGCAGCGATTGCAACGCGCCGGACAACAGCGCGTCCACCGTCTCGCTGCCCAGCAGGCGCAGCAGTGGATAGACCGAATCGCGCATCGCAACAAGTTCGTGCGGGCTGCCTGGGTTGGCCGCTTCCAGCAGACGCAGGCTTTCCTGAATGCGCGCCATCACGTCGGGCGCTGCCCGCATGGCATTGCCCAGCGCCGCTTCACCCTTGCGGCCCAGCTTCACCTCGTTGATGCGGGCATAGTTTTCGATGGCCTCGCGCACACGCGTCAGCTCTTCCATCAGCCAGTCCTGATCCCAGGTGTGTTCGGTGTCAGGTTCGCGCAGCGCGTGGTAGGTCTGCTCGGTCTCATGCACCACGTTGGTCAGATGCTGCAGGTTGTACGTGCGCGCATTGCCCTTGATGGTGTGCATGTTGCGGAACAGCGCCGCAATGGCCGCACTGTCCGCCTGCGAATACTGACGGATGATCCGTTCGTTCTCGTGCACGAAGGTCGTGGAGCTGTCGATGAAGTGCTGGAACTTCTCCTGGCTCACCGCCAGGATCTCGCCAATCATCTCCAGGTTGCGGCGCTGCTCGCTGGCCTCGGCGGCCAGCTTGCGCAGCTCGGTAACATCGCGCACGCACAGCATCAGGCGCAGGATCGTGTCGCTCTCGTCGGTAATGGCCGACCACGACAGATCGAGCGTCTTCACGCGTCCGTCCGGCATGCGCTTTTCCACCTCGCTCGCCAGCAGATGCTGGTTGAACGCGAAGTTGATGATGTCCTGCCCGAGGCACGCGTCCATGGCCGCTTCCACCTGCGAGAGCGCATCGGCGCCCAGGCTGGTATCGGCAAAGATCAGCTCCATCAACTTGCCGCCGGCAATCTCCTGCGTCTCGAAAATCGATTCAAGGTAGATCGAATATTCCTCGTGCACCACGCCGCCATCGACCACGGTCAGGATGCCCTGCTGCATGTTCTGCAGCATCGCCTGGATGTCAGCCGTCTTCTGCTTGAGCAGCGCGGCGTTCTCCTGGATCTTCTCGATCATCTGGTTGAACGCAACAACCGAATGACCGATCTCGTCCATGCGGCCCACGGGCACACGGCGCGTGAAATCCTGGCTGGTGGCGATCTCGCTCATCTCGGCCTGCATGCGCGTGAGCGGGCGGGTGATCTGGCGATACAGCAGCATGCCAATGGCGGTCAGCAGCACGATGGCCACGCCGCTCACCACGCCGATGGTGGTGGCGGTGCTCGCAAGCTTGCCGTTCAGGCCGGCAATGGCTTCGTCCTTCTCACGGTTCTTCTCGATGCGCAGCGTCTCGACAATCTTTTCCAGCACGTCGCGGTAGCTGGCCACGTTGGCAAACAGGAAGGCCTGTGCCAGCTCGTCCTTGCCCGCCAGCTTCATGTCGGTGGTCTGCTGGATGGCCTCGACGTAGCTGTCGACGCTTTCCTTGGCCTGCGCAACCAGCCCTTCCTGCGCGTGGCTGTTGGCGCGCTTGGCCTGCACGTCCAATGCCGCCCGCAGTGCCGCTTCCTTGGTTTTCAGGTCGTCCGAGGCCTGCGCGACGATGTTGCCGTCCGGGGCATACACCAGCGCCATCGTCGCAAGTTGCACGTCCTTGACGAGCGATACGAGGTCGGCCGATGCCAGCGCGCTGGGCACCACGCCCTCCGTCACCTGGCGGACCTCTGCCGCGCTGCCGCGGGTCTGGTAGACCGCGTATCCGCCGATGGCCGCCAGCGCGGCAAACATCAGCACCACCAGCAATGTAATGCGATGACGAATGGTCATTTGAAATTCTCTCGATTCAGCCCCCCCTGAAAGAAGGGATGCCTCAATATGTTTTCCTGAACATCGGAGGCGCAATTATTGAAGTCGAAAGATGACCAATCGATGACCGCCACATCGACCGTCCGGGCATTGCGGTATTGAATTTCCGTGCGCAGGTATTGCGCCGCATACCCGCGCGGCACTTGGATTTTCGGCGAAATCGTTTGACATCCCCACTCAAGTAGGGGAATTGCACGAAATCGCTAAAGTTATTTTTCTCGTCGCCGTTAACTCAGCGCCTTTTTATTTCCTCTTTTATTTCTCGCATTATTTTTCGCGCTGATTCCAAAAGTAGAAAAAGGTGTTTCTCAGTTTCCCGGCGCGCAACCTGATGGCGCATCTCGCCCACCGTTGCCAAGTGGCTACCAGCTCATGTTCCTGCCAGAATGTTCTGCTTGGGCCCACCACGGAGGCAGACACATGAAGAAGAGCACGCAGGACACCGCCGCACCCGCATCCGAGCTGATCGACGCACGCATTGCAGAGCTGAACGACTGGCGCGGCGAGATGCTCGCCCGCCTGCGCGCCGTCATCCGAGCGGCCGACCCCGACGTTGTAGAGGAATGGAAATGGAGCGTGCCCGTGTGGTCTCACCATGGCCTGATCTGCACCGGCGAGGCCTACAAGCAGACGGTGAAGATGACGTTTGCCAAGGGCGCCTCCGTGCCTGACCCTTCCGGCCTGTTCAATTCCAGCCTGGACGGCAACACCCGTCGCGCCATCGACTTCCGCGAGGGCGACAAGGTGAACGAGAAAGCGTTGAAAGCGCTCATCCAGGCGGCCATTGCCGTGAACAAGGCCGGCGCCAAGCGTTGAAGAACGCGCAAGCTCGCGCGGGTCGGGCCGGAGCCGTTAACATACGGCCCGCCTGATCAACCAACGGAGCTACCGCAGTGATTCAACCGACCAGCGTATTCAAGGACAACCTCGCCCAACTGCCCGCCATTGACGGCATCGAACGCATCGACTTGGTCGATGGCCAGGGCGCCGTGGTGGCCGACATCGAAAACAAGCCCGGCAAGCAAGGTTCGGTGGCGGTGTATCACTACCTGCAGCAGACGTTCGGCCAGCTCGACGCCAAAGCCGCCGAGCACGGCCTGGCCGTGTTTGCCGAGCACACCATCGACGCACGCAACCGCCCCGGCGCCCACCCGAATGTGGACCGCCTGCTGGCCATCGCGGCGGGTGAGCCGGCCCTGCGCATCAACGTCGTCAAGGCTGGATGACGCATCGCTAATGCGCGCCACAAGTAGCGAGTGAACCACCTGTTCTCTCGCTGCACTGCACACAGCGGCATCTGAAAAGCTGTGCGCCGCGCACGCTGATTGCCAGCCATGGGCACGCGGCGTAGCATGAGGCAGCCCTTCTTCGGGAGCCGCCTCATGCCTGCCCAGCACGAAGACAAGGTCCGCCAGCATATGGCGGATGCAGTGGCCCTGGCGCGCGAACGTGCGCCCGATATTGCCGACCTGTTCGAGCCGTTCCTGCGGCATTACTACGGTCTGGCAGACCCCGAAGACGTGATCTCGCGCAGCGTTGCCGACCTTTACGGCGCGGCGATGGCGCACTGGCAGCTCGGTCAGAAATTCGTGTCCGGGCAACCCCGCGTACGGGTCTACAACCCAAGCCTCGAACAGCACGGCTGGTACTGCGGTCACACGGTCGTTGAAATCGTCAACGACGACATGCCGTTCCTGTTCGACTCCGTGACCATGGAGATCAACCGGCAGGGGCTGGCACTGCATTCCGCCTTCCACCCGGTCTACCGCGTACAGCGCGATGCCGCAGGCATGCGCGTGGCGGTCTCAGCCGGCGGCGGCGTACAGCGTCCGGCGGCCCTTGCGGGCGACATGCCCGATACACCCGCCGACGCGGATACGGAAACCCACGGTGCTGCCCGCTTCGAGTCGACCATCCACATCGAGGTCGATCGTTTTTCCGAGCCCGAACGCCTGCAGGCGCTGCACGACGGCCTGATGCGTGTGCTGGGCGACGTGCGTGCCACCGTGGAAGACTGGAAGCCCATGCAGGCCGCCGCCCACGCCGCCATCGAGGCGCTGGCTGTTCGTGCCGCCCAGCCCTCCGCCGGTGACGTGGAACGCGCCGAGATTGCCGAAACGCAGGCCTTCCTCACCTGGATGCTCGAGCGGCACTTCACCTTCCTTGGCTATCGTGACTACGAACTGATCACGCAAAACGATGGCCATTACCTGCGCGGCATACCGGGCACGGGCTTGGGGGTGCTGCGAGAAGCGCTGCGCGACACGTCCACGCCGGACACGACGCGCCTGGCACCGGGCGCGGCCAAGTTCATCGACGCGCCCGAGCCCATCTTCCTCACCAAGGCCAATTCGCGGGCGACCGTGCACCGGCCCGGGTATCTCGACTACATCGGCATCAAACTGTTCGACGCCGAAGGCCGCGTCTGTGGCCAGCGGCGCTTCCTGGGCATGTACACGTCGAACGTCTACATGGTGCCCGCTGAAGACATTCCGCTGGTGCGCCGTAAGGTGGCCGACGTCATCCGACGCACGGGCTTCCTTCCCGACGGGCATCTGGCCAAAACGCTCGTCACGATCCTGGAGCAATACCCGCGCGACGAGTTGTTCCAGATGGACGGGGAAGCGCTGCACGACATCGCGCTCGGCATCCTGCGGCTGCAAGAGCGCCAGCGCACGCGCCTGTTCGTGCGCCGTGATCCGTTTGACCGCTTCGTGTCGTGCCTCGTGTTCGTACCGCGCGAGAAGTTCAATACTGATCTGCGCGTGCGTATCCAGGGCCTGCTGCAGGCAGCGTATAACGGCACCGCTGTGGAGTTCACGCCATTGCTGTCGGAATCGATGCTGGCGCGCATCCACATCACCGTGCGCACGCAGCCGGGCAACGTGCCTGAGGTGGACGTTGCCGAACTCGAAGACCGCATCGTGCAGGCCGCCCGGCGCTGGCAGGACGACCTGGCCGACGCGCTGCTCGAACGCGGCGGCGAAGAACGCGGCAACCGCCTGCTGCGCCGCTATGCCGGCGCGTTTCCCGCGGGCTTCCGCGAGGACTACGCCGCGCGCCTTGCCGTGCGTGACATTGAACTGATGGAGCCGCTGATTGGCGCCGACGCCACTGGCAACGTGCTCAGCATGCAGCTTTATCGGCCGCTCGAAGCGCCGCCGGGTGCGCTGCGTTTCAAGATCTACCGCGCCGGCCAGCCGACTTCGCTGTCGCACAGCCTGCCGATGCTTGAACACCTGGGCGTGCGCGTCAACGAAGAGCGACCGTACTGCATCGAGCCCGCCGATGCCACCCCCATCTGGATGCACGACTTCGGCATGGAGACCATCGACGGCAGCGAAGTCGATCTCGACGAAGCCCGCGCACGCTTTGAAGACGCCTTCGCGCGCATCTGGAGCGGCGAGCTGGAGAACGACGATCTCAACCGACTCGTGCTGCAGGCCGGCCTGACCTGGCGCGAGGTGCGCATCCTGCGTGCGTATGCGCGCTACATCCGCCAGATCGGTTCGACCTTCAGCAACGCGTATATGGAGAGCGCGCTGAACGGCAATCCGTCGATTGCGCGGGCGCTGGTGCGGCTGTTCCTGGTGCGCTTCGACCCCGCGCTGGCCGAGGCCGAGCGCTCGCGTGCAAGCGAAACACTGCGCAAGCAGATCGACGAGGCACTCGAAGACGTACCCAACCTGGATGAAGACCGCATCCTGCGGCAGTTCCTGGGCGTGGTGGAAGCCACGTTGCGCACGAACTATTTCCAGAGCCTGCCGGACGCCGGACAGGGGCAGCCCAAGCCCTATCTGTCGTTCAAGTTCGACCCGGCGCGCGTGCCGGGCCTGCCCGAGCCCAAACCGATGTTCGAGATCTGGGTGTATTCGCCGCGCGTGGAAGGCGTTCACCTGCGGGGCGGCAAGGTTGCGCGCGGCGGTTTGCGCTGGTCTGATCGGCGCGAGGATTTCCGTACGGAAGTGCTGGGGCTGGTCAAGGCGCAGATGGTCAAGAACACGGTCATCGTGCCGGTGGGCTCCAAGGGCGGCTTTGTCGTCAAGCAACCGCCGCCGGCCAGCGACCGCGATGCGTATCTCGCCGAAGGCGTAGCGTGCTATCAGACCTTCCTGCGCGGGTTGCTCGACCTGACCGACAACTACGTCGACGGCCGCGTCGTGCCGCCGCGCGATGTCGTGCGCTATGACGAAGACGATCCCTACCTTGTCGTTGCCGCCGACAAGGGCACGGCCACGTTCTCCGACTACGCCAACGCCATCTCGGGCGAATACGGCTTCTGGCTCGGCGATGCCTTTGCTTCCGGCGGCTCTGTGGGCTACGACCACAAGAAGATGGCCATCACCGCGCGTGGCGCATGGGAATCGGTCAAGCGGCACTTCAGCGAGATGGGCGTCGATACGCAAACGCAGGACTTCACCGTCGTGGGGGTGGGCGACATGTCGGGCGACGTGTTCGGCAACGGCATGCTGCTCTCGCGCCATATCCGCCTGCTCGCAGCGTTCGATCATCGGCATATCTTTCTCGACCCGTCACCCGATGCGGCCACAAGCTTCGCGGAGCGCGAGCGGCTGTTCAACCTGCCGCGTTCAAGCTGGGCAGATTACGACCGGGCACTGATCAGCCCGGGCGGCGGCATCTTCCCGCGCACGGTCAAGTCGATCGCGCTCACGCCTGAGGTGCGCGCCATGCTGGATGTGACGGCCACCGAGATGGCGCCGAACGACCTGCTGCACGCCATCCTCAAGGCGCCCGCCGATCTGCTCTACAACGGCGGCATTGGCACGTACATCAAGGCCAGCACCGAAACGCATGCCCAAGTGGGCGACCGGGCCAACGACGGCCTGCGCGTGAACGGCGCCGAGCTGCGCTGCAAGGTCGTGGCCGAGGGCGGCAACCTGGGTTGCACGCAGCTCGGCCGCATCGAATACGCGCAGCATGGCGGGCGCATCAACACCGACGCCATCGACAACTCTGCCGGGGTGGATTGTTCCGACCACGAGGTCAACATCAAGATCCTGCTGGGGCTGGTCGTAGCCGACGGCGAGATGACGCTCAAGCAGCGCAACACGCTGCTGGCCGAGATGACCGACGAGGTGGGCGAACTGGTGCTGCGCGACAACTACTTCCAGACGCAGGCGTTGTCACTTGCACGCACGCGCACGGCGCTGTGGCTCGACCCCGAGGCGCGGCTGATGCGGTATCTGGAGCGTGGCGGGCGTCTGAATCGCGCGATCGAGTTCCTGCCCGTCGATGAAGACATCGATGCCCGCCGTGCAAGCGGCGGCGGCCTGACGACACCCGAGCGCGCCGTGTTGATGGCCTACAGCAAGATGTGGCTGTACGACGTGCTGCTGGGCAGTGACCTGCCCGACCAGCCTTTCGTGGCCGATGGTCTGCCGGACTATTTTCCGAAGCCGCTGCACACGCGTTGCGCTACGTCGATCCCCCGGCACACGCTGCGTCGCGAGATTCTGGCAACGATGCACGCCAACGCGCTCGTCAACCGAGCGGGCGTGACCTTCGTGCATCGGATGGCCGAAGAAACCGGCGCAGAGCCGCTTGCCGTGGTGTGGGCAAGCCTCGTCGCACGCGCGGTCTACCGGCTCGACGCGCTCTGGCAACAAGTCGATGCCCTGGACGCTCAAGTGCCGCACGAAACGCAAACTGCCCTGTTCACGGCGCTCGCGCAGTTGCACGAGCGCGCGACGTTGTGGTTCCTGCGGCGGCGCGTGACCGATGTGCCGACCGCAGTCGAGCACTTCCGGTCTGCGGTCGATGCACTGGCACCCGAGATTGACGCGCTGCAACCGGAGGAATCTGCGCAGGCTGCCGCGCAGCAGCGGCAGGTCTTTATCGAAGCCGGCGTGCCGGAAGCACTGGCGCGCGTGGCGACTGGCGTGCCGGCACGCGTGTCGTTGCTCGACATTGCCGAAGTTGCGACCGTCGGCGGCTGCGATGCACGGCTTGCCGCACGCGTGTACTTCGCCCTCGACCAGCCGCTGGGTTACGGGTGGCTGCAAGGCGGCATCCTCGGCCTGCCGACGCAAACGCATTGGCAGATGCTGGCGCGCGCAACGCTGCTCGAAGAACTGGGACAACTGCGGCGGCGGCTCACACAATCCGTTTTGCAGGGTGCGACGCCCGGCGCCAGCGCGGATGGCCTCATCGACACGTGGCGCGGCACACGGCAGGACGCACTGGCGCGCTACAACCGCGTGATTGCCGATCAGGTCGCAGCCGGTTCGGCAGATCTGGCGATGCTGTCGGTGGGCCTCAAGGCGCTTGCCGAAGTCGACGCTTGATCAACGCCGCTATCGGGCACGCGCCAGTGCGGCGTTAACGCGCACTGGCGGCGTGTCGTGCGAAAACGGCGGCTGCACGACGAAGGCATCCACCACGCCTGGCTCAAAGAACATGCAGTACGTCGATCCGCCGTACTGGAAGTAGCCAAGCTCCTCGCCCTTGCAAACATGCTGGCCCGGCGTCACGTCGACCATGCATGACGACACCTCCGCCATGCCGATGAACACGCAACCCACGGTGCCCACGGCTGGGTCGTCGCAGGCGATGGTGATGATCGCGCGTGCGGCCATCGCTGCGCTGTAGCCTTGCGAATCGTTCAGCCCTTCGGGGTCGGCACCTTCCGATTCCACGCACGAGTAGTACGTGCCGTCTACGTGGAAGGTATCGACGATGGTGCCTGCGACGGGCGCATGCCAGCGGTGATAGTTGTAGGCACTCAGGAAAGCCTGGTAAACGCTGCCGCCTGCAAACCGCTCCGCGAGGTGGGCCTTGCCCGGTCCGAAGACGTCGCGCAATGAATACGGCTGCGCCTTGATCCAGAACGCGTCTTCGTAGCGCGCATCGTGGCTGATGTTGTAGGGCGCGGCCTCGCACGCGCTGACGATCAACTTGTTGTCGTCCTCGCCCGCCACTGGGCGCATGCCGGCACGAAATCGACGCGTGAAGAAGTCGTTCCACGAGGTAAAGCCCCAGTACGGTTGCGACGGGTCGCACAGAAACTGCTCCATGCCGATACGCCGTGTCGCTTCGGGGCTGAACCAGCCGTCCGGCTCGCGCGTGTTCAGATAGGCGCGCGAGTGCGGGCCGCTGAGGAAAGCGCTCCAGCCATTGAGCACCGCCTCGAGCGCATCGTTGAAGCGCCGGTCACGGAACAGCGCGTAACCGGATGGCATGCACATCGGCCAATCAAGCAGGGCGTTGAGCGGACAGATCACCAGCGCCTTCTGGCTGAAGCGCGGCGCGCACGTGACGATGTGGTCAATGGCGAGCAGCAGCTCTGCGCTGTCCTTGTAACCGAGTCCGTATCCGCGGTCTTTCGCTTCGTCGATAGCGCGTGCAAGGTGCATGCGCAATGCGGGCTCACTATCGATCAGGTTGGCAAGCGCGCGCACGGCGGCCACGGACGGCGTCTTTGACGGACGAGACAGCGCTTGCGCAACCAGCTCGGTGCGGAACGCTGCCAGTTGCGCTTCGCCTTCCGGCAGCCAGTTGCCCAGCCGGCGGCGCCGGTCCAACGGAACATTCGATGCAGCTTCCAAAGTGGTCTCCTGGTCAATGCCGGACACCAAGCAACGTGCGTTCCACTTGGGTACGGTGGCATTTGGGTTGCTTTGCCTTTGCTGTTCTCACCTGCTGGCCCATGAAAAAAACCGCACCTTCTTCCCCCGACGACGAGACTCACCCCGACCAAGCGCCGGAATCACTCGACACGTGCCGCCGCTGCGACCTCTGGCGACACGCCACGCAAGCCGTACCCGGTGAGGGCAAGCGGCGCGCGCGCATCATGCTCGTCGGCGAGCAGCCGGGCGACGGCGAAGACCTGGCCGGCAAACCGTTCGTGGGGCCCGCTGGGAAACTGCTCGACCGTGCGCTGGAAGACGCCGGCATCCCGCGCGACGCGGTGTTCATCACCAACGCGGTCAAGCACTTCAAATGGGAACTGCGCGGCAAGCGGCGGCTGCACAAGACACCCGGCCAGCGTGAGGTGCAAGCCTGCATGTACTGGTTGGAGCGCGAACTGCACCAGGAAGCGCCTGCGGTGGTGGTGGCATTGGGGGCAACTGCGTTAAAGGCGCTGCTCGACGATGCACATGCGCGCCTGCAAGAGCATTTCAACAAGCCAGTGCGCCATGAAGGCCGTACGGTGCTGGCGACATGGCATCCGTCATATGCCCTTCGCGCTCCCGACCCGGCAACGCGCGAGAGCGCCTATCTCGACATCGTGACTGCACTCAAACATGCGCGACGGCTTGCTGCCGGCAAATAGGAGACCCCGGGGCACGGGCGCGCGAGTTGCGTCGTTGGAACGAACACCGACACCCCACGGGAGCACATGATGATTTGCACCCCATATTCCGCACGTGCGTTCTGCGCGGCGGCGGCAACGTTCATTGCACTTGGCAGCGGCGCTGCATTCGCGCAAGCAACAGGCGCACAGTCCGGTAGCAGCGACAACGCGCCAGCAGCACCCAATGGAAGCAGCACCACCGCAACCGGCACCACAAGCCGCAGCGACAGCCCCACGGGCCGTGACGCCACGCGCAACCGTACCCGCACCCGCACCCGCAACGACAGCGCCAAGCCTTCCGGTGAATACGTTCCCCGCACCGGCTCCACTTCGCATCAAGACAAGAACGGCAACGTGGTCAAGGACAAATCAATTGGGGGCAGCCCGCAGGGGCGCGAGCGTCCGCCTGCGGCCCCGCCAAACACTCCGGCCACGCACCCTTGAAGCAACACGTAGCGCCTCGAGCGCATTCAGGAGCACCTCATGAACAATGAAAACCCCATCCCCGGCACGCCCCCTGCCCCGGCCGCTCCAGGGGACGAAGCGGCGCCCGGAGCGCCCAGCAGCGGCGAAGCAGTCTGCCCCACGTGCAACGGCACCGGTCAACGCGATGACGGTAGCCCCTGCCCCATGTGCGAAGGCAGCGGCAAGATCATCCAAGGGATTGGTGGAGGCTGATGATTCCCTGCACTTCAGCGCAAGCGGCAGGGCACGGACATCACGGTCAGCAGACCGTGTGCATTGAGATGACGCCCGACTCGCTGGTTTGCCGTGTGCGCGCAGTCGGGCGCCCTCGTCGGGTCACGCCCGATCAACGGTGTTCCATCTCTTCATGAACCTCGTGCGCACGCTCGCGCGCCTCGTGTTCGCGGTGCCTCAAGGCTTCGCGATCACGCTTGATGTCGCGGTGCTCAGCGCGCAGTTCACGGTGCTCCTCGCGGCGCTCCATGTGTCGCTCATGCTCCATACGCTCCGCACGTTCGTGATCACGGTCTTCCGGATGTGGCGGCGGCATGGGCTGCGCAAGGGCAGCAGTACCGGCGAGTGCAAGCAACGCGGCAAGCAGGGTGTGTTTGTTTTTCATGGGGGTGGCTCCTCTTGAGTTGTCATGAGTGCCTACCCACCGACGTTGGGGCGTCGAAATTCAGGATAGGCCTCTGCAATTCAGCAAGAAGCCGGCCCCATGGCCCGCAGGCGAGCGCACAAGCTGCGCCGGGGCCGCCAGCAGAGTGTTTCTGTTTGTATCGATCGCAGGCACGTCACACGCCCTCCTGGACGTTAGCGCCCAGGCAGCGACTGGTTGCACTGCAATGAGGAAGAACCGCCTAGTGAGACACAGCCATCAAACGGCGGCCGCCGGTGCGGACGTGTCCGGAAGCCTTGAGCAGAACGTAGCCCTGGAGGGTGACCCGGGCATAGCTGTGGTCGGGGCCACGGCGTTCCAGCGTCACGAGCTGTCGCTCGATGAGCGCTTCGACATCGGCGCGATCCAGGTCGTCGGATTCAGCGCCGTCGTTGACGAGCAGCAGGACGGCAAATTCATGGGGACTCAGCACAGTTGGCTCCAGCTTTTCTGTTGGTCACGGCACGCGACTCGTGACAGGGGTGGGCTTGGTTTTTACTGACACCATGAGCACTGCAAGAGCCACCAAGAACAGCGTGAGAGAGTAGCTGGGCTTGCAGGAGAAGCCAGCATAGGCACGCACGCGGCCGCATTCAAGAGGGGCAAATCCGCGCATCGTCCGCTGAGCTCTGCAGCCCCATGCTCAAGGGTGGTGCGCCAAGCGTTTGCCGTGCGGTACAGCGCACCGGCGGCAACGATTGCGCATCGCAGAAAAGTCCGCCCTCCTCCGTTTGCGCTAAGTCAATTGCGCAAAAGAATGCGCCCCGGTGACTGGCATCACCGGGGCGCTGAGCGCTGCGCTCGGCAGGCGACCTTACATGTCGTCGCCGACGATGTTGGCGCGGCGGCCGAAGCCGTGCAGCGGGTCAATGCGTTCGACGCGTGGGAGTCGCGCGTACGGATCATCCATTTGTGCATGCGCACCAAATGCATGCAGCGCGCGATGGCGCTCCGTGGCTCGGTCCGCTGCGTGCACTGCAGCACGGCCATGCACCACGGCGGTCACGCTGCCGTAGTGACGGGCCATGCCGGGCCGCATCGCGTACGTCTGGGCCGGCGATTGGGGCGATTGCGGCTCGACCCAATCGTTACGGCCCAGACGGCCGCGATAGCCGAAGCGATGGAAGCCCGCGGCATCGGCCGTCACCGCCTCCACGGCCTTCACAACGTCACGCGGTTCTTGTGCAGGTGCATCAACGCGTGCCAGCGAAGGCTCTTCGCGGTCGAGATTCTCCAGCACGATCGCTTCGCTGACGGGGCGCATGCCCAGTACCGGCTCTTCCGGATCGTATTCCGGGCTGCGGGTGAACGGCGTGGGCGGCGTGGCGGTGCCGGCGGGTGCTGGGCGGCCCGCCCACTCCTGCCAAGAGCGCACGTGGGTGATATCGCCGTCATCGTCGTGGTCGACCACCAGCAGGCGCGTGTTGCGCGGACGCTGCCAGGCGGGTTGCTGCTGCCCCGGCAAGGCCCCGCGCGAAGCGCGAGCCGAAGCCCCGGCGGACGCAGCCGTCACTGCCGGCGTACGTGCGAGCTTGCGGCGAATGGCGCGGTCCAGCCGCGACAGGACCATCCACACCACGAGCACGCCGCCCATGCCCGCGATGATGTTGCCGTACATGCGCAGTTGTTCGAATGGCAGGCCGCTGGGCCCCACGCTGCTGATGGAGTAGCCCACATACAGGCCGAGCATGCCCCAGATCGAGATCACGAGCACCGGCCGGAAAATGCGGAACCACAGCACATGGTGCAAGGTCCCGACGACACCCTTGTCCGAAAACGACTGTCGGATCGAGTTTCGCGAAACATCAATGACGAGCATGGTCATGGCGAATTCCCCTGTTGTTGTTGGATGCCCCGGTCAGGGCTGGTCCAGCGGGCACGGGCACGCGTACGCTGGAAGGCGACGGCCGGAAAGCCGACCACCGTGGTGACAAGGTTCAGGATCCAGAACGCAACCGGATACCAGACGGTGTCGATGAAGTAGCGCAGGATGTTGTCGTCGTAGCGGCGATCGATAAAGCAGCCGATCAGCAACTGCAGCACGCATGTGATGAAGAGCAGCGTACCGTGCCAGCGTGGAAGCGCTTCCATGCGCCACTCGGGGGGCAGCTCGACGAAGAAGCTGACCATCGACCACGTGATGACGATGAGCATGTTGTAGGCCCACACAACCGACAGCGCGTACTCGAAGAAGATCGGCCACATCATTGACTGCCGCAGGCTCGCCATCGCCGGCGCGTACTTGATCAGCGCCTGGATGCCGCCCTTGGCCCAGCGCAGGCGCTGCTTGTACAGGCCGCGGAAGGTCTCGGGCATCAGGATCCACGACAGCGCGCGCGGCTCGTAGCGGATCATCCAGCCGCCCACCTGCAGCTTCCAGCTGATGTCGATGTCCTCGGTGAGCATGTCATTGCTCCAGTAGCCGACATCCTCGATGGCGTGCTTGCGGAACATCACGACCACGCCCGACACCGTCAGCAGTCGGCCATAGACCTGCTGCGTCCGCTTGATGAGGCCCACGATCGACGAGAACTCGCCCACCTGCATGCGCCCCAGCAGGGTGGACCGCGTGCGAATGCGCGGGTTTCCCGTCACTGCACCAACGTTCGGGTTCTCCATCAGGTGGCGGATCATCCAGGCAATCGCGTCCACGTCGAGAATCGAATCGCCGTCGATGCACATCAGGTACTCGGCATCGGTCACCTGTGCAGCGGTGGTAAGGCCGATCGCCTTGCCCTGGTTGGACGACTGGTGAATCACGACCAACTGCGGATACTCCGCAGCCAGTTCGTTCAGCCGCTCGCCGGTGCGGTCGGAGCTGCCGTCGTTCACAGCGATGATGTCGTAGTTCGGATACCGCATGCGTGCGAGGTGGCTGATCACCTCCCGCACGTTCGCCTCTTCGTTGTAGCAAGGGACGATGATCGACACCTTGGGGTAACTCTTCACTCCCAGCAGTGCCAGTGGGTGCCGCACGTGCTCCGTCCCGCGCTCAAGCAGGAAGTAGTGCAGCAGCCCGCCGATCATCCAGAAATACGACATGAAAAACGGATAGTAGAAGACGAAATCCGAGATCCAGCGCTTGGCTAGAAGGAAGTCCACTTCCATGTCAGCCTCCCGCCTTGGTGTTGGACGACGTGGCCGCTTCGGTCGTCGCGGGTTTCCTGTCCACTCCAGCACTCGGCGGCTGGCTCTGCGGCAGCGAGGTGCTGTTGAGCTTTTCAACGCTGCCCTTGTCGCCGCCGGGCGGCTTGCGTGTCTCGATATACGTCTTGAGCGACATCACATCACGCAGCACCTCGGTATCGGGCCGGCCGGCAATGAAATCATCCGGGTAGTAGCCGTAATTAAGAGCACCTGCCGAGCGCAGCGCGCGCATCTGGTCACGCAGTTCGGCCGTCGGGATCGGCTTGTCCTGATTGCGCCAGTCCACCGCCTGCAGCTCGAAGATGGTCTTCTTCAGCCCATCCTTGTGCTTGGCCACGGCGGCGGTCAGCTTCTTCATCCAGTCCTTCGGGTCCTTGGCTTCTTCCATGTACGGCATGGCTTCGAGCGCCACGTAGTCGTACGCCTCCAGGAAGTCGTCATAGTTCTGCGCCGTCCAGGCCTCGGCCTTCGGATCCAGCACCGGGCCCGAAAAGATGTTGCGTGCAGTCAGCATGTCGCGGCCGTTCTGATAACCCTGCGCCACCGAGATCAGCTCTTTCGAGAACGAGATCAGCGCAGCGGTCTTGGCCCGCGACCACTTCTGCATCAGCTCGGGCGACTGGCGGATCTGGTTGATGTCGCCGGGCAGGCCCATGGCCTCGTAAGCCTTGAGCGCGGCGGGGCTGACATCTTCGTAGTCATCGAGCACGCCGTCGTCGTGGAAGAGCACGCCGTCGATGACCGAATTCTTGGCGAGGTCCTCATAGATATCGCGGATCATCTGGCGCGCCTGCGGATCGAACGGCGACAGGCGCGGTGGTTTGACGGAGCCCGGCTTCTGCGGCGCACCCGGCAGCGACTGCACAAGGTGCGTAGCGGCCGGATTGTTGGCCGGCAGCTTGTACGACAGCATCGGCAGCCAGGCGTACACCTCCACCTTTGCACGCGTCTTCAACTGCCATGACACGCGCGAGAACAGGTCCGCACGCATCGGCATATGGCGGTTCGGGAAGTACACGGCATCCACGGCGCCGTTGCCCTTCGGATCGGCGAAGGCCTGCAGGTAGACCACACGCGGCGCGAGGTCCTTGATGCGGTCGATCAGCTTGCCAAGGTTGGCTTCCTGTTGCTTCGGGTCCGGGTCGTAGATGTAATCCATGTCGACCTGCACCACGCGCTGCACGGGGTTGATCTCACCGTGGTGGGTCACCGGCTCGCGCAGCGAACGCTCCAGATCGCCGGTGTTGGTGTCGTAGCCCATCAGGCTTCGGCGGATGGCGGTGAGCGGCACATCCGGCGTGTTCGGCCCCGGCTCCAGCGTGAGCATGTACTTCAATCCCACGTTGGCGGCCTCCTGGTCGAGCATCAGGTTGTGCGCGCCGTACGGCCACACCACGGTCTGCACCTTGGTGCCGACGTTCTTCTGGATGATGTCAATGCTGCGTTGCAGGTCGTCGCGCACGCGCTTGCGGTACTCGTCATCGGTTTCGTACCGACCGAGGTTGCGCAGGTATTCGTGCGTGCTGGCCGCCGGCATCTCGTTGCCCTGCGGGTTACCCAGCGCGCCGTGGTGCATGTCCTGCGTGTGGGTGGCGAACTCTGCCAGGCCCGAGGCCTGCATCTCGCGGATCTGGTTCCAGTTCATGAAGAAGTCCCGCGGAACGATCTGCTTGTCCGACAGCTTGACCTTTGCACCCGGGGGGGCGTTGGTCCATTCCGTCACCAGACCGAACACCGCCGGAAAGCGGAACTGCTTGAGCAACGGGAAGACCTTCGTGTAGTGGCTTTCATAGCCGTCATCAAACGTCAGCAGGATCGGGCGCTTGGGCAGGGGCTTGCCGCCATGGCGCGCCGCATCGATCTGCGCGAGCGTGACCGGGTGGTAGCCGTTGGCCTGGATCCAGCTGAACATGTTCGTCAGCATCTTGGTGTCGACGGCAAACCCGTCGGGCAACGTCTCGAAGCTGGCGCGCAGGTTGTCGCGAATGTCGTGAAAACACAGCACGCGGAACGTCTTGCCGTCGTCCGGATCGGGCTTGGGCAGGAAGTCCACCTGAACGGCAGCGGCAGGCCGGACGGCAGCCACGAGGGCCAACGCCACGGTCAATGCCATCCAGGCGAAGAATCGTCGCAATGACGGTTGTCGGAGAGCTTGCATGGGCATCACAGCGGAATGTTGAGGTTCAGGTACAGGAACTTGCGGTTCTCGGGCTGGCCGTCATAGCTATGGCGGCCAAAGCCGATGCCGTAAGACACCTGCGTCTTGCGATTGATTTGCCACACGTGCTCCAGCCGCGCTTCGTACATCGGGCTGTTGCCGAACGACTGCTGGTTGTACATGCCGCCGGTCAGGTACACGCGCTGCGTGAACGACTTGTCGGCGTAGCGCCAGGGCGTCCACGACCAGATGGCGGTGGCCTGGCCGCTGTAGTCGCGCGATGGGCTGAAGTAGTTCAGGCCCGTCATCGTGTTGCGGCTGGTATCGGCCCCGAACAGCACGCCGATGGTGTGCCGCGGCGAGGTGAACACCTGCTGGTAGAAGTTGGCTGCCACGCGCTGGCGCAGGTTGTCGTCGGTGTAGCGCGACACGCCGTACGTGAGCGAGGCGTAGCGCGTTTCGTCCCAGGTGTAGCGCACGTTGCCGCTGACGGTCTTGCCGGTCACGCCCACCTGGTACGCCTTGTAGGGCACCTCCAGGTCATCGTTCGTGACCATGCCCGACACCTTCCAGTGGTCGCTCGGAATCCACGTGGCATCCAGCGTGCCGCCGGTCTTGCCCACCGCGCCGACGGACTGGTGCACCTCGCCGTTTACCTCGACGCCGGTGTCGAACCACTGCAGGCCCGCGCCGTTGCGCACGCGGCTCTGCGATGCGCCGTCAAACTGCGCGCGGCCGGCAAAGTTGTGGAAGAACAGGCGGTAGTGATCGGCAAACGGGCCGGTGTAGGCTTTGGTGTCGATACCGTATTCGTTGTTGGCGAACGCCGAATTGCCTTTGTCCGCCGTCGACTGGATGATGAGCTGCGGGCTCTGATAGACATCCAGATCCTTGCGCAGCGCATGCACCGAGCCATTCTCCGGAAAGCGCTCGTCCAGCCCGTTGGCGACATCCTTGGCGGTCTTCAGATCGTCTACCGCCAACGACGCACGGCCGTAACCCGCCACAACGCTCAGGTCATCCGGGTGCTCGGCAAGCGCCGTCTTGTACATGTCGCGCGAGCGATACGGCTCGGTCTGCACCATCGCGCCATCGGCACGCGCGCTGACGAGCGATGCGGCGAACGGTGCTTCGTGGCGCCACTTGTCCAGCTCGGCAATGCCCTGGTGCGTGCGGCCCGTCAGGATCAGGTACTGCGCTTCCAGACGCTTGATGCGCGAGTAATCGGGATTGGGCGTACCGGCTTCGGGCGCCAGGCGCACGTATTCCGGGTTGTCGGCCTTCATCTTGTCGAGCAGCGCGCGGGCGTCTTCGAAGCGGCCCGTGTCGAGCATGGCGTAGAAGAGGCCTTCCTGGACGTCGCCCGTTTCGATCTCGCCCGGGCTCGCATCCTTGAGCGCTTGCGCGTACGCCGCAGCGGCCTTGTCCGGCGTATCGAGATACGCATAGGCATCCCCTGCGGCCACACGCGTGTAGGCCGGCACCTTGCCAGTCTGCGACATGGCTTCGTAGCGCTTGACGGCGTCTTTCATGCGCCCACGCGAAGCCAGTGCCACCACTTCATCCGCCACGATTTCCTGGCGGAATTCAGCGTTCTCGGGCGTATCGGGCACCTTCTTGAGCAGCGCCTCGATCTCGGCCACAGCCTGATCGATGATGACGAAGCGCTCCGGCCCGTTGATGACCTTCAACTGCTGACGCCCCCAGCGGATGCGCTGTGCGGCGGCGGCATGGTCAACGTGCCACGATTCGCTTTCCTTGAACCAGTCCGGATGCTGGCGCAGGTTTTCTTGCGCAAGCGTGGCCGCGCCCTCGCGCGCCTCGCGCATGACCTCGTCGTGAAAGGCCTGGCGGTCGGTCGGCATCGGGCCGACGGGCGCGTTGTCGGGCGCATTGCCGGCGGCGTGGGTCGCCGCAGCATTGGCCGCTTCCGGCGACACCGGCAGCGGTTCGAGCGCGCCGGGCCCTTGAGCGCTCGGGCCCGAAGGCACGGCCGGCGCCTGTGCAGCCGTATCCGGTGCGGGGGCGCCTGGGGGCAGGATCACCGTGGGCGACGGCGGCGCAGGCGGGGGTGCCGGGGGCGCTGCCTCAACAGCAGGCATTGGCGACGTGGCGGCCGGCGCAGTTGCCGCGGGCGATGTCGTGACGGACGAATCTGCAGGCGGCACCGCCTGTTGCGCCACGAGCAGCCTGTTGGCCGGAGACGCCGGCACGTCATCACCGCCGGCGATGACGGTCGTGGATGCAAACGCGGCTGGGCCCTTGGCCGCGGCGTCGGTCAGCTGCGTATCGATCAAGCGGCGCGTGGCCGCGTTGGAAGCATCGTCGACCGCGGCGTGCGCGATCATCGGCACCGTGCCGACCACCACAACGGTGGCAGCAGCAATCGCGCAGCGGCGAGGATGCCATGCCGCGGCCGCGCTGGTGCGCTCGGCCGGCAGGCTCCAAGAGATTGGCTCGTGGGTTGTCATTGTTGTCATGTCCAGTGAGCGGGACGTGCGGGCGCACGCCATCCGCATTGCATGAAGGGCGGACCGGGCTGAGTCAGCCGAGGCGGGCCGTACCGTTAGCGGCGCGCACCGGGGCGCGCATTGGCTTGGCAGGCGTCACGCCACCGAAGGCCCGCGTCATGGCAGCCCAGCGAGACTCTGCGCCCAGTTCAGCGCCCGATGCGGTCACCGATGCCGTGGTCCGCTCGGACGCCCCCGGCTGGGGGGATGAAGACGCCATCACCGCGTCTCGGGCCGGTGCACTGGCCTGGAGCGGAGTTGGTGTGCGTGCAGCGGTTTGCACGAACACGTCTGCGTCTTGCGCATCTCCAGACACCTGGACCGATGTCTGCGCAGATGCGGCGCTGATCGTGGCGGCAGCCCCGCCTTGCAGTTCCAGTGGAATCCCCAGGCGCATGGCGGCATACACCGCTTCGCTCTTGTTGCGCACGTTCAGGCGTCGATACAGCGTGCACGCGTGCGTCTTGACGGTGGCTTCCGAAATGCCCAGCAAGCGGCCGACACCCTTGACGGAGTGACCGCGTGACAGCAGCACCAGCACTTCGTACTGTCGCAGCGAAACATTCAGCCGCTGCGCCGCTTCCGACGCATCCAGCGAGAGCATCGGCATGGCGGCATTGGCCGCACGCGGCATCAACGCCGGATACGACTGGCCGCCGGCGAGCACCAGCCGCAGCGTGGCGAGCAAGACTTCCGGCGATTGCGACTTGGCGCAGTAGGCGTCCACCCCGCACGTCATGGCGACGTGCGCTTCTTCGGCAGACAGGCTGGCGGCCAGCAGCACCACACGGCTGGCCTCGCTGGCGTCGATAGCCTCGCGCAATTGGGCAGCGAATTCACCGGCGTTGATCGGGCCCTCGGCCTCGTCCATGCCGATGACGAGCAGATCGGCTCGCTCATCGAACGCGTGCAGTTCGCCAGGAATGCCCGCAGGCAATGCCGGGGCGACGACCTCCAGGCCGAGGGTGGGATGCGCGAGCAACTGCGCAAGTCCGGCTCGTAGCAACGGATGATTCTCCAGCAGGACTGCTTTCATGGTTTCCTCGTTTTCTTGTGAAGCGATTCCGGTCAGGCGCGCGCAGGTCAGCCGCTGCGGGCGAGCACGCATGTGACCGTCGAAACCCCGGGACCGTCCGAGAGAAGCGCCCTGCCGCCGGCGGTGTGCCGGTTCTGGAGAAGCGAAGTGCGAATGCCGTGGGGACCGTGGGACCGTGAGGATCAAGCCGGTTCCGGATTCGCTTATTGGAAAAACGTGTTCTGGATGTGGCGGAACTGCCTTGCACATCCAGAGTGACCGCACGACATAGAGCAAGCATCGGGCCACCTCCGTGCAGCGCAACATCTGCTTACACTTGCGGCACAAATGACGTCGTGCAGAAGGCGGGCGAAACCCGCAATGGCAAAGGATCAGCGGGCAGCGGCATCGATTGGTGCGATGCCGCAAATCCACTCTATTTCTGTAACGATTTAGTTACGAATTCGCGGTGTGTGATGACAGACCCGATCATGCCATCGGTTGTCCACTGAACGTTTTTACAACCTGTTTTAAAACTTACCGAGCGGGCGTAGCAGGCGCCACATTGCCGGCATGCCCGGCAGCGGGTAGATGACCGAGGCGCCCCTTCAGTGCTTATGGCGCATGGCAAAAAGGAACAGGCTGTCGATGGCGCCCACCATGAAGATCAGCCCCGCAGCCGCATGCAGCATCCAGGCGCCGTCGGCAAACGGCAGTTGGATGGATGTGTGAGGAATGACCGCCACCGCGCCCGCGGCTACCGACATGCGCAGCACCGGCACCCACCATGTGCGCTTGGCGGGCGGCGGATCGTCGCGATGGCGCGGCGCAGGATCAGGCGTCGAAGAAGACATGCGGCAGGGACGAGATGTGATGGCCATGCTGCATTGTTGAACACAACCGATCGAAGCGAAACACAAAACAGCGCCCTGCAATGCCCGCAATTCCCCTAACTGAAGCTGCCTAGGCTGGATGTGCAGCCAAGTGGGCAAGATTCTGCAGCATGTCGGTCGTCATCTCCGCCACACCGTATTCGGGCTTCCAGCCCCAGTCGCGCCGGGCGACCGAATCGTCGATGGAGTTCGGCCAACTGGCCGCAATCGCCTGGCGGAAGTCCGGCGCATACGCCACCTCGAACGACGGACGATGCCGGCGGATCTCCGCTGCCAGCTGCTCCGGCGTAAAGCTCACGCCTGCCAGGTTGTAGCTGCCGCGTTCGGTGATGCGCTCGGCCGGGGCCTCCATCAACTCGATGGTGGCGCGCACGGCGTCGGGCATGTACATCATGGGGAGCGCCTCGTCGTGATCAAGAAAGCACGTATAGCGCTCGCCCTTCACTGCCGAATGGAAGATGTCGATGGCGTAGTCGGTCGTGCCGCCGCCCGGCGCCGTCTTGTACGAGATCAGCCCCGGATAGCGCAGGCTGCGCACATCCACGCCGTGGTGCTCGAAATACCAGCGGCACCAGCCCTCGCCTGCGAGCTTGGAGATGCCGTAGACGGTCTTGGGCTCCATGATCGTGCTCTGCGGGGTGTTGTCCGCAGGCGTGGTGGGCCCGAACGCGGCAATCGAGCTGGGCCAGAAGATGCGCTCAAGCTGATGATTGCGCGCGGCTTCCAGCACGTTCAGCAGGCCATTCATATTGAGCGCCCAGCCCCATGTCGGCGATTGCTCTGCTGCGGCCGACAGCGCCGCCGCCAGGTGATAGATCTGCGTAATGCCGTGGCGCTCGATGATCTCGCGCAACTGGCCGCGATCGGTCACATCCAACGTTTCGTGGCGAATCTGCGGGTGGCGGCCACGGGGCACCATGTCGCTGGTCACGACGTTGCCAGTGCCGTAGCGCTCTGCCAGCGCGGTGGCCAGTTCCGTGCCCAATTGCCCGTTGGCGCCGATGATGAGGATGCGCGGCGCCGTTCCAACATTCGCGCTGGTGCCGGTGCTCATCAGATGATCCCCAGTTCCTTGCCGGCGGTTTCAAATGCCTTGAGCGCCGCATCGAGTTGCGCGCGCTCGTGCACGGCGCTGATCTGCACGCGGATGCGCGCCTGCCCCTTGGGCACCACCGGATAGAAGAAGCCGACCACGTAGACGCCCAACTCCAGCAGGCGTTTGGACAATGCCTGCGCCTTCTGTGCGTCGTACACCATGATCGGCACGATGGGATGGTCGCCCGGCTTGATATCGAAACCCAACTCGACGATCTTGCGGCGGAAATACAGCGCACTGTCTTCAAGCTTGTCGCGCAGCGCGGTGTCGGCTTCCAACAGATCGAGCACCTTGATAGAGGCCCCGACAATGGACGGTGCCACCGTGTTTGAGAACAGATACGGCCGCGAACGCTGGCGCAGCAGCGCCACCACTTCCTTGCGCGCGCTCGTGAAGCCGCCCGACGCTCCGCCCAGGCCCTTGCCCAGCGTGCCGGTAATGATGTCGATCTTGCCGAACACGCCGCGGTGTTCGTGCGAGCCGCGGCCGCGCTTACCGAGAAAGCCTGTGGCATGGCATTCGTCAATGCCCAGCAGCGCACCGAACTCATCGCAAATGGCGCGGATTTCATCCAGCCGCGCGATGGTGCCGTCCATTGAGAACACGCCGTCGGTAAACACAAGCTTGAAGCGCGCGCCCGCCGCATCGGCGGCCTGCAATTGCGCGCGCAGATCGTCCAGATCGTTGTGTTTGTAGCGATAGCGCTGCGCCTTGCACAGGCGGATGCCATCGATGATGGACGCGTGGTTCAGCTCATCGCTGATGACGGCGTCTTCCGCGCCGAGTAGCGTTTCGAACAGCCCGCCGTTGGCGTCGAACGCCGAGCCGTAGAGGATCGCGTCTTCCGTGCCGAGAAACTTTGCCAGCCGCGCTTCCAGCGTCTTGTGCAGGTCTTGCGTGCCGCAAATGAAGCGCACCGAGCTGAGGCCAAAGCCATGCGTGTCGAGCGCCTCGTGCGCCGCCTTGAGCACCTCCGGGTGCGACGACAAGCCGAGGTAGTTGTTGGCGCAGAGGTTGATGACCTCCTTGCCGTCAGCCGTGCGAATCACAGCGCCCTGCGGCGAGGTGATGATGCGCTCGGTCTTGTAGAGACCGGCTTCCTCGATCGCCTCCAGTTCGCGCCGGATGTGCGCGTAGAAGGCGTCGGTGGAAGCATTGGCTTGCGTTGTCCCCATGGTGCTGCTCCTGTAGACTGCGTTGATCGATAAATCGAACATGTTCGATATATCGAATAATTCGTTCAATTTACAAGATACCAGCCGATGGCACAAGCCCCCGCCACCGATGTCCTCGCCGACGGCCCGCCCGCCGTTGGTGCCAAGCTGCAAGCACTGCGCCAGGCGCGCAAGCTGTCGCTCGATGAACTGTCGCGGCGCGCGGGCGTGTCCAAATCCATGCTCTCGCAGGTCGAGCGCAATCTGGCCAACCCGACCGTCGCGGTGCTGTGGCGCCTGGCCACCGCGCTTGGCGTGGGGCTGGCAGATTTTCTGTCGCCCGAAGGCGCGGCCGATGCGGCGCCCGCGGTAACGGTCATCCCCGCTCACTCCATCCCAGTCATCAAAAGCCCGGATGGCAAGTGCGAATTGAAGATTCTTGGCCCCGTCGACCTGGCGGCGCGCTTTGAATGGTATGAACTGGCGATCCAGCCCGGCGGCGTGCTCGCTTCAGAGCCGCATGAGTTGGGCTCGAAGGAGCACATCTCCGTGCTGAGCGGCACGGTGACGGTGCAATCCGGCCCGAGTGAGAAGAAGGTGCGGCACGGAGAATCGGCGCGCTACCCGGGGGATGTGCAGCACGCCATCTCAAACGCCGGCAAGACGGTGGCGACGGCGTTGCTGGTGGTGGAATACGCGCAATAGCCGCTGCAGATTGACGCTGCCTAGGCTGCCTGCAGTTGAGGCGCCCGCCACACGCGCGGCAGCAGCACCCCGAGCATCAGCCCCCGCAGCGCCATAAACCCCAGCATCGACAACCACAGCCCGTGGTTGCCCCACAGCGGCTGCAGCGTGACAGACAAGCCCCAGAACGCGGCAGCCGCCACGGCCATCGTCACCAGCAGTTCACGTGTGCGCGTCGCGCCGATGAACACGCCGTCAAACTGGAAGCCCCATACCGACACGACGGGCAGCAGCGCCGCCCACACCAGATAGTGACGCGCGGCTTCACGCACGGCAGGCTGATCGGTCAGCACGCCGATGATGCCGGCACCCGCCAGCGCGTACACGGCCGCAAAGAGCCCAGCGCCGAGCACCGACCAGAACGTTGACACGCGAACCGCCATGCGCAGCGCGGCGCGGTCCCGGGCGCCCATGGCGGCGCCCACCAGCGCTTCGGCGGCGTGCGCAAAGCCGTCCAGCCCGTAGGCCATGAAGGTCAGGAAGTTGAGCAGCAGTGCGTTGGCCGCCAGCACCACATCGCCCTGCTTCGCGCCCGCGTGGGCAAACCAGCCGAAGGCGGCCAGCAGGCACAGCGTGCGCAGGAAGATGTCGGTGTTCAGGCCCATCAGGCGGCGCCAGGCGTCGCGGGCAAGCAGTTCGGCGCGCGTGAGCGGCGGCAAGCCCACGGGCCGTTGCAGCCAGAGCAGCAGCATGCCGAGCCCAAATCCGGCAATGTCAGCCAGCGCCGTTGCCGCGCCAATACCGCCCACGCCCATGCCGGCCCCCAGCACCAAGGTCAGCACTGCCACCATGTTCACGGTATTGATGAAGACCTGCAGCAGCAAAGCGCGCCGCACCTGCTGGCGCCCAAGCAGCGTGCCGAGCACCACGTAGTTGGCCAGCGCAAACGGCGCCGACCAGATGCGCGTGTGGCAATACACGTCGGCCATGCGGGTGACGGATTCGCTCGCACCGAGCAGCGCCAGCGTGATGCGGATCGCCGGCACCTGCAGCACCAGCAATGCCGCTCCAATGGCAAATGCCAGCAGCAGCGCACGCACCACGCTGGCCCGCAATGCTTGCGTGTCGCCCGCGCCGTGCGCCTGCGACACCAGCCCCGTGGTGCCCATGCGCAGGAAGCCAAACCCCCAGAACACGAAGTTGAAGAAGACCCCGCCCAGCGCCACGCCGCCAATGTATTCCGGCCCCGGCAGATGCCCAGCCACGGCGGTATCCACCGCCGAGAGGATCGGCTGCGTCAGGTTGGCCAGCACGATGGGAAATGCCAGCGTCAGCACGCGCCGGTGCCACTGCGCAGGTGACGCAGGTGCAACCGAAGTGGCGAAAGAGGACTCCATGGGGAGAAAAAACTGCGAGGAACGATGAAAAAGGCGGTGCAACCGCTCACGATTTCGCTATCATTGCGCCCCATTGCGGGCTCCGGAATCGGGCGGCAAGTGCGGCACCCCGCACAACGTCGCAGATGACTATACGCGAATCCCCCCGGAAGGCAGACACCGTGTTTTGCCTTTCATCGCGGCCGGACGGGTGCGGTTGATGCTACGCATCATCCGGCACACGCATGTCCTAGGCTGGTGACACCCACCACATGGGACGGCGGGCGACGCCCAAACAGCGTCGCCTCGGTAGAACTAAGCGGACTGGTAAGCAACCGCGATGCCCTGTCGAACTTCCGACTCGCCGGGGCGGAGACTCCTCTTGGAAAAAAACGTACAACGCAATCTCGGCGCCTGGGCATTGATGCTGACCGGGCTGGGCTCGATCATCGGCTCCGGCTGGCTGTTCGGCGCCGGCCACGCTGCAAAGGTGGCGGGCCCCGCTGCCATCTTCACCTGGATCATCGGCGCCGTCGTCATCCTGGCCATTGCCCTGACGTATTCCGAACTGGGCGCGATGTTCCCGGAATCCGGCGGCATGGTGCGCTATGCGCGCTACTCGCACGGGTCGCTGGTGGGCTTCGTGGCGGCCTGGGCCAACTGGATCGCCATCGTCACCGTCATCCCCATCGAGGCTGAGGCATCGATCCAGTACATGAGCAGTTGGCCGTGGCCCTGGGCGCAGTCGCTGTTCCAGCACGGTGAGCTGACGCCGCCGGGGCTGGTCCTGTCGGCCGTGCTCGTCGTCGTGTACTTCCTGCTGAACTACTGGGGCGTGAAGGTGTTTGCCAAGGCGAACAACGCCATCACGATCTTCAAGTTCATCATTCCGGCCGCAACTGCGGTAGCGCTGGTTGCAGCGGGCTTTCACCCGGGCAACTTTGGCTCGGGCACGGGCGCGAATGCGGCAGGTCAAGGGTTCGCCCCGTACGGCTGGTCCGCAGTGCTGACCGCCATCGCCACCAGCGGCATCGTGTTCGCGTTCAACGGTTTCCAGAGCCCGATCAACCTCGCGGGCGAGGCGCGCAATCCGGGCCGCAACGTGCCCATCGCGGTGATCGGTTCGATCCTGCTGGCTGCGGTGATCTACGTCGCGCTGCAGGTGGCCTTCCTGGGTGCGGTGCCGCCTGAGTCGCTCGTCAATGGCTGGCACGGCATTGATTACCACTCGCCGTTCGCCCAACTGGCGATTGCGCTGAACCTGAACTGGCTGGCCATCGTTTTGTACATCGATGCGTTCGTCAGCCCGTCGGGCACCGGCAGCACGTACATGGCCACCACCACGCGCATGATCTACGCGATGGAGCGCAACAACACCATGCCGGCCATCTTCGGTCGCGTGCACCCGCTGTTTGGCGTGTCGCGTCCGGCCATGTGGTTCAACCTGGCGGTGTCGTTCATCTTCCTGTTCTTCTTCCGTGGCTGGGGCGCGCTGGCTGCAGTGATTTCGGTGGCCACCGTCATCTCGTACCTGACGGGCCCGATCAGCGTGATGTCGCTGCGCCGCACGTCGCCGCAACTGCATCGCCCGCTGCGTCTGCCCGGGCTCTCGCTCATCGCGCCGTTCGCGTTTGTGTGCGCGTCGCTCATCCTGTACTGGGCCAAGTGGCCGCTGACGGGCGAGATCATCGTGCTGATGCTGGTGGCGCTGCCCGTGTACTTCTACTACCAGGCCAAGGCCGGCTGGCCCGACTTCAAGACGGAACTCAAAGGCGCGTGGTGGATGATCGCCTACCTGCCGACCATCGCTGCGCTGTCGTACTGCGGCAGCACGGAGTTCGGCGGCCACGGCTACATCCCCTACGGCTGGGACATGGGCATCGTGGCGGTGCTCTCGCTGTTCTTCTACCACTGGGGCGTGGCCAGCGGCTGGCATACGCGCTATCTGGATGAAGTCGAACACGTACATGACGACGTGCCAGCGCACGACACCAAGCGTGCGCCGCGCGCCGTGCCGCAACGCGCCTGACACCGCTGTTGTTCGCAAGAAAAAACGCCCGACCGGTTCTGCCGGCGGGCGTTTTTTCTTGCCTGCGCGCTGCCGGGATCTGCTCAGCTGTGTGCGCTAGACTGCGCCGCAACCCACCGGACTTTGCGTACAACCCAACGCCATTTCATTTGCCCATGACTCGACTCCTCGGCCTGCTCCTGATCGCGCTGTCCCTGAGCGCTTGCAGCAAGAAAGAAGAATCCGGCCCCAGCGGCGGCCTATCGCCCACGATGACGGCTGCCGCGCCGGCGCCCGCCGAAAGCGCCAAGATGGCCGATCGCGCCGAGCAGCGCTTTCTCGCCTACGAGCACCGCGTCTCATTGGAAGTCGATCCGCCGCAACTGGAGCGCCTGTACCGCGAGCTGCAGGACACCTGCGTGAATGAGGCCACATGGCACTGCACGGTCATGGACGCCAGCATCCAGCTCGAACGCGACCAACGCGGCGGCACCGCGCACCTGAACCTGCGCGCCAGCCCCGAGGGGGTCCGAGCCATGCGCAAACGCCTGACCGATAGCGGTGGCGTTGTCAGCCAGGGCACCCACGTGGACGACCTCGGCCAGCCCATTGCCGAAGTCGGCAAGCGCCTGGAGATGCTGAAGAATTACCGCGCAAGCCTGCTCGACCTGCAGCGCAAGGCGACCAAGGTGGAAGACCTGATCCTGATCGCAGAAAAGTTGTCGGAAACGCAATCGGAACTGGAGGCCGCCACTGGCCAAAACACGCACTTCATGGACCGCGTGAACCGCGAGGTGCTGTCGATCGACCTGAGCACGCGGCAGACGGCAGCGCGCAGCCTATGGGCGCCCATCGGCAATGCCTTGCGCGAGTTCCTGCCCTCACTGGTGCGCGCCAGTGCGAGCGTGATTGAAGCGGTGGCCTACCTGTTGCCCTGGGGCATCGTGCTGTCGGTATTGGTGGCGCTGTTCATCAAGCTGCGGCGCAAATGGCGCCAGCACAAGACGGCCCAATGAGCCATCGCGCGGGGCGCTAGACCGTGGCCGGCTGACGTTGCGGCTCGGCCGCCACCACGGGCGCACCCTGCACACGCTCCACCGCCTCGAACAGGGCGCGGATGTTTGCCGCGCCAAATCCGCGTGCGCCCTGACGCTCGATCAGTTCGAAAAAGAACACTGGCTCCGCCGTGCGCGACGGCGCCAGAAATGACTGCAACAACAGGCCATCGGCATCGCGGTCGGCCATGATGCCAAGCGCCAAGGCAGCGTCGCGGGGGACGGGGCAGTGCCCGATGCGCGCCAGCATGGCGTCGAACACTTCGGGCATGGAGCCGGCAAAGTTAACCTCGTGACGTTTGAGCGCAAGGCTATGCGCCAACAGTGCAGGCACACGCAGCGCCAGGTGCTGGATGCCCGCGCCGCCGTGCACATCGACAAATCGGTGCAGTTGCGTCGTCTGGCTGGTCGGTGTGGGCGCAGAGAGCACGAGCTTCACGCTGCCGCTGGCGTTCTGCAGCACCGTGTTGATCATGCCGAGACTGCGCGTCTGGATGTGCTCGGTTTGCGTGACATGCAGGTCAAAGCCCGCTTCGTAACGCGCGACTGTTGCGTCCATCGTGTGGCAAGGCAGGCACAGCGCGAGGTGGTCAAGCCCCTGCGCTCCATCGAAGGCAGCATCGCCGGCAGCAGGGTCGCGCTCAACAAACGTGTGCGTGACATGACCGATACCGCCCACGCGTGCCATGCGCACAGGGCGCTCCCCATGCGGCGTGGGCAGAACGCCCCAGTGCGGCGGTGCCAGATCGGCCGCGCCGGCACGCACTGCCCGGCGATGCGCGACATCAACATCCTCGACCCCGAACATCACGTCATTGACGACGATTTCGTCGGCACGCGCCCGAACGCCGCGGCTCATTGGCTCGACCCGCAACCACGCATGGCTGTCCACCCGTTCCACATCGCTCGCAGGCGCCTGCAAGGTGCGCAGAAAATCGCGGGACCAACTCGGGCCGCTGACCGATACCGACGCCACCGACGCTAGTGTCATGACCGTCTCCTGACGCCGCACGGCGTCGTGTTTGGATGGGGGAAAACGTCTGCCGCTTCAGTATCGAAACCCGGCGGCACCGGACAACTACGGGCGGGCGTATGCCAATGCGCCCGCTGCCGTTGGCACGCACGGCTTCTCGGGGGCACGCGCTGCGCGCGGCGGCAAATAGGCGTCCGTCACGGCGGCGGACCATGCATGCGGCCGGCGGACGATGCCGTGCCGGGCCAACCACGCGGCATAGCCCGACATGAGCGAGGCATCGTGCCGGCCCCACACGCCATCGGTCAGCCACGTGGTCGACACGGCGCGCAGCGACCGCGCAATCGTGGTTCGCGGAAAATACGGAATCACGCGCTCGAACAGCGGCAGCGCGCTGGCCGGATCTGCATGGGCTGCGGCAAAGCCGCGCGAGGCGGCGGTCAGCAAACCGCTAACGGCGCCGGCATTGAGCGCCAGCCAGCGGGCATCCGCGGCCAGCAGGTAGCTGTGATTCGACGGCGCGCCGATCTCATCGATCGGCCAGACCTGGCGCTGCGCATCGGGCAGGGTCGAAGGCATCACGCCCTCCCACGCCCAGTAGCTGCCGAAGCTCGCATCGGCCACGCCATCGCGGAGTTCATCGAAGGTCAGCTCACGCACACCGGCGTCGACCAGCTTCACGGCATCGGGGTCGCCGCCATCTGCGCGAACGATGTCGGCCAGCAAGGCGCGCGCTCGCACCGTGGGGTTGAGCGCCACACGGCGCCCACAGAGATCGCGCGGGCGGGTGATGCCGCGCCCGCTCACGGAATGGATGGCCTCCAGGCTGCACTGGTTGACCGCGGCCACACCGCAGACCGGCTCGCCCGCCTCGCTGCGGGCCAGCACGCGCCGCGTCGGGCACACACCCAGATGCACATCGCCGCGCATGACGTGATCGAGCGTGTCGCCTCGGGCGTCGTCACGCACGACGATTTCCACGTCCAACCCTGCACGCGCAAACCAGCCCTTGGCGCGCGCGAGGTAAAACCCGGCAGCATTCGTCCACGGGTGAAAGTACTCAAGCATGAGGCGAACGTGCTGCATGGTACGAACGGCCGATGGCCAAGTGGACAACGGCCCCAGTGTGCGAGCCACGACCGCCACCGCGTACTACGTGGATTGTGCAAACGGCTCAAGGGTCCTACGAAGCCATCGCGAAAACTCGATGGAACCCCGTTGCCCAAGCAGTGCCGCAGTGGGCGCGCGAGCAGTAAGCCGGCTCTGCCGCAAAATCTGGAAGTGCCGTGCTAGTCCGAAGCGGCCTTGATGAAATCGATGAACGCCCTGAGCGGCGCCGGAACAAGGCGCCGCCCCGGATAGTAGAGATACGGCCCCGGGAACGGCCGCCACCAATTCTCGAGCACGGGTTCGAGCGCACCGCTCGCAAGGTGTGGACGCAGCCAGTCTTCATAGAGATGGACAACGCCCACGCCGGCCAAGGCCGCGTCCACGACAAGATCGGTCGCGCCGCCAATGCGAACGAGCAGCGGACCCGACGGCTCTACCCGAACCACTTCACCATCGCGCTCGTATTCCCACGGCGGCATCGCACCGCTTGCAAACTTGCCGCGCAGGCAGGCGTGGTCGAGCAGCTCGCGCGGATGAGCGGGCCGGCCGCGTCGATCGAGATAGCCGGGTGCCGCTGCCGTTGCGAACCGCTGTGATCGCGGGCCGATCGGAACGGCGATCATGTCCTGTTCGAGCCGCTCGTCATAACGGATGCCTGCGTCGAAACCCCCCGCCAGGATGTCGACAAAGCTCTCTTCGGCCACGACCTCCAGCTGTATCTCGGGATAGGCGTCGAGAAAGCCCGGGATGATGGCGGGCAGCACAAGCCGCGCGGCGCTCATCGGCACATTGAGCTTCAGCGTGCCGGCGGGCCTTTCGCGAAAGCTGTTGACGACATCGAGCGCGGCTTCCACCTCGCTCAATGCCGGCCGCAGACGGCTCAGCAGACGCTGCCCCGCTTCAGTGGGCGAGACGCTGCGCGTCGTGCGGTTCAGCAGGCGCACGCCGAGCTGTGTCTCCAACCGCCGCACCGCCTCGCTGAGCCCGGATGCGCTCGCGCCCATCAGCCTTGCACCTTCGCGGAAGCCCTTGGCCTGCGCCACCGCCACGAAGGCATTCAGATCGCCCAGATCGACTTTCATTGTTCGCCTTTTCGTACAACTCGTGCGGATTATGTCCCCTTATCGCGCACTGCGCTTGCGCCTAATCTGCCGTCACCTCTTCTTTTCACACAGGAGTGTGACCATGTCTCCCATCACTCAGTCCGGCACGTTTTCCATCGGCGGCCACCAGGTGCACCGCCTCGGCTATGGCGCCATGCAGCTCGCCGGTCCGGGCGTCTTCGGCCCACCCAAGGACCGCGACGCCGCGCTTGCCGTATTGCGCGAGGCCGTGTCCTCGGGCGTCAACCATATCGACACCAGCGATTTCTACGGCCCGCACATCACGAATCAGTTGATTCGCGAAGCCTTGCATCCGTATCGCGACGACCTGCTCATCGTCACCAAGATCGGCGCGCGGCGTGATGCGAAGGGTGCGTGGCTGCCGGCGTTCTCCGCGCAGGCGCTGACCGAAGCCGTGCATGACAACCTACGCAACCTCGGCCTGGATGTTCTGGACGTGGTGAATTTGCGGATCATGTTCGACACGCATGGCCCGGCCGAAGGATCCATCGAAGCGCCGCTCACGGCCCTGGCGGAGCTGCAACGGCAGGGGCTCGTGCGGCATATCGGGCTGAGCAACGTCACAGCCAATCAGATCGCAGAAGGACGGCGGATCTGCGAGATCGTCTGCGTGCAGAACCACTACAACCTCGCCCACAGAAACGACGACGAGCTGATCGACACACTCGCCCGCGACGGCATCGCGTATGTCCCGTATTTCCCGCTGGGTGGGTTCAGCCCGCTGCAATCGTCCACGCTCAACGCTGTCGCAGCGCGGCTTGGTGCAACACCAATGCAGACCGCACTCGCCTGGCTGCTGCAACGGTCGCCGAACATCCTGGTGATCCCGGGCACCTCGTCGGTCGCCCATCTGCGTGAGAACCTTGGCGCGGCGGCGATAACGTTGCCGGAAGATGCGATGCGCGAACTCGACGCCGTTGCACATGCCTCGGACGAGGCGGCGTGATTCTGCGCATGGCGGCGCCGCGCAATGTCAGCAGCACCCCGTCGATTTGGCTCAGGGGCTGCACTATCATTGCCGACGACCTGACTGCGCGGGACCATCATGGAGCTTCGGCATCTTCGGTATTTCATCGCTGTGGCCGAGCTGCGCAGCGTGCGGGCCGCTTCGGAGCAGTTGCACGTCACGCAGCCGGCCATCTCGCGCCAGATCCAGGACCTTGAAGACGCCATCGGCGCAGCGCTGTTCGAACGCACCCCACGCGGCCTGAAGCTGACGGCGGCAGGCACTGCATACCTTGATGAAGCGCGCGACATCCTCACGCGCGTCGATGCGGCAAACCGGCTGGCACGGCGCATTGCAGATGGAGTGCATGGCCAACTGCGGCTCGGCTTTGTCGAGAACGCCGCGTGGATCGGCATCGTCTCGCAGGCATTCAGCGCCTTCCAGCAGACCGCACCCGACGTCGCGCTCGAACTCACGCCGATGAATACGCCGGAGCAATTTGAGGCGATTGCAGCGGGCCAGCTCGACGGCGGCTTCTGCTACCGCCTCGGCACGTTGCCGCAGGGCATCGCCGGCGTGCCCGTGCTGGAACAGAACGTCGTGCTGGCGGTGCCGCAGTCGTGGTCTCTTGGCAGCGAGGACGCGGTCCTCGCCAGCGAGCTTGTCGGTACGCCCTTCATCGCGTTTCCGCGCCGCATTTATCCCGCCTACTACGACCGGCTCCTGTCAGCCTGTGCCGAACGCGGACTCACGCTCGATATCCGCCAGGAAGCATCGACGGAAACCGCCATCCTGTCGCTTGTATCTGCCGGCATGGGTGCGGCCATCGTCAACGCCGCCAATCGTCATCGGCCACCCGCCCGCGTGCGCTTTGTCGAACTGCGCGATCTGTCGGTGCCGCTGCCGCTGGAATTCTGTTTCCTTTCGGCGCACACCAACGCGGCACTCCAGCGTTTTATCGCCCAGTTGCAGTAGACCCCCGGCACGTTCCAAGCGCGATGCCTGCAAGGCATCGGCCGCCGCAGAAATCGGCATTGGCCGGGCTTTCCGGCGTCGGCGATAGTGAAGACACCTCGTCTTCACGCTTGCCGCCATGACAACGTCTGCCTCGCTCATCGCCACCGACATCGACTTCGAACGCGTCGGCTTCCAGATCGGAACGCTGCGCCTGCCGTGGTCACATGACCGCTCCGCCTACGGGCATATTCCGATCCCCATTGCGGTGTGCAATGCCGGCGCAGGGACTGGCCCGACCGTGCTGCTGACTGGCGGAAATCATGGAGACGAATACGAAGGCCCCGTCGCCCTGATGAAGCTGCTGCAGCGGCTGCCGGCTATGGCGACGCGCGGCCGCCTGATCGTGATTCCGGGGCTGAATTTCCCCGCCTTCCTCAACGGCTCGCGCACGTCCCCCATCGACCGAGGCAACCTGAACCGCATGTTTCCCGGTGCGCGCAATGGGCAGCCGACCGAAATGATTGCGCACTATGTCGAGACCGAACTGCTGCCGCGTGCAGATATCGTGATCGACCTTCATGCGGGCGGCGCATCGTTCGATCACCTGCCAACGCTGCTGGCGTCCCCGCCGGCGCACGGTGAACAACGCGCGCTGTATCTGGAACTGGTGCGCGACTTTGGCGCACCGCACACCATGATCATGGATCTGCTTGGCGAAGACCGGACCTTCGCCGCTGCCGCCGAGCGCCACGGCAAGTTGTTCTTCTGCGGAGAGTTTGGCGGCCACGCCGGCTGCGACGCCGGCAACCTTGCGATCGTCGAAGCCGGCCTGCAGCGCGTGCTGCATCGGCTTGGCGTGATGCCGGAGCCGGCAGTGCCAGCGCCGAAACAGACGCGCTTTCTGCGCGTCGAAGGCGCGCGCCATTACGTGTACGCACCGCATGCGGGCGTCTTCGAGCCGACCTTCGCCCTGGGCGACCAAGTCCGCGCCGGTCAACTCGCCGGGCGGCTTTTCGACCCGCACCGCCCCTGGGCAGCTCCCGAGAACATCCCGTTCCGCGGCGACGGCACGGTCATGTGCATGCGCACGTTTGCACGCGTGGAGCCGGGCGACTGCATCGCCCTGCTCGCCTCGGAAGCCCATCTCGACTGAGCGGGCAGCCATTCGGTTGACCTCGCCACATAACAATACGGAGACCACGATGCGTACCCAGACCCTTTCAACGGAGCCGCCCGACGACGTTGCGCCGCTGCGTGCTGCCGGCAATGTCAGCCATCCTGTCTACATCGTCCTGCTGTTCTTTGTGTGCTTTGCCTTCTCGTACCTGGACCGGCAGGTCGTCAGCATCCTCGTGCAGCCGATCAAACAGTCGCTTGCGCTGAGCGACACGCAGATCGGCTTGCTGCAAGGCTTCTCTTTCACGATGTGCTATGCGACGGCGGGCGTGTTTGTCGCGCGACTTGTCGACCGGGCCAATCGCGTCAAGTTGATCGCAGCGTGCATCGCCATCTGGGCGATCTCGACGACCGCATGCGGGTTCGCGACGAACTTTCCGGAGCTGCTCGTAGCGCGTGCCGGCACCGCCATTGCCGAAGCGGCGTTAAGCCCCGCTGCACTGTCGATCTTCAGCGACATCTTTGCGCCGCGCCGCGTCGCGCGTGCCAGCAGCGTCTTCATGCTGGGGCCATACGTGGGCGGTGGCCTGGCGCTGTTTGGCGGCGGCATGCTGTTGTCGGCGGCCGCGGCGGGCAGCGGAAGCGCCTGGCTGGCGGCGCATGACATCGCGCCATGGCAAGCAGTGTTCATCGCGGTGGGCCTCCCTGGTCTGGTGTTGGCCGCGCTCGTTGCCCTGACCGTGCGTGAGCCGCAGCGGCGCGAAGTGCAGGCCCACGCCGCGCGCGCCGAAGACGAGGTGCCATCGCTCAAAGACGTGCTGACCGAGCTGTTCGTGCGCAACCGCTTCTGTCTGGCGTACTTTGCCGCGTATGTCGCGCTCATCACGCTGTTCTATTCGCACGCTGCATGGTTTCCGACACTGCTGATGCGCCGGTTTCATCTCGCGCCCAATGTGGTCGGCCAGATGGCGGCGCCCGCTTACATGATCGGTGGCATGCTCGGGGTCGCGTGCGCCGGCATGCTGGCCACGCGCGTGACTGACGAGACGGCCTTGCGGCGCGTATTGGCCTTCTCGGCCTGCGCTGTTGGGATCTTGGTGCCTGCGGCCATCGCGATGCCGCTGGCGGGTGAGAGCAGTGTGGCCGTGGTGCTTTACGGCGCCTGCGCGTTTGCCGCCAGCATTGCGATGGGCCTGGCGCCCGTGCCGCTGCAAATCGCCATGCCAAACCGCATGCGCGGCCGGTCACTCGCCTTGCTGGTGTTCATGACCAACGCGATCAGCGGTGGCGTCGGGCCGCTGTCGGTCGGTTACCTGAACGAGCATCTGGGGCAAACTGGCACCAGCTTGGGCATGGCGCTAGCGCTGGTCGGCGGCGTGTCTGCACTTGCCAGCGCGGTCCTTTACACCATCGCAACGCGGCGGGTGCCGCCTGCCAGCACCCAATGATTTTCGGAGACCCGTCATGCCGGTGAAATCCGCCTCCCCTGTCCATCGCGTTGGCGCAGCAACCATCACCCGCGTCGACGAAACCGATTTTGCGCTGACGCCCGAACAGCTCTTTCCGCTCTGGACCGAAGAGACGGGCCGCACGCTCGAAGCGCGATTTGCCACGGCCAGCGTCGACCTGACCAACCGCCGGATACCGCTGAAAACCCATCTGTGGGTGGTGCAGGCGAACGGGCTCACCATCGTGGTCGATACCGGCATCGGCAACGGCAAGTCGCGGCCGTTCAACGCGTTGTTTGACCGGCTCGACAATCCCGTACTGGAGCGGTTTGCGGCCGCGGGTTTCCGGCCGGAACACGTCGACTACGTGCTGCTGACGCACCTGCATGTCGACCATGTCGGCTGGAACACGCATTGGCAGGACGGCCGATGGGTGCCCGTCTTTCCCAACGCGACCTATGTGTTCGGCCAGCGCGAGCAGGACTTCTTCACGATGCCGGAAGGCCAGCCGCGGCGGATGGTGTTTGAAGACAGCGTGCTGCCACTGATTGAAGCCGGACAGGCCCGCGCGGTACGCGACACGGGCGAAGAAATTCTTGACGGCATCCGCTTCGTGCCCACGTTCGGGCACAGCTTCGGCCATATGGCGATCGAGGTGCGATCGTGTGGCGAAACGGCGCTCTTCTCCGGCGACGTCATGCACAGCGCGATCCAGGTGTACCAGCCGACGTGGAACTCGGTGTTCTGCCTCGATCAGGCGCAGGCGCGCGAGTCGCGGCGCTGGCTTTTGGACCGGGCGGCTGAAACCGACGCGACGGTCTTCGCCGCCCATTTTCCGGAAACGTCCGCGGGCAAGGTGCAGCGTTCAGGAGACGGTTTCGAATGGCGCTACGTGCGTGGGCAGGGCTAGGGCTACAAGCGTGCCCGCCACAAAGCCGGCGCAGCCCGACGGACGCTCAACCCGGCTGAGCCTGCAAAGCCAGCGCGGCCGCCGCGGCGCGCGTTTCCACACCAAGCTTCTCGAAGATGTGCTCGAGGTGCTTGTTGACGGTACGCGGGCGCATACCGAGGATGTCGCCGATGTCGCGATTGGTCTTGCCGCGTGAAATCCACAGCAGCACCTCCGCCTCGCGCGCGGTCAGACGAAACCGTGCGCAGAGGCGATCGCTCACCTTGCGGTCGTCGTGCTCTTCCAACTGGATGACCCACGCGCTGTGCGGCGCGGGGCCAGCCAACCTTGCCACCAGCCGCACGGCCTCGCCGTCTTCCGCCATCCGGCCGGCCTCCGGCGCGCCAACGGGTCCCACGCTCTGCGCCAGCCACTGCTGCAATACCGGCGGCAGCCGCTGCATGTCGCCGTGGTCCGGATAGAAGCGCGCAAACAACGGCGCGACCCGCGAGCTGCGCCAGTGGATCGCGCCGTGCACATCGGCCACCAGCGCCGCACGCCCACCCAGGCCAACGATCTCGTCTGCCTGCCGGTGCGCACGGGCACGCTCCAGATGCGCGGCAACGCGCGCAAGCACCTCTTCCGGGCGGATCGGCTTGGTAATGTAGTCGATCCCGCCGGCACGGAAACCGCGCACAACATGCTCGCTCTCCGTCAGCCCCGTCATGAAGATCACGGGAATCTGCGCGTGGCGCGCATTGGCCTTGATGTGCTCGCAGGTCTCGAAGCCGCTGATGCCGGGCATGACGGCGTCCAGCAGGATGATGTCGGGGGTCAGGCGCTCAATGCGATCCAGCGCGCTGGGGCCGTCCAGCGCTACCAGAACGGTGTAGCCGACCGCGTCGAGCGCATCGGACAGCAGCGCCAGATTGTCCGGCGTATCGTCAACGATGAGCACGACGCCGGAGCCCGCAGCGGCCGCACCGATCGCCTGCGAGGCCGATGGCATATGCAGCGCCGCAGCGCCGGCATGGTCAATCCACGCTGTGTTCATCTGAAGGGGCTCCTTTGAGCAACATGTCCAGTTCAGTCAGCCGGAAGCGCCGCGCGGCTGAACGCACAGGTTGCAGCACGCCCGCAAGATCAGGATCGCGATGTTCGGCTTCATCCAGCAATTCGATGAGCCCGCGGATGTAGCCGATCTCGAGCAGCGGCCGCAACTGTGCGACCAGCTCGGCCGGCAGCGGCGCATGCGAGCGTGCCGACGGCGGCGCTTCCTCAACCGCTTCGCTGTCGACGATCCATTCGAGGTTGAGCAGCTCGCCCACTTTGTCGAGCAGCTGCGGCAGGTGCACAGGCTTGGCAAGGTAGTCGTCGCATCCGGCAGCGGCACCGCGTGCACGGTCACCGGCAAACGCATTGGCTGACAACACCAGGATCGGCGCAACACTGAGCGCCTGCTTGCGGATCAGCCGGCTGGCCTCGAAGCCGTCCATCGATGGCATCGAGACATCCATCACGATCAGGTCGACCGGCAAGGTGCCGAGCTGGCGCATCGCCTCGGGCCCGCTGGCGGCTTCGATGAGTGTGAAGCCCAGTGGCGCGAGCGCGCCCACCACGATACGGCGCTGCTCGCGCTGGTCATCCACCACCAGCACGGTCCGCCGCACACCGCGATACCCGCTGACATGGCGAATGCGGTCAACCGCGCGGGGCTCGCGCACCTCCGGCAGAAACAGTCGCACGGTGAAGCGCGTGCCCTCGCCGGGCACACTGTCCACGCTCAGCTGGCCGCCCATCAGCGTGGTGAGCATGCGGCAGATGGTCAAGCCGAGGCCAGCGCCGTTGTCCTGCGCGTGCGCTGCGGCGCCCCGCTCGAACGGCAGGAAAATGCGCTCCAGTTCGTCCGAGGCGATGCCGATGCCGGTGTCGAGAATCTCCAACGTGGCAATCTCACGCGCGTAGGCCGCGCGCAGCGACACCGTACCGCTGTCCGTAAAGCGCACCGCGTTGCCCAGCAGATTGATCAGGATCTGGCGCACGCGCTTCTCGTCCATGCGCACCGCATCGGGAATGCGGCCCACATGCTCCATGCGGAAGGCCAGTCCTTTTTCGGAAGCGTGCGGTTCCATCATCGCTTCGATCTGCGTCAGGAACGCAGGAAACGCCACCTGGCTCACGTCGAGTTGCAGCTTGCCGGCCTCGATGCGCGCAACGTCCAGCAGCCCGTCGACCAAGGCCAAGAGGTGCTCGCCACTGCGGAAGATGGTGGCAAGGCCCTCGCGACGCGCAGGTGGAATCGACGCGTCGCGCATCAGCAGTTGCGCATAGCCGAGGATGCTGTTGAGCGGCGTGCGCAGTTCATGGCTCAAGCCCGTCACGTAGCGGCTCTTGGCCCGGTTGGCAGACTCGGCGGCTTGCTTGGCCTGCTGCAGCATGGCGTCGGTCTTGCGGTGCGCTTCGATCTCGCGCATCAGCAGCATGGTCTGGCGGTTGGACTCTTCCTGCGCGACCTTGCGGCTTTCCTTGGCCAGCACCAGCCACCATGCGCCCACGCAGCCGACCAGCGCCAGCGCAAAGAACGCCTTGATGTAACCGCGCGCCAGCAATTGCAACGGCGATTGGTCCGCGCTCAGGGTGACGGCGGTCTGGTAGTAGATCAGCGTCAACACGCCTGCCAACAAGCCCAGCACGATCAGCAGCACGGCGGCGTACTGGGCCACGCGCACGTGCAGTCGCGGCAGTTCAGTGTTTGGAAACCAATGGCGCCACGCCTGCGCGATTTGCGCAGACAGTCTGCCGTGCGGCTTACAGGCATCGCCGCAGCGCGCGTCCAGCGAGCAGCACAGCGAGCAGATGCTGCCGGCGTAGGCGGGGCAATGCGCCATGTCTTCTCGCTCGAACACGTTCTCGCAGATGACGCAGCGCATGGCGCCGGCATGCGCATGTTCGGCGTCGGCGGGCGCGTGCACCTTGCGGGCGAGGTAGAACCGCCCGCGCGTGGCCACGGCGATGAGCGGCGCGCAAAGGAACGCCATGCCCAATGCGACGAACGGCGACAGCGCTTCCGTCACGGCACCGAACAACCCGAGGTGAGCGAGCGTCGCGACCACCGAGGCGATCAGCATGGCGCCCACGCCAACCGGATTGACGTCGTAGAGGTACGCGCGCTTGAACTCGATGTGCGCGGGGCTGTATCCCAATGGCTTGTTGATGACGAGGTCCGCCACCAGCGCGCCGATCCAGGCGATGGCAACGTTGGCGTACAGCGCCAGCACTTCGCTCAGTGCCTCGAACACGCCCAGCTCCATCAGCAGCAGTGCGATGAGCACGTTGAAGACGAGCCACACCACCCGCCCCGGATGACTGTGCGTGAGGCGCGCAAAGAAGTTGGACCATGCCAGTGAACCGGCGTAGGCGTTGGTGACGTTGATCTTGATCTGCGACACCACCACGAACAACGCCATGGCCGCCATCGCCAATGCAGGTGAGCCGAACACGTACTGATAGGCCACCAGGTACATCTGCGTGGGCTCCACGGCGCGCGCCGTGCCGACCTCGTGCTGAACGGCGAGGAAGACGAGAAAGGAGCCGCCCAGCATCTTCAGCGCGCCCGGCACCACCCAACCGGGCCCCGCCGCCAGCAGGGCCAGCCACCACTTGCCGCGGTTGGCGCGCGTCTTCTCGGGCAGAAAGCGCAGGTAGTCGACCTGCTCGCCAATCTGCACGATCAGCGCAAAGGCCACGGTGCAGCCGGCGCCAAAGGCCAGCAGGTTGAAATCGCGCCCCGACTCCGACAGGCCGCCAAAGCTCGGCCAGTCGGCAAAGGCGCGCGGATTGCGCAACAACACTGCAGCGTAGGGCAGCACCAGCAACACCAGCCACAGCACCTGGGTCCAGCTCTGCAGCTTGTTGATGGCCGTGATGCCGTGCGTCACCAACGGGATGATCACCAGCGAGCACAGCACATAGGCGATGGGCAGCGGCAGCCCGACGTAAAGCTGCACGGCCAGCGCCATGATGGCCGCCTCCAGCGCCAGGAAGATGAACGTGAAGGTGGCGTAGACGAGCGAGGTGACCGTCGAGCCGATGTAACCGAAGCCGGCGCCGCGCGTGAGCAAATCCATGTCGACACCGAAGCGCGCTGCGTAATAGCTGATCGGCAGGCCGGTCAGGAAGATCAGCACGCTCACCACCACGATGGCCCAGAACGCGTTGGTAAAGCCGTAGTTGATGGCCAGCGAACCGCCAATGGCCTCCAGCGCCAGGAACGACGTGGCTCCCAGCGCGGTATTCGCCACGCGGAATTCCGACCACTTGCGGAATCCGCGCGGCGTATAGCGCAATGCGTAGTCTTCCAGCGTCTCGTCGGCGACCCACGTGTTGTAGTCACGGCGGATATTAACGATGCGCTGGGTGCCGGATTGGTGCACGAACGCTCCCCGTTTCGGTGAACCGCGCCTGAGCTTCATGCTCTAGGCGAGAAGGCGCGGCGGGCGATGCAAGTTCCGTTCCGCCCTCGCACTCGGCCGGTTCACCCTTGTGATGTCGTTGTGTTTTTGATTGCGGATGGCTGCGCCGCGCAATGCGGCCGCGCTGTACGTCGGTTGACGTATTCCGGCAATCGAGGCCCCCGCCTAGGCTTGCCTCCATGCCTGTTCACACCGACCACCATCCGCAACCGGGAGAAACCACGATGTCACGCCACCCCTCGCGCCTTCGGCGCCTCGCCTTGTGTCTTGCCGTCACGCCACTGCTGGCGGCGCCGCTTGCCGCGCTCGCGCAATCGCACCCGACCGCCAAGGTCAATACCACCAAGCTTGCCGTGACCGACACCGAGGTCACGGTCGGCCAGCTGCATTCCGCCACCGGCACCATGGCGATCAGCGAGACCGGATCGATCCAGGCAGAGCGCCTGGCCATCGACCAGATCAACGCCGCGGGCGGCGTGCTGGGTCGCAAGATCAAGATCATCCAGGAGGACGGCGCATCGGATTGGCCGACCTTTGCCGAGAAGGCGAAGAAGCTGCTCGAAGCTGACCGTGTCGCCACCGTGTTCGGCTGCTGGACCTCGGCGTCGCGCAAGGCCGTGCTGCCGGTGTTCGAGAAAGACAACGGGCTGCTGTACTACCCCACGTTCTACGAGGGGCTGGAACAATCCAAGAACGTGATCTACACCGGGCAGGAAGCCACGCAGCAGATCCTGGCCGGGCTGGATTGGGTGGCCAAGGAGAAGAAGGCCAAGACGTTTTATCTGGTCGGCTCCGACTACATCTGGCCGCGCACGTCGATGAAGATCGCGCGCAAGCACATTGAAAACGTGCTGCACGGCGAGGTGGTCGGCGAGGAGTACTACCCGCTCGGCAACACGCAGTTCGGCTCGCTGATCAACAAGATGAAGCTCAAGAAGCCCGACGTGATTTTCGCTGCCGTGGTGGGCGGTTCCAACGTGGCCTTCTACAAGCAGATGAAGGCAGCGGGCGTGACCGCCGACAAGCAGACGCTGCTGACGCTGTCGGTGACCGAGGATGAGCTGCTGGGTATCGGCGGCGAGAACATGGCCGGCTTCTACGCCTCCATGAAGTACTTCCAGAGCCTGGACAACCCCAACAACAAGAAATTTGTCGAGGCCTTCAAGGCCAAGTACGGCGCCAAGGCCGTCATCGGCGACGTCACCCAGGCGGCTTACCTCGGCCCGTGGCTGTGGAAGGCTGCGGTGGAAAAGGCCGGCAGTTTTGACGTCGACAAGGTGGTCGCGGCCTCGCCCGGCATCGAGCTGAACACCGCGCCGGAAGGCTACGTGAAGGTGCACGCCAACCACCACCTGTGGAGCAAGACGCGCATCGGGCAAGTCCAGACGGATGGCCAGTTCAAGGTTGTCTACGAGTCGGGTCTGATCGAACCGAATCCGTTCCCGAAGGGTTACCAGTAACCCGCCGCAGACCCGGTCCGGCCGCATCGCAGTTGCAAGCCGGACGGACCGCTTCCCACCGCATCCATCGTCTTCGTGGAGCCGCCATGACCTCGTTGTCGGAATTCGGGGCGATCTTCGCCATGCAGGGCTTCAACGGCCTGTCGTTCTTCTGCGTGCTGCTGCTGATGGCACTGGGCCTGGCCATCATCTTTGGGCAGATGGGCGTGATCAACATGGCCCACGGCGAGTTCCTCACCATCGGCGCGTACACCACGTACCTGCTGTCGACGCTCACCGCCAGCTATGCGCCGGCACTGCAGCCGTACTACTTCTTTGCGGCCGTGCTGCTGTCGTTCGTACTGGCAGCGGCCATGGGTTACGCAGTCGAGCGGTTGATGATCTCGCGACTCTACAACCGCCCGCTCGACACGCTGCTCGCCACCTGGGGCCTGAGCCTGGCCATGCAGCAGGCTTTCCGCTCCATCTTTGGCGCCAAGGAGGTCAGCCCCACGCTGCCGGACTGGCTGATGGGATCGTTCTCGCCAGGCGGCGGCATCGATATCCCGATCAACGGCCTGTTTGTGATGGCACTGACCACGCTGCTGACCGGTGCGCTGTTCCTCCTGCTGTTCCGCTCCCGCTGGGGCCTGCAGGTGCGTGCCACGGTGCAGAACCGCGTGATGAGCGGTGCGGTCGGCATCGACACGCGGCGCGTCGACCGCATGACGTTCGCACTCGGTTGTGGCGTGGCCGGGGTGGCGGGCGCAGCGTTCACCACCATCGGTTCGACCGGCCCGACATCGGGGTCGCTGTACATCGTCGACACCTTCCTGGTGGTGGTGTTCGGCGGCGCGCAAAGCCTGCTGGGCACCATCGCGTCGGCTTTCACCATCGCCCAGACGCAATCGACCACCGAGTTCTTCCTCACAGGCTCGATGGCCAAGGTGCTGACGCTCTCGGCCGTGATCCTGATCCTGATGATGCGGCCCCAGGGGCTGTTCTCGGTCAAGGTCCGCAAATAAGGAGTCCGACATGAACCCCACACTTCATTCATGGCTAGAGCGCAAGCGCGATTGGCTCGGCCTGGCCGTACTCTGCACCGTCATCTTCGTCGTCATGCCGCTGGCGTTTGACGTGTTCCGCCTGAACCTGATCGGCAAGTACCTGAGCTATGCCTTCGTGGCCGTCGGCCTGGTGCTGTGCTGGGGCTACGGCGGCATCCTGAGCCTGGGCCAGGGCGTGTTCTTCGGGCTCGGCGGCTATTGCATGGCGATGTTCCTCAAGCTGGAAGCCTCCGACCCGGTCAGCACCAAGATCCAGTCCACGCCCGGCATTCCCGACTTCATGGACTGGAACCAGTTGACCGCCCTGCCGTTGTTCTGGGAGCCGTTCCGCCACTTCGGCTTCGCGGTGGTCGCGGTGGTGCTGGTGCCCACGCTGCTTGCGCTGCTGATCGGCATCGCCATGTTCAAGCGGCGCGTGGGCGACGTGTATTTCTCCATCGTCACGCAGGCCATCGCGGCCATCCTGTCGATCCTCATCATCGGGCAGCAGGGCTGGACGGGCGGCGTCAACGGCATCACCGACCTGAAGACGCTGCTCGGCTGGGACATCCGCACCGACTCCGCCAAGCTGATCCTGTACTTCGTCACCGCCGGCCTGCTGGTGGGCTGCATCGTGCTCGGACGCTTCATCCTGCGTTCCAAACTCGGCCGCCTGCTGATGGCGATGCGCGACAAGGAAGAGCGCGTGCGCTTTTCCGGTTACGACGTCGCCAGCTTCAAGGTGTTCGTGTTCTGCGTGGCGGCGGCCATGTCGGCCATCGGCGGGGCGATGTTCACGCTGCAGGTGGGCTTCATGTCGCCGTCGTTCGTCGGCATCGTGCCGTCGATCGAGATGGTCATCTATGCCGCGGTGGGCGGACGCCTCTCGCTGCTGGGCGCGGTGTACGGCACGCTGCTCGTCAATTTCGGCAAGACGTATTTCTCCGAGTCCTTCCCGCAGCTGTGGCTGTTCCTGATGGGCGGCCTGTTCATCGCCGTGGTCATGTACTTCCCCAACGGCTTGGCCGGCCTGTACGACAGCCACGGCCGCAAATGGATCGCACGGCTGCTGCAAGGCCGCCGCGCGGCGGCAAAACCCGCGCCCAGCGCCACCGCGCAAGGCTAAACAAGGAGCCCACCATGACCCAACCGATCGGCGTGGAAATGCCCAAGCCCGTGCTGGCGATCGAAGACCTGACGGTGTCGTTCGATGGCTTCAAGGCGGTGGACAGCCTGAACCTGTATGTAGACCGCAACGAAGTGCGCGTGGTGATCGGCCCCAACGGCGCCGGCAAGACCACGGTGCTGGACCTGATCTGCGGAAAGACGCGCGCCACCTCGGGCAGCATCCGCTTCAACAACCTGGAGCTGACGAAGATGCGCGAGCACGACATCGTGCGCTCGGGTGTCGGCCGCAAGTTTCAGACCCCCTCCATCTACGAGAACCTGACGGTGTTCGAGAACCTGGAGATGTCGTTCCCGCGCGGGCGCAAGGTGCTCGGAGCACTCGCCTTTCGCCGCACGCCCGACGTGGTGGAACGCGTGGAAGCCGTGGCCCGCGACATCTTCCTGCACGACCTGTTGCACCAGCAGGCGGACCTGCTCTCGCACGGGCAAAAGCAATGGCTTGAGATCGGCATGCTGCTCATGCAGGAGCCGGAACTCGTGATGCTCGATGAACCCGTTGCCGGCATGAGCGTGTCGGAACGCGAGAAGACAGCGGAACTGCTCGGCCGCATCAGCCAGGGCCGCTCGGTGCTCGTCATCGAGCACGACATGGAGTTCGTCAAGAGCATCGCCCACCGCGTGACCGTGCTGCACCAGGGCAAGGTGCTGGCCGAAGGCAGCATGGACGCGGTGCAGGCCGACCCGAAAGTCATTGAAGTCTATCTGGGCCATTGAGCCCCGGAGCCGCACATGTTCAACGTGACCGACCTCGTTTCCGGATACGGCCAGAGCCAGGTGCTCCATGCCCTGAACCTGCAGGTGGCACCGCAGGAGATCGTGGCCGTGATGGGCCGCAACGGCATGGGCAAGACCACGCTGTTCAAAACCCTGATGGGCATTCTTCCGACGCGCTCGGGCAGCGTGTCGATCGACGGTCAGGAACTGACGGCCCTGCCTTCTTTCCAGCGCGTGGCGCGCGGCATCGCCTACGTGCCGCAGGGCCGCATGATGTTTTCGAGCATGACGGTGCTGGAGAACATCCAGACCGGTCTGCCGGCGTCTGCCGGCGGGCGCGTGCCGGACGAACTGTATGCGCTGTTCCCCGTGCTGTACGACATGCGCGGGCGCAAAAGCGGCAACCTGTCAGGCGGCCAGCAACAGCAGCTCGCCATTGCGCGGGCATTGGCCACCAACCCGAAGGTCCTGCTACTGGACGAGCCGACCGAAGGCATCCAGCCGTCGATCATCAAGGACATCGCGCGGGCGCTGAAGGAGATCCGCAAGCTGCGCCAGCTCACCATCGTCGTGTCGGAACAGGTGCTCAGCTTCACCCTCGATATCGCCGACCGCTTTCTCGTCATCGACAAAGGACGCTTCGTCTACGAAGAAACGCGCGACAAGGTCGATGCCGCCACCATCAGCCGATACCTCTCGGTTTGACCCACCTCACACCTAAGGAGCAAGCATGCGTCACGGGGACATTTCGAGCAGCCAGGACTGCGTTGGCGTGGCCGTCGTCAACTACAAGATGCCGCGCCTGCACACGCGCGCCGAGGTGCTGGAGAACGCGCGCAACATCGGCCGGATGCTGGTCGGCATGAAGCAGGGTCTGCCCGGGCTGGACCTCGTGGTGTTTCCCGAATACTCCACGCACGGGATCATGTACGACGCCGCCGAGATGTACGAGACGGCGGCCACCATCCCCGGCGATGAGACCGCCATTTTTGCCGCGGCATGCCGCGAGGCCAAGGTGTGGGGCGTGTTTTCGCTCACCGGCGAACGTCATGAAGACCACCCCAACAAGGCGCCCTACAACACGCTCATCCTGATGAACGACCGGGGTGAAATCGTGCAGAAGTACCGCAAGATCATGCCGTGGTGCCCTATCGAGGGGTGGTATCCCGGTGGCTGCACCTACGTATCGGAAGGCCCCAAGGGCCTGAAGATCAGCCTGATCATCTGCGACGACGGCAACTACCCCGAGATCTGGCGCGACTGCGCGATGAAGGGCGCCGAACTGATCGTCCGCTGCCAGGGATATATGTACCCGGCCAAAGAGCAGCAGGTAATGGTGTCCAAAGCCATGGCGTGGATGAACAACGTCTACGTGGCGGTCGCCAACGCGGCCGGTTTCGACGGCGTGTATTCGTATTTCGGGCACTCGGCCATCGTTGGATTCGACGGCCGCACGCTGGGCGAATGCGGCACCGAAGAGATGGGCATCCAGTATGCCGAGCTGTCGGTCGGGCTGATCCGCGATGCGCGCAAGCACCTGCAATCGCAGAACCATCTTTATAAGCTGCTGCACCGCGGCTATACCGGCACCATCAACTCCGGTGAAACACCGGAAGGCGTGGCCGCCTGCCCCTTCGATTTCTACAAGACCTGGGTGAACGATCCGGCCGCCGCGCGAGCGCAGGTCGAGGCCCTCACCCGCCGCACCGCCGGCACGCCCGAATGCCCCATCGATGGCATCCCCCACGCCTGACGCCACTTCCCTGAGGAGAAACCACCATGCAGCATTTCAAGATCCAGCCTGGCAAGCCGCTGGCAGAGCAGGCCGAACTCGGCCACAACCGCTGGCATCCGGACATCCCGTTCCTTTCCAAGGTCAAGCCCGGCGAAGAGATCATCATCGAATCGCTGGATTTTCTCGACGCGCAGATCCGCGACGACGACAAGGTCGACGACGTGCGCAATGTCGACCTGACGCGCGCGCATCCGCTCACAGGGCCCTTCTACATTGAAGGCGCGGAGCCGGGCGACCTGCTGGTGGTAGACCTGCTCGACATCAAGCCCGTTACGCCGATCGGCTTTTCCGGCGTGTTCGCAAAATCCAACGGCGGCGGCTTTCTGGCCGATTACTTTCCCGATGCCGACAAGGCCATCTGGGACTTGAAAGGCGTCTATGCCACGTCGCGCCATATTCCCGGCGTCCGGCTGGCCGGACTGACACACCCTGGGTTGATGGGCTGCCTGCCCTCCCGCGAACTGCTGGACGAATGGAACCGCCGCGAAGCACCGCTGGCCGCCAAGGGCCTGGCTCAGCCGCCTGACCCGCGCACCGCCGTGCTGCGCGGCGTGTCCGGCGCAGAATTCGATCGCATGGCGGGCGAGGCCGCGCGCACGGTGCCGCCACGCGAGCACGGCGGCAACACCGACATCAAGGACCTGTCGATCGGCACCCGCATCTTCTTCCCGGTGTACGTCAAGGGCGCCGGCTTCTCGATGGGCGATCTGCATTTCTCCCAGGGCGACGGCGAAATCGGCTTCTGCGGTGCCATTGAAATGGATGGCGCCACGCGTGTCGGGTTCGACCTCATCAAGGGCGGCATGGCCAAGTACAACCTGAGCGCGCCGATCTTCATGCCCAGCCCCGTCAAGCCGCGCTACGACCAGTGGTTGACCTTCGAGGGCATCAGTGTGGAGAACGGCACCAACTACTACCTGGATGCCACCGTCGCCTATCGGCAAGCGTGCCTGAAGGCCATCGACTACCTCACGCACTTCGGCTTCACCGCCAGCCAGGCCTACATGCTACTGACGGCTGCGCCGGTGGAGGGACGCATCGGCGGCATTGTCGACATCCCGAACTGCGCCTGCACGGTGTCGATTCCCACGGCGATCTTCGATCAGGACATCACGCCCAAGGGCATGCTGAACGACAAGTCGCACTGGGGCCGCAAGCCCGACTGACGCTGATGGCCAATACGCGCCGGCCATGGCGGCACCGCTACGGCCGGCGCTGCAACGGAGGCATTCATGCCGCTATACGACATCCGCTGTACCGCTTGCGACGGCATTTTCGAACGGCTGATTCCGGCTGCGAAACTGCACGCGCCCACGCCGTGCCCCTATTGCGACGAAGACACGCCCGCCGCACCAATGCCGACCGGTGGGCGCGTTGCATTGAAGTCAGTTTCACGCTGGCAACCCAGTTCGCTGCATGAGCAACTGGCGGGCAAACCAATCACCGGGCCAGGCAGCGCAGGGGGCTCCGGCAGCCGCAACAGCGTCCTCCATGTCTGCGGCGGAAAGCACTGTTCGATCTGCGGTGTGTGAGCCCAGACGCTGGCCCTTGATGGTGGCCTCTTGCATACACAACAACGCGCGGCCAAGGCGCCTGCCTGACCGGCAGACGCCTCGGATTGCGCAAGCGGCGGCTTACGCTGCCGCCTTCAAACTTTCCATTGCCTCACGCACATAAGCGATCAGGTCCGGGCCCATCCACGGGCTGGCGGAAAGCTCCGGCTCACGCTCCATCGCCAGGCGGATTTTGGCCTGCGTCTGCGGATCATCGCCCGCATATGAGCGGAACAGATCGATCCACTGCCGGGCGAGCTGCTGCATCTCCGGTGCATGCGCTGGCGTGCCCTTGGCCAAATGCTGCCGCACCTGCGCAATGAGGGTCGGCCACTCATTGGCGCGCTTGCCGAAGTTCGCGCGCATGAATTGCAGCTCTGCCGCCGACAGGTACTTCCCATAGATCGCCAGCTTGGTTTCGTTCGCCGCTTCCATGATGAAGTCGAGCATATCCAGGCTGATTCCGGTGCGCTCCTGCAACGCCGGCTCGTTGATGTGCATCGTGTGCAGCTTGGCCGTAAGGACCGGGTCCAGCGCCGCATCCTGCGCGAGCAGCGCCATCCATTGCTTGGCGAGCGCTTGCGCCTCGCTGCTGCGTGCGTGCACGCCGCGCGTCATCGCATCCTGCACGGTTGCCACCAGTGCCGCCCACCGCTCATGACGCGCCGTATCGGCGTCCATGCGTTCGGCGCGGGCACGTTCTTCCTGCGAAAGATATTTGTCGTACATGGTCATCCATTCCAAGGTTGTGAGCCACTCGGTCAATTCGGGCTCCTCCTCGCGCACGAGCTGGCCGTGCAGCCGCGACAGCCGATCGCGCAGCACGCTGGCCTGCGTGATCTGCTGATCGAGCATCGCGATCTGCCGTTCCACGATTGTGGTCAGGGGGATGTCCGGATTGGCCAGGAAAGCCCCGACATCGGCCAGCGACATGCCGAAACGCCGCAACGCCTGGATCTGGTGCAGACGGGCGACGTCAGCCTTGTCGTACAGCCGGTAACCGCTGTCGGAGCGGGCCGAAGGCGTGAGCAGGCCGATGGTGTCGTAGTGATGCAGCATGCGCACCGAGAGGCCGCAGCGTTTGGCGAGATCGCCCACTTTCAACAACATGGTGGCTCCTGTCTTCTGGCTTGGATACAGGCTAGGACCTCACACAATGTGAGGGTCAAGCACGGCGTGAATGGATCGCAATGGACGGCGCCCCGGTGAAAAAGCAGGCGCATCCAGCATTCTGAACCACGCCCCCCTGTAGTGGGGAACACGTCCCGCGAACCCGCACCGCTGCGTGCGTCACAAAAAGTTCATTCAACTCTGTGTTCAGCGGGTCGTTTAGCGGAATGTCCGATCTTGCGTCTGCCGCCAACGTCATGTCTTTCTCACCGCTTCCCTTGCCCGCGGGCATTGCGCCCGAGATGCTGCGCACGGTGTTCCAACCGATCTTCCGCCTGTCGACCACCGAGGTGCTCGGCTACGAAGCCCTGCTGCGCGGGCCGGTGGGCTCGGCCATGGAATCGCCGGCGGCGCTGTTTGCCGCAGCCTCGGACACGGCAGGCACGATTGCCCTGGAGACCACCGCCGCGCGTCTGGCCATCGCCAATTTCTCGGCGATGCGTCTGCCGGGCAAGCTGTTCCTGAACTTCAGCGCGCAGGGCGTACGCCAGTTGCTGGAAGACCATGCCCGCCTGCTGCATGCCATTGCCGACCACGACCTGCACCCCTCGCGCATCGTCATCGAATTGACCGAGCAAACGCCCATCGATGATCTGGCCAGCTTTGCCGAGGCCCTATCGGTGGCACGCGACTTCGGCCTGCAATGCGCGCTTGACGATTTCGGCACCGGCAATGCCAACCTGAACCTGCTGATCGAGCTCACACCCGACTTCATCAAGCTCGACAAATATTTCCTGCGCGACATTGCCAAGCACCCGGCCAAGCTGGACATGGCGCGCACGCTGCAGCAGACCCTCAAGGGCGGCGCCACCAGCATCATTGCCGAAGGGCTGGAGACCGAAGACGAACTGGGCGTGGTGCGCGATCTGGGCATCCGCTTCGGGCAGGGTTTCTTCCTAGCGCGCCCACAGGACAAGCCCGCGAGCGACATGTCCAGCCACGCGGCGCGCGTGCTGCAGTCTTCGCAGATTGCGGTGTTTCCGCAGGCTGTGCGCGTCGGCTGGCGCGCCATCACGGCGAGCAAATTGCTGCGTGTGGCGCCCACCCTGCCCTTGCGCAGCAGCAACGACGACGTGCTGCACCTGTTCAATCGCCACCCTGATCTGCACGCCGTGGCGCTGCTCGATGAAGATGAACGTCCGCTCGCACTCATCGCACGCCGAGCATTCATCGACCGCTATGCGATGCCGTATCACCGCGAGCTGTACGGCAAGAAACCGGCGTTGGCGTTTGCCAACCGGCAGCCGGTGCTGGTGGAAAAATCCGCCTCGCTGGAAGACATGTCGGCGCTGCTGATGAGCGAAGACCAGCGCTACCTGACCGACGGGTTCATCATCACCGAGCATGGCCGCTACCTGGGCCTGGGCACCGGTGAAGAGCTGGTGCGCACCGTGACGGAAATCCGCATCGAGGCCGCACGCTACGCCAATCCGCTTACATTCCTGCCCGGCAACATTCCGTTGAACCTGCACATTGAACGTTTGCTTGAGGCACGCGCGGAGTTCTACGCCTGTTATGTGGACCTGAATCACTTCAAGCCCTTCAATGATCAATACGGCTACTGGCAAGGCGACGAGATGCTGAAGATGGCCGCCGCCGTGCTGGCCAACGCATGCGAGCCCACACGGGATTTCCTCGGCCACGTGGGCGGCGACGATTTCCTGATCCTGTTCCAGAGCGCCGACTGGCAGGCACGCATCACGCAGGCCATGGGGGCGTTCAACGCCAACGCGCTCGCCATGTACACGCCGGCAGACCGTGCGGCAGGCGGCATCCATGCGGAAGACCGCAAGGGCCTGCCGGCGTTCTTCCGCTTCGTGACGATGGCTGTGGGCGCGCTGCACGTGCACCCCGGCGCCGCGCACAACAGCGATGACATCGGCACCGCCGCCGCCCTGGCCAAGCGGCGCGCCAAGCAAAGCGATAACGGTTTCCATCTGGAAGCCATGCACCCCGCCCCTGCCGTGCGGGCCATGGCCTGACATCTGTGCGCCTGCGCTACAGCATCGCGGGAATCAGCCCGAGCAACGCGGCCTTTACCACGGCATGCGTCTTGTTGGCGGCGTTGAGCTTGGTGATGGCGTTGCGGATGTGGAAGTTCACGTTGCGCTCGGTCATTTCCAGGATGGCCGCCACTTCAGCCGCCGTCTTACCTTCGGCCGTCCAGTGCAGTGTCCGCCGTTCAATCTCTTTCAGGCGCGTGGCGGCATCGGGCAACACCTTTTCGGCCATCAGCGTGCTGATGCTGGCGTGTGCGCGCTGGCTCAGCCAGATCATTTCAGGCTCGCTCGCGGCCAGTTCGTTTTCGGTGATGGGCGTAGCGCGGCGCACTAGGCTGAAGGTACCGAAGATGCCGGTGTGATCGCGAATGGTGTGCGACCACCCGTGGTTGAGCCCGTGGCGGCGCGCGTCCATCCAGAACGGCGCGTCTGCCGTGGCGATGCTGGACCACAGCATTGGCTTGACGCAGCGCTGCCCAAACTGCAACACGGGGTCGATGGCCAAGTAGCCGCACACCCGGTAGTGCTCGCGCCAATGTTCCGGGTAGGTGCTCCAGCAGATGGTGTTGAAGCGCGTGATCGGAATCGCTGCACGCAGGGCGTAGGCGCAATAGTCGAAGCCGAGCAGAGTCACCGCCGGTTGCAGGCTACGGATGACAGCATCGGCGTCGCGCAGTGCATTCAGCTCGCGCAGCAATTCCGCACGCCAGGATGTTGCGTAGCCAAGCGGCAATTGGTTGTGAACGCCCATCCCATCGGCCTCCAAAACACGCGCTGAATCACCATACCGGTGCCCATTCCAGCTAACCGGCTTTCCTCAATTCAAATCTGGCGAAAAGCGCGATCAGCCTTGCGTTTTGCTGAGGCAATCGTTGGCGTGCCGGAACTATACATAATCCGAAACGAATTGCGCGCCCCGCATAGCGCATGCAATTAGTAGATTTTCTCGAATATTGGAATAACGCAATACAGCAATAAATTCGCTGATAGCCAAATGGCTTTGCGCAAAAACACAGCCCTTATTTAAATCTGCTGTTTATGTTCGACATGTCGCCTTCGGCATTGCCATCTCCCAACGGGACGCATCCTTTGTGCAGGGCCTGGGTAGGCGGAATTCGTATCGGGGGCTTCCGTCATCGCTTGCCTCCGCTGCCGCGGGTGCATCTTCATGCGCATAGCCGGATTGCGGTGCCGACAACGCCGCAAAGCGTGCGCTGGCGCCACATTGCGGTGATGCGGAGGTGCGACACACAGCAAGGATTGCACCTCGGTGACGCGACAAAAAGTCGCAGTAAAAATAACAATAACGACGTTTCACGTGCAGTTTAATCAACGTTGGAAAAAATTGACGTGTCAGATTTACACGCACATGTGACGATTCACTACCACGGCAGAGAATTAGGGCAAGAACGGCTTTCTTATTGGGGTTTCGCAGTGTCAGCGAAAGCCTTACAGTCGGGTCCGCGACTCGCCCTCTCGATGTAGTCGAGACCCCGACAAGAAACACGACGGTACGAAGCAACAGGGTTTTTTGGCGCGTCTTCATCCTCGTCACTCCCCCGGTTTGTGGCGCTTTTTCAAATCCGGATGCCCCGGAATTGGCGGAGCTTTGCCCAAATTCAAAAAAGTGACGCGGACTTAATGCGGCGGCTGCCCCCGCCCCACTGACCCATTTGCATAGGAAGTCCCGTTTCATGCGTTCCACTCTGATTTCTCTTGGCCTCGTCGCCAGCGCTACGCTCAGTCTGTTCTCCACCGGCGTGCAGGCCAATTGCGTTGCCAATCCGCCCACGCAGTCCAACACGACGTTCCCCGCCAGCTTGACCGGCAAGCTCGCGTATCACAGCTACGTCAGCTACGGCGACGGCACCAGCCAACTCTTCATCTACGATTTTTCGGCGCGCACGCTGCAACAGGTGTCGAAGGCAGCCTGGGGCATCCAGGACCCGATGAATGCGGTGTTCAGCCCCGATGGCAAGTGGATCGCCTTCATGGGCATCACCAACAACGCGTGGAATGTGTTCTTCTGGCAAGTCGGTTCGACCAGCATGCCGATCAACCTGACCAACAGCACCGGCCAGACGCGCAATGAAGACCCGAAGTTCAGCACCGACGGCAAATCGCTGTTCTTCAAGCAGAACGGCGATGTCATGCAGGCCGCGCTGTCGTACACCAGCTCGGGCCCCGTCTTCACCTCGACTGTGAACCTGACGCGCACGGCACCGACGCTGGAAAATTCGATGCCGTTTGCCACGCCGGACGGCACGGCCGTCTACTACACCACGGGCACCGGCTCGGGCATGGGTCTGTACAAGCAGACCGTGGGCAGCACGACCAAAGTGGCGTTCGACACGCCGTCGGGCCTGGCAACGTACTACCCGATCGTGCGCGCCGACGGCACCGTCTTCTATGCCCGCTGGCACGACGCCACCAGCCAGGCTGACCAGATCTACACCAAGGTCAACCCGAGCGACGCGCCCAACCAGCTCACGCTCAACGACTGCAACAGCAACAACTCCGACCCGTCGCCCGTGAACAACACGAACTACGTGTTCTTCTCATCGACGAGCGCCGGCGGCTATCAGCTCTACCTGGGCGATGCGAGCACCGGCCAGCGCTGGAGCCTGTCGCAGTTTGGTGTGAACTCGGACACGACCAAGGCGAAGCTTGGCTCGAACTACTACGCAGGCACGCCGACGGCTGCTGCACAGGCCATCACGCTGCTCTCGCAGGGCAAGCCGGCCAGCGCGTCCTCCAGCTACAGCGCCAGCCTCGGCCCGGCCTACGCATTTGACGGCAACACCACCAGCACGCGCTGGGATTCGGTGGAAGGCGTTGCCGGCGCGCAGTGGCTGATGGTGGATCTGGGCTCGACCCGCACCATCACCGGCGTCGACCTGTACTGGGACGCAGGCGCCAAGGTCTACTACATCCAGACCTCGAATGACGGCGTGACGTGGACGAACATCTACTCGACGTCGAGCGGTGCTTCATGGGGCCACACATCGCTGGCCAACCTCAAGGGCAGCGGCCGCTATGTGCGCATGTACGGCACGCAGCGCGCCACGCAGTGGGGTTACTCGCTGGATGAAATGCAGGTGTGGGGCTACTAAGCGGCAGCTCCAGTATCAGCATCGCCTGACATGACAAACGCCCCGGTGGCTTCGGCCATCGGGGCGTTTGTCATTGCTGCGTGCGGCGCGTCAGCCTGCCTGGAACTCGCCGGGCATGAAGGCGAACGGCTTGGCGATGCGGTTCCAGGTGTTCATCTGCGCAACGGCCAGCGTGAGGTTGGCCAGCTCCTGCTTGTTGAAGTGGCGCAGCATTTCGTTGACGAGGTCATCGCCGATGGCGTTGTCGGCCAGCAGCGTCACCGCGTCGGCCCAGCGCAGTGCGGCACGTTCACGCTCGGTGTAGAAGGGGGTCTCTTCCCACACGGGCAGGGAATACAGGCGCATGGCGCTCTCGCCCGCGTGTATGCCCTCTTTGTAGTGACGGTCCAGACAATACGCGCAGCCGTTGAGCTGCGAGATGCGGTAGCGCAGCAGTTCGAGCAGGCGCATCTCGAACCCGCAGTGGTTGACGTACGACTCCACAGCCAGCAAGGCCTCGACCATGCCGGAGGGCAACTCTCCAAAGGAAATGCGTTCGTTCATCGATGGGCTCCGTTGAAAACCGGGGCCATGTTAGGCAGCACCCGCCCATCGCGGACACCGCTTGCCGCGCATAGCAGCCATCATCGGCCCGGTATACCCGGTACACGTTTGGGACGCTGGTGCGCCGCGTCGGCCGTATTGGGGCCTACCCCTAAATTGTCAAAAGCTGAACATTCAGCCTGCACACGGCTCGGCACGATGGCGTCTCCGCACCACGCCAGAGGATGGACGATGCCCTCCCATAAATCGCCGCATACCCCCGCGCACGGCATGAGCCGGCGCGATTTCCTGACGCTAGGTACCGCCGCCGCTGGGCTTGGCGCGCTGGGCCTGAGCCTGCCCGAAGGCGCACATGCCGGCGACGCCAACTGGCATGCTGGCCAGCTCGCGCACCTGATTCCGGCAGCGAGCCACAACCGCCTTCTCATCAAGGCATCGTTCCAGGCACCGCTTGCACGGGCACCTTGGCTGATGGTCAACGGCAAGCGCGTCGCGGGGGAGCGAACCGATGCCGCCGGCCGCTTCTGGCGCTTTGATGCGCGTGGCCTGCAGCCCGCCACGCAATACACGCTGCGCATTGTCGACGCGGGCGGCAAGCCGCTGGCCGACGCGTGGCCGCTGCGTACATTCCCCGCGCCCGACGCCACGCCCGCACGGCTGCGCATCCTGGCCTACACCTGCGCCGGCGGTTATGACGGGCCGCCGGTGGCCGGCAAGACCGCATGGCTGGACATGACCGCCCGCCGCCGCCTGCTCGCACGCGGGATGTCATTCGCGCCCGACACCGTCATCGCCAACGGCGACCACATCTACTGGGATCTGCAGACCTCGCAGAACAAACCCTTCGCACGGCAGGTGCGCGAACTGATGTGGGCAAAGTTTGGCGGCGCGCTCGACACGTCTGTGCCGATGTCGCACCCGAAGAACGAAGCCATCTTCACGCGGGTGTGCGACTACCAGATCAGCGGCCTGTACGGCACCACGCTGCGCTCCACGCCCGCGTATTTCCTGACCGACGATCACGACACGTTCGAGAACGACGAGTTTGACGACAAGGTGGCCACCCTGCCGCCGGAGCCATACGGCCTGGTGGGTGCAGAGCTCACGCAACATCGCTATTACCCCGAGTTCCTGCCCGACGCGAACCGCCCCGTGTGGCTGCCCGGCGGTGACAAGGCCGGCATGCCCGCCGACACCAACAGCGCCTTCGGCACGCTGCGCTACGGCGCATTGCTTGAAGCCGTGCTGTACGACTGCCGGCGCTTTCTCGACAACAAGGGCATCCACGCACGCGTGGTGCCGCAATGGGTGGAAGACTGGCTCGTGGCACGTACGCGCGCTGAAGACACCGCGCATTTCTTCCACGTGCCGTCGCTGCCGTTTGCGTATTCGTCGGGCAAGCTGGGCGACTGGTATCCGGATCTGCTCGACAGGAAGACCGGCCGCCTCGTGGCCAACCAGCCCAAGCCCGGTTGGCAGGCCGGCTGGCACGCGCAGCACCAGCGCCTGGTAGCGGCGTTGGCCGAGCAGAAACAGCGCGCGGCCGTGATCGTGCAGGGCGACTTCCATGCATCGGCAGCTGGGTCCATGTCGCGCTCGGGCGATCTGGCGTTCGCGCATCCGGTGCATACGGTCATGACCGGCACGCTTGGCACTGGCGACCTCGCCTTCCCGTCGGCGTTCCGCAGCATCGAGACCACGCCTGCCCTGTCCGTCGCCATGCAGGAGGCGCTGCGCCCGACCGAGAAAAACGGCTTTACCATCATCGACGTGACGCCCGAGAAGATGACCTTCTCGCTGTTCATGTGGCGCCCGCCCGAGCCGGTGGAAGCCATCGATACACTGCAGCCGGCGCTGGTGTACGAGGTGCCGCGCCTGGCTTGAGGTGCCAGCGCAACAACAAGGAGACGCATGGCGAAGATCTGCATCGTGGGGGCCGGCTCGATCGGCTGCTATCTGGGTGGCCGCCTGCTGGCAGCCGGTGCCGACGTCACGCTGGTCGGCCGCGCACGCATCGGCAACGAGTTGCGCGAGCACGGTCTCACCTTGACGGACTACCGCACCGGCTGCTGGCAGATACCGTCGGCCGAGGTGCGCTACGTGACCGACCCCGGCGCTGCCGTCGATGCCGATCTCGTGCTCGTCACGGTCAAATCTGCTGCCACGCAATCCGTGGCAGATGAGCTGCAGACCGTGCTGCGCACGGGTGCCATCGTCATCAACTTCCAGAACGGTCTTGGCAATGCCGACGTGCTGCGGGCCACTCTGCCGCAGCACACCGTGCTGGCGGGCATGGTGCCCTTCAATGTAATGCAGCCTGGCCCCGGCGCTTTCCATCAAGGCACGGGCGGTGAGCTGGAAGTGGCAGCGTCACCCATGCTGCAGCCGTTTCTGGGTGACTTTCTCCGCGCGGGTCTGCCGCTCACGGAACGGACCGACATGGCGGCCGTGCAATGGGCCAAGCTGCTGCTCAACCTGAACAACGCCATCAATGCGCTGGCCAACCGGCCGCTGAAGGAAGAGTTGTCGCAGCGTGCGTATCGGCGCTGCCTCGCGCTGGCGCAAATGGAGGCACTGCGGCTGCTGTCGCGTGCGGGCATCCAACCCGCCAAGCTGACGCCCATACCACCCGCCTGGATTCCACGCCTGCTCGCTACGCCCGACGCGGTGTTTGCGCGGCTGGGCGGCAAGATGCTCGCCATCGATCCGCTCGCGCGTTCGTCCATGTCCGACGATCTGGCCGCCGGGCGCACGACCGAAGTCGACTGGATCAACGGCGAAGTTGTGCGCGTGGCGGAGCGCCTGGGGCAACGCGCGCCCGTAAATGCGCAACTGTGTGCGATGGTGCATGCCGCCGAATCTGCCGCCACACGCCCAAGCTGGTCGGGCAACGATCTGCTGGCGGCTTTGCGGGCTGCGGGTTAGTCGGCGCCGGCTTCGCTCGCGTCCAGCAACAACGCCATGTCCTGAATCTCGATGTGGCCATAGCGCAGGCGGATCGCACCGAGTTTGACCAGCGCCTGCAGCTCCTTGCTGAGCGTCTGCCGGCTGATGCCCAGCATCATCGCCAGCGCGTCTTGTGAGGTGGAGATGCTCGCGCGCCCCTCTGCCGATTGCGACACATCGCCGTGCGCCAGTGAAGCAATACGCCGCGCCACGCGCGCCCGCGTACCGTGCAGCGCCGCACTCGCCAGCGAGCCATACGCCAGCCGCAAGCGCGTCGCCACCAGCCGCGCAATCGCTCCGGCAAATGCGGCATCGCGCATCAATGCTTCAAAGCGCGCCACGCTCACCCCCAGCACGTCCGAATCTTCCAGCGCGATTGCGCAATGGCCACGCGGTTGTTGATCCAGCGTCGACACCCCGCCAAACCAGTTGCCTGGCTCCACCAACGTGAGGATGGCCTCATCTCCGTCAGCATTGAAGATGGAGAGCTTGAGCGCGCCGCTGGCCACGCCAAAGAACGCGTGCGAACCGGCGTCCATCGGATCGCCCTGGCGAAAGAGAAATGCGCCGGCTGCAATGTGCAGAGGCACCGCAGCTTCGAGCAGCGCATTGGCCGCGTGCGGCGGCAGGCTCTGGAACCAGGGGTTGGCGGCAAATGCGTGCGTCACGATTCTGTTCCCGGCCCTCAAGCGCGCCGCCCTAACACCCACCCAACCGACAGCACATATCGGCTACCATCCACCACGCGCGTCACGCTGTGCTCGCACGCATCGGGACGGAACAGCTTGATACGCCGCGTCTGGAAGATCGGGCTGGCGCAAACGAACTCGCCGCCCGCTCTCGGCGACTTCAGCACGATGTTCAGTCGATAGTGCCGGCCGTTGGTGACGGGGTCGGTATGCGGTGGAATTTCCGAGCCGTCCGGATAGCGGATCAGGTAGCTGTCGAACGGGATTGGCCACGGCGCGGTGGCCAGCAGCATCTTGTCGTAGCCGGTGCCCTGGCGGCCGCGCTGCCAGCGAAAAGCGGTGCTGAAGAATGCGCGCAAGGAAGACATGGAAGCGAAGCTGCCCGATGGAATCCGGGCATGGTAGCCGGGAACTATCGGCGCTTGTCGATTTTCTTCCAGTATCCGAACGGCTCCTGGTGGCACTCGTAGTCCAGCTCGGCCACGCGAGTGTGCAGACGTTCCTGCGCCTCCTGCACGGCGAGGTTGTAGACCACCGGGCCGATCTCTTCCAGAAAGAAACTCAGGAGCGCACCGGCCTGGATGTTGCCGATGCGCTCTTCCATGTGCTCGGTGAAGTAGCGCTGGATGGATTGAACGGCCTCTTCGCGGACGTCGCGGTCAAGTTCGATAGGCATGCGAGGCGCTCGTGGTGGCGGATGAAACCGACAGCTTACTGCCCGCGGCCATACGCATCCAGCAGCTTGAGCGTGACACCGTTCGTCCAGCCGAAGCCGTCCTGCAATGGATACTCACCCCCGCCGCCGCCCGTGCCCGTTCCGTCGACGATGTATTTCTCGACGAGCTTCTGCTGGCTGGCGTAGAGCTGCTCGACGCTGCCAAGAAACCGCTCGCCGATCGTCTGGGCGAGCGGCTGCCAGCCGTACCGCTGCGCACCGCGCAGTGCGATCCATTGCAGCGGCGCCCAGCCGTTGGGGGCATCCCATTGCTGGCCAGTCTTGAAGGTGGTGGTGGACAGCCCACCCACCTGCAGCAGCGCCTGCTGCGTCCACTGCAATGTCTTCCACGCGCGGTCCGGCCGTGCGGCACCCACAAACAGCGGATACGTCATCGCGGCAGACTTGTTGTCGCGAATGCGGCCGAGCTGCCAATCGTAATCGGCGTAGTAGCCGGCGGGGTGCCATAGATAGCGCTCGATAGCGACGGCACGTTTTCCGGCGCGCACGGAATATTCGACCGTGCACGCAAAATCGCGCGCCGCTGTGCAACCGCGCGCGATGGTCTTCTCCAGCTGGAACATCAGGCTGTTCAAATCCACCGGCACGATCGACGTGGTGCGAATGGTGCCCAGCGTGGCGTTGTCGCCAAACCAGCGCGAGCTGAAATCCCAACCGCTTTCGGCCGCCGCGCGCAGGTCGCGCCAGATCTCGTTGGCGGGGCGTGCGGGAGTTTGCTGCGCGGTGGTCACGTCTTGCAGATAGGACTCTGGGCGCGGGGTGTCCTGGTCGTCCCAGTAGCGGTTGAGGACGGCACCGTCGCGCATGACGACGACGTTGCTGCTCGCCTGCCCAGCGGGCGTAGTCGAGGCGCCGCGCATCCAGTACGCATATTCCTTGCGCAGTTGCGGCAGGTAGCGCTTGAGCGCCGCATCACCCTCCTGCTGCGCGGCCAGCTCGACCATCAGCGCAAAGAACGGCGGCTGCGAGCGGCTGAGGTAATACGTGCGATTGCCGTTCGGGATGTGGCCGAACTGATCAATGGCATAGGCGAAGTTGTCGAGCATGTTGTCGACCAGGTCTTCACGGCCGGCCTCCTGCAGCCCGAGCATGGTGAAGTAGGTATCCCAGTAATAGCCCTCGCGGAAGCGGCCGCCGGGCACCACGTAAGGCTTGGGCAGCGGGATGAGCGAGCTGTTGTCAGGGGCGGTGGTCGTCGTACGCGTGAGCGCCGGCCAGAGCCAGTCGATATGCGCGCGCAAGGACTGCCCCGCGGGCGGTGTCACGGGCGTCTCCACCGGCGGCGTGAAGTACTGATCGACAAACGCCTTGAGCGAGAAACCCGGCACGTTCTTCTGTGCCTGGTACGCCTGCAGGATGACCGCGGGCGCGGCTTTGGGCACGGCATCGACAAACGTCTTCTGATCCGGATACACCTGCGCGGTCTGCACCGCCACGAACAAGTCGCCGTAGAGCTTGTCGGGCGACGGCGGCAGCGCGGCGCCCACGCCCACATCGGCCAATGCGGACGACGCCGCCAAACCGAACGCCAGCCATGCGGCAACGTTCGCCGCACGGCGCCGGATCAAAAAGTGAGCCTGTCGATGCATCGTCATCTCCTGCCTGGTGGACGGAAAGCCAGTCCAGAAAAGGAGACGCCGACAGCGTTGTCAAATCGACAGGTTTTGCGCAAAACGGCGGCGTACCGAAGCCCAAGAAATGGCGCCGTCTTGGGCTCTGCGGGCAAGCAACTTGCTGATGCGCGCCGATGCTTGGCTCGGTCATCCGGCCCGGCGCTACCCGCGCACAACCTCGTAGCGCATCTCCACGAAGGTGTTCTTGTAGGGCACGGCGGAAGTGAGCTTGAGCGCGGGCTGTACGATGCGGCGCGGCAACAGGGGCAGCCCGGTGCCCAGCGTGACAGGCATCACCTGCACGATCAGTTCGTCAAGCAGCCCTGCATCGAGAAACTTGCCGGCGAGTTCACCGCCACCAACGATCCAGAGATTGCGTCCGCCGGCTGCGGCGAGCATGTCGCGGTGCACGGGCGCCACATCACCACGCGCGAAGCGGATGTCCGCACCTTGCACTGCCGGCAGCGTGCGCGATGTGAAGACCCACGCAGGCTGCACGTACGGCCATGGCTGCGCTTGCCCCTCTGGGCCCGGTTTGGCCAGTTCGCGAAGTAGCCATTCGTAGGTGGACGCACCCATCGCCAGCGCGCCGACGTCGCGAATGAAGCCGTCGTAGCTCGTGCCTTCCAGTGAGCCAAACTGCATCAGCCAATCGAGCGAGTGATCCGTCGTGGCGATGAAGCCGTCCAGGGTGGCAGCGGCGTAATACTGCGTCTTCGACATGGCGGGCTCCCGTTGAAATTTAGGAGCGAAATGCTACGCCGCACGGATTGCCGTTGCCTTGCGGACGGCGCTACGCCACCGCAGCCACGTTGACCACATCGGCTGCGCAAATCCGGTTGCGCCCCTGGTGTTTGGCATCGTAAAGCGCGCGGTCTGCGCGTGCGCTCAGCCGGTCGAACGATTCACCGGGTTGCCACGCCGCCACGCCACCGCTGACGCTGTAGCGGCAGGGCTGCGCACCGGCCATGACAACTTGCGCGGCAGCTGCCTTGCGCAAGCGTTCTGCGAGATGCATGGCATTGCCGCTGTCTGTGTCGGGCAGCAGCAGCGCGAACTCTTCGCCGCCGATGCGTCCGAGCACGTCGGTCGGCCGTAACTGCGCTTGCGCCATCTGCACAAACGCGCGCAACACGGCATCGCCAGCGGCATGGCCGAGGGTATCGTTGATGCGTTTGAAGTGGTCCAGATCGAGAATCAGCAATGCCAGCGGCTTGGCGTGCCGCTGCACACGGCCGACATGGCGGCGTGCCAGCACCTCGAAGCCCTGGCGCGACAGCGCGCCGGTCAGGAAATCACGATTGGCGGCATCGCACGCGTCCGCCAGCAGTGCGTCATGCACCATCAACATGGCCGACATCGACAAGATGGGCATGATGGCCGCCGCCACCACGAGCAGCAGCACGCTGCCGGCGGTGGCAAACATGCTCGGGCTGGACGCCGCGCCCAGTGTCAGGAAATAGATGCCGCGTACGAGCTGACAAACGCCGAACACGAAAGCAATGATGGCCGTTACCCGGTACGGATAGGTCGGTCGACCGGCGGGCGAATGGCGTACCAGCATCCACGTCAGTGCCGTGCAGAATGCGGCGGAAAACAGCGTGGTCGAAAACACCCGCATGGGGATGCTGTCGACGGCGTAGCGCCAGTAGATGACTGCCACTCCCACCGCTGTCACGCCAGCCAGCAGGATGGGCCACTGCGGGCGCCGTCCGAGAAACCGTGCGCAGCCCGCGTAGTACGCAGCACCACCGAGCGCCAGCAGGACGTTCGCCACAACAACCGAAAGGCTGTCGGGGATCTTCCCACGCAGCAGGATCAACGGCAGCGCTAGCACCACGGCCAGATTGGCACCAAACCACTCGGCAATGCCAGGCTTGCCGGCGCGCAGCAACGAACCCAGCAGCCCCAGGAGCACAAAGCTCATCAGCGCCGACGTGGCAATGGCGACGCCTGGATCCAGCATGAGCACTCCCGCAAATCTTCTGTGGCGGGGATTCTACGAAAAGTGGCGCGTTGCGGACATCACCGGGTGGAGGGGCACGGCGCGCCTTATCCCAGCCAGACTCCACCCTGGACCGAACGCCGCAATTCAACTGCAGCTGGCCGCTTCTATGGTGATGGCAGCCTTGCATCCAGGAAGCGCCGCGCTAGGTCAGGGTTTGGGTCCGAGATCGTCTACGGCGTGTCCGCCGGTGGCCTGCAACGCGGCTTCGGCGGCGTCCACCAGTGCAGGCTCGGCCTCGATGGTCAGCAGAAAGCGCCCGCCGATCACGACGTTCTGGAATTTGCGCTCGTAGGTCTCGGCGTTTTCGCCGCCGGGCTCGTGGTCGCCGCAAAGAAAGTTGCCGCACACGGCACCCGCCTCGTCACCTTGATGTGACAGCGCGACGCGCTCCAGCGTGAGGCCGGTATTCAACACGGCTTGGCGGGCCGCCTCAGCAGCGGCATGGTCTGTGAAGATGCGGACGATGGTCGGCATGGGGGTTCTCCTCGTCGTGGTGAACCCAAGGTTGACGCATCGGCCGTGCCCGGCGATGCGTCGGGCGACTGCCTCAGAACAGCGCCATCTGCCGCACCCCAAACCCGATGGCCTCTTCTACCCGCATGCGGGCATGCGTGAGCGACCCTTCGATGCCTGAAAGCGTACCGGCCAGCCAGCGGTAGAGCAGCGGAGCCTGACCGCGCGGGCTCAGGTGGATTTCACCGAGCTTCTTGCCGCGCTTGTCACGGTAGTAGTGGGAGCGATAGCCGCGTTCCCAATGCGTGATCGGGCCGCGCCATCGGCGCAAGGGGCGGGGTTTGGTGGGGGGAGTTTCGGCTGGTGATGCCGACAGTGGTTCCTCCCAGCCGAAAGCGGGTTTGGCGAACAGCGGCAAACCTTCCAGATCGGGGTAAAAATCCATCGTCGTATGCTCAGCTAGCCGCGCCGCCGCAGGCTTTGCAGACAAAAACGGCGCGTAGGCCGCATGATACCTGGGTTTATGGCAGACGGCACGTGCAAACGCCCTAACGGCGCGCATCGGAACAACGTTGCACGCGCCAGACAGTAGACGCTTCGGTATGATGGCCGCTCCCAGTCTCATGACACGCGGCAATCGACCGGTACCTAGCATGAAGAACGCCTTTAACACGTTGATGACACCCCGAATCGCCTGCGCCCTGCTGTTGGCGGCAAGCTTCGCCACCCAGGCTCACGCCCAGGAAGGCGCCTTCGCCCCGCTGCTCCGCCATCTGGCCGACCGCCTGGTCACCGCCGACCAGGTTGCGCTGAGCAAATGGGACAGCGGCCAGTCGGTCTACGACTCGGCGCGCGAGGCGAAGGTCATCGCCAATGCTTCGGCGCAAGCGCCCGCTTACGGCTTGGCGGCCCCGGACGTGAGCGATGTCTTCACAGACCAGATCGAGGCGAACAAGGAAGTGCAGTACGCCCTGCTGAACGACTGGCGACGGGCCGGTGCTGCGCCCACCGCGCAGCGGCAGAGCCTGCCGGATGTGATCCGGCCCAAGCTGGACGGACTGCAGAAATCCATCCTGCAAGCCTTGCGCGATGCTGCACCGGCACGCGGCCACGCGGATTGCCCGATGCAGGTGGCGAACGAAATCGGCCGTGTGGCGGAGGAGAAATCGCTCGACAGCTTGCATCGCATTGCACTGGACCGTGCAACCGCGCGGCTGTGCACCACCCGCTGATCCAATAAAAATTAGCGCCGGCAAGTATGTAGCGGGCGCAAACAAAAAAAGAAAAGCCGGCCCGAGCGGACCGGCTGTCTGAGCAGATGCAATGCCTTCAGCGCAGCAGCGCCGGAGATAAATATCAGCCCAGATCCACAGGCACAAAAATCTTCGTATCGTCACGCTGCACCAGCAAGGCGACATGCTTGCCGGCGCGGTCCGCCAGCGTGCGCAACTCCTGCACCGACGACACCGGCGTGCCGTTGAGCGACAGGATCACATCGCCTGGCTGAATGCCGACTTTGGCCGCCGGGCCTGTGACGTCCATCACCACGAGGCCGCCAGGCAGACCGTTCTGGCGCTTCTCTTCCGGTTGCAGCGGTCGCACCGCCAGGCCCAGGCGGCCTTGGTCCGGCGCCGCCTTTTCACTGGACGCCACCTTCGCATCCTTCGCTGCGCCAACGGTCACAGTCAGCGTAGTCGGCTTGCCCTGGCGAATGATCTGCAGCGGCACGGTGGAGCCCGGCTTGATGTCGGCCACCTGCTCGGGCAGATCGCCCGACCGGTCGATGCGCGCATCGCCAATCTGCAGAATCACGTCGCCCGGTTGCAGGCCGGCCTTCGCTGCGGGGCCGCCGTCTTCCACCGAGTTGACCAATGCGCCTTCGGGCTTGGGCAGCTTGAAGGAATCGGCCAGCGACTGGTCGACCTCCTGCACCGCAATGCCAAGCCGGCCGCGCGTGACCTTGCCGGTAGATACAAGCTGCTGCTCCACCTTCATCGCCACATCAATCGGCACGGCAAACGACAAGCCCTGGTAGCCACCGGTCTGGCTGTAGATCTGCGAATTGATGCCAATCACCTGGCCGCGCTGGTTGAACAGCGGGCCACCGGAGTTGCCCGGGTTCACGGCCACATCGGTCTGGATGAACGGCACATAGGTATCGTCCGGCAGCGAGCGCGACTTGGCGCTCACGATGCCCGCCGTGACGGTGTTCTCGAAACCGTACGGCGAACCGATGGCCAGCACGGGCTCGCCCACCTTGGTGTTGGCGGGGCTGCCAATCTGCACCACCGGCAGGTTCTTGGCGGAGATGCGCAGCACTGCCACGTCGGATTGCTTGTCGACGCCGAGCACCTTGGCCTTGAACTCGCGGCGATCGGTCAGCTTGACGTTGACCTCCTGCGCGCCATCCACCACGTGGGCGTTGGTCAGGATCAGCCCATCGGCCGACACGATGAAGCCCGAGCCCAGACCGCGCACGATCTGGTCGCCGCGCTGCTGCGGCATCTGCGGCATGAAGCGCTTGAAGAATTCGGAGAACGGATCATCCGGGCTCATGCCGGGCGGCAAGCCCTGCATGCTCGTGCGCTGCGCGTGCGCGGTGGTGCTGATGTTGACCACCGCCGGGCCGTAGCGATCGACGATGCCGGAGAAGTCCATTGGCGCCGCCACAGCCACCGGTGCAGCACCGGGAGCCGGCGCCGTTGTTGCCGTCGCGGTAGCCACGGGCGCCGCCACCGCACGCGAAATCATGTCTTTCTGCAGATAGGCATAGCCGCCTGCAACGGCGACCACTGCGGCCAGGCCAGCCGCACTGCGTGCCAGGGTTTGACGCGTCATTGTCGTGTCCTCTCTTGCTTAGCACGAGGGTCACGGCCTGCGGAGTCGCCTGTCGTGCCCATCGGTTGAAGGCATCGTAGGCGGGCAGACTTAAACGAGACTTAAAGGTGCAAGGCGCACGCGCACATCACACGAAACAAAATGTTTCTACGCGTTGGCCTTGAATGGAAAGCGCAGCACCACGCGCAAGCCGCCGCCCTCGCGCGCTTCCAGCGCCAGGGTTGCGTCATGCGCTTGCGCGATCTCCCGGACGATGGCGAGGCCGAGGCCGCTGCCGCCCGTGGGGGCCTGCGCTGGCCGATAAAAGCGATCCAGCACGCGTTCACGTTCCTCCGCAGGAATGCCAGGGCCGTTGTCTTCCACCACGAGCTGTGCACCGCCGTCGGGCGTATGCTCGGTCGACACATCGACGCGCGCTCCGGCTGGACAGTATTTCAGTGCGTTGTCGACAAGGTTGACCAGCAGCACGCGCAGCGCATCGGCATTACCGATAACGGATGCCGGCTGCGACTCCACTGCGATCCCCAGGTCAATGCGCTTTTGCACTGCCGCCGGCGACAGTTCGGCAACCACGTCGGCCGCCACCGCCTCGAGCGCAACCGTTGCGCGCTGCGTATCGGCAGCGCCCGGCTCCTGCCGGGCGAGCGTCAGCAACTGGCCAACGAGGCGAATCATGCGTTCCACACCGCGATGCAGATCGGCATGCGCGGCGCGGCGTTCGTCTTCGTTCTCGGCGCGGTCGGCCACCTGCAACTGCAGCTTGAGCGCAGCCAGCGGCGTGCGCAGCTCATGTGCAGCGTCGGCGACGAACGCACGCTGGTGCGCAAGAGCGGTGCCGAGTCGCGCAAGCAGGTCATTCAGAGCATTCGTCAGAGGGCGGATCTCGTCAGGCAAATCGTGCGTGGGCAACGGCGACAGCGCTGCCGCATCGCGCGCCTGCACCTGCTTGGCCACGGAGCCCAGCGGCGCCAGACCGCGCCCGACCGCCAGCCAGACGATCCATCCCAGCAGCGGCAGCAGGATCAACAGCGGCGCCACCGTACGCAACGCCATGCGCGCCGCCACCTCGTGCCGCGCGCTATATGGCTGGGCGATCTGCACCACGGCGGGCCCGAACGCGACGCTATAGATGCGCCACGGGCCCTCCGGCGTATTCGCGTCGGAAAAGCCCAGCTCCGCCTGGTCCGGTAGATCGGGCCGCGCGTGTGAGAGATACAGGCTGCGGCCGGTGCCGTCCCAGATGCGGATCACGACGTCGTCGTCACGCGCAATGCCTGCGAGTGCCGGCGGCGGCGGGTCGATCCATTGGCTCGGCAGCGCGGCGGCCACCTGCTGCATCTGGTAGTCGAACAGCGCGTTGGCTTCCTGGCGCGCTTGCGCGTAGATCAGGCCGGTGGCGATGACAATGCCCGCCAGCAGGCCGCCGGCCAGCCACCACAGCAGGGTTTTACGGATCGATTGCATGGGTTATTGGTGCGCGTCGCCGTCGGCAGGTTCCGCAGGCGACGTTGACGCCTCACGTGGAATCACATACCCCACACCGCGGATGTTCTGGATGAAATGGCTGCCGAGCTTCTTGCGCAGCGCGTGGATGTAGACCTCGACCGTGTTGCTGCCGACTTCCTCATCCCAGCCGTAGAGGTTGTCCTGCAACTGCGCGATCGACCACACCTTGCCCGGCCGCGCCAGCAACGCATGCAGCACCGCAAACTCGCGGCCCGACAGCTTGACCGGCACCCCCGCACGCAGCACCTCGCGGGTGACGGGGTTGAGCAGCACCTCGCCGTGGCGCATGAGCGGATCGGCGCGGCCACCTTGCCTGCGCAGCAGCGCATGCATGCGTGCCGCCAGTTCCTGCAGGTCGAAGGGCTTGACGAGGTAATCGTCTGCGCCGGCATTGAGGCCGGCCACGCGGTCGGCCACCGCATCGCGCGCAGTCAGGATCAGGATGGGGATAGCGATGCCGCGCTGCCGCAGCTCGCGCACCACGTCGAGCCCGTCGCGCTTGGGCAGGCCGAGGTCGAGCAGCATGAGGTCGAACATGGTGGTGCCGGATTCTGCACCGGCGGCGCCGGGGGCGGTCACGGCGTGCACGGCAGCCTCGCCGTCGCGCACCCAATCGATGGCGAAACCGTCGTGGCGCAAACCCTTGCGCACGCTGTCGCCGATCATGTCGTCGTCTTCTACGAGCAGTACGCGCATGACGAATCAAAAATAAGCCGGGGAAGGCTCATTGTAGAACCGCCGCGCGGGCGGCCCACGCTTTGTGCAGAACCGCCCGCAAACTCACCCCCGCATCAGAACCCGCCCGATTTGATCAGCTGATTCAACGCGCCGATGTTCAGGCTGCCCCAGCCCGTCGGGTAATCCCAACCCTGTGCGGCGTTGTAACCGTAGCCCTGGTAGCCGTTGTTGCCCGAAACCACGTCATAGCGCAGCAGCGACGCGTTGGCCGGAATGGCGCTGTACAGACGCGCCGCCGGAAAGCCCAGGTTGCCGTTGGCCGCCAGCAACCGTGCCCAGAAGCCGACGAAGATGGGCGATGCCAGGCTTGTGCCGCCAATCTGCTGCAGCTGCCCGTAGTTGTAGATGTAGGCGCCGGTGCTTTGCGCCGCGTCGAACGACACATCGGGCAAGAGCCGCGCATTGCCGCCCTGCCAGCTCGGCGCCGGCAGGATCTGGCTGATGCCGCCACCCGTGGCCCAGAGCTTGCCGTTGCCGTCGAGGCCCTCGTTCCACACGGTCTCGCTGGCGAAGCTCGATCCGCTCGTGTAGAGCGTGGTACCGCCAATGGCCAGCACGTGCGGGGACGATGCCGGCCACGACACGCTGTAGTTGCCGCCGTCCGGATAGCCGCGGTTGTTGCACTCGTAGACGCCCTCGTCACCCGACGACACGGAGAACGTCTGCCCCTGCGCCGCGGCAGTTGTGAAGATGGCCTCTTCAGCGTCGAGCGTGCCGTCGGCGCTGGCGTCGTTCTCGCACCAGCCGAGCGACACGTTGATGATCTTGGCGGTGTTGTCGGTCACCGCCTTGTTGAAGGCCTTGGTCAGGCCCGTGTTGCCCGGCGCATTCAAGTCGGCCATGTAGAAAGCCAGCTTGCCGACCGCGCCGCCGGCCGCACCTACGATGGACTGGCTATCGAGGTTCCACTCGCCCTGGCCTTCCTGGTCATCGGTGTAGTTGCCGCTGGTGCCGTTGGTCTTGATCGTGGTGGTGGACACTGCGGCATAGCCGTTGTTGCTCGTGAACGTGCGCAGGTCACGCAACGTTTGCGATACACCGCCGATGGTGATGACGCCCACGGTGGTGCCCGCCGCCGTCGGCACGCCGGTCGCGCCGTACAGCGCCGGGAATTCCTTCGGATAGTGGCCCGTCGCGGTGCCCGCAGCCAGCGTGCGTGCCTCTGCCACATCTCCCACACGCAGCAGCGGACGCGCACGCGCCACGTTCTGCAGGCCCAGCACCGAGCCGACGATACCGCCCAGCGCGCGCGGCACCTGGGCCTTGCCGCTGTTCGCAAACCCGCTGCGGCCAGCCAGCTGGTAGTGCACCAGCGGCGTGTTGAACGCCGCCTTGACCGTGCCGGCCGTGCCGCGCGCCGACACCAGCAGCCGGTTGGGCGCCACATCGATATCGATAAAGCCGTTCTGCCGCAGATAGCTCACCACGGCGTCCACCTGCGCCTGCGTGGGCGCGTGGTCGGCCAGGAATTGCTCGGTGGTCAGGTACTTGCGATAACGCGAGCTGCGCGGGTCATTCACATCGTGCGCGAGCGCTTTCAGCGTGGCCTCGTTGCGCAGCTTGAGGCTGATCAGCACATCGGTGGTCTGGCCGGGTGCGACCTCGGTGGGGGCACCGCGCGCCATGAGCTGCGGGCCGGTCACGAACGCCTTGGTGTGGGTGTCGACCCAATCGGTGGCGGCATGCAGCGGCCCGGCCGCGAACACCAGCGGCCATGCATACGCCAGATGGCGGCACAGGGTGGAAAAACGCAGCATGGGGAGAGCAGTACGGAGCATCGGATGTCCTTTTGAGGAGTACGACGTTGCAGGACCACGCCGCTTGTGACGACGTGGGCGTCGTTCACCGTATCCAACGCGCTGCCCTTGCAACAGTGCAAAAAGAGTCAGTTGCATCCGGAGCGCGCTGCATCTAGCAACCCCGCGCCGGGCGGTTGCGCAAGGCAGCGCTTGCCTTTATCGTGATGCGATCCGCCATTCGAACCCGCGCGCAGATGAGCGCCCAGCAAACCACTTCCCCCGCCACCCCTGATTCACCGACCGACCTGCGCGAGCGCATTCGCACGGCGCGCCCGTCGCTCTCTCCGGCCGAACGCCAGGTGGCTGATTGGGTGCTGCGCCAGCCCGGTACGGTGCTCAGCCTGCCGGTGGCGGCCATCGCGCGTGAGGCCGGTGTCAGCCAGCCGACCGTGATCCGCTTCTGCCGCTCGATGGGCTGCCATGGCCTGTCGGATTTCAAGCTGCGGCTGGCGCAAGGCAACGTGGCCCGCGACGCCGCGCCGGCGCGCATCGCGTCGCCCTCCGGCACGCGCGTCCTGCAGAACGCCATCGATTCGCTCACCACGCTGCAGGACCGCTTCGACCCGCGCACGCTCGATGCAGCGGTGGCGCTGGTCGACAGCGCGCACCGCATCGACCTGTACGGCTTCGGCAGCTCGGGCGTGGTGGCGCTCGATGCACAGACGAAGTTCTTCCGCTACGGCATTCCCGCGAATGCGTATAGCGATCCGTATCTCGTGTCGATGTCGTTGAATGTGCTGCAGGCGGGCGACGTGGTGATCGCCATTTCCAAATCGGGCGCCCTGCCTGAACTGCAGACAGCGGTGGAGCGTGTGCGCGAACTGGGCGTGCGCGTGATTGCCGTCACAGCGCCTGGCAGCCCGCTCGCGGCACTGGCCGATGTCGTGCTGCCCGCCGGCGTGGACGATGCCGTGGCCGACCGTTCGATGGTCGCGCGCCTGTTGCACCTGGCGCTACTCGATGCGCTGGTGCTGGAAGTGGCGCTGCGCAAGGGCAGCGCACTCCATCACGCCGATCAACCTGAGTAACGCGAGCGTTGCGTCAGTGTCCCTGGGCCACCGCGTGGTCCATGGCAGCACAGAGGCCGATCAGCCCCGGGTACGGAGAATGAATCACGTACACCGGCATCGACGCCACATAGGCCGAGAAGCGGCCCTTATCTTCAAAGCGGCGCCGGAACGGTGAGTTGGCAAACGCCGGCCCCAGACGCGGGACGATGCCGCCGCCGATGTACACGCCGCCGCGCGCACCCAGCGTGACCGCCAGGTTGGCCGCAATGGTGCCGAGAAACGCGCAGAACGTATCGACGGCATAGCGGCAGCGCGCGTGGTCGCCGGCGGCATCTTCCATCTCGCCAAGTGCGATGGCGGTGATGTCGGCGGCGCGGCGCAGGGTGGGGCCTTGCTGCCAAAGATCGAAGCACGCGCCCAGCGCCTCGTAGATCAGCTCCAGGCCCATGCCGGAGATCAGCCGCTCGGCCGACACATGGCCGAAGCGCTCGCGCGCGAAGCGCCAGATGACGGCTTCCTCGTCGTTCATGGGCGGAAAGGCGACATGGCCGCCCTCACCCGCCACGGCGATGTAGCGGCCCTCCTGCGTCGGCAGCAACGATGCAACGCCCAGGCCCGTGCCGGCGCCGAGCAGGGCCCGCGGTGCATCGGCCAGGCTCGCGCCGCCGCCCACCTGTTCCAGCTCCTCTGCAGGCAGATACGGCAACGCATGCGCCAGCGCGGCAAAGTCGTTGAGCACAACGAAGGTGTCGAAGCCCAGCGACCGGCGCATCGCCTCGATCGAGAACGCCCAATCGCGGTTGGTCATGCGAATCTGGTCGCCCAGCACCGGATTGGCGATGCCGATGGCCGCATGGCGCACGCCGGCGGTTGCGATTTCCGGCGGCAACGATGCCAGGTACGCGCGCATGGCCGCTTCGAGCGAAGGGTAGTCATCGCCGGCAAGCACACCGATGTGGGCCAGGCGCATGGGCGCCATCTCCACCGCAAAGCGCACGTTGGTACCGCCAACATCGGCCACCAGCCGCGGGTAGGCCAGCATGTCGGCCAACTGGTCGGCCCCCGTGCCCGCGTTCACCTCATGTAGTCCAATAGACATCGAGCGGTACCTCCCGCTGATGAATGACGTAGCTCACCGGCAGCGCACGCTGTGCCACGCCTCGCGCGGCATCGTCGAACACACCGCGCTTGACCGGTCCCGAGATCGAAAGGAACAATCGCCGCGCCGCACACAGCGCAGACAGATTCAGGCTGATACGCCGATGCGGCGCTGTGCCCGGGCGCACCGGCAGATAAGCCGGAGCCTGCGTGCGATCGATGCCCTCGTTCAATTCAGGCGCGTCGGGAAACAACGATGCGGTATGCCCATCGTCCCCCATACCGAGAATCACTACGTCGGGTTGCTGAAACGGATCATTGGCAGTCGCCACGCATGCATCCACGTCAACCGATTCGCCATGCACGTGCGGTGACAACACCAGCGGAAAAAAGCGCGCCGCCGCCGCCGCATCCTGCAACAGGTGCTCGCGGACAAGGCGCGCGTTGCTGTCGGCATGCTCGGGCGGCACGGCACGCTCGTCGACCAGCGTGATCGACACATCGGCCCAGCGCAGCGGCAACACACGCAGCGCGGCAAACAGCGCGATGGGCGAACGCCCGCCCGACACGGCCAGGCACACGCTGCCCTGTTCTTCGATCACATGCGTGAGCGTGTTGGCAATGGACGCTGCCAATGCTTGCACCTGCGCCGCGGGGTCTGGAACTGCGTGCCAGCGCATCGCCATTACATCTCCTCGTGCCAGGCAGCGTTGTCGCGCGAGAGCAGCGCGCTCGATGCCGCCGGGCCCCAACTGCCCGCGGTGTAGCCCTTGGGCGGAATGCGTGCTTCGTTCCACGCTTCAATGATCGGTTCGACCCAGCGCCAGGCTTCGGCCTGTTCATCGCGGCGCACGAACAGGCCCAGCTTGCCGTTGACGGCGTCCATCAACAGCCGCTCATACGCGCCGGCATGGCGCACGCCGCCGTGGTCGGTAAAGTCCAGGTCCAGCGTGGACGGCTGCAGACCGAGCGCCGCGCCCGGCGTCTTGGTCAGGAACTGCAGGCGGATGCTCTCTTCAGGCTGCAGGCGGATGACGAGACGGTTTTCCGGAAACTGGATCAGCGGCTTGGGAAACAGCGCGTGCGGCACGTCGTGAAAACGCACCACGATCTCCGCCAGCCGCTGCGGCATGCGCTTGCCAGTGCGCAGGTAGAACGGTACGCCGGCCCAGCGCCAGTTGGCAATCTCGGCCTTGATCGAGACGAACGTTTCGGTGCGGCTGTCCGGCGGAATGCCCTGCTCGTGCAGGTATCCCTGCACCGGCTGCCCAGCGATGGCGCCTTCCTGGTACTGGCCGCGTACGGTCTTCTCGGGCACTTCCTGCAGCGGGATCGGCTTGAGCGCCTTGAGGATTTTCAGCTTCTCATCGCGGATGGCGTCTTGCGACAGGCTCGACGGCGGTTCCATGGCGACGATACACAGCAGTTGCAGCAGGTGGTTCTGCACCATGTCGCGCAGCGCGCCGACACCGTCGTAGAAGTCGCCGCGCTTTTCCACGCCAAGCTGCTCGGCAATGGTGATCTGCACGTCCTTGATCCACTCGCGGCGCCACAGCGGCTCGAACAGCGCGTTGCCAAAGCGGATCGCCATCAGGTTCTGGACAGACTCTTTCCCGAGGTAGTGGTCGATCCGGTAGATCTGGTCTTCGGCGAAGAACTCGGCCACCGCAGAGTTGATGCGCTCGTTCGACGCGAGATCGGTGCCCAGCGGCTTTTCCAGCACCAGCCGCACATTGGGCGTATTCAGCCCGACACGGGCGAGCTGCTTGCAGATATCGATGAAGAAGCCCGGCGCCGTGGCCAAATAGCACACGGTCACTGGCGCGCGGTCTTCACCCAGCGCGGCGGCCAATCCGTCGAACTGCTCGGGCTTGCGGGCGTCGACCTGCTGATAAACGATGCGCTCGGCAAACGAGGCCCAGGCGTCGTCGGAAACCGGCGCGCCGGAGTACAGGCGCATGGTCGGGCGCGTTTCACGCTCCAGCAGGGCAAGGTAGCCGGCTGTCTCCAGCGGCTGCGTGCCGATGGCGAAGATCCGCCCACGGGGGTGCAGTTCGCCGCCCTGATGCGCATCGAACAAGGCCGGAATCAGCTTGCGGCGGGCAAGATCGCCCGTGCCGCCGAACAACACCATGTCGAATGCGGGCACCGACATCGTCATCTCCTGTGTGTGAGCCATCGATTAGGCTAGCCTAGCTGACTAGCAAAGCCACGTCTTTTAAGCTCATTTTGTAGTATTACTACATCGTGAGCAAGGCGTTCGTGAAACTGCCCGGGCAAGCGTTTCCGGCAAGGCTTTTGCCGCAGAGCGTGGGCTTCGGCGCGACTTCTGGCACGCAATTCGCGTGCTCGCCCGTGTTATCGGCGCTGCATCGGATGCGATACCTGTGGAAAACCCTGCACCACATCCGGCGCATTTGTAGGAAAATTACAGCATTCCGTCCTGCCCGGACCTACCCCCCAGGAGAACCCGCATGGCCCTGCACCGCACTTTGGCCGCCGTCACACAGCGCATCATCGACCGCAGCCGCGGCCCCCGCCAGGCCTATCTGGATGTCACCCGCAAGAATGCCGGCCGCAAGGTCGAGCGTACGCTGCTCTCGTGTACGAACCTCGCGCACGGTTTTGCTGCCATGCCGGGCGAAGCGAAGATCCGCCTGAAAGCACTGGAGCGGCCGAACCTTGGCATCGTCTCCGCCTACAACGACATGCTGTCGGCGCATCAGCCGCTGGAGGCGTTTCCGGCGTGGCTCAAGCAGGCTGCGCTTGAAGCCGGCGGCACCGCGCAGTTTGCCGGTGGCGTACCGGCCATGTGCGATGGCGTCACGCAGGGCCAGGACGGGATGGAGCTGTCGCTGTTCTCGCGCGACACGATTGCCTTGTCGACGGCCGTGGCGTTGTCGCACCAGATGTTCGACGCGGCGCTGTACCTGGGCGTGTGCGACAAGATCGTGCCAGGGCTGGTGATTGGCGCCCTGTCGTTCGGCCACCTGCCCGCCGTGTTCGTGCCGGCCGGCCCGATGACCACCGGCATCAGCAATGATGAAAAAGCTCGCACGCGGCAGCTTTACGCCGAGGGCAAGCTCTCGCGCGCCGACCTGCTCGAAGCCGAATCCAAGTCGTACCACGGCGCCGGCACCTGCACGTTCTACGGCACGGCCAACTCCAACCAGATGCTGATGGAGGTGATGGGCCTGCACCTACCGGGCACCGCCTTCATCAACCCGAACACGCCGCTGCGCGAAGCGTTGACCCGTGAGTCAGCGCGCCAGGCGCTCAAGCTCGTCTTCAGCGGCGACCGGTACACCCCCATTGCCGACGTGCTGAATGAGCACGCCTTCGTCAACGGCATCGTCGGCCTGCTGGCCACGGGCGGCTCGACCAACCACACGCTGCACCTGATTGCCATGGCGCGTGCGGCCGGCATCCTGCTCACGTGGGACGACTTCAACGATCTGTCGGGCGTGATTCCGCTGCTGGCGCGTGTGTACCCGAACGGCAAGGCCGACGTGAACGAATTCCAGGCCGCGGGTGGCCTCTCCATCGTGATTCGCGAACTGATCGATGCGGGCCTGCTGCACGACGACGTGACGACGATCATGGGCAAGGGCCTGCGCCGTCATTCGCAGGAGCCGTTCCTTGACGGTGACAAGCTCGTGTGGCGCGATGGCGCTGCCGCCTCGCTCGACACCAATATCGTGCGCGGCGTGGCCGAGCCGTTCTCGCCGGACGGCGGCCTGCGCGTGCTCGACGGCAACATCGGGCGCTCGGTCATCAAGGTGTCGGCGGTCAAGCCGGAACATCGCTTTGTGGAAGCGCCGGCGCGCGTGTTCCTTGCGCAAGACGATCTGATCAACGCGTTCAAAGCCGGCGAACTGGAGCGCGATTTCGTGGCTGTGCTGCCGTATCAGGGCCCGGCCGCCAACGGCATGCCCGAACTGCACAAGCTCACGCCGACGCTGTCGGTGCTGCAGGAGCGCGGTTTCAAGGTCGCGCTGGTGACGGACGGCCGCATGTCGGGCGCGTCAGGCAAGGTGCCGGCAGCCATTCACATCACGCCGGAAGCGCTCAACGGCGGGCCGCTGGCGCGTGTGCGCGATGGCGACATCGTCGTGCTGGATGCCGAAGCGGGCACGCTCTCGGTGCGCGTGCCGGAGGCGGAGTGGAATGCCCGCCAGGTCAGCATGCCCGATCTGTCGCATTACCACGCCGGCGTGGGGCGGGATCTGTTCTCGGGCTTCCGCCGCAATGTGTCGGCAGCGGAAGAAGGCGCCTGCACGTTGTTCGTCTCGGCCGGCGCATAAGGGCGCGTAAGCCAACACGATCCAACCGGCCGAGGCCCCATGCCTCGGCCGGTTGTGTTTACAGCGTCGATTTGTCGATCGAAATACCCAACTCACCCGCCATCTGTTCGACAAGCGCCTGAAGCCTGGCCACCTTGTCGGCCAACTGCTTCTGCTCCGCCTTCAGTGCTTCAAACTCAGACGGTGCGACGGACTCGTCAACGCCGCCGCCCTGCCGCATATCGGCTTGCGCAACTTCACCGCACAGCAGGTGCATCCAACGGCTTTCACGCTCCCCCGGCATGCGCTGCAGCTTCACGACATAGGGCGGATCGTGCTCGGCCAGTTCATCCAGAAACGCTTCAACGGATGAGATGTCGGCAAAGGCGTGGAACCGCGCCGCATTCAGTCGCAACTCAGCTGCAGTCTGCGGACCGCGCAGCAACAGCACCGTAAGCAACGCAACGGATTGGGTCGGCACACCGAGCACGCGGTTCATGTTGTGCTCGAACCGCGGCACGCGGCTGCTGCTGCCTTCCATGACCAGGCTCAGGGATTTCAACCCATCGATGGCGGTGAGTATCTCGGCTTCGGTCACGGACATGACCGGCGCACGTGCGGTTTTCTGATTGCAGCCAGCCGCCAGCGCATTGAGCGTCAGCGGATAAGTGTCGGGCACCGTGTGCTGCTTTTCGACCAGAACGCCGAGCACGCGTCCTTCAAGGGCGGTCAGAGTACGGATGGCGCGACGCTGTGGCGCGTCGGGATTGATATTCATGATGGGACGGCGACGGATACGCTGGGTTGGGGCAAATCGAATCCCGACATCATATCCGGCACCCGCAGGCAGGAGGCCCCCGCCTGCGCAATGACAACCGAGGCTCAGCCCTTGGCCGGACCGCGTACCAGCAACACCGGCGTGGTCGCCTGGCGGATGAACTTCTCGGCCACGCTGCCCAGCATCGCATGCGCCAGGCCACGGCGGCCGTGCGTGCCGATCACCACCACATCGGCGCCGCTTCGCACCGCTTCGCCTTGCAGAGCGGCGGCCACATCCTCACCCACGTTCTGCGTTTCCACCAGCACCGTTTCCTGCTGCAGACCGGCAGAGGTGAGCGTTGCGGCAGTGTCTGCCAGCAACGCGGTGCCGGCCTGGATAAACGACTTGCGCAGCTCAGTCGGGTCGTAATAGCCGACGTCAAACAGCATGGCCGGGCTGTCGACGATATAGACGGCGCGGATGGTGCTCTGGAACGCCTTGGCAAGGCGCACGGCCTCGGCCAGGGCCAGCTTGCTGGTTTCGCTGCCATCAATGGCGACCAGGATCTTCTTGTACATGGTTCAAGCCTCGCAGGGGGAGTGGTTGTCGGAATACTGTGCCGGGGCAGCAACATGGCCGCCTACACACTATTCTGTGACATCCACGGCCCTTTTGCGTTGCGCCAGATCAGATGGCCGCGACCATGCGACGCAGCAATGCACCACCATCCACCCGCCCCTACGCCTGAGTTGATTGCCGCTTACCGCAGCGCGCGGTATCGCGTAAGCACGCCGGAAGGCGATGTGCTGCTGCGCGTCGACGCCATCAACCCGTGCGTGGCGGCATTGCTCGCGCAAGCCAATGTGCCGTGGGCCGTCTTCGTGACGGCGCACCAGCCGTTTTCGCACGCGGTGTCTGCCGATGAAAACGCCGCGCGGCAGGCCGAGCTGCTTGCCTGGGCCATCGCGCGCGGCATGGCCTGGCTCTCGGGCGAAGGCGGCCCGCCGGAAGATGCCCCGGCGAACACGTGGCCGCCTGAACCGAGCCTGCTCCTGTTCATCGAAGACCCTTCGGTTGCCGATACCTTGATGCTCACCTTCGAGCAAAACGCCGTAGTGCTGTGCGATGCGCATGGATTTTGTACCTTGCGTTGGCACCCGTATCTGCCAGACTGATTCTGCACAGGGCACTTGGCGCACAGCGCTTTGCAGCACCGTAAGTGGCGCTTCCGATTCCTAAGTGCTTGCGTGGATACATCAGCAGGAGGTTCGTATGGAACTGCACATGCAATCGCATCATTGGGAGCGCCGCATGCCCGACTGGCTCGCCGCCAGCGTCGCCGGCCTCGTGGGCGGCGCACTGGTCATCGTGCTGGAATTCTTCTGGTCGACCATGGTGCTCAATGAAAGCCCCTGGCGCCCGACCCACAAGATCGCCGCCATGATCATGGGCCGGGGTGCGCTGGAAGAGATGTCCTTGTTCAGCTTCAGCATCGTGGGGACAGCGCTCGTGCTGCACTTCGTGCTGGGCGCCCTCATGGGGATGATCCTTGGGGCCATCATCGCGCCGTTCCACTTCGATTCGAGCCCCGGCATGCTCGCCGCCGTCGGCGTGGCGTTCGGGATCGTGGCGTACGTGGTCAACTTCTACGGCATGACGGCCGTGTTCCCCTGGTTCGTGTCGGAGCGTGGCTCAGGGCCATTGCTCGCAAATCTGCTATTTGGCGTCGTGACGGCGATCACGTACGGCATGCTGGAGCGGCGCATGCCCGAACCGATGCACTGACACACCAACCTTTTTCCTGCGGCGCCGCAAGCTGAGCGGCGCCACCAGGAGGCGGCCGCCTCTGGCAACACATGCCGGAGGCGGCTGTTTTGCATTGCGGCGCAGCATGCAGACGGCGCGTCGGCGCGATCCGTACGCGGGGTGCGCCTCGTCCTTACGTTGCCTTGCACGATCCGAGTGCGCGACCTAGCCTGTCTTTAGCGTGTTGAGGGAGTCCCTCGCCGGAGGTGCCCATGGCCCTTGCGATTGCGCTCGTGCTGATCGTCGTGCTGGCGGTGGGGTTTCACTTTGCCAGCCCGTGGTGGATCACTCCGATCGCCTCCAACTGGGTGCGCATGGACGACACGCTGACGATCACCATCGTCATCACCGGCGTGCTGTTTGTCGCCATCAACCTCTTCGTCGTCGCGGCGCTCCTGCGCTATCGCCATCGCGATGGCCAACCCAACCAACGCGCCGCCTACGAGCCGCACAACAAGCGCCTGGAATGGTGGCTGATCGGCATCACCACCGTGGGTGTGGCAGCGCTGCTCGCGCCCGGCCTGTTCGTTTATGCCGATTACGTACGCCCACCACCGAACGCCCTGCAGATGGAAGTGCTCGGCCAGCAGTGGCAATGGCGCTTCCGCTTTGCCGGCCCCAGCGGCAAGCTCGGCACGACCGACGTGCGCTACATGAGCAACGACAACCCGTTCGGCATGAACCCGGCTGACCCGAACGGGCGCGACAACGTCCTGATCGAATCCCCCGAGCTGCATCTTCCGATCAACCGCCCGATCCAGGTGCTGGCGCGCTCGCGCGATGTGCTGCACGACTTTTATGTGCCGCCGTTCCGTGCACGCATGAACATGGTGCCGGGCATGGTCACCACGTTCTGGTTCACGCCCACCAAGGCGGGGCGTTACGACATCCTGTGCGCGCAGCTCTGCGGCATCGGGCACTCCAACATGCGCGGTGTGGTGGTCGTGGAAGACGAAGCATCGTTTGCACGCTGGCTCGCAAAGCAGACCACCTTCGAGCAGAGCCAGAAGACGAAGGTGCAGGCCGCCCCCGCCGCGGCGGGCGGCAGCGCACAGGCTCTGGCGGAGCAAGGCCAGGCGCTCGCCCAGGCCAAAGGCTGCGTCGCCTGCCACTCGGTGAATGGCACCCCTGGCGTCGGCCCGACATGGAAGGGCTTGTACCGCTCCACACAAACCATGGCCGACGGCTCGACCGCAGTGGCCGATGAAGCCTATCTGCGCGCCTTCATCCGCGATCCGAAAGCGCGTGTGGTCAAAGGCTTCGCGCCCATCATGCCGAACTTCGACCTGAGCGAGCAGGAACTCGCAGCGCTGGTGGCGTACATCAAAGCGCAAGGTGGCGACGCTGCGGCGACCGCTGCAAAACCGTAGCGAGGAGAAACCATGTCCTACGGACACGCCGACACCGACCACGACCAGGGCCACGCACCTCAAAGCTTCTGGACACGCTACGTCTGGAGCCAGGACCACAAGGTCATCGCGGTGCAGTATTCGCTCACGGCCATCGCCATCGGGCTGGTGGGGCTGGCGCTGTCGAACCTGATGCGGCTGCAACTGGGCTTTCCGGGCAAGTTCGCCTTTATCGACGCCAACCACTACTACCAGTTCGTCACCATGCACGGAATGATCATGGTGATCTACCTGCTCACGGCGCTGTTCCTGGGCGGCTTCGGCAACTACCTGATCCCGCTGATGCTGGGCGCGCGCGACATGGTGTTTCCGTTTCTGAACATGCTCAGCTACTGGGTGTATCTGCTGGCCGTACTGGTGCTGGTGGCGAGCTTCTTTGTGCCGGGCGGGCCCACCGGCGCAGGCTGGACGTTGTATCCGCCGCAGGCGATCCTGCCCGGCACGCCCGGCACCGAATGGGGCATCGTGCTGATGCTGGTGTCGCTCGCCATCTTTATCGTGGCGGCCACCATGGGCGGGCTCAACTACGTGACCACCACGCTGCAGGCACGCACGCGCGGCATGACGCTCATGCGCATGCCGCTGACGGTGTGGGGCATCTTTACGGCGACGGTGCTGGCGCTGCTGGCGTTTCCGGCGCTGTTCGTGTCGGCCATCATGATGCTGCTCGACAAGACGCTGGGCACGAGCTTCTTTGTGCCGGCGGTGGTGTCGATGGGGCAGCATCTGCCGCATGCCGGCGGCAGCCCGCTGCTGTTCCAGCACCTGTTCTGGTTCTTCGGCCACCCCGAGGTGTACATCGTCGCGCTGCCCGCCTTCGGCATCGTGTCGGACCTCATCAGCACGCACGCGCGCAAGAACATCTTCGGCTACCGGATGATGGTGTGGGCCATCCTGATCATCGGTGTGCTGTCGTTCGTCGTGTGGGCGCACCACATGTTCGTGTCGGGCATGAACCCGTACTTCGGCTTCTTCTTTGCCACCACCACGCTCATCATCGCCATCCCGACCGCGCTCAAGGTTTACAACTGGGTGCTCACGCTCTGGCGCGGAGACATCCACCTGACCGTGCCGATGCTGTTTGCCATCGGCTTCATCAGCACGTTCGTCATCGGCGGGTTGACGGGGCTGTTCCTGGGCAACGTCAGCGTGGACATTCCGCTGTCCAACACGTACTTCGTGGTGGCGCATTTCCACATGGTGATGGGCGTGTCGCCGATCCTGGTGGTGTTCGGCGGGCTCTATCACTGGTACCCGAAGGTGACGGGCCGCATGCTGAACGACACGCTGGGCCGCGCGCATTTCTGGATCACCTTCATCGGCACGTACCTGATCTACTTCCCGATGCACTACCTGGGTGTGCTCGGCATGCCGCGCCGGTACTACGCGTATGAGGGCTACAGCTTCATCCCGCCCTCCGCGCAGACGCTGAATACGTTCATCACCGTTATCGCCATCATCGTGGGGCTGGCGCAGCTGCTGTTCCTCTTCAACCTGGCGTGGAGCCTCGTGCGCGGCAGGAAGGCCGAGGCCAACCCGTGGCGGGCGACCACGCTCGAATGGCAGACGCCGCAGACGCCGCCCGTGCACGGCAACTGGGGGCCCGCGCTGCCGGTGGTCTATCGCTGGGCGTACGAGTACAGCCCGCCCGGTCGCGCGGATGATTTCGTGCCCCAGAACGAACCGCCCACCGGCGCACCCGACATGGGAGCGGAAGCGGAATCCGGAACCAACATCCTTCACGCCAGCGGGGTGCGCACATGACGACCCTGCCCCGCCACTTTGTTCCCAATACTTCGCCCGTATTGCCGCACGCCGGGCGCATCGGCCTGCGTGTGTTCATGGCCGTGGTGACGGCGCTGTTCTCGCTGCTGATCCTGGCCTATGCCATGCGCATGCGCGAGCCGGATTGGATGCCCGTTCCGCACCCCGTGCTGCTGTGGTGGAACACCGGCGTGCTGGCGCTGGCGAGCGTGGCCATGGAACTGGCACGACGCGCGAGAGCACGCCGCACGATCTGGTTACTAGCGGGTGGCGTGCTTGCCGCGCTGTTCGTCTTCGGCCAATGGACAGCGTGGCAGCAACTGTCCGCCACCGGCCAAGGCGTGGCAGTCAACCCATCCAACAGCTTTCTATATGTGTTCACCGGCCTGCATGCAGCGCATGTGATCGGCGGCCTTGTCGTCTGGGCGGTGACGGTCGCGCGCCTGCGCAAGAACGCCGAGCGCACCCAGCGTGCCGTTGCCCTCTGCGCGACGTACTGGCACTTCCTGCTGGCCGTGTGGCTCGTCCTGCTGGCCGCAATGTGGTGGATCACGCCCGCATTCGTCAGCGCCATCTGCGGGCCGTTGTACGGAGCCACGCCATGAGCAACCCCACGCTTCCCACCGACTCGGCCAACGCCTTGCCCGAGGGCTGGCCCGGCATCGTCAACGACTGGTCGGCCGACCGCGAAACCTTCAAGGTGCCGTGGGGCAAGGCCATGATGTGGATCTTCCTGCTGTCGGACACCTTCGTCTTCAGCAGTTTCCTGATCGGCTACATGACGGTGCGCATGTCGACCACGGTGCCGTGGCCCAACACGGCCGAAGTGTTCGGCATGAAGATCGGCGGCGTGGAGGTGCCGTTGCTGCTGATCGCCATCATGACCTTCGTGCTCATCAGCAGCAGCGGCACCATGGCCATGGCCGTCAACTTCGGTTACCGGCGCAACGCCAGGCGTGCCGCCGCGCTCATGCTGGCCACGGCATTGCTGGGGGTCTGCTTCGTCAGCCTGCAGGCATTCGAGTGGACCAAGCTGATCGTGCTCGAAGGCGTGCGCCCCTGGGGCAACCTGCTGGGTGCAGCGCAGTTTGGCGCCTGCTTTTTCATGATCACCGGGTTCCACGGCTTTCACGTGACCTGCGGCGTGATCTACCTGCTGCTGGTCGCACGCAAGATCCGGCAGCCGGGCTTTGCAGAGCACGGCAACTTCCAGATCGTGGAGATCGCGGGCCTCTACTGGCACTTCGTCGATCTCGTCTGGGTGTTCATCTTTGCGTTGTTCTACCTGTGGTGAGGCAGCCATGAACCACACCGACCCATCCTCCACGCCAGCGGTGCCCGACACCCATGGCCAGCAGCACAGCATCAGCGTCTACCTGAAAATCTGGGGCCTGCTGTTCGTGCTGAGCACGCTGTCGTACCTGGTCGATTACTTTCGCGTGGAAGGGCTGACGCGCTGGGTGCTGATCGTCGTGCTGATGATCGCCAAGGCCGGGCTGATCGTCTCTGTGTTCATGCACATGATGTGGGAGCGGCTCGCGCTGGTGTACGCGATCCTGCTGCCGCCGCTGGCGTTGCTGGTGCTGATGGTGCTGATGGCGGCGGAGGCCCATCACACCTTTGGCATGCGCATGCTGTTCTTCCACTGAGCCGCCTCTCGGCTGTCGTTTGACCGGCCGCCCCAGGCCGGCCACGCCTAACTTTTCCGTCCAGTATCAATCTGGTGAATGTCGCGCATTCACCAGCCGACTGGCGTGCCTCCTCGGTGCCCGCTACCTTCAGCGCACACCTACAAAAAACTGAGGAGACACCATGCTGCCCCACCCTTCAACCATCGACGTGCGAGCGTGGCTCGACGGCCAACGCTTTTCCGCCTTCCAGTGGCGCGTCGTTGCGCTGTGCTTTTTCATCGTCGCCATTGACGGCTTTGATACCGCCTGCGTCGGCTTCATCGCGCCGGCGCTCGTGCAGGACTGGCACGTCACCCCCGGCGTGTTGGGCACCGTGTTCAGTGCCGGCCTGGCGGGGCTGATGGTTGGCGCGCTCGGCTTTGGCCCATTGGCAGACCGCATCGGGCGCAAACGCACGCTGCTGATCACGGTGGCGGCATTTGGCGTTGCCACGGTGGCATCGGCATTTGCACCCAACGTGAGTGCCCTGATTGCGTTGCGGTTCCTGACTGGCCTTGGCCTGGGTGGCGCCATGCCCAACGCCATCGCCCTCACGTCTGAATACTGCCCAGAGCGCCGGCGCTCCTTCCTCACCACGGTCATGTTCTGCGGCTTTACGTTGGGCTCGGGCTTTGGTGGCATCGTCGCGGCGCAACTGGTGCCGGATTTTGGCTGGCGCAGCGTGCTGCTGTTTGGCGGCGTCGTGCCACTGGTGCTGGTGCCGTTGATGGCCTTCGCGCTGCCGGAGTCGGTGCGCTACTTGGTGTCCAGTGGTGCAGACAACACCGCGGTCGGCAAGCTGCTCAACCGCATTGCGCCTTTGGACGTCACGCCCGACACCCGCTTCGCGCTGCATGAGGCCAAGGCGCCGGGGTCGCCGGTGCGGCAGCTCTTCCTGCCGGCGTTCCGCACGGGCACGCTGCTGCTGTGGACGGTGTTCTTCATGAGCCTTCTGATCGTCTATCTGCTGACGAACTGGCTGCCGACGCTGATTCACGCGGGTGGCGTGTCGCTCACGCTGGCGTCGCGCATTGCGGTGATGTACCAGGTGGGCGGCACCATCGGCGCGCTCATCATCGGACGGTTGATGGATCGGTATCCCGCGACGATCGTGCTGTGCGGCACCTACGGCCTGGGCGCCATATTCCTCGCCCTGACGGGCGTGACGCAGGGCACGATGCTCGCGTTTGCCGTCACGGGAGTGGGCTTCTGCATCAGCGGCTCGCAAATCGGCGCGAATGCGTTCGCAGCGCAGTTCTATCCCACTGCCAACCGTGTGACGGGCATCAGCTGGGCACTGGGCGTGGGCCGTCTGGGTTCGGTGTGCGGTGCACTGGTGGGTGGCGTCTTGCTGACGGCAAACATCGGGTTCCAGCTGCTGTTCCTGATCGTGGCGGTGCCGGCAGCAATTGCGGCGGTGGCCATCTTCCTATGCGGCAGCCAGGCAAAACGTACCGGCGCCGGGCAGGCATTGCCCATTGCCCCGTAAGGCAGGTAAGCGTTCCACCCTTTGAGGGTGGATTACGGACCTCAAACAGTGGAGTGTCGCTGTTTGAGGTCCAAAATTTCGACCTCCGAGCGCGGCGTTCGACAGTCCGAGAGTGGAACGCCAGCCTCAATCCGCCGAGCACGACGGTCCGAGGGTGGAGTGCGAGCCTCGGAGCACGGAAGGGTCGAATGTTTCAGGGCGGAGCGCGAGCCTCCAACAGTCGCATTCGAGCCTTCGAGACTGAAGCGTCACCCTCCAAGCGCGGCAATCGAATGTTTGAGAATGACGCACGCCCCTCTGACCGTGGAGTGTGTCCCTCAGAGGGCCATCGTCGAGCGATCGAGCCTGATGCTCGACCCTCGGACGTTGGAGCGCCAGTGTTCGAGCCTCAGTCCCGACGATCCAAAGGTGGAATTCGAGTGTTCGACGGTGGAACGCGATGCTCGAGCACGCGCAGGCAACAAGGCGGCACACCCTTGCGGCCTGCCTAGATCGCGAACATCTCGAACAGCAACTGCCGCAGCCATTGGTTGGCCGGCTCGCGGTGATTGCGCCCGTGCCACAGCACGTTGATGGTGATATCCGGGATCTTGGCCGGGCAAGGTGCCGTGGCCAGGTCAAACGGTTTGAGCGTGCGCGTGGCATAGGCCTCGGGCACCACCGCAATCATGTCGGTCGACTGCAGGATGTGCCCCAGCGCCACAAAGTGCGGCACACGCAGGCTCACCCGCCGCGACATCCCTGCCCGCAGGATGGTTGAATCGACCATGCCGTGGCCCGTTCCCTCCGCCACGATCGACACGTGCTCGGCTTCCAGGAAGCTCTTCATGGTCATGCCGTTCTTGGCGAGCGGATGGCCCTTGCGGAAGAGGCACACATAGCGCTGCTTGAACAGCCTGCGCTGGAAGAACCCCGCCTTCAGGTCCGGCAGAAAGCCAATGGCGAGATCCACACGGCCGGCTTCCATCTCATCGCGCAGCGTGTCGGCATGGTTGCGTACCGTACTGATGGTCACCCCGGGTGCGTCCTTCTCGAGGCGGCGCATCAGACTGGGCAGAAAGTAGATCTCGCCGATGTCCGTCATCGCAATGGTGAAGGCGCGTGTGCTCGTCTTGGGGTCGAACTTGGTCGTGGCGTTGAGCGAGTTGTAGATCGCCCCGAGCGCGTAGGCAATCGGCTCGGCAAGTGTCTCGGCAAAAGGCGTCGGCACCATGCCTTTCGATGTGCGGATGAACAGCTCATCTCCAAACAACTTGCGCATGCGGTTCAGCGCATTGCTGATGGCCGGTTGCGAGATGCCCAGTGTTTCCGCCACGGCAGAGACACGACGTTGCCGAAGCAATTCATTGAAGACGACCAACAGGTTGAGGTCGATGTCCTGCAGTTCCACCGCGTGTCTCCTCGTGTTCTCGCATTATCACTGCGAGTGATATGAGACATCAGGTTGCTTCTATTTATGTATGTCGTCAAGCGAGCCATGATGCTTCCACACAGAAAAACGACTAGCCCGGAGACACGGCATGGACGTCACCGTCACCCCACTGCAGCGCATCGTCAGCGCGCGCTCGGGCGATAACCTGCTCGAAGTCCTTCGCACCAACGAAGTCCCCATCTCGTATAGCTGCATGGCCGGCCGCTGCGGCACGTGCCGCTGCCGGGTCGTATCCGGCAATGTGGCCGTCACGGGTGGTGCCGACATGAACAGCCCCTCGGCCTCGGGCCAGATCGTGCTGGCCTGCCAGACCACGCTGGTGGAAGACTGCGCCATCGAATTGCCGGAAGTGGACGAAGTGGTCGTGCACCCCGCCAGGATCGTCAAGTCGAAGGTCGCGTCCATCGAAGACATGACCCATGACATCAAGCGCATCCGGCTGGACCTCGCCAAGCCGCTCGATTACTCGCCCGGCCAGTACGCCACGCTGCAGTTCACGCCCAAGCACGTGCGGCCGTATTCGATGGCCGTCGCCAACGAAGAGAACACGCTTGAGTTCCACGTGCGCGTGGTGCCGGATGGCCGTGTTACCTCGTACATCGCCCGCGAACTCAAGGTGGGCGATGACGTGCGCGTGAGCGGGCCGCTGGGCACGGCGTATCTGCGCCGCCGCAATGCAGACCCGATTCTTTGCGTCGCGGGCGGCACCGGCCTCGCGCCCATCCTCTCCATCCTGCGCGGCATGGCCGATGCGCGCATGACCAACCCGGTACACGTGTACTTCGGCGTGCGCTCGCCCATCGACGTGTACGGCACGCGTTGGCTGGATGCGCTGCGCGAACGCCTGCCGAACCTGCACACGCACGTCGTCGTCACGACATCCAATACAGACCGCCGCTACCGCTCGGGGGTGGTGACCGACGCCGTGGCGAGCGACTGGTCGAGCCTTGCGGGCTGGCGCGCCTATCTGGCCGGCGCGCCCGTCATGGTGGACGCCGCGAGCCTGCTGCTGCGCCAGCGCGGCGTGCTGCCCGAACACATCTACGCGGATGCCTTCTACGCCGTTGGCGTCTGAAGCAGCACGCCCATTACAAGCCTCGGAGACACCCATGAAAGAGTCGACCCTCACGTTTTCCAGACCCGTCTGGAAAGACGATGGCTCCAGCCGGATTCCATTCCGCGCCTACACCGACGATGAGATCCACCAGCGCGAGCTGGAACGCCTGTTCTACAACGGGCACTGGTGCTACGTCGGCCTGGAAGCGGAGATACCCAACGCGGGCGATTTCAAGCGCACGGTGGTGGGCGAACGTTCGGTGATCGTCACCCGCACGCCGGACGGCGCGATAGCCGTGGTGGAGAACGTCTGCGCGCACCGCGGTGTGCGCTTCTGCCGCGAGAAATCCGGCAACCGCAAGGATTTCACCTGCCCCTATCACCAGTGGAACTATGACCTCAAAGGCAACCTGATCGGCGTGCCGTTCCGGCGGGGCGTGAAGTCCGAAGGCAAGGTGCAGGGCGGCATGCCTGCCGATTTCGATCCGAAGGAACACGGCCTCACGCAGCTCAACGTGGCCGTGCGCAACGGGGTCATCTTTGCCTCGTTCGACCATGACCTGCCGTCTTTGGAGGACTTTCTTGGGCCCACCATCCTTGGCTATTTCGACCGCGTATTCGACGGTCGCAAGCTGAAGATCCTTGGCTACAACAAGCAGCGCATTCCGGGCAACTGGAAGCTGATGCAGGAGAACATCAAAGACCCGTATCACCCGGGGCTTCTGCACACATGGTTCGTTACGTTCGGGCTCTGGCGGGCGGACAACAAATCAGAGCTGAAGATGGATGCGCAGCATCGCCACGCCGCGATGATCTCCACACGCGGCACCGGAGGAAAAAGCGCCGTCACCAGCGGCGTCACCAGTTTCAAAGAGAAGATGACGCTGCACGACGACCGCTTTCTCGATGTCGTGCAGGAACCCTGGTGGGGCGGCCCGACCGCCGTGATGATGACCGTCTTCCCGAGCGTGATCATCCAGCAGCAGGTCAATTCCGTGTCGACGCGACACATCCAGCCCAACGGCCACGGTTCGTTCGATTTCGTCTGGACCCACTTCGGCTTTGAAGACGACACCGAAGAGATGACGCAGCGCCGCCTGCGCCAGGCCAACCTGTTCGGGCCCGCCGGCTTTGTCTCGGCAGACGACGGCGAGGTCATCGAATTCTCACAGGAAGGCTTCGAGCAGAAGCCTGGCCACCGCACCGTGACCGAACTCGGCGGCCGCGAAGTGGGCGACACCGACCACATGGTCACGGAAACGCTCATCCGCGGCATGTACGAATACTGGCGCAAGGTAATGGAGATCTGACATGGCTGACGCGACTGACACGCTCGATTTCTCGATCTACCAGCAACTGCTGGCCCTCTACACCCGTTACGCCAGCGCCGTGGACAACGCAGCGTGGGACCAATGGACCGACCTCTTCGTCGACGACTGCACCTACAAGGTCCAGCCGCGCGAAAACTACGAGCGCGGCTTTCCGCTCGCCACGCTGTCGTTCGAAAGCAAGGGCATGTTGAAGGACCGCATCTACGGCATCACCGAGACGATCTTCCACGACCCGTATTACCAGCGCCATGTGGTGGGCCTGCCCGAGGTCACGCACGTGGAAGGCGACCGCATTGAAGCGCAGGCCAACTACGCCGTGTTCCGCACCAAGCCCGATGAGCTGTCGACGGTGTTCAACGTCGGCCGCTACATCGACACCATCGTCCGCACCGGAACGGGATTGAAGCTGAAGTCGCGCACCTGCGTGTTCGACAGCGAAATGATCCCGAACTCGATCATCTATCCGATCTGAGGTCTGCCCATGAGCAATACATCAACCACCACCTGGCTCAAGCTCATCAGCGTTGACGACCTGCCGGACGACGACGTGACTGCCGTCAGCGCGGGCGATGCAGAGATCGCGGTGTACCGCGTTGCCGGTGAAGTCTTTGCCACCGACAACGTCTGCACGCACGGCCACGCGCGCCTGTGCGACGGTTTTCTCGACGGCTACGAGATCGAATGCCCGCTGCACCAGGGCAAGTTCGACGTGCGCTCGGGCAAGGCGATGTGCGAGCCGCTCACGACCGACGTGCGCACGTTCCCGATCAAGATCGAAGACGGCCACGTCTTTGTCGAGCTGTAAAGGAGTGGCCATGACATCAACCACGCTGCAGACCGAGCGCGGCGCGTACTACTCGCAACTCAATGGCAAGCAACTGGCGCCGCTGTGGGAGTCACTGCATTCGCTGGTGCCGCGCGAGCCCAAACCGCGCATCGTGCCCGCCATCTGGAAGTACAACGAGGTGCGCCCGCTCGTGATGCAGGCCGGCGCCGTCATCAGCGCAGAAGAGGCCGTACGCCGCGTTCTGATCCTGGAGAACCCTGGGCTGCCGGGCAAGGCCAGCATTACGTCCACGCTGTACGCAGGGCTGCAGTTGATCCTGCCGGGTGAGATCGCGCCGAGCCACCGGCATACGCAATCGGCGCTGCGTTTCATTGTCGAAGGCCGTGGCGCGTGGACGGCCGTCAATGGCGAACGCACCACGATGCACCCCGGCGATTTCATCATCACGCCTTCATGGACGTGGCACGACCACGGCTGCCCGACGCTTGAGGATGGTGGCGAACCCGTCGTCTGGCTGGACGGCCTCGACATTCCGCTGGTGCAACAGTTCGACTGCGGCTTTGCCGAGAACTACCCCGAAGCCCAGCAACCCGTGATGCGCCCGGAAGGTGACAGCTACGCGCGCTTCGGCCACAACATGGTGCCGGTGCGCCATCGCGTGACCGATCCCACGTCACCGATCTTCAGCTACCCGTATGCGCGCACGCTCGAAGCGCTCGACAAACTCTACCGCCACGGCGAACTGGACCCGTGGGACGGCGCGAAGCTGCGTTACGTGAATCCCGCCACCGGCGGCTGGCCGATGCCAACCATCGCCACCTTCATGCAGTTCCTGCCCAAGGGCTTCGCGGGCAAGACCTACCGCAGCACTGACGCCACTGTCTACAGCGTGGTGGAAGGCCGCGGCACAGCACGCATTGGCGACGCGCAATTCGAATTCGAGCCGCGTGATGTGTTTGTCGCGCCGTCGTGGGCGCCGGTGCAGCTCAACGCATCGGAGGATGCGGTGCTGTTCAGCTATTCCGACCGGCCCGTGTTGTCTGCACTGAATCTGCTGCGCGAAGCGCGCACCTGAAGAAAACCCATTCCATTGCTCTTGCGGCGTGCCGGAGGCACCGCCGCTGGCCTTGCACACCCGAACGATTTAGCCACCCGACAGAACCCACCATGACCTACGTCTTCACGCCCCCAGCCCTCACCACCGTGCCCGTTGCAGGCAGCAGCGACCAATTTGCCGTGCGCCGCGTCTATTGCGTGGGCCGCAACTACGCCGCCCACGCCCGCGAGATGGGCTACGACCCCGACCGCGAACCGCCGTTCTTTTTCTGCAAGCCCACCGACGCCATCGTGCCGGTGGCGGATGGTCAGACACTTGAACTGCCGTATCCCTCGCAAACGCAGAACTACCACTACGAAGCCGAGCTGGTGGCCGTGATCGGCAAATCCGGCGCCGACATCTCCGTGGGCACCGCGCTGGACCATGTATGGGGCTACGCCGTCGGGCTGGACATGACCCGCCGCGACCTGCAGATGAAGATGCGCGAGATGGGCCGCCCATGGGAAATCGGCAAGGCGTTCGATGTGTCCGCCCCGATGGGGCCCATCCACCCGGCCAGCAAGATCGGCCACCCGCAACAAGCCGGCATCTGGCTGACCGTGAACGGCGAGACCAAACAGCGCAGCGATGTATCGCACCTGATCTGGTCAGTGGCGGAAACGGTGGCGTACCTCTCACAGTTCTTCCGTCTGGAGCCGGGCGACGTGATCTTTACCGGCACGCCGGAGGGCGTGGGGGCCGTGAAGGGCGGCGACAGCATCGTCATGGGCATCGATGGCCTGGGCGAGCTGAAGGCCTGCATCGTCTGAGCGGGCGCGCCATGCAGCTCTACAGCTTCTTCAACAGCTCGACGTCGTATCGGGTGCGCATTGCGCTGGCGCTCAAGGGGCTGCCGTACGAGACGCTGCCGGTGAACATCCGCACCGGCGAGCATCACGCGGTGGGTTATGTGGAGCACATCAACCCGTCGGCGGGCGTACCAGCGCTCATCGACGGCGAGATGCAATTGAGCCAGTCGCTCGCGATCATCGATTACCTCGATGTGCGCTACCCCGAGCCACGGCTCATTCCGCTCGAACCATTGCAGCGCGCGCGTGTGCTGGAACTGGCCAACGCCATCGCGTGCGACATCCACCCCGTCAACAACCTGCGCGTGCTGCGCTATCTGCAAGACGTGCTGAAGGTCACGCCCGAGCAGAAAGACGCGTGGTATCGCCATTGGATCGACGAAGGCATGGCGACCGTCGAGCGCTTGCTTGCGCGCTACGGCACCGGCCCATGGTGCTGTGGGGATGCGCCGACGCTGGCCGATGTGGCGCTGGTGCCGCAGGTTGCCAACGCGCTGCGCATGGGGTGTTCGCTGGGACAGTACGAGCGCGCGATGGCGATCTACCAACACGCCAGTGCGCATCCGGCCTTCAAGGCTGCCGCGCCGGCACAACAACCAGATTTCGCCGCCTGATGCACGTCACGCATCGCTGAAAAACAATCACAACGGAGGAGACCTCATGAACCTGCGCCACCTGGCGTTTCCCTTGCTGCTGGCAGCGCCCGCGCTTGCCGCCGCACAATCAGCAGCCCAGTCCGTGACGCTGTACGGCGTGATCGATACGGGCGTCGAATACGTCAACCGCATCGGCTCGGCCGGCAATAGCGTCGTGCGCATGCCCAACCTGAGCGGCACGGTGCCCTCGCGCTGGGGCCTGCGCGGCACCGAAGACCTGGGCGGCGGCGCCAAGGCGCTGTTCACGCTGGAATCGGGCTTCGCGCCCGACAGCGGCACGAGCAACCAGGGCGGCCGCCTGTTTGGTCGGCAGGCGTGGGTGGGCCTGTCCAACAACTGGGGGCAGATCAGCCTCGGCCGTCAGTACACGATGCTGTTCTGGGCTTCGCTCGATACCGACCTGCTCGGCCCCAACGCGTACGGTTCCAGCTCGCTCGACACCTACCTGCCCAACGCCCGCGCCGACAACGCCATTGCCTACAAGGGCAAGTTCGGTGGGTTCACGGTCGGTGCCACCTACAGTTTTGGCCGCGATGCCGTCAACGCCGGGCCCAGCCCAACCGGCACCAATTGCGGTGGAGAGAACCCGGCTGACACCCTAGCCTGCCGCGAGTGGTCGGCCATGCTGATGTACGAGACCGGCAAGTGGGGCGTGTCCGCCGCGTATGACTCACAGCGCGGCGGGCCCGGCGCGTTTGCCGGGTTGACGTCAAGCGCGCTCAAGGATGACCGCATGGCGTTGGGCGGCTATGCGCTGTTCGACCGCGCGAAGGTTGGTCTGGGCTGGATAGGCCGCCGCAATGGCGCATCGGCCACACCGCGTAGCGACCTCTTCTACGCCGGCGCCGCATACGACCTGACACCGGCGCTCACGCTCTCTGGCGAGGTGTTCCACCTGCGGTTCCACAACAGCGCCAACAAGGCATGGCTGGGGGCGGTGCGCGCCAGCTACGCGTTCAGCAAGCGCTCGTCGGTGTATGCCACGGTGGGCTATATCGACAACCGCGGCGGCCTGGCGCTGTCTGTAGATAGTGCCGCCACGGGCGCGGCACCCGCAGCAGGCGGAAACCAGCTCGGCACGATGGTCGGCATCCGGCACGTGTTCTGACCTGCCATGAAAAAGGCCCGCCACTCTGTACGAGCGGCGGGCCTTCAAACTGCAAAACCAGAACGGTGCCAGCTCAGCCGATGGCCGTGGCGTCCAGCGCCTGCGTGAAATCCGCCAGCAGATCGGCCTCATCCTCAATGCCGACCGACACGCGCACGAGCGAATCGGCAATACCCATCGACGCGCGGCGCTCGGCACCCATTTCCCAGTAGATGGTCGGCGCCACCGGAATCACCAGCGTACGCGTGTCACCCAGGTGCGTGGCGCGCACGGCGTAGCGCAGGTGGTCGAGCATGTCGACGTAATCCGCGCCGTCCACCAGTTCGAAGCTCAGCAGGCCGCCGTAGTGGCGGAAGAGCTCGGTGGCGCGGGCGTGCTCGGGGTGCTCGGGCAGGCCGGGGTAGTAGACGCGTGCCACCTTCGGGTGCGCGGCCAGCGTGCGGGCCAGCGCCAGCGCGTTGCTGCAGGTGCGGTCAATGCGCAGCGCCATTGTTTCAGCGCCCACGGCAATGCGGTGCGCGGCATCGGCAATCAACGTCGCGCCTTGGTCGCGCAGGCCCTTCTTGCGAATCTGCTGGATGCCCTGCATTTCCGGCTTGGCTTTGCGGTATGCCGGGTAGATGTTCGGATACGCCGTCCAGTCGAACAGACCGGTATCCACCACCGCACCGCCCAGCGCGTTGCCGTGCCCGCCGATGTACTTGGACAGCGAATGCACCACCAGGCTCGCCTGCGCATCACGCGCGCGGAACAGCCACGGCGAGGTCATCGTGCCGTCGACCACGTAGATCAGCCCGCGTGCCTTGCAGACATCGCCAATGCCCTTCAGATCCGCCACCTGGGTGCGCGGGTTGGCAATGGTTTCCACGAAGACGAGGCGTGTATTTGGCTGCACAGCGTCGGCCACGGCCTGGGCAGACGTGGCATCGACGAACGTCACTTCCACGCCGAGGTTGCGCAGCGTTTCGAACACGCTGTTGGTGTTGCCGAACAGGAAGGCGCTGGAGACCACGTGGTCGCCCGCGCGCAGCAGGGTCGAGAACACCGCCATGATGGCCGCCATGCCGGTGGCGAAGCACGCAGTGGCCACGCCCGCTTCCATCATCGTGATCTTGGCTTCGAGTGCGGCCGTGGTCGGGTTGCCCTGGCGCGCGTAGGTGTAGCCGGGCTTGCCCTGGAACACGTCGATCAACTCTTGCGTATCGGTATAACCGTACGTGGTGGACGTGTGCAGCGGCTTGTGGATGGCGTAGTGCTCGACGCCGGCTTCGCGGTCGGCGTGCAGGAGGGCGGTGGTCAGTCCGGTCATGGCGGGGGCAGCAGAAAGGCAGGAAACAGCAGGAAAGTCACGCATTATCGCGCGATTCCGGGGCCACCTGGGCGCCAGAGCCCGAGCGGGCGTGGAACGTGGCTTGCGTCGCCACCTCGCGTTGCAAGACCGACCGGATTCCAAGCCTGGTGACGAGCCCATCTCCTGCGTCCTCCCCTCCTCCCCATCCTGCTGAGGCATCGAGCCTGCAGCAGCGGATCGTGGGCGCGTTGTGGCGCGCCATCTGGCGCTACCGCAAGCGCGTGCTGGTGGCCGTGGGGCTGCTGGTGCTCGCCAAGCTGTGTGCGGTGGGCGTGCCGATCGTGCTCAAGTGGATCGTCGACGGCTTTAGCGATGCCACCCGGGCGCGCGTGTTTCCGGCCTTCCTGCTGCTGTCCTATGCTGTCCTCCGCTTTGGCGGCACGCTGTTCGGCGAGCTGCGCGACATGGTGTTCTCGCGCGTGTCACAGCCCACGGTGGCAGGCTTCATGGCGCAGGCCTTCGAGCACCTGCACCAGCTCGGCCCGCGCTTTCATGCGAGCCGGCAGACGGGCGGCCTGATCCGCGATGTGGAGCGCGGCACCACCGGCATCGAATTCCTGCTGGGTGTCGCGCTGTTCACGATCCTGCCGACCATGGTGGAGATCGGCTCCGTGCTGATCATCATGATGAGCCGCTACAGCGGGTGGTATCTCGTCACCATCCTGGCCACGTTTGCCGCCTACTGCACCGCCACCGTGCTGCTCACGCGCCGCCGCGTGCGCCTGCAGCGGCAGATGAACGAGTTCGACTCGATGGCCGGCAGCCGCCTGCTCGACAGCATGCTCAACCACGAAGCCGTGAAGGTCTACACCAGCGAGCGCTTCGAGGCCCACCGCTACCGCGACATCCTGCGCCAGCGCATCGAGACGGCGGTGGCCAACCAGCGTGCGCTGTCATTGCTGCACGTGTCGCAAAGCGGCGTGATTGCTGGGGGTGTAGCCACCGTCATGCTGCTGGCCGGGCAGGACGTAACGCGTGGTGTGCTGTCGGTGGGCGATCTCGTACTGATCAACGCGTACATCATCCAGGTGTGCCTGCCGCTCAACGCGCTGGGCTTCATGTTCCGCGAGGCGAAAGACGCCGCCATCAATGCCGAGCGCCTGTTCCACTTGCTCGAACAGCGGGCCGACGTGGTGGACTTGCCCAACGGCGCACCGTTGCGCGTGACGCAGGGCGAGGTGCAGTTCGATCACGTGGATTTCGGCTACGAGCACACGCGGCCCATCCTGCACGACCTGTCGCTGCACATTCCGGCGGGCCACACGGTGGCGGTGGTGGGCGGCAGCGGCTCGGGCAAGTCGACGCTGGCGCGGCTGCTGCTGCGCTTCTACGACCCCTGGGCGGGGCGCGTGTCCATCGACGGGCAAGACCTGCGCGTGGTCACGCAAGACAGCGTGCGCCGCGCCATCGGCATCGTCCCGCAAGACACCATCCTGTTCAACGACACCATTGCCTACAACATCGCCTACGGGCGCGAAGGCGCGACGATGGCCGAGGTGATCGACGCCGCGCGCGCGGCCTATGTGCACGACTTCATCGCTGCGCTGCCCGAGGGCTATCAGACCATGGTGGGCGAGCGCGGGCTCAAGCTCTCGGGCGGTGAAAAGCAGCGCATTGCCATTGCGCGGGCGCTGCTGAAGAACCCGTCGATCCTGATCTTTGACGAGGCGACCTCCGCGCTGGATACGCGCTCCGAACGCGCCATTCAGCGCGAGCTGGATCGGCTCTCCGCACACCGCACGACGCTGGTGATTGCGCACCGGCTCTCTACGGTGGTGGACGCGCATGAGATTGTCGTGCTGGAAAAAGGCCGCATTGTCGAGCGCGGCCGCCATGTCGACCTGCTGGCCGCCAACGGCGTCTACGCCCAGCTCTGGACGCTGCAGCGTCAACAGTCCGACCTGGAGCAGGCCCAGCACCGGCTTGCACAGCAGCCAATCAATCTCGTGGCGCTGGTGGTGAGCGTGCTCGACGGCCTGCGCGAGGCCATCGAGGCGCGCCGCATCACCGTGTATTCCGTCATCCGCTCGGAAACGCCGAGCATCACGGGCGACCCGAGCCGCCTGCAAGGCATCGTGGGCGATGTGCTGAGCCACGCCGTGCTGGCCAGCCACCCGGGCAGCCGCATCGAGATCGTGCTGGAGCGCGTGGAAGGCATGGCGCAGTTGCGTGTGACTGACACGATTGCCATACCGGCTTCGGCGGCTGCCGCCATTCCTACCGCCTCGCACACGCCTGCCGAGATGGAGCCCGACGCCGCATTGTCGGCCTTTGGGCCGACGGCAGCCCCGCCGGCGCCCGCGCCGTTCGACGTGCTGGACCCGGTGGAACCGCTAGCGCCGCTGCGGCAAGAGCCGCGCGCGTTCGACACCGCACTCGTGGCCACCGCGCAAGACGCAGCCCCAACACCCGCAGCCACGCTTGACCCGTTGTGGATTCGCTCTGTCGTCGAGCAGCACGGCGGGCGCTTTGCCGTCGTGCCGCTGCCCCATGGTGAGGGCACAACGTACGTGATGGACTTCCCGATCCGCGCCGTGGCGCCGCTTGCGACCGCGCCCGGCGAGCCCGTGCCCGCCACCGCGCAGCAGGCGCCACGGGGCGAACGCACCACGCTTGCGCCGCCGGATGCGCTATCCGGTGTGCACGTGCTCATCGTCGATGACCAGGAAGACGCCCGCGAGATACTCCAACTGCTGCTCGAAGACTACGGCGCCACCGTCACCGCATATGGCGCAGCCAAGCCCGCGCTGGCAGCGTTGCGCGCGGCGCCGGGCAATCCCTGGCCCGATGTGCTGGTCTCCGACATTGCCCTGGGTGACGACGAAGACGGCTACGCGCTGCTGCGCAATGTGCGCTTGCTGGAGTCCGAACGCGACATGCCGCTCGATGCCCGCCTGCCCGCCGTCGCACTGTCCGGTTATGACAGACCGGAAGACCGTACGCGCGCGCTGCTGGCCGGTTTCCAGTTGCACCTGGCCAAGCCCACGGAGCGCGGCGAGCTGGTCACCGCCATCCTGAGCGTCATCCGCGCGCGGCGTGCGCCCGCGCATGAATCGCACGCCTCCCTTTCCTTCCAATCAGCCCAGGAGTCTCCATAAGCATGCTGGCCGATTTCGATCCTTCCGCCCAACGTGAGGCGCCGCAGAAACAACCGCACCAGACCACATCGCACTTTGCTGGCGCCGACGCCGCGCGCCGTGCGGTGGAGATGGCGTTGCCGCTCATCACGCAAGCGATGAAGCGTCCGCAGGAGGTGGGCGACAGCGGCTTTCTGCACATCGTTGTGATAGACCCCGCACGCTCGCCTGCGGAATGCGCCTTTGATGACGCCGTGCTCTACGAATATTCGGTAGGCGATCGCACGCAATGGGATGCGGACTACGCCGCCTATGCGCGCGCCAAGGCGCGGCTGGCGTGGCAGCACGGCATGAGCACACATGCACTGCAGGCACTGCGCCCGCACGTGCTGCGCGCGGGCGACACCAACCTATGGGGCAGCGCCGTGCTCGACGGCATCGTGGTTGGCGTGAGCGGCGCGCTGCCGTTCTATGACGAAGCCTTCGCGCATGTGGTGGCTGCGTGCCTGCGCGCCATCGCCAAACAAGCCGCTGCCGCCACGAGCGGTACGCTGCGGCTCGCCTGACACTCCTCCCTCCACGCGCGGCACAACGGGCGTGATGCCGTCGCCGCGCCGTTTCTCCTTGCGCTCCACGTAAGAATTGCGCGGTCACTTCGGCGGCGGGCTGGCCCGAACGCGTGACGCCACGACGGCCCACCGCGCGTACGTGCCACACGCCATGTCCGCATCAACCTGCCGCAAACGCTTGTCCGGACAAGCGAGAGACGCTTCCCCACATTCGCTCCGCGCGTAGCGCCGGAATACCCCGCAGCACAAGGTTGCGCGCCGTGGCACGCCGGCTGCTGAGGGACTTCGCACGTGGCTTCCAACGCTTCATCACCACAGGCCGCGACGATAAGAGGAGAAACGACATGCGCATCGCCATGGTCAGTGAACACGCATCGCCACTCGCCGACTTGGGCGGTGTCGATTGCGGCGGACAAAACGTCTACGTGCGCCATGTCGCGCGCCAGCTCGCACGGCTGGGCCATCGTGTCGATGTCTTCACGCGCCGCGAGCGCCCGTGGGATCCAGAGGTGGTGCCCTTCGATAGCGGATGCCGTGTCATCCACGTACCAGCCGGGCCGGCCGCTGTGCTGCCCAAGGAGGCGCTGCTGCCGCACATGCACGCCTTTGGCCGGCACCTGCTGAACCACTGCGCCCGCGCGCAGGCCAGCGGCGACGCCTACGACGTCATCCACGCCAACTTTTTCATGTCGGGCCTGGCATCGCTGGCGGCGTCCACACGGTTGCACCTGCCGCTGGTGATGACGTTCCACGCGCTGGGCCGCGTGCGCCGGTTGCACCAGGGCAGCGCCGATGGCTTTCCGGATGCGCGCTTCGCGATCGAAGAGACGCTGGTGCAACGCGCCGATCGCGTCATTGCCGAATGCCCGCAGGATCAGGCCGATCTGGAAACGCTCTACCGCGCGCGGCCCGAGCAGATCGATGTCGTGCCGTGCGGTTTTGACGCCGCGGAATTTGCGCCCATCGACCGCGCCGAAGCGCGACGCCGCCTGGGCGTGCCGGCCGATGCGTTCGTCGTGCTGCAACTGGGCCGCATGGTGGCGCGCAAGGGCGTGGACAACGTCATCGCGGCCATCGGCAAGCTGCCGCCCGATGCCCGCAAGCGTGTGCGCCTGTACGTGGTGGGAGGCAACACCGTTGCGCCGGACGTGGCCGCCACGCCTGAACTCGGCCGCCTGCAAGCCATTGCCGAGAGCGCTGGCGTGAGCGCGCAGACCACCTTTGTCGGCAAACGCGGCCGTGCCGATCTGCGCGCGTGGTACAGCGCCTGCGATGTGTTTGTGAGCACACCGTGGTACGAGCCATTCGGCATCACGCCGGTGGAGGCCATGGCGTGCGGGCGCGCGGTCATTGGTGCAAACGTCGGCGGCATCCGCTCGACCGTGCGGCACGAGCGCACCGGTTTTCTCGTTCCGCCCAAGGACCCGCAGGCACTGGCCGCACGCCTGCTGCAATTGATGCAGCAACCGGAGCTGTGCCGCGAGCTGGGGCAGGCCGGGCTGGTGCGCGCCCGCATGCTCTACACGTGGCTGGGCGTGGCCGGGCAGCTTGAGCGCGCCTACCTCAAGGCCATCGACTACCACGCACGCGCCATGGGTCGCATGACCGACGCCGTGCCCAGCGCCAACGCCGCGACGCTGGCGGGGCTCGCAGCCTGACCTGATTTTCTTTCCCACCCATCCATCTTCACGCCGCCATGACCCAGACTGATTTGAACTCGAACCCCAACCCCACACCCACGCTACGCGACAAGGTCATCATCGTGACCGGCGCGGGGCGCGGGCTGGGCGCCGCCATCAGCCGCGTGCTCTCTGCCGAAGGTGCCACGGTGGTCGCCGCCGACCACGATGCCGGCACCGCCGACCGCACCGCCGCTGAACTGATCGCCGAGGGCAGTCAGTCGCATGCCATTGCGCTGGACGTGGGCGACGAAGCCGCCGTGCGCGGCGCACTCGATGAAGTGGTCGACCGCTTTGGCCGTGTGGATGCCGTGATCAACAACGCGGCCATCGACATCACGCTGCCCATTGATGAACTGAACGTGGAAGACTGGGACCGCGTGGTGCGCACCAACCTGCGCGGCCCGTTCCTGCTGGCCAAGCACGCCAGCGTGCTGATGCGCAAACGCGCGAGCGGTGCCATCGTCAACATCGCGTCAACCGCTTCGCGCCGTGCGTGGCCGAATGCGTCGGTCTACCACGCCACCAAATGGGGGCTGCTGGGGCTGTCGCACGCGCTGCATGCCGAGCTGCGCCCGCACGGCATCAAGGTCTCTGCCGTGATTGCCGGCGGCATGCGTACGCCGTTCCTGCTCGACCGCTTTCCCGATATCGATGTGAGCAATCTGCAGGACCCGGCCAACGTGGCCGCCGCCGTGCGCTTCGTGCTGCTGCAGCCGCCCGAGACGGTGATCCCGGAAGTGATGGTGCTGCCGATGCGGGAGACGTCATGGCCCTGATGCGTGCGCCGTTGCAGCTGCGATCGCGCCCCGCCATCTTTCTCGACAAGGACGGCACACTGCTGGAAGACGTGCCCTACAACGTCGATCCGGCACGCATTGCGTTGGCACCCGGCGCGGGCGAAGGCCTGCGGATGCTGGGCGCCACCGGCTTGCCGCTGATCGTGGTGAGCAACCAGCCCGGTGTGGCGCTGGGACTCTTTCCCGAGGCTGCGCTGGAAGGGGTGGCAAAGCGGCTGGGCGAATTGTTTGCGTTGCACGGCGCCACGCTGGGCGGCTTCTATTTCTGCCCGCACGCGCCGGCCGCCGAGGGCAGCATCCATTGCGCCTGCCGCAAGCCGGGCGACGGGTTGTTGCGCCAGGCCGCTGAGGCACACGGCCTTGCGCTGGAAGGCTCCTGGATGATCGGCGACATCCTCAACGATGTGGAAGCCGGCCGGCGCGCGGGATGCCAGACCATCCTGATCGCGAACGGCAACGAAACGCTGTGGCAGCCGGGGCGGCTGCGCGTGCCGGATTACATCGTCGGGCGCTTTGACGAGGCGGCTGCCATCGTCATTGCCCAGCAGGCGCGGCATGCGCCACGCGCACAACACCTGAGGGCGGTTGCATGATCGCAGCGGGCATTCCCGAGCGCCGTGCCGTGTGGGCCAACGCGAGCCGCATCCTGTGCGTACGGCCTGACAACCTGGGCGACGTGGTCATGACCACGCCGGCCTTTCACGCGCTCAAGGCTGACAAGCAGACACGCCGCGCCAGCCGCCATCTCACGTTGCTGACATCGCGCTCGGGCGCCACGGCGGCGCCGCACCTGTCCGACATCGACGACGTGATCGTCTGTGATGTGCCGTGGGCCAAGCACGCCAGCGCGGCCGATGCCGAGCAGACACGCGCGCTTGTCGACACCCTGCGCGAGGGCGCATTCGACGCGGCGGTCATCTTTACCGTGCACACGCAGAATCCGTTGCCGGCCGCCATGCTGTGCTTTCTGGCCGGCATTCCGCTGCGCCTGGCGCATTGCCGCGAGAACCCGTACGCGCTGCTGACCGACTGGATTGCCGACCCCGATGCGCGCATTGCCGCCACCGCGCCCGGTGACGTGCGCCACGAGGTGCGCCGCCAGCTGGACCTCGTGCAGCACGTGACCGATGTGGCCGCGCATCTGCCGCATCGGCTGCGCTTCAACGTACGCCCAGCGGATCGCGATGCCGTGCGCGCCAAGCTGGGCGAGCGCGGCGTTACTACGGACGCACCGTGGATCGTCCTGCATCCGGGTGCGACCGCAGCGTCGCGGCGCTATCCGCCCGATCGCTTTGCGCATATCGCCTGCACGCTGGCGAACCGGTATGGCTGCCCGGTGCTGGTGACCGGTGCACCCGCCGAAGCGGAGTTGGTGCAGCAGGTGTGCCTTCCGGGGCTGATCGCCGGGCAGCGCGTGCTGAACATGGCCGGGGCGCTCACGCTGGGCGAGCTGGCGGCGCTCATCGAAGGTGCGGCGCTGCTGGTGTCCAACAACAGCGGCCCCGTGCATCTGGCGGCAGCCACGCAAACGCCGGTGGTCGATCTCTACGCGCTGACCAATCCGCAGCACACGCCGTGGGCCGTGCCGCACGCGGTGCTCTCGCATCAGGTGCCGTGCCGCTATTGCTATCGCAGCGTGTGTCCGCTCGGCCATCAGGCGTGCCTGACCGGCGTGACGGAAGAGGAAGTGGTCGCCGCCGCGCACCCGCTATGGCAGTCGTCGCGCGTGGCGCAGGCGTTATGGCCTGTTTCCGCCGTGCCTGCGTTGCCTGTATCGAATGCGCCAACGCCGGTCGCCTGAGCGTTGCGCGTGACCTGTACTGACTGAATCGATTGACGGAGCCCCCGCATGGAAGCCAAACCGCTCTACACCCTCGGCATCAACGCGGCGTATCACGATTCTTCCGCCACGCTGGTGCGTGACGGTGTGGTGATTGCCGCCGCTGAAGACGAACGTTTCACGCACGTCAAGCACGCCAAGCGGCCGGTGCCGTTTTCCACCTGGCAGTTGCCGTATCACGCCATCGATTACTGCCTGGCCGAAGCCGGCATCGACCTCGCGCGTGTGGATCAGATCGCGTATTCGCTGGACCCTGCCCTGCTGACCGACCTGCAGGCGCAAACCCATATCGCCCTGCCGCTGCAGCCTTCTGCCCAGATGGATCTGCCCCCGGGCGCCGCACCGTGGGACCCGCTGTTTCTCTCCTACGTATTGAACGCCCCGCGCCAACTGGCCGACGGTGCACCGCATCACCTTCAGGCGCGCTTCGCGAACGTGAAGCACACGGGGCCGTTCCGCTGGTCGTTTGTCGAGCATCACCTCGCGCACGAGGCCAGTGCGTTCCTGGCGGCACCGTTCGAAGACTGCGCCGTACTCACCATGGACGGCCGCGGCGAACGTGCGACGACTTCCTACGGCCTCTTCCGCGACGGCGAATACACGCGCCTGCAACAAGTGGATCTGCCGCACTCGCTCGGCCTGCTCTATGAGGAGGTGACGGACTACCTCGGCTTTCTGCGCTCGTCCGACGAGTACAAGGTGATGGCGCTGGCCTCATACGGAGAGCCGCGCTATGTCGACGCATTCCACGAGATGGTGCGGGTCGAGGCCGACGGCCGCTATACCGTGGCACCGCTGCGCCTGGAAGAACGCTTCGGCCCGCCGCGCCAACGGGGCGGCCCAATGGAAGTGCGCCACTTTGACATTGCCCGTTCACTCCAGCAGGTGCTGGAAGAGACCGTGCTGACGATGAGCCAGTGGCTGCATCAGGCCACGGGCGCCCGCAATCTGGCCATGGCAGGCGGCGTGGCGCTGAACTGCGTGATGAACGCGCGCATACGCGACCGTGGTCCGTTTGAGAACGTCTGGGTGCAACCGGCCGCAGGCGATGCCGGCACGTCGCTTGGCGCAGCGCTGTGGACGGATTACCAGACGCGCGGCAACAAACAGCGCCTGTGGAAGATGGACCACGCCTATCTCGGCCCTTCATATGCCGATGAAGAGATCGAGCAATTCCTCACGTGGTCCAAGCTGCCGTTCGAACGCCTGGACAACATTGCCGAGCAGACCGCCGAACTGCTGGCGCAAGGGCAGGTGATCGGCTGGTTCCAGGGGCGCATGGAGTTCGGCCCGCGTGCGTTGGGTGCGCGGTCCATCCTGGCTTCGCCCATCCCGGCCGACATGCAGGCACGCCTGAACGAGATCAAGGATCGCGAAGACTTCCGCCCCGTCGCCCCCGTGGTCATGGAAGAGCGCGCCGCCGACTGGTTTGTCGGTGCGCAAGCCGCGCCGTTCATGCTGTTCATCTTCGACGTGCGGGAAGACCGCGCCGCGCAGATCCCGGCCGTGCGCCACGTCGATGGCACCGCGCGCGTGCAGACCGTCAACCGGCGTCAGCACCCGCTGTATTACGACCTGCTGGCGGCGTTCGAGCGTCGCACGGGCGTGCCGATCCTGGTCAACACGTCGTTCAACACGCGCGGCGAGCCCATGGTGTGCAGCCCGCGCGATGCGGTGGAATCGTTCTGGACGTCGCCGCTTGATGCGCTGGTGATCGGGCCATTCCTGCTGCGCAAGACGGCCACACGTCCGGACCAAACACAGACACAGGAAGACGCCGCCGTGCGCAATGTCCACGGGCTGCGGCGCGTTCCCGGCCTGGCGGGGGTTGCATGAACCAGCCGATGCCCTTTGACGTGTCGTCGCTGACCCCGGCGCAAGGGGCACCGGCCATGTCCGTCGTGATTGCGACGTGGCGACGGCCGCAGATGCTGCAACGCTGCCTGGACGGCCTGCTGGCGCAGACGTTCGACGCGCGCCGGCTGGAGCTGGTGGTGGCTGACGATGGCCCCGACGACGCCACCCGTGCGGTCGTGGACGGCTTTGCCGCTGCGGCCCCCGGCTGGCGCGTGCGTTACGTGCCGGTGCGTGAGACGCAAGGCCCGGCGGCCGCCCGCAACCGCGGCTGGCAGGCCGCCACGGGCGACATCATCGCCTTCACCGACGACGACACCATTCCCGCGCCCACGTGGCTGGCCGAAGGCTGGCGCATCATGACCACGCCCGAAGACGCTGCCGGTGCCGACGGCAGCGCGCCGCCCGACGCCGCGACCGGTGCTGTGCGCATGCCGTTGCCCACGCGCCCCACCGATTACGAACGCGACGCCAGCGGCCTGACCCGGGCGGAGTTCGTCACCGCCAACTGCTTCGTGAGGCGCGCGATGCTGGAGCGCATCGGCGGCTTTGACGAGCGCTTCCGGCTGGCGTGGCGTGAAGATTCCGATCTGCAGTTCCGCATCCTGGATGCAGGCGGGCGCATCGTGCAGGCACCGCGCGCATTGATGCACCACCCGGTGCGGCCAGCGCCGTGGGGCGTGAGCGTGTCGCAGCAGCGCAAAGTGTTTTACGACGCGCTGCTCTACAAGAAGCACCCGCAGCACTACCGCACACGCATCCGCCCGGTGCCGCCATGGCACTACTACGCCATGGGCACCGCGGTGGCGATTGCGCTCGCTGCGCTGGCGGCGCATCTGCCTTGGGTGGCCGGTGCAGCTGCCATGGTCTGGCTGGCGCTCACGGTGCGCTTTACCGCCATGCGGCTTCACGGCACCGCGCACACGGTGCGGCATGTGCTTGAAATGTTTTGGACATCCATCGCCATTCCGCCGCTCGCGCTGTACTGGCGCCTGCGCGGTGCGTGGCATTTCCGGGTCTGGTTCCTATGACGTCCGCTGCTGAACTCCTGCGCGGCGCACGCCGCATTGCCGTCTTTCGCGCCCTGCAACTGGGCGACATGCTGTGCGCCGTGCCTGCCTTGCACGCGTTGCGGGCCGCCGCGCCACAGGCACATATCACCCTCGTCGGGCTGCCATGGGCGCGTCAGTTCCAAGAGCGCTATGCCGATCTGCTAGACGACTTTGTCGCATTCCCCGGCGGCGACGGCTTTCCGGAAGCCGGGCCAGCCGATGCGGATGCCACGCATGGGTTCTATGCCGGGATGCGCTCCCGCTGCTTTGACGTCGCAATTCAACTGCACGGGAGCGGGCCGCAATCGACGGAGGTAGTCCGCCAGTTTGGCGCGCACCATGTATTCGGGTTTCAGCCTAATGGCGTGATTGCAAGGCAGACCAATGCAGCGCTGCTTCCATGGCCGACGCAGTTGCCCGAGGCGCAACGGCTGCTGGCCCTGCTCATCCACCTGGGCGCACCGACGGTGCCCGCCACGCCCGATTTTCCGCTCGGGCGCGACGACTATGCCGAAGCTCTCGCTCTACTGCGCCACCACGCGCTGGACCGCGACCGCCTTGTCTGCCTGCACGCCGGTGCCCGCATGCCCACACGGCGCTGGTGGCCCGAGCGCTTTGCCGCGGTGGCCGACACACTCACGGTCAGCGGTTTTCATGTGGTGATGACAGGCGCGCCATCGGAAGCGGCGCTCGTTGAAGAAGTCCGCAGCCACATGCGTCAGCGCGTGGCGTCGGTGGTGGGACAGACCTCGCTGGGCGGGCTGGCGGCGCTGCTGCGGCTGGCACGCCTGCTGATCTGTAACGACACCGGCGTCTCGCACGTAGCGGCGGCGGTGCGCGCGCCCAGCCTTGTCATCGCCTGCGGCAGCGACGTGGACCGCTGGGCGCCGGCAGACCGCACGCTGCACCGCGTGCTGGCGGCGCTCCCGCCCTGCCGGCCTTGCATGCACTGGACATGCCCCACGGGCCATGAATGCGCACGCGATGTGACCGTGCACCAGGTGCTGGACGCCGCGTATGCCACGCTGTTCGACCCCGATGTGCACCTGCGCGCGTCGCACGCACCGCAGCCAGCCGACACCCAGAGTGCATCGCACACGATCGAGAACTCGACCTCATGAACCACTCGACGCGACAACGCCTGCGCATCCTGACGTGGCACGTGCACGGCAACTACCTGTATTACCTGTCGCAGGTGCCGCACGACTTCTATCTTGTTACGCGGCCGCCCGATGCCTCTGGGCGGGTGCCGCCCGGTTATGCGGGCAAGGTGGGCGCCCTGCCCTGGGGTGACAATGTGCACGAGGTGCCGTTCGACGCCGTTGCCGGGCAACACTTCGATGCGGTGCTGTATCAATCGCGCGCCCAATGGGAAGACGATCGCCTGTCTGTGCTCAGCGCCGCCCAGCGCGCACTGCCGACGATCTACCTTGAGCACGATCCCCCGCAGGAACACCCGACCAACACGCGGCACTGGGTGCAAGACCCCAATGTGCTGCTGGTGCACGTGACGCCGTTCAACGCGCTGATGTGGGACAGCGGCATTACGCCCACGCGCGTGATCGAACATGGTGTGCACCTGCCCGTGCCGGCGCGCTACAGCGGCGAACTGGAGCGCGGCATTGTTGTCGTCAACCATCTGCACAAGCGCGGGCGGCGGCTCGGCGCAGACGTGTTCCAGTCGCTGCGTCAGCGTGTGCCGCTCGACTTGGTCGGCATGGGCGCGGATGCGGCAGGCGGCATCGGCGAGGTGGGCAATCTCGCTCTGCCCGCCTTCTGCGCGCGCTACCGCTTCTTCTTCAACCCGATCCGCTATACCAGCCTGGGCTTGGCCGTGGTGGAAGCCATGACCATCGGTATGCCGATCATTGGCCTGGCGACCACCGAGATGAGCACCGTCATCCGCAACGGCCACAACGGCTATGTCGATACGAGCCCCGATGCGCTGGCCGGGGTCATGCAGACGCTGCTGCGCGACCCGGCGTTGGCCCGCCGCTGGGGCGACGCCGCACGCGAGACGGCGCGCACGCGTTTTGGCATCGACCGGTTTGTCGCCGATTGGCTGAACGCGTTTGCCACCGTCATGGAAAACAGAAGGGAGGCGGCATGAGACACCACGGAGACGCACATCACCCAGGCCACCCTCAACCGCACCCAAATTGGCGCGATCAACGCCGCGTGCTGGTCACGGGCGGCGCGGGCTTTCTCGGCTCGCACCTGTGCGACCGCCTGCTGCGCGACGGGCATGACGTGCTGTGCGTCGACAACTTCTACACCGGCAACAAGCGCAACATTGCCCACCTGCTGGGGCATCCCCGCTTCGAGGTGCTGCGCCATGACGTGACCTTCCCGCTGTATGTGGAAGTGGACGACATCTATAACCTCGCCTGCCCGGCATCGCCCATCCACTACCAGCACGACCCCGTGCAGACCACCAAGACGAGCGTGCACGGCGCGATCAACATGCTGGGACTGGCCAAGCGCGTGGGCGCGCGCATTCTGCAAGCGTCAACCAGCGAGGTGTATGGCGACCCCCATGAACATCCGCAAACCGAGCGCTACTGGGGCAACGTCAACCCCATCGGCGTGCGCTCGTGCTACGACGAAGGCAAGCGTTGCGCCGAGACACTGTTCATGGACTACCGCCGCCAGCATGGCCTTGACGTCAAGGTGGCGCGCATCTTCAACACCTACGGCCCGCGCATGCACCCGAACGACGGGCGCGTGGTCTCCAACTTCATCATGCAGGCGCTGGCCGGCGAGCCCATCACGCTCTATGGCGATGGCCGCCAGACGCGGGCCTTCTGTTACGTGGATGATCTGATCGACGCGCTCGTGCGATTGATGAACACGCCAGCGGAATTTGCAGGGCCGGTCAACCTGGGCAACCCCGTCGAGATGAGCATGCTCGACATAGCGCAGCAGATCGTTGCGTGCACACGCTCGACCTCGGAACTGGTGTTCCACCTGTTACCGCAAGACGACCCCACGCAGCGCTGCCCTGACATCGCGCTGGCGCGCGAGGCGCTCGGCTGGGAGCCCCACACCGCGCTGGAGGTGGGGCTGGCGCGCACGGTGGAGTATTTCCGGCAGCAGTTCTTCCTTGCGCCGATGCCCGTGCTGGCCTGACTTCCGCGCCGCCCCCCAGCGTTAGCCAACCAACAGCGTTGGGATGGCGCGGCGGCGCTGGCGGTCCGCATCCATCTGCCGCCACAGCGCCACAGTGGAGGGCTGCACGGCATGCCTGCGCAACAAGGTACGTGGCAGGCGTACCAGCGCGGCGGGCAACGCTTCTGCGAGCACGCCTTGTTCGGCCATCGCACGTATCGCCCGGCCGGTGACCCGCCACGCAAGGTCCAGCGGCAACCGCAGCCAGGCGCTCAGCAATTCGTTACGCGTCAGCAGCGCGCGCCGCTGCATCACGTCACGCACCGGCGATGGGTTGTGGTGCGTGACCACCTCCCGGCAGTAGACGATGCGCCAGCCGGTGTCGACCAGGTCGAGCGCGAGCACGCTTTCTTCTCCGCCGATAAAGAGGTCGCGCCGGTAGCCGCCTGCCTCGGTAAACGCGCGCGTGCGCGCCACGCACGCGCCGGCCATGAAGCCGAGCAGCGCCGGGCCCGGCAGGCCGTCGGCTGGCAGCGTGCTGGCGGCCATGGGTTCGCACGCGGTGTCGTCGCGGCGCGTGGGGCCGACCACGACATGCGCCGCCACCACGCCCACCGACGGATACCGCTGCAGCACATCCACCGCGCGCGCCACCGAGCCCGGCAGCCATGCGGTGTCGTCATCGCAGAAGGCAACGTACGGCGTGTCGACGGTGGCCACGCCAAAGTTGCGGCCGGCCGCGCCGTAGTTGCGCGGCAGACGCACGAGCGCAACCTCGGGAAAGCGCGCAGCGATCTGGTCAGCGGTGCCGTCGGTCGAGCCGTTGTCGACCGCCACGATGGGCCAGGGTTCATCCAGGGCGGCCAACTTCTCCAGCGTCTCCAGCACAGTGGCCGCCCGGTTATATGTGAGCACGACGATGGAACACGGTGCCTGCGCCCGACGGGCGTCATCCAACGGTTGCATGATCGGATTCTCCTTGCTTGGGTTCCAGCAGCCAGAAGCGTTCAGGCTGGTGCAGATCTTCCACACCACCTGGCCCAAAGGCGCGCAACTGACTGGCGTAACAGGCGACGGCGCGGCGCTTCTGGCGGCCATCGGCCGCCGTGGTGGGCGACACGGGCGTGGCAACGATGCCCTGGGCCGCCAGCGCAACGATGCGTTCCTGCACGATGCCGCGCCCGCGCCGGTACAGCGCATCTTCGTAGCCGATCCAGAGGCGCTCCGGCAGCTTGTGCATCAACATCAGGGCCGCTTTGTGCACAAGCACGTGATCGCTGTGAAACAGCCCCAGCGGCACGAATACCGCATCTGCCGAGCGCGTCTGCACCAACCGGTGTAGCGCGCGCTCCAGCTCCGTCACGGCAGGCGTCTGCCCGTACTGGCTGTCGCAAAAGCCGAGATGGTGAACGGTGGCGCTCACCTGCGCGTGGGCCTGTGCGTCTTCCTGCCGGCGCGCGGCCACCGCTTCGTTGGAATCGGCAAAGCCCGCGTCGCGATCCCACACCGTCGACACGGGTGTGGCAGGTGCGCCGCCAAACACGGTGACGGTGCGACTGCCGTGATGCGCAGCCAGCAGGGCGCCGCACGAGAAGATCGCGTCGTCAAAGTGCGGCGAGATCACCAGCACCGGCCCAAGGCGGGCGACGCGATCGTGCAGCTCCCGGCTCATGCCCGTGAGGCGCGGGGCGTGCGAGCGCCGTCAGTGGCTTGCGGGTCCAGCTTGCCCTTCAACCAGCCGGGCTGGTGCGTGTCGAATGCGCGGTATGTGCCGCGCACGAAGTGCGGATTCGTGCCGCAGATGGCGTTGGTGGGTTCGCGCAGTGTCGGCTCGGGCACGTCTTCCAGACGCATGTCACCGATGCCGTGAAAAACGCCAGCTTTCATGATTGACCCCTCGTTGATGGACAGGACACCGCGCCTGTTGCGCGGTTTCGCCCAAGACACGCAACCCCGGTGCCTGCGCGCAAGCCGACCGCTCTTTTACGAACCGCGCACAGCCAGCACAAAGAACAGCAACGTACTGGCGCACATGCACAGGGTCGCCACCCACGCCGTGCCATGCAGCAGCCGTGAGCTGGGGAACGGCCCCATCACGGACTTGCGGCGCGACATCAACTGCAGCATCACCATGACGGGCGTCGCCGCCACGCCATTGAGCACCGCAGCCCAGTAAAGCAGCTTGAACGGCTCGATGGGCAGGAACACCATCACCGTGGCTACCGCCATCACAAGCGCCAGGAACAGATAGAACTTGGGCGCGCGGTGCACCTTGGCCTCCAGGCTGCTGTGCCACTGGAAGGCCTCGGCAGCGGCATAGGCGGCAGAGCCCGCCAGCACCGGCACCGCCAGCAGCCCCGTGCCGATCACCCCCACGGCAAACAATGCCTGCGCAAATGGGCCAGCCACGGGCTTGAGCGCTTCGGCGGCCTGGGCGCAGGTCTCGATTTGCGTGACGCCGTGCGTGTGCAGTGCGTAAGCGGCCGTCAGCATGATGCAGAAGGCGATCAGCGCCGATACCACCATCCCGACCGTGGTGTCGATGCGTATGCGTGCGAGCTGATCCTTCGCCTGCCAGGGCGCTTTCTTGAGCGGCGCTTCGTCTTCAGCCAGCCGCGTCTCTTCGACTTCGCCCGCGGCCTGCCAGACAAACAGATAGGGGCTGATGGTGGTGCCGAACACCGCCACCAGCGTCATTGCATAGTCTTTCGACCAATGCAGCCGGGGCACCACGGTGTCGTGCAGCGCGTGCGCCCAGTCCACTTTCACGACAAAGGCCGTGGCCACATAGGCCAGCAGCGACAACGCCGTCCATTGCAGATAGCGCGCATAGCGGCGGTACGGCATCCACACTTGCAGCACGAGCGTGAAGACGGCAAACAGGCATGCATACCACGCTGTCGAACCACCCAGAAGCAGGCGCACGCTGTCGCCCATGGCCGCAATGTCAGCCCCCACGTTGATGATGTTGGCAAGCGTTACCAGGGCCACAAATGCATAGGCGAGCCACGGCGACTGATGCCGCCGGATGTTGGCGACCACGCCCTGGCCGGACACACGCCCCAAGCGGGCACTGACGAGCTGGATGGAAATCATCAGGGGCAGGGTCAGCAACAGCGTCCACAGCATGCCGGTACCCATCTGCGCGCCGGCCTGCGCATAGGTGGCAATCCCGCTCGGATCGTCATCGGCCGCGCCGGTGATCAGGCCGGGCCCCAACCGGCGGTACCACGGGGCGTCGTCTGCGGCCGGCACGTTGCGCTCAGCTGCGATTGTCTGTGGGCGGCGCGTCGGTGGTCTGGTCGCCCGGGTCGTGCAGCTTGTCGCGTGTGATGCCAGGTGGCACCTCGCCCTGGCGCATGCGGCGCAGCGTGTCGTGCCGGCTTTGCGGCTTGGGTGCCGTGCTGCCGGTGCGGCCCACTTCCGCATTGGCCGGCCGGTCGCCGGGCTTGCGGTGCGATTCGGCCTGTTCCCAATCAGCCTTGCGTTGTTCGGCGTCTCGGCTTTCCTTCTGTTGCTTGTCTCGCATGATTGGCTCCGGTGTGCGGGTGCGGGTGTGCAGAATCAGCGGCGTTTGCGGATCAGGCTGACCTGTCCGTTGCGCTCCAGGATGGCGGCCTCTACATCATCGAGCGTGCGCGAGCCCAAGGTCTGGCGCACGCTCTCTTGCAAGTCGCCCACGGTGATGAGCGCTGCATCCATCTGGCCTTGGTCGAAGCGCCCTTCGCGATAGACCTCGCGCTCGCGGCCCGCGATGAGCCGATCCAGCTTCGGCAGCCGCACGCACGCCCAGCCCAGAAGGCGGTGCACGGCCACCAGCGCAAGCGACGCCGACACCGTGGCCACAAACGGCGAGGCCCCGACAATCGCGCGACTCAGCGTCGCCCCGAGCAGCACGGCGACAACGAAATCGAACGGCGCACGCTGCCCGAACGAGCGTCGGCCCGACAGACGCACCAGCGCCAGCCCGATGGCGAACACAACGACCGCGCGCATCGCGGTTTGCAGCGGGTTGAGATCCTTGCCTTCGCCAAACAGGAACAGCAGCGTGTCCATGGCGCCTCCCGTCGTCGATGTGGAGTCTGTTCCACCAGCAGAGCAAGCGGCGTGCCGCACGGCATGCGCGCGAGAGTGCACCCCAAGCCACGTTCGAGCGCAATGGCATGCCGCGTGCTGAAAGCCGTGTATCCACTCTTTCATAGCGAGCCCGCCATGCCCGACCAGCCACAGCAGCAACCACCACAGCATCAGGACCGCCAGCCCGGCACCGAGGGCGACATGACGCCGCATCCCCTCGCAGAGATGGAGGATTACGTCGGCAGCGGCAAGCTGACCGACAAGGTGGCCATCGTCAGCGGCGGCGACAGCGGCATCGGACGCGCCGTCGCCATCGGCTTCGCCAAGGAAGGCGCCGACGTGCTGATCGCCTACCTGGACGAACACGACGATGCCAACCAGACCTGCCGCCTCGTACGCGCGACCGGCCGTCGCTGCGAAGCCATTGCCGGCGACCTGGGCGACGAAGCGCATGCCCGCGCGGTGGTCACGCAGGCGGCGGCCATGTTCGGCAAGATCGACATCGTGGTCAGCAATGCAGCAGAACAGCATCCGCAGCAGAGCCTGGCTGACATCGATGCCGTGCAACTGGAGCGCACGTTCCGCACCAATGTCTTTGCGATGTTCTATTTGATCCGCGCGGCGCTGCCGCACCTGCATGAAGGCGCGCGCATCATCACCACGACGTCAGTCACGGCGTTTCGCGGTAGCGGGCACCTCGTGGACTACGCCGCCACCAAGGGCGCAATTGTGGCGTTCACGCGCTCACTGGCGCAGCAGCTGGCGGACAAGGGCATTCTGGTAAATGCCGTGGCACCGGGGCCGATCTGGACGCCTTTGATCCCGTCCACCTTCGATGCCGAGCACGTCGCCAAGTTTGGCAGCAAGGAGCCATTGGGCCGGGCCGGCCAACCGGATGAAGTGGCCCCCTGCTACATCTTTCTCGCGTCTGCCGATGCGAGCTACATGACGGGGCAGACGCTGCATCCGAATGGGGGGGAGATCGTCAATGGGTGACGGGGCTCTCCCCCTCCCACATCATCAAAACGCCGTCCGCATCCCCACCATTGCGCCGAGCTGGTTGACGCCCTTGGCCGGCGTGGTGCCGCCACCGCCGCCGCTGACGGAATACTGCGCGTTGGCGCTGTTCCAGAGATAGCCCGTCTGCGCGTAGAGCGCCGTGCGCTTGGACAACGCGTAGACGCCGCGCAGCACAGCCATCGTTGCGCTGCGGCTCTGGTCAGCATTGACGAGGCGGATCAGGCCAGCGTCAAGCGTGAGCGCGCCCGTGAGCGGATAACTGCCGTTGACGAAGTACAGGTTGGAGCGCACGTCACCGGCCGCGGCTTGCAGGTGGCGGCCGATCCAGCCGACGCCAAGTTTGGCGTTGCCGAGCTTTACATAACCGTTGGCGACGATGCGGCGGTCCTTGTCGCCCGCATCGGTGAACGCGATAGGCGCGCTGCCGTTGAAGAAGGATGCGGTGGCGCCAGTGCCGCCGCGCTGCTCTTCATAAGCGCCGGCCACGCCAAAGGTGGCGGCGTCGTACTTCACCATGGCCGACATGGCACGGCACGCCGATGCATTGCCCGCTACCTCTCCCGCACAGGTGCCGGACGCCGGCACACCGCCCGCCGCATCGCGGCCGAACGAATACGTGGCGCCCACTGTCAGGCCGCTGAAGGTGCCCTTGTAGGCGATGGTGTTATCCGTGCGGGCGTTGGGGATGTACGCGTCCAGTGACCCGATGGCGTACTGGCTGGGGCCCAGAATGTCGGCATCGGCCAGCGACAGAAACACCATGCTGTACTGCCGGCCCAACGTGACGGTGCCGTAATCACTCGCGAGCCCGACCCACGCCTGCCGGCCGAAGAGACGGCCGCCCTGACCGGAAGTGCCGGTGTCGGTGTTGAAACCACTTTCCAGCGTGAACACGGCCTTCATGCCGTTGCCCAGGTCTTCAGCGCCGCGCAGGCCCCAGCGCGAGGGCAGCGTTCCCGTCACCGATGGGATGCGTGTGAGGCCATTGCCGTTGGCATTGGCATGGCTGACGTATTCGATGCCCGTATCAATCAGTCCGTAAAGCGTGACGCTCTGTGCGTTTGCGGCGCCGCTGGCGAGTGCGCACGTGGCCGCTGCCAGTGCGAGACAGTGCGTACGCAAGGTGGTGGTTTGCATATGGGGCCCCTCCTAGGGTCGAGCCGGTCCCGCCCCCCATGTCTGGCGGGCCGGCAGTTTGGAATGCTTGGAAGGCGCCATCCGGCCGACGGCGCGAAAAAGAAGAAGCGCTGTGTCAGTCCTGCACGCGCGGCCGCTTGAGCAGCAGCAACGCCGCAAGCGCCGCAATAACAGTGACTGGGATGCTCGCGCCGATGATGGTGGTGGCATGCTGCCCCATCGCCAGCAACTGGCCCGCCAGCAACGGGCCCGCGATCGAGCCGAGCCGGCCCACCGCCACCGCCGCGCCCACGCCGGTACCGCGCACGACGGTCGGGTAATAGGCTGCCGCCAGCGCATACAGCACCGACTGCGCGCCAATCACAAACAGCCCGGCCATGAAGGCCCCCGCCGACATCGACGCCATGCCGCCCGCTGCGGCTAGCAACGACAGCGCCGCGATGATGCCGATATACATGCCCGACACCACCCAGCGCGGGCGCGCCGCGTCCATCAGCATGCCGATACCCAGCGCACCCGCACCGCCACCAATGTTGAACAGGATCTGCACCATGCCCACCTGCGGCCGGGTCAGCCCCTGCGCGGCCATCAGCGAAGGCAGCCAGTTGAGCAGGAAATACAGCACGATCAGCGTGAAGAAATAGCTGACCCACAGGAACAGCGTGGCGGCCGTGCGGCGCTCGCCAAACAGTGCCCATGACACGGGCGGTGGCAGAATGGCACCACGCTGTGCGCTGTCGAACCGGCGCGATTCCCGCAGCGTCAGCAGCAGCGGCACCACCACCAGCGGGCCAAAGCCGCCCACGTAGAAGATGTGGCGCCAGCCGGAATCGCCCGCGCTCAACATGCCGACCACCGCGGCGATCGCGCCGCCGAACGGGATGCCGCAATACATGACGCTTACGGCGGTGTTGCGCAGGCGTGTGGGTACTGCCTCAGCACACAGCGCGATCAGGTTGGGCATGGCGGCACCCAGGCCGATACCGGTGGCCACGCGGATCATCAGCAGGCTGTTGAAATCCCACACGTGCGCGGTAGCGATCGAAAAGATGCCGAACAGCGCTGTGGCCAGGATCAGCACGCGCTTGCGGCCGATGCGATCGGCCAGGCGGCCGCCCAGCATGGCACCCGGCAACAGGCCGAACGTGCCGGCGCTGAAGGCCAGGCCCATCTGCCCGACCGATAGGCCGAACTCGCGCGCCATGCGCGGCGCGGCCACGCCGATGGATTGCAGATCGAGCCCTTCAAGCAGTGCAACGATGAAGCACAGCCCGAGGGTCATGGCGACACCAGGGCCAACGTTCTCCCGGGTCAATGTCGTGGTGGTGGTTTGCATGGCGTCTCCTTCCGGATGTTGGGCGGCCGTCATTGGCAACTGAAGCTCGACGCGTCGTTGACGTTACCGGTGCCCGTATAGCGGGCGTTCTTCGGGTATGCGCACAGGGGGCGTGTGCGGTCGTGGCCAGCGGAATTCCAATCGCTGGGCACTTCGGTATTGGGCACGGCGTTGGCTGGGCCGCGCGCGGTGGCGACCACACTGTCAGGCGCCACGCCGTGTTCCACCCAGGCCACCAGCGGCGTGAGCATGTCGAACTGGTCGGCGGTTGGGCCGCCCGAGCAGTGGTTCATGCCGGGCACCGGATAGAAGCGCGCGAAGTTGCTGGCATCGCCGCCGTTGGCGGCTGCCAGGCGCTGGTACCAATCGGTCGTGTCGTCGGACGAGAACACCGGGTCGCTCGTGCCGTGATAGACCATCAGCTTGGCGCCACGCCCCTTGAGCGTGCCGAGGTTGGTCTCATCAGGCGGCGTCATGAACGACCAGGCGGATTCGGTGTACGTGGCGTCGGTGGCGAAGATCTTCGGCGCGTCGGTGTCCATGTTGAACGCCAGGCCATACGCGGTGAGCGACGTGATGGCGGACGCCGGCTGCGGCGTGGTCGTAAACACGAACGCCAGGGCTGCGGGATCCAGCTGGATCGAGTTGCCCTGCTTCCAGGCTGCCCAGTTGCTGCCGCTGATGCCGGCATCAAACGAAAAGCCCGAGTACAACGCCTGCCCCGCGCTGTTGCGCGCGCCGGCAAACAGATTGGCCATCACGGTCTTCTGCGCAGGTGTCAGGCAGGTGCCGTCGCGTGCGCCGGTGCAGGTCGGCACATCGTTGGCGAGGCTGAAGGCGGTCTGGCACGCCTTGAGGTTGTTGATCATGCCGTCGGCCGTACCGTCCAGCGCATCGCACTTGGCGAGCACATGGCTGGCCACCATGGCGCGCTCCGTTGCGCTCAGGGACGTGGTGATATCTGGAAAGCCGGCGCTGGTGTTGGCCGTGGCCACCGTCGCCAACTGCTGCGCGCTGTACACCTCGTTGATGGCCGCCTTGGGCAGATGGAAACCCGGGTCGCCGGCCACGATGCCGTCATACGCGTTGGCCGACCGTGCGGCAGCCACCATCGCGTGGCGCCCGCCGTTGGAGCACCCGCCAAAGTAGCTGCGGTCCGGCGTCTTGCCGTACACCTGCGCGATCATCGACTTGGCCATCGGCGTGAGCGTCGCGACGGCGTTGTAACCGTAATCGAGGCGCGCCTGCGGGTCGCGCCCGAATAGCGGCACCTGGCTGCCGTTATGCCCGGCATCCGAACTGATCACGGCAAACCCCGAGCCCAGCGCACTGCTGACGGGCCCGCCACCCAACGCGCCCAACGCGGTGGCCACCGAGCCATCCAGCCCGCCGTTGGCCTGATAGAAGAAGCGACCATTCCACGCCTTGGGCAGGCGCATTTCAAAACCGATGGCGTAGGTCTTGCCGTCTACCGGGCTCACGCGGGTGTTCATGGTTCCGGTGATCAGGCAGTGCTCGGGCACGGCGTTGCCGCCCACGCTCAATGTGCCGGCGGCCACGGTGGAAATGGCGGTGATGCTGGTGTTGGCGAAACTCAGCTTGCCGGCAAAGCTCTCGCACGCGGTGGCGAGGGTCAAACCGGTGGCAGGCGTGAGCTGCGGCAACTGCGATGCTTGCGACGTTGATGCGTCGCCTGTGCTGTCGTCGTTGCAGCCGGCGCAGCTCAGCGCGAGGGCGAGCGCGGCCAGCGCCATGCCCCGTGACATGACGGTCTTCATGAGTCTCCTCCTGGGTGGATGAACCAGTCTTTGCCGGTTGGTCGTATTGCTGCGTTGGGATCAGCCCGCGCGGATCACAGCGGGATCGCCATCGCGATACAGCGTGTCGACCCGCTCTGCACGGTGGCTAAGCACGGCCCGCTGGTTGAGCGTGCCCTTGTCTGTGATCTCGCCCCGGTCCAGCGATGGGGGAGCGTCGAGCAAGAGCAGTCGCGCCACGCGCGTGGCGCTGCCGGTGGCGGTGGCATTCAGTTCATGCAGCAGCGCCGAAAACGCGGCATGCACGGCGGGGGCGGCCAGCACTTCGGCCACACTTGCGGTGGGCGGCAGGCCAGACAAGCCGCGGCATCGCTCCATTTGCGGAAACACCAGCAAACCGATGTCGTCACGGTTCATGCCGGCAATCACCACGTCCTGCACGTACGGCGCGCCCGACGCGATCACGCGGGCGCGCAACGGCCCCACGCTCACGAAGGTGCCGGAGCTGAGCTTGAAGTCCTCCGCAATGCGGCCATCGAAGACGAGGCCTTTCTCGGGGTGCTCCGGATCGTAGAAACGCAGCGCGTCACCGCTGCAGTAATAGCCGTCTTCGTCGAAGACCGGGGCGGCAGGCTCTTCGCCCAGGCGCCAATAGCCACGCATGACGTGCGGCCCGCGAAAGCGCGCCTCCAGCTTGTCGCCCACGGGCACGAGCTTGAGCTCGCACCCGGGCGCCGGCGTGCCGACATAGCCCGAGCGCATGATCGGCGCGGTGGTGAACAGGCAGCACGGCGAGGTCTCGGTCATGCCCAGCCCGGCCATGATGCGGATGCGCTCGCCGCAGTGCTGGCCGGTCACGCGCTCCAACCTGTCCCATGCCTCTTGCGACAGCCCGGCACCACCAAAGAAGTAGAGCTTCACGCGCGAGAAGAAGGTCTCGCGCAGGGCGGGGTCCCGTTCCAGCGCCAGCGCGAGTTCTTCCCACCCCTTGGGCACGTTGAAATACGCGGTGGGCGCAATCTCGTGCAGGTTGCGCAGGGTCTCGTCGAATTTGCCCGGCACCGGGCGGCCGTCATCGATATAAAGCGTGCCACCGTTGTAGAGCACGATGCCAACGTTGTGGCTGCCGCCGAAGGTGTGGTTCCAGGGCAGCCAGTCCACCAGCACCGGCGGCTCCTTGGCAAATTCGGGAATGGTCTGGCGCAGCATCTGCTGGTTGCTGCACAGCATGCGGTGCGTGGTCGGCACAGCCTTGGGCGCGCGTGTCGAGCCGGAGGTGAACAGCACCTTGACCAACGTATCGGGGCCGGTTGCGGCCTGCGCGGCGTCTGCCGTCGTCACGGGCGTCTGCAGCAGCGTGTCGAACGCCGTGGCGGTGCGGCCAGGCAGTATGCCGTCGCGCGTGATGATCTCCACGCCCTCCGGCACCACCGCGTCGATGGCTTTAGCGAAGGCCGCGCCATCTGCCGCATAGACGAGGCCCGGTGTGAGCACGTCGAACACATGTCGCAGCTTGCCGAAGTCCGTCGACACCAATGCATACGGCGGCGACACCGGCGCATACGGCACGCCCGCCCACATGGCGCCCAGCGCCAGCTGCAGATGCTCGAAATCATTGCCGGACAGAATCGCCAGCGGGCGCTCGGTGGAGACACCGCGATCCAGCAACGCCTGGCCGATGGCGCGTGCGCGCTCCAGCATCTCGCGGTACGTCAGCTTGATCCACGCGCCGTCTGCCCCTCGACGTGCAGCCAGCACACGGTCCGGATGGCGCTGCGCGCCCGCGACCAGGCAGTCGGTCATGCGTTGCGGATGCTCGGCAAGCGCCTCGGTATTGCGCACGTGCCAGACGGTGCCGTCGCGCGCGTCCGTCTCGCAACGCGCAGGTGCATCGCTCACGGCGACCTGCCTGTATGGGTGATCGGACACACCTGCCGGGGGCGGCGTGTGATGCCCGGTTTGAGCCTGCCGGCCTTGAGCCTGCATTTCGACGTGATTCACGCCTTGTCTCCTGAATGCGCCGCCCGTTTTATGGTTGTGGTGGGCGGCTGCCGAACTTCAGATCGATTAAATCGGATAGTGCCGCGGCGTATTTTGCAAAGTAATCCAGCGCAGCTCGGTAAATTCCGCAATCGACGCCTTGCCGCCAAACCGGCCATAGCCGCTGCTCTTCACGCCGCCAAACGGCATCTGCGCCTCGTCGTGCACGGTGGGGCCGTTGATATGGCAGATGCCCGATTCGATACGCTGCGCAACCCGCATGGCGCGCGACACGTCGCGGCTGAACACGGCGGCCGACAAGCCGTATTCGCTGTCGTTGGCCAGGCGGATCGCCTCTTCATCGCCATCCACGCGCGCCACCGTGACCACGGGGCCGAACGATTCCTCGTTATACAACCGCATGGCAGGCGTCACGCCATCCACGATGGCCGGCTGCACGATGGCGCCATCCATGTGCAAGCCGACGGGCAGCGCAGCGCCGTGCGCGCGGGCATCTTCCACCAGCGCCTGCACGCGCTTGGCCGCATCCACGCTCACCATCGCGCCCAGTTGCGCGGTGGCGTCGGTCGGGTCACCCGCGCGCAGCATGCGCGCCTTCGCAGCCAGCTTGTCGATGAGGGCATCGGCAATCTTGCGATCGACGATGACGCGTTCGGTCGACATGCAGATCTGCCCCTGGTTGAAGAATGCACCGAAGGCGATGCCGTCCACCGCGGCGTCGAGATCCGCATCGTCCAGCACCAGCACCGGCGCCTTGCCGCCCAGCTCCAGCAGCGCGGGCTTCAGATGCCGCGCGGCGTGCTGCGCAATGATGCGCCCCACGTGCGTCGAGCCCGTGAAGTTCACACGCCGCACCGCCGGGTGAGCGATCAGGCGCTCCACCACCTGGGCCGCGTCGGCCGGGGCATTGGTCACCACGTTGACCACGCCATCGCCCAGGCCGGCCTCCTGCAGTACGGTGCCGATGAGCCGATGCACGCCCGGACACATCTCCGATGCCTTGAGCACGACCGTGTTGCCACACGCCAGCGGCATCGCAAGCGCGCGCGTGCCCAGGATCACCGGCGCGTTCCACGGCGCAATGCCGAGCACCACGCCGCACGGCTGGCGCACGGCCATCGCAAAGTTGCCCGGCACATCCGACGGGATGACACTGCCGTCGATCTGCGTGGTCATGGAGGCAGCTTCGCGCAGCATGTTGGCCGCCAGCATGACGTTGAAGCCGATCCAGTTGGGGCTGGCGCCGGTTTCGGCCGCACCGGCACGGATGAACGTCTCGGTGTGCTGGTCCATCAAGTCGGCCGCCTTGAGCAGGCGCTTGCGGCGCTCACCCGGCGGTAGCGCTGCCCACACGGGGAAGGCATCGGCGGCAGCCTGCACAGCGGCGTCCGCATCTTCCAGCGTGGCCGCCGCCGCACGCGAGGCGACCGCGTCGTTGACTGGGTTGCGGCGCTCGAAGGTGGCACCGTTTGCGGCTGGCCGGCTTTGACCGCCGATCAGCAGGTTCACAAGCTGAGTCACGTCAGGCATGGGTTCGTCTCCGGGGGCGTTGGAGGAGGCGGATCAGGCGCGCTTGTATGCCTGCAGACCCGGCTTGATCGACTTGTCATCCAGGAACTGCTTGAGGCCCTGCTCACGGCCGCCCTCCGGGTCCCGCAGCGTGGCTTGGTCGAGCTTGGCGTACAGGTAGTCCTCGTTTTGCTCCCACGTCAGCTCGCGGCTGCGCTTGAAGCCGTGCTTGGCGGCACGCAGCACCACTGGGTTCTTTTCCAGCAGCTTCTCGGCAAGCGCCGCGGTGCGCGCACGAAGTTCGGCGCGCGGCACGCTTTCGTTGACGAGGCCCATGGCGGCGGCCTGCTGGCCGGTGAAGGTCTCGCCGGTCATGATGTAGTAGAGCGCCTGACGGTGGCCGACGGTATCCGCCATCGCCTTGCTGACGAGGTTGCCCGGCGGAATGCCCCAGTTGATTTCCGACAGGCCGAAGGTGGCCTCGTCTGCGGCAATCGCCAGATCGCACGCCACCAGCGGCGAGAACCCGCCGCCGAAGCACCAGCCGTTGACCATCGCGATGGTCGGCTTGGCATACATGCGCAGCAGCTTCCATTGCCACTGGCAGGCGTCGCGGCGGATCTTCTCCTGCAGAATCTCAGGGCCCGCGTCCACTTCGCGGAAGTACTCCTTCAAGTCCATGCCGGCCGTCCATGCATCGCCGGCGCCCGTCAGCACCAGCACCTTGGCATCGGCATCCAGCTCCAGCGCTTCGAGCACCTGGATCATTTCCGCGTTGAGCGTCGGGCTCATGGCGTTGCGCTTCTCGGGGCGGTTGAACATCACCCATGCAATGCCCTGGTCCACCTTCACATCCACGGTCTGCCAGCGCCCTTGGTAATCAGCCATTTCCATCTCCTTGATCTGTCGGCTTGCTTGGAAACTCCCGCCGCCTGATGTGCGACGCGTCTCAGCTTGGTGCCCATTTAATATCAGGTAACCTGATATAACAAGGAGATTATCATTGCCGTAAACCCTGATCCGAACGACACGTAGCAGAATGTGCGCATCTGCATAGGTGCACTCCCACTCACATCCATGGCGGCCACACGAACCAAACGCATCACACCCCAGCCCTCGCAAGAGGGCGCCCCGGCAACGTCTGCCCGATTGCCCTACCTGATCGGCCGCACTGACCGCATCGTCAAGCGCCGCCTGGGCGAGGCCTTGGCGCCGCATGGGCTGACGGTCCCGCAGTTCACCGCGCTGTCTGTGCTGCATGCGCGGGGCAGCCTGTCGAACGCGCAACTGGCGGAACGCTCGTTCATGTCGCCGCAATCAGCCAATGAAGTGGTGAAGGCGATGGAAGCGCGCGGCTGGGTGACGCGCACGCCCGATCCGACGCATGGCCGCATCGTCATGCTGGGCCTGACCGACGAAGCGCTCGCATTGCTGGCGCTATGCGACGAGGCCGTCAGCCGGCTGGAGAAGGAAATGCTGCAGGGAATCGACGTCGCGCATGCCGCATTGCTGCACGATCTACTGCTGCAATGTGGGCGGAATCTGCGCTGAGCGAGGCCCTTCAGTTGCCTCGGCAGTTGCCGTTATGCAATGTAATAAAGTCTGATCAAAGGGACATATTGATCGACGGCCCCCGGCGCTAGAATGGTTGATCCCTGCCTTGCGGGCCGGTTCGAACAACCGTCGCCCTCCTTCAACGCACCGCGGTTCTGAAACGCCTCCATGTGGATTGTCCAACTCGCGCTGCGAAGGCCGCTGACGTTCATCGTCCTCGCCCTGCTGATCCTGCTGGCGACGCCGTTTACGCTCATGCGTACGCCTACGGACATCTTTCCGGAAATCGACATTCCGGTCGCCAGCATCATCTGGAACTACAACGGCCTGCCCGCCAAGGAGATGGCCGACCGCATCGTGTCGGTCACGGAGCGCAGCCTGACGACCACCGTCAACGACATCGAGCACATCGAGTCGCAGTCGTTGAACGGCATCTCGATCGTCAAGGTGTTCTTCCAGCCGACGGCCAACATCCAGACGGCGCTGGCGCAGATCGTTTCGGTGTCGCAAGCGCAGGTGCGGCAGTTGCCACCGGGGACCACTCCACCGCTGATCATCAAGTATTCAGCGTCGAGCATTCCGATTCTGCAACTGGGCCTGTCGAGCAACACGCTGTCGGAACAGGAACTCAATGATGCGGCGCTGAACTTCCTGCGCCCGCGCCTGATTACGGTGCCTGGCATCGCCGTGCCGTTCCCGTATGGCGGCAAAAGCCGGCAGATCACGGTCGATCTCGACACGCAGAAACTGCTGGCGCAGGGCCTGACACCCGTGGACGTCGTCAACGCGGTGGGCGCGCAAAACCTGATCCTGCCAGCGGGCACGCAAAAGATCGACGCCACCGAATACGGTGTCACGCTCAACGGCACGCCGGGCAGCATCGCCGCGCTCAACGCAATTCCCGTCAAGACCAGCAACGGCGCCACGCTCTACCTGGGCGACGTGGCCCACGTGCGCGACGGTTTCTCGCCGCAAACCAACGTGGTGCGCCAGGATGGCCAGCGCGGTGTGCTGCTCTCCATCCTGAAGAACGGCGGCGCATCAACGCTGGATATCGTCAACAACATCCACAAGCTCCTGCCCGCCGCGGCTGCCGCGCTGCCGCAAGACTTGAAGATCACGCCCTTGTTCGATCAGTCGCTGTTCGTAAAGGCAGCCATTGAAGGCGTAATCCGGGAGGCGATCATCGCCGCGTGCCTGACGGCCGCGATGATCCTGCTGTTCCTCGGCAACTGGCGCAGCACGGCCATCATTGCGGTGTCGATTCCGCTGTCGATTCTCTCGTCGATCATCGTGCTGCATCTGATTGGTGAAACCATCAACCTGATGACGCTCGGCGGCCTGGCGCTTGCGGTCGGGATTCTGGTGGACGACGCCACTGTCACCATCGAGAACATCGAGCGCCACCTGCACGAAGGCAAGGAACCTGTTACCGCCATCCTGGACGGCGCCGCCGAGATTGCCGTGCCGGCCTTCGTGTCGACCCTCTGCATCTGCATCGTCTTCGTGCCGATGTTCTTCCTCACGGGCGTGGCGCGCTACCTGTTCGTGCCGATGGCTGAAGCAGTGATCTTCGCGATGCTGGCGTCGTATGTGCTGTCGCGCACGCTGGTGCCGACGCTGGTGATGATGCTCATGACCGGGCACACGCAAGACGCCAAGAAAGCCGACGCAAAACCGAGCACGTTCGGCCGCATCTACCGGGCGTTCAACACGCAGTTCGAACACATGCGCGGCAACTACGCCGCGATCCTGGGCGGCCTGCTGGAATACCGCCGCGTGTTCGCGCTGTCGTTCCTGGGCTTCTGCGTGGCGTCGTGCGCGCTGTTCCTGGTGCTCGGCCGCGACTTCTTCCCCGATGTGGATGCGGGCCAGATCCGCCTGCACATGCGTGCACCGTCGGGCATGCGCATTGAAGAGACAGCGCGCCTGGCCGACGAAGTGGAAACGGCCATCCGACAGATCATTCCCAAGAAAGAGCTGTCGACCATCCTCGACAACCTGGGCGTGCCGAACTCGGGGATCAACCTGTCGTACAGCAACGCGGGCACCATCGGCACGCTGGATGGCGAAATCCTGATCGCGCTGCACGAAGGCGAGCGCAAACCCAGCGCCGAATACATCCGCCGCCTGCGCGAGGAATTGCCGAAGCGGTTTCCCGGCGTGGAATTCGCGTTCCAGCCTGCAGACATCGTCAGCCAGATCCTGAACTTCGGCCTGCCGTCGGCCATTGACGTGCAGTTCTCTGGCGCCGACGTGGCCACCAACAAGCAGCTCGCGGGCGTGCTGGCCAACCGCATCAAGCAGATTCCGGGCGCGGTGGATACACATGTGCACCAGCGCTTCGACCAACCCACGCTGGCCTTGAACATGGACCGCACCCGCATCCAGCAGGTGGGCCTGGAAGGGCGCGACGTGGCGCAGAACCTGCTGGTGTCGCTCAGCTCGAGCTTCCAGACCTCGCCCACGTTCTGGCTGAACCCGATCAACGGCGTGGTGTACCAGGTTGCTGTCACAAGCCCGCAATACCGCGTCGACTCCCTTGACGCGCTGCTGCGCACGCCGGTGGCGGGCTCGCGCGGTGGCGCTGCACAGGCAGGCGGCCCGCAGTTGCTGGGCAACCTCGTGCAGGTCAGCCCCGGAGTGCAGCCGCAGGTCGTCTCGCATTACGACATCACGCCCGTGGTGGATGTATACGCCGCCGTGCAGGGCCGCGACCTTGGCGCCGTCGCCAAGGAAGTGCAGAAAGTCGTTGACGACATCCGCCCCAAGCTGCCGCGCGGCGCGCAGGTCACGGTACGCGGCCAGGTGAAGACGATGGAATCGTCGTTCCTCGGCCTGGGCGTCGGACTGGTGATGGCGATCGTGCTGGTGTACCTGCTGATCGTCGTGAACTTCCAGTCGTGGATCGACCCGCTCATCATCGTGACTGCCCTGCCGGCAGCGTTGGCGGGCATCGCGTGGATGCTGTTCGTGACGGGGACCACGTTGTCGGTGCCGTCACTCACGGGCGCCATCATGACGATGGGCGTGGCGACGGCCAACTCGATTCTGTTGATCTCGTTTGCGCGTGAGCGATTGGCCGAAGGCATTGCGCCTGTGCAGGCCGCGCTGGAAGCGGGGGCCACCCGCCTGCGCCCGGTGCTGATGACGGCCCTGGCGATGATCATCGGCATGGTGCCCATGGCATTGGGCCTGGGCGAAGGCGCAGAACAGAACGCGCCGCTCGGGCGCGCGGTGATCGGCGGTCTGCTGTTCGCGACCGTCTCGACCCTCTTCTTTGTTCCGGTGGTGTTTGCCAGCGTGCACAACAGATTGCAGCGGCGCGCCGCCCGGCGTAGTCACGATTTGCGGGGAAGCGAAGGACATGTCTGAGCAAACATCCAGTGCCCATTCTGGGGCGCATTCTGGGCATCCAGCGGACGGACCGCCCCACCACGTCGTCACGGTTGACCCGATCGAACAGGTCGACCGCGGCCCCGCCATGCGCCGGGCTCGCTGGGTCGTGATTGCCGTCGGGGTGGTGCTTGCGCTGGGCGCCGCGCGCACGCTGGTCGGCCGGTACTACAACGCGCATGCGCTGGAACGGCAGGTGAACGCGCAGACCAGCCGCTACGTCACCACCATCGCCCCCAAACCGGCCAGCGCCAACCGCGAACTGACGCTGCCGGGCACGCTGCAGGGCTACGTTGAATCGCCCATCTATGCGCGCACCAGCGGTTACGTGCTGCGGTGGTTCAAAGACATCGGTGCGCACGTCGACAAGGGCGAAGTGCTGGCGCTGCTCGACACGCCGGAAGTCGACCAGGAACTGAACCAGGCACAGGCGACACGCAATCAGGCCGCCGCCCGCAAGGCATTGGCGCAGACCTCGCTCACGCGCTGGCAGAACCTGCGCCAGAAAGACGCCGTCTCGCAACAGGAACTGGACGAGCGCACCAGCGCCGCCAATCAGGCCCAGGCTGACCTGGCTGCTGCTGAAGCCAACGTGCGCCGCCTGCAGGAACTGCAAGGTTTCCGCCGCGTGGTGGCCCCGTTTGCGGGTGTGGTGACCAAGCGCAATGTCGATGTGGGCGCGCTGGTCAATGCCGGCAATGCGGGGGCCAATCGCGAGCTGTTCACGCTTGCGCAGACCGACCCGCTGCGCATCTACCTCTATGTGCCGCAGGCGTATTCGCAACAGGTGAAGGTCGGGCAGGACGTGGCCGTGACGCTGGCTGAGCTGCCGGGCCAAACCTTCCACGGCACCATCGCGCGCGCCTCCGGCGCCATCGACGCCACCACGCGCACCATGCAGGTGGAAGTGCAGTTGCCCAACAAGGACGGGCGTCTGCTGCCCGGCGCCTATGTGCAGGTTGCCATCAAGGGAAAAGCCAGCGGCGACGAAGCCGGCGCCAGCGCAAAGCCAGATGCACAGGTTGCCTTCACGGTGCCGACCAACACGCTGCTCTTCCGCAAGGAAGGCCCGCGCATTGCCGTGGCGGAAAACGGCCATGTGGACCTGCGCCCCGTCACCATCGGACGCGACTACGGCCGCACGGTTGAAATCGTCTCGGGCCTAAAAGCAACGGACGCGCTGATCCTCAACCCGGCCGATTCCATCGAGCAGGGCGAAGCGGTGACCATCGTCACGCCGGCCCCGGCATCAGCGCCCGCGGCTTCCGCGCCGCACGCATCATGACGGGGCTGCGTACCACCGCGCTGGCGGCATCGATGATCGCCGCGCTGGCCGGTTGCTCGCTCGCGCCGACCTACGAGCGCCCGGCCATGGACGTGCCCGCGCACTGGCAAACCGAAGCGCCCTGGCGCGCCGCGCAACCCGCAGACGCCGCGCCCAAAGGGCCATGGTGGCAGCGCTTCAACGATCCGCAGCTCGACAAGCTCGTCACACAGGCGCTGGCGCACAACCAATCGCTCAAGGTCGCGTTATCGAACCTGGAGCAGGCACAGGCTCAGACGCGCGTGGCCCGCGCAAGCCTGTTGCCGACCATCACAGCGACCAACAACGACACGCGTACGCGCACGTCGTCGGAACGGCCGCTCTCTTCATACACGAGCCCGACGATGTCGACGGTGCAGAGCGATTTCGTCCTGCGCGCCGACGCGAGCTATGAAGCCGATCTGTTCGGCCGCGTGCGCAACACCGTCGCCAACGCCGCCGCCAGTGAAGAGCAGGCCGGCGCCAATTTCGAGAACTTCCGCCTTCTGCTTGCCGCGCAGGTCGCCACCACCTGGTACAACCTGCGCGAGACCGATGCGGAAATCGCCGTGGTGCAGGAAGGTCTGGCGCTGCAACACAAGGCGCTCGATTTCGTCACCTCACGGCATCAGGACGGCGTGGCGTCGGGGCTCGATCTGGCCCAGCAACAGACGCTGGTGGACAGCACGGCCACGCAGGCCGAGCTGCTGACCAAGCAACGCGCGCAGTACGAACACGCGCTGGCGACGCTGGTCGGTACACCGGCACCGGCCTTTCATCTCGACCCTGCACCGCTTGCGGGCACCGCGCCGCAGATTCCGGTGGCGCTGCCTTCCGACGTGATCGAACGCCGCCCGGACGTCGCCGCCGCTGAACGGGGCGCTGCTGCCGCCAACGCGCAAGTCGGCGTGGCGCGCGCTGCGTTCTTCCCGAGCGTGATGCTCAACGGCGGTGCCGGTTGGGAAAGCCGCGATCTTGCGCTGTTGTTTTCTGCGCCCACGCTGCTGTGGTCGTTCGGCACACAGATCGCCCAGACAGTGTTCGACGCCGGCCGCACGCGGGCGCGTGTGGACTTTGCCAACGCGGCCTACCAGGGCGCGATCGCCAACTACCGGCAGACGGTGCTGGGCGCGTTGCAGGAAGTCGAGGACGGTCTTGCGGGGCTGCAATCGCTGGACCGCGCGGCAAACCAGGCGCGCCATGCCGTGGAAAGCGCCCGCAAGGTCTATGACATTGCGAGCGTGCGCTACGAGGGCGGGCTCGCAACCTCGTTGGACGTGATCACCGCGCAGCAATCGCTGCTGAACAACCAGCGCACGGCCGTGCAGATTCTCGGCCAGCAGATGACGACGAGCGTGTTCCTCGTCAAGGCGGTGGGTGGCGACTGGAACCACGACGCAGCCGCACCAACGGCCACGCGGTAGGCATCAGGCAACGCGGCGCAGGAAACTCGCGCCAACAAAGAGGCCGCCCAGCCAGCTCAGCGTGAGCGCCACGGCAACGAGCAGTTCAAGCAGATCGGTGCCGTCGCCAGGCACGCGCAGCGCCAGCGCAATCACCGCAGTCATCAGCACGCCCGCGGCCAGCACGCTCACAAGCAGCGCGCCCAGCCCGGTCGACAACGTGCGCACGACCGGCGGATGGACATGCGCCGGCGGACATAGCTCAGACATGCGCGCGCGCACATAGGCCGCCGTGCGGGTGCCGTCGGTGGCATCGGCGTGATGCCGCATCACGTGCATCCAGGTTCGGGTGTCGAGCACACCCGAACTCAGTTCTTGTGCAACGCGCCGTAGCGCCGCGCGTTCGCGTGCGTGGTCGGTGGCGTCAGAGGGCGTTTCATTGGGGGCGGGCTTGTCGAACACGGCCGGGGCGGCGGCAGGATCGGTCAGCCGCACCTCATGCCGATAGGTCACGCGCACGCGGCGCGAAAACCAGATGTACGCTGCCGAGCCGATAAGCAGCAGCACCTCCGCTGCCAGCAGCAGCGTAATCGGCATGCGCCCTGCCGTGCCGCCGGAGGCTTGTGTCGTCCACGCATGGATGCCGCCGCTCATGGCCAGCGTAGCCAGCAACTGGAGCAGGCCGTATCCAAGCCACACCATCGGAAACCAGCGCAGGCGCAGGAAGGCCAGGGTAACGAGCCCCAGCGGGAAGACGAGCCCAGCCAGTGCCGGCGCCGCCCGGGCTGGCCCACCGTTGGCCTCGCCGAGCGTGAGCATCATGCCCATCGCCAGCACGATCGCCAGCGCTGGCAGCGTGTTCAGCCACAGCAGCGTCACGAGCCAGCCGCGCACGCCGTACAGGCGATGCGCCCGTGCGCGCGCCGCCGAAATTGCCATCCAACTCTCTTGCATGAAGCTCCCCGACCGGGTCTGCCATGCGTCGCATGTGGCGCAGCATGACTTCTGAATTTTCGCGATTGTGTCACCGGGGCAAGTCAGTTGCCCCCCTCAAAAGTGGGGACAGCCGCACATTGTCGCCAATGTCTTGCCACATCCAATGCTGGCAAGGCTTTGCGGGTGATTAGTTGTTCTTAACTCAGATATTGAAAACGCTGAGTGTTGTATTGGCGCCTGCGCGCCAGCGCTCCAGCACCGCGAGCCCCCGCATGTCCGCTCCGCATACCGGGCCGAACCATTTGCATGTCGTGTGGGCAACCAGGCTCCTTACACTCGCTGCAAACCACAAGGAAGCCGATATGCGCCCACACCGTCTGCCGCAGTGCCTGCTGTCCGCCCTCACCCTGAGCCTTGCGCTCGCCGGCGCCGCCAGTGCCGCGCCGGGGCCTGAACCGGTCGACATCCTCATCCGCAACGGCACCGTGGTCGATGGCAGCGGTGGCGCGCCGTTCGTGGCTGACGTTGGCATCCGCAATGAACGCATCGTGCTGGTGCAGCCCTCCGCCGCGAGCGTGCAGGCGAAGACGGTGCTCGATGCGCGCGGGCTGGTGGTAGCGCCGGGTTTTATTGATCCGCATACGCACGCCTATCACAACCTCGTCTCCAAAGACCGTCACCAGAACTTGCCCTATCTGCTGCAGGGCGTGACGACGGTGGTGATCGGTAATGATGGCATCGTGCTCGAAGCCGACGGGCCGGACCTCGATCGCATCGGGCCGACGCTCAAGGCACTGGAAGCCAATCGCATCGGCACCAACGTGGCCATGCTGGTGGGCCACAACGCCGTGCGCCACCGCGTGATGGGCGACGTGGACCGCGCCCCCACCGCAGACGAACTCAAAGCCATGCAGAGCCTGATGGAAGACGGCATGCGCGACGGCGCATTTGGCATGTCGACGGGCCTCGTGTACACGCCCGGCGTGTTCGCCAAAACGGACGAGGTGGTGGCGCTGGCCAAGACGGTGGCCGCGCGTGGCGGCATCTACGACACGCACCTGCGCGATGAGGGCAACTTCCGCACTGGCCTTGTCAACGCGGTGAAAGAGGCGCTGGACATCGGCCGGCAGTCGGGCATCCCGATCCACATCTCGCACATCAAGGCGCTGGGTGTGGATTCTTGGGGCAAGAGCGCGGAGGTCGTTGGGCTGATGCGGGAAGCGCAGGCCGGCGGCATGAACGTATCGGCAAGCCAATATCCGTACACGGCGTCGAGCACCCACATTATTCCGGCGCTGGTGCCGGGCTGGGCACGCGACGGCGGCAACGTTGCGCTGCTCAAGCGGCTGGAAGACCCGGCCACGCGTGCGCGCATTGCGGCCGATATGGAAAAGGCCATGCAACAGCGCAACGGGCCGGCGGCGCAGGTGCTGATCTCCACCAACCCCGAATACAACGGGCAATCGCTCGAAGCGCTGGGCAAGAAGCTGGGCGTGAGCCCTGTCGATGCGGCCATCAGCGTGATCCAGCACGGCGGCACGAACATTGTGTCGTTCAACATGAGCGACGCCGATCTGGAAGCGTTCATGAAGCAGGACTTCGTGGTGGGTGGCTCCGACGGCATTGCCGGGCACCCGCGTGAGGCCGGCACCTTCGCGCGCCGCATCGGCGAATACGTGACGCGCAAACACGTGATGACGCTGCCGTTTGCCGTTCGCCAGACCAGCGCGCGCACCGCTGAGATCTTCGGCATCAAAGACCGCGGCACTGTGGAGGCAGGCAAGTTTGCCGACTTGGTCATCTTCGACCCCGCCACCTACGCCGACCGTGCGAGCTATGAACAGCCGGGGCTGCCGCCCGTGGGCGTGCGCTGGGTGCTGGTCAACGGCACGGTGGCGGTGGCCGACGGCAAGGCTGTGCCGGATGTTCTGGCGGGCCGGGCCCTACGCAAGCCAGCCGTTCAGATCACGTCACCAAGTTCGCGCACATCGGTGCCGGTGCAGCACGCGAGTATCTCGGCCGGCTCTTCGCTGACGGACAGATAGACATGCCCGACTGCGCTGTCGAAGTACAGGCTGTCGCCGGGCGCCAGTCGAAAGGCGTCGCCGTTTTCGAAGCGCAGTTCGATCTCGCCGCCCAGCACAAAGACGAATTCTTCGCCGGGGTGGCGGATGTAATCCGGAAAATCATCGACCGAGCGTGCGCGGATGTGCGCGCGCATCGGCAACATGCGTTTGCCGGTCAACGCGTCGGCCAGCATGCCGTACTCGTAATTCGGCGTGTCATAGATGACTTGGCCGCCCGAGGGCGTGAAGGTCGGACGTAATGGTCCGGCATCCGGCGTGCGGCGCCGGCCGAGCAGTTGCTCGAACTCCAGCCCGAGCGCCTGCGCCAGCCCGGCGAACTTTTCATACGTCAGTGCAATGTCGCCGCGCTCGGCCTTGGAGATGGTGGACAGCGCCACGCCAGAGCGCTCCGACAATTCCTGCAGGGTGAGCCCGCGCGCCTTGCGTGCCTCGCGAATGCGCGCGCCCACCTCCTGGTGATTGAGTTGCGCCGGTGCCTCTTCTATAGGTGGATGGGGCTGGATAGCCGCTTTTGCGCTGGATGCCACGCACGTCTCCGGGTTTTCTCGTATACGAGAATTTGATTTTTCTCGTATACGATAACTCAAACCCTCCCCAGCCTCCAACCTAGGAGAGCAGCCCGTGTCGACACTCGCCCTCGACAGCCGCCCCGCGCTGTCACGCACGCAAGTCATTGCCGCTACTACCATCGGCACAGCGCTGGAGTTCTACGACTTCACGATCTACAGCTACTTCGCCATCCAGATCGGGCAACTGTTCTTTCCATCGGCATCGCCGGTGAACCAGTTCCTCCTGTCGATCGGAGTGTTTGGCGTGGGCTTTGTGGTGCGGCCCCTGGGCGGCGTCATCATCGGTGCCTATGCCGACCGCGTTGGCCGCAAAAAGGCGATGGTGCTGACCATCATGATGATGGCGCTGTCGTGCGCGCTCATCGCCACGGCGCCCACGTACGCCACGGCGGGCATCTTCGCGCCGATGATCGTGCTGGCCGCGCGGCTGATGCAGGGCTTTGCAGCGGGCGGCGAATTCGGGCCCGGCACCACGCTGCTGGTCGAATACGCCAGCGACCGCACGCGGGCATTCTTTGCGAGCTGGAACTTTGCGGCAACCGCACTGGGGCTCGCGCTGGGCGCGGCGGTCGCCACGCTCATCAACGTGACGCTGTCCAAAGAGGCGGTGCTCGCCTGGGGCTGGCGGCTGCCATTCCTGCTGGGCATTTTTGCGGCCCCCGCCGGCATGCTGATCCGCCGCCGGCTGGAAGAAACGCTCGACCGCCGCGATGCGGCGCCCGGCCACGTCAAACCGCAGGGTGCCCTCAAGGCCGCACTGACCACGCATCTGAAGCTGACCATTCTCGGCACCTTTGCGGAGCTGGGCGGCTCGGTGTCGGTGTACATCACCGCGTTCTTCCTGCCGAGCCACGCGGTGCGCACGCTGCATATGTCGCCCACGGCGGCGGTGGCTTCCGGCGTGGTCAGTTCGCTCGTGCTGTTTGTGGCCGCACCGATTGCCGGGCGCCTGGCCGATCGCTACACCCGCAAGCGCTTGCTGGTCACCTCGCGCATCATCATGCTGCTGGCGGTGTACCCGGCGTTTGCCTTCCTGGGCGCGCATCCAACGCCGCTGGCGCTGTATGCGGTATCCGCATTGCTGGCGGTGTTCGTGGCCGCGCAGATCGTGCCTGTGCTGGTGATGATCCCGGAGCTGTTTCCCAAGCATGTACGCGCCACCGGCATTGCGCTCACGTATGTGGTGAGCGCATCGTTCTTCGGCGGGTTCTCGCCGTTCATCGCGAGCTGGCTGGTGGAGCGCACGGGCAACCCGCTGGCACCGGCCTGGTATGTGGCGGCAGCATGCCTGGTGTCACTGGTGCCGGTGATCTGGCTGCGTGACCGCACGGGCGAAGCGCTTTAAAGGGAATGTTCATGTCGCACAACGACACACTCGTCAGCCGTTCTGCATTGGAACTGCGCCGGCTGATCGGCGCCAAGGAAATCTCGCCCGTCGAGTTGCTCGACGCCTGCATCGAGCGGATCGAAGCCATCAACCCAGCCGTGAATGCCGTCACAGCGACGTGCTTTCCGCAGGCACGCGAAGCCGCAAAAGCCGCAGAGCGCGCCGTGCTCAATGGCGAACCGCTCGGCCTGCTGCATGGCCTGCCGCTGGGCGTGAAGGATCTGGAAGACACCGCCTGCCTGCTTACGACGTACGGCTCGCCCACCGCGCGCAGCAATGTGCCGATGCAGGATGTGTTGCTAGTCGAGCGCCTGCGCGCTGCGGGCGCCGTGCTGGTGGCAAAGACCAACGTGCCGGAGTTCGGTGCCGGCGCCAACACGCGCAACCCCGTGTGGGGCGCGACAGGCAACCCGTTCAACCCGATGCTGAATGCGGGCGGCTCATCGGGCGGCGCGGCAGCGGCGCTGGCGTGCGACATGCTTCCCGTCTGCACCGGCTCCGACACCGGCGGCTCGCTGCGCATTCCGGCCTCCAAATGCGGTGTGGTCGGCTTTCGGCCATCACCGGGGCTGGTGCCGAATTCGCGCAAGAAACTCGGCTGGACACCCATTTCGGTGGTCGGCCCGATGGGGCGCACGGTGGCTGAAGCCTGCCTGCAACTGGCCGCCACGGCGGGCCTGTCGGCAAGCGATCCGCTCAGCTTTCACGTCGATCCACTGAGCTTTGCCACGCCCGCGCCCGTCGATCTGTCCTCGCTGCGCGTCGGCTGGACGGAAGACTTCGGCTGCTGCGATGTCGATGCCAGCATCCGCACGGTCTTCCGCGAGCGCATTGCCGCCATCGCGCCGATGTTCCAATCGTGCGAACCCGTGCAGTTCGACCTGGGCGAGGTGCATCGCTGCTTTGACGTGATCCGCGCAGAGAGCTTCGTCGCTGGCCTGCATGAGGCCTACACGCGCGACCCGGCGTCGATCGGGCCGAACTCGCGCGCCAACTACGAGCTGGGCGCCGCCATGACGCTCGCTGACTGCGCATGGGCGCAGGCGGAACAGACGCGCATCCTCAAGCGCTTCCAGGCGGCATTCGGCCAGTTCGACGTGATCCTGTCGCCGACGACGCCGGTGTCGCCGTTTCCGTGGAGCGAGCTGTATGCCACGCACATCGATGGCCGCGCGCAGGAGAACTATTACCGCTGGCTGGCGCTGACGTACGTCGTCACGCTGACCACGCACCCGGCGATCTCATTGCCATGCGGTGTTGACCACGCTGGCATGCCGTTCGGTCTGCAGATCGTCGGGCCGTTCCACGGCGACCGCAAGACGCTTGCCGTGGCGCATGCGCTCGAGCAGGCTTTCGACGCGTCTGCTACGCTGCGGCGGCCGCGTCCGGACCTCACCAAGCTCACGCAGCCGACGCCGGCACTCCAATCCATCGTCACCGCACCGCCGGTGTTCGATGCCGCCACGAGCGGCATGGGCACCTCGGCCGTCTGAACCTATAACAACCTCCTCGACATGACCGATATCCAACGCCTCCACACCAACGACCGCATGAGCCAGATCGTGATCGCCAATGGCATCGTGCATCTGGCCGGGCAAGTGCCCGACGTCGACTTCAAGTCGGTGACGGAGCAGACCAACAACATCCTCGAGCGCATCGATGCTCTGCTGGCCGAAGCGGGCGTGGACAAGACGCGACTGATTTCCGCCAACATCTGGCTGACCGACGCCAAGCACTTTGCCGAGCTGAACGCCGCCTGGGAAGCCTGGGTGCCGGCCGGCCACGCGCCTACGCGCGCCTGCGTGCAGTCGGGCCTGATGCGCCCGGGCATTGACGTCGAGATCGCCGTCACGGCATTGGCCAAGCCTTAAGGAGCGGCTCGCCATGCGCTTTGACACCCTTGTGCTGGGCGCCGGCATTGTCGGCGTATCGGTAGCGGTGCATCTGCAGCAACGCGGGCGCGCCGTCGCCCTTGTGGACCGCCGTGCGCCGGGCTTTGAGACGTCGTTCGGCAATGCCGGGCTGATCCAGCGCGAGGGTGTGTATCCGTATGCGTTCCCGCGCGACCTCTCGACGCTGTTGCGTTATGCGAGCAATACGTCGGCCGACGTGCATTACCACCCCGGCGATCTGCCCCGGCTGCTGCCGTTTCTGTGGCAGTACTGGCGCAACTCGCACCCCACGCGGCACGCGGCGATTGCACGTGCGTATGCACCGCTGATCGCGCACAGCGTGAGCGAGCACCGCGCGCTGGCCGAAGCCGCTGGCGCCACAGGGCTGATCCGCCCCAGCGGCTGGATCAAGGTCTTCCGCAACGCGGCCACGCAGGACAAGGAAACGCGCAACGTCGAGCGCTGGCAGCGCGAATACGGCGTCGCCTTTGAAGCGCTCGACCCGGCGCGCCTGCGCAGCGTTGAACCGCATCTGGACACATCGCTGCTGGGCGGCCTGCGCTACACGGAAGCGGATTCCGTGAGCGACCCAAACGCGCTGGTCACGGCCTACGCAAAGTATTTCGAGCAACTCGGCGGCCGCCTGTTTGAAGCCGATGCCAACACGCTCACGCCCAACACACCGTGGCTGCTGCAAACCAAGGAAGGCGAGCTGCGCGCCGACAACGTCGTCATCGCCATGGGCCCCTGGGCGGACGTCATCACCTCACGCCTGGGCTACGGCCTGCCGCTGGCCGTCAAGCGCGGATACCACATGCACTACGCGCCCGCGCAAGGTGCGCACTTGAACCATCCCGTGCTGGATGCCGACGGCGGGTATGTGCTGGCACCGATGGCGCGCGGCATCCGGCTGACCACCGGCGCGGAACTCGCGCACCGCGATGCACCCAAGACGCCCGTTCAACTCAACGCCGTCGAGCCCGTCGCCCGCAAGCTCTTTCCACTTGCAGAACGGGTGGATGCGGAGCCGTGGATGGGCGCTCGCCCCTGCACGCCCGACATGCTGCCGATCATCGGGCCGGCGCCGCACCATCCAAGCCTGTGGTTCGCGTTCGGCCATGCACACCACGGCCTGACGTTGGGGCCAATTACAGGGCGATTAATTGCAGAAATGATGACAGGCGAGACACCCACCGTAGATGCTCGCCCGTTCCGTGCGCAACGCTTCTGGGATTCAGCGCGCTAGCTCAACCCGCCCTGGCACAGGTACTTGATCGACAGATAATCGTCGAGCCCGTACTTGGAGCCCTCGCGGCCGTAGCCCGATTCCTTCACGCCGCCAAAGGGCGCCGCCTCGCTGGCGAGCGCGCCTTCATTAATGCCGACGATGCCCGCTTCCAGCGCGCGTGATACCCGCTCGATGCGGCGAATGTCCTGCGTGTAGAAGTACGAAGCCAGCCCGAACGGCGTGTCGTTGGCGGCCTGCACGGCTTCAGCTTCATCGACAAAGCGGAACAGCGGCGCAACGGGGCCGAACGTTTCTTCGCCGCACAGGGCCATGTTGCTGTTGGCGTCGGCCAGCACGGTGGGCGCATAGAAGTGTTCGCCAACTTCCGGCAGGCGCTTGCCACCGGCCAGCACGCGAGCACCGTTGGCAACGGCGTCCTGCACGTGGCGTTCGATCTTGTCGACAGCGCGAGCATTGATCATCGGGCCGATCTGCGCGTCGGCATCGGTGGCCGGTGCAACTTTCAGCGCGGAAACCCGCTCGGCGAGCATGGCGCCGAAGCGCTCATACACACCGGCCTGCACGTAGACGCGATTCGGGCACACGCAGGTCTGGCCGCCGTTGCGAAACTTGGCCGCCAGCAAACCGGTGATGGCCGCGTCTAGATCGGCATCGTCAAACACGATGAACGGCGCGTTGCCGCCCAGCTCCAACGACAGCTTTTTCAGCGTGCCGGCAGATTCGCGCGCCAGATACTTGCCCACCGGCGTCGAGCCCGTGAAGGTGATCTTGCGCACGCGGCTGTCTTGCAGCCAATCGGCCACGGCCTCGATGCCGCGCTCACGCGAGGCGGAAATCATGTTCAGCACGCCCGGCGGCAGCCCGGCTTCCTGCGCAAGCTGCGCCAGCGCGAGCGCCGTGAGCGGCGTGTCTTCCGCCGGCTTGGCGACAACGGTACAGCCCGCCGCCAGCGCCGGCGCGATCTTGCGCGCAATCATCGCCAGCGGGAAATTCCACGGCGTGATGGCCGCCACGATACCCACGGGCTCCTTGACGGCGCTCATGCGTTTGCCGCGCTGCTGCTGCGGAATCAGATCGCCGTAGATGCGCGTGGCCTCGTCGGCAAACCACGCAACGTACGAGGCGCCGTACATGACCTCGCCGCGCCCTTCGGCAAACGGCTTGCCCTGCTCCAGCGAAATCAGCCGCCCCAGCGCATCGGCATTGGCAACGATGGCCGCGTGCCAGCGGCGCAAGATGGCAGCGCGCTCGGCAGGCAGCGTGTCGCGCCACGAGGGAAAGGCGCGAGCTGCCGCGTCGGTGGCGGCACGCGCGTCGGCGGCGCCGCTGTCGGGCACGTTGGCGATGAGGCTGCCGGTGGCAGGGTCCGTCACGGCAAAGCGTGCGCCGTCGGTGCCGTCCACCCACTGGCCGTCGATCAGGTTGTCGGTGCGCACGAGCCCCGTCTGGCGGAGTTGGTCGAAGCTGAAAGCCATCGTCGATTCCTTCAAGCCGTTCAACCGAGGTGCGCGGCAATCGCCTCGCCGACCTGCGTAGTGTTGGCGCTGCCGCCCAGATCCGGCGTGCGCGGGCCGTCCTTGAGCACGGCTTCAATGGCCGCGACGATGGCATCGTGCGCCGCACGGCCTTCGCCCTGGGCTTCGGTCAGGAAGTCCAGCATCAGCGCCGCCGACCAGATCATCGCGATCGGGTTGGCGATGTTCTTGCCGTAAATGTCCGGCGCCGAGCCATGTACCGGCTCGAAGAGCGACGGGAACGTGCGATCGGGGTTCAGGTTGGCGGAAGGTGCCAGGCCAATCGTGCCGGTGGTGGCGGGCCCAAGATCGGACAGGATGTCGCCAAACAAGTTGGTGGCGGCTACCACATCGAAGCGGCCCGGCTGCAGCACGAAGCGCGCCGTCAGGATGTCGATGTGCTGCTTGTCGAGCGCGACGTCGGGGTAGCTTTGCGCGACTTCATCCGCGCGCTTGTCCCACCACGGCATGCTGATGGCGATGCCGTTGCTCTTGGTGGCAAGCGTCACGTGCTTGCGCTCGCGGCTCTGTGCGAGGTCGAAGGCGAATTTCAGCAGGCGCTCTGCGCCCTTGCGCGAGTAGACCGATTCCTGGATCACGATCTCGCGGTCGGTGCCTTCGTACATGATGCCGCCGAGCGATGTGTATTCGCCTTCGGTGTTCTCGCGCACGACGTAGTAATCGATGTCGCCCGGCTTGCGGTTGGCCAGCGGGCACGGCACGCCTTCGAACAAACGCACCGGGCGCAGGTTGATGTATTGATCGAACTCGCGGCGGAACTTGAGCAGCGAGCCCCACAGCGAGACATGATCCGGCACCGTGGCCGGCCAGCCGACCGCGCCAAACAGGATGGCGTCCATGCCTTGCAGTTGTTGCTTCCAGTCATCCGGCATCATCGCGCCGTGCTGCTGGTAGTAATCACAACTGGCCCAGTCGATGTGCCGGGTTTCGAGGCTGATGCCGAAGCGGCGTGCGGCGGTTTCGAGCACGCGCAGGCCTTCGGGCATCACTTCGCGGCCGATGCCGTCGCCGGGGATCACGGCGATCCGGTAGGTCTTGCGGGTCATGTCAGGTCCGGTAGAAAGAGGAAGAAGAATCAGGCACCTTGCGGCGCGATGAACTCGCGGGCGAGCTTCCGGGCACCAGCGGCGAACATCAGAATATCAACGCCGGTGGCGACGAAGGTGCAGCCCAGCTCCAGATAGTGACGTGCAAGCGCGGCGTCGGACGTCAACGTGCCGGCGGCCTTGCCCGACGCAACAATCGTGCGCACAGCGTTGTCGATGGCAGCCTGCACATCGGGGTGGCCGGCATTGCCACGGTGGCCCATCGACGCCGCCAGATCCGCCGGGCCGATAAACACGCCGTCCACGCCATCCACATCGCAGATGGCCTCGAGGTTTTGCAGCGCGGTAACGGTCTCCGCCTGGACGAGCAGGCAGGCTTCGTCATCGGCAATCTGCAGGTAATCGGTGCGGGCGCTCCAGCGCGATGCGCGGCCCACTGCACTGCCCACACCGCGAATGCCGTGCGGGGGATAGCGCACCGCGCGCACGAGTTCGCGCGCCTCGTCCGCCGTGTCGACCATCGGCACAAGCAGCGTGCGCGCACCGATGTCCAGCAAGCGCTTGATGAGCGACGGATCGCCGTTGTACGGGCGCACGATGGGCTCGGCGCTGTACGGTGCCACGGCCTGCAGTTGCGCGAGGATCGTGCGCACGTCGTTCGGGGCGTGCTCGCTGTCGATCAGCAGCCAGTCGAAGCCGGCGGTGGCGCTCACCTCGGCCAGGTACGGATCGCTCATCGCCAGCCAGAAGCCGATCTGGCGTTGCCCGGCGGCCAGCGCGATCTTGAAACTGTTCGGGCGGTTAAGCGCGGGCGTTTGCATTGCGTTGGTCATGCGAATGGAGTGTTTCAGAAGTGGGCTCGAAGCTGATGGGTTCCACCTTGCCGAGCAGGAAGAGGTAATTCAGGATCGCCAGGCCGATCAGCGCGGCAGAAAACACCAGCGCCGGAATGAACGAGCCCGTGGCACCCACGATGGCGCCGGTGACGATCGGGCCGACCACACCGCCCATATTCGACACGCTGTTCTGCAGGCCCGCCACCATCGACACGTTGTTGCCCGGTGCCACATCGGCGGGCAATGCCCACACCTGCGATGCCGCCACGGTCGTGCCCGACTTGGCGATGCACAGCAGGATGACCGCCACGACGGCCGATTGTGCGAACGCCGCCAGCCCGATGCTCGACGCCATCACCAGGCCGATGATGAGGAACAGCTTGCGCGTGGCCGTGAGCGAAAGCTTGCCGGAGGCATACACACGGTCCGACGCCCAGCCCGCGAACACCTCCACGAACATCGACACGAACAGCGGCAGCGACGCCATGAGGCCCATCTGCATCAGGCCCATGCCACGCTCCTTGACGAGGTACGTCGGCAGCCACGTGATGAAGAAGTACGAGTTGTAGTTGATCATGAAGAAGCCAATGCACATCGCCCAGATGTTTCGGTGCGTGAGCAGCTTCGTCCAGGGCACCTTGGGTTCATCTTTGCGCGCTGGCGGCAGGCCGCGTTGGATGTGGGCGAGCTCGGCGGCGTTCACGCCCCGGTGCGCTTCGGGCGTTTCCTTGAACACCGCCCACCACACCACTGCCCACACGATGCCGAGCGCGCCCGTCACCGCAAAGGTGATCTTCCAATCGAACATCACGAGCAGCCACGCGATAAGCGGCAACGCGACAGCGCTACCCAGCTTGGAGCCGCTATCGAAAATGGCCGCCACCGTGGCGCGTTCCTGTTTGGGGAACCAGCGCCCCGTAATGCCCGCGCTGCTCGGGTACGCACCCGCCTCACCGATGCCCAACGCCACACGCAAGCCCACCAGCGACTTGAAGCCGTTTGCCAGGCCCGTCAGCGCCGTCGCAACGGACCACCACAGCACCGCAAAACCGAGCACCTTCTTCTGCCCGAAACGATCGGCCAGAATGCCCGCCGGCAACTGCAGCAGCGCATACGACCAGAAGAAGGCGGACATGACGACGCCCAATTCCACCGCACTCAGGTGGAACTCTTTCTGGATGTGCGGCGCGGCGGCCGACAGCACAGTACGGTCGATGTAGTTGATGGCAATCGCCGCCCACATGAGGCCGGCGACAACCCAGCGCACTTTGGAACGCGGGCCGCCTGGTGACGTGTCCTGCATGGTTTGTCTCCTGTTTTGTAATAGGTGATGCGTGCCTTCGAGTCGAGGCGCTAACTCACGATGCCCATGTGCCAGGGCACGAATTCATGGTCTCCAAGGCCGAGCAGTTCGCTCTTGGTGCGCTCGCCCGAGGCGGTGCGCAAAATGTGTTCGAAAATGTCCTGGCCCATCTCTTCTACCGAACGTTCGCCGTCGAGAATGCGGCCGCAGTTGATGTCCATGTCTTCTTCAAGCCGGCGGAACATGGGCGTGTTGCTGGCGAGCTTGATCGTCGGTGCGGGCTTGGAGCCGAACATCGAGCCGCGCCCAGTGGTGAAACAGATCAGGTTGGCGCCGCTGGCAATCTGGCCCGTCACGGCAACGGGGTCGTAGCCGGGGGAATCCATGAAGACAAAGCCCGCGCGGTCGATGGGCTCGGCGTATTCGTACACGGCCTGCAGCGTCGTGGTGCCGCCCTTCATGGCCGAGCCGAGTGATTTTTCGAAGATGTTGGCCAGACCGCCCTGCTGGTTGCCGGGCCCAACCACGCCGTTGAACTGGCCGTTGTGGCCGCGCGTGTAGTTTTCCCACCAGGCGAGCCGATCGAGCAGCTTCTGGCCGACTTCCGGCGACACCGCACGGCGCGTGAGCATGGTTTCCACGCCGTGGATCTCCGGCGTTTCCGACAGGATGGCCGTGCCGCCGTGGCGCACCAGCAAATCCATCGCGGCACCCAGCGCCGGGTTGGCGGTAATGCCCGAGAAGCCATCGGAGCCGCCGCACTCCAGGCCGATCTTGATATGGCTGGCCGACACCGGGCGGCGAACGATGTCATTGGCCGCCGGCAGCATCTTCTGGATGGCGGCGATGCCAGCCTCGATGGTGGCGCGCGTGCCACCGGTGTCTTGCATCACGAGCGTGTGCATCAGCTTGCCGGTTTCCAGGCCTTGGCTCGCCATCAAATCCGCCACCTGGTTGCGCTCGCAGCCCAGGCCGACGATCAGCACACCCGCCAGGTTCGGATGCCGCGCATAGCCCGCCAGCGTGCGGCGCAGCACATCGAAATGCTCCGATGGCGACGACATCCCACAACCGCTCGTCTGCGCAAACGCCACCACGCCATCCACATTGGGAAACGGCGCCAGGCGCTCCGGCGTAAACCATGCCGCAATGTTCTTGATGACGGTGGACGAGCAGTTGACCGATGCCAGGATGCCGATGAAGTTGCGCGTGGCCACACGGCCGTCGGGCCGGACGATGCCGTGGAAAGTGGCGCGCTGCGCCTCTGGGATGTAATCGACCGGGCGCACATCCAGGCCAAAGCCGGGGTCGCGTGCGTAATCGATCAGCTCGACGTTGTGCGTATGAACGTGCTCGCCCGCTTCGATATCGCGCGCAGCCCGGCCAATGATCGTGTCGTACTTGCGAATGGCTTCGCCCTGCGCGATCCGCCGCGCGGCGATCTTGTGGCCGGCCGGCACCTGCGCGCGCAGGCGCACCGCGGTCCCGTTGATCGACAGGTTCGCCCCAAGCGACAGCCCTTCTCGCGCAATCAGCACGTTGTCTGCCGCGTTCAGCTGAATCAGCGGCCCCGCGTACGTTGGGGTTGCCTGCAACATCCTTTGCTCCTCCGGGCTGTCTTCTGGTGCAGCCGTCGTCTATCGTCACTTTTGATGTTACCGGTTTATGTAACCGGTAACATTGACGCAATCGTAGTCGGGTTTTGCGATAATTACTAGCCCCTTCGTTCCCCTGTGTTTCCCTAATCGGCCTTTCGACCACGTGACCAAGACCCCCGCCGTGTCCCTCTTAGAAACCGCGCCTGCCGCCGCACGCCGTGCGCGCAAGAGCACCGGGCGCGTCACATTGAGCGACCTCGCCAAGCTGGTGGGCGTGACCAAGGTGACGGTGTCACGCGCGCTGAACACGCCAGAGCTGGTGTCGAGCGACACGCTGGAACGCGTGCGCGAAGCGGTGCGGCAGACGGGCTATACGCCGGATCTGGTAGCCGGATCACTGGCGTCCAACCGCAGCCGGTTGATCGTCGCGCTCATCCCCACGATTGCGGGCAGCGTGTTCCAGGAAACGGTGGCCGCACTCACCACGGAACTCGCGGCGGCGGGCTATCAATTGCTGATCGGCCAGAGCGGCTATGACGAATCACGCGAAGATGCGCTGCTCGATGCCATCGTCGGACGGCGCCCTGCGGGCATCGTGCTGACCGGCGTAGTGCATTCGGCCAGCGTGCGGCAAAAGCTGCAGGCCGCCGGCGTGCCGGTGGTGGAAACGTGGGACATCACGCGCAACCCGCTGGACATGCTGGTGGGGTTCTCGCACCAGAAGGTGGGGCAAGCGGCGGCGCGCTATCTGAAGCAGCGCGGCGCAAAGCACCCCGCCGTAATCACGCCGAGCGACCGCCGGGCGCAGACCCGCGCGCAGGCCTTCGTGAAGGCGTTCGGCCCGGATGTCGACATTCCCGTGATTGCCGCCGAATCCCCCGCCAACCTGGGGGACGGCCGGCGTGCGCTAGGCGAATTGCTTGCGCAGCATCCGGACACCGATGCCATCTTCTGCGGCGCCGACATCCTCGCGCTCGGGGTGTTGATGGAAGCGGAACATCGCGGCGTTGCCGTGCCCGGGCAACTCCGCGTGGTCGGCTACGGCGACCAGGTGTTCGCCAAGGACACCACGCCTGCGCTTACGACAATCCGCATCGACGGCACGGGCATCGGCAAGCTGGCGGCAACGTTGCTGATCGATCGCATCGAACACGGCGATGAAGAACGTCGCACGGTCGACGTGGGCTTCACCCTCGTTGAGCGCGACAGCGCGTAGCGCTCAGGCTGACGCCACTTCTGCATCGAGCGGAAACACGGGCCGCTGCATTTTCGCAAACGGAAAGCGCGCGTAGTCTGAACTCGTTACGCCGCCGCCGTCGCACTCCACCACGGCTTTTGCGATGGGCACGAATACGGGCCGGCAATACATGCGCGACTTCAGCAGCACGAACCGCGCGGCATGTGGGTCCACACCGATGTGCGTGAAGATGCCGAAGTCCCAATGCTCCTGCGGCGTCTCGGTGACGACCACCTGCGCCGCGCCAATGTCCAGCAGTGCCGTGCGCCCCATGCGGATGCGCTGCCCGGTGTAGGTCGGCCCCGTGATCGTGTATTCGCCGTCGCTGATAGCGACAACCTTGCCCGTCAGCGCACGCGGCACCGGGTAGACGCCCAATTGCGCGAGCGGCACCTTGTCGCCCACGGGCAGCGTGACCGTGGCACCCTCGCCCGCCTCGATCATTGCAGCGACGGCTTCCGGGTCGCACACCGGCCCGACAGCAATGCCGCTCAAGCCTTGCCGCAACGCTTCGTGCAACACGTGCATGTCATCGCACGTGCCGCCGGACATGCAGTTGTCGCCGTGATCGAGCAGCAGCACGGGGCCGCTGCCCGGCGCATCCGCCAACTTGGCCGCGCGCGCGATCGATTCGGTCAGCGGTTCAGAGCGATAGACGAACCCTTCGCGGTCGGCCCAGATGGCGTCGGCAATGCGTTGCGCCGCAGCGTCGGCAGCGTCCTTGTCGCCATTGCCGACCACCACGATGGAAAGGCACGGCGCGGCAATGTCCGCCAGTCCGAATCCGGCCAGGATCGACACGGCCAGCATGCCGTCAGTCTCCGCCTGCTTGGCCAATGCCACGGCGCGGAGCATCGCACCTTCATCGGTGCGACTGCGCAGCGTGTGCGTGACCATCGGCAAGCGGCGCCACGCGAGCACGGGGTTCGCGCGGCCGGCCAGCTTGTCGAACAGCAGACGGCCCGCGCGCTCGCCGGTTTCGTACATGTCGACGTGCGGATACGTCTTGAAGCTGACTGCGATGTCGGCCAGGTCAATGAACTTCTGCGTGAGGTTGCCGTGCAAATCCAGCGCAACGGCAATCGGCACGTCGGGCGTCACCGCACGCAGGCGTTCGAGCAGATCGCCTTCGCCGTCGTCGGTGTTCTCGGCGACCATCGCGCCGTGCAGATCGAGCAGCAGCGCATCGCACCCCGGCGCAGCCGCGACGATGGCGTCGCACAACGTGGTGTACGCCTGCGCTGCCACGCGCCCGCTCGGGTTCGCCCCGGCAACAACGGGCACGACAATTTCCGCGCCGGCCGCCTCGGCCAGATCAATGAACGCACCGGCCGCTGTGCGCGTGCCCTTGGCGGCGCGATAAGCGTCATCGCCGTAGTGCGGATGGAACGATGCCAACGGCGTCGGCACCGGCGAGAACGTATTGGTCTCGTGATTGAAGCGAGCGATCAGGATGCGCATGAGCGGTCGGGTGATGGTGTCAAACGCGGCCGGCGGCTTGCAGCATCGCGTGCAGCAGCACGTTGGCCCCGGCTTGGAGATGTTCTGGGCTGGCGTCTTCGATCTCGTTGTGGCTGATGCCGTCCTTGCACGGCACGAAGATCATCGCGGTGGGAGCCACACGGGCAAGGTAGACCGCGTCATGGCCTGCTCCGCTGATCACATCCATCTCTGACAAACCGAGTTGGCGAGCGCCGCTGCGCACTGCGTTCACGAGCGTCGCGTCGAACGGCTGCGGCGGAAAATAGACGACCTGGCGCAACGCAATATCGATACCGCTGCGCGCGGCCAACGCCGCCACGGCCTCATGCAGTGCCGCATCCATGTCGGACAGCATCGCATCGTCGGCGGCACGAAAATCGATCGTCATCGACACGCGGCCTGGAATCACGTTGCGCGAATCCGGATGCACGCTCAGGCAGCCCACCGTGGCGCGCGCATGCGGTGGGCGCTCCAGCGCGATGCGGTTGGCAATGCCGACAAGCTCCGCCGCCGGCAGCAACGCATCGCGGCGCAGTTCCATTGGCGTGGGGCCTGCGTGCGCTTCCATGCCAGTCAGAACCACGTCGTACCAGCGTTGGCCCAGCGCGCCAGTCACCACACCAATCGTCGTGCCGTGCGCTTCGAGCACCGGCCCTTGCTCGATATGCGCTTCGAAGTAGGCACCGACCTGCCTGCCACCAACCGGCTCCGCGCCCGCGTAGCCGATGCTGCGCAGCGCCTCGCCCACGGCCACGCCATCGCGGTCCTGCGCGGCCAGCACGGCGTCCAGCGCAAACTCGCCGATGAACGCGCCGGAGCCCATCATCACCGGCACGAAGCGCGAGCCTTCTTCGTTGGTCCACACGGCCACTTCGATGGGCGCTTCGGTTTGAATGCCCGCGTCGTTGAGCGTGCGCACGACTTCGATGCCGGAAAACACGCCGTAGTTGCCGTCGAACTTGCCGCCAGTCGGCTGCGTGTCGATGTGGCTACCCGTCATGACCGGCGGCAGCGCATTGTTGCGCCCGGGGCGGCGTGCGAACAGATTGCCGATGGCATCGACGTGCACGGTGCACCCGGCAGCCTTTGCCTGCGCAACAAAGAAGTCACGGCCCTGGCGGTCGAGATCCGTCAGCGCCAGGCGCCGCACGCCACCTTTGGGCGTCGCGCCAATGCTGGCCTGCTGCATGAGCGTGTCCCACAGGCGCGCGCCGTTGATACGAAGTTGAGTCTCTGTCGTCATCATTTCTCGCGAGTTCATGCGGCCAGGCCGACGCCAAGGTAGCGGTCCTTGATAGCGTCGTCGGCGCGGAAGGCTTCGTTGGTGCCGGTGTACACCACACGGCCCTGTTCAATGATCACGTGGCGGTCGGCCAACTGCGTGCAGACCTCCAGGTTCTGCTCGACCAGCAAGATGGACACGCCCGCCTGCTTGATCATCTTCAACTGCGCGACGATCTCTTCGACGATGACGGGCGCCAGGCCCTCCACCGGCTCGTCCAACATCAGCAGGCGCGGGTGGTTCATCAGCGCGCGGCCAATGGCCAGCATCTGCTGCTCGCCACCGGAGAGGTTGGCGCCACCATTGCGCCGCCGCTCATGCAGGCGCGGGAAGATGCGGTAGATGTCGGCCAGCTGCCACGGAGAATCGCGCCGCGCGCCGAGCTTCAGGTTCTCTTCCACTGTCAGCAGCTTGAAGATGCCGCGATGCTCGGGCACGAGGCACAAACCCTGCGCGGCAATGCGATGCGCCGGCTGGCCGGCAATGTCCCTCCCGCGAAAGCGCACATGCCCGCGCGGCGTCACCACACCGGCGATCGCCTTGAGCGTGGTCGACTTGCCCGCACCATTGCGGCCGAGCAGCGTCACCAGTTCGCCCTCGCCCACCGAAAGTGCCACGCCCTGCAGCACGTGGCTCTTGCCGTAATAGCCGTGGAGGTCAGCAACGTCGAGGATCGCCATCGTCGTCATTTCTTGCCTCCGGTGATCATGTTGCCGAGATACGCGGCACGCACGCGCGGGTCCGCTCGCACAGCATCGGGCGTGCCTTCCATCAGCACCTTGCCCTGTTGCATGACGGTGATCGTGTCGGAGATGTCCATGACGATGTCCATGTTGTGCTCGATCAGCACGACGGTATGGTCTTGCGCCAAGCCGCGAATGAGCGCCTTCATGGCGGGCAAATCGTCTACGCCCATGCCGGAAGTCGGTTCGTCGAGGAAGATCGCGCGCGGGTTGGCAGCCAGCGCCATGCCGACCTCCAGCCGGCGTTGCTGGCCATGCGAGAGCGCGGCGGCCGGCGTATCGGCCAAGCGTGGCAATTCAAGCCGATCAAGCACGCGGTCGACCGTATCGGTGCACGCCAGATCGCCCTGCGGCAGGCGCCAGCCGTGCATGGCACGACGCGGCGTGGTACCGAGTGCCGCAAGGCGCAGGTTCTCCCGCACGGAAAGGCTCGGGAACAGGCTCGTCACCTGGAACGACCGCGCAATGCCGCGCTGCACGCGCTGGAAATCGGCCTCGCGCGTCACGTCGTGGCCATCGAAGACGATGGTGCCGCTGGTGATCATGCGCGTGCCCGTGAGCATGTGGAACAGCGTGGTCTTGCCCGCGCCGTTCGGGCCGATGACGGAGTGCACCGTGCCGGGCATCACACGCAAATCGACGCCGCCCAGTGCGGTGAACTTGCCGTATTGCTTAACGATGCCGGTGGCTTGGAGGATGGGCGTGGCGGTCATGCGCTTTCCTCCTGCACCGCCGGTGCGTTACGCGGTGCGCGCACGCGTTGCCACAGCTTCTGTCCGAGCCCGAACAGCCCGCGCTGCATGAACAGGCTCACCGCAATCAGCAGGAAGCCGAGCAACATGAGCCAGCGCGGCCACAGGCTGGAGAGCCAGTCCGACAGCAGCACGTAGAACGCCGCACCCAGCACCGAGGCAAACACGTTGCCCGTGCCGCCGATGACCGTCATCACCAGGATCATCTCGCTGACGTGGTAATCGATATTGGCCAGCGGCGCGATGCCCGTGAGCATGGCGTGCAGCGCGCCCGCCAGTCCCGTCACCGCACCGGAGATGACAAACGCGAGCAGCTTGAACGCGCGCACGTTGTAGCCAACGGCAAGCGCGCGTTCTTCGTTGTCGCGAATCGCCAGCAGCGTGCGGCCGAATACCGATTCCGTCACGCGTTGCACGAGGAAGAACACTACAAGGAACAGCACCGCCACGAACGCATAGAACGCCCAGGGAGAGCCGGCAAACGCCGGTCGTGGAATGTCGAGCAGGCCGTTATCCCCGCCCGTGAGCGATGGCGTGGTGTAGGCCAGGAAATAGAACATCTGCGAGAAGGCCAGCGTGAGCATGACGAAGTACGTGCCGCGCTGGCGGATGGCAAACCAGCCGACCAGCGCCGCCACGATCGCACCGACCACAACGGCCAAAACAAGCGCCACAGGCATCGGGAGCGACAGCTGCGTGAGGCCGACGCCCACCGCATAACTGCCCAGCCCGAAGAAAATGCCCTGCCCGAACGACAGCAGCCCCGTATAGCCAAGCAGCAAGTTGCAGGCCATGACGGCCATCGCATAGACGAGCACTTCGGTGGCCAACGTGCCTGACGTCAGCACCAGCGGCAGCAACAGCGTCACGCTCAGCGCCAGCCACCAGAAGCGGTAGCGCGAAAGTCCATGGAATGCGGCTTGCATCATCCCCTCCCCAGCAGGCCGTGAGGGCGCAGCAGCAGCACGGCCGCCATCGCCACGTAAATCATCAGCCGCGCGCCTTCGGGCCACAGCGTGCTCATCAGGCTCTGCACGATGCCGACCAGCAGGCCGCCGACCAGCGCCCCCGCAAAACTGCCCATGCCGCCCACCACCACCACAACGAAGGCGACGCCGAGGGCCTCTACGCCCATGAACGGCTCCGCGCCGCGAATGGGCGCAGCCAGCACCCCGGCCACCGCCGCCGTAGCCGCGCCCAGCGCAAACATCAGACTGAACAGGCGGAACACGTTGATGCCGAGCAGCGACACCATCTCGGTCGATTCGCTGCCCGCGCGCACCGCACTGCCCAGCCGCGTACCTTCCAGCAGCCACCACAGCCCGAGCGCCAGCACGGCGGTAAAACCGATCACGAACAGGCGGTATTTCGGGTAGACGAAATCGCCCCACATCACCACGCCCTGCAGCGCATCGGGCGCAGGCACATCTACGCCCAGCGGCCCCCAGGCCACGATGATGAGTTCCTGCACGACCAGCGCCAGACCCACCGTGACGACGATGTGGAACTCGTGCGCCTGCGCATACACATGGCGCAGCAGCACCTTCTCCGTCACCCAGGCAAGCGCGCCGATGACGACGGGCGCGAGCACAAGTGCCAGCCAGAAATTCATGCCCATCTGCAGGGCTTGAAAGCAGAGATACGCGCCCAGCGCATAGAACGCGCCGTGAGCGAAATTGACGAAGCGCAACAGCCCGAAGATGATCGACAGCCCCACCGCCAGCAGGAAGTAGAGCATGCCGATCCCCACGCCGTTGACGACCTGGAGCAGGTAGACGTTCATTGCGTTGACCGAAATGGCACTCAGGAAGACAGGCGCCCGCGCTTCAGCAACTGAAGACAGGCGACCGGCAGATCAGACCCTCAGGCCAGCTTGCACTGCGTCTGTTCAATCGGCAGGAATGCCTTGCCGACGGCAACCACTTCAGCGAAGTCGTCCTTGTCCTTCATGCGGCTCTTGGGCTTGCCCTTGAGCAAGTAGTAGTTCTTGAGCACTTGGTGGTCGGCCGCGCGAATCTCTTCGGGGCCCGTGAGCCCGTCGTACTTCATGCCCTGCAGCGCAGCGATCACAGCCTTCGGATCGGCGCTGCCAGCCTTGGCCATCGCGTCGAGCAAGATCTTCGTGCAGGTGTACGAGCCGGCAAGGCTGTAGTTGGGGTTGGATTTGAACACGGCCTGCGTGCGTTTCACCAGATCGCGGTTCGCAGGCGTATCGACGTCGTGCCAGTACTGCGCGCCGAAGTAAACGCCGTCGCACAGGTCAGCGCCGAGCGATTCGAACTGCTCCAGGCCAGATGCCCACGCCACCAGGATCGTCGTGTTCTTCTTCATGCCGAAGCTCACCGCCTGACGCAGCGTGTCGGAAGATTGCGAGCCGAAGTTCAGGATCAGCAGCACATCCGGCTTGGCCGCCATCGCGTTGGTCAGATAGCCGCTGAATTCCTTTTCGGTAAGCGCGTGGTAGCTGTTGCCCACGTGCTCGATGCCCTTTTCCTTGAAGATGTTCTTGGCCGCCGAGAGCAGCCCGTCGCCAAACACGTACTGCGGGGTGATGGTGTACCAGCGCTTGGCCTTGGGCATCGATTCGATCAGCGGGCGCACGGTGCGCTCGATGGCGCCGTACGTCGGCACCGACCAGCGGAAGGTCGCGCGGTTGCAGTCCTTGCCGGTGATTTCATCGGCGCCCGCCGTGGTGATGAACACGCCGCCGAACTTCTCCGCCTCCTTGCCCATCGCCAGCGACTCGGACGACAGGATGCCGCCCGCGAAGTAGCGCGCGTTCTTCTGTTGCGCGAGTTCCTGCACCTTGCGCACGGCGGTGGCCGGCTTGCCCTCGGTGTCGAGCACGCTGTACGCCAGCGGCCGGCCAAGCACCTTGCCGTATTGCTCCACGGCCAGCTTCATGCCCAGGTCGGCGAACTTGCCGTTGGCAGCGAACGGGCCGGACATCGGCACCGGGCAACCCAGTTCGATGGCATCTGCCGCCAACGCAAGGCGGGCCTGCAGCAGCGACGTGGGCACGGCGGACAGCGCCGCCAGTTTGAGCAAGTCTCGACGATTCAAAGCGCACTCCTTGGGGTTCGTGTATTGGACACAACAAGCGCCTGGAGCCACCTGGGGCGGCCTCCTCCTAGCACCGGCGAGGTTTTCGCCGACGGTAGCGTCGAGCAAGAACCAGACCAGTTTCTTATATTTGTTATGATAAATAGGCGAAATCATCATAGAAGCCGCGTCCGCGCCGCGTCAACGACGAAGAGGTCGGTGTTTACGCCAAGGTGTGCGTGATGAAGATGCCGGGTGACGATGCGGGAATGCGGTGCGTGCGCACGATCGAAGGGCATGCATGCACCACGCCGGACAGCCGGGTGACACAACCCTGAAGTTAGAATGCGCGCAACAAGGAACGGACATCCATGGCCACACTCGGACCAGGCAAGACGGCGTCGATCGGCATCCGCAAGCAGAAGCGCGCCGACCTCGTGGCCGAAGAACTCAAGCGGCTGATCACGCAGCGCAACCTCAAGCCCGGCGACAAGCTCCCGCAGGAGATCAAGCTGCAGGAGACCTTCGGTGTGAGCAAAGGCACCATCCGCGAGGCGCTGAAATCATTGGAGGTGCAGGGTCTGGTGAGTGTGAGCACGGGGCCCGCCGGCGGCGGCACCATCGTCGAGGTGCCGTTGGACCGCACGTTCCAGCTCATGCAGAACTATCTGTTCTTCAAAGACATCGGCATTACAGACGTCTACACCGTGCGTCGGCTGCTTGAGCCGGAGCTTGCCGCCGGGGCGGTGCCGCATCTGACCGAAGACGACTTCCGCGCGCTCGAACACACCATCGACCTGTGCGACCCGGCTTCTGCCAAGGCCGCCGCGCCGCTCGACCAGCGTCAGGAAGACCTGAGCTTTCACGACATTCTGGCTGCGGCCAATCCCAACCCGATGCTGCGGTTCTGCTGCGAGCTGATCAACGAAATGATTCGGCAGCTTGTGGTGTTCGGCAATGAAACGTCACCGAAGGACCACGCCAAGTTCGGCGCGTCCAACGTCAAGTTCCACCGGCAGATTCTGGATGCAGCGCGCGCGCGCGACGCCGAGACCGTGCGCAAACTCATGAGCACGCATATGGAAGATTGCACGCACCATGTCACGCGCATGAAGGGCCGCGTGCACGGCCGTCTCGTGCTCGACTCCGAGATGCCGCGCCGCAATCGGCCGCAGCTGGACGACAGCGACGACGGCGCGTGACGGCTCAGTAGGTCTTGTAGGGCAAAAACTTGCCGCTCATGACGATGCGAACGCGATCGCCCTTGGGATCGGGCTCGCGCGTGAGATCCATGTTGAAGTCGATCGCGCTCATGATGCCGTCGCCAAACTCTTCGTGGATCAGCGCCTTGAACGTCGTGCCGTACACGCTGATGAGTTCATAGAAGCGGTAGATCAACGGATCCGTTGGCACCGCTGTGGGCAGCGACCCCTTGTACGGCGTCACCTGCAGCAGCATGACGGCCTCTTCAGGCAGATCCAGCGCTGCGCCCACGGCCTTTGCCTGCGCTTCGGTCAGCGTCATCTGGCCGAGCAGCGCGGCGGTGCTCCATTCCTTGCTGTGGCCGATCACCTCGGCCAATTGCGTCCACGTCAGTTGCTTTTTGATCTTCTGCAGGACGATCAGATCTGTTACGTCTTCGCGTTGCATGGCAGCTCCCTGGGTTGGGTGAGAAAACAGCACGCGACATGAGCAAGGTCGATGCCAACCAGGGAACGCCGCCCCGCGCGGGATCGCGCAATGACGGCCATGCCGCCATCGCGCTTGTGACTTCGACGCGAAGCGCGTCAGAACCAGTGCATGATCCCGGTGTACACACCTTGCTGGCTGGAACCCGGGGTCGGCTTGCCGCCACCCGCCTCAACCGAGAAGGACGCATTGCTGCCATTCATCACGGTACCGATGGTGCCGTACAGCAATGTGCGCTTCGAGAAGTAATAGTTGGCGCCCACCGTCAGCAGCGTGCCGTTTCCGCCGCCCTGGTTGCGATTTGCCCTGTATGCCCCGCCGATCAGCGTCAAAGCCGGCGAGACCTGGTAGTTGGCCCCCAGCCAGTAGGTTTGCTGGTGGGTCGCGCCGCTTGGGTTGTCCGCGTCCGCAACAGTGGCGCCGCCCGACTGGATACGGCTGTAGCCACCGAATAGCTTGAGGTCGCCGATCTGATACGTGCCACCTGCTGTGAACAAGCGGGAAGCGGTATAGAGGTTGGTGAACTCGCCGTTGGTGTCGCGAATTTCTTCGTAGAAGGCCTTAAGCATCAGCGGGCCATTCTGGTAAGCCATGGCGCCGGCAAGCTGCCTGCCAGCGTTGAAGTGCCCCGCCGTTCCGTTCAGGCCGGCTTGCGCGCGGAACGAGAAGCCGCCCCAGGTCGGCGAGTTGTAGGTGATCGCTTTCTGGCGTGAACCCCAAGTACGGTTGGCCTGCAGCGTCTCGGCGCCCATGTTCTGCAGACCCATCGGGTCAATCGACCATGTCTCGCCATCGGGAATGCCCATGGCCCGGCCGAGCAACAGCGTGCCGTATGTGGTGCTCGACAGCCCCACGACTGCGAAACGATTGAACAGCGCATCCGACGAACCGGAGCCGGAATTGAAGCCGTTTTCAAGGTTCATCACAGCAGACAGGCCGCCACCCAGATCCTCAGAACCCTTGAGGCCCCACATGCTGGTCCCCCACTGGTTGCCGCCGTACTGCAGGTTGCTGGCGGTGCCGTTCGCAGTTGCAATCTTGTTCGTGTAGTCAATGCCGCCGCCGACGCGGCCATACAGCGTGACACTGCTCTGAGCGGCGGCCAGGCCGCTAGTGGCTGCCAGCAGGGCTGCAGCGGCCGCGATGGCAATTCGCTGGGATGGGTTCTTGATACGCATAGCTTTCGTCTCCTCAATTTGGCGTTGTCTTTGTTCGTTCGAGCCGAGTCTCTTGGCGGGCCCGGACAGGAGAATGAGGAGAATTGACAGCGCTGTCAATGTAGGGAGTTGCCCTAGTTTTTAGCCAAGGCACGTCACTGCAAGGCGCCGGAGACGATCGCGTGTGATGGCTCAGACCTAGGGCAAATCCCGAGATTGACAGCGCTGTCAATTTTGACCATTCTGCAGTCCCAACCGGCCCGTGAACCGGATGCCGGTGCCGGCCAAAACGCCCTTGCGCGTGATGGCGACGAACCTCCATGTGCGCGAGCCGTCCTGCGGCTGGCCACAGAGCCGTCGATGTACTTCCGTCCTAATCTGCAGTACATCTTGCATCCGGACGGCACCAGCCAGAACAAGAACGCGTTCGTAATCGGGCTGACAGCCGGCATAGCGTTCTGAACGACAACATCAATGAAGAAGGAGACATTCATGCTTTCCCGCGTACTGAACACCATTGCCGCCGCCGCGGTCCTCACCTTCGCAGCCACTTCGGCCCACGCCAGCAAGGAAGCACCGGTGATCGGCTTCTCGATCGACGACCTGCGCGTGGAGCGCTGGACGCATGACCGCGATTACTTCGTCGAATCGGCCAAGAAGCTGGGCGCGACCGTGAACGTGCAGTCGGCCAACGCCAACGAAGCCAAGCAGATCGCCCAGATCGAAAACCTGATCGCCCAGAACGTCGACGTGCTGGTGATCGTCCCGTTCAACTCCAAGGTGCTGGGCAATGCCATCGCCAGCGCCAAGAAGAAAGGCATCAAGGTTGTGTCGTATGACCGCTTGATCCTGAATGCCGACATCGACGGCTACGTGACCTTCGACAACGTGAAGGTGGGCGAGCTGCAGGCGCAGGGCGTGGTGAAGATCGCGCCGAAGGGCAACTACTTCCTGCTGGGCGGCGCCGCGACCGACAACAACGCGCGCCTGCTGCGCGAAGGCCAGATGAAGGTGCTCAAGCCTTACGTCGACAAGGGCGACATCAAGATCGTCGGCGAGCAATGGACGCCGGAGTGGGACCCCTCCAAGGCGCAGAACATTGTTGAGAATGCGTTGACCGCAAACAACAACAACATCCAGGGCATCGTCGCATCCAACGACGGCACGGCCGGCGGCGCCATCCAGGCGCTGGCACGCCAGAAGCTGGCGGGCAAGGTGCCGGTGTCGGGCCAGGACGCCGATCTGGCCGCCGTGCGCCGCGTGGCTGAAGGTACGCAAGCCATGACGGTGTACAAGCCGATCAAGGAAATTGCCGCCACCGCAGCCGAAATGGCCGTCGATTTCGTGAAGGGCACGGCGCCGAAGTTCAACACCAAGCTGAACAACGGCAAGAAGGATGTCGATACCGTGCTGCTGACCCCGACGCTGCTGACCAAGGACAACCTGGATAGCACCGTCGTCAAGGACGGCTTCTATACGCATCAGCAGATCTTCGGCAAGTAAGCAGCCGGTGCAGCAGTCGGTCGTCGGTCATCGGCGGTCAGTGGTCAGTCGTAGTAAGTAGGAGAACGCCATGAGCAGTAACGGCACCCTGTTCGAGATGCGCAACATCGTGAAGTCGTTCTCCGGTGTGCGCGCGCTCGACGGCGTCAGCCTGGCAGTGAGGCCGGGCGAGTGCGTCGGTTTGTGCGGGGAGAACGGCGCCGGGAAATCGACCCTCATGAAGGTGCTGTCGGGGGTCTACCCCTACGGCACCTTCGAAGGCGAGATCCTGTGGGAAGGTGAGCCGCTGCACGCGCATTCCGTGCGTGACAGCGAGCGCGCCGGCATCGTCATCATCCATCAGGAGCTGATGCTGGTGCAGCAGCTCTCCGTCACGGAGAACATCTTCCTCGGCAACGAGATCACCAAGCCGGGGGGCCGCATGGACTACGACGCCATGCACGCCAAGGCGGAAGAACTCCTCGCCCGACTGCGCCTGACCGACGTGAACGTGGCCGCGCCAGTGATGAACTACGGCAGCGGCCACCAGCAGCTTTTCGAGATTGCCAAGGCGCTCGCCAAAAACGCGCGCCTGCTGATCCTGGACGAGCCGACGTCTTCGCTGTCCGCCAAGGAAATCGAGGTGCTGCTGTCGATCATTGACGACATCAAGCGCAGCGGCGTGGCGTGCGTGTACATCTCGCACAAGCTCGATGAGGTCAAGCGTGTGTGCGACACCGTCACCGTCATCCGCGACGGCAAGCACATCGGCACACGCCCCGCCGCCGACATGACCGTCGACAACATCATCACGATGATGGTCGGCCGCGAAATGACATCGCTCTTCCCCAAGGTCGAACACACCGTAGGCGAAGTGGTGATGGAAGCGCGCAACGTCACCTGCTGGGATGTCACCAACCCCAACCGCAAGCGCACCGACAACGTGAGTTTTGCCGTGCGCCGCGGTGAGATTCTCGGCATTGCCGGCCTGGTGGGCGCCGGGCGTACGGAGATGGTGTCCGCGTTGTTCGGCGCTTACCCTGGCCGCTCCAGCGCCGAGATCATCATGGACGGCAAGCCGGTCAAGGTCAGCACACCCGCACAGGCGATTGCCAACGGTATCTGCCTGGTGCCCGAAGACCGCAAGCGCCACGGCATCGTCCCGCTGATGGCCGTGGGCGAGAACATTACGCTCGCCACGCTGGCTCAGTACGCACGCGGTTTGCGTGTCGACAAGGGCGCCGAACTCACCACCGTCGATCGCGAGATCAAACGCCTGCGCATCAAGACCGCAAGCCCCGCACTGGCGATTGCCAGCCTATCCGGCGGCAACCAGCAGAAGGCCGTGGTCACGAAGATGGTGCTGGCGATGCCAAAGGTGCTCATCCTCGATGAGCCCACGCGCGGTGTCGACGTCGGCTCCAAGTACGACATCTACAAAATGATTGCCGACCTGGCCGCCAGCGGCGTGGCGATCATCATGGTTTCTTCCGAGATGCCGGAAATCCTTGGCATGAGCGATCGTGTCCTGGTCATCGGCGAAGGCCAGTTGCGTGGCGACTTCGTCAATCAAGGCCTGACCCAGGAGCGCATCCTGGCTGCTGCAATCAACGCTGAACCCGGCCGCCAAGCGGCTTGAATTGCCATGTCCAATATCCTGCAATCCCAACTCGCCCGCCAAAACGGCGGCAATGGCGGCCCGCGTCTGGATGGCCGCGCCATCCAGCAACTGTTCGTGCGCTACAAGGTGCTGGCGCTGCTGCTCGCCGTCGCACTCATCTGGATCTTCTTCTACTTCCAGACCAACGGCACGTTCCTCAAGCCCAACAGCATCTCCAACCTGTTCCTGCAGATGTCGGTCACGGGCATGCTGGCCTGCGGCATGGTGTTCGTCATCATCGCGGGGGAGATCGATCTTTCGGTCGGCTCGCTGCTTGGCCTGCTGGGCGGGCTGGTTGCCATCCTCACCGTCAACCTCGGGTGGAACACCTGGCTGGCGGTGGGCACGGTGCTCGTGGCAGGCGCGGCCATCGGCGTGGTCAACGGCTTCATCACGACCAAGCTGCGTGTGCCCTCGTTCATCGTTGGCCTGGGCGGCATGCTGGCCTTCCGCGGCCTGCTGCAGTGGAGCACCGACAGCGTGACGATTGCCCCGGTGCCCGATGACCTCGGCAACCTCGCGCAGAGCTTCGTGCCGGCATGGCTGTCGTGGTCGCTGGCTGCTGTCATCGTTGCCGGTTCGGTTGTGCTGACCGTGCGCCGCCGTCGCGAGCGCGCCCGGCTGTCACTCGCGCTCACGCCGATCTGGGCTGACGGACTGAAGCTGCTGGCCATCGCTGCCGCCTCGTTTGGCTTCGTCGCGGTGCTCAACGACGCCAGCGGTGTGCCGCTTCCGGTACTCATCCTCCTCGTGCTGCTGGCCATCTTCTCGTACGTCGCGACACAAACCGTCTTCGGCCGTCACGTCTACGCAGTGGGCGGCAACATGGAAGCCACGCGCCTGTCCGGTGTGAATGTCGGCCGCGTGAAGCTGCTGGTGTTCGTGCTGATGGGCCTGATGTGCGCTTTCGCGGGCATCATCACCACGGCACGTTCGGCGGCAGGTTCGCCCTCCGCCGGGGTGGGCGGCGAACTGGATGCCATCTCCGCGTGCTTCATCGGCGGCACGTCGATGCGCGGCGGCTCGGGCACGGTGTACGGCGCACTGATCGGCGCACTTGTCATGGCCAGCCTCGACAACGGCATGCAGCAAATGAACGTCGACGCCTCGTGGCAGATGATCGTCAAGGGCGTGGTGCTGGTGGTCGCGGTGCTGATCGACGTGCTGTCGGGCTCCAATCGCGGCTGACCGCGGCTGCTGACGTCGGCAAACGCCGCACAACTCCTGGGCCTGTCTGGGCCCCTTCCTGATCTGGAACGACACGGCGGCGCGCGATGATGTCGCAGCGCCAGCCGCCGGTCGCGCCTTTCTTTCCTTCATCCCGAACGGACTTCCACATCGTGGCTGACTACCAAACCCCTGCTCGCGTTCTTGTGACCGGCGTAGCTGGCAACCTGGGCCGCAAGGTCGTCGAGGCACTGGCCTCCGCCCCGTGGTGCACCTCCATCATCGGCGTCGATTGGGTTGCACAGAACGTCGAGTTTTCGCCGCAAGCGGCCCAACGTTTCCAATGGGTCAAGGCCGACCTCACGCAAGCCGATGGTGCATGGACGGATCTGCTGAGCAACGTCGATGCGGTCATTCACTTGGCCGCCATCCACTCCACGCCAGACGCAACGTGGGAGCAAGCGCTGGCTTCCTACGGCATGACGCTCAATGTGCTGCAGGCCGCTGCCACGCACGGCGTGCGCCGCTTCGTGTTCGCCTCGTCCAACCACGCGATGGGCGCGTACAAAGACCAACCCCTTGCCGGCACCATCGGCCCCGGCAAACTCACCGCCGAACTGCCCCCCGCCCCGGGAACGCGCTGGAATAACGGCACAGAAGACGTGTACTCGCTCGCCTACGGAACGTCCAAGGCCATGGGCGAACGGCTCTGCAAGGCAGTGGGCGCCGTCTCCGAAGCCAACGGCGGCAAGCTGTCGATCGTGTCGCTGCGTATCGGCTGGGCATTGCCCGACGACAACGACCCCAACGACATCAACTATTCCGGCACCGCTGACACACCCGTGCCGACCGAGTTGCCCGATGAAGCCAGCCACGTGGCGCTGCGCTGGTTCCGCAACATGTGGCTCTCAAACGGGGATTTGCGCCGGCTGTTCCTGTGCTCGATCACGGCCGACCCTGCGCGCTGGCCAGCATCGGCCATCGTCGTGAATGGCGTGTCGAACAACCGCGGAATGGATTGGGGTCTGGAGACCGGGCGAGACCTGCTGGGGTATGAGCCGCAGGATGATTTGTATGCGTTGATCACGCAACCGGCCTAATCACCACCTAACCGGCGGCCAAACTGCTCAACGCGCCGCCGGCGCACAAGTCGATTCCCGAATCACCAACTCATACTGCAAATTCTCGTGCACCGAATGCGGCTTCAGGCCCGGTAGATGCGGGCGGTGGATCGCAATAAGCTGCTCCACCGCTGCATGCGCCATCGCCTGGATCGGCTGACGCACGGTGGTGAGCGCCGGCCAGAGCTGGCGTGAGAGCGGCGTGTCGTCGTAGCCGCAAATGGAGAGTTCTTCCGGCACCTTGATGCCGCGCGCCTGCGCCACGCGCAGCACGCCGGCGGCCATATCGTCGTTGCCTGCGAAGATGGCGGTCGGACGTGGCTCGCAGGACAGCAACCGCTCGGCGCAGGCAACGCCAGACTCGAATGAGTGCTCGCCCTGCTCGACCAATCGTTCGTCGACTTCGATACCGGCCTGCGCCATCGCGTCGCGATAGCCGAATACGCGCTGATACGCTGCGCCGTGGGCGGGATCGCACACCACGAAGCCGATGCGGCGGTGGCCGAGCCCGATCAGGTGCAGCGTCATGTCACGCGCGGCAGCGCGGTCTTCGGTATTGACGGATAGCCCCTTGTGCTCGCGGTCGGCGGGGGCCAAGCGCACGTAGTCGATGCCAGCTTCATCCAGCGCTGTGATGAGCGACGGCACATCCGACACCGGTGGCGTCAGGATGATGCCGGCCAGTGCACGCTGGCGCGCGCTCTGGATGATCTGCTCGGCGAGGTTCGGGTCGCGGTAGTTGCAAGGGGTCAGCAGCAGGCTGTAATCGAGCGCCTGGCAGGCTTCGAGCGCGCCGTGCTGAATGTTGACGATGTAGTTGTCGGAGGGGTTGTCGTAGACCAGCGCGATGATATCGGCGCGCTTGCTGGCCAGTCGCCGGGCAGCCGGGTTGGGCCGATAGTCGAGCGTCTGCATCGCCTCGACCACCTTCGCGCGCGTCTTCTCGCTGATGTTGGGCTCGTGGTTCAGCACGCGCGAGACGGTCTTGATGGACACGCCCGCATGCGCGGCAACATCATCGACGGTGACAGCTCCTGCGTTGCGCTTCATGGTCTGACGATGGTCTGGCGAGAGTGGTTCTGGAACACGGAACGGGCGCTATCACGCGCCCGCCAATGTGTTCGATTTTACCGCCATCCCCCAAGCCGCGCGGCCAAAAAACTAACGGGCGCTCAACCCCGAACGGCCGATCGGCAGCCGAACGATGCCTTGCGCCAGGCTCACGCCCAGCAGAACGAGGCCGCCGCCGATCCAGTGATAGCCGTGAACCGTCTCGCCAAGCATCACCGCAGCCATACCCGCCGTGAAGACCGGCATCAGGTTCATCAGCACCGCCGTACGCTCGCTGCCGATGCGCTTGAGCCCCTGCATCCACAAATACGACGCGACGATCGACGAGGCGATACCCGCAAACACCACCAGCCCGATGCCCTTCGCCGGCACCGCCAGGCTGTGCGCGGTCATGGCCACCGGCACAAGCATCACGACGGCCACCAGCACCTGCACGTACAGGTTGAGCCACTGCCCAAACGGCAGCGCCCAACGGCGATAGAGGATGTTGTACAGCGCGTATGCAGTGGCGCCGGCAAGCACCAGCACGTCGCCGTGGTTGATGCCGCCATCGAACAGGTTGGTCGGTTCTCCGCGCCCCAGCAGATACAGCACGCCCACCAGAGACACCACCACGCCCGTCACTGCCTGCGCACCGACAGGCTGACGAAATACCACCACATTCAGGATCAGCCCCAGCATTGGGATCAGCGCCCCGATCACGCCCATGTTGGTCGCGCTCGTGCTGTGCGCCGCGTAATACGCCAGGCACTGGTACATCACCATGCCCAGCAGCGCGAGCACCGCAAAGCGCCGCCACTGCGCCAGCACAGCCCGACGTTGGCGCCACAGCGGCCGCACGCAAAAAGGCGTCAGCACGATGGCCGCCAGCAACCACCGGTAGAACGAAATGGCCGCCGGGTCCACCACGCCGGCCGCGGCCTTGGAGACGATGGTGTTGGCAGCCCAGATCAGCACCGCCAGCAAGGGATACAGCACAGGCACGACGGCCTCCTCGAACAATGGAAGAAGGCAGTTTAGTAATGTCTGGTTCAAAACATATACTTCAAACCAGACAACATCACCCCTCGAAAGCGACAACCGTGGCCGACACCCTGCACACCGCCTACCGCGAAGCCGACCTACGGGTGCCCAAAGGAGCGCCGTTCTACTTTCGCTACGACCATTTCGAGCCCGAAACCGATATCGAGCCACACACGCACCCGTGGGGCCAGATCAACCGCATCAGCCTGGGGTTGATGGAAGTGGTGGTCGATGGCCGCCGGCTGACCGCGCCCGCCGAATACGTGATCTGGGTGCCGGCCAACCAGCCCCATTCGGCATCGATCCGGCAGGCGACGGACTTCCTCTCTGTGTACATGGCCGAACCGCTTGCGCAGCGGTTGCCACCCATGGCCTGCCTGATTCCACAAACGCCGCTGGTGCGCGCGCTGTTCGAAGACTTCGCCACGCGCCGCGTCGCTGCCATGACTGACGCGTGGGACCTGCGCCAGTTCGAGTTGTTGGTGGAAATGTTGGCGCGTGCCGGCCACGCCGACAGCTACCTGCCAGACAGCAACGATCGCCAGCTTGAGCCCATCCTGCAAGCCATCCGCCTGGACCCCGCCGACACCACCACGCTGCAGCAATGGGCCGAACGCGTGCACAGCACCGAACGCACACTTGCGCGCCGCTTCCAGACCGAACTCGGCATGAGCTTCTTGCAATGGCGCAACCGCGTGCGCCTGCTGCGCGCGCTGGTGTGGCTCAAGGAAGACCGCCCGGTGCAGGACATTGCGCTCGCGCTCGGGTATGGAACGCCTTCGGCATTTATTGCGATGTTCCGCAAGCAGGTCGGGTTTTCGCCCGAGCGCTATCGCCGGCAGGTGGGCGGCGAGACCGAACGCCCCGCCGCCTAGACCATTGGCATCAAGCGACCGAATAGCCGCCGTCGGCTACCAAAGCGTGGCCCGAGACAAAACTCGCATCGTCCGACGCGAGGAAGGCCACGATGGTCGCCATCTCCTGCGCGCTGCCGACACGGCCCGCCGGGGTGCCCGCCGCAAAGTCATACATCGCTTCCGCAGACGGCCAGATGCCGCGATGGTGGAACGGCGTCTCGATCAGCCCCGGCGCCAGCGCGTTGACACGCACGCCTCGGCGAAACCATTCGATCGATGCCGTCTTCGTCATGCCGATCACCGCGTGCTTGGTGCCGATGTACAGGCCCGCGTTCTCGAAGCCGATCACACCGCCCATCGACGCATTGTTGATGATGCTGCCCGAGCCTTGGCGGAGCATCACCTCGGCCTCGTACTTCATCGAATGGAAAACGCCGCGCACGTTGGGGTCGAATACCTTGTCGTAGGTGGCGTCGGTCTGCTCGGTGAGCGGCGCGAACACGCCCTCGGTACCTGCGTTGTTGAAGGCGATGTCCAGGCGCCCATATGTGGCGACGGTAAAGTCGACCATCTTGCGGATATCGTCTTCACGCGTGACGTCGGCCTCCACGGCGGCCGCCTCGCCGCCTTGCGCGCGGATGGCCTCGACGAGCGCGTCGAGTTCCGGCTTGCGCCGTGCCGCCACGACAACCTTGGCGCCACGCCGGGCCAGTTCAATTGCCGATGCATGCCCGATGCCCGAGCTGGCGCCCGTGACGAGCGCAACCTTGTCTTTAAGTTGTGCGGATTGCATGGTTTGCGTGTTGAGTTGCGTTGCTGCGGTCATTGCCGGCTCCTTGCCGTGAGTGGGTGAGCTGGCGCTCGGTTCTTCCGTGCTGCCAGGCTTGGAGCCAAGTATGGATAGGCCAACGCGGCAAATAAATGGAATAATCCGTCAAACAAAATTCCCATTTCTGGAATTCAACAACGCCATGCAAGACCGCCTCGAACTGCTGCGCATCTTTGCCACGGCCGCCGGCACACCGACATTCCGCGAGGCGGCTGCACGGCTCGGCGTGTCTCCGCAGGCCGTCACGCGGGCGGTGCGGGAGCTGGAAGACACGCTGGGCGAAACGCTCTTTCATCGGAACACCCGCAGTGTGCAGATCACCCGCTACGGGCAAGACCTTGCCGCGCAAGCCCAGGCCGCATTGCAGACCGTCGATGGCCTGTTCGATCGTTCCTCCGCCAAGGCGACGGAGGCGAGCGGCATCGTACGAGTCACAGCGACTGCGCACATGGGGCGCACCTATGTCATGCCCGTGCTGACGGCGCTGATGCAGCAACACCCGGGTCTTGTCGCAGACCTTCGCCTGTCGGACGCGCCTTCCGCCGTGGTGGATGAGCAGATCGACGTGGGGGTACGCATTGGCTTCATCGGGGACAACCGCTTCGTGGCGCGCTCGGCCGGTAGCGTAGCGCTGTGGGTGGTGGCCGCACCCGCGCTGCTTGACCGCGTGGGCGAACCCAAGACGCTCGATGCACTGCTGGAGCTGCCCGTCACCACACTCATCAACCGCAGCGACGGCCGCGCCTGGCCGTGGGGCTTTCGCGACGACACCCAGCTCCAGCCTCACCGCACCGTCTTCGTGACTGATGACCCGGAAACTGAGATACAAGCGGCCTGTGCGGGCCTCGGCTTCACGCAGACCACGGAGTACCTGGCTCGCTCGCACGTGGAGCGCGGCGAACTGGTACGCGTGCTGCGGCGGTTCGAACCCCCACCTTGGACGCTCCACGTCTATCGCCCCCAGCGAGGGCCGGTGCCAACGCGGGTGCGGGTGGTCTTTGATGCGTTGGCCACGCAGTTGAAAGCGCTTTGCCCCAGCTGAACAAAAGCAATACCGCGCCGCAGCGGCTAAGAGTCGCTAACAAAACCTAGCGCAGCGATCCTGGCTAGGCGCGACGACGCAGACAGTACAAAGGTACGGCAAGGAGGAGCAACGACGCCAGGAAGGTTTTGTTAGCGACTCTAAAAACAATTGTGAGAAACCGCGCCGCAACGCCGTTTGCGGGGCGCAGTGTCCTTTAGAATTCGCTCTGTTGCAGATTTGGAAGTCCACACATGCGCACACCTCGGTTCGCATCTGCCCGGATGCTGGGCAGCGCGCTCGCCCTGAGCACGTTGGCACTCAGCGGTTGCAGTTCACTGATGTCGGAAGGCACGACCGCCGCAGCGGGTATCGGAGGGGCAGCTCTCGCTGCCAAGGTGACCGACAACGCGGCGGTGGCCACCGGCATCGGCCTGGGCGTGCAAGCCGGCGCACGGGCCGCGTTGCAACACAGCCAGCGCGTCGTCCACACCGAAACGCAAGACCACATCGCGCAGATCGCCGGGGCGCTGGCCGATAACACCGTCGGCAACTGGCAGGTCAAGCACCGCATCCCCTTGGAGCCCGACGAACACGGCCGCGTGGTGGTCACGCGTTCGATCAACGGGCCGCTCGTCAACTGCAAGGAAATCCTCTTTACCGTCGACGGAATGGAAGATGGCGCTGCAAAGGTCGACTTCTTCGTTGCCTCCATCTGCCACGACGGCAAGCAATGGAAATGGGCGACCGCGGAACCGGCCACGGCGCGATGGGGTTCGCTGCAATGAGCCGCGCGCGCTGGCTTGTAGCAGGATATGCGGGCCTGATGGCCGGCTGCTCGTCGGTGGGGCCGTTGACCGGCGCGGCAGCGGGCGTGGCCACGGGCACTGTCACGGGCAACCCGGCGGTGGCCTATGGCGTGGCCGTGTCGGTCAACGCCGCGACCGATGCCTCCATCAAATACGCAACGCGCAAATGGGCCGCCAGCGAGCAGGATGCGCTGGCGATGGCAGTCGGGCGATTGAGCGACAGCACACCTTCGCTCAACTGGTCGCTCGAACGCATGATGGGCTTGACCAAGGCGCACGGCCAGGTCGTGCTGGTACGCACATTCACGACGCCGCTGGCCACCTGCCGCGAGGCCGTCCTGACCGTTCAGGAAGCCCTGGCTCCCAAAAATGCGCCCGGCGCCGGTTACACGATCTATGCGTGCCAGAACGGCACCACATGGCAATGGGCCAACGCCGAGCCCGCCGTGCCGCGCTGGGGCAACCTGCAATAGCGCGCCTCGTACTTCAGGACCTGGCGGCAAGGCGCGGGGAGCGATCCAGTTCGAAGCGCTGCCATCGTCAGCGCGGCGCTAGAGCCGCCGCGCAACCTCGTCGATCTGCAGGAACTTGCTGCTGTATTTGAAGCAGCCGGCATTTATCCCACGCTGATGTTGGATTCGGTGCAGGACGACCGAGGAGGGCGTGGCGCGCGGTTTATTTGGTACGCCCGCGGACGCTGACTTAAGCGTCAATCAGACGAGACATTAGAAGTTTTCACCTCAGGTTGTGGGAGAACGAGCCGTTCTGGGGGATGCGCTTTCTGCGCGTCCTCTCTACGATGCGGGCGCGCATTCGATGCGGGGGCAGCGCAGCAGCCATGTGCGCTGTGGCATCGATGCGGCTTTCCAAACTCCAATCAATAAAAAGGACTTTCATGTTTCGCATTTTCGTATCCGGTATTGCGCTTTCTCTTGCCCTGTCGGGCTGCGCGGTCAGCGTCGGCAGTGGAACGGGCGTTGACAAGATTGCCGACGCCACGCAGGAATCGCTGCAAAAGCAATTCGTGCCGGGCGTCGCCAAGCGCGAGGACGTAGCGCTCGAACTGGGTGCACCCAGCGACAAGGCTACGGCCGGCGGTCTCGACATCTGGAACTATCGCTACGCGCGCAATGCGGCAATCGGCGTGGTATTTGTCGGGATTCCGATTGGTTCGAAGAAGATCGCGTCGTTCTACTTCGACGATGCGGACGGCGTGCTCAAGAAGATCGAATACAAGGTCCTGCAGCAGTAACCCGTCACACCTGCCGCGCCCGCCACCCAGGGCGCGGGCGCGGCATGGCCAACGTCCGCACTCGCGGCAGCACGTCAATTCCCCCATTCCAATCCACGAACCTTCTCGGCTTGTGTAATTTAATACGAATCATTATCATTTGTGTTCTCAACAAAACTGAAGACTGCCATGCACGGTATTGCCCTCCTGCTCGGGCTGCTGGCGGCGGGCTGCCTGTATGCGGCCGCGCCCAACCAAGTGCTGCTCGCGCGCGCTTCGCGTCTGCGGGGGCGCGTGCTGTGTTGCGTTGCCGTTGCGTTGTCGGGCATCGCCGTCGTGCTGTGGAACGACGCGCTCGGCTGGCCGGGGGCAATCATCGCGATGGTGCTGGTGGTCACGGGGGCCTTGTCGCTCTGGCCCATGTTGGGAGCATGGACACAGCAACGGCGTGCAGGCCTGGAGGCGCGGTCATGAACGGCATGGGCACCAAGTGGCTGGCCGGTACCGTGCTTGGGCTGCCGTTGTCGGTTGCGCTGTGCACGCTGGCGATCCTGTGGCTGCCGGGCGGCTGGGAAAGCGGCGTCATCGGCGCCCTGCTCGTGTGCCTGCCGCTGTGGGCCGTGATCATCAGCGTGAGCGTGTTGTTTCGGAGCAGCGCCCGTGCGTGGGGCGTGCTGACGGCATCGAACGCGCTGTCGTTCGGCGCGCTGTGGCTGCCGCGCCTGCTGGTGGCCTGACCTCGCCATGAAATCGACGACCTTGCGTCTGTATCAGGCGCTGCATACCTGGGTGGGCCTGATAGCGGGCTGGGCGCTGTTCATCGCGTTCTTTGCGGGCGCGCTCACTGTGTTCCATGAAGAACTGCATGCGTGGCAGAACCCGCTGCGCGCTGACCATTCCGCCGTTGCCACCAAGCCGGCCGATATCGATCACTTCGTGAACGCGCTGGTGCGCACGCACCCGGCCGCTGCCGCGAGCGCGTACGTCATCTTCCCCAACGAGGGCGAGCCGGATTTCTCCGCGTATTGGCAGAACAGCAAGGGCGATTGGCAAATGACGACCGGCAGGGGCCTCGCTGCCGGCAAGACCTCGCCGAAAGATCTGTCGATCGAGCCGTCGAAGGGCGAGCTGGCCAATTTCCTGAATCGGCTGCACTACTCGCTGGGTCTGGAAGAATCGGGCATGTACTTCATGGGCGCGATCTCGGTGCTCTATGGCGTGGCGCTCATCTCGGGCGTGCTGCTGCACCTCCCCCGCCTGAAGAAGGATCTGCTGGCCGTGCGTCCGGGACGCAACCTCAAGCGCTTCTGGATGGACATGCACAACGTGCTCGGACTGTTCAGCCTGCCCTTCCACCTGATCTTTGCGATCACCGCGCCGGTGCTGTGTCTGAGCATCGTACTGATGACCGTGTTCAACACCGTAGTGCTCAACGGCAAGCTGTTCGATGCGGTGCCGCGTGTGACGACGGCAGCCGGCACGGTGGTTGCGGCCAACCGTGCGGCACCGATGTTGCCGGCTGAGCAACTGCTCGCCCGTGCACGCGAATTGGCCGATCCGAACTTCACCGTCAAATCGATCCACTACCAGCACATTGGCGATGCGAATGCCGTGGCGGAAGTGCGCGGCAGCAGCACACGAGCGGTCGGCGACTACGGCTCCGTAGCGATTCGCGCGGCTGCCAATCAGCCCGACAGCGGCAAGCTCGTCGGCAACCAGACGTCCGATGCGCGCGATACCAACCACGCCCTCTACAGCCTCGTCTACGGCCTGCACTTCGGCACTTACGGCGACATCGCCCTGCGTCTCGCATATCTCGTGATGGGCCTGGCGGGGGCGTTCGTCTTCTATTCGGGCAACCTGCTGTGGATCGAATCGCGCCGCAAGCAACGCAAGGCCGATCAGCCACGCGTGCATCAACTGCTGGCGCGCGCCACGGTTGGCGTGTGCATCGGATGCTGCGTCGGCGTGATGGCGACTTTCCCGGCGGCGCTGCTGTGGCCCGAGCGTTCGGCCGGCGTGACGTACTACACCGTGTTCTTCGCGGCGCTTGCCTGGGCGATGCTGCGGCCGCCAGCACGCGGCGCCGTCGAACTGCTGAGCGCTGCCGCCATCGCGGCTGTGCTTGCGCCCATCACCAACGCCGTCGTCACCGGTGACCACCTGCTGCGCACGATGGCGCGCGGCGATTGGATGGTGGCCGGTTTCGACCTGGGTGCACTGGCGCTTGCGTGCGGCTTTGTCGGCCTTGCGCGCGCGACGCTGCGCCGGGCGCGCCATGGTGCGCCCGATTCTGTCTGGGCCGTGCCGGCGCATGAATCGCGCACCGGCAATGACCTGCACCCGAGCGTCGCCAGAGAGCCGTAGCTCGACACGCTCCGCACCAAAAACCACAACCACCCGCACAGGACTCGCGCATGCCGCCCGCCGGCTCGCGCGGGACTGCGCACGCCTACACAACATTGATCCAGGGGAGCTTGATCATGCGAGCCGCTGCTTTACCACCCGCTTCACGCCGTCCTATCGCCTGCCTTCGCCCAACGCCGCTGGCACGCCGGCTCGCGCTGGCATTCGCTGCCATGGGTGCAGGCGCAGCGGCGCACGCGCAGCAGACCACCACGCAGGTCGACCTGCCCGCCACGCAAGTCACTGCAGGCAAACCTGCCGCCTATGGCGCGAAGCAGGCCAGCACCGGCGCCCTGGGCGACAAGGCTGTGCTCGACACACCGTTCACCATCAACGTTGCCACGCAGGAGCTGATCCAGAACCGGCAGGCGCAGACCATCGGGGAGGTCTTCAAGGGCGACCCGGCGGTCACCGCCAACAACGACGGTTACATCGGCGAGGCGTCGAACATCACCATCCGTGGCTTGCAGCTCGACCTGCTGGAGGGCTACAAGGTCGACGGCCTGGCCGTGCCCAACTGGGGCAGCGATGTTCCGCTCGAACACTTCGAACGCGTGGAGCTGCTCAAAGGCCTGTCGGGATTCATGTATGGCTTCGGCACGCCCGGCGGCATCGCCAACTTCGTGACCAAGCGCCCCACCAACACCTTTGGCGGCAGCGCCACGTTCGGCTTTACGAGCGGCGGCACGCTGAGGGAATCGATCGATATGGGCGGGCGCTTTGGCCCGACCAAGGCCCTGGGCGCGCGCCTGGGTGTGGTGCATGAAGAAGGTGATACCTTCGTCGACGGCGGCCATATCAAGCGCGACTCCGCATCGTTGGCGCTCGATGCGCGCATCACGCCGGATCTGCAGTGGTCGTTCGACGGCCTGTACATGCAGCGCAACGTACAGGGCGCCTACTACGGCATCATCCCCGGCCAGGATTTTGGTGTGCCGGTCACGGAGTTCGTGCGCACGCCGCGCGCCATTGACGGCAGCCAACGCGTGTCATCGCGCGGGTCGTATTACGAGACCGAGATCAAATCCGTCGGCACCGAACTGAACTGGGCCGCCACGCCCGATTGGAACGTGCGCGCCGCCTATCGCTACACGCAGCAGAACCGCGGCAACGCCGACAGCGCAATCCAGCTGACGGACAACGCAGGCAATTTCAGCGAGTTGCAGTACAGCTCGTACCAGCGCTACCAGTACAGCCAGGCGCAGGTGATGGCCAACGGCAAAGTGCGCACAGGCCCGATCGAACATGAACTCGTCTTCGGCACCTCGTGGCAGAGTCTCACGCAAGCCACGGGCGGCTTTGCTTCCACGCTGCTCGGCACCGGCAACCTCTACGACACGTCGGCGTTCGTGTCGTCGGGGGCGACACCGATGCGGGTGCCCGCGTCCGACGGTCTGGCTCGCACATCCAGGATCGACCAGACCGCCGTCTTTGCCAGCGACACGGTCAAATTTAGCGAGCGATGGTCGGTGCTTGGCGGGTTGCGCTATACGCGTTTCAATCAGACCGGCTACAACGCCAACGGCAGCACTTCGGCCAAATACACTCGCGAGCCGATCACGCCCACGCTGGCGGTGATGTTCAAACCCGTGCAGCCGGTGACGCTGTACACAAGCTATGTGGAATCGCTGGAGGCCGGTGCCAGCGCACCGATCACAGCACTCAACGCGGGCACGGTATTCGGGCCGCTCAAGAGCAAGCAGGTGGAGGTGGGTGCCAAGGCCGAACTCCACGACTGGACATTCGGCGCGGCGCTGTTCCAGGTGCAGCGCGGGCTGGCGTATCTGCGGCCGGACAACGTCTATACGCAAGACGGCATGACGCGTTATCGCGGGTTCGAATTGAGTGCACGCGGCAAGCTCGCGCGTGACTGGACGCTGCTGGGCGGGGTGCTGTTCATGAATTCCGAGAGCACGGAATCTGATGCCTCCGTGCTGGGCAAGCGGGCCTATGGGTCGCCGCGCTTCAAGGCGACGGCGTATGTGGAGTATGCCGTGCCGCCGGTACCGGGGCTCGTGCTGTCGGCAGGTGGGCAGTACGTCGGCAACTCGGCGCTTGAAGCCAACAACAGCAACATCGTGCCGGGGTATCACACGTTTGATGTGGGGGCGCGGTATTCGACCAAGGTGGGCGGCAAGCCGGTGACGCTGCGGTTCAATGTCGACAACCTGACGAATGAGAAGTACTGGTTGCCCAGTTGGGGGTTCATTCTTGTGCAGGGGGCGCCTCGGACGTTTAGGGCTAGTGCTACGGTTTATTTTTGATGTTTTGGTTTTTGGTTCGGAGCTTGATCTTGGTGGTGCATCCCTTGTTTCATCCCCTGCCGGGGCTGACTCACTTTCTTTGGTCTTGCCCAAAGAAAGTAAGCAAAGAAATGCGCGCCCGAGATGGCGACTTCCCCTTGAATTTATGTCGCAGGGAGGGAGGGGAGGCAAACTCGCTTCGCTCAGACAGGCCTCCCCTCTTTTTCCTCCCTGCAACAGAAATTCAAGGCGCCATCTAGGGCAGGAAAGTCAAAGGACAAAAGCCACACCATCTAAGCGCACGCCCAAACGACAAAGCCAACCTCACGACGGGTTGGCCTTTTTCTGTTGACGTTGAGCCCTTGATGGCGCCTTGAATTTTCGTAAGCGGGCGGAAACAAGACGGGAAACTGTCTGAGCGCAGCGAGTTTTTCCCGTCTCCGCCCGGTTACGGAAATTCAAGGGATGGGTCGCCATCTCGGGCGCGCCTTTCTTTTGCTTACTTTTCTTTGGCAAGACAAAGAAAAGTAAGTCGGTCCCGGCAGGGAACGAAAGAGAGGTGGACCAACAACACAAAAAAACAAGTTGCATATCTAACCATCAACAACTACCATCCACTTCACCATGTTCGACCACTGCCTCTACTTCAACACCACCGCCCTGGCCCGCAAGCTCGACCGAGTCTGGGCAGACGCCTTTGCGCCTTTCGATCTCACGCCGCCGCAAGGCTTCATGCTCCGTGCGATCGTCGACCGCCCAGGCATGCTGCAAAGCGAGTTGTCGGAAGCGATGTCCGTCACGCGCCCCACGGCAACGCGCGCGCTGGATGGCCTGGAAGCCAAGGGCTTGATCGAACGCCGCAAGACGGAAGCCGACGGCCGTGAGACCGCCATCTTTCCGACGCGGGAAGCGGTCAAGATCGGTGCAGCGTTGAACGAGGCAAGCGGCGCTGTCACCGCAAGGTTGAAGCGCGTGCTGGGCAGTAACGAATTCACCGATACGGTGACGAAGATCCGAGGTGTGCGCTCCACCCTGACTTGAGCGTCCGTTTTTTTTGATTAAATAATTGCATTGCTAACTAATAAGAGAAACGATCATGCCCATCCTCAACGTCAAAGTCAGTGCCCAGCGTTCTGCGGAAATGACGCAGAAGATCTCCAGCACGCTGCTGGAACTCACCTCCCGCATCCTGGGCAAAGACCCGAAGGTAACGGCCATCGCCATCGACTATGTCGCCCCGGAAGACTGGATCGTCGGCGGGCAGACGCTGGCCGCACAAGGCAAGAACAGCATCTATTTCGACATCAAGGTGACGGACGAAACGAATACCAAGGCGGAGAAGGCGCAGTACATCGCCGAGGCGTTCACGGCGTTTGCCGAGCTACTCGGCAATCTGCACGAAGAGAGCTATATCTATGTGCAGGACGTTCGCGCCGCAGCTTACGGCTACGGCGGCAAGACGCAGGAGTACCGCTACCACCACGCGTAAATGTGCCGATCGCGTCTCTCCCATCCAACAAAAGAACAGGTGAAATCATGAACCGCATGAGCGCTTTCTTCGCGGCCAGTTGGCTGGCCGCCGCGTTGCTGTACTTTGGCCAACATTCGCTGCCGCTGACCGCGCTCTCGGGTGTGGTGTTGCTGGCTGGTTTCGATTTGTTGCGTCCGTGACGCTTCAGCGCGTGCGCTGTTGCGCCCGGTATTGCAAGGGGCTGCAACCGTGGCCGGCAGAGAACGCGCGGCTGAGTGCGCTGACACTGCCGTAACCACATTCGTCGGCGATGTGATCGAGCGGCAGTCGGCCCGTGCGCAGCAGAAACGCCGCCAGCTCCAATCGCAGCGCCGCCCCGTAACGCCGCAGGTTGCTGCCGGTAGCGGCAGCAAAACGGCGCGTCAAGGTGCGCTCACTCATCGCTGCCTGGGCGGCCAGCTCGGCCAATGCAGGCGGCGATTCCAGTTCCCGCTCCACCATTTCCTGGATGGCCAGGATGGCCGCATCGCCGTGGCGCTTGAACTGCGCCGTCCACACGGTCATGTGCTCGTACGACGGCAGGGATTGCGTGAGCGCCGTGCGCAACATCCGACGAGATGCGCCCACTCCACAGCAGTGATCGATGACGTACGCACAGGCGTCCACAGCGGGGTTGATGCCGCTGACGGTGATGATGCGGCCATCCACCGCGAGAGGTCGGTCCGGCGTGTAATGCACGTCGGGAAAATGCCGTGCGAACCAGGCGCGCTCACTCGCCAGCCCGGTCGCTCGACAACCATCGAGCAGTCCAGCCTTGGCAAACAGCGGCGCCGCATTCATGCCAACCACGAGGGCACCGGCGTCATAGCGCGTGCGCAGCCAATCTGCGATGCGCGCCTCTTCCGCGTCTAATGCCGCCTCCGGGGCGAACTGTGCGGGAACGATCACGACGTCGTATGCGACATCGGTCAGCGCGGCGGTGGCGGACACTGGCATCTCGCCAAAGCTCGACACGGCGGCACCGTCGGCGGACAGCAGATCAATGTCGAAGAGCCGGCTGCCCATCACATCCACGCTGCGCGCCTGCATGGTGCCCGCCACCAGCAGCATCTCCTGGGTGAGAAACACATACCCGGCAAAGAGGCGCGGCGGCAGCAGGATGGCGATGCGGGCCCGCGCGTGCGCACTGCGGCGTTTGGAGGCTGCTTTCGGCTGGCGCTTCATATCAATAAAGTGGCGATTCGGATCAACCGGAATTGTCGCGGCCTTGTTGAAATACGGCAACCCATCCGCCCCTCCGGAGCCGCCATGATTGTCCGCACGCTGTTCGACACTGAACACGACACCTTCCGTGAATCCGTCCGCCGCTTCATCGACGCGGAAGTCCTGCCCCACCACGAGCGCTGGGAAGACCAGGGCTACGTCGACCGCGCCATCTGGGAAAAGGCGGCCGCCGCCGGCTACCACTGCGCCAGCATGCCCGAGGCCTACGGCGGCGCGGGGACCGATATCCGCTACAGCACCGTGCTGATGGAAGAGATTGCCCGTGCGGGTGCCACGGGCCTGGGCTTCGGCCTGCACTCGGAAATCGTCGCGCCATATCTGCTGCACTACGGCAGCGAGGCGTTGAAGCAGCACTACCTGCCCAAGCTGGCGAGCGCTGAGATGATCGGTGCGATTGCGATGACCGAGCCTGGCGCGGGCTCCGACCTGCAAGGCGTGCGCACCACCGCCACGCGCAGCAGCGACGGAAGCCACTACGTGCTCAACGGCTCGAAGATCTTCATCACCAACGGCTGGCACGCAGATGTCGTGATTGTCGTGGCGCGCACCACGCCGGAAGGCGGCGCCAAGGGCACGAGCCTCTTCGTCGTCGACACCCGCATGGAGGGCTTCAGCAAAGGCAAGCGCCTGAAGAAGGTCGGCATGAAAGCGCAGGACACCGCGGAGCTGTTCTTCGACAACGTGCGCGTGCCCGCCGGCAACCTGCTCGGCGAGGAACACCGCGGTTTTGCCTACCTGATGCAGGAACTGCCGTGGGAGCGCCTGCAGATTGCCATTGGGGCCATCGCTTCGGCCGAAGGCGCGCTTGAATGGACGCTGCGCTACGTGCGCGAGCGCCAGGCCTTCGGCAAATCCATCCTCGATTTCCAGACCGCGCGGCACGCACTGGCGGAACTGAAAACCGAAGTGCAGATTGGCCGCGTGTTCGTCGACCAGTGCATCGCGCTCAAGCTGGCCGGCAAGCTCGATGCCGCCACCGCATCGATGGCCAAGTACTGGACCACCGACCTGCAATTCAAGGTGATGGACCGCTGCGTGCAACTGCACGGCGGCTACGGCTACATGTGGGAATACCCCATCGCCCGCGCGTGGGCCGATTCGCGCGTGCAGCAGATCTACGGCGGCACCAACGAGATCATGAAAGAGCTGATCGCCCGAACCCTTTAACGAGCACGACCTTCAGGACGCAACGCTATGGAAGCCTATATCTACGACGCCGTTCGCACCCCGCGCGGCAAGGGCAAGAAAGAGGGCAGCCTGCACGGTGTCACGCCGCTGCGCCTGGCCGCTACCGCACTGCGCGCCATCCGAGACCGCAATCAGCTCGACACATCGCTCGTGGACGACGTGGTGCTCGGCTGCGTGGAACCCGTGGGCGAACAAGGCGCATGCATTGGCCGCGTCGCGGTGCTCACCGCTGGCTATGCCGAGACGACGGCCGGCGTGCAGATCAACCGTTTCTGCGCGTCGGGCCTGGAGGCCTGCAACATGGCCGCCGCACAGGTCATGGCCGGGCAGAGCGACTTCGCCATCGGCGGCGGGGTGGAGAGCATGTCGCGCGTGCCGATGGGCGCCAGCGGGGGCGCATGGCCGGTCGACCCGGCAGCCGCGCTCCCGCTGTACTTCGTGCCGCAGGGCGTGTCGGCCGACACCATCGCCACCAAGTGGGGCTACAGCCGCCATGACGTCGACGCTTATGCCGCAGAGAGCCACCGCCGTGCGCATGCAGCCAGCACCGCCGGCTGGTTCACGGGTTCCATCGCGCCGGTGCGCGACCAGAACGGCCTGACCATCCTCGACCGCGACGAGATGATCCGCCCGCAGACCACCGTGGACACACTCGCACAGCTCAAGCCGTCGTTTGCGGAATTGGGCGAGCAATACGGCTTTGACGCGGTGATCCGCCAGCGCTATCCAGAGCTTGAGCGCATCGAACACGTGCACCACGCGGGCAACAGCTCGGGCATCGTCGATGGCGCCGCGGCTGTGCTGATCGGCAGCCGCGAGGCTGGCAAGCGCGCGGGCCTCAAACCGCGTGCGCGCATCCGCAGCTTTGCAAGCATCGGCTCGGAGCCGTCGATCATGTTGACCGGCCCCTCCTACGCAGCAGAGAAGGCGCTCAAGCGCGCCGGCATGTCTGCGTCCGACATCGACCTGTACGAGCTCAACGAAGCCTTTGCCTCCGTCGTGCTGCGCTTCATGGAGGTGCTGGCCGTGCCGCATGACCGCATCAACGTCAACGGCGGCGCCATTGCGATGGGCCATCCGCTCGGCGCCACGGGCGCCATGATTCTCGGCATGCTGCTGGATGAGCTGGAACGGCGTGGAGCAAGCACGGGCCTCGCCACGCTGTGCGTCGGCGCCGGCATGGGCACCGCCACCATCATCGAACGCATTTAAGGAGCGTGCTGACATGATCGACATCACCATCGACACCGACGGCATCGCCACGCTCACGTGGAACCAGCCGGGCCGCGCACAGAACGTGCTCAACGGCGAAACCTGCGCCGCCTTCTTTGCCGCCATCGACCGCGTGTGCGCAGATGCAAGCGTCAAGGGCATTCTCGTCACGTCCGCCAAGGCGGATTTCATTGCCGGCGGCGACCTCGAATGGCTGCAGGCCAGCGACGATGCAGCCACGTTGTTTGAACGCACGTGCGAGCTGCATCGCATGCTGCGCAAGCTGGAAACGTGCGGCAAACCCGTGGCCGCGGCGCTGCCGGGCTCCACGCTGGGCGGTGGGCTGGAGATTGCCCTCGCCTGCCACTACCGCGTGGCGGCCGGCAACGCCCGTGCACGCTTCGGCCTGCCGGAAGTCACACTGGGCCTCTTGCCGGGCGGCGGCGGCACGCAGCGTCTGCCGCGCTTGATTGGTGTGCAGAAGGCATTGCCGATGCTGCTTGAAGGCAAGCGCATCAAGGCGGCTGAGGCGCTCAAGCTCGGCATTGTCGATGCGGTCGTCAACGCGGGGGAAGAAGCCGATGCCGCGCGAACGTGGTTGCTGGGCGAAGGCCAGACCCGTGCGCAGCAACCGTGGGACATCAAGGGCTACAAGGTGCCCGGGGGCGGCATCTCCAGCCCCGCCGTGCAACAGCTATTCACCGCGGCCAACGCCATGCTGCAGCAGAAAACCTACGGCAACTATCCGGCGGCGGCCAGCATCCTGTCGTGCGTGTACGAAGGGCTGATCACCGATCTCGATACAGGTCTCAAGACCGAGGCGCGCTACTTCGTGCAAGCGGTGCTGTCGCCGGAGGCCCGCGCGATGATCCGTACCCTCTTCTTCAGCCTGAACGCCGCCAACAAGCTGGCCGCGCGCCCCGCCGATGTGCCCACGCGTCGTTACGCCAAGATCGGCGTGCTGGGCGCCGGCATGATGGGCGCCGGCATCGCCTACGTCACGGCCAAGGCGGGGCTGCCCGTCGTGCTGCTCGACACCACGCCGGAAGCCGCCGAGCGCGGCAAGGACTATTCGCGCAAGCTGGTCGAGAAACAGGTACAGCGCGGCCGTCTGCATGCCGACCAGGCTGAAGCGCTGCTCGCCCGCATCCAGCCCACCACGTCCTACGCCGACCTGGATGGCGCGGGCCTCGTCGTTGAAGCCGTGTTCGAGCAGCGCGACATCAAGGCCGCCGTCACGCGCCAGGCCGAGGCCGTGCTGTCCCCCGATGCCATCTTCGCGTCCAACACGTCCACGCTGCCGATCACGGGGCTGGCCGAAGCAAGCCAGCGGCCGGGCAACTTCATCGGGCTGCATTTCTTCTCGCCAGTCGACAAGATGCCGCTGGTGGAGGTGATCGTCGCCCGACAGACCACGCGGGCCACGCTGGCGCAGGCGCTCGATTACGTCAAGGCCATCGGCATGACGCCCATCGTGGTCAATGACAGCCGCGGCTTTTATACGAGCCGCGTGTTTTCGACCTACGTGCTCGAAGGCCTCGCAATGCTCGCCGAAGGCGTGGCGCCTGCGCTGATCGAAAACGCCGGGCTGCTGGCCGGCATGCCGGTGGGGCCGCTTGCGCTGATCGACGAGGTTTCCAGCGAGCTGATCCACAAGGTCAACCAGCAGACCCGCGCCGACCTCGGTGTCGCCTACATCGAGCGCCCGGGTGAAGCCGTGGCCGAGCGCATGGTCGCGCTGGGCCGCATCGGCCGCAAAGCCGGCCAGGGCTTTTACGACTATCCGGAGAGCGGCAAGAAAACGCTGTGGCCCGGGCTGGCGACCGAATACCCAAAAGCCGCCGCGCAGCCTGACGTTCAGACGCTGGTCGATCGCCTGATCACCGTGCAGGCCGTGGAAACCGCACGTTGCCTGGATGAAGGCGTCGTGACCGATCCGCGCGACGCCGACGTGGGTGCGCTGCTCGGTTGGGGATTCCCGGCATTCCGGGGCGGGCCGGTGTCGCACATCCATCGCATGGGGGTGGGGGCCTTTATTGACCTGTGCGACCGGCTGGCTGCGGAGCACGGCCGCCGGTTCGCGCCGCCCGCCCTGTTGCGTGACATGGCAGACAAACACACCGCGTTTTACGAACGCTGACGCTCAGACGCCGCGCGGGCAATCCATGCGCGGCGCCTCGCAACGTACAGGCGTTGCGCCGCACAAACAGAACCCGAGGGTAAATCCGAGTCCCCCAAAAAAAGCAAACGATTGCGCATCCGGTCATTACCCCGTTTGTTCGGCTTCAGACACAGAGGCTCCGCTCCGATATAGAGTGAGAGGCACATGAAATAGCCGATATTCAGGCACGCTGCGCGCGTGCCCAAAACGACTGGACACGCAAACGCTGGAGTGGGGATGCCCGCAGAGCAATCGAAGGCTTCTTCTGGTAGTACGACTGATATCACGCCGCAGCCAGGGTGGCGGCGCAGGCTGCTATCGCCGCTGAATGTCGGGGCGGTGCTGATCCTGTTGTTCATCTGGACGTTCACGTTCCATCAACTCACCCAGGAGCGCGACAGGCTGATCCGCGATGCGCAGGCACGCACGCAGGTTGAAGCCCAGGCATTTGGTGAGTACTCACTCGGCAGCGTGCGGCGCGTATCGGAATTCCTGCTCGATCTGCGCGCGAGCTGGCTATCCGGCCGGGACGTGTTTGAGCAGGTCATCCACGAACGGCAGGAGGCGGTGCGTGACCTGACCTTCCAGGTGGCCGTGATCGACGAGAACGGGATGCTGCTCTACTCCAGCATTGGCCCCACCACGGAACGCGTCGACCTGAGCCAGCGCGAACACTTTCGCGTGCACAAGGAATCGGGCGGACGCGATGTGCTGTTCATCAGTGACCCGGTGCAGGGCAAGGTCTCGAAAAAGTGGTCGATCCAGTTCACGCGCCCCATCCTCAGGGCCGGCCAGTTTGCCGGCGTCGTGGTGGTATCGGTCAGCCCGGAACAGTTCGCCAGCTTTGCGAATACGCTCGCCATCGGCAAGGAGGGCGCTGCCACCATCATCCGCGAGTCCGGACAGATCCTGGCTCGCGTGCCCAACCCGACCGCCGGTATCGAAAAGCCGCCGCGCCGCCGGCAGTTCAACAAACCGGGTGCGCTGGAAACGGGCAGCTACCGCGTGGTGTCGGGCACCGACGGCGTGGAGCGCATCATCGGCTATCGCCATGTGCCGGAGATTGGGCTGTACTTTCTGGTGGGCGAGTCGGTGGCCTCGGTGCTGGCGCCTTACGACGGCTATCGGCGCACTGCACTGGTTGAGGCCGCCGCCTCCACCTTACTGCTCGCGCTGCTGTATTTCGCGCTGCGCCACCAGGGGGCCGAGCGCAAGCGGCACATCGAAGACATGCGCCTGGCCTCCATGGTTTATGCATCGAGCAGCGAAGCAATGATGGTGACGACGCTCGACGGGCGCGTGATCGACGTGAACCCGGCTTTTACGGTCACCACGGGCTATTCGGCGCAGGAGTTCAAGGGCCAGTCGAGCGACGCCATCCGCTCCGAATGCAACGAGCGCGCCGTGATTGAAGCGATGCGCGACGGCGTTTCATCCAAGGGCTCGTGGAGCGGCGAATACCTGATCCGCCGCAAGGACGGCAGCGAGTTCCCTGCGCTGCTCACCGTCGACACGTTTGCAGACAGCACGCTGGGCGAGCCGCGCCGGGTGGCGCTCATCCACGACATGACGGAGAAAAAGCGCGCTGAAGAGGTCATCTGGCGGCAGGCCAACTTCGATGCGCTCACCGATCTGCCCAACCGGCACATGTTCTACAACCGCCTGCGGCAAGAGATTGCGCGGGCGCGGCAGACGTCTACACAACTGGCGTTGCTGTTCATCGATCTGGACCGTTTCAAGGAAGTGAACGACACGCTCGGCCACGACCAGGGCGACATCCTGCTCAAGGAGATCGCGCGGCGCATCTCGGCCATCGTGCGCGGCACCGATACGGTCGCGCGGCTGGCCGGCGACGAGTTCACCATCATCCTGCCGGATCTGCCCGATGCCTCGGCGGCCACGCCCATCATCCGTAGCTTGCTCGCGCGCATTGCCGCACCCCTGCAGCTTGGCGAGGAAAGTGTGGAAGTGTCGGCCAGCATCGGGGTGGCGCTGTACCCACGCGACGCCGACAGCGCGGAAACATTGCTCGTGCGCGCAGACCAGGCCATGTTTGCGGCCAAGAGCGCGGGACGCAATCAATGGGCCGCTTTTACCCCGGCATTGCAGCGCGCCGAACAGGAGCGCCTGCGCGTGACCAGCGACCTGCGCGTGGCGCTGGCACAGGGCCAGCTTACGGTGCATTACCAGCCCATCGTCGATCTGCTGACGGGCAAGGTCCGCAAGGCAGAGGCACTGATCCGCTGGCGGCATCCCGTGCGGGGCGAGATCGATCCGGCAGACTTCATTCCGGTGGCTGAAGACAGCGGGCTGATCGTCGAGATCGGCAAATGGGTGCTGAACAGAGCGCTGGATCAGCTCACGGAATGGCACACCACGCTCGACAACACGCTGCAGGTGTCGGTCAACAAGTCACCGCTTGAATTCCGCGCGCACCAGTCGGGCACCGAATCGTGGCCCAAGGTGGTGGAGCGCCGAGGGCTTCCACCGCACAGCCTGGTCGTCGAAATTACCGAAGGCTCATTGATGGCCGATAGCGCGGAGGTGGTCGAACACCTGCACGAATTCCGGCGCGCGGGCGTGGACATCGCACTCGATGATTTCGGCACGGGGTATTCGTCGCTCTCGTACCTGAAGCGCTTCGACATCGACTTCATCAAGATCGATCAGTCGTTCGTGCGCAGCCTCGCGCACGACCCGAAGGACATCGCTCTGTGCAGCGCTATCGTGGGCATGGCGCACGCACTGCGTATCAAGGTCATTGCAGAGGGCATCGAGACCGAAGAGCAGAAGGCGATTCTGGTCGCGGCCGGGTGTGACTACGGCCAGGGCCACCTCTTCTGCCCGCCGGTGCCGCCGGCAGCGTTTGAAGCCTTTGTGGTCAGCGGGCAGCTTGCCGAAACCTGATCGCCTTTCAGCCGCCGCGCACCGCCAGCGCAAACGCTTGCACCACGTCGGCAGACGCGTCGGTGATGGCCCAGTAGCCCATGCCGGCGCTGCGCCAGACCATCAACTGGTAGCCGCGCTCGGTGCGCAGCGCGGGTTCGGTGTCGCTGCCGGCCTCGGGGCGTACGTACAAGTCCACCGGATGCTGCGCTGAGCGGTAGACCAGCACCGCTACCGGGCGGCCGTCGATGTAGTCCAACCGGCCGCCGATGAGCGGGAACCCGCGTGCGGTAAGGTCGGTAACGGGCGGCGCATAGTCGATGCGGCCGTTGAACCACGGCTTGACCGTATGGCGATCGGACGACAGTACGTCGGTCTCCCGCGCGCCCAGCAGCGCCCGCACATGGCTGGCGGTGATGTCGTGCGCGGTGAGCGCAGCGGTATCGGGCCGGCCAACCAGCACGCCCACACCGAGTGCCACCGCTGCGAGCGCGCCTGCGCCCAATCCCAAACCAAGCCCCCGAGATGGCGTGACCAACCAATTGGCCAAGCGCCGCCATAGGGATTCCGTCCGGCGCGGCGCGCGCGCGCGAGTCGATTCGGCCTGCACGCCAGCCTCCGCCTGCACGGCCTGCAATACACGCTGGTTCAAACCCACCGGCGCCTTCATGTACAGCGCCGGCGCATGCAAGCCCTGCCGCAGCGCACGCACCACACCATCGTGGCGCGCCGCAATGTCGGTACAAGCGGCACACGTGGCCAGATGCGCCTCCATGCGCAGGCTGTCGGCCGCTCCGAGTTCGCCATCGGCGCGGGCAGCCAACAGCGCGCGGATGTCGTCACAGTTCATGGCGGAACTCCTTGGTGCTGTTTCCCAGACCGCCCGATGCCCGGATGGGTGTCACATTGGTGCGCAGCGGTGCATTGTCTTCCGTAAGCAGGCGTGCGAGCTGCTGCCGCGCACGTGCCAGCCGCGACATGACCGTGCCGATGGGCGCGTCCACCACGGCGGCAATGTCGCGGTACGGCAGGTCTTCCAGCTCGCGCAGCACGAGCACCTCGCGATACGGCACCGGCAACTGCGCCAGCGCGGCATGCACGCGGCGCACATCGTCGATGCGGGCGAGCAGCGCTACGGGGTCGACGCCATAGCTGGCGCTGTCGTCGTTCGCTTGGCCGGCGGCCGCGTCGTCATCCCACGGCTGGGCCGGGGCCTGTTTGCGGCGCGCGCATTCCGAGAACCACGTGTTGCGCACGATGGCGAGCAGCCACGGGCGGCCGTCGCCGCCGCGAAACCCGCCAAACAGCCGGAACGCGCGCAGGCAGGCTTCCTGGACGATGTCGTCGGCGTCTTGCGCGTCGCCCGAGAGCCAGCGCGCCAGGTTATAGGCGGCGTCGACATGCGGCAGCACCGCCTGCGCAAAGCGCTGGGCGTCGGTGGGCAGATCGAGCGTGGGGTCTGGCAGGTCGGGCATGGCGGCCTGGAGGCGGTTGACCTCCGTATACCGGGGTGCAATCCAGTTTATTCCCGCGCTGAAGAAATTTTGTGAAAACGCGAATCTTATGGAATACGCGGGCACCCCAGCCGGTATGACAGGCAGGACCGGCGCTTCCTTCATTTCCATCGCGCTGGGCCGCTACCCAACTCAGTCATCTATTGCAGGGGACACCCATGAGCAAGCAACCCGGACGACGCCAGTTCCTGCAACTGGCCGCGGTCGGCGGTCTGGTGTACGCATCCGGCCTGCCCGGCTGGCAGGCGATGGCGGCCACCACGCGCGCCGCCGGCACCAAGCCAGACGATTTCTATTTCGTGCAGTTATCCGACACCCACTGGGGCTTCAAGGGCGCGCCCAATCCGGATTCGCAAGGCACGCTGCCCAAGGCGATTGCGGCGGTGAATGCGCTGTCGCCGGCGCCAGATTTCGTCATCTTCACGGGCGACCTCAGCCACATCAGCGACGACCCTGCCGAGCGCCGCAAGCGGCTGGCCGAGTTTCGCGACATTGCCGCCAAGATCAAGGTGCCGGTTGTGCACTACATGCCCGGTGAACACGATGCCTCGCTCGACAACGGCGAGGCCTATATCGAACTCTTCGGCCGCACGCATTATTCGTTCGATCACAAGGGCGTGCACTTCATCGCCATCGACAACGTGTCGGACCCATCCGCGCGCGTGGGCGATGCACAGCTCGCGTGGCTGGCGGCGGATGTGCGCTCCGTGCCCGAGCACACGCCCATCGTCGTGTTCACGCATCGGCCGCTGTTCGATCTGTACCCGCAATGGGATTGGGCCACGCGCGACGGCCAGCAGGTCATCGACTTGTTGATGCCGCACCCGAACGTGACGGTGTTTTACGGCCACATCCACCAGGAGCATCACCACATGACCGGGCACATTGCGCACCACTCGGCGCGCTCGCTGATGTTCCCGCTGCCCGCGCCACCCGCACCGGGCTCACAGGCCAAGCGCAACCCGGTCCCGTGGGATGCCGCAGCGCCCTATCGCGGCCTGGGCTGGCGCAGCATCACCGAGCACGGCAAGCAGGACACCGCCACCTGGGCGCTAGCCGAACAGCCAATCCAACCGAGCAGCGAAGCCAACACCATCACCAAGACGCCGGAGACCACCTGACATGCGCCACTTCATTGCACACAACCCCAAGCGCCGACTGGCTCTGCGTCAGTTCACCGTGCTCGCGGCGGGTGCGGCGCTCGCCTGCGTTGCGCACGGCGAAGGCCCCACGGTCATTCGCGTGCACGCGCGCAAGTTCACGTTCACGCCCGACAAGATCTCACTCAAGCGCGGCGTGCCCGTGGTGTTCGAGCTGACCGGGCAGGACATCCTGATGGGTTTTTCGATTCCGGATTTCAACGTACGGGCCGACGTGGTGCCAGGTCAAACCGTGCGGCTGGCGCTTACGCCCGACAAGACAGGCACGTTCGACTTCCTGTGCGACATCTTCTGCGGCTCGGGCCACGAGACGATGAATGGAACGTTGACCGTCACCTGAAGCGCACCGCCCGACGCCCAACGCAAAACGCCCCGACCTGTTCGGGGCGTTTTCATTGACAGGATGCACGCATGACGTGCGTGCAGCAGCATACAGATTCTTTACGACGCGCGGGAATAAGCCGTCGGCCTACGGTGTTTACTCCGATAGCACGCCATCGACCCGCACTCTGGAGGACCTACATGTCGTCACGTTCGAAGCGTCGTCTACGCACGTTGCTGTTTGCTGTGTTCACACTCATGTCAGGCATCGGGATGCACGCTGCAGTTGCGCAGGAGGCGCCGCCACAGGCCAATCGCGAGCAGGCCTTCTTCGCCGAAAACGATGTCGCCATGACAAAGATGATGGACGGCATGGCCCCGAAGCCCAGCGGCAACATCGATCAGGATTTCGTCGCAATGATGACGCCACATCATCAGGGCGCCATCGACATGGCCGTGGCCTACCTGCGCTACGGCCAAAACGAACAACTGCGCCGCATCGCGCAGGAAATCGTCGTCGCGCAACAGCAAGAGATTGCAGCGATGCGCTTGGCGCTTGGCCAGCCGCCGCCCCCGTCGGCACCGGTCCCCACGCAGCTCCGCCCGGCCTCCGCAACGACTGCGCCCGCATCCCATGCGGCGCATCACGCCCACACCGCCACCCCCCAGGAAGACTGATGAAGAACCGACTGTTTGTTGCCACGGCGCTTGCCGCAGCAGCCATCACGTGCGCCGCGAGCGCCAGCGCCGGGCAGGCACCCGCTTCCCTTGCCTCGCCTGACATTCCCATCAGCCACAGGGATCGCGTCTACGCGGCCGAGCAATTCTCGAACACGGTGTCCGTCACGGACCCCGCCAGCAACACGCTCCTGGGTGTGATCAAGCTGGGCGATCCTGCGCCCGGCAACTTCAGCCCGCTCTATCGCGGACAGGTGCTGGTGCACGGCATGGGCTTCTCGCCAGATCACCGGACATTGGCGGTCGTCTCCATCGGCTCCAACTCGGTCACGTTCATCGATACGCAGACCAACGCCGTCAAACACACCACGTATGTTGGCCGCTCGCCTCACGAAGCGTTCTACACGCCGGATGGCAGCGAGGTCTGGGTGACCGTGCGCGGCGAAAACTACATCGCCGTGCTCGATGCCAATACCTATGCAGAGAAGACGCGCGTTATCGTACCGGCGGGCCCCGGCATGCAGATCTTCTCGCCGGACGGCAAGTACGGCTACGTGTGCTCGTCGTTCAATCCGGAAACGGTCGTGATCTCGACGGCCGATCACAAGATCGTGGGACACATCAAACAGGAATCGCCGTTCTGTCCCAACATTGCCGCCACGCCGGATGGCAAGCAGGTGTGGTTCACATTGAAGGACATCGGCAAGGTGCAGGTATTCAACGCCCGCCCGCCGTTCAATGCGATCACGTCGTTCGAGACCGGGCCCATCACCAACCACGTCAACTTCGCGCATAACGCCAAGGGCACGTTTGCCTATGTGACGATCGGCGGCACGAACCAGGTCAAGGTATTCAGGACCGACAATTTCGAACAGGTCGCGACGATTCCCGTCGGCAAACTTCCGCACGGTCTATGGCCGTCCGGTGACGGCACACGCATCGATGTCGGCCTGGAGAATGACGACGCACTGGCCGTCATCGACACACTGACGAACAAGGTCGTATCGACTGTTCCGATTGGGCAGGCACCGCAGGCGCTGACGTACGTGCCGAACGCTGTGCCGGAAGGCAACGGCACGGAGAACCTGCAGCCGCTTGGCACAGCGGGGCAGGTCAGCCCTCTCGCACTCGTACCGACCGCCGCAGACAAGTCCGACGCATCGGCCGCCCCCACCAGCGTGGCGCTGTTCGATCAGGGGCTCATCCAGGTGTTTCAGGCATCGGTGACCGGATTGCAGCCGAAGCAGCCCTATGCGATTGCCTTGTCACAGCATGCGGATGGCAGCGGCCCGCTTGAGACCCTGGCGAGCTTCATGACCAACCCGGCCGGTGGCGCCATCGTCAACTCGATCGGGCAGATTCGGCAGGTGGTCATGCCTGGCAACGCGGACGCTGGCAACACGCGCCGGTATCTTGTGATTGCACCGGTGGTGTCCGGCAAGCTTGGGACTGCGGTGCAGATTCAGGCGCGCTAGGCAATGTGCGCCCCTGCGGCGTTCGTGCCGGGGCAGACCGTGCGGCTGACGCTCACGCCGGACAAGACCGGCACGTTTGATTTCCTGTGCGACACCTTCTGCGGCTCGGGCCACGAGACGATGAATGGAACATTGACCGTCACCTGAAGCGCAGCGGCCAGCGCCCGACGCCCCAACGCAAAACGCCCCGAACAAGTCGGGGCGTTTTCATCTGCGAGCGCTGCCTCAGGCCAGCGCGTCCGGCACAGCCAGCGTCAGCAGCAGTTCGTCGAGTCGCTCCATGGTGGAGGTCATGCCGTCTTTCATACCCATGTCGATGACCTTCTGCACATCTTCCGGCGAGTTGTACAGCACCACAGTCGTGACGAGGGTGCGTTCGTTCGCATCGGCAAAGGTGACATCCCAGCGGGCGCGAGGCATATGCGGATTCACGGCGCCGGTTTCATCAGAAAAACCATCAATGGCCGCATAGCTGTCGATCGGGTTGATCTTCTGATAGTCCAGACGGCTCCAGAATGACTCTCCATCGGGCGTGATCATGGCGTAGTGCCAGTAGCCGCCTTCCTTGAATTCCATATGCTTGGTCTTGGTGGCGAGCGGCTTGGGCGCAAACCACTGATCGAGCAGTTCGCGCTTTGTATGGCAATCCCACACAAGCTGGCGCTTCGCCGCGAACTCTCGCCTCACGGTGAGGCTGCTCTTTTGCATGTCGACGAGGAAATCAAACCGAAGATCAGCCTTCATTGTTTTCTCCTTGGAGTTTCTCTAAGAGGTTGTCCAGATTGCTGTACCTGCTCGCCCAGATCGCGTGCTGCTTCTCAAACCAGCGCTCGGCTGCGGCCAGCTTCTTGCGCTCGAGCGTGCACGTCCGGATTCGGCCGCTCTTCTGTGAGCTGACCAGCCCGACACCTTCCAGCACCCGCATGTGCTTCATGAATGACGGCAGCGCCATCTCAAATGGCTCTGCCAGTTCACTCACCGTTGCGGGCCCTTCGCCGAGCCGCTGAATAACTGCCCTGCGCGTTGGGTCCGAAAGCGCGTGAAATACCGCGTCTAGCGCAATTCCATTGTTATCCATTTGGCTAACTATATACGTGAGAATGCGTTGATGCAACCGGGTTCAACAGCATGTTGTAACGCAGGCGGGTGGCCGGTCGGCATGCACACACCCCCATGCTAGGATGACCTTCCCCCCGGCAGCAGCCACACCGCACATGACAACCATCGACGCGACACTCGGCGTGCAGCCGGACGCGACCCTGGACGAAATCAAGCGCGCTTACCGCCGCGCCACGATGAAGTGGCATCCCGACCGCAACCTCGGCCGCGAAGCCGAGGCCTATGCGGCGTTCCAGGAAATTCGCGAAGCCTACGCCATCCTCTCCGACGCTGAACAGCGCCGCGTGTACGACGAGGTCTTCGCGCAGGAAATGCAGCGCTGGCAGGCCGAGCGTGATGCGCAGGAAGCACAGGAGCGAGAGGCGCAACGCGAGCGCGAACGCCTCGTCCAGGAGCATTACGAAAAGATGGTCGCCATCGCCATGCGCTTTGCCGACGATGGCCACAATCGCGACGTCTTGTTCGGCGTGCTGCTCGGCCGAGACTGCGATGCAGAACTTGCCGCGCGCATTGCCGACAGCGTGTGGGCCTTGCAGGAAGCACGGCGCGACAACGTGGCCGCCACAGACACGCCCGACAATGAATCGACGATCCCGTCCGATGAAGCGACTTCGCCCCAGCGGCACTCAAGCGCGTTCGAGACGTTCTGGCAAGGGTTGTTTGGCCTGCGGCAATAGCTGCCGAGCATTCACCCGCATAGTGCGGCGCGACACGCGCCGACGGGCATACGCCAATTCTGATTTATAGTTTCGCCCCTGCTCAGACGAAGCAGCCATGGGTACACTCTGCGCCATCGTTTTCAGTGCCATAGAGAAAACGATCGAGGTGTGGAAACCTTGTACATACCGGGCAGGAACCGAGCATAGGTTCTTGTCCTCATTTGCTATGGCTTGGCTTCGTCTCCCTCCTGGGGCGAGCCAGGCTTGAACGGCTTCGGCCGTGCCGATTGGTATGTATCGGTTTTCCACCTTGCCTGTGCTCGCCCACCCCTCCCAAGGGTTGGGCGCGGTTCCGTTCATCAGATGAAGAGGAATGCCGTGACCTGCTCGATCTCCCACGCCACCAACTCACCGGCTGGCGACGCGCTTAGCGAATATCAGAAAGGCGTGCTGTCTGCGCGTGAATTCCTGCGCGCGGTGTTCAGCCGCAACGCCGTGGGCAACACGTGCGATACGGGCGCGACGCCTGCGCCAGAACATCCGGATCAACAACGCTGACTTCATGGGCGATCCAGGCGCATGAGGTCTGCGTACCGATGTTGCAGCATCGGTGCGGGGCTTGCCTGGGCTCGCCCACCCATCACCCTGAAGCGTGGTGCGCGGCTCGGCCCGCGTTATCTCGCCCCCAGCAACCGACACTCCGCCGACAACGCCAGCAGGTTCGGATCGCGCTCGCGATTGCGCTGCATCACCAGCACGATGTGCTGGCTGATGGCATAACGCGCGGCCAGCGGAATCAGTTGCACCTTGGGGCTGAAGTCGGCCACGCGACGGGGCAGCAGCGCGTAGCCGATGCCGCCGCTCACGAGGTTCATGAGCGAGAAGATGTCGCCCACGCGCAGGGCAATCTGCGGCGCAAAGCCGGCCTTGTCGAAGGCGGCAATGAAATCGTGGTACGTCGCAAAATCGTCGCCGAGCGCGACGAACTTTTCGCTGCGCACGGTTTGCAGGTCGATCTCCGCTGACGACGCATACGGCGAGCCGAGCGGCGCAGCAAACAGGATCTCGTCATCAAACATCGGCACGGTCAGCAGATCGGGATTGCGCAGCGGCTCGCCCAACGCAATGACGATAGCGTCGAGTTGCCCGTCTTCCAGCTTGGCGAGCAGGCTGCGGTTCGAGCCCAGCGTGAGTTCGATGTCGAGTGCGGAGCGGCGCGTCTTCAGGCCCGCAAAGATGCGCGGCAGCGTGCCGACCGTCATCGAATAGAGCCCACCGATCTTTAGCGTCGTTGACGAGAACCCCGCCGCTTCGCGCGTGCGGCGCACACCGGCTTCGCATTCAGCCAGGATGCGCTCCACATGTTCCGCAAACACATAGGCGGTCGACAGCGGAATCAGCTTGCGGCCATCGCGCTTGAACAGCGGGCAGCGCAAACCTTCCTCCAGCGAATGCAGCGCGCGGTGCACGCTCACCGTGCTTTGCCCGAGCGCTTCCGACACACGCGCCATGTTGCCCAGCGTCATGAACGACTGGAACACCTCCAGCTTCTTCAGGGTGATGTCTTCATCGATTGCCATGGCTGGGTCTTGTCCGGGCGCGTTCTAAATAGTTGAGGTGACACTTTGCAGCGAATTGTGGCGACGGCGCGCGCCATCAATACCACACCGCCAGTGCCAATCGCTCAAGTCGACCCGATTACAGGTGAGATTTCGCGAGACCGGCTTCGAGCTCATCCCAGCGCTTGGACTCCGCCTCAGGAGCGTTCACTTCCCTGGTTGAAGGCGCCCGCCCACGCGTGGGAAATGCCGCAACTCAATTGCCGCCTTCGGGCCCCACAAGCAGCTTGATCTGAAGCGCGGCCAGTTCGCGTAGCCGAACTGGGTCGTGATAGATGCGCTCCATCACGGCCAGCCCGCGCGTAAACGCAATGATGGCCTGAGCAGCTTTATCGGGCGGCACGGCGAGCGATGCGCGCACCGCATCACGAGACAGCGCTTCGGCGATAACCGTCTCCAACTGTTCCAGAAGCTCGCGCACGCGGTTCTGCATGGCCTCCCCAATCACGTCACTCTCCACGGCTGTCTTGGTCGTGAAGCAGCCTCGTGGTGGCACGTCGGCCGTCATGCTGGTAATGGACACGTCGAAGAAGCGCTCCAGCGCGCGACGCGCGGATGGAGCCTCCAGCGCCTGTCGCGACTCGGTCAGAACCGCTTCCGCATATCGATCGAACGCCAGCTGAAAAAGCTGCTCCTTGCCGCCATACGCGTGATAGAGGGAGCCGCGCTGCACGTCAGTGGCCTCCGCCAGGTCAGCCATGGAGGTCGCCTGCCAGCCTTTGACCCAGAACAGCTCCAGCACCTTGCTGAGCACAGCTTCCTCATCGAACTGCCGAACCATGGCCATCGTCTTTGAGATCTCCACCTTTTGATATTTGACACTGGTGTCAACATTGACGACCATGACAAAAATTATAGCGCGATTGCGCAAAGGGCTCTTCTGAACAGTCCCGCCCCAGGTACGTGCCAGCCTTCAATGCGCCGGCGCCGAGCCTGGGGCGTTGTCTGGGTGTACGTCGCATGCAGTACCGCCACATTTTTCATGTCCCTCACCATGAACGGAGTTCTGATCACATGAATGGTCAAATTCACGGCGCCCAAGCCGCCGCGCACGCTAGCCACAACGCCCAGATCCGCTTCGATGCGCAGATTGCAGACTGCCTCGAATCCGCCCAGCTGACGCGCGAGACCAACCGATTCTTCGTCCAGGCAAAGTCAGTCAAATCCATCGAGCCCTTGCCTGCGTTGCGCATCGCCCATGGGTGGCGCGAGATGACCAAGGCGTTCATGTTCACCTCCATCGCCGGGCTTGGCGTGATGGCCGCCGATGCTGATGCGCAGACCGAACCCAATCGCAACCTGCTCCATGCGATCCAAACCATCTTCCAGGTCATTGGGGATGATCTGTCGAACCTCATGCCTGTCTTCCGCGAGGTGGCGCCCGAAGGGCCGGACGGCATGCATTACGCCTGGTGGGAAAGCTCCATCGTCGAACCGCTCAAGAACGCAGTGGGTGCGCCCGGCAATGACACGACCGACATGCTCGGTGTCGGCGCAAAGCAACTGATTGCGAACATGCGCGCGCTGATCCACGAACCGCTGGGCGCGGCAGTGCAACTGCGCGTGGTGGAGGCCATTGCGTTGGAGATCACCGTGGCCTTCAAGCGAGTGTTCTCCAAAGCTGTTGTGAACGGCAACCATCTCTTCACGCGCCCCGAGCAGTTTGTGTGGATGGACTCGCACATTCATGCCGAGGTCGAGCATCACAAGGCGGTCAGTGATGACGACACGGGCACTACAGCCATTGCCGATACCGCGGAAAAGCAGCTCCACATGCTGCGCCTGACGCGGGAATACGCCGAGAACTGGAACATCGCCCTCACCGAGTTCGCCAGCTACCTGCCTGCCGCGCAGGATACCGTCTTGGCCGACGCTGCAACGGCCTGAGCGCCCGCGCGCCTGACGCAACGTACATGCGTACCGGAGCACACACATGCTGAACGAAGAATTGAAGCGGCAATACGAGAAAGACGGGTACTGCATCTTGCGCAACGTGGTCAGTGAGCCCGCCCTGAAGATCCTGCGCGAAGCAGCGGAAGCCTGCTCACGCGACGCCGAAGACCCGGGGCGCGTGACCGAGCAGGATGGCATCACAGTGCGCGGGTTGCACGGCACCCATCTGCGCAACGAAGCCATTGCCAGCCTGTGCCGCCACCCCGTGCTGCTCGACGCAGCCAAGAAAGTCCTGGGACAAGACGTCTATGTCCACCAGTTCAAGCTCAACATCAAAGCCGCTTTTGTGGGCGACGTGTGGGAATGGCACCAGGACATGACCTTCTACCATCGCGAAGACGAGCTGCCGGAACCGGAGTTCCTTACGATCGCCGTCTTCTTGGACGACGTGACCGAGTTCAACGGGCCGCTGACGCTCATCCCCGGCTCACATAACGCGGGCTTCCTAGACAGCATCAAGCACACGATTGCTGCCTATGACCAACAAAGCGACTGGCTCAGCAATACCACCGCCAAGCTGCGCTACACGGTCGACCGCGACGTCCTGCGCAAGCTCGTGCAGCAGTTCGGCATGGAAGCGCCCAAGGGCAAAGCCGGAGACTGCGTCGTCTTTCACGCCAACCTGTTCCATGCGTCGGGCGTCAACATCTCGCCGTTCGACCGCCGCGTGGCCTTCATTTCCTATAACAGCGTCAAGAACCTGCCCAAGCCTACCCGGCCGCCACGGCCGGAATTCCTGGCAGCACGCAGCTTCGATGCGCTGACGCCATGTCCCGACGAGGTGTTCCAGTAGACGGCCCGCTGCTGTGCCCCGGCGCGTCCACCACGGCGCGCCAATCCGCGCGGCCGGACGCCGATCCGTCTGGCCGCGTACCGCGCAATGCGCCCCCATCCGGCACACAACGTGATGCCCGCCAATGCGGCTGCGTCGACACGACGACTGCCCAGGGGCGGAGCTACGCGCGCGCATGCGCCGAGAACCCATCGGCCTGCCGCCGCAGCCAGTCGCGCCGCCGCACGCACCGAGGTTCGCACATGGTCCACCCTTTGCTGTCCGCCGCAGGCAAGCGGCGTCCGTCCGTCAGAGCATCCTATTTGCGTTTTCCTTCCTGGACCCAGCCTTTCTGGACACGCCTGACAGGCAAGCCATTGCCGTACGAACAACCGCTCATTTGCCTACCGGCCACGCTGACCATGGCGTTGGACGTCGCCATGGCGGTACTAGTCTGCACGCTGCACCTGACGTTGCTGACGGCAGAGCGTACGTCGCTCTTGCTGGTCGGCTATGCACTCACACCCGTGTTCGCGCTTTACCTGACCGGGACGCTGAGGAAAGCCCAAGTTGTGTATGGACATCACGCGATCCACGGCACGCTCTTTAAGCAGCGCAGCAGAGCCAACAACTACGCCGCTCGCGGTCTGACGATCTTCGCGCTGTCGCAAAACGAAGCGGAGTATGAGGAAGACCATCTGGATCATCACCGCCGCACGATCTTCACAACATTGCATGACGCGGACGCGGCGCTGCTCTATGCGTGCGGCGTGCGGCCCGGCGAACCGCTCGAAAAGCTGAGTCGGGCGTTGTTCGCCACACTCGTCTCGCCGCGTTATCACCTGTGGTTCCTCAAGGCACGGTTGATGTCGAATCTTCGCCGCCCTCCGGTCGAGCGAGCCCTCGCCGCTATGTGGATGGCGCTGATCTTCGTGGTTGTCCCGTTGCAATACGGCGCGGTTGCAGCATGCCTGGCAGTTTGGCTGCCGTTGACGATCCTGTACCAGATGAGCGCGCTGTTGCAGTTCGCGACAGAGCACGTGTGGTTGACCGGCGACGCCCCCGGCACCAACGCACACGCCTACGCGCAGCGGTGCCACGGGCGATTCTGCGGAGAGCGCGTCCCTGGCACGGGTGACTCGCCGGCATCTGCACGAACATGGTTGGCGTGGTGGGCACGCACGCTGTGCCTCCATGTGCCGATGCGCGTGGCCGTACTGGTGGGCGACTTGCCGGCGCACGACTGGCACCACTTGGTGGCAGCGGTCGGGCACAGCACAAGCGGTTGGCCGCGCGCAATCTACGAACGGCAGCGCGCGATCGACAGTGGCAACTCTGCCGGCATGGAAGAGCGCGAACTCTGGGGAATCGGTGCCATGGTTCACCACGTCCTGCTCAGCATGTCACGCGCGCCTGCCCAGTTGAATGCACGTCACGTACAACAGGAGGCAAGCCCCGCCAATAGCCTCTGACCCAATTCACATGAATGTGGACCAGGCACGCCCCCTCGTGGATCGGGTGCCGGACCGCGCGGTCTCAATGCCCCTCTGTGGGGCCAGCAAACGCACCAACATGGCTTACGAAAACAACGACAAAAAATTTGTCGCGGTCGTCAATCGAAAACACCCGCTTCCCGTCATCCTCAACGCGCTCGCACATGCCGCTTTCGGTATGTCAGGCAAAGGCCCGCATGTCGGGCGCCTGCTCGACTACCCCAACCAAGCCACCGGCTTCTCGGCCAAAGTGGATGAATCGCCGTTCATCATCCTCGAGGCCAAAAACAGCAGCCAATTGCAGACCCTGGTTTCGGTCGCGATGGACAGTACACACGTCGCCTACAACGTGTTCACCACTTCCATGATTGGCCGATCCGCCGACGCGCAAATATCAGCAACACAAGCGGCCGCTGGTGAAGGGCTCGATTTTGTCCTCGTTGTGCTCTTCGGGCCGCGCGAGGACGTCGAACCCCTGACCAAGCGATTCTCGCTTTTCAAAGGCTAACCATGGACAGCGCCAATCCGACTCAACGTCCCGTCACCCCAGATAGTTCCAGCGGAAAATCTGCTCGCGACGGCTGGGCCGCAGTGCTCACGGCCGCCACGCTGTGGGGCACAACCGGCATTGTCTTTCACGCGCTGGGAACATCGGGGGGCGCCAACGCCGTGTCCATCAGTTTCCTGCGGCTTGCGCTATCGGTGCCGTTCCTCTTGGTCATGGCCCGTATCCGCGTGGGCACGTGGCTTGCACCGCTGACGATGCGCGGCTTCCTCGTGTTGATCGGGCTCGGGCTCGGGATGGCCGCCTATCAACTTACGTATGTGTTGGCCATTGAGCGCGTGGGTGTCGCCATCTCAGTGCTGATCAGCATCTGTGGCGCGCCGATCTTCGTGGCGCTCATCTCAGTGGTGTGGCTCGGTGAACGTCTTCAAGCGCAGACCCTGGTCGCCCTGGTCACGGCCATCGTAGGGACCGTGTTGCTGGTGGGCTTGCCTACCGAGGTCAACCAGAACAGCCATGGTTTCTGGATCGGTGTCGCTATCGCCATTGCATGCGCAGTCTGCCAGGCGTTTTACGTGCTTGCAGCGCGCGCCTCAGGCTCAGTCTGCGGACCCATGCACGCCGGAGGCATCGGCTTCGCCATCGGCGCACTTGCGCTGCTGCCCTTCGGCTTGGTCGAGGGCTTGCAACTGAGCTACTCACCAGGCGGCTGGGCGATGCTGTTGTATGTGGCCGCCGTGCCCACGGCGATTGCCCAGACCCTGTTCCTGAGCGGACTCAAGGGCACGGGTGCCATTGGGGGCGCGATTGCGAGCCTGCTGGAGCCGTTGGTGTCCACCGTGCTGGCCGTCATCCTGCTGCACGAACACATGACGTGGGTAGGCGTGCTGGGTACCGTCATCCTGCTCAGCGGCATCGTCATCATCCAATGGACACCCAAAAAAACGTCCCAAGCCCGCGGCGACATCCTCCCGTGCACCGACGCATACCACGACGGAACCCACACCATGACGTTCTATCAGCGCCACATCTTCTTCTGCACGAATCGCCGCGAGAACGGTGATGCGTGCGACCACCACGGAGCAACGGAACTCTGTGCGTATGCCAAACGGCGTTTCGCTGAAGCGGCCCCACATCTGGCGGGCCAGATTCGCGTCAACCGTGCGGGTTGCTTATCGCAATGCGAATACGGTCCGACCGTGGTGATTTATCCCGAGGCAGTCTGGTACACCTACATCGATACAAAAGACATCGACGAGATTGTGGACGAGCATCTTGTCAACGGTCGAATCGTCCAGAGACTCCGTATTGATAGCCCCAACTGAGGGCGACCTCTGCTCCCGTTGGGCGTTGCCTCGGCAACGTAACTCGCTTGCAAAGCCTAACGCGAGGAGTTCAGTGCGCCTTCCGACGACGGGTCGGCTTCCATGAAACTGCAGGCGATTGACTGTCGTCTTGCAAGCGGTCAAACAGGCGGGCACGCACCGCATCGGTGAATGGGCAGAGCCCCAAGACGACCGACAGCACGAGCCCCTGCGCTGCCATCCATCGCAGCAGCGAAAAGTCCAGGTCTGCCGCGTCGGCGTCAATGGCGTGCACCTGCCGGACAGACGCATCACGCGGACCAGAGAGCAGGTCACCGCAACTATTCGAAGTGTCCTTGTCGGCGCGCCGCTCTCAGAATCGGCCATCGCTTCATTAACTTCAAGTTAATGAAACCGCGTCTAGGTTGATTGAAGCGCACGGGGTTCCCGCCTACGGTACAGGGCATCAAATCAATCAAGGCTGGAGACGCCACCCAATGCAACCGATGCCCACCCAATCGGCAAACGGGGCCAACGCACCCATCCCGCCCCAATGGCGCCGCCGGCGCGACGAGAAAGAACGCCGCCTGACTGCAGCCCGGCGCATTGCCAACGGCAAGGTCATTCCCACCGGCGATATCGTCGCCGCGCTCGAAGCGCTGCTCGCCCCGGGCGACCGCGTCGTGCTGGAAGGCAATAACCAGAAGCAGGCGGATTTCCTTTCGCGCTCGCTGGCCAAGGTGAACCCCGAGCGCCTGCACGATCTGCACATGATCATGCCGAGCGTGAGCCGCGCCGAACATCTCGACATTTTCGAGGCCGGCATCGCGCACAAGCTGGACTTCTCGTTCGCCGGGCCGCAGAGCCTGCGCATCAGCCAGTTGCTGGCCGATGGGCTGCTGGAAGTCGGCGCCATCCACACCTACATCGAGCTGTATGCGCGGCTGGTGGTGGACCTGATTCCGAACGTGTCGCTGGTGGCCGGTTTCAAGGCCGACCGCGACGGCAACATCTACACCGGCCCGAGCACCGAAGACACGCCCGCGCTGGTCGAACCCGCCGCGTTTTCCGACGGCATCGTCATCGTGCAGGTCAACGAGATCGTCGATGACCCGGCGGACCTGCCGCGCGTCGACATTCCAGGCTCGTGGGTCGACTTCATCGTGCAGGCCGACAAGCCGTTCTACATCGAGCCGCTCTTCACGCGCGACCCGCGCCTCATCAAGCCCGTGCACGTGCTGATGGCGATGATGGCGATTCGCGGCATCTACCAGCGGCACAACGTGCAGTCGCTCAACCACGGCATCGGCTTCAACACCGCCGCCATCGAGTTGATCCTGCCGACGTACGGCGAACGCCTGGGCCTCAAGGGCAAGATCTGCCGCAACTGGACGCTGAACCCGCATCCGACGCTGATTCCCGCCATCGAATCGGGCTGGGTGGAAAGCGTGCACTGCTTCGGCACCGAACTCGGCATGGAACGCTATGTGGCCGCGCGCCCCGATGTGTTCTTCACCGGCCGCGACGGCTCGCTGCGCTCGAATCGCATGCTGTGCCAGCTCGCCGGCCAATATGCGGTGGACCTCTTCATTGGCGCGACGCTGCAGGTGGATGGCGACGGGCATTCATCCACCGTCACGCGCGGGCGCTTGGCCGGCTTTGGTGGCGCGCCCAACATGGGCCACGACCCGCGCGGCCGCCGCCACGCCACGCCTGCGTGGCTCGACATGACCGAACCGGTGACGATGCTCGAGCGCGGCAAGAAGCTCGTCGTGCAGATGGTCGAGACGTTCCAGGAAGGCGGCAAGCCGACCTTCGTCGACACGCTCGACGCGGTGGCGGTGGCCAAGCAAAGCGGCATGCCGCTCGCGCCCATCATGATCTACGGCGACGACGTCACGCACCTGCTGACCGAAGACGGCATTGCATATCTCTACAAGGCCCGCTCGCTGGAAGAGCGGCGCGCCATGATTGCCGCCGTGGCGGGCGTCACGTCGATTGGACTGCGCCACGACACGTCCAAGACCGAGCAGATGCGCCGCGACGGCCTGATCGCCCTGCCCGAAGACCTCGACGTGCGCCGCAGCGATGCCAGCCGTGAATTGCTCGCCGCCAAGAGCATCGCCGACCTCGTCGAATGGTCCGGCGGCCTGTACGACCCGCCCGCACGCTTCCGGAGCTGGTAATGGAGAAGACATTGCAACGGCCTCTGCCGGCCAGCCCGAAAGCGCGTGCAAAGCGGTTAGCCGCGCTGGTCGAGTCTGCCCTCATCGACGAGGTGACGCTGTCGCCCAAGCCCGGTCTTGTGGATGTGCGTGGCAACGGCGCACATCACGATCTCGACTGGACGCTGATGGTGCATTCCGCGCAGACGCTGCGCCCGGCGTTTGAAGCCATGGCGTTGGCCGGCGCGCAGATCGAAACGCAAGCCGGCGCACAACTCGCGCTGCGCGAGCGCATCGGCCGCCTGGGGCGCGAAGGCGAAGCGGCCATGCTCGATGCCACGGGCGGCATCAACACGCACCGCGGCGCCATCTGGGCGCTCGGCCTGCTGGTCACGGCTGCGAGCCAAGCGCCGCAAGCGTTAAGCGCAGCCGCTGTTGCGGGCCGCGCCGCGCGCCTGGCCAACATTCCCGATCGCTTTGCGCCCGTCTCGACTGGCCACAAAGGCGAGCGCGCCTGCAACGATTACGGCGTCGGCGGGGCCAAGGGCCAAGCCTGTGCCGGCTTCCCGCATGTGATCAAAGTGGCGCTGCCGGCGCTGCGCGAAGCGCGTGCGGCCGGTATCCGTGAAGACCACGCACGCGTGGATGCATTGCTTGCCGTCATGGCTGCGCTTGACGACACCTGCGTGCTCGCACGCGGCGGCGCCAAGGCACTGCACGTCGTGCAAACCGGCGCGGCCACCGTGCGTGCAGAAGGCGGCTTGGCAACAGCACAAGGCCGCCGCGCTTTCCGCACGCTTGAACAAGACATGCTGGCGCTGCACGTGTCGCCCGGCGGCGCAGCCGATTTGCTGGCCGCCGCGCTCTTCCTCGATCGCTTGCCCGCAAACGCGCACGCAGCGTCCGACATCGAATCCGCTCATCAGGAAACCGAACATGGAGCATCTTGATTTTCAGTTCACCGGCGGTGCACCCGCCGGGCGCCGTGCGTATGCCGGCGTGGTCGGCTCGGGCGACCTCGAAGTGTTGTTGACGCCGGGCGACGCCGGCCAGATCGACGTGGCCATCACCACGTCCGTCAATGGCATGAGCGCGACGTGGCAGGCGCAGCTTGCGCGTGTGTTCGGCTCGCACGCGTGGCCGGCGGCCAAGATCACCATCAACGACTTCGGCGCGACACCGGCCGTGGTGCGGTTGCGGCTTGAGCAAGCGCTCGAAGCGCTCGCGCAATCTTGAGGAGACACGCATGTCGCGCAACCCGATTGAACGAGACAGCTTTATCGAACGCGATGCGCGCCGACGCGCCATCGCCCTGCTCGACCCTGGCACCTTCCGCGAGCTGCTCGATCCGTTCGAGCAACTGACCTCGCCGTGGCTGCCGCGTCAGGGCATCGTCACGCAGGCCGATGATGGCGTCGTGGTGGCGCGCGGCACGCTGGGCGGACAGCCCGCCGTGGTGCTTGCCATTGAAGGCGCATTCCAGGGCGGCAGCATGGGCGAAGTGTCCGGCGCCAAGATTGCGGGCGCGCTGGAGCTGGCCGTGGAAGACAACCGCAACGGCATTCCCACACGCGCCGTGATCGTCTTCGAAACCGGCGGCGTGCGGCTGCAGGAAGCCAACCTGGGCCTTGCCGCCATTGCTGAAATCCACGCAGGCATCCGTGCGCTGCGCGAGTATGGGCCGGTGATCGGCATCACGGCGGGCGTGGTCGGCTGCTTTGGCGGCATGAGCATCGCTGCAGGCCTGTGCAGCTACCTGCTGATGACGCGTGAGGCACGCCTCGGCCTGAACGGCCCGCAGGTGATCGAGCAGGAAGCCGGCATTGAAGAATACGACTCGCGGGATCGCCCTTTCATCTGGAGCCTGACGGGGGGCGAACAACGCGCCGCCACCGGGCTGGCCGATGTCTGCATCGAAGACGATTCCGTCACGATCCGCGCGCAGGTGATCGAGTGGCTGCGCGCCGGCGCGCCAAAGCACCAGCGCAGCGAGCAGATCGATCACTACCTCGAACGCCTCAACGCCGTCGACACGTCGCGCCAAGCCACGGCAGAAGATGTGCGCGCGCACTATGCAAAGGACGTCGCATGAGCCAGAACGAACTCTCCACGCGCGGCGCGACCTGGATGCACGCGCTCGCCGACGGTACGCCGGTGCCGGGTTACGGCAGCACGCTGCAAGTCGTCGATGCCGCACTCGCGGGTCAGCCGGCGCGCTATATCGCCGTCGTGCCCGATGCCGAAAACCGCTTCCCCCGCGCACGCAACGGTGAAGTCGGCCTCATCGAAGGCTGGCAGCTTGCGCGTGCCGTGCGCGATGTCATGACTGCAGATGCCGCGCAGGAAAAGAAGCGCGCCATCATCGCCGTCATCGATGTGGCAAGCCAAGCCTATGGGCGCCGGGAAGAGGCCTACGGCATCCACCTAGCGCTGGCTGCAGCGGCAGATGCCTACGCTGCCGCACGCTTGGCCGGCCACCCCGTCATTGGCCTCATCGTCGGCCGTGCCATGTCGGGCGCGCTGCTGGCACACGGCTACCAGGCCAATCGCCTGCTCGCCCTGGACGATGCCGAAGTAATGGTGCACGCCATGGGCAAGGCCGCAGCCGCGCGCGTAACGCTGCGCTCCGTCGCCGACCTGGAACGCCTCGCGCAAGAGATCCCGCCCATGGCGTACGACATTGCCAGCTTCGCATCGCTCGGGTTGCTGTGGAAACTGCTGAAGGTGAAGTCTGCCGACGCGCCAGATGCCAGCGACGTCGATACCGTGCAGACCGCGCTTGCAGCAGCGCTGGCAGACATTGCAGCCGACCCATTGCGCGGGCTGGAAAGCCGCCTTGGCGCGCCACTGCGCAGCGCGTCTTCAGAGGTGCGAAAACGCCTGCGCGAACAATGGAACGCGCAGCCAGAAAGCGCATAACGAATAGGAAGCACATCACGGCGCGAACCTAAAGCACCAGATGGTGTGGCCGTGCCCTGCCCTATTGCGGCGCCTTGAATTTCTGTAAGCGGGCGGAAAAAAGAAGGGGAACTGTTTGAGCGAAGCGAGTTTTCCCCTTCTCCGCCCGGTTATGGAAATTCAAGGAGGGGTTCGCCGTATCGGGCGCGCCTTTCTTTGCTTACTTTCTTTGGCAAGACAAAGAAGGTAAGTCAGCCCCCGGCAGGGGATGAAACAAGGGATGCACCACCAGCAAAAAAATCAGTCCTCAACCCTCGATCACCCAAACACCACAACAGGCGACCCATCGCCGTTCCTTCAGGAGACAAAGACGTGATCATCTACGGTACAACCCTGCTGGCGCTATGTCATATCGCCGGCCTCTTCCTGGGCGACCTGCTCGGCCAGGCCATCGGCGTAAAGGCCAATGTGGGCGGCGTGGGCATCGCCATGCTGTTGCTCATCTTCGCGCGGCTCTACCTGCACAAGCGCGGCCTGATGCCCGCCGCCACCGAGGCGGGCGTCTCGTTCTGGGGGGCGATGTACATCCCCGTGGTGGTGGCCATGGCTGCCACACAGAACGTCGTCACGGCACTGCGCGGTGGCCCTGTCGCACTGCTGGGCGCCATCGGCGCGGTGCTGGTGTGCGGAGTCTGCATTGCACTCATCAACCGCACGGGCAACGCAGAAGACCGGCAACCGCTGCCCCCGCTGCCTGAATCCGAACAAGCCCGCGCCTAAGGAGCCGCACCATGCTGTCAATGCTAGAGAAAGTTCTGCAGCACAACGGGCTGGTCGCGGCGTTTGCGCTGGTCGGCATCGTCATGGGCCTGTCGATGTGGGTGTCCAAGAAGCTGACGTTCGGGCGCGTGCACGGCTCGGCCATCGCCATCATGATTGGGCTGGTGCTCGCCTATTGGGGCGGCATGCAGACCGGCGGCGAACGCGGCCTGGCCGACCTGAAGCTGTTCGGCGGCATCGGCCTGATGGGCGGCGCAATGCTGCGCGATTTCGCCATCGTGGCCACGGCCTTTGAAGTGCAGGTAACCGAGGCGCGCAAGGCCGGCATGATCGGCGCCATCTCGCTGCTGCTGGGAACGGTGCTGCCGTTCATTGTCGGCGCCTGCGTTGCCTACGCCTTCGGTTACACCGATCCGGTGAGCGTCACCACCATCGGCGCGGGTGCCGTCACGTACATCGTCGGGCCGGTGACCGGCGCGGCGCTGGGCGCCACCTCCGATGTGATGGCGCTGTCGATTGCGACGGGCCTCGTCAAGGCGATCCTGGTGATGGTCGGCACGCCGTTCGCGGCCAAGGCGCTGGGCTTGAACAACCCGCGCGCGGCCATGGTGTTCGGCGGGTTGGCGGGTACGGTCAGCGGCGTGTCGGCAGGTCTGGCGGCCACGGATCGGCGCCTGGTGCCCTACGGCTCGCTGGTGGCGACGTTCCATACGGGCCTCGGTTGCCTGCTCGGGCCGTCGATCCTGTTCCTGGCCACGCAGGCATTGCTGCGATGACACAGCCGCCGCTGCGCGCGCACGATCTGCTTTGGGTGTCTGAGACACCCAAGGCGATGGATGGCGCGCCCTTGCCGGACTGGGCCATCACGGCATGCCGGCAAGGGGCGCCAGTGGTTGTGCGCCGGGCACCGCGCGGCAGCGAAGGTGCAGTGCCGGTCGGCCTGCGCGGCGGTGCGCGGCATGAACGCTGTGCGGCCACCGTGGCCACCAGCGCCATCAAGCGCGTGGTGTCGCCTGAGGCGCTGGCCACCACAACGGTCTCCATCGCACCCGACACGCCGTTTGCGGCACTGCGCACCTTGCGTGCGCTGGCGCCAAAAATCAACGCGCTGGGCTGGGCGTGGGGCCCGACCGGCGGCGCAGGCTTTGCGATCGCCAGCGGTTTGGCCGTGCTGCACGCGGACAGCGACCTCGATCTCGTGCTGCGCATGCCGAATGCACCATCGGCCGCGCAGCGCGATCAGCTCGTGCACGTGCTGGCTGAAACCGAATGCCGCGTCGACCTGCAGATCGACACCGGGCGCGGTGGATTCGCGTGGCGCGACTGGCTGACCTCGCCCCGCCAGACCTTGCTCAAGACCGATCACGGCCCACACCTCGTTGCAGACCCGTGGAGCGATCTCGCATGAGCATGCTCTTCATGTTTCCCGGCCAGGGCAGTCAGCGTGCGGGCATGCTGCACGCGCTGCCTGACGATCCGGCCGTCGTGCAGACGCTGGCCGAAGCGGGCGACGTGCTGGGTACAAATCCGCTCACGCTGGATACGGCAGAGGCGCTGCGGTCGACCGTGGCCGTCCAACTCTGCCTGCTGATTGCCGGTGTTGCGGTGGCGCGTACGTTGGCGCGTCAGGACGCCGCGCCCGACATGGTGGCCGGGCTGTCGATCGGCGCATGGCCCGCAGCGGTCGTAGCGGGCGTGCTGGAGTTCAGCGATGCGCTGCGCCTGGTACGCCTACGCGGGCAACTCATGGAAGACGCGTATCCGAGCGGCTACGGCATGGCCGTCACGGCCGGGCTGACCGAACCCGAAGTCGCCGCCATCGTGGCGCAGGTCAACTCGGCCGCAACGCCAGCCTATGTCGCCAACCTGAATGCGGAACGGCAAATTGTCGTGGCGGGCAGCGATGCGGCGCTCACGCAAGTCATGACGCGCGCGCAAGCGGCGGGCGCATCGACGGCAACGCGGTTGTGCATGGCAGTGCCGTCGCACTGCCCGCTACTTGACGCACAGGCCGGCGAGTTAGTGACCGCCGCCGCAAAGGTCACGGCCCACACGCCGCAACTCACCTACGTCAGCAGCAGTCGCGCGCGGGCGCTCTTTCGCGGCAATCTCATCGTTGAAGACCTGGCCTGGAACATGGCGCGACCCGTGCTGTGGCACGACACGCTGCAGCATGCATTGGAACGCGGCGCACGCATGGCGGTGGAGGTGCCGGGCGGCGGCACGCTGGCGCGTCTGGCGCAAGGTGTGTTTGCGGACGATGCGGTGCTGGATGCAGGCAGCGGACTGGATGCGGTGCGGGTGCGGATACAGCGCCAACGTCGCATCAACAACTGATCGTATCGAACTCAGAGTCGGCCGATATCCGTTCTCGCGGTCTTGCTAGCAAGATGCTCTCTTCGCAAAAAGGTCGCATTGGTCTATGAGCCCGCTTGAGCACGCCATCGCAGAGAATTACGCCTTACGCCGCCAGTATCTGGCGTTCCTCGAAGACCGATTTGGCGACGAGCTTCCGAAGACGCTCACACCGCGCGATATTGTCAAGCTGCTCAATTTGGATGAGGTGGAGTGGCGCATCTCGCGTCGACAAGCTCGGCTTCTCTTTGATGGCCAATCCTTGCAATGGATCGAAGACGGGCAAGTTGAGAGACGTTGGCCTGCCGTCTCAGGAAAGCCCGGTTTCAACGGAAAGGAGCATCAATCGCTAAAGGATAGAGGCCCCATTCCCGAAGGAAGCTATGTCGCATTGCAGTCAGACTTCCAGAAATGGGAAGAAGCGCCTGCCATCAACCGCGCCGCCTGCATACTCAACTTCATCAGTATCAAAGCGGGACGCTGGCCCGGATGCACCATCGCATGGGGGACACGACGCGTCGGGTTGGTCGCGGACCCGGGAACCAACGTGTACGGTCGTAACAACTTCACTATTCACGGCGGTTGGTTTCCCGGCTCCATTGGGTGCATCGACCTGACCAATTCAATGGAGTCGTTCGCAAAGGAGTTTCTTCTCTATGCCAAAGACATGGAACTGGCCGTTCGCTATTAGGCTAGCGTTAGCCCTGATTCCTGCGCTCGTGTTCTGCATCACCCCACTCGAACTTTGGGGCAGCTTAACTGCCCCAGAGGACTACCCTTTCGGCGCTGAAAGTCCTGCTGCTGCCATGTGGGCATACAAGTCGCAGCGCAACTACCTGGTGTGGTGTGCCGTGTCTTGGCTGACAAGCGGCATCGCGATCCGGGCGCTGCTCGTGAAGCGCGCGCGCCTTCTCTCCAGAGGCCTGTGGTCGGCGCCATTTCTGATTGTCTGGGTGCTCACGGCGCTCGACGGGACACGGCTGGTGAGCTAATGCTGCATAAAAATAAACGGGGCACATGGCCCCGTTTCCTCTTGGCTCGTCCGCTTAGACGATTTCCCGCGTTTCCATGAACTGGATGTCCGGGAAACGCTCCTGCGTGAGCCGCAGGTTCACCTGGCTCGGCGCCAGGTACACGTAGTCGCCCGCGCCATCCAGCGCCACGTTGTGGCCGGCCTTGTCGATCAGCTTGTCGATATCTTCCTGCTTGCCGCGCAGCCAGCGGGCCGTGGAACACTCGTGCGGTTCGAAGATGGCATCGACGCCGTATTCGTGCTCAAGGCGGTGCGCCACCACGTCGAACTGCAGGATACCGACGGCGCCCAGCACCAGGTCGTTCGATGCCAGCGGGCGGAACATCTGCGTGGCACCTTCTTCGGCCAGTTGCTGCAAACCCTTCTGCAATTGCTTCAAGCGCAGCGGGTTGTTCAGGCGCGCGCGGCGGAAGAATTCCGGCGCAAACGACGGGATGCCCGTGAACTTGAGCGCCTCGCCTTCCGTAAAGGCATCGCCCAGCCGGATCGTGCCGTGGTTGGGCACGCCGATGATGTCGCCGGCAAATGCCTCTTCCGTGGTGTTGCGGTCCTGCGCCATGAACGTGATGGCATTGTTGATGGCAACCGTCTTGCCGGTCGACACCTGCAGCAGCTTCATGCCGCGTTCGAAGCGCCCCGAGCACACGCGCACGAAGGCGATGCGGTCACGGTGCTTCGGGTCCATGTTGGCCTGAATCTTGAAGACGAAGCCGGTGAACTTCTCTTCCATCGGCTTGACTTCGCGCGTTTCGGTGGGGCGTGCCAGCGGCTCGGGCGACTGGTCGACCAGCGCATCGAGCAGCGATTGCACGCCGAAGTTGTTCACCGCCGAACCGAAGTACACCGGGCATTGCTTGCCGGCCAGGAATGCCTCTTTGTCGAACGTGTGCGATGCGCCGCGCACGAGTTCGATGTCGATGCGCAGCTCTTCTGCCTGCGAGCCCAGGACGCGGTCAAGCTCCGGGTTGTCCAGGCCTTGAATCAGGCCGGCAGTGGCACCCTTCTCGCTGTCGGCGTTCGGGTCGAACAGCTGGACCGTGTCGTTCACGAGGTGATACACGCCCTTGAACGACTTGCCCATGCCAATCGGCCACGTCATCGGCGCGCACTGGATCTGCAGCACGCTTTCGATTTCATCGAGCAGCTCGATGGGCGCACGGCCTTCGCGGTCGAGCTTGTTGATGAACGTGAGGATGGGCGTGCTGCGCAGGCGGCAGACGTTGAGCAGCTTGATGGTCTGCGCTTCCACGCCGTTGACGGAGTCGATCACCATCACGGCGGAGTCGACGGCCGTGAGCGTGCGGTACGTGTCTTCCGAGAAGTCTTCGTGGCCCGGGGTGTCGAGGAGGTTGACGATGTAGTCGCCGCCCTCATTCCGGTACGGGAACTGCATCACCGACGAGGTGACGGAGATGCCGCGCTGCTTTTCCATCTCCATCCAGTCGGAGGTGGCGTGGCGGTTGGCCTTGCGCGCGCGCACGGCGCCGGCCATCTGAATGGCGCCGCCGAACCACAGCAGTTTCTCGGTGAGCGTGGTTTTACCCGCATCCGGGTGGGCAATGATGGCGAACGTCCGGCGGCGCCGGATCTCCTGCTGCAGCGTACTCACGGGCAAAAACCGAAAGGGAGAAGTGATGAATGCGCCCATGGCGTGGGCGCTGGCTGGCGGGGTCATCCCGGCGGCCGATGGACTGCCCGAACGGAGTTGTCAATCCGGGGCAGCCGAGATTGTACGCGATCGGCGCCCTTGCTTAGGATCAACTGATCCGAGCCGCAAGCGGGGGAAACTCCCTAGGAACCGTCCCCCAGACGGAGGAGACCAACCCGTTGTGGGAATGCACTGACAACCCTTTCGGAGGCGGTGTTATCGAAGTTGTCATGAAGCTCCCGTATTGTGGAGTCCGTCGCGAAACCCGCCTTTGGGTACGCCGCGACATTGAAAGAAGCAAAGAAGCAAGGAGTCCAACATCGTGCGTAGTCGAATCCCTGTCGATCCGGCAGTGCAACGCATCATCGAGACCACCCGCAAGGCGTGGCAACTCGACGAGCAAAGCGTGCGCGCGGCGCGTCAGCAGCGTGCCGCCAATCGCCGCAAACGGATCAAGGCCCTGCCGCAGGACAGCCTGCAGGCACTCGCCGCACTCGCCCTGCAAGCTGAAATCTGGGCCGTGCGCAAGACCGTGGTGACGGTCGGCTAGCCGCGCAGTTCCTCACCGTGTCGAGGGCCACAGTCGTGGCCCTTTTCTTTTGGGCGGCACGCAACGGTGGGGCATGGCGGTTGCTTATGAATTGGCTGACATGCATCAGCTCAGGAGGCCGACATGACCGAATTGACCCCCAAGCCGCCCGGCAGCAGCAATGGCACCAACGGCACACATGGCGCCAACGGTGCGACCATCACCACGCTCCATCCGCAGATCGATCACACTGCCCAGCGCGTCAAAGATGCCACGGCAGAAGGCATCGACCGGCTGGCGAGCGTCCTTTCCACGGCGCTCACACAGTTCGATAAACGCACCGAACAGTTGAAGAACCTGCACGCGAATGTGTCAGAGCAGGCAAGCGGTTCCGTGCGTCAGCATCCGGTCATTACGATCGGTCTGGCGTTCGTGGCAGGCATGCTGCTGGAGCAGTTGACGCGGGATTGAGCCGGCCTCTTGGGGCTTAGCGGCTGCCGCGCGCTGCGTTTGCGTTGCCGCCGGCCCCACCACTGGAGAGATTTGCCGCCAGTGTCGGGTTGAGCAACGCCGCCTGCGCGGCCGCACCGGCTTGACCCGAGGCTTCGTACTGGCGACTGCCGAATCGCAGCGCGTATTGCCGCGTGACCAGCGCGCCGAAGAAGAAGATCTGGGCGGAGTAGTAGATCCACAGCATCAGCGCCACGACCGAACCCGCGGCCCCGTAAGACGACGCCACGGCGCTGTTGCCGAGATACAGGCCGATGAGGTGTTTGCCCAGTGTGAAAAGCAGCGCCGTTACGACGGCCCCGAGGGCAACGTCGCGCCAAGCCACACGCGTTTCCGGCAGCATTTTGAAAATGGTGCCGAACAGCAGCGATACGACCGCAAATGAAAACGCCGACGACAGCACCTGCGCCACCAGCAGCGCGATGCCCGAGGTGGAGCCCGCCCACAACGCCCCCCAGAAGCGCTCCACCACCGCCAGCGCTGCGTTGATGGTGAGCGACACCAGCAGCAGAAACGCCAGCACCAGGATCAGGCTGAACGACAGCAGACGCGAACGCAACAGGCCCCACAGTCCTGCCTGCTGGCGCGGCGGCACTTCCCACAGTTCGTCCAGGCTGTCCTTGAGTTCGGAGAAGGCCGTGGTGGCGCCCACCAGCAACAGCGCGACGGCCGTGGCTGCAGCGAAAAGGCCGCCGCCCGAGCGCCGGGTAGCGGCGAGTACGGCTTCCACCGCGGAGGCGCCCTGCGCGCCCACGAGACCCTGGATCTGCCCAAAGATTTCGCCGCGCGCGGCCTGTTCGCCAAAGAACAAGCCGGCAATGGAAATGACCAGCACCAGCACCGGCGCCATTGAGAACAACGTATAGAACGACAACGCCGCGCCCTTGCTTGCGGCGCGATGTGCAGACCATTGCCGCACCGCCCCCATCAGCACCTGGGCGGAGCGCTTGAGCAGGTCGCGGTCGAAGCAGGCAGCCAAGCGCATGGAAGTTCCTTGCAAAGCGATGCGGCCAGCGCTGTGCTGGCCTCGACCTTGAGCCTAGTCAGCGCACGGCACGCGCGCAAGCGCGACCGTGGCTGCGAAGAATCTTGAGGGCTTGCGCCCTCAGTCGTTACCGCTGCCCAGCAGCCGGCTGATGAGAAAGCCCGCGCCGAATGCCAGGCCGATCGTCGCAAGCGGGTGCGATCGCATGCAGTCCGCCGCATCGCTCATCAAACGCTGCTGCGAGGCGCGCCATTGATCGCGCTTGGCAGCGGCCTCGTCAAGTGCGGTGGCCGCTGCGTCGGCAGTGCGGTCGATGGCCTGTGCCGTGGTCGCCTTCACACGCTCGGCGGCTTGCGCCACGTCGCCGCGGATGAGGTTGCCGTTGGCATCGGATTTGGGAAACGGGTTGGTTTGAGACGGTTCCATCAATCAGCGCTCCTGGAGTTGCGTGGCATTGTGAGAGCCGGGTTGAAAGCTGTGCGCATCATCCCGGCATCATCCTCTGCCCGCGACAAGGCCCCAGATGAGGCTGACCACAAACAGCACCACGAAAATCATGAAGAGGATCTTGGCGATGCTCGCTGCACCGGCAGCGATGCCGCCAAACCCGAGCACGGCCGCAATCAGGGCGATGATGAAAAAGACGACTGCATAACGCAGCATGGTGACCTCCTGTGCAGTTGAGTGAGCTTGCCGCCATGGGGCGGATACCCCACTGGTCCAGCAAGCCGCGTACCGCGCCAGGAAGTCGGGTTATGCCTCGGTGGCATGCGCGCGGCCGGAGCCCGCGCTGTTGCCGTCGCCGCCGTCGTCGGCGTTGCTGTTGCCGTATTCCTCCAGCCGGTTGTAAAGCGTCTTGAGGCTGATACCGAGCAGTTCAGCCGCGCGCTTCTTCACCCCACCGCACTGTTCCAGCGTGGCGAGGATGATCTTCTTGTCGGCGCTCGCCAGTGAGGTGCCCACCGGAATCGTCAGCGTGGAACCGGACGAGACCTGCGTGCTCGACACCTGCAGCGGCACATTGGCCGTATCGATGCCGGCGTCGTCCGACAGGATGTACGCGCGCTGCACGTAATTGCGCAGTTCGCGCACATTGCCCGGCCAGTGATAGCCGCGCAGCGTTTCCATGGCCGGCGGCAGGAATGCCTTCTTGGTATTGCTCTGCGCGTTGAGCTGGTCGAGGAAATGTTGAGCAAGCAGCTCCACGTCCTTGCCGCGCTCGCGCAGCGGCGGCAGTTGCAACGGAAACACGTTCAGGCGGTGATACAGGTCGGCGCGCAGCTTGCCGTCGGCAACGGCCTCTTCAGGGTCGCGGTTGGTGGCGGCAATCACGCGCACGTCGGAGTCGATCTCGCGGTTGGTGCCCACGCGCATGAATACGCCGGTTTCCAGCACGCGCAGCAGTTTCACCTGCAGCTCGATCGGCATCTCGGTAATTTCATCGAGGAACAATGTGCCGCCATTGGCACGCTCGAAATAGCCCTTGTGCTGGCGGTCGGCGCCGGTAAAGCTGCCGCGCTCGTGGCCGAACATTTCCGACTCGATGAGGTTGGGCGAAATGGCACCGCAGTTGACCGGCAGAAACGGCTGCTTGCGACGCAGGCTGAGGTCGTGGATGGTCTGGGCGGCCAGTTCCTTGCCGGTGCCGGATTCGCCAATCAGCAGCACAGTCGCCTCGGTGGGCGCCACGCGGCTGACCTGGTCATACAGCGTCTGCATCACCGTCGAGTTGCCGAGCATCTGCCCGAAGAGACCCAGGCGCCGCAGTTCGCCGCGCAGGTTGCCGATCTCGGCTTTCAGATCGCCCGGGCGCGGGATGCGCGCCAGTACGGATTTCAAACGTTGGAAATTGACGGGCTTGACCAGATAGTCAGCCGCGCCCATGCGCAGGGCTTCGACGGCGGTTTCCACGCTGGCGTGGCCTGTCATGACGATGATCTCGGTGCCGGAGTGCGGCGCGATGTCTTCCATCAGATCCATGCCGTTGCCGTCGGGCAGGACAAGATCGATGAGCACGGCATCGGGGCTGTGACGCGACATCTGAATGCGCGCATCGCGCAGCGACCCGGCCAGCGCGGTGGTGAAGCCTTCGGCACCCACCAGCTCACCTAGAGCAGCGCGTGCATTGGCATCGTCTTCGACAATCAGGATATGTGGCATCTCGATTTGGTTGGATGTGCCGGTATGTGCCGGCGGTCATGCAGGGCGCAACGACGCGCTCGACTAGAGAACCGGCGGCAGGTGCAAAAAGTATTCCATCCAATACAACTGCGCCATCGTGCGGGCAAGCCCACGTTGGCAACGTGGGCGTCGGTAATTTTTACACGCATGCATGCAAGAAATGGAACGAATACGTCACTCTCTAGGGAGCACCGCGGGTACTACGCAGCAGTCAGCATAGTGGAGAAGGTCAGCGCTTCGCCACCTGCGGGCCGAAATGGACATCGTACGCCGCATGACAAATGAATGTGAAACCCGCGCGGCATCTGTGTCTCAGGCCCGTTTCTTGTCAGCGTTTGGCCGACAGGATGGAAGAAACGTCAGCGCATGCCCGACATACAACGCGCTTGGGCGGCCCTGATAATGGCTCAACTTTTCAACACAATGTGACGGGATGACGACGTACCCTGCCTTTCGAAGACTGCATCGCTGAAGATGCAGCCGCTCGCCAGGACGTCCCCGTCGCGACCAACCACGAGGGAGCCATGTCCTTGAGCGAAGCCTTCGCCGACGATCGTGCAGTGACCGTCGGGCGCCTGAGCTATCCCCCTGCCCTGGCCGACTTTGACGACACCGAACGCGTGCCGTCCGACGCCGAAACATCCCCCACCCAATTGATCGCCGAGCCGGATTTCGGTCACCTCTACGGCCGCTCGCCCGTGATGCGCGCGCTGTACGATCAGATCGGCAAGGTGTCGGGCACGCTGGCCACCGTGCTCATCATGGGCGAATCGGGTACGGGCAAGGAGTTGATCGCGCGCACGGTGCATGACATGAGCCCGCGCGCAGACCAGGCCTTCATCGCGGTGAACTGCGGCGCCATCTCGCCCAACCTGATCGAGTCGGAACTGTTCGGCCACGAGAAGGGCAGCTTTACTGGGGCGGCCCAGCGGCATATCGGCTATTTCGAACATGCCTGCGGCGGCACGATCTTCCTCGATGAAATTACCGAGATGCCGGTCGAGATGCAGGTCAAGCTGCTGCGCGTACTGGAGACCGGCGTATTCATGCGGGTGGGCGGCACTGAGCCCATCCAGACGCGCGCACGCATCATCGCGGCCACCAACCGCAACCTGCTGGAAGCGGTGAGTGAAGGCGCCTTTCGGGAAGATCTGATGTATCGCCTGGCCGTGGTGCCGCTGCAGGTACCGCCGCTGCGCGATCGCGAAGACGACATCGAAGAGCTGGCCCTGCACTTCCTTGCCCAGTTCAACGCCGCGCACCAGACCGACAAGGTGTTCTCGCGCCAAGCCCTGTCGGCACTGCGGGGCCAGCCGTGGCCCGGCAATGTGCGCGAGTTGCGCAATGCCGTGCAGCGCGGCTACATCCTCGGCGAGAAAACCGTCGAACTGGCCGCGCCGCTGGCGCCCGCACGCGGCCCTGCGCGTCCGACCGTCAAGGAAGGTGTGCTCAGCCTGTCGGTGGGCGTGACGCTGGCGGATGCGCAACGCGCAATGATCCTGGCCACGCTGGAGCACTTTCATGGTGACAAGCGCCAGGCCGCCAAGACGCTCGGCGTCAGCCTGAAGACGCTGTACAACCGCCTCGACCTCTACCAAAGCACCGCGGCCGCCGCCATGGCGGCCTGACGACGGCGCTTCTCAAGGCTCCAACCCTGCCGTACCCGCTGCATCCGCGCTGACGTTCTAGCGCGGATGCGCGTGCGCGCGCTCGCCCGGATGTTCGTGGCGGCGGCGCTCCTGCGGTTCCGGTGTCGGCCGACGGGGTGTGGGTTCGGTCTCCGCGCGGGCGCGCGGGCCCGTGTGGACGGCGGTGGTCAATGTCATCGGCATGGCGAGCCCTTCCCTTTCAACGTTACTGGCCTTGCTTCGAGCTACCGGGGTATGAATTCCCCGTGGTCGTCGCAGCATCGTTGCCGCCGGCCTGCACGCCCGAGTGCGACATGTCGCCCGCGCTATTGGTGCCGCCTGGCACGGTCGCGTCCGACTTCGATTTCTTGTGATGGCGATGCTTCTTGTGCATCGGCTTGTTGGTGTCGCTGTCATTCCCCGCGGCAGGTGTCGCCTGGCTGCCTGGCATCGATGTATTGGCCGTGCGGTCGGCAGTCGAAGACGGCGGATCGGTGCGCTTGCCCGGCGCCTTGGTCGGGTTGCTGGATTCCTGGTTGTCGACCGGCGCGGTCGTCGTCTGGGCAACGGCCGTGCCGATGCCCAGCCCGAAGATGACGCTGGCGAGCGCAGCGGTCAGGAAACGTGTTCGCATGTGGTTTCTCCTGGAATGTGATGCTTCGAAAAGAAGGCAATGGAAGCGCACTGCGGCGCGTCTCCCGCCTTCGTCGCAGCAACGCATGTACCTGCGGTGCCACCCGTCTGCACCGCGCACGCAGCCCGCAGCCGCCGTCGGCGCTGTCATGTGCCGGCAACAATGGGCATATAAAAACGACATGACCATGTAGAAACGGCGTGCCAGCCGCCCGTAAAGCCTTGTGGCGACTGGCTTTGTTGACATGGCATACCCTTTGCATCGATGCGGTGACCGGTCGACGTAATTGTCGACGCCCACTCACCAAAGGAGGCAAGGCGAATGGTCAAGGCCGCTCTGGAAATGCGTGCGAAGCAGCATCTCGCGCTAACGCCGCGACTGCAGCAATCCGTCAAGCTGCTGCAGTTGTCTGCAACCGAATTTGCGCAGGAAATGCAAGAAGCGCTCGCAAGCAATCCGTTCCTGGAAGAGGTCGAGCAAGAAGCGGGTGCGCAGCCCGATGCTGCACGCACTGGCGACATTGCCATTCCTGCCGATCGGGACGGCGCCGCGGCCGATCACACGCCTGCAGACGACGCTCCGCTGGAAACCACCACGAGCGCCATCGAGACTGATCCGACGCTGGCCGCATCGGAGGATTTCCCCACCGACTTCAGCACCTACTACAGCCACGGTGGCGCCCACCATGGCGATGGTGAAGACAGCGACATCGGCGAATGGGTGCACTCCACGCCGAGCCTGCGCGAACATCTGCATCAGGAGTTGCGCAGCTATCGCCTGTCAGACCGCGACTGCCTCCTCGCACAGACGCTGATTGAAGCGCTGGACGACGACGGTTACCTGCGCCAGTTGCTCTCCGAGTTGATTCCGCTGGCGCCAGTGGAGCCGCCGCCGACCGAGAAGGAAATGCAGATTGCGCTGGCGCTCGTGCAAAGCCTGGATCCGCCGGGCGTGGCGGCGCGTGATCTGGCGGAGTGCCTGCGCCTGCAGATTGAAGCGCGCCCCGCCGACACCGAAGCCGAAGAACGCATCCAGGAGATCGCGCAAGACATCGTGCGTAGCCACCTGCCGCGCTTGGCCAAACGCGAACTCACGCAGATGCGTCGCGCGCTCGGCTGTACCGAAGAGGAGTTGCGCGATGCCTGCGCCCTGATCCGCATGCTGGACCCGCGCCCGGGGCTGCGCTTCTCGCAAGCGCATGCGGGCTACATCGTGCCCGACGTGATCGTCGCCAAGATCAAGGGCAAGTGGGTTGCCGTGACCAACCCGGCGGTGGCGCCGTGCGCGCGCGTCAACAAGGTCTACGCGGAGTTGTTTGCCCAGACGCGCGGCCACAATCGCACGCCGCTGGCGCACCAACTGCAGGAAGCCCGCTGGCTGATCCGCAACGCGCAGCAGCGCTTCGCCACCATCCAGCGCGTGGCCGAGGCGATCGTCGCGCACCAGAAGCACTTTCTGGAATACGGCGAGGTGGCCATGAAGCCGCTGGTGCTGCGTGACGTGGCCGAAGAGCTTGGCCTGCACGAATCGACCATCTCGCGCGCGACAGGCAACAAGTACATGGCCACGCCGCGCGGCATCTTCGAGTTCAAGTATTTCTTCTCGCGCCAACTGGCAACCGACACCGGCGGCGCATGCTCGGCCGCGTCGGTGCGGGCGTTGCTCAAGGAGATGATCGAAGCTGAAGATGCGGACGCACCGCTCTCCGATGTGTCGCTCGCCAAGATGCTCGCCGAGCAGGGCGTGATCGTTGCGCGCCGCACAGTGGCCAAGTATCGCGGGCTGATGCGCATTGCGCCGGCGGAAATGCGGCGCCAGGTCTGACGCGCCCCGCCATCGACAGGAGCCCCGTGCGCAAGCTGCCCACCGATCATTACCCGCACCGCGATAACGGCGATGCGACCACCGCGTCCTTGCATCTGGCCGACGTGACGATGTTCTGGGCGGCGGAAAGCGGTGGCGTCAAACGCTACCTGCGCGCCAAGCACGACTTCCTGCGCTCCACGCACTGGCGGCACACGTTGGTCGTGCCCGGCACAGCGGACGACGCTACCAATGAGATCGCCGTGGTGCCGGGTGTGCCGCTGCCGCTGTCGCATGGCTATCGCATTCCGCTGCGCACGGGGCCGGCCGTGCGAGCGCTGTGTGCATTGTCGCCAGACCTCATTGAAGCGGGAGACCCGTACCGGCTGTCATGGGCGGCGGTGCATGCCGGCGCGCAGCTGCAGGTGCCGGTGGCGGCGTTCTATCACTCCGATCTGCCAGCGTTCTTCCGCCGGCTGGGCGGCCCGCCTGCCGAGCTGGCCGCGGCCGCGTACGCCCGCAAGCTGTATCCGCACTTCGATACGGTGTTCGTGCCCAGCCGTTACATCGCGCAGAAAGTGGCCGACCTAGGTGTGCAACGCATCGAACTGCAGCCGTTGGGCGTAGACACGCGCTTGTTCCATCCCGCGCGTCGCTCGCTGCGCTGGCGCGAACAACTCGACCTGCCGCGCGATGCACGCGTGCTGCTGTACGTCGGCCGCTATGCGCCTGAGAAGAATCTGCACGTGCTGTGCGACGCGGTGGACAAGCTGGACGACGGCAGCGTGCTCGTCACCATCGGTTCGGGCCCGACACCGCCACGAGGCAAGCACGTACGCGCACTCGCATATGAGGGCGACACGCAGCATCTGGCCGCCGCCATGGCAAGTGCCGATGTGTTTGTGCATGCGGGCGATCAGGAAACATTCGGCCTCGTCGCATTGGAAGCGATGGCCAGCGGCGTGCCGGTCGTCACCTGCGCGGCCGGCGGTTTAAGCGAGTTGGTGAACGAGCGTGTCGGCTATGCCGTGCCGCGCTGCCGCGCTGACGATTTCGCGCAGGCACTCCAGGCGCTGCGCCAGCGCGATCCGGTGGCATTGGCGCATGCGGCACGCCGCCATGCGATGCAATACGACTGGCAGGCCGTCCTGCCGCAACTTCTGCAACGCTACCGCGCGCTGCTCGGCCGGCAAACCAGCGCCGCTGCGCAGACAACTCCACAACCGGCTCGCGCGCCCGTGCGTGCTTCGCGCGGCCGGTAACCCTGATCGATCGACTCTGTTCATCATGTCGCGCTATCTCATTCTTGCCATGCACGATGTCACGCCCGCCACCTGGCCTGCGTGCAAGGTGTTGCTCTCTGCGTTGGATGAGGTGGCGCGCGTACCCAAGTCTCTGCTGGTCATTCCGAACTTCTATCGCGGCCCGACCGCACGCAGCAGCGAGCGCTTCTGCCGCGTGATGAGCGAGTGCCTGGCCGAAGGCGATGAGCTTGTCCTGCACGGCTACGCGCACCTGGACGACCAGCCCCCCGGCGGGGTGATCAACCAACTGATCCGCACGCGCTATACCGCCGGCGAAGGCGAATTCTCTGCCATTCCGCTGGCGGCGGCGCGCGCGCGCATTGAAGCTGGAGCTACATGGTTTGCCGCCAACGGCTGGCCGCTGCATGGCTTTGTCGCCCCGGCGTGGCTGATGAACCCGGCAACCTGGGAAGCGCTGGACGGCCTGCCCCTGCGCTATACGACCACGCTGCAGCGCTTCTTTTTGCTGCACCCCCGGCGCCCGCTGAAGGCGCCGTGTCTGACATACAGCGTGCGTTCGCCGGCGCGCCGGCTGGTGTCGCGGTATTACTTGCGCTGGCTGGCGCAGCGGTACGCGGAGGCGCCACTGGTGCGCCTGGGCCTGCATCCGGCCGACGCGGCGCATCCCGACGTCATTCGCCATTGGCAGGAATTGCTCGCTGCATGCCTGGAGACGCGCACGCCCGTCACGAAGAACGGCTTTGCGCAGGTGCTGGCCCAGGCGTGGATGGGCGGCCCGGAAACCACCGTCGCCGGGCACGCACAAACGTCGTATTGAGCGCGGGCGCTAGAACAACCATACCGACAATCCGCCGATCAGCATGCCGAGCCCGGCACCTGCCAGCACGTCGCTCGGATAGTGCAGGCCAAGCACGACGCGAGAGACGGCCACCATCAGCGTAAACGGCACGAGCGCCAGCGCCATGCGCGGGTAATACGCGGCCATCACGATGCTGAACGACACCGCGTGCAGCGTGTGGCCCGACGGAAAGCTGAACTGATCGAGCACGCGCCCGCACAGGTGGATCTCTTCGCAAGAGAGATAAGGCCGAGGCCGGCACACGCCGCGCTTGAGCAGGATGTAGATGACCAGCGACAGCAGCCCCGTGAGCCCCATCTGCTTGGCGCATTCCCAGCCGGTGTCACCGCCTACCACGGGCAACGCCGCCATCAATGCATACCAAAGCATGCCGTCGCCAAGTCGGCTGACACCGCGATAGAAGCGCATGGCCGACGCATCGCCCGCCACGTGATTGAGCGCCACGGCGAGTTGCCGATCACGCTCGCGCCAGCGCTTCCAGTCAGGCCAGGCGTGGGTCGCCATGGTAGGCCTCCCCGTTGGCGGCAGCGTCGTGCACGGCGATGAGCGCCGCTTCAAAGCGTTCGAGCACGCGCGGCCAATCCAGACTCTGTGCGGTCAACCGCGCCGCTTGACCCAAGCGTCGGCGCAAGCCGGCATCCGTGGCAAGTGTGACGGCAGCCTGCGTGAACGACGCGGCATCGCCGACGGGCGCGAGCCAACCGTTCTCGTGGCTACGCACGTGCATGCCGGCCGCGGCGGTATCGAACGCCACTACGGGCAAGCCACTGGCCATCGCCTCGACCACCACGTTGCCGAAGGTCTCCGTCACGCTTGGAAAGAGAAACACGTCTGCCGATGCATAGTGCGCGGCCAATGCCTCGCCATGCTGCGTGCCTGCAAAGATGGCATCGGGACAGCGACGGCGCAGCGCGTTGCGTTGCGGACCATCGCCCACCATGACGAGGCGCGCGTCGGGCACGCGCTCGCGTACGGCATCAAACGCATCCAGCGCAACACCCAGGTTCTTTTCCAACGCAAGACGCCCGACCACGAGCACGGCCGGCGTGTCAGCGTCAGCCCCCCATTGCGCACGCAATGCGTGACTGCGGGCTTGCGGCGTGAACCTGTGTGCGTCCACGCCGCGCGTACTGACCGTGAGGCGTTCGAAATCGAGGTCGCTCAACTGCCGCTGCAGTTCGCGCGTCGGGACGAAGGTGCGATCGGTGCGATTGTGAAAGGCGCGCAGGTAGGCACGCACCAGCGTTACAGCGCCCTCCCAGGCGTAGTGCCGGCCGTACTCGTCAAAACGGGTTCTGAAATCCGAGGTCACCGGCACACCAAGTTGACGCGCGGCCCGAATGGCCGACCAGCCGAGCGGTCCTTCCGTGGCGACATGCACAAGGTCGGGCCGATACGCGCCCCATGTGCGAAGCAGGCGCCGACGTGCAGGCAATCCCATACGCAAATCCGGATACAGCGGAATTGGCACGCCAGGAACCCGCAGCGTGTCTTCCGCCAACGCGGGCTTGCCAGCGTCGATGGCCCTCTGACGCGGCCGCGTCAGCATCACGTCATGTCCGCGCGCCTGCAGAAACGCCACGGTGCGCGCGGCAGTGAGCGATACGCCGTTGAGTTCCGGCGGCCAGGTTTCAGTCACATAAGCGATGCGCATGGGTCGATCAACCTTTGTGCTTATCGCGGCTGTGCGAAGGACCGCCCGTCTGGCCTCGCTTGTGAGCAAGATCGTCTGCGCTGCGATTGGCGACCTGGCGATCGCTGTCGTCACGGTTGGCCGCATGGCGTTCTCGCACGACGCGTTCTACGCCGGGGGTGTTGTGCAGATCGGTGTCAAGCTGCCCGCTTTCGATGTCGCGTGCGGCCTGCTCGACATTGCTTCGCGGTCCGGAACGTTGCTCTTCAAGGTTCTGATCGCGCTCGTGAGGCAGCCGCTCTTGCGATCCCGACTCCGGCTTGCCCTGCTCCGGCTTGCCGAGCATTTTGTCGATGTTTTCAGCGTTTCGACCCGCGTCTGGCGCACGCGGCGGCGTAGTCCCTGCCGGTCGTTCGCCGCGCTGATGCGGGCCACGTAAGGTGGGGCGTAGTCGGTTCATGGCGCCCTCCTGCGGACGTGATCTAGTTGCCTTGCGCACCGCAACCGACGTGCCAACAACGCCCGCATGCTCCGCACAATCGACAAGACCTGCACCACTCCTGCACAACACCGCGACGCAGACAAGGCAACGTACCAATGGATCCGCGCGCGTCGCGACGTGATCGTTGCGTAAGGGTTACATGCGCGCTTGTAACGCTTGCTGCGCAAGGTGATCCGAAAGCAATCAATGCGGGAGGCGTACGCGTTCCGGACGCCGTGTGGGACGGCCGCGCAGTCGGTCCAGCAAGCGTTGCGACATGCCTGCCGGCGCGTCAGTGGTGCCAAGCAGCGTACCGAGCGGGCGCAATCGATCAACGTGATCACATACAACTTTGATCATTGCCGTGATCGACGTTCCAAGCAGCAAGCCCCACAAGCCCCACAGCCAGCCCCACAGCAGCAGGCCGATGTAGACCACGCACGGATCGAGCTTGGAGGCCCGGCTCTGCAGCCACGTCACGAGCAGCGTGCCGACCAGGGTAGCCAGCAGCAGCGTGACACCTGCCACGACAAGCGCATCCGACCACGCGCCCATCTGCAGATACGCACCGATGCCGCTGGCCACGGCAATCACCACCGAACCGAGATACGGCACAAAGTGCAGCACGGCCGTCGCCAGCCCCCAGACTGCTGCGTCTTCCATGCCGAGCAGCACGAAGGCCACCGTGGTGAGTACGCCCAGCACAATGTTGGTTGCAAACAGCACGAGCAGCGAATACTGAATCTGCGTGCCGATGACCGCCATCATGCGCACCGCGCGCTTCTTCTCGCTCAACGTGTTGCCCACCGCGCGCACCCATTTGCGTTTAAGTGCCTGGCCTGAAGCGAGCAGGAAGTAGACAAGAAACGAGACCACGACGAGTTGGCCCGCAAGCGCGAAGAGGTTGGCGGAACCCATCCATAGAAACTCGCGCAGCGGCAGCACCGGCTGCGCGGCAGGAGCCGCGACCGCGGGCGGCCGTTTGGCAAGTGCCGGCGCCGGCTTGCCCTGCACTCCTTCGGCGGCATGTTCGAGTGCGACAGTCACATCGCGCATCTTGTCGAACGCGCCGCCCATATGCCCACGCATACCGTCGATGGCTTCGGCCATGCGCTCCGCCGCCACGGGCAACCGGTCTGCCATGGCCGAGACGCCGTCTTGCATCCCGAAGACCAGCACTGCACCGGCAATCCACAGGCCAAGCACCACGATGGCTGCCGCAATGGTGCGCGGCACATAGCAGTGCCGCAGCCACACGACCACCGGGTTCAGCGCAAACGCCAGCACCACGCCAAGGGTGAACGGCACCAGAAACGCCCGCGCCCACTGCAAGAAGACCAATGTGCCGCCAATGGCCACCAGCACCATGGCCACACGCCAAGCCGGCTGCCGTAGCCCGTCGAGCAGACTGCCGTGCAAGGGTTCCGGCTGCGTGGGGGATGGATCGAGTTCGGCGGGCATGGCAGAGAATGTGGTTCACCGTTCTCTGCGCAAAAGTTGTGCCGGGGCGCTATGGCTTTGCGGAAACAGGCATGGCAAGCATGCGCAACGTGCGCACCAGATCGTACGGCGACACCGGTTTGATCAGGTGTTCCTGAAAACCCGTGGCCAGCGCCCGAGCGCGATCGTGCGGCTGCGCAAATGCGGTCAGTGCAATGGCCACCATTGGCGCAGCGCCGCCGGGCAGGTGTTCGTGTTCCCACGCACGAATTCTCTGCAGGATCGCGTAACCGTCTTCATCGGGCAGCGCGATGTCGCACACCACCGCTTGGGGGCGGCCTGCCTCGCCTCGTGCGCTCCAGACATCGAGCAACGCCATGGTCTCGTGCCCGGAGCCCACGCTGCCGACTTCGGCACCGACCTGCGTCAGCAGTGTGGCCAGCGCATCGCGCGCATCTTCCTGATCATCGACCAGCAGTACGCGCAGACCCGCCAGCGATGGCAGGGGCCCGGTGCGTTCAGGGTCTTCAGCCAGCGGCGCGATCAGATCGGCGCCGGCATGCAGCGGCAGATACACGGTAAACGTGGCGCCTTGCTGGACGCCCTCGCTGCGCGCATACACGCGTCCGCCATGCAACTCGGTCAACCGTTTGACCAGGGCCAGACCTAGACCGAGACCGCCTGTGCGCCGTGTATGCGCGCCGTCAGCCTGCCGGAATGGATCAAACAGATACGGCAAGAACGCCGGCGCAATCCCGCGGCCGTTATCGCGCACCACAATGCGCGCCACCTCGCCCAGCAGATCGGCCGACAACCACACCTCGCCACCTTCCTGCGTGAACTTGATGGCATTGGTCAGCAGGTTCCACACGATCTGCTCGACACGATCGGCATCGCCGTCAATCTCGTGATCGTCCAGTTCGATGGAGGTGTGCAGGGTGATGTGACGCTCGGCGGCCAGCGCGTGCACGCTGTTGAGCGCGCTCTCCAGCGCCGCGCGCAGCACGAATGGTTCGCGTGTCAGCCGCAGCTTGCCGCTCATTACGCGCGTGGCATCCAGCAGGTCTTCGATCAAGCGCACCTGTTGCTCGACGCCGGTCTTGATGCCCGCCAGCGCCCGCTGCATGAGCGGCGCGCCGCCCGCGATCTGGCTCTCCAGTACATACGCCCAATTCTGGATGCCATTGAGCGGCGAGCGCAGTTCGTGCGACACCACCGCCAGGAACTCATCGCGCGCAAGCGCTGCGGCCTCCGCCTGCGCGCGCGCGGCCTGTTCGCGCAGCAACAGCGCATCGCGCTCGCGCTCAGCCTCGGTGCGCTCTGTCACGTCGTAGATGATGAGCAGCGCCGATTCCATCGTGCCATTCCGATCTGCTTCCGGAATGACGCGCGCGTTGTAATGCGCAATGCGCGGGCGCCCCTCCTGCACGGCCAGATGCAACGCAAGTGTCTGTTCGGTGCCCAGGACGAACGCGCGGCGGGCGGCGTCCTCCAGCGGGCGCGTGACCTCGGCGGAAAGGGACGATGCCGCCAGCGTCTGGCCGATCATCACGGGAGGCGTCACGCCAAAGGCTTCGGTTACGGCGCGGTTGACATACACGCAGCGCAGTTCGCGATCAAGCCGCGCAATCACGTCCGGCGCGTTCTCCACCAGCGTGACGAATTCGCGCTGATGGCGAAAGCGCTCGTGCTCGGCCTCCTTGCGCTCGGTGATGTCTTCCACCACGCAAACGAGCGCCTGCACGCTGCCGTCCGGACCGTGCTGCGGCGAATACGCGGCGTGCACAAAGCGGCGGCCAACATCGGCCGGATACTGCAATTCCATTTCAAACTCGACGCGCTGCCCTGCGAATGCGTCGTTCAGGTGCGACAGGACGCGCGCGTACGCGGCCTCGCCCATCAGTTCGCGCAGATGGCGCCCCAGCACGTCTTCGTGCCGAGCGCCAAAGCGCTCTGCATAAGCGCGGTTGGCAAAGCGCACGCGGTGCTCAGGGTCGATCTGCACCAGCGGAAACGGCACGCTTTCGGTCAGCCATTGCAACTGGAACTCCGACTCGGTGAGCGCTGCCAGGGTCTGCTGGCCCTGCGTCACGTCTTCAATCACGCCCACGGCATGGGCGGATGCTCCGTCGAGGCTTGGCATGAGGTAGCCGCGTTCGCGAACGCGGTATTCGCGAGCTTCGCCGTGGTCGAAGCCGAGCCAGCGGTATTCGAGCACGAACTCCTGGCCGCGCGCCAAGCCCTCCCAGGCGGCACGCAGCGCGAGATGATCATCCGGATGCACATGGACAAGCCAGCGGTCACGGACGCCGCACAAGGAATCGGGCTGCACGCCCCACGTCTGCGCCCCGGCGCTTACGTGCAGACGTGTTCCCGTCAACGGATCGTCTACCCAGAACACATCAACCTGCTTCCTTGCGGCCAGTGCGGTACGCGCCTCGCGCGCGGCGCGCACGGGTGCGGACCAGCCCGTTACGGATTCACTCATTGCGCCTTTCGTTAGCAGTTTTCATTCCCGAGGTGACCGAAAAAAAATGCGGTGCCGCAGCACCGCATCATAGGGCGTGGAACGACGTTACTGCGAGGGTAATTCAGAAGCCGTTTGCGAAGCGCCGTTGGCCTGGGCCACGAGCACGCGAATGGCGTTGGGCGTCACGGCACCGACGCCGCCGGCCGGCAGCGTGGTGATCAGCCAGTCGGCGTTGTTGGCCAGGCTGAACGGCTGCGACGTGAAGATGACGTTTTTCGTCCCCGCCGTCGCCACGCGCACCTGGTACGTGCCGCCATCGACGTAAATCGAATCCTGCGTGCTGGCGGGCGCCGCGCCGCCATACGCGGCACCGCTCATGGTCGGGGCAATGGCCGAGAGATCCACGTTCGGTGCGGTCACGTAGACGTCGACATTGGGGGCGTTGTACGAAGCGTTGAAGGTGCGCACGCGCGCCTTGTCTGAGAGGATGGACTTGTTATACGGGTCATCGATAAGCGCCAGGCTCGTCGCTGATCCGTTGGCACCCACAATGGCGAGTGCCGTGTAGCGGTGGCCGTTTGCGGGCGTGAAGCCGGTCGAGGCCAGCGGCGTGCTGCTGCCCGTGTTCGACACCGTGGCCGTGCTCGCCGTCGCGTCAATTCCGAAATAGTTGCTGACGTTCTTGAAACCGACATTGGTGATCTTTGTGGTGCCGTTCACACCAAAGTCAACGTTGCCGATGAACGGGTTGGCGTGCACCGTGCGGTATTGCGGCGAGCTGGTGCCGATGATCTGCCCGATGTCGTCGTCACCGCCGCCGCATCCGGCAAGCACACCCAACGAACCCAGCGCCAGCACGGCGACGATCTTCCTGATCTGTATCTTCATTCTTCCACCTCGGAGGGAGAGTCCTGTCATGAACGGCGGCATACATCGCATGCCCGTGTACGTTGTTGCCGACTTGTGGAGCCGACGATAGCCGCGCACATCCAGGCGCGCCTATCGAACCGGTTCCGATCGTTTTGTCGGAAGCGTCCGACACACGAAGCGACGTTCCCGCATTGAGCATGGCGCGTGCCCACAGCGGTTGAATGACCACTCCAATCCGGTCTCGCGGCCTGGGCTTGAATACGGGTCGCTATACTTGCGCGATCTGTTTTGTCTTCGTGCACCACACACGCTCCGCATGCTCGAACCGCGCCCGGCCGATGCCGTGCCCCTTCCCGATAACGCCGCTTCCCAGGCCGATCTGCAGGCTTTCGCGCAAGAGCGCGAACGCGTGCAGGCGTGGCTCGCTGCGCGGGCGTCTGGCGCCCGCGCGGTGAGCGCTTCCACGCTGTCGCAGTACCGCGTGGAAGCCGAGCGCGTGTGCTGGTACGCGCGCACATTCGGTAAGCCGATCGCAAGCTGGGCGCGCGAGGACGCGTCAGCCTATCTGCGCTTTTTGCAAGAACCGCCCGCTTGGGCGATCAGTGCGCGCGGCATTGAACGCGACGATGCCAACTGGACGCCGTTGCGGGGCCCGCTCTCGGCGCGCTCCACACGGCAGAGCGGCATCATCGCGGCGAACCTCTGCGGCTGGCTGCAGCGTGCGGGCTATCTGCGCGTGAACCCGTTTCTCGATGACGATGCGATGGTCATTACCGTGCCGGCGCCAAGCGCGCCTGCAGCGAGGTCCGTCGCAACACCCGAACCGGGCACTGCACTCGGCGCGTCCGACATGGCATTGATGATCGATGCCGTGCGCGCCCGTGTCGCCTTGGGCCGTGAAGCGCGCTTGCGTCAGGCGCGCGACCACTTCCTCGCCGTGCTGCTCGCACAGGCGGGCATGCGTGTATCGGAGCTGGTGTCTGCACGCATGGGCGACGTGGCGCTGCACGCCGTGCCGGCCGAGCACGCAACATCCGACGCACTGCTGCCGGCGTCGGTCTGGCTGTTGGCGATCGGCACAGGCCGCTCGCAGCGCTGGCTGCCATGCGATGCGTTGATGTCTGCGCTGCGCGAATACCGTGCGGCCTTTGGCCTGTCACCGTTGCCGCTACCGAATGAAGCTACGCCGCTGCTGCTGTCGGTGCGCAAGCGCTCGCCGCGACGCGCGGACGGCACCATCATCGACTCGCCTGCCCTGCGTCGCGACTTCGGCGAGCGCAAGGGCATCGCATCGCGTTCGCAACTGCTGCTCATCGTCAAGGCCATGCTCGGCGAAGCCGCTGAGTACGCTCGCGCCACGGGCCACGCCGATGCGGCCGCCCGCCTGGCGAATGCCTCGTTGCGCGGCGTGCGCGGCGCTCATTTGCGCGAACGGCTTGCCGCAGGTGAGGCCGCAGCGGACGTCGCCCATGCGCTTGGCCTGACCGCCCTACCGAGCGTCACCGTACGCGCTCGTGAAGCCGATCTGGCCGCCAGCATTGCCGAAGCAGCCCGCAAACTGGCCCTGCCGTCCGCCTGACATTCCTCCATACATCCCGCAGAAACGGGTACGCACCGCCTGCGCGGATGCCATATTCACGCATTGTCGAAAGCAATTGTTGGCACGATTCGCGTGACAGTTGTCGCTTACGTCGTCCGCAGAATTGGGTACGCTCGACCGCTGGATCGTCGACGATGGCACGCAGAAACGGGTACGCTCGGCCCTGAAATCGCACGCAGAAACGGGTACGCTTTGGCGCAAATACGCCGAAAAAAAAGAACGCGGACCCGAGAGTCCGCGTTCATTGTGCGTTGCCTGAAGACCCTGGCGCTCAGTGCCCGCCCGACAGATAGAAGAAGCGGAACAGGAACACCGCTGAGATGATCCACACGATGATTGGCACCTCGCGCATGCGCCCCGTGAACAGCTTCAGCCCCGAGTACGTGATGAAGCCGAACGCGACGCCGTTGGCGATCGAATACGTGAACGGCATCATCAGTGCCGTCAGCACGGCCGGCACCGCTTCGGTGGTGTCTTCCCAGTTCAGGTCCACCAGTTCGCGCAACATCAGGCACGACACATACAGCAGCGCGGGCGCCGTCGCGTAAGCCGGCACCACGCCGGCCAGCGGCGAGAAGAATAGACACAGCAGGAATAGCACCGCCACCGTCAGCGCCGTCAGCCCCGTACGGCCGCCGGCCTGCACACCCGAAGCGCTTTCGATATAGGCGGTGGTCGACGAGGTGCCCAGCAGCGAGCCCGCCATGATGGCCGTGCTGTCGGCCAGCAGCGCCTTGTTCAGGCGGTCCATCTTGCCCTGCTTGAGCAGGCCCGCGCGGTTGGCCACGCCCATGAGCGTGCCGGTCGCGTCAAACAGCTCCACCAGGAAGAACACCAGCACCACGTTCAGGATGCCCACCGACAGCGCGCCCATGATGTCGAGCTGCATCAGCGTAGGCGCGAGCGAGGGCGGCATCGACACCACGCCGTGGAAGGTGTTGCCCGCAAAGAAGAAGCTCGCTGCCGTCACGGCCAGAATGCCGATCAGGATGGCGCCTTTCACGCGCAGGTGGTCAAGTGCCACGATCAAGAAGAAGCCGATCACCGCCAGGATGACCGACGGCTGGTGCACGTCGCCCAGCGTCACCAGCGTCGCCGGATTCCCGACGATCAGCCCGGCGCCGCGCAGCGATACGATGCCCAGGAACAACCCGATGCCGGCCGTGATCGCCACGCGAATCGAATGCGGAATCCCGTTGACGATCATCTCGCGGATGCGAAACACGCTCACCAGCAAGAACAGGCAGCCGGAAATGAACACCGCGCCCAGCGCCGCCTGCCACGTGAAGCCCATGCCCTTGACCACCGCGTACGCAAAGTAGGCGTTCAGGCCCATGCCCGGCGCCATCGCGATCGGGTAGTTCGCGTACATCCCCATGATGATCGTGCCGATCGCCGCGGCAACGCAGGTGGCGACAAACACCGCGTCGTGCGGCATGCCTGCGTCAGCCAGGATATTCGGGTTGACGAAAATGATGTACGCCATCGTGAGGAACGTCGTCAGCCCCGCGAGCACTTCCGTGCGAACGTTGGTCTGGTGTTCCTCGAGCTTGAAGGTGCGCGCGAGCCAGGTCATTCAGATTGTCTCCTCTTGTTGTGAAGTGTCATCGCCGCCCAGCGCAGTCTTGCGCGTGGCTCCCCCGATGCACGCCCACCACGGGGCGAGGCTACTGTTAGCAAGATTCCGGCGCCCCAAGGCGACGCGGTCGAAATACTGTTCATGCGAATCGAATGATGGAAAACGCGCCAGCCAAGTGCCAGGCCGGCGCGCGGGATGCGCATGATGCCCGAAACGCCGGGCGTGTGCACTCGCCCGGCAAGACGCATCGCCTCGGCAGCGGGAGGCCGGGCCCGGCCAACAAACCGTACCCGTTTCTGCGAAAACCCGGAGCCATGCGGCCTGCTTAGCGATTGGCGTACCCATTTCTGCGCTTGCCTCCGCAGAAATGGGTACAAGCTTCTGCAGGAGCAGGGGCGCAGGATGAAGCGCAAAGGCGTACCCGTTTCTGCGCGCCATTGAAGTGCGCACCGTACCCGTTTCTGCGCATGACGGCGCCACGCGGCGACTCAAAGCGAACCCGTTTCTGCGGGAACGGTTTTGGATCTGCCGTACCCGTTTCTGCGGAGCATCGCGCAGAAACGGGTACGCTTTATCTGCAGGCCGCCTCGCCAAGCCCTTGGCCAATAAGGCTTTTTACCCGCAGAAACAGGTACGGGGATCAGAACGCGGAGCCACGAGGCCTCGGCAAACAGCATCCTCTCGTGTTGGTTTCAGCGATGAAAGTTCAGAATTCGCCAGTCCGGGGCGAAGACTCGTTGAAATGCAGCCGCACGCAGCTGGCGAACCGCCACGCAGAAACAGGTACGCATACTGCCAAGTCCGACGGCTCGAAGCGTGCACTCGCTTTCGCTGAAATGTTGTGAGCGTTGGGGCAAGAAAATCACGAGCTTCCTAGCACGCGCAGATTTGGGTACGCAGGTACACGCGGAATTTGCCCTTACTCACGCAGAAACAGGTACGCTTCGGTGGCTGCCAGCCTGCGCGAGTCCCCAGAATAGCCAAATCGGCCGCAGAAACGGGTACGCACGTGCGGAAACACATCGAAACACCCAGTCCAACCCCCTGTTTTCTGTGGATAACACTGTGGATAACATGATGTTGTCCCCGCAGATTCCGGTACGCCCAATGCGCAGAAGCGGGTACGGTTTCGCGCAGAAGCGGGTACGCCATTGCGCAGAATCTGGTTCGCCCCCTCGCAGAATCTGGTTCGGTTTGCCCCACTGAACCCAATGCTGGCAAGGCTTTGCGGGCCGCGTATACGGTTTACCTGTAGTAAACGTAGAAGGTATATATAGCTTGTAGTGAGGAAAGGTCTTCCGTGGACAACCTTAACGGTTGCCCACCGATGCCCTTCCCGCGACAACGAGTAAAAATAAGAAAACGTACCCAATTCTGCGTGACAAGGCGAAGGCGTTTTAGTACAAAGGCTCTGAACAATTCTTGCCCACCATGGTCACCAAACGCCTCACACCCAATGGGAAACCGGACGACAATTCGCCCGGCCGCATCATCGTCCCCTCGGGAGGGCAAGTCATTGCCGCGCCAGAGAAGTTTCAGCGCCTGTTCGACGAAGCGCAGGCGATGGAGCGCGAAGACGCTTGGCAGAGCGGCGAAGTCGGCTTTCTCAGTCGTGCCAGTGTGCAGGTCACCCTGCCCTATCGGGCTCCCAAAGGTGCACCGCCGGTCTGGACGCGCTCGAGCGGCAACATCTCGCTGATGATCCAGCCCGGTTACTTCACGCAACAGCGTTCCGAGCGGGCGAGCAACGGCCGGCAGCGCATCGTCTCCGAGACCGTCTCCTTTGGTTATCCCTATGGCTCGTATCCGCGCCTGATGCTGGCCTGGATCGGCAAAGAGATCATGGCCAAAAAGAAACGCGGCGAATTCCAGGGCACAGTGGAAGATCGGCGCATTTCCTTGGGCAACTCGTTGTCCGAGTTCATGTACAACCTGGGCATCCCGATGGCCACGGGCGGCAAGCGGGGCACCATGACGCTGGTGCGCCAGCAGATGATTCGCCTCTTCTCTGCCACGATTGCTATCGTGCAGAACAAGTCGGCGCCCAGCAGCCAGAATCAGAATCAGGAACCGCTGTCGATCGATCGCATCGGCTACTTGCTGGCCGATCAGCTATCGACCTGGTGGGATCCGATGCAGCCGGGTCAGGGCTCGATGTTCGAGAGCTTCGTGGTGCTGTCTGAGCCGTTCTTCAACGAGCTCGTGAATCGGCCTGTGCCGGTGGATATGCGTGCATTGAAGGCGCTCAAACAGTCGCCGTTTGCGCTGGATGTGTATTCGTGGCTGACATACCGCTTCTTTACGATCCAGAAGCGTACAGAGATCCCTTGGGAAGCGCTGCAGATGCAGTTCGGCACCGAGACCGAAAGCGAGCGGAAATTCCGGGCGTTGTTCCGCAAGGCGCTGAAGGACGTGCTGGTTGTCTATCCGGACGCGAAGGTGGATGCTGATTCATCCAAGGCGCTGATTCTGCAGCCGTCGCGCACCAGCGTACGGAAGTTGGCCTGAAGCAGAGCGGAAGCGGCAGACAAAAAGAAAGGGGAGCAGAAGCTCCCCTTTTTCATCTCAGGCGATCAGCCCGAAACTTATTCCGGCTTGATCGCCGAGGCTTGCAGACCCTTCGGGCCTTGCTTCACCTCGAAGGTGACCTTCTGGCCGTCCTTCAGGGTCTTGAAGCCCGAACCCTGAATTTCGGAGAAGTGCGCGAACAGATCTGCGCCGCCGCCGTCCGGAGTGATGAAGCCGAAGCCTTTGGTTTCGTTAAACCATTTGACAGTACCCGTGGCCATGCAAAAATTCCTTTAAAAAACAAAAAACACGTCGTCCAGCCGATCCGGACATCGCACGAAGAACCGGCTGATTCCGAATCTTGCGTAGACAAAGTCTTCAGACGACTGTCTAAGCATCATAACCAGTTTGAGCCACAGTGTCGATGGGCGGCATTTTCCCGAAATGTCGCTTTTATGCATCTCACTGGTAAACACCTATGAAGCCCGTAAATGCAGGGTTGAACGCATGAAGTTATGCGCTAAAGACCGCATTTACATCTCAATTTAGGTGAATTGAAAATCGCCTGTTCTAGACATCGCCCGCCCCTCTCAGTGATGCGTTTTGTATAAATTGAATTTTATCGATCTTGTGTTTTCTTGCGGTCTTCCCTAAGATGAGCGCTGCTGACTTTCAGCGCTGAAAGTGGAGGCCCAGTGAGCGCCAAGATCGTAACGGTATTCAATCAGAAAGGCGGATGCGGCAAGACCACGGTCAGCATGCACATCGCCGGAACCCTTGGTTTGCGAGGGAGTAAGACGCTGCTCGTCGATATGGACGAGCAAGGAACAGCCACACGGTGGGCCGCTCAAGCGCCGGAAGACAAGCCCTTTCCGGCTTCGGTGATCGGCCTAGCCCCCTCTGGTGGCGCCATGCATCGAGAGGTCCGCAAATTTGTGGCGGATTACGATTACATCGTGGTCGATTGTCCGCCGGCGGTCCACTCGCCGTCGTCATCAAGCGCGTTGCTTATCTCCGATATTGCATTGATCCCCGTTGTGCCGTCGCCGCCTGATTTGTGGGCTGCCGTGGCTGCCAAAGCGCTTGCGCAGCAGGCTCAAGTCACCAACGAAACGCTGCGTATTCGCGTGCTGGCGAACATGGTTCAGCGGCGCGTTTCGCTCGCGAAGCAAGCAATTGAAATTCTTGGTGATGATGGTGATATTCCTTTGATGGAATCCATGATCGGTTCGCGCTCTGCATTTCGGGAGTGCCAAGCGATCGGGGCGACGGTGCACGGGGTGTCTGGTGCCCGGGAAGCCGTGAGTGAAGTCGACACCTTGATCGACGAGGTGTTGCAGTTGTTGCAGGAGGAACGTGTATGAGCGCGAAGTTGAAATCGCTCAAAGACGGCATGCTGGCTGGCATTGCTGCAGAAAAGACCAAAACGACACCGGTCGATCGCTTTGCATTGGCAGAAAAAGCGATTACCTCTCACCCCCGCGGTCTGCTCGGGCAAGCCGCCTCAGATGCCGCTTTCAGCGCTGAAAGTCCCTCACCTGCGAATACTTCCGAACGCCGGGTGATCAAGGTTCCGCTTGAACGGCTGCAGGAAAATCCGCTCAACGCCCGTCGCATCTACGATCCGCAGATCGTTCAGGAACGGGCGGCATCCATCGCTACGCACGGGCAGCAGACGCCAGGGTTGGCGGCGCCAGATCCGGCGCGGCCAGGCTGGTATGTTCTGATCGATGGCCATTACCGTAAGCGCGCCTTGGCCGCTGCGGGGAAGGTCGAGATGGACTGCTTCATCGAAGACGGCCTGTCAGACATCGATTTCTACCGGCTGTCCTTCGTCTTGAACGAGCAGCGTTCCGGGCAATCTGTGCTGGACAACGCTATCGCGTGGCGGCAGTTACTAGATGAAGGAAAAGTTAAAAAAGAAGAAGATATTTGTGAGATTACCGGCGTCTCTGCAGGAACGGTCAATAAGACGTTGGCGCTGTTGAAGCTGCCGGAATCGGTACTCGAAGTCATGAAGGAGCGACCAGCTGGCATCGGTATCGCGACCGGGTATGAGTTGACGCTGTACTTCAAGAGCGCTGGCGAAGACCGCACGCGTGAGTTGGTGCATCGCGTACTGGAAGAGGGGCTCTCCAGCCGCGATGTGGAGCAGATCCGCAAAGTGGCTCAGGAAGGGCGCACCCGAAAGGTCAAGGAAGTCAGCCGCCAGTACAAGATTCGAAATGCTGAAGGTGATCTTCTAGGCACAATTAAGGAATGGGATTCCGGCCGCGTGATGCTCGATGTGAAGCTAGGAGATCGTGGCGCACGGGAATCGTTGGTTGAGGCACTGAAGAGCCGTTTCGGCCTGGACGTCGCCTTACTGTAGTTCCGCCACAGTTTTGCTCATCGGAAAGCGCCCAATAGGGCGCTTTTTTTTTGCCTCAGTTTTCGACGGCTCCGAGCTTGTTAATGCAGGGAGCGTACCCGTTTCTGCGTTGGCTGACAGGGTCGGCGACGCCACGCAGAGCCGCGCGCGTCATCATCCCACGTCCGCCGAAATGAGCAGATTTGATGTCGGCAGGCCACGCCGACGATTCAGAACTGGACTGCAACTACAGTTAAGCAATAAATAAATAATGAAGCATTTATTGAGGCATTTGATGTTTTTAACCCTTGATGTACACTATAAGAACACCTGATAGCCCTTATGGCACGCCCCGGTCTCTATTTCTCGGCTGAGCAGCAGCAGCGGATCGTTGAAGCGATCCGGAGGTTGGATATCGCCTTCCCGCACGACAACGCGGTGTTCTTGGATGAGGTAATCGAAGCCGTTCAGGCCGTGACACGTCGTGTTTACGGCGTTCGGCGTTACGTACAGTGGTTGGCGGAGGCGGGAGTGCGCCGACGTCCGAGCAATACGACGTTGCAGAAGGCTGTAGACCGCGCGCAGGGGCGCGGACCGGTTGCAAACGGTGTTGCCGCGGACGCGGTTGAGACGTGGCCGATCCCGTTGGCTCACGCAGAAACGGGTACGCTTTCGGCACGTGATGAGCGAAACCGCATCGCCTCGCGCGCCATTGGCGCGCCCGGTGCAGGCGCCGAATGGATGGAAGCGCGCATTCGCGCCGAGGTGGCCGAGCGCGCCCTAGAGCACGAAGCTGCGCGCAATCGGCAATTGCAGGCTGCCATGGCCGACTTGGAGCGCCGTCTTGGCGAGGCGCTTGCCACCGCGCCCACCGTACCACCCAAGTTGACTGATGCGACCCTCGAGCGCCTAGAGCAGACCATGGAGACCGTGACCCGCTTGGAAGGGGCGGCCAGCGCGCTGGCAGGTACGGAGCGCTTTCTGCGTTTGCAGAACGATGCGGTGCGCCAGCAGACGCAAAACGAAGCGGATCAACTGCGCCAGCGCATCCGCACCCTCGAAGCCGAGGTTGCGCAATTGAACGCGCAGATTGATGCCTACCGGCGCACGCCTGAGCGCAACGCACCCGTCTCACGCGGCTGGGTCAAGCCATCTTCCTGATTTCTAACGTCTTGTCAGCGGGTGCTTACTGGCCTAGCCGACCGCAAGTTGGCACAAATCGGTACGCAGAATTGGGTACGCTTTTCGACTTTCGGCGCTGAAAGTTGGTGCGACGGAGTTGCAACCGGTTGTAGGAAAGATGCCGATGCGGTGCTCGTAGCGTTGCGCGGGACACGCTAGATGGCGTTCCATCAACGGGTCGACCCATTGGCTTGCGCTGGCATATGACTTGCTCATGACGCTACGTCTCACCAATGGAGTTGTCATGAACGAGAAGATCACCAAGGCCGTGTTTCCCGTGGCAGGACTCGGTACACGTTTTCTACCCGCCACCAAGGCGAGCCCGAAAGAGATGCTCCCGATCGTCGATAAGCCGCTGATCCAATATGCGGTGGAAGAGGCTGCCGCTGCGGGTATCACGGAGATGATCTTCATTACGGGCCGCGCCAAGCGCGCTATCGAAGACCATTTCGATAAGGCCTACGAGCTGGAAACTGAGCTGGCCGCCAAGAACAAGCACGCATTGCTGGAGATGGTGCAGTCCATCAAACCGTCCGGCGTCGAGTGCTTTTATGTCCGCCAGCCCGAGACCCTGGGCCTCGGCCATGCCGTGCTCTGTGCGCAGAAACTGGTACGCGATGAACCTTTCGCCGTGATCCTGGCGGACGACTTGTTGGACAGCCAGCCGCCCGTCATGCAGCAGATGACGGAGCTTTACGATCACTACCGTTGCTCCATCGTCGGCGTCGAAACGATTGCGCCGGAAGCCTCGCGTTCGTACGGCGTGGTCGCCGGCCGCGAATGGGATGACCGCCTGGTCAAGCTTGATGCCATTGTCGAAAAGCCGGCGCCCAAGGATGCGCCGTCCAACTTGGGTGTGGTCGGGCGCTACATCCTGACACCGCGCATCTTCGATCATCTGCGCAATCTGAAGCCTGGCGCGGGCGGCGAGTTGCAGTTGACGGACGCCATCCAGAGCCTGCTTGCTGAAGAGCAGATCCTGGCTTATCGCTACCGTGGTCAGCGTTTCGATTGCGGCAGCAAGTTCGGTTACCTGCAGGCGACGGTCGAGTTTGCGCTGCGCCATCCGGAAGTGCGCGCTGACTTTGAAGCGTATCTGCATGACCGTCTGGGCCTGTCCGCAACGCGTGAAGAGGTGTCCGCCGAACTGGATTCGTTGGTTCGCGACACCATTCCGCTGAGCGTGGCCGCCTGAGCTTCGCCTCTCCCTTTCTCAGAATCGGTCGTGCGGGTTTCCGCACAGGTCGCCCCGGTCGATTCTGAGAATCCGCACACTCCTCCCTTCGTCCACCGTTCCGTCGATTTCCTGCAAAGCCTTGTGCCACGGGCTTTTGCGGCGGACCTGCGCGTCTGCTTTTCGCATGGAATGCTTCTTGAGTAAGAGCGACCACCCATAAACCGGCGGACCGCTCGGACGTCTCACATGCAGTTCTATGTGCGACATGTCACCAGCAAAGGCCGCCGCCAACGCTCCAAGGAGACACCATGACGCAGCCTCAGGCTGGTGCGGTCACGGGCGACTTTTCGCCCGCGCAGGCCCCCACCAAAGACACTCCCGCAGACGTACGCCGTCGTCTGCGTTCCATCTTCTCCGGTTCGGTTGGCAATCTGGTCGAGTGGTACGACTGGTATGTCTACTCGGCGTTCGCGCTGTACTTTGCCAAGTCTTTCTTCCCCAAGGGCGACCAGACCGCACAGCTGCTCAATACGGCAGCGGTGTTTGCGGTGGGCTTCCTGGCGCGTCCGGTGGGCGGCTGGCTGATGGGCATCTACGCCGATCGCTACGGCCGCAAGCGCGCACTGTTCTTCTCGGTGGTGCTCATGTGTGCGGGCTCGCTCATCATTGCGCTCACGCCCAGCTACGCGACCATCGGCGTTGCGGCACCCGTGATGCTGGTGCTGGCCCGTCTGCTGCAGGGCCTGTCAGTCGGTGGGGAATACGGCACCTCGGCCACGTACCTGAGCGAAGTCGCCAACAAGGAAAACCGCGGCTTCTATTCAAGCTTCCAGTACGTCACGCTCATCGCCGGCCAACTGACGGCGCTGGCGCTGCTGATCGTGCTGCAGCAGTTCGTGCTGTCGCCGGCGCAGCTTGAGGCGTGGGGCTGGCGCGTTCCGTTCTTCATTGGCGCGCTGTGTGCGCTGGTGGCAATGGCCATGCGCTCGCACATGGAGGAAACGCAGTCCTTTACTGCCGCTAAGGCAAACAAGAAGCGCGGCACGCTGTCGGAACTGGCCAAGCATCCGCGCGCCGTTGCGACGGTCGTGGGCCTGACGATGGGCGGTACGGTGGCGTTCTACACGTACTCGATCTACATGCAGAAGTTCCTGGCCAACACGGTGGGGTTGTCAAAGGACACGGCGACGCTGGTGTCTGGCGCCACGCTGCTGCTGTTCGCGATGCTGCAGCCGATCGTGGGCGGGTTGTCCGACCGCATTGGCCGCCGTCCGATCCTGATTGCGTTCGGCGTGCTGGGTACGCTGTTCACGGTGCCCATCATGACCGGCATCAGCCAGACCACCAACGTGTGGACGGCCTTCTTCCTGATCATGGCCGCACTGGTGATTGTCTCGGGCTACACGTCGATCAACGCGGTGGTGAAGGCGGAGCTGTTTCCCGCGGAAGTTCGTGCACTGGGCGTGGGCCTGCCGTATGCACTCACGGTGTCGATCTTTGGCGGCACGGCCGAGTACATCGCGCTGTGGCTGAAGCAGGCGGGCCACGAATCGCTGTTCTACTGGTATGTGACGGGCACGATCTTCCTGTCGCTGTTGGTGTACGTGTTCATGCGCGATACTCGCGAGCATTCCCGCATCGAACATTGAACCCATGTCGCCAACCGACGGCCATGCCGACCTTGCCCAACCCGCACGCGGGCGTGGCTGGCGTGTGGCCGTCGCGCTGGCCATGGCGGCGTGCTGCGCAGCAGCGGGATGGGGCGCGTACGCCGTCGCCCTGCAGCGCTACGTCGCCACGCGTGCTGAAGAGGCTGGCCAGCGCACCACTTTCTATGCGCAGAACCTGCGCAGCACGCTGGCGCGCTATGAGTCATTGCCGAGGCTGGCGGCGCTGGAGCATGTGCTGCACGTCGCGCTGCAAGAGAATCCCCAGGCTGGCGACGCCGTCATGCGTCGCGCGGCCAACGCCTATCTGAAAGAAGTCCAGGCGGCCACCGACTTGGCCGCCGCTCATCTGATCAATACGACCGGCCTCACGATTGCGGCCAGCAACTGGGACTTGCCGACCTCGTTCGTCGGCCAGAACTACGCGTTCCGCCCGTACTTTGTCGAGGCCATGCGCGAAGGGCTCGGTCGCTTCTACGGTGTCGGCAACACCACGGGCGAGACGGGCTACTTTGTGGCCGCTCCCGTGCGCGAAGACAACAAGCCGATCGGCGTGGTGGTCGTGAAGGTCAACCTCGATGCGTTCGAGGCCACGTTGTCGCGCAGCGGCGATACGGTGCTGCTAGTGGATCCGCACGGCGTGATCTTCCTGTCGTCCGTACCTGAGTGGAAATACCGCACGCTCGGCACCTTGAGCGCCGACCAGCGCGCTGCACTCGACGCGACGCGCCAATACGCCCCGCACATCCTCACGCCGCTCGGAATGAGCGACGGGCAAGCCGCGAGCGTACCCTTTTCTGCGGACCATCCCCCGCAGACCGTGCGCGTGGCGTTGCCCGGAAAATCGGTGTCGACACTGCGTGTGCAGTACCGCCCGGTGGGCCTGCTCGGCTGGCAAGTCGCCGTGTTGATCGACCCGCGCGACGAGCAGCGCACCGCGTTGGTGGCCGGTGCAAGCGCCGCGTTTGCGATGGCGCTGATCTTCGCGGTACTCGTTGCTTTGCGTTTGCGTACGCGCCGGCGCGAAGAGCAGCACCGCGCGCGCGCCGCGCTGCGCGAAGTCCAGCGTGACCTCGAAGCCCGCATCGCCCAGCGCACCGCCGAGTTGACGTCGGCCAACACCGCGCTGGCCGGCAAGGTCGAGGCGCTCGATGCCGCGCAACGCATCCTGCGCGAAACGCGCGATGCCGCCGTGCAAGCCGGCAAGCTCGCCGTGCTCGGCCAGATGGCCGCCGGCATCACGCACGAACTCAACCAGCCGCTCACCGCGCTGACCACGTTATCCGACAATGCCAACCAGCTTGCCGAGCGCGGCCGCATCGACGAAGTGCGCGGCAACCTCACGCACATCAGCCAGCTTGCCGAACGCATGGGGCGTATCGTTTCGCACATCAAGGCGTTCTCGCGCAAGGGCGATGCGGCACGCGCGGCCGTCTCGGTGGACGAGGCTATCCGCCAGGCGCTGATGCTGGTTGAGACGCGTCGCCGCCAGGCCGGTGTGACGGTGGTGACAGAGCCGGTGCCGACGGATCTTGCGGTCTGGGCCAATGCCGTGCGGCTCGAGCAGGTGCTCGTCAACCTCATCCGCAACGCCATTGACGCCACCGCCGAGGCGCCCGCAGCCGAATCGGCGATCGTGCGCGTCAGCGTCCAACCCATCGAGAAATGGGTACGCATCACCGTGCGCGACTTCGGCCCGGGCATTCCGGCCGACGTGCTGCCGCGCCTGTTTGAGCCGTTCTTCACCACCAAGGACGATGGCCAGGGCCTGGGGCTCGGCTTGGCGATTTCGCTGGCAATCATCGAAGATTTTGGCGGCCGGCTCGAAGGTCGCAATGCGGGTGACGATGCGGGTGGCGCAGAATTCATCATTGAGCTTGAACGCGTTGTGAAACCGACATGACTGAACACGGTACGCCGGACCCTTCCCCCATCGACCACGCGCCCGTCTTCCTGATCGAAGACGATGACGTGGTGCGCCTGGGCTGCGAGCAAGCGCTCACGCTGGCGGATGTGCCGGTGCAATCCTTTGCCGATGCGGAAAGCGCGCTGGCCGCACTCGCCGCGCAAACGCCCGCCGTGGTCGTCACCGACGTGCGCCTGCCCGGCCGCGACGGCATTGCTGTGCTGCGCGAGATGCTGCAGCACGACCGCCAGTTGCCCGTCATCCTCATCACCGGTCATGGCGATGTGACGATGGCCGTGGCCGCCATGCGCGCCGGCGCCTACGACTTCATGGAGAAGCCGTTCCACTCCGAGCGCTTGGTCGACGTGGTGCGGCGCGCGTTGGAAAAACGCAGGCTCACGTCCGAAAACCTGCGTTTGCGTGAAGCGCTGCAGGGCCGGCAGGCGTACCCGTTGATCGGCCAGAGCGCTGTCATGCAGAACGTGCGCCGGCTCGTCACCGCACTGGCACCGACCGATGCTGACATCCTCGTCACGGGCGAGACCGGCTCGGGAAAGGAAGTGCTCGCGCGCGCCATTCACGAAGGCAGCCGACGTCGCGGCCCGTTCGTCGCACTCAACTGCGCGGCGTTGCCCGAATCCGTGTTCGAGAGCGAGATGTTCGGCCACGAGGCGGGCGCATTTACGGGGGCGAACCGCCGCCGCATCGGCAAGATGGAATATGCGGATGGCGGCACGCTTTTCCTGGATGAAATCGAATCGATGCCGCTGTCGCTGCAGGCCAAGCTGCTGCGGGCGCTGCAGGAGCGCAGCATCGAACGGCTGGGCAGTAACGCGAGCGTGCCGGTCAATTGTCGTGTGGTGGCCGCCGCCAAGGTCGACCTGAAGGATGCATCCGATTACGGGCAGTTCCGCGCGGACTTGTATTACCGCCTGAATGTCGTGTCGATTGCGCTACCGGCGCTGCGCCAGCGTGCCGAAGACATTCCGTTGCTGATGGCTCACTTTCTGCAGCAGGCCGCGGTGCGCTACGAGCGTGCGGCGCCCGACTGGTCTGCGCAGGACATGATGCGCTGGCAGCACCACGACTGGCCTGGCAACGTGCGCGAGCTGAAGAACGTTGCCGAGCGCTTTTGCCTCGGCCTGGACGACGGCCTGGTGGTTTCGGAGGCGAGCCAGCATTCCCTGGCGGGCCGGATGATGGCGGTCGAACGTACCACCATCGAGGAAGCGCTGCGCGCCACGGAGGGCAATGTTGCCCGCGCGGCCGATCTGCTGGCCGTGCCGCGCAAGACGCTGTACGACAAGCTCAACCGGCACGGGATTGAGCCGGACCGCTTCCGCAGCAGTTAGCGCAGCGAGGATTCGCCGATCTTGCGGCCGCCTTGCGGGGGCCAGCACGTTGCTGCCAGCAGCACGGCCGCCACGGCATAGATTGCTTCGGTCACCGCCAGGGGCAGCACATGTACCTGGTACAGCGCAGCCGGCAAGTCCGCCAGCGCGTGCAGCAGCACTGCCAGCACGACAATCACAAACCGCCGTTGCCGCACCGCGTGCCACACCACCAGCGTCAGCGTGAACTGGATCAGCATCGCGGCCATGCGCTCGCTCACTGCACCGAGCGCCAGCCACGGCGAGAGCTGCGCCAGCATGGCGTGGATGGTCCCGACCATGGCATCGGCGCCGCTGGCCGCGAGCCGCGATTGCAGCTCGCCGCGGTTGGCGGCAATGCCGAACATCACCATCTGCGCCTGCGATGCCGCACCGACCAGCCAGGCTTCGATGCCCGCGTGACCGAGCGCGTAGGCCACAGGTGTGGCGGCACCCCCAGGCTTGCGCACGAGAAAACGCAGGCCAAGCCAGCGGCCGCTTTCCTCGAACAATCCGGCCATCAGCGCGCCGTAGATGACAAACAGCACGGGCATACGCAACCAGTGCGCCGTGATCGGGTTGAGCTGCAGCAGATACAGGTGCAGCGTGCGTTCCAGTACCAGCGCAAATACGACAAACACCGCCGCGCCCACGCCGATGTCGCGCCATGCCAGGTCAAAGCGCCGCCGCAACCAGAACCACGCCACGACCGGCACGCTTGCGATAAGCAAAGCGGCGACGGCATGGGCAACGAGGGCAGACAGGGCGACGGTGGGCATGGCGGATGGCGCAGCTGAGGCAATGAAGGTGGCCGCATGCTACCTGAGGGCGCGGGCGCGAGTCTTGCGGACCGATTGTTACAATATGTGCCTGCGGCAGCAGTGCCGCTTCTTGGCTTCTTGATATGGCAGGACGGACGGTCGTGAAACGCATGATGTGGCGGTGGATCTGGATATGCGGTGTCGGCGTGGGCGCCTTTGGCATGGCGGTGCCTGCCCAGGCTGGACGCTGGCACGAATACCTGACGACGACATCCGTCGTGGCTTCCATCGATCGCACGTCGCTGCGCTCCAACCGTACCGGCCACAAGACCTTTCTGGCGCGCACCGTGCTCAGGCGCAGCGAACGCCGCGCCCATGGGGCCCGCTACCGGCCCGGCACCGTGATCCTCTCGCGCCAGGAGATCGACTGCCATCGCCAGCGGATCCGCTTGGTCGACTACGTGGTGCGCGGGCCGGACGGCGCCACCCTCGATACCGATACCGCCGCCGGCGCGCACTGGATGCGCATCCGCGCCGGTACGCTCGCTGCCCGCTCCGCCGCCTACGTCTGCGGCCGCCGCTAGACCCTGCGGGCGGCTCGACAACGACCGGCGGGCATAGCACTATGGTGCTTGCCCTTTAACTACAACAAGACACCGGTCGCGCGGGGCACCGGTGCCAGCCGACGGTCCGATGAAACTGACCCTGAAATCGCAGGCGGCCATCATGGCGACCGTCATCAGCGTGACGGTGGTGAGCCTGTTCGGCTGGTCGCAGCGCGAGCCGATCCGCCGCGAGGTGATGGCGCAGATCAAGGTGCAACAGACGGCCCTGGTCAAGGAGTCGGCGGAAGATCTCAAGCAGCGGCTGGACACCTACCTGGGCGTGCTCGAGCGCACCGCGCAGCAGATGCGCACCGTGCGGTTCGACAGCCCCGCGCAGGAAGCGGCGTTCTACCGATCCATCCAGCCGGCCAGCGGCCTGTTCGACGGCGTGTTCCTGGCCTCGGCCGAGGGTAAGGTGACGGCCACTTCGCCGCACCGCGAGGGCGTGGTCGGCATCGATATTTCGGATCGGGATTACTTCAAGCAGGTCATGGTCGTCGATCAGCCGACCATCTCCGCGCCGCTTCGCAACCGCGTGGGCGGAGAGCCCATCGTCATCATGGCCGCGCCTGTGCACGATCAGGACGGCAATCTCGTCGGGCTGATCGGCGCGTCGCTGTACCTCCTCAAGCCGAACTTTCTGGGCGACCTGCGCGACACGCGCGTGGGCCAGACCGGCCACGTCTACCTGATCACGCGAGGCGACAACCCCATCTATATCGTGCACCCCGCGGCCGACAAGACGCTTGCGCCGCTGGATGCCGATCCTGTGGCGGCTGCGGCCTTCCGCGCGGACCCGGATGCGCTGCCTGAGCCTGGCGGCGACGTGGTCACCACGCAAGACATCATCGCGGCCGGCTGGACGCTGGCTGCCGTGCTGCCCGGCGCCGAGGCCAACCGCCAGCTCTTCCTCATGCGTCAGCGTTTTCGCTGGTCGCTCCTGGTGCTGGCGGCGCTGATTGGCGTGTCGGTGTGGGCGGCGATGCTGTGGCTGTTGCGCCCGCTTGGCCGCTTGCATGCCGCCATGACGCAGTTGTCGGCCACGGACTTGCGCAACGCGCCGCCGCTCGAGTTGGACGGTGCTTCCGCGGAAATCGATGCCGTATCGACAGCGTTCCATAGGCTGATGGGCGAGGTCATGCGCCAGCGTGCCGAGCTGGAAGCCGTGAACGATGCTTCGCCGCTCGGGCTGTTTCGCTCGGATGCAGATGGCCGGACGGTCTATACCAACGAGGCGTACCGCCGCCTGCTTGGTGCCACGCATGAAGAGGCGCTGGCCGATGTATGGCTCGTGCGCCTGCATCCGGACGACCGCGATGCCACCATGGCCGGCTGGCGCGATGCGGTCGCGCAAGGCGCCGGCTACAACGCCGAGCAGCGCGTGATCGTGCCCGGCATCGGCGAGCGATTGCTGGTGGTCACGACGGCGCCGGTGCGGGTTGACGACGAGGTGGTCGGCCACGTTGGCGTCATGGAAGACATCACCATACGGGCGCGGGCGCAACAGGCTTCGCGCGTGCTGACCAAGATTCTCGACTCCACCACCGACTTCGTTGCGCAGAGCGACGTACAGGGCAACATCACCTACATGAATCCGGCCGGCCGCCGCTTTGCCGGCATTGCGCTGGATGCCAATCTCCAAGGCCTGACCGTTGCGGATTTCTACCCACCCGAGACGATGGGCTGGCTGCGCGAGGTGGCCGTACCTGCGGCCGCGCGCGATGGGGTATGGATTGGCGAAACCACCGCGCGAGGTGCTGAAGGTCAGGTCGTGCCGATCAACCACATGATCATTGCGCACCGCGATCCAGCCGGGCGTATGGAGTACTTCTCGTCGGTCATGCGCGACATCACGCAGGACAGGGCCGCCAAGGAAGCGCTGCAGCGCAGCCGCGAAACGCTGCAGACCGTGACCGACGCGCTGCCCGCGCTGGTGGCCTTCATCGACACCGACGAGCGCTTCCGCTTCCTGAATGCCGCTTACGAGAAAGCGTATGGGCGATCGGCCGCGAGCATGCTCGGACAGACCCTGCGTGAAGTCGTGGGTGACGATGCTTACAGCAGCCTTCGCGATGCGTTGCGGCGTGCGCTGGGTGGCGAGACGATGGTCTTTGAGCGCGAACTCCGGGGCCGCGATCTGTACCGGTGCGAAGAGGTCAGCTACCTTCCGCAGTTCGATGCGCAAGGCCGCGTGGCGGGAGTGCATTCGGTCACGCTCGATATCACGGAGCGCAAGAAACAAGAGCTGCGCCTACGCGCGCTGACGACCACCGACCACCTCACCGGCCTGGCCAACCGCGCCGGTTTTGAAGAGCGTTTGCTGGCGGCGCTGGACCAGGCGCGCGTGAACGGGTCCACCGGCGCGCTGTTGCTGGTCGATCTCGATGGTTTCAAGGTCGTCAACGACACGCACGGGCACGCCGTGGGCGATGTGCTGCTGCGTACCTTCGCACAGCGCTTGGCGCGGGCCGTGCGCCCGTACGACGGCGTGGCGCGTTTCGGCGGCGACGAGTTCGCCGTTATCCTGGAGCACCTGTCGCACCCGGACGACGCGAAGACGGTCGCCGCCAATATTCTTGCCGCCTGCAACAAGCCGTTTCGGTTGCGTGAGGCGATGGTGCAGGTTGGCGCGAGCATCGGTATCGCGACCTTCGACGCGCGCACGCTGGCGCAGAGCGTCGTCTTCGAAGCCGCCGACGAGGCGCTGTACGAAGCCAAATCGCGCGGCAAGGGGTTGTTTGTGAGCGCCGACGAGCTCTCCACAGGCTGATTTCGCGGTGCCGCAAGGCACGCAGAAACGGGTACGCTCCACGTCGATTTGACGGTATCGCGCAGGCAATGTTGCGCCGCAATAGCCGCCCCCCAGGCCGGGCGGCGGACAATCCCCTATCGCACGGTCGTGCGCTTTCCGGTAAAGTCCCGCGACTGACTGCACGTGCCGGCCACCCCGGCGCGTCGCACAAGAGCGCTGTACCCATGGCGCCTTCGCTTCACACTCCGACGCACTCCCGGTGCACGCATGCCTGATCCGGCATCGCTCGCCCGGCAGGTCTTCCGCCGTTTCGCCAACGTTGCTTGTCTTCGTGGCGCGAAACCCGGCAGGCGAGCGTCCGGACGCGATGCAGGGCGCATGCGGGGGGAGCGACGGTGTTGGGCCAGCGCATCTTCGAGACGAATCGCATTCAAGCAATCGCGACGGACAAACAAGGAGCAGGTTCGCATGCAAAAAATGATCAAACGGCTGCTGTTGACGGCAGTGGCTGCGGGGGCGGCAATCGCAACGGGCGCGGCAACTGCGGCCCAGGACATCAAGATCGGTGTGGCCGAAGCGCTGTCGGGCGGCGCAGCCCAGTACGGCGTGGCCATTCGCAACGGCTTCCAGCTGGCGGCTGATGAGATCAATGCTGCGGGCGGCATCAACGGCAGCAAGATCGCGCTGGTGATCGAAGACGAGCAGGGCAAGAAGGAAGAGGCCATCAACGTCTTCAAGAAGCTGATCTTCCAGGACAAGGTGGCGATGGTGTTCGGCCCCACGCTGTCCAACTCGGCACAGGCGGCCGATCCGATCGCGCAGGCGTCCAAGACGGTTGCCTTTGGTACCTCCAACACCGCAGACGGCATCACCAGCATCGGCGATTTCGTCTTCCGCAACTCCGTGACCGAAGCCGACGTGCTGCCGGCCACGATCCAGACCGTTGTGAAAAAGGCCGGTGTGAAGAAGGTGGCCGTGCTCTACGGCAACGACGACGTCTTCACCAAGAGCGGCTACGACAACTTCAAGAAGGCGCTCGAAGATCTGAAGATCCCGGTGACGACCACCGAAACGTTCGCCAAGGGCGACGTCGACTTCAAGGCCCAGCTCACCAAGATCAAGGCGACGAACCCGGATGCGATCGTGCTGTCGGCGCTGATTGCCGAGGGCGGTCCGATCATGGTGCAGGCGCGCCAGCTTGGCCTGAACGTGCCGGTCATCGGTGGCAATGGCATGAACTCGGTCAAGGTGTTCGACTTGGCCAAGGACAAGTCCGACAACCTGTGGGTGGGCAGCCCGTGGTCGATCGAGAACCACACGGCCGAGAACAGCAAGTTCATCACCGCCTACACCGCCAAGTACAAGGCAGCGCCGGATCAGTTTGCGGCACAGTCGTATGACGCGATGTACATCGCGGCGACAGCGCTGAAGAAAGTGAAGTTCAGCGGCAACCTCGAAGCCGATCGCAAGGCGATCCGCGATGCGCTGCCGGCGGTCAAGCACACCGGCGCGACCGGGGCGTTTGCGTTCCGCCAGGTGACGGCACGCGGCAAGCCGGCTGGCTACGACGCCGTGCAGACGCCGATCGTGAGCGTAACCAAGAACGGCAAGTACACGATCGAGAAGTAACCTTCGGTTCTCGTTGAAACCGAAACGCGGGGCGTAGCTAAACCTACGCCCCATCGCTTTTTTTGCGGCTGCTTTGGTGACATTCGGCCGCACCTCACTCTGATTCATCATGCTGGAACAGCAACTCGTCAATGCGCTGTCGCTCGGCTGCGTGTATGCGTTGTTCGCCCTGGGATTCACGCTGGTTTTCGGCATCCTGGGCGTAATCAACCTGTCGCACGGCGCGGTCTTCATGCTCGGTGCCTATGCGGCGCTGCAGGTCGTCCTTCACTTTGAACTGCCGCTGTGGGCGGCACTGGCCGTCGGCTTTGCCGTGAGCGGCGTGGCCGGTCTCATCATCGACGTGCTGCTGCTGCGCCCGCTGCGCCGCCGCAACGCGCCCCACCTGATTCCGATGATCGGGACCATCGGTGCGGGCATCGCCATCAACAACGCCATGCAAGGCGCGTTTGGTGCGGAGAACCTGCGCTTTCCGGCCGGGCTCGTGTCGGATGCCTCGCTGGATCTGGGCGGCATTCATCTCACCCCGCTGGAGCTGGGCATCATCGTGCTGTCCTTCGCGCTGATGGCGGCGCTCATGCTGCTGCTCAAGCGCACGCAACTCGGCCGCGCACTGCGCGCGATTGCGGAGTCGCCGAAAGCCGCCGCGCTGCTGGGCATCAACGTTGAAGGCCTGTTCCTGCTGACCTCGTTTGCAGCGGCGGCGCTGGGCGGGTTGTCGGGCGTGCTGATCGGCCTGTACTCCAACGCCGTGTTCCCGTTGATGGGCCAGCCGATGCTGCACAAGGGCATCGCGGTCATCATTCTGGGCGGCCTGGGTGATATTCGCGGCGCAATGCTCGGCGGGCTGTTCCTCGGCTTTGCCGAGGTGCTGTCGGTGGCCTACATCGGCTCGACCATGCGCGACGCGGTGGCGTTCGGTCTGTTGTTCCTGATCCTGCTGGTGCGGCCGCAAGGGCTGTTCGGCAAGGTGCTCGAACGCAAGGCATAAGGAGACCGACGACATGGAATGGTTCGACAACTTCTGGTCGGTCTACAGCAACCTGGTGCTCACGCTCGGCATCAACGCGTTGCTGGCGCTGTCCATTTATCTCACGCTGTCGTGCGGCCTGCTGGCGATGGCGAATGCGGCTTTCATGGGCATCGGCGCGTATACCTCCGCGCTGCTGACGATGAACGCCGATATGCCGTTTTCGGTCGCGCTGCTGGGCGGCATGGTGGCCCCGGCCGTGGTGGCCGTCGTCATCGGTCGGCCGACGCTGCGCCTTTCCGGTGTGTATCTGGCCATGGCCACGCTTGGTTTTGGCGAAGTCGTGCGCGTGCTGATCCTGAACACCGAGAACTGGACCGGCGGCGCGCTGGGCCTGAACGGCATTCCGCAACTGACCGAGTGGTGGCATGTGGCGGTGGCCGTATTGGCCACGCTGTTCGTGCTGGCGCGCATGCGCCGCTCGAAGGTCGGCCGCGCGTTCGAGGCCATCAAGGAAGATGAAACCGCCGCCGGGCTCATGGGCATCAACGTGGCCGGCACCAAGCTGCTGGCGTTCACGCTGGGTGCGGCCATCGCCGGGCTGGCGGGCGCACTCAATGCGCACCTGACGTTCTTTATCGGCCCGAACGAATTCGGCTTCGACCGCGGCGTCGAAATTCTCACGATGACGATTCTGGGCGGCACGAATGGCCTGACGGGCCCGGTGCTCGGCAGCCTGATCCTGTCGCTGCTGCCCGAGCTGCTGCGTGCGTTCAAGGATTTCCGCCTGGTCGTCAACGGTGTGATTCTGATGGTGATCGTGCTGTTCCTGCCCAAGGGCATCTGGGATCCGGCGCGTTTCGCGCGCTGGTTCGGCATCAAGCGCGGCGGCACCATGCCGGGTACGGGCACCACCCCGGCTGCTTCCAATGAATCGCACTGAGGCCGCCATGCTGAAACTCACCTCCATTTCCAAGCGCTTTGGCGGCCTGTCGGTTTTGCAGGACGTCAACATTGAAGTGCCGCAAGGCAGCATCTTCGGGTTGATCGGCCCGAACGGCGCCGGCAAGACGACGGTGTTCAATCTGATCACCGGCCTGCTGGCACCCACCGGTGGCTCGCTCACGTTCAATGGCGAGAACCTAGTCGGCAAGAAGCCGCACCAGATCACGCAGATGGGCATCGCACGCACGTTCCAGAACATCCGCATCTTCAAGGAGATGACGTTGCTGGAAAACGTCGTGGTGGGCATGCACCGGCATCTCGACTACGGTGCGCCGGGCCTGCTGCTCTCGCTGCCAAAGTACCGCGCCGCCGAGCGTCGCGCGCGCGACCGTGCGCTCGAGCTGCTCTCGTGGGTCAAGCTCGACCACAAGGCGCATGACATTGCCGACAACCTCTCATACGGCGACCAGCGCAAGCTCGAACTCGCGCGGGCGTTGGCCACCGAGCCCAAGCTGCTGCTGCTCGACGAGCCCGTCGCCGGCATGAACACGGGCGAGAAGGTCGACCTGATGGCCGAGATCGAGAACATCAAGGCGCGCGGCTACACGATCTTCATGATCGAGCACGACATGCGCTTCGTGATGGGCCTGTGCGAGCGCATTGCGGTGCTCAACTTCGGCCGCATCATCGCCGAAGGGCCGCCCGAGGCGATCCGCAACGATCCGCAAGTCATCGAGGCGTACCTGGGCCGCGATGACGACGATGAAGCGAACGGCGATGCCGCGCAGAAGGAGACGGCATGACCACCTTGCTGGAAGTCAAAGGGCTGGATGTGTCGTACGGGCACATCGCAGCTGTCAAAGGCATCGACTTTGCGCTCAAGGCCGGTGAAATCACCTCGCTGGTTGGCGCAAACGGCGCGGGCAAATCGACCACGCTGCTGGCGCTGTCGGGGCTGATCCCGAAGTCGCAGGGTGATGTGCGCGGCCAGATCCTGTTCGAGGGCGAAGACGTCACGCTGTTGTCTGCCCACAAGCGTGTGGAGCGCGGCATCGTGCAGGTGGCCGAAGGGCGCGCCACGCTCACCACGATGACGGTGCGCGAGAATCTGGAGCTGGGCGCCTATACACGAAACGCGCGCAAGGACCGCGGCCAGATCGCCTCTGACCTGGAGCGCGTGTTCCACCTGTTCCCGCGCCTGAAGGAGCGTATCGATGGGCTGGCCGGCAACCTCTCGGGCGGCGAGCAGCAGATGCTGGCCATCGGCCGCGCGTTGATGGCTCGTCCGCGCGTGCTGCTGCTGGATGAACCCTCGATGGGCCTTGCGCCGATCATCGTGCAGGAGATCTTCCGCATCCTGCGCACCATCAATGCCGAAGGTCTGACGATTTTCCTGGTCGAGCAGAACGTGCGCCAGGCGTTGAAGATCGCGCAGCACGGCTACGTGCTTGGGACCGGCCAGATCGTGCTGGCTGACAGCGGTAAAAACCTGCTGGGCAATCCGCGCGTGCTCGAAGCCTACTTGGGCGGCTGAGTGTTTTTTGCACGCCTCGGCATGCAATATTGCCGAGGCGCAAGAACCGCATATCCATTGGGTTTGCGGTTCATTTTCACCCAAAAGCGTACCCGTTTCTGCGTACGTTCAAATCCCCGCTAACACGTGTCTCTGTGCGTCGAACAGCGCGATCAATGCGTCGGCCACCGCCCGCACGCGCGGTGATCGTCGAACGTCGGGGTGGATTACCAGCCAGATTTCTCGATGCAACGCAGGGTCGTCGACGGGCAATCGGCGCAAAAGCGTACCCGTTTCTGCGGGCGCGCCGAGCAGGTGAGGCAGCGCCGCGACGCCCAGTCCGGCCAGCGCCGCCTGATGCATCGCCGCCAGGTCGCTGCAGCGTAAGACCACGCGACGTTCACCTGCGTAGTTGTCCAGCCAGCGCTGTTGCGGGACGTGGCGCAGGTTTTCGTCGTAGCCGATGAATTCCCATTCGGATTCGGGGCGTGCGAGCACCTCTGCGGTGGCGTACAGGCCGTAGCCGAGATCGCCTAGCGGCCGTGTCGCCAAAGTCGATGACGTCGGGCGCGACAGGCGCACCGCCAGGTCAGCTTCGTGCGCCATCAGGTTGGCGTTGCGCTTTTCGCCCAGCAGCACGAGATCGATGCCGGGCCATTGCCGGCGCAATGTCGCCAGGTTTGGCGCAATGATGTGGCTGGCCACCGTGGGCGGCGCAGAGATACGAACCGTCCCGCGCAAGCTGCCCGCGCCCGCTGCTGCGCGTGCAAAGCCGGCGGCTTCCTGCTCCATGCGTTCGGCGCGCTCGGCCAGTGCGTTGCCTTCAGCCGTCAGGCGCCAGCCGCGCGGCAGGCGGTCGAACAAGCGCACGCCCAACGATTGCTCCAACGCATCGGCACGCCGCGCCACCGTGGTGTGTTCCACCGCCAGCCGCCGCGCAGCGGCCGACAAGCTGCCCTCGCGCGCCAGCACGAGAAAGTAGCGCACGTCATCCCACTGCAAGGAAGAAGAAGGTTCGGCCGCCGCCGCACGCGCCAGGGCACGCACATTTTTTGGCCGATCTGGGCGTTTTTGCACAGAAGCTGATCAGTTTTTGTGAATTCCCGGGTGATTCTGAACGGATTACGCTTGTTTCACAACGTGACGAACGCAGTACCCGTCATCGCCCAAACCGAAAAGCGTACCCATTTCTGCGAGGACTTTTGCCATGCACGCCAAGGTGATCCAACTCCGAGAACCCGGACCAGCATTGGGTTTGCGGCCCGCCAGCCTGATGTTGCCCCCACCCGCACCGAACGCGTTGACGGTGCGCCACACCGCCGTCGGCGTGAACTTTGTCGACGTGTATCACCGTGCCGGGTTGTATCCGGTGCCGGCATTCCCGGCGGTGCTCGGGGTGGAGAGTGTCGGCGTGGTGGAAGCATTGGGTACGGATGTGCGCGGCTTTGTGGTTGGCCAGCGCGTGGCCTGGGCCGGCCTGGTGGATGGCGCGCCCGGTGGGTACACCAGCCATCGCAACATTCCGGCCGAACGGGCAATTGCCTTGCCGGATGCGCTGGATGACGAAACCGTGGCGGCCACGTTGGTCCGCGGCATTACCGCACACATGCTGCTGACGCGGGTACGGCAGATGCGCGCCGACGAAACGGTGCTTGTGCACGCGGCGGCTGGTGGCCTTGGCGTGTTACTGGTGCAGTGGGCCAAGCGCCAAGGTGCACGTGTGATCGGCACGGTTGGTAGCGAGGCGAAGGCCGCCGTCGCGCTCGGCCATGGCGCGGACCACGTCGTGCTGTATCGCCAGCAGGACGTGCGCGAGGCCGTGCTGCAGCTCACCGGCGGAGAAGGCGTCGACTACGTGATCGACGGCATTGGCGGCGCCATGCTGCAGACGTCGTTGGCAGTGACGCGGCCATTCGGCATGGTGGCCAGCATCGGTCAGGCGGGCGATGTCGGTAACACTCAAACGAACGTCGTCGATCTTGCCGCGCTTGGACCGTCGCGCTCGATTGCGCTGGCACGGCCAGGTGTATTCCGCTACATGGCCGATCTGTCGAACTACCGGGCAGGAGCGCAGGCGGCATTGCAGCGCATGCTCGACGGCGTGCGCGTGCCGGTGGGTGGCACCTATGCGCTGGAAGATGCGGCGGCTGCCCACACCGCGCTCGAAGCCGGACAGACCTCGGGCGCACTGCTCTTGCGCCCTTGAGAACCCTGCGCGCCGAAGGGTTTCCGTGCAAAGCGTACCCATTTCTGCGGGACACTCAGCGTCGTTGCTTCACGCTGCCGGGTCTCGCGTTTCGAAGGTTTTACCTCACCCAACAAGGAGCCATCGCATGCTGTACCTGATTCTTTTCAACTACACCGCACCGCTCGAAGCACTCGATCGTGTGCTGCCTGCGCACCGCGCGCATCTGGACGCCCACTATGCGAGCGGCCACTTCCTGATGTCAGGACCGTTCTTCCCGCGTGAAGGCGGCGGCATCCTGGCGCGTGCCGAATCCCGCGAAGAAATCGACGCCATCGTTGCGCGCGACCCTTTCGTGATCGAAAACCTCGTACAGGTGCGCGTCATTGCCTGGGGCCCGAATCGTCGCAGCGCAGATACACCGCAGGCGTGGTTGCCAGACGCCGTGGTCGCAACAGTGACTTAAAACGGGCGCGGCGCCGCCGCTATCATGTCGATCTGTTCCTGCGCGAATCGACATGACCGACACGCCGCCGCCTCAACCTGATGTGCCCCACCAGCCATGGTGGCGCCGCGCGATTGCCCGGCTGCCGTTCGGTCGCGAGCATCTGGTGTTTGTGATTGCCGGAGTGATCGGCTGCGCGGGCGCCCTCTCGACGATCCTGTTTCGCGAGTGCCTGCGTCATCTGCAATGGTGGCTCTCGGGTACGGACCAGGGCCTGGTGGCCACGGCGCGCGCGTTGCCGTGGTGGGCGCGACTGCTGGTGCCAACCGTGGGTGGACTGCTGGCAGGCATCACCTTGCAGGTGGGCCTGAAGTGGATCCCCCGAAAAGGCTCGGAAGACTATATGGAAGCCATTGCCGTGGGCGATGGCGTGCTCAGCGCGCGGCAGAGCTTGGTACGCAGTGCGTCGTCGTTGTGCTCGGTGGCCAGTGGCGCGTCGATCGGGCGCGAAGGGCCGATGGTGCAATTGGCGGCAATGTGCGGCTCGCTTGTCGGCCGCGTGTTGCGGCGCTGGACGCCCGTGCCGGTCGAGCAATTGCGTCTACTGGTCGCGTGCGGTGCGGCCGCAGGCATCACCTCCGCTTATAACGCGCCTATCTCGGGCGCCGTGTTCGTCTGTGAAATCGTGTTTGGCGTCATCACCACGGCAACGCTCGGGCCGCTGCTGGTGGCGGCTGTGACAGCTGACATCGTGGTGCGCCAGTTCTTCGGGTACGGGGCGGTCTACGAGATGCCGCACTTCGATTTCGTTTCCGGCTGGGAAGTGTTGACGTATCTGGGCCTCGGTCTGGCCGCGGGGATGGTGGGCCCGCTGCTGCTCGGTTTGATCGACCGCGCGCGCGATGCGTTTGCACGTACCAAGCTGCCGCTCACGCTGCGATTGGCCGCAGGTGGGTTGATTGTCGGTGCGCTTTCCACGGGCGTGCCCGAGGTCTGGGGTAACGGCTACAGCGTGGTCAATGGCTTCCTGCATGAGCCATGGCTGTGGCAGACGGTGGCGCTGGTGCTGATCTGCAAAGTGGTGGCGACGGCGTCGAGCGCGGGCTCGGGCGCGGTGGGTGGTGTGTTCACCCCCACGCTGTTCTGTGGTGCTGCGCTGGGTTTGCTGTACGGCACGGGCATGCACGCGCTGCTGCCAGATGCGGCGCCGGTGCCCGTCAGCTACGCGGTGGTCGGCATGGGCGCGCTGCTGGCGGCCACCACGCATGCGCCGCTCATGTCGATCCTGATGATCTTCGAGATGACGCTGTCGTATCAGGTGGTGCTGCCGCTCATGTTGGCGTGCATTACCGGCTATGTGACGGCACATGCGGCGGGCGCGCCGTCGGTATATGCGCGTGCGCTGGCGCGCAATCGTCAGGACGCCGGCGACGACGCGCGGCACCTTCCATCGCCATCGGACAGCACGCAGAAATAGGTACGCTTTGCCGGCTCCAGAGTGTCGCCTAGAAATATTTGGTGGTGACAAGCTTGCCTTGTCAGCTAAATAGAAGAAAAAGCGATCTATAGATCGCCTTAAAGTGTGCGTTCTGGGGAACTTTCAAGAAATACTGCGACAATTTGTTGCTGTTGCGAATCGTTATCATTTATATTTGCGTCCGCAATTCGTAGTGCGCTCTCGTGCACGGCGGCACGGGCGCAGGAGGGCGTTCCGTAGCGGCTGGCACCCATAGAAGAGTGCCGCCGGAGAAACCACGCAATGAACCGCCGCACGCCCGTTGCCAGCGCCCTGTTGGCCCTGTTTGCCACCCCAACCGTCGCACTTGCCCAGCAGGCCACGCTTGCACAGGCACCCGCTACCGCCACGTTGCCGGAAGCCGTTGTGAAGGGCGCCGCCCCGCGCGACGACTACAACGCCGCCAAAAGCTCCATCTCGAAGCTGCCCGAGAACCTGCGCGATGTGCCGCAATCGGTGACGGTCGTGCCCAAGGCCCTGACCGACGCGCAAGGCGGCAGCTCGCTGGCCGATGCGCTGCGCAACGTGCCTGGCATCACCATCGGCGCGGCCGAGGGCGGGCAGATCGGCAACAACATCAACCTGAACGGTTTCTCTGCGCGTACCGATATCTACCTCGACGGCTTCCGGGATCGCGGCCAGTACTACCGCGACTTGTTCGCCCTCGATTCGGTGGAAGTGCTGATGGGCCCGTCATCGATGCTGTTCGGCCGCGGTTCGACGGGCGGCGTCATCAACCAGGTGACGAAGAAGCCGAAGCTGAAGGCCGCCACGGAAATCACCGGTTCGGTCACCACCAACGGCTTGGTGCGCGCTACCGCCGACGTCAACACGCCGACGTCCGACACCTCTGCCTTCCGCATCGCCGCGATGGCGCAGAACGGCAAGACCAGTACGCGCGACGAGATGACCGCGCAGGATTTCGGCATTGCGCCGTCGTGGCGTTTCGGCATCGGCACACCCACGGAGGTGACGCTGTCCGCGCTGCTGCAGCACAACCGCGACATGCCCGACTATGGCGTGCCGAACCTCAACGGCCACCCGGTCAACGTAAGCCCCAAGACGTACTACGGCTACACCGATGACCGCACCACGCAGGACGTGGCGTCGTTCTCGGCCAATATCGATCACAAGTTCTCGCCCAACCTGCGCCTGCGCAATCAGACGCAGTTCAATTACGTGCAGACGGACGCGCGCGAGACAGCGCCAAACGCGGTGGGTACGGTCAATTCGTCGGGCGTGTTCACGGCACTGACTAACAGCAATCTGCCGTTCTCTGCGCTGTCGGTGCGTTTGCAAAGCCATGACCGCCGCATCCGTGACTATTCGCTGTTCAACCAGACCGAGCTGACGGCCAAGTTCGATACGGGTTCGGTCAAGCACACGCTGCTGGTCGGTACCGAGTTCGGCCACGACGGCTACGACAACCAGAACTATTACCGCAACGGCTCGTGCAATGGCACGCCGCTGGCGCAGTCGAGCATGACGAGCGGTTTTGTCTCGTGCGAGCCACTGGTCAGCCCCAGCTACACCACATCGCCGGCCAGCACACCGTCGAGCCTGGGCAACCTGCAGGGCGGTTCGGCCAATACGGTGGCGGCGTACTTCAACGATTCGATTGAATTCACCAAGCAATGGAAGGCAGTCGCCGGCCTGCGCTATGACCGCTACGTGGCGAGCATTTCGAACTCGCTGAATTCGGCGAACACGCCGGCGTCGGCCAAGATCACTGCGCTGCCGTACGCGCAGCAGACCGTGAACTTTGTCAGCACGCGCCTGGGCGGCATCTGGCAGCCGACGGACTGGCAGTCGTACTACGTGTCGTATGGCACGTCGTTCAACCCGTCATTGGAGCAACTCGTAGGCACCACGGGCCAGCAGGGTTTGGACCCGGAGAAGAACAAGTCGTATGAAGCCGGGGGCAAGTGGGATTTGCTCAACGGCGATCTGTCGGTCAGCTCGGCGCTGTTCCAGATCACCAAGGACAACGCCCGCACACAGATCGACAGCACGACGTACACGTCGGCGGGCAAGATCCGCGTGCGCGGTGCGCGCCTGGGTGCCACCGGCCACGTGACCGACAAGCTGCAGATCTTCGCGGGCTATACGTACCTGGATGCGCAGATCGTCAACGGCATCGCTGCGGGCACGCAGGGCATGACGCCGGCCAACACGCCCAAGCACGCCGCGACGGTGTGGACGAGCTACGCCTTCCTGCCGAACTGGGAAGTGGGCGCAGGCGCGTTCTACATGTCGCAGCGCTACGCCAACAACACCGACACGGTGCAGGTGGGCGGCTTCGTGCGCTGGGATGCGATGCTGGCCTACCACCAGCCGAAATACGACGTCCGTCTGAACCTGTTCAACGTGTTCAACAAGACGTATTACGATGCGCTGATTCCTTCCGATGGCGGTCGCGCTGTGCCGGGCACCGGCCGTGCGGCGATGCTGTCGGTGGTGTATCGGATGTAATGGCTGGGGGATGGGCCCTCGGCTGCATCCCCGTTTCCTTCCAGCGCCATGCTTGTTTGCATTCCCAACGTCTTCAACGCTGCGCAGGTGGCTGCGCTACGCGATCTGCTCGACAACGCGGGCGATGCCTGGGTGGATGGCCGCGTGTCGGCCGGATATTCGGGGGCGCCGGTCAAGCTCAACCAGCAAATCGATGAGGGCGCGGAAGTGGCCCTGCAGTGCCAGCAGCTCATCCTGAGCGTGCTGGAGCGGCACCCGCGCTTCATCAGTGCGGCGTTGCCGAACGTGGTGTACCCGCCGATGTTCAACCGCTACGGCGAGGGCATGACCTTCGGCGCGCATGTCGATGGCAGCGTGCGTATCCATCCGCACAACGGCACAAAGCTGCGTACCGACATCTCGGCCACGCTGTTTCTGTCAGACCCCGCCAGCTACGACGGCGGCGAACTGCAGATTGAAGACACCTATGGCATGCACAGCGTCAAGCTCAATGCCGGTGACCTGGTGATCTACCCGGCAACGAGCCTGCATCAGGTGACGCCCATCACGCGCGGGGTGCGCGTAGCGAGCTTCTTCTGGATCCAGAGCCTCATTCGCGATGACGCGCAACGCGCCATGCTGTTCGACCTGGACAACGCCATCCAGACGCTCAACCAGACCGGCGCGGATGCCACCGCGCGTCGCACGCTGATCGGCGTGTATCACAACCTGATGCGGCAGTGGAGCGAGACCTGATCTGAGCCCGCAGCGCCACACCGGGAAGGTTCGGCTTAGTGGCCTGAACGGCGATACAGCTCGGCCATCATGCCGCAGCTTTCCACGTGCAGCGCGACGGCGCGGCTGGCTTCACGGCGCACGATTTGCCAGAAACGGGCGAGGCGCGAGGCGGGGGCGGCTTTGAGAGCGACGGTGTTCATGGCGATTCCTTCTGAGGACTGATTTAGTGATAACCCTAGTAGGGAATACCCGAATGTTAGTCCGAATATTGCGGCGCAGCAAAGCCGCATTCGCCAGTGTCGCCTCGTCACCACATATGGGTGCCTAACCCGCCACTCTGCTGACCGTGCCGGCGTTGCCGTCCACACAGATCGTCTCGCCATCTTTCAACTGGGCCCGGATGCCGGGGAGGTTCACCACCGCCGGAATCCCGAACTCGCGCGCCACGATGGCACCGTGCGAGAGATAGCCGCCGGTTTCCATGACGAGGCCGCCGGCCTTCAGGAAAAGCGGCGTCCAGGCCGGGTCGGTGCTTGGGGCAACCAGGATATCGCCCGCTTCCAGCGCTGTGCCGGCCGCCGCGTGATCGATGAGCCGTGCCTGCCCCTGTGCCGAGCCTGCGCCTACGGCAGTGCCGCTCCAGGTATCTCCGGTGAGGGCGATGGGCGTGGTGGAAGCGACCGGCGCTTCGCCATGCTCGGTGACGATGTCCGGCGCTTGCAAGACGGCCCATTCACCCAGTTGCCAGCGGCGTTCACGCGCGCGCTGGGCGGCGAAGCGCAGCGGTAACGCGCCGGCGGCCGCGGCCACGCATTCGTCCAGCGTCAGGTTGAAGATGTCTTCGTGCGCATCGAGTCCTTCCTCGCCGACAAGCCTGTCTGCCAGCTTCAGCATGCCGATACGCAGCGCTTCCAGATACGCCACCAGCGCGCTGCGTGCGGCTTCGCGCTGGTTGCTGTCGCGCACGGCACCCTTGAGCATCCCTCGCACGATTGGACGCAGCCAGAACGGTAGGCGTGCCCACGCACGCTCAGACGCCGCCAGCTGCCGTTGCCGCACGGCGCGCGCGTCGCTGCCGATCAGCCCGACGATGAGGTCGAGCACATAGTCGGGCTGCTCGCGCCAGCGCGGGCGACGGAAGTAGCTCTCTTCAATGGCGCGATGGCCGTAGCGCTCCAGAAACGTACTGAAGTGCTGGCGGAACGGGCTGTGTGCCGGCAGTTGCTGCGCCCATTGCGTGCCGATGCGGTTGTCGGCGCGAAGCCAGGTGAGGGCTTCGGCGTCGGCGGTGGCGGTTTGCGCCAGGGCCATCAGGTCGTAGCTTTGCTGCGCGGTAACGCTGGGTTCTGCGCCTGCCATGAGCGCGGCGGCCAGCGCGTGGCCCTCGCCGGGGCACTGTTTTTCGATCACGTCGACGAGGCCCGAAACGGAGCCGCCCGCCGAGCCCTGGAGGAAGAACAGGCCATCTGCGCGGCGCGCGATGTTGAAGCGTTCTCGCAGGCAGGTGGCCAACTCCGCTGTTGCTTCCGGCCACGCGTCTTCACGCCATTGCGCGGCTTGCTTGCGGGCGCGGTTCAGATCGCTCTGTGCATGGCGGCGCGCGGCGCCGGCGCTGCACAAATAACGTACGAGCCGCGCGCCGCGCGCCAGCCGCTGCGGCCATGTGGCGCGCGGCAGCGCAATCTCAGGCTGCGTGCCGCCCAGCATGCGATTGATGGCCTCCGGCGCAATGCCGAATGCGTCAAATGCCTCCCACTGCATCAACGAGACATCGAGGTACACATGGCCGCCAAACAGCTTGGCACGCTCCAGCCCCGGCAACAGCGCGTAGCCTGCCAGCGAGTACGCCAGCGTCAGCATGCGGTTGGCCGCGTGGCCGTAGAGCACCCAGTCGATGGGCGACATCGGCGCGGGAAACACCTCGCGCGTGTTGCCCCGCGTCCAGAACGTCGGCTGGGTTTGCAGGGCGGCGTAGGTCCGGCGGGCGGCCGTGGTGATCGGGCGAGCCTGCACGATCCAGAAGCGCTGCCCGTCCCAGACCCATTCGATGTCATAGCGCGGCTGCGCAAAGTTCAGTGCGCGTGCCGCGTCGCGCGCCACCGTGGCAAGGGAGACGAGCTGCGCGTCGTCCAGCACGGCGCGGCGGGCGTCTTCTGTCGCGGTGTCGGCGAGTGTGGTGCCGCCTTCGTCCAGCGTGCGCGTCATGCGGTGCTTCGTGCCGATCCGGCGTTCGATCACATGCAGCGTGTCGTCTTGCGGCGCAACTTCCAGCCGGTCGACGTCGCCATCGGCGTGGCCGCCCACCAGCGCTTCGCCCAGGCCCCAGTGCGCGTTGATGACGATGTGGTCGTCGCGGCCCGTCAGCGGGTCACCCGTGAACGCGATGCCTGCGGCCACCGCCGGCAGCATCGGCATGATGACCACGGCCATCGCCAGGTCGGCAGTGTCGATGCCAAAGCGTTCCCGGTATGCCAACGCTTGCGGTGCATGCGCCGAGTCCCACACGGCGCGCACCGCGTCCGCCAGCGCCTGCATGCCAATCACGTTCAGTCGCGTCTCGTGAATGCCCGCGAACGAGCGTCGCGCGGAATCTTCCTGCGGCGCGGAGGAGCGCACAGCCAGCGGCGTGTTCTGCCAGCCGCGCGCGGCCAGCGCCTGCGCGATGGCAGCCAGCACCGTATCGGGCACCGCATCTCCGTGATTTCGCCCGCGGCTGGCATCTGCGGCCAGCACCAAGCCATCGGGCACCGGCACGCCGAGTCTCGCCATGCGGCCAAGCTGCCAGCCCTTGCCACCCGCCACTGCGGCACCGGCCTGCGCCGCAGCTGGCCAATCGAGCACGAGCGGATTCATCACACCTCCTTGCGCGCCACGCCATGCAGGAACAGGTCAATGACGGCGGAGAAGCCCGCGTGCAGGTCGGTGTCCGGACGCGCAAGCCAGCGCATCAGCGCGCCGAGGTACAAGTACTCGAAGAGCGCCGCGAGGTGTTCCGCATCGAGCCGCGTGTCGAGTTCGCCCGAGCGCTGCGCCGCGTCGATGAGCGTCATGAACACCGCTTCGAGCCCGCTGCGCTTGTCTGCGTCACGGTTGCGGGCGGCCATGTCGGCGCTGGCAAAGCGGTAGCGGAAATACGCTGCCAGATAGGGCCGGCGCACATTGCACCAATCGGCCGAGGCCGAAAGCAGCACCGCCAGGCGCGAGGCGAAGTCCGGCTGGGCTTCGATCTGCGTACGCAATTGCGCGCCGCCCGCCGCCAGCTCGGCGTGGAACTGGTGCGCCAGCAGGGCTTCCTTGACTGGAAAGTGGTTGTACAGCGTGCCTTTGGACACATCGGCCTGCGCGGCAATCTGCTCCATCGTCACCGCGTCGTAACCGTGCTGCTCGAACAGGGAGAAGGCGGTGGCTGCCAAATGGTCCAGCGTCTGGTTGCGCTTGCGCTCGCGGCGGCCGGCTTCAATGGGAATCGGGGTGGACGACATGGTGGGCCCGCTGTTTTTAGACGATGCGCAAGTTTATACGTCGTTCAAAAATATGTGCAAGCGAGAACCCCTCTGTAGAATCAGCCCATTCTTCCGGCAACCTTTTGACAGGACCGACCATGACTGCACTGCGTACCCTGTATCCGCCAATCGAGCCCTATGAAACCGGCATGCTCGACGTGGGCGATGGCCACACGATCTACTACGAGCGCGTTGGTACGCCCGGTGCCAAGCCGGCGGTGTTCCTGCACGGCGGGCCGGGCGGCGGTGTTTCGGCAGATCACCGTCGCGTGTTCGATCCGGCACGCTACGACGTGATGCTGTTCGACCAGCGCGGCTGCGGGCGCTCCACGCCGCACGCAGGCCTGGAGGCCAACACCACGTGGCATCTCGTGGCCGATATCGAACGCCTGCGCGCAATTGCCGGTGCCGAGCGCTGGCTTGTTTTCGGCGGCTCGTGGGGTTCGACGTTGGCGCTCGCTTACGCGCAGAAGTATCCGCAGCATGTGAGCGAACTCGTGCTGCGGGGTATCTACACCGTCACGCAGGCCGAGCTGCGCTGGTACTACCAGTACGGCGTGTCGGAGATGTTCCCCGAGAAATGGGCACGCTTTCAGGCACCCATTCCGGAGGCCGAGCGCGGCGACATGATTGCGGCCTATCGCAAAGTGCTCACCGGCAACGACACCGCCAAGCAGATCGAAGCCGCCCGCGCCTGGAGCGTATGGGAAGGCGAGACCATCACGCTGCTGCCCGACCCGAGCAACAGCGCCAAGCACGCCGACGACCATTTCGCGCTGGCTTTCGCGCGGCTGGAGAATCACTACTTCACGCATCAGTGCTGGCTGGAAGAGGGCCAGTTACTGCGCGAGGCGTACAAGCTGGCAGGCATTCCGGGCGTGATCGTGCATGGCCGCTACGACATGCCATGCCCCGCGCGCTATGCGTATGCGCTGCATCAGGCGTGGCCGGATTCGGACTTCCACCTGATCGAAGGTGCCGGCCATGCGTGGTCCGAACCGGGCATCCTCGATCAGCTGCTGGCCGCAACGGACCGCTTTGCCGGCAAGTAATCCATGACGGATTCCGCCGACCTGCGCTTCCTGCTCGCCATCCAGGACAACGGCAGCCTGGTGGCGACGGCACGGGCGTTGGACCTGACGCCATCCGCCGTGTCGCAGCGCTTGCAGCAGCTGGAGAAGAAGCTGGGCACACGGCTGGTCGATCGCACGGCGCGCAGCCTGCGCTTTACGCAAGAGGGCGCGCTGCTGTGCGAGCGTGGAGCAGAGCTGATCCGCCAGCTCGATGCACTATCGGAGGATTTGCACACGCGCCGGGGCGGCTTGGTGGGCACGCTCAAGGTGAATGCGCCGCTCGGGTTTGGGCGACGCTACGTGGCGCCCGTCATTGCGGATTTCCAGCAGCAGCATCCTGATGTCGACATCGAACTGGCGCTGTCCGATGCGCCGCTGGTCGAAGCCGCGGACCGCTTTGATGTGGTGGTGCATATCGGCGCGCTGCAGGTGTCGAACCTTGTCGGCCATGCGATTGCGCCGAACGCGCGTTTTGTCTGCGCTTCGCCCGCGTTTGTGAAGCGCTTCGGCTTGCCGGAAACGCCCGATGACCTGGCCGCGATGCCCTGCATCGTGCTGCGCGAAAACAAGGAAGATGTGTCGCTCTGGCACTTCAGCAAAGGCCGCACGAGCCGCAGCGTGCGCGTGCCGAGGCAACTGATCTGCAACGATGGCGATGTCATCCGCCAGTGGGCATGCGAAGGGCGCGGCGTGATCCTGCGCTCCGAATGGGATGTCGCCGATGATTTGCGCGCGGGCCGGCTGGTGCGCCTCCTGCCCGGCTGGAAAGCGCCCGACGCCAACGTGATCGCGCTCACGCACAACCGCGCGGGGTTGCCGCAACGTACGCGTCACTTCATGCAGGCGCTGCAAAGCCGCTTCAAGCCGCAGCCACCCTGGCGCGCTTGATGTAGCAATACTGAATCTTTGATTCAAGCCGACTTCACCGAAAGCCGGCGTGCGGTACCTACAATCGGTGGCATCGATTTCTACCGATGTGCAGGTGACAAGCGTGAACGCTTCTACGGTTTCTCCCGACGCCGCCTATCCCAAGGCCATCCTGTTCGACCTGCTGACAGCGCTGCTCGATTCGTGGTCGCTGTGGAACCGTGCCGCGGGTGCTGAGCAGGCGGGCCGCACATGGCGCGCAGAGTATCTGCGGCTCACGTACGGCTGCGGCGCATACGTCCCTTATGAAACGATGGTTCGGCAGGCCGCGCAGAACGTCGGCTTGCCGGCCTCCGCCCCTGAAGCGCTGGAAGCCAACTGGTTGCACCTGGCACCTTGGAGCGGCGCTGCGCAAGCGCTGGCCCAGTTGCAGCCGCACTGCAAGCTGGCCGTTGTCACCAACTGTTCGGAACGACTGGGCCGGCAAGCCGCCGCGCTGTTGCCTGTTTCCTGGGATGTCGTTGTCACGGCGGAGCAGGCTGGCGTGTACAAGCCCGATCCGAAGCCCTATCGCATGGCGCTTGAACAGCTTGGCGTGGATGCGGCTGACGCGGCATTTGTTGCGGGCTCTAGCTACGACATGTTCGGCACGGCGGCCGTCGGTCTGCGCACGTACTGGCACAACCGCATCGGCCTGGCGCCGGTGGAGGGCGCACAGTTGCCGGAAATCACCTCGCCAACGCTCGACGATCTGCTGCCCTGGGCCCGCCGTTTTGCCGCATGAGGATGCAACCATGACCCCTGAGACGCACACCCTAGAAACCGTCGACACGCCCGCGGCGTTGATCGACCTGCCGCGCATGCAGCACAACATCGCCCGCATGCAGCACCGCATGAACGCGCTGGGCGTGAAATTCCGCCCGCATGTGAAGACCACCAAGTGTCTCGACGTGGTGCGCGCACAGTTGGCGGCCGGCGCACAAGGCATCACCGTATCGACGTTGAAGGAGGCCGAGGCCTTCTTTGCCGCCGGTATCAAGGACATCCTGTACGCGGTGGGCATTGTCGCCACCAAGCTGCCGCGCGCGATGGCGCTGCGCAAGCGGGGCTGCGATCTCAAGCTCGTGGTCGACAACGCCGAGGCGGCCCACGCGGTGGTCGACTACGCCCGCGCACACGGCGAGCGCTGCGAAGTGTGGATCGAAGTCGATACCGATGGGCACCGCTCCGGCATCACACCCGAGCAGGATGCGCTGCTGGAGGTCGGCCGCATCCTGAAAGACGGCGGCATCGACGTGGGCGGTGTGATGACGCACGCCGGCTCCAGCTACGACCTGAACGACCGCGCCGCGCTGGCCGCATTGGCCGAGCAGGAGCGTGCCGGTTGCGTGCGCGCCGCGCAGCGCCTGCGTGATGCCGGTGTGCCGTGTGCAGCGGTGAGCGTGGGCTCCACGCCGACCGCGTTGGCCACCGAACACCTCGAAGGCGTGACGGAGGTGCGCGCGGGGGTCTACGTATTCTTCGATCTGGTCATGCACAACGTGGGCGTATGCGCGATGGACGAGATCGCGCTGAGCGTGCTGACTACCGTGATTGGCCATCAGCCGGACAAAGGCTGGGTGATTGTCGACGCCGGATGGATGGCGATGAGCCGTGACCGCGGTACCGCCAAGCAGTCGCATGACTTCGGCTATGGGCAACCGTGCGCGCTGGACGGCACGCCGCTCGACGGGCTTACGCTCGTCGGCGCCAACCAGGAGCACGGCATTCTGGGGGCCAGCGATGGCTCGGTACGCGACGACTTGGTGGCGCGATTTCCGGTCGGCACGAAGCTGCGTGTACTGCCCAACCATGCGTGCGCGACGGGTGCCCAGTTCCCGGAATACCAAGCGGTGCCGTCGCGGGGCATGGTGCAGACGTGGGCGCGGTTCCACGGCTGGTGAGCCACACACCCGGCATGCCGAAAAGCAAAAGGCCCGCAGCGTGTTCCTGCGGGCCTTTTGCTTGAATCCAATCTACCGAATGCTTCTTGCGCGGCTGAGGACGCCCAAGCCCGAGCCGCGCTTGATGGTTTCGATATGGCCGGGGAGCGAATCGGAACCAGTGCCAACAGCGACAAGGTGTCGGGATTGTAAGCGTCGCAGGGCCTGGGAGGCTGTAGCACGTTTGTTCTACAGAAAACTCCCGCCTCCGCTTCATATACTCGCGCCCATCAAACAAGATCAACACGCGGGGGGAACCGTGCGGTGCGCGCCATGGGCGCCATCCGCAAGCGGCCGGCCATGGCACGTCGGATTGCCGAAGCCCTGATTCCACCCCCGGCATATTCAGGGCGCAGATCATGGGGATTGAACCGACACGGCCGCAACGGCCGGCCGGACGGCTGACGGCGATCAGTTTGGCGGTGGCTGCGGTGTTGGCGGCAGGGGCGTCGGTGGCTTCGGCGCAGACCGTCCTTTCCGGCAGCCAGACAACGACGCAGGTATGGACCAGCGGCGACCTCACGGTCACAAGCAGTGGCTCGATCGTATCCGCAACCACGGGCGTGGCTGCCGCCGGGCCGGCACTCGGTACGCTGAGCAACAGCGGCACGATCAGCGCGAGCGGCTCCTTTGGCGTCGTGAACGACGGCAACATCGGCAAGCTCGCCAATAGCGGCATGATCCTTGGAGGCGACGGTGTCCACAACGATTCCCGCCACACGATTCAGACGCTGACCAACAGCGGCACGATCCTTGGCAGCCACACTGCCATCGTGAACGAGAGCCAAGCCACCGTCGGTACCCTGACAAACGACAGCCGGATCAGTGGCGGCAACGTCGGCATCGACAACGCCGGCACGATCCAAGCGCTGACGAACAACGGATCAGTCAGCGCCGCGGCGGGCAACACCGCCATCCAAAACAATGGCGGCTCGATCGGCTCCTTCGTCAATACCGGCACGATCAACGCCAGTGGCTATTACGGCGTCTCGAACACGTGGGGCGGCCGGATCGGTACGCTCGACAACAGCGGCCAGATCACCAGCAGCAACGATGGTATCCACAACTTTTCCGGCGGCTCAATCGGTACGCTGATCAATAGCGGCACGATCACGGGAACCGGTTTCTACGGCGTCGTGAACGAGGGTGGCGCTTCAATCGGCACGCTCACAAACAGCAGCTCCATCAACGGCGGACAGGCCGGCATCGAAAACGTTGGCGCGATTGGCACGCTGCTCAATAGCGGCACGCTTGCAATCAGCGGCGGCAATAACGGCATTCACAATACCGGCAACATCGATACGCTGGAGAACGGCGGCACGGTCAGCGCCGGCCACACCGGCATCTACAACACGGGTGGAATCGGCACGCTCACCAACAACGGGTTGATCAACGGCGGAGACAGCGCTCTCCTTAACCTTGGCTCGATTGGTGCGTTCACGAACAACGGTGTGATCAGCAGCGCCAGCAGTCGTGCCAGCGTCTACAGCCTCGGCACCATTGGCGTGCTCACCAACAGCGGCACGATCACTGGCAGCAGCGGCGGCATCTTCAATAACAGCGGCACAATCTTCACGCTGACGAATACGGGTTCGATCAGTGGCGGCGGCAGCAACGGCATTTTCAGCTACGGCACGATCTTCACGCTGACGAATCGTGGCTCGATCAGCGACGGTGTTTTCCTCGTCGGTGGCTTGGTCGGCTCACTCGCAAACAGCGGTTCGATCAGCAGCGGTAACAGCGGCATCTTCAACACGAGCACAATCGGTGTGCTCACAAACAGCGGCACGATCACCGCCGGAAATTTCGGTATCGAAAACCTCGGCTACACGAGCGGCGGCATCAGCTATGTCGGCACGATCACCTCACTGAGCAACGACGGAACGATCAACGGCAGCGAAGCGGGCATCGACAACTCCGGCTTAATCGGCACCCTGACGAACAACGCCACGATCGGCGCCACTGCAGGCAATTCCGGTATCCACAACAACGGCCTCGGTTCGATCGGCTCGCTCGTCAACAACGGCACGATCACCGCCAGCGGCTACTACGGCCTGTTGAACGACGGTTCGATCGGCACGCTCGGCAATAGTGGTCTGATCAGGAGCAGCAACGACGGCATCCATAACAATGCCGGCGGCACGATGACCGTGCTGAACAACAGCGGCACGATCACGGGCAATGGCTTCTACGGCATCGTCAACGACAGCGGCGGCACGATCGGCACCTTGATGAACAGCGGCTCGATCAGTGGCGGCCAGTACGGCTTCTACAACCTCGGCACGATCGGCACGCTCGCCAACAGCACCGTCACGCAGGGCTCGCTCAGCAGCGCCGGCTCGATTGGCGGCAGTCTGACCGGCGTCTATAACGGCGGCACTGCCACGTTGGTCAACAACCAGGCAATCATCAACGGCAGCGCCACGGGCCTCTTCAACACCGGCACGCTTGGCACGCTGACCAACACGGGGTCGATCAACGGCAATACCGGCGTCATCAACCTTGGCATGCTCGGTACCTTCACCAACGGCGTATCGGGTACGGTCAGCGGTATCACCGCCGTGCTCAGCGGCCATGGCACGCTGGGCACGCTCAGCAATGCCGGGATGCTGGTCTCGCAGAACTACGGGCCGGCTATTCAGAACAACAACAACGCCGTCATCAATACGCTCACGAACACCGGCACGCTCAGCAGCGCCAACAACGCCGGGGTGCGCAACAGCGGGCGGATCGATGCGCTGTCCAACAGCGGTGTGGTGAGTTCGCAGTACGGCGTCTTCAACGACCGGTTGCAGAGCACCATCGGTACGCTGTTCAACAGCGGCACCATCAATTCGCAGGTATTCGGCGTCGGCAACGCGGGAACGATCGGTACGCTGTTCAACACGGGCGCCATCGGCGGCAGCAGCAGAGCGGCTGTGAGCAACGGCGGCACGATCACGTCGCTCACCAACGATGTTGGCGGCGATCTCCACAGCGACAGCATTGGCATCTTCAACACCGGCGCAATCGGTGCGCTCACCAACCGCGGCACCATTGCCGGCGGCGCCAACGCCGGCATCTCGAACGGCGGCACGACTAGTGCAATCACCGCGCTGACCAACGAAGCAGGTGCCAGCATTCGCAGTGGCGCCACCGGCGTCTACAACGGCGGCACGGTCGGCGCGCTCAGCAACGCCGGCACCATCAGCGGCACCACGGTCGCGGGCGTCGCCAACGATGGTTCCATTGGCACACTCACCAACCGTGGCTTGATCAGCAGCGACAGTAGCTGGGGGCTCTACAACACCGGCACGATCAGCGCGCTCAGCAACAGCGGCACCATCATGGGCAGCGTCTATGCGATCAACAATGTTGACCCGACCAGCTCGCTCGGTGCGATCACCAACAGCGGGGTGATTGCCGGCAACATTCTGCAAGCGTCCAGCCGTGACCTGACCATCAACGGCGGCACGGGCTCGACCTTCGGCACGTTGACGGGCTTTGGCGGCACCATCGGTACGCTCGCCAATACGGCATCGAACGTGGTGTTCGGCACCGGCAACCAGGTGCTGAACGACAACGTTGATGTCGGCAGCCACACTGTTATGAACACGGCCGGCGCGCTGCAGGTCAACAACGCCATCAGCATCACCGGCAACTACAGCCAGGCCGCCGCCGCTACGCTGCGCATCGGGGCGAACGATGGCGCCGTTGCAACCGGTTCGCTGGCCAACGACACGGGCTACGGCCGGCTGGTGGTGTCCGGCAGCGCGACAGTCGATGCGGGATCGAGCATAGCGTTGCAGACGCTGCATCGCTATGCATTTGCGGCGGGCCAGCGCTTTGTCGTGATCGATGCGGCAAGCAGCGGCACGAACTACAACGCGGGCAGCTTGAACTACTCGGCCAGCGGTTTCACCGGTATGGCAACGGGCGCGACCGTAACGGACGGCGGCCGCAGCGACCTGGTCGTGACCCTCGCCAACACACCGTCGCCTGCTCCGACACCTGCCCCTGTGCAGAACCTTGCGACGACGCCGAATGCGGTTGCCGCACTCAGCGGATTGGCGAACTACTCCGGCCTCAGCCCCGAGCTGCTGAATCTGTTCAACGCGTCCAAGGCGCTCAGCCTGGGCAGTGCCGCTGACGCGAACCGCGCCGGTGCGCAACTGGGCCCGGCATCGCAGGCAGCGGGCACGCGCGCAGCGAACGCGCCCACGTTGGATGTGCTTAACGCGGTGTCCGACCGCCTCAACAGCTCACGCTCCGCGCAGGCGGGTGTATCGACGGGCGATGCCGCACCCACCTATGGCGCGTGGGGACAGGCGCTGGGCGGCCACGTCGGCCAGGGCGCACGCGACCAGGTGGATGGCTACCGCGCCAATTACGGCGGCCTGTTGTTCGGTGCAGATGCGGCCATCGGCGAACGCTGGCGCGCGGGTGGCCTCTTCAGCTATACGAACACCAGCATCCGCAACACCGGTGAGACCGATGGCGACACGATGCGCGTGAACGCCTACGGCCTGATCGGTTACGCCAGCTATGCGGGCGCGCCGTGGTACGTCAACCTTGCCGCGGGTGTTGTCCAGCAGGACTACGACACCAGCCGCACGGTCAACTTCACCGGGTTCTCGGGCCAAGCGAACGGCCAATTCACCGGAAAGCAGTATGTTGCGCGTGCGGAAGCCGGTTACCCGCTTGCCATTGGCGCGTACACCGTCACCCCGCTGGCCAGCCTGACCTACAGCCACCTGCGTCAGAACGGTTACACCGAAACGGGTGGCAACGGCGCAGGCCTGTCGGTGGGCGACACGCACCTGACATCGGCCACCAGCGACCTTGGCGCGAAGCTCGAACGCGCGTTCACGACTGCCTGTGGCACGGTGGTGCCGTATATCCAGGTGAGCTGGCGCCACGAATACGGCAATGCACAGCAGCGGATCAACGCCCGCTTTGTAGCCGACCCCACCGGAGAAACCGGCTTCACGACGATTGGCGCAGGCCCGACGGCGAACTTGGGCGTGCTCTTGGCGGGGGTCACGTTGCTGCGTGCGAACAACCTATCGTTGACGGCGCGCTACACGCTGCAGGCGGCACCGCACTTCGTGTCGCATGCGGGCAGCGTGCGCTTGCGGCTGGCGTTCTGATACCGCGCACCTCGCCGCCGCATATTCGTAGGAGATTCCCATGTTGAACGCATCCGCCCCTTCCGATGCGCTCAGTCTTCCGGAAGCGCTGACCCGTGCGCACGCGCATTGGGAGGCCGGTCAAGCCGATCAGGCCGAGCTGCTCTGTCAGCGCATCTTGGCCGCGTGGCCTGGCCAGGCAGATGCGCTGCATCTGCTCGGGCTCATGGCGCATGCGTACGGCAACCTCGATCTGGCGATCGCCCACGTACGCCAGGCCTGTCTGGCGCCGCGCGCGCCGGCCGTCTATTCGAGCAACCTCGCAGAGATGTACCGCCAGCGCGGTTCGCTGGCCGAAGCCGAAGAGGCCGCGCAGCGCGCTGTGACCATGGCTCCCACGCTGGTGTCGGCGTGGAACAACCTGGGTATCGTGCTGCAGGAGTCCGGCAAGCTGGAGCAGAGCCTGGTGTGCCTGGAGCGCGTGGCGGCGCTCACGCCCGACTCTGCCCAGGCGCATAACAACCTCGCCAACACCTTTCGCCGACTGGGCCGGCTGGACAGGGCTGAAGCGCACTATCACCGCGCCTTGTCGTTGCAACCCGCTTATGCAGAAGCGCACAGCAATTACGCGTTCCTGCTCAACGCGCAGGGCCGGTTCGATCAGGCTGCCGCCGAGGCGCGCCATGCCATCGATCTGAACCCGCGTCTGGTCGATGCCTACCTGAACCTGGCCGACGTGGAAGTCTCGCGCCACCGCTATCACGAAGCCCTGCGCGTGCTCGATGCCTTGCAAGGCTTCGCGCCGGGGCACGTCTCGGGCCAGATCGCCCGCGCGCAGGCCTTGAAGCAAGTCGAACGCGCCGACGAGGCGTTCGACGTCGCACGCCATGCCGTTGCCGCAGCGCCGCGCAGCGCGGAAGCGCACAACGTGCTCGCGCAAGTGCTGCAAACGCTGGGCAGATCTGACGAAGCATTGGCCGCCTACGAACAAGCCGCGGCGCTGCCGGGCACGGTGGCTGAAGAAGCGCTGGTCGGACGCGCCACGCTGTTGATGGAAACCGGCCGCAAGGCAGATGCAATGGAAGCCTTCGACCGGGCACTTGCCGTGTTCCCAGGTTCGTTGCGTGCACTGGTCGGCCGCGCCGACGCCAAGACCTTCCAGCAAGGCGACCCGGACATTGCCGCCATGGAAGCCGTCGTGGCCGAAGGCAACGGCAGCGCATCGGCAGACCGCGTACTGGCGCATTTCACGCTGGGCAAGGCGTGGCTCGACATAGATGATGGTGCGCGCGCATTCCACCATCTGGACGCGGCCAATCGCCAGAAGCGCGCGACGTTTGCGTACAACTCCGCTGCTACGCAAGATTGGCTGCAGCGTATTGCCGACACCTTCACGCCGGAGCGGATGGCGCGCGCCAGCCAAGATGCCGATCCGTCCGAGCTGCCAGTCTTCGTGATCGGCATGCCGCGCTCGGGCACCACGCTGGTCGAGCAGATCCTGGCCTCGCATTCACAGGTGCATGGTGCAGGCGAGCTGTCGACCCTGCGGCTGCTGGTGGAGGGCGGCGGTGCGTATCCCGATGCCTGCGCATCGGCTTCGGGCGATGATCTCGCGCGCCTGGGTCAGGCGTACATGGCGCGCGTTGCGCCGCTTGCACAGGGCAAGCAGCGTCTGGTCGACAAGATGCCGGCCAACTTTCTCTATGCGGGGCTGATTCCGCTGGTCCTGCCTGGCGCGCGCATCATCCATTGCCGGCGCGATCCGGTAGATACGTGCCTGTCTTGCTACACCAAGCTGTTCTCTGGCGAGCAGCGGTTCACTTACGATCAGACCGAGCTGGGCGAGTTCTACCGCGGCTACGCCAAGCTGATGGCGCACTGGCGCCTGGTACTCCCGCCCGAGCGCTTTATCGAAGTGGACTACGAAGCCGTGGTCGATGACCTGGAAGGCGAGGCAAAACGCCTAGTCAGCTTCCTCGGTCTGCCTTGGGAAGACGCCTGTCTGCGCTTCCATGACAGCCGCCGCGTGGTGCGTACGGCCAGCGTGAATCAGGTGCGCCAGCCGATCTACACCACATCCAAGGGACGCTGGCAGAAGTACGCCGATCATCTTGGCCCGCTGCTTGCCGCACTCGGGATGAGCGCGTCGTGAATGACGTCGCTGCACAACGTCTCGGCGATACCGGAATCGCTGAACCCGATCGATGCGGAGTCGCGTGTGGCAATGGTCCCGCACACCCGCCTGCAAAGCACGCTAAGGAGCACGACATGCAACCGATTCCCTCCACGCTCTGGCTGACGGGGCTCAGCGCCGCCGGCAAGACCACGGTGGCCCTGGCCGTGGCCGAATCGCTCACGGCGCAAGGCGTGCCGTGCCGCGTGCTCGACGGCGACGCCGTGCGCAAGCAGCTCTGTCCGGATCTCGGGTTCTCCAGGGCCGATCGCAGCGAGAACGTGCGTCGCGTGGCGCAATGGTGTGCGCAGATCAACAACACCGGCACGTGGGCAATTGCCGCCCTGATCTCGCCCTACCGCGATGACCGCGAGCGTGCCCGACAGATTGTCGGCGCTTCGCGCTTTCATGAGGTGCACGTCGCGACGCCGCTGTCCGTGTGCGAGGCACGTGACCCGAAAGGCCTATACCGCAAGGCCAGAGCCGGGACCCTTGCCAACCTGACCGGAATCGGTGATCCGTACGAGTTGCCCGTGCGACCGCAGTTGACGCTCGATGCCGGCACGCAATCGCCCGCCGAATGCGTTGCGGCGGTGTTGGCGTTGCTCAATCTGCACGAAGCAGTTTCGGCCTGACATGAGGGACAAAACCATGCGTGCATCAACGCGTTTCCCAGCTCCGATGACGGCGAGACCGAAGGTCATCCACCTTGCCGTAGGCGCGGCACTGGCTGCGATGGCGGCGGGCATTCAGGCTCAGGTCGTCATCACGGGCACGCAGAATGGCGCGCTGGTGTGGACCAGCGGTGATCTGACAATCAGCCCAGCCGCGACTGTTGTGGCGGCCGGTGACGGCGTTAGTGCGTCTGGGCCGTCACTGGGTACGTTGACCAATAGCGGCACGATCACCACTGCGAACGGCATGGGTGTCGTAAATTTCGGCACGATGACGGCGCTGACCAACAGCAGCACCGGCATGATTCACAGCCCCGTCGGCATTGGAAACGTCGGCAGCATCGGCACGCTGACAAACGACGGCACCATCGTGGCCGTCGGGTACGGTATCGACAACGATGTCGCAGGGGGGCCTGCAGGCACCATTGGCGTGCTGAACAACCGAGGCGTCATTACCGCAACGGGTTGGCCCAGTGCCGGCATAGAGAACTTTGTCGGCGCCATTGGTACGTTGATCAACAGCGGCACGATCAACGGTGGCTTCCAGGGCATTCACAATGATCGGGGCAGCATCGGCCTGCTGGACAACAGCGGCAGCATTGCTGGAGGGATCTACGGTATCCAAAGTGAACTCGGCACCATTGGTACGTTGCATAACAGCGGCACCATTACGGCCGCAAATGGCGCGATCGAGAATGAAAGTGCCATTGGCACGCTGAGCAACAGCGGTGTGCTTGGCGACGGGCGGGGTGCTGGGGTCATGAATCTCGGCACCATCGGCACCGTGGTCAACACGGGCACGATCCTGGGACTGGCAAACAATCCAAGCTGGAATGGCGGCGCCGGTACGCTCAATGCCCCCGGCCCTCATGGGACGATCAGTGACGTGCTCAACGCAGGCGTGCTCATCAACTTGGGGAACACCGGGTCGATTGGCACAGTGCGCAACACGGGCACGATCGTAGGGATTGACAACCGGGGCGGGTCGATCGGCGTGATCGACAACAACGGCTCCATCAGCGGCAGCGCTGAAGCCGTTTTCAACAGCGGGCGCATCGGTACCCTCACCAATACCGGCACCATCACCGGCGGGGTCTACGCTCTCCACAACGGCCCGACCGGTACGCTCAGTCCCATCGCCAACTCAGGCATGATTGCCGGCAACATCCTCAACGAATCGACGAGCGACCTGACGTTCAACGGCGGATCGGGTTCGACGTTCGGTACGCTCACCGGTTTCGGCGGGGCGGTTGGCACCATCACCAACACAGCGTCGAACGTGGTGTTCGGTGCAGGCAATGTGCTGCTCAATAACGGCATCAACGTGGGCAGCAACGCGGTCGTCAACAACGCATCGACGCTGCAGGTCAACGCGCCTGTGGCGATCACCGGCAACTACAGCCAGGGTGCGGCTGCAACATTGCAGGTTGGCGTCAGCAATGGGGCTGTTGCGGCGGGCTCGTTGTCCACCGATGTCGGCTACGGGCGGCTGGTGGTGTCGGGCAGCGCGACGGTTGCGGCGGGCTCGTCGATTGCCCTGCAGAAGACCGGTGGCTATGCGTTTGCAGCTGGCCAACGATATGTTGTGATCGATGCATCGAGTACCGGTACGAACTACAACGCCGGCAGCCTGAACTACGGCATCAACGGCTACACCAGTGTATTGAGCGGTGCGACGGTCGTAACGGGTGGCCGCAGTGATCTGGTTGTCACGGTGGTCCGTGCGACACCGGCTGGCACACCCGCACCGGGCCCTGCGCCCGCTCCGGCGCCCACTCCAGCGCCGGCACCCACGCACGTTACGTCTGCCACGATTCCTAACGCGGTATCGGCGCTCACGGGTTTGAGCCACTACACCGGAATCGACGATGCAGCGCTGCTTAACCTCTACAACGCCGGGCAAGCGCTGAACCTGGGCAGCGGCGATGCAGCGAATCGCGCCGGTACGCAACTGAGCCCAGTGCAGTACGTATCCGCCACGGGTGCTGCGGGGGCGGCAATTCTTGACGTGCTCAACCTCACCAATGCCCGCAGCAACAGCCTGCGGCTGGGGCAGATAGAGCGCTCCGGTATTGCCACTGGCGAAGGCACGCTGGAATGGAGCGCATGGGGCCAAGCCTTCGGCGGCCACGCCAGCCAGAACACACGCAACCAGGTCGACGGCTATCGCGCCAGCTACGGTGGCCTGATGATCGGCGCCGACCGTGCCCTCGGTGCGGCATGGCGGGCCGGTGGCGTGTTCAGCTACAGCAACACGCTCATCAACGGTCACGACAACAGCGCGGGCGATTCGACGCGGGTCAACGCGTATGGGCTGACCGGCTACGCAAGCTACGTCGGCAAGCCTTGGTACGTGAATATCTCCGCAGGCGTGGCGCAACAGCACTACGACACCAACCGCGAGATCGGCTTCACAGGTTTCTCGGGCATCGCCAAGGGCAGCTTCGGCGGGCGGCAGTATGTGGCGCGTACCGAAGGCGGCTATCCATTTGCGGTAGGCAATGCCACGCTCACGCCGCTGGCCAGTCTGACCTACAGCCATCTCAAGCAGAACGACTACATCGAGAGCGGCGGCAACGGTGCTGCGCTGGCCGTGGGCAGCACGCATGTCACATCGGTACGCAGCGGCCTGGGCGCCAGGTTGGAGCGGGGCTTCGAGACGTCATACGGCACGCTCGTGCCGCACGTGCAGTTGCAATGGCTTCACGAGTTCAACCGTAACGCGGCGGTCACCTCAGCAAGCTTTGCCGCCGACCCCACCGGCCAAACCGCATTCACCACAGTGGGTGCAGCGCCGGTGAGCAACCTGGCCGATCTGACGCTGGGGGTGACGCTGCTGCGTGCCAGTCACCTGAGCTTGTCGGCCCGCTATGAACTGCAGGCGGGGCAAGGCTTCTTGTCACACACGGGCAGCCTGAAGCTGCAGCAGTTGTTTTGAGCGCTCGCCCAGCGATGTAGCACATTTGTTCCACAGACGAACCGGGCGGCTCTCAGTATGCTGGACCGATTCGAAGAAGAAAAAGAGCACAGCACAGGTCAAAACGGGGGAGAGCTGCGGCGCGCACTGCATAGCGGGAACAGCAGTGCGCGCCAGCCAGCCATGGTGTCGGCACTTTACGCGCTGCGCTCAAGCGGCAGCCAAAGCGTGAAGCGTGTCCCTTCTGGCCCCGACGCCCAATCGACCGCCCCATCCAACGCCTGCGCGCGGCGCTGCTGATTGCGCAGGCCATGCCCCTTGCCGTCGCGCAGGGCAGTTTCCACGTCGAACCCCTGGCCGTTGTCTTCGATGACGACGCGCACGCCGTCCGGGTCTGCTGCGGTACCCACGCGGATCTCGCTGGCGCGCGTGTGGTGCAGGATGTTCGCAATGCACTCCTGCACGATGCGCAGGATATGCAGCGCGCTGGATGGATCGAGCCATGGCAGCGTCGGCAGTTTTTGCACCTCCCACAACAGGGCGATGCCCGTGCCATCCAGGCGCGGTTCCAGGCGAAAGCGCAGCGTGGCGAGCAACAGCAGCAAGTCCGCCTCGACCGGTTCCATCGAATCGATGGTCAGCTTCAGATCGTCCAGGCAGCCTTTCAGGATGTGCGAGATATCCACCTCGCTCACGGCACCACGCTCCACCGAGCGGATCGCACTGATGAGCGACGCACCAAGCCCGTCATGCATGTCCTGCATCAGGCGCTGGCGTTCCGTGCTGATGGCGCGCTGCCGTTCGGCCTCGCGCAATTTCTGGTGGCTGAGCTCAAGTTCGGCCTCGCGCGCTTTCAGGCGCTGCGCAAGGTTGGCGTTGGCCCGTTCGACTTCGTCGATGGCGTTGACGTAGCGCCGGTACATCAGCGTGCCAAAAATGCCGAACGTGATGGCGTTGGTGTACGCGCCGAAGTACCAGCCTTCCGGGCTGCTGAAATTGTTCTGCAGCAGCCAGTCGGTCACGCCAAGCAAGGTGCAGATGCCAACACCAATGGCCACCATCACGCCCTCGTTGGAGCGGCGCCAGGCGTTGGCCACGCCGGCCACGCCAACGGCGGCGCCCATGAGCGCGGCAATCGGGTAGATCAACGGCGTGACCTTGGGCGTATTGGGCAGCACGGCCAGCATCGGCAGCGTCAGCACGCCAATCGCGACAGTCACCATGACCAGCGTGCGCGTGAACCCCACGAGCGGTCGCCCATGCAGTTGGCGCAGGAAAAAGTGCACCACCAGCACGAGCCACAGCAGCGAATTGACCGTCAGCCAGGCAAACCAATCGTTGGCCACCGGCTGCGCCACATAGAAATGCAGCCCCCGCAGGAACGAGGTGACGGCCAGGTTGAAGAACAGCAGATAGGCGGTTTCGTGGCCGCGCCGGAACCACACAAACAACGCAAAGATGCCGATGGCGAGGAACGCTGCACTCAACACGGCGGGTAATTCCTGCTGCAGCCACTGGCGGATGTTGTAGCGGCCCTTCAACGCGTCGATCGGGCCCAGCCACAGCGACGAGACGGCCACCTGCGTGCCCTGGGTGTGTTCCAGACGCAGCAGAATCTCACGCACGGGCACGTCGTCGCCCGGCTCGTCCAGCGCGACCCACAGCGGCGTACGCGTGCTGTTCCATAGCGGCCCGCGTTCCTGCGCCCGATGCACCAGCCGGCCGTTGACGTACACCGCGATCGTGCCGTCGGTCTTGATGCGCACGCCGTACAGCGCCAGCGGCCCCGATTGCACGGGCGACGCGGGTACGGCGATCCTGAGCCACGTCGTATGTACGGCACGGGACTGCGCCTTCGAGCCGGCCTGGCGCAGCAGCGCAATCGGGGGCGCATACGGCAGTGCGGCGTGCTGCCAGACGTTGGGTAGCGATGCGCTGTCGAACGTTGACGGCGGTGCCTGGAAGCCTGACCCATCCGTCGTCTGCCAATCGGCCTGCGTCAGGTGCAGACTGTCGGCCGACGAAGGCTCGCTGCCAGCCTCTGCGTAGAACATGCCAACAATCACCAGCAACGCCAGTGAAAAGACAAACATCGCTTTGGCAAAGAGGGGCGCAGGACGGGTGCTCATGCAACGCGCGTGGGGCAACGCTTGAAGAAGTGGACGGGCCAATATGACATGCGTTTCGACGCTGCTTGGGAACCCCCGCTCACGAGGGGCAACAGCACGCGCTGGCCCCTCTGCCCCGGGGCGATGCGCTACTCGGACAGCAGTCCGAGATTCCTCGCTTCATAGATGGCTTCCGCCTTGGAGGTCACCTTCAGCTTGCTATAGATGCGCCGCACGAAGCTTCGCACCGTGAAGTGCGATAGCTCCATCAGCTTGGCGATTTCCTGTGTCGTGAAGCCCTTGGTGATGTAGTCCAGGACTTCCTTCTCACGTGCCGACAGCAGCGGTGCTGGCGAATTGGGTGCGGCCGGTTCAGGTTCTGAGCGCGTGGCGGTGCCGACTGAACCTTGCTGGAAGCGCGCCAGAATCTGCCGCGCGATGATCGGGCTGATCGGGCTACCGCCGCTTGCCAGGCTGCGGATTTCTTCGGCCATCCGGGCCGGCGAGCTGTCTTTGAGCAGATAGCCTGCCGCGCCGGCCTCGATTGAGCGCATGACGTGCGTCTCGTCACCAAAGTTAGTGCTGACCATGATGTTGCAGCTCGGCCACAACTGCGCCGCCGCGCGAATCACGTCAATGCCGGAACCATCGGGCAGGCCGAGGTCGACCAGCAGCACATCAGCGGGCGGACCTTGCAGCAGGGCCAGGCCGTCAGCGCGCGACATGGCGATGCCGGCCACCCGCATGTCAGGCGCGGCCTGGACGGCGCGGCTGAGCGCGTCGCTAAAGCCGGGGTCGTCCTCGACGATGGCGACGTGGATGGGTTGCGGCTCGGAGCCGGTACGGACGGATTGCATGATGGACCGATTGTACGAGTGCCGGGCGACCGACCGTGTAGCGCATTTGCGCTACAGATGCGCGTTCGTGCTTGTGTCTGTGCACGCTGGCACGAAGCGCCACATTATGCAAATTTTGTGATTCTCACCGCCATACGCATGATGGGGATGTGCGCACGTTACGTAACGCGAAACGTTTTTGAGCGCTTTAAGAGGCGCTTTCCATTAATGGTTCCGACACTTTGTGTCGACCGCTTCGCCTTGTACGGCAACGTTTTCATCTGATTTAGGTGATGTTGCAACCGCGCATGGCATGCAGTTTGCAGAACTGCTCCCCATAAAAATGGTCACCAGCCGCCGCCGGAACTGCGTCTGAGTGAGCCATCACAACGGACCGGCCCACGGGTAGCCGGTCTGGTTCAACGAGGGGAGTGGGCGATGTCACTGGGTGGCAAGTCGACGTTTGCAGAAAATCTATTCATCAAGCCAGCGCCGCGTTGGCCGGATCCGGTCGCGCCGGCAGTCGAGCCGGCCACAGTCAAGATTGCGGTGGTGGGTCTCGGCTATGTGGGTGCGCCGCTGGCCGTGGCGTTCTCGAAGCACTTTGCCGTGTCGGGCCTCGACATTGACGCCACGCGCGTCGCTGAACTGGGCGAAGGCCGTGATCGCACCAACGAACTGACCAGCAACGAGCTCCTTGAATCGGGCGCGCGCTTCACGACGGACGCCACTGTGCTCGGTCAGGCCGACGTGATTGTCGTGACGGTGCCCACGCCTGTGGACCAGGCCCGCGTGCCTGATCTGAACCCGGTCATGCAGGCGTCCGCCTCGGTGGGCAAGAACATGAAGCGCGGTGCGGTCGTGGTGTACGAAAGCACCGTCTACCCCGGCGTGACCGAAGAGATCTGCATTCCGCTGCTGGAGCGCCACAGCGGCCTGAAGCACCTGAAGGATTTCCACGTCGGCTATTCGCCCGAGCGCATCAACCCGGGCGACCGCGTGCACACGCTCACCACGATGACCAAGATCGTGGCCGGCGACACGCCCGAAACCCTCCAGGCGCTGGTGAGCCTGTACGGCGCCGTCACGCAGGTGCACCCCGCCAAGAGCATCAAGGTGGCCGAGGCGGCCAAGGTGCTGGAGAACACGCAGCGCGACGTGAACATCGCGCTCATGAACGAGGTGTCGCAACTGCTGGCTGCACTCGGCGTGGATACGCACGACGTGCTGGCCGCCGCGCGCAGCAAGTGGAACTTCCTGGATTTCCGCCCGGGGCTGGTGGGCGGGCACTGCATCTCGGTCGATCCGTATTACCTCACGCACAAGGCGGCGTCGTGCGGCTTCAACGCGAGCCTGATCCTCGCCGCGCGTGAAACAAACGACAGCATGTCGCAGTTCGTGGTCGACCAGCTCATGCGCCGCATGACGCAGTGCCATCTGCTCGGGCCGCACACGCTCGTCACCATCCTGGGCACCACGTTCAAGGAAGACGTGCCGGACATCCGCAACTCCAAGGTGGCCGACATCGTGAAGAAGCTTGGCGCGCTGGGCATCCGCACACAGGTGATTGACCCGTTTGCGGACAGCAACGAAGTGGCGCACGAGTACGGCTTCCGCCTCACGAAGCTGGCCGATGCCAAGCCCGCCGACGCCATCGTGCTGGCCGTGCCGCACTCGGAGTACCGCGAGGGCGGCTGGGCACTGGTGGAGTCGCTCGCCAGACCGGGCTCGCCATTCGTGGTGAGCGATCTCAAGGCGGTGCTGGATCGGGATACGTGCCCGGACCGGGCTGTGCTTTGGCGGCCTTGACGTTTTTGGCCTAGGGCGCGGGCGAAGCTGCACGCGCCCGAATCGCCCCAATCGCTACACCAGCCTTCTTAGCATTGCCTCTATCCGCACGTGTAAGCGTGCGGCACGGCTGTCACCCGGTCCCCCTTGGGGGCTGAAGGTGGCACCTTAAAACACTATCAATACCGAGCCAGACCATGCCATTCAAACTTTTTCAGAAGGGGATCATTTCGGGATATCGCATCGTGATGACCGGTGTTCTGCTGATCATCGTGGCTGGTGTCCTGTCCTATCTGTTCCTGATCGCGTTCTATGCGCTCAATCGAAACTGGGCCGCGCCGATCATCCTGTCGCCAACCCAGGAGAAGGTCCTTTCGTTTCAGCCTCAGGTTGCGACGCTCGAAGCGAACCTGCTGAAGAATCGCGTCGATCTCAATACGGCCAACAACAAGTACATCGCCATCACGGAACAAGTCACGCAGATGCAGGCGCTGGCAAAGTACTTCGACGTGGCAGGGAACGCCGAGGCAGCAGCGCTTTCGACCACGAACATTCAACTCGAGCGCGTCCTGCGCCAGAAGCGCGACGACATCACGCGCACCGCTATCGCCGTAGACGGTGTCAGGCCAATGCTGGCTTCACTCGACGCAGAGCTGGCGGCCGGATTGATCACCAAGGATGAAGCTGCCCGCCGCCGCATGGACATCCAGTCCGCACAAAACGCGCTGACGGATTCTCGCGCCAATCTGGTGGTGCTGAGCGAGCAGGCGCGAATGGCTCGCGCCAGCAGCCGCACGCTTACCCAGGCCGACGCGGCGTCGTTGAGCGCCCTTCAATCGCTCTCCAGTGGTGCGCAGCTCAAGATGGCGGTGGCGCAGGCGCTGGTCGAGGCAAGCACGGCCAAGGAATCTGTCGCGCAGATTCAGCGCACCGTGGATGAAGGCGAGCGCGTGTTGAAGATCGCCAAGCAATCTCCGTATTACCGCGCGCTCAACCAGAAAGTACCGGTCGTGTTCATTCAGTACGACAACCTCGGCAACGCGCAGCAGGGTTCGCCGGTGTTCGATTGCTATCTGCAGGTCGTGCTTTGCCGCAAGGTGGGTACGGTCACGCAGGTGTATGACGCGGAAGAATACGCGCGCCATCCATTGTTCAAGAGCGACATCAAGGGCAAGTTCGCCAGCATTGAATTTACCGATCCGGACGCCAGCGAATCGCCCATTGTCTTCTTGGGGCGCAAGCCATTGCTTTTCTGACGGGCACGGCAGGCATTGATGTACGGCAAGGAAAAAAAAGAAGCACAAACAAAAATGCCAGAGAGAGCACAGCATGAAAACAACGGGGATGTTCCTGATCGCGGTATGCGCTGCATCGTTTGCGCACGGTCAGACGGTGGCCGAGCGTGAGAAGCAGGCCTACTGCCAATACGTCATGGACGGCGCGGCTGCGGAGAAGACGCTCGCGACAGGTGTACAGGGTCTTGGCCGCTTTGGGCAGTCCGATTCCAATCCGACTGAAAAGCAAGCTGTGGTGGGCGTATCAAAAAGCCTGTCCAAACATCTGCAGGGCAACGCCGCCATGCGCGCGGCAGAGCTGGACTGCAGGTTGTATGCGCAGACAGTCGACCTCGGGCGCGCGGTGAAATATCGCATGGCTGCCGTGGAACGTGATGTGGCGACGCAGCGTGTGCAGGATCTGCAACGCATCCTGCAAACGACCGACGAAGAGATCGTCCAGGCCAACGCACGCAAGCGCAGCGGTAACGCGACGCTGGCAGATGTGGTTTCGCTGACGCAACGCCGCCAGCAGATCTACAGCCAATACATGAGTGCCAGAGATGACGCGAACAAGCCGGGCATTCCAGAAGTCCCGTCGGTGGATATGGACGCGGCCATTCAGTCGATCGAAGCGTTGACGCTGGATTTACAGGATGAACTCAATCGCAAGCAGAAGCTGCAAGCGTGGGACGTATCAGTGGTGGTGGGCATGCAGAAGCCGATCTCGGGCCAACCGTCTGGCTCGTCGACCAATGCCCGGCCGTTTGCGTCGCTGGCCTTCAACTACAACCTGAACGCCATCGATTACGGACGCAAGCTGGAAGCCGCAACGGCGTCCATGATGGCGTTGCGCCGAGAGCAGAACGACGAGTTGTTCCATCAGGTCGACGTGATGCGAAAGGCAATCGAGGAGACCCGGAACCTGTTGCGCACTTCGCAGCCCACCCTGGATGCCGAGGTCAATCGGCTCAATGAGGAACTGGCGAGCGTGCGCGACATCGATTCGGCCGAAGCCTGGCGAGTCCGGGCACATTTGCGGCTCAACCTGATGACGGCCGAGATGGATCAGCGGCTGGCCCGCCTCCGCGCGGAGCGGCTTGCAGAGCCACCAGTGCACGAGCGCAGCGGCGTTGATCGCGTTACGCCAATCCCTGTCCAGCCGGTGCTGGGCTTCAACTGACAACTGCAGACAGAGAAAAAGTCTGATGGACGCAATCATCTCTTTGGTGTTCGCGCTCCCGTGGTTCGTGTTGGTGATGAACTTCGGTTTGGCGCTGGTGTTTCGATGGAACGTCAGGTCCACCTTCATCAAGAAGGACTATGGTCTACAACCTAGCGTGAGTATCTTGCTGCCCAGCTACAACGAAGGGCGGCACGTTTTCAAGACCATCGAGAGCATTCTCGCGAGCGATTACCCAAGCGAAAAAATCGAAGTCGTCGCGGTGGACGATTGCTCCTCCGACGATACGTTCGCCTGGGTGCAGAAGGCAGCTGCGCGGTGGCCAAACGTGCAGGCTCACCGGAACGCGGTCAACTCGGGCAAGCATCACACGCTTTCCAAGGCGCTGTCACATTCGTCAGGAGAGATCCTGATCTGCATCGATTCGGATTGCATCTTCGATCGCCCGGCGATCAAGGAGATGATGGCGTGTTTCGCAGACCCTGGGATCGGTGCAGTCGGCGGTCGGGTGGGCGTCAGCAACCCCACCGAGAACATCCTTACGCGCTGCCAGACGCTGGTCTACTACTACGCCTTCCAGGTCAGCAAGATGATGCAGAACTGGACACGCAACGTCATGTGCATCTCGGGCTGCCTGTTTGCCGTGCGTCGCGAGCACTTCATGGCGATCGAGCAAACGGTCAAGGAACGGAACTGGTTCGGGATTGGGGTACGCGACGGCGAAGATCGCTACATGACGCATCTGCTGCTGCTCAGCGGGCTCAAGACATATTGCGATGTGCAGGCGCAGTGCTGGACGGTGGTGCCCAACAACCTCAAGCAGTTGTTCATGCAGCAACTGCGGTGGCGGCGCGGCAGTCTGCGTGACTTCTTCTGGTCGCTGCGGATGTTCCCCTCCAACATGAAGGTGCTGCACCCGCTGACGCTCATCAACATGCTGATCCCCGGGGCTCTGACATTGATGTGGCCGGTCATGCATGCCTACACGTTGTCCACCGGATGGCTGGGTCAGGAGCTGTTCGTGGCGACACAGTTGCACATCAGCATGACCGTGACCGCGGGGGTCATCTTCTTTCTCTATGCGAGCATGCACAACCCCGAGCAGCGCGTGAGCCCGTTCGGGGTGGCGTTGCTGGGCTTCTGGTTCATGGTGGATTCATTTTTCATCACGATCCTGGCCCTGTGCACGTTCGACGTGGGCGAATGGGGTACGCGTGGCCCGAGCGCGAAGCCGAATCCGGCTTCCGCTCCGGAACTATTTCAGCGCGGTGGAGATGCCCGTCCAGAAGCTCCCGTCTTCGCTGCCCAGTACCCAGACCGACACACCGGCCAAGCCCAGGGTGTTGGCCAATCGGGCCTTGGCCTGGAGCCCTTGCGGTGTCTCGTACCAGACTTCGTGGGTACTGCCGTCGGTAGCGACGTAGTTGAAGTGGGCAGACTGACTGACCGTATCCCACTGCGGCACGGCATTCGTCGTGGCAATCAGGTTCTGCATGTTTTTGAACGCGACTGACACGCCGGTGTTGGCCGTCCGATTCCAGTCGTAGCCGTAGGCAGGAAGACCAAGAAGAACCTTGCTTGCTGGCACCACACTGGTTGCGTATTGCAGCGCGGTCTGCATCCAGTCGATACCGGCCACGGGCCCGGGGGCGCTTCGGCTGAAATGCTGATCGTAGGTCATCACCTGAAGGAAATCGGCGGACTGCCCCAGCGCTGCAAAATCGTACGGCCATGTCCAGGTGTTGCTTGCCGTGTCCGCCAGCTTGGGCGGAACGCTCAATATGAGCTTGGAACTGATCGCGTGCAGTTGGGAGGCCAGGTCGGCCACAAAGCTGCTATATGCAGCGCGGTCTGCAGGGTACAGGCCTTCGAAATCCAGATTGATGCCAGCCACGCCTTGCGTGCGTGCCAGCGTCACGATGTTCTGCAACGTAGCGGCGCGATTGGTCACCAGCGCCGCGTGGCCGATATCTGGGTCGAAGCCCGCAGCACCGTGATTGGTGATACAGGCGTATGAAACCTTACCGGCAGCACCGTTGCTGGCAAGCAGGTTGGACGGTAGCGTCCCGATCAGGTCACCGGTGGCGGATACACGCAGAACATCGATCGAAACGGCATTCACTGGACTGCCGTCGGTTGTGGCGGATGTCAGCGATGTCGTCGTGTTCACCACATAACCCAGGACAAGTTTGCCCGGTGTCGCGGTCGCCGCCGGAGCGGATCGGGTAACTGCTGTTGCTGCAGTTTCGCCACCATCGGCACCGCCGCCACAGCCAAACAGAAAGAGAACAGCGCACGTTGCACCGATCATACGTATCCGGATCATGGGAAGCCCGTTGCATTTTACTGATATGCAAGGGAATAACGGAGCACAGCCTGGAACCTTGAGACGTCAACGTCTCAGCCATATCGCCTAGGGGCGATGTTGAGATCAGGCGTTTGAATCGGCTGTCAGGCACGAAGCATCGTCGATCTTCTAGACTGTTCTTGACGGGTTTGCTGCAGCCAACGCTGCGTCAGGCCGGCCACGATAAGGGTGGTGTTGATCTATTCGGGCGTTTCGCGGTCTTCCAGACAAGAGCACACGAATATGGCGATCACGGTGAAGGGCAATCACAAGACCAATCGACTTCGCTGGCTTTTCCCTTATTGGGACCACCGTAAGGTGACGACACCCCACGCCATCGTGGCGGCGGGGGTCGTCATCGCGCTGTCGATGGTGGTGATCTGCGCGGTGGTGCTGTATCAGAGCCGGCTGGACGCCATGGCCCGCGCGACCGAAACATCGCGCAACCTTGCCCTCTTGGCGGAGCGGGACATCGAACGAAATTTCGAACTCTATACGTTGTCGCTCCAGGCCGTCGTCGACGGGGTGAACGATCCTGAGGTGATGAGCGCGTCTCCCCGGTTGCGTGGCTTTGCCTTGTTCGACCGTGCCGCAACCGCAACGTATCTGGGCTCGATGCTGGTGCTGGATGCCGAGGGCAATATCGTCATCGATTCCGCTGGCGACGTGCCGCGCAAAGCCAACTTCTCTGATCGCGAGTACTTCAGAGTCCACCGCGACAATCCCAACGTCGGGCTGTACGTTGGCGATCCCTACGCGTCCCGCTTGCGGGATGGGGCGCCAAGCATTCCGCTCAGTCGACGGCTGTCGCGGCCGGACGGCTCGTTTGCCGGCGTCGTGCTGATCGCGCTGCAGCTCGAATATTTCCACAAGCTGTTTGCCGCGCTATCCCTGGGGCCGCACGGATCAGTCGCGTTGATTGCACGAGACGGCACGATGGTCATGCGGCAGCCCTATGATGTGAAGGTCATTGGGCGCAACATCCGCAACGCTAGTACGTTCAAGCAGTTCCTGTCGGCGCCGGAGGGCAGTTTTTCGGATACATCGACACTCGATGGCGTCGAGCGGCTGTATTACTTCAAGAACCTGCCCAACCTGCCGCTCATCATCATGGTGGCCGAGGCACATGCCGACATCTACGCGGCCTGGAAGCGTCGCGCGCTGATCATCGCCTCGCTGATGGCCGCGCTGGCACTTGGCTTCATCGCGCTGTCCTTCGCCTTCGGGGCACAGTTGCGGCGGCGCATGCGCGCGGAGTCGGAGCTGGCAATGCTGGCACGCACTGATGGGCTGACGGGGCTGAACAACCGCCGCACCCTTGGCGAAATCCTCGATCAAGAGTGGCGTCGCGCCAAGCGGACGCGCAGCATTCTGTCTTTGCTCTTCGTCGATATCGATCGGTTCAAGATGTACAACGATACCTACGGGCATCAGGCCGGCGATGATGCCTTGGCGGCGGTCGCGAAGTGCATTGGTGACAATATTCGCCGGCCGACCGACAGCGCCGCGCGGTATGGCGGTGAGGAGTTCGTTGTGGTTTTGCCGGACACGTCGCCAGAAGGCGCTGCTTCCATCGCTGAAAAAATACGTGCGGCCATCTCCAACCTCGCGATCGAGCACAAGGCCAGCGAGTATGGTCGCGTGACTGCCAGCATCGGCGCGGCCGCATGGACGCCGGAACAGGATGTCGATGTGTCGGCCGTCATCCGTGCAGCAGATGCAGCCCTGTACGACGCGAAGGCAACGGGCCGCAACCGCGTTGCTCAGTCAAAGCTGAAGCCGGCCTAGGCGGTACGCATGCGTCGGAACGCGATGGTGAAGACCGCGTGCCCGGCGAGCCGCGTCTACACCGTGGTGTTTATCGAAACGGCTTCAAGCGGGCCTGGCCGGCCCAAGAGATAGCCTTGTCCGTTGCGCACGCCCAGGTCGGCCAGCATCGTTTTCTGGGGCTCTGTCTCGATACCTTCGGCGACGAGATCGCATCGTATTTCATTGGCGAACGTCACCATGGCCTTGAGCAGCGCGCGCTTGATCGGGTCGTCTTCCAGATTGGTCGTCAGGTATGCGTCGAGTTTGATGAGGTCCGGTTTGAGCGCAATGATGTGGTTCATCGTGGAATAGCCGGAACCTGCGTCATCGATCGCGATGCGGATCAAGTGGCGACGCAGCGGAAGAAGCGCTTCCTGCAGGCTGGGGTAGTCGTCGACCAGGGCGTGCTCCGTGATTTCCAGTACCACGCGATGAGGCGGGGCATCGTGCAGCAATGTTTCCAGCTTGCCGCTGAGTACCGTGGCAGGAGACACGTTGACGGCCAGATAGGCGCCGGCAATCGAGTGCAATGCGCGCAGGCCTTTTTTGATGGCAAGCATTTCGAGTTCAACGCCAAGCCCGACTTCCCAGGCATCTGCAAACCAGCGATACGGGGGCCGTTGCTGCCCACCGGGAAACCGGGACAAGGCCTCAAGTCCGACCAGGTGTCCGTCCACTAAAGACCGTATCGGCTGAAAGTAGATCGAGAGTTGGTCATGTTCGATCGTGCGTTTCACGCGCGACAGTTTTTCGCTCACCTGCTGTGTTGCCGCTTTGTGTCGTTCGATCTGGCGCGCGATCACCCCAGAGAATGCGGTCATGAGTTCCAGGTCGCGGGAGTTCAGAGAGTGGTCGGGTCGGTCACTGAAGCAGCAGAACGTGCCGAACACGGATCCGTCGGCCAATTGAATCGGCACGCTGATGTGTGCGCCGATGGGAAATGCGGCGGTCATGGGCAACTCGCGCGCGGCTGCAAGTTTGGCTGCGTCTTGGATCAGTGGCGGTAAGCGACCGTCAATCACCCGAGTGCAATAGCTGTCAGCCAGCGGTCCGGAATCGCCGACGCTGAAGGGCGGCCGCTCAGCACCGCTATCGACATACCGGAAGACACGTTTTGACTCGACGAACTCGGAGACAAATGCGAAAGGCATTCCCAAATGCGTCCGGACGGCACGCAGAATTTGCGCAATGTGCGCAGTCGCTTCAAGGTCGGCCTCGATGAGGCTACTGGTGAGAAGGTGCTCCAATTCCTCTCTCTCCTTAGCCGGATCATTTTCCCGGCGAGTGACCGTCTACCCATTTTCTGCATCAGTGGAGCGCCAAGGAGCAGTATGTCGGGACAGCGGTGATACCACATGCGACAAGTGTCTCGCACTTAACTCTAGATTATTTGGCGCGGGATGCCGACGGTCCAGATATTCAAGGGTTAATAGGGATTTGTACGCATCTGCCTGGGCAAAATTCTGCCGATAAACAGGGAGACGGCCAAGGAATTCAAGTGGCTGATAGCGAACACCATTGTCCCGCAGGAAGCATGCCAAACATGGCAGACATTACTCAACCCCAGGTATCTGATGCCATTGCGCAATTGGTGAGCTGCGGGGTGTTTTCTGTGGATCGCCAGATGCAGATCCTGTCGTGGAACCGCTTCATGCAATATCACAGCGGTTTTTCGGCCGAGGATGTGATCGGCAAGGACATGTTCGCACTGTTTCCGGAACTCCCCGAAAAATGGCTGCGCAAGAAAATCGAAAGCGTATTCGTTCTGGGTGTCTCTGCGTACACATCTTGGGAGCACCGCCCGTATTTGTTTCGTTTTCGTCATACGCGACCCATTACCGACACGATTGAATGGATGCAGCAGAACTGCAGCTTTATTCCGATCGAAGATGGAAATGGTGCGGTCATCGCGGTGGGGATTACGTTGCTCGATGCGACGGACGTATGCCTTGCCTATGGCGAGCTGAAGAAGCGCGAAAAAACCGTAACCGATGCGCTTCAGGAACTCACTGTGCGTAACGCCCAACTCTCCGCGCTGAACGAAGAGCTGGCCCAGGCGCATCAGCAACTGCTGCAGTCGGAAAAGCTCGCCGCCATTGGCCAGCTTGCCGCCGGCATTGCGCACGAGATCAATAACCCCGTGGGGTTCGTACTCTCGAACCTGAACAGCTTGCAGCGCTACATGAGCACGCTGCTCGATTACGCACGCAGCCTGGATCAGCTGATTGGCCAGCATGTGCCCTCACTCGACGCACAGCTCTTGGCGCTTGCGCAGGCGGCCGACATCGAGTTCCTGGCAGAAGACGCTCCCGCACTCGTGGCCGAATCGCAGGAAGGCCTGACCCGGGTGCGCGACATCGTGGTGGACTTGCGCGATTTCTCACGCGTCGACAGCGCCCACCAGTGGGATCAGGTGGACATTCACCGCTGCATCGAGTCGACGCTCAACATCGTCCACAACGAGATCAAATACCAGGCTGACCTCGTGCGCGAGTACAGCGAACTGCCGGCCGTGACCTGCATCCCGTCGCAGATCAATCAGGTGGTGCTGAACCTGGTGGTCAACGCGGCGCAGTCGTATGCGGGCAAAAGCACTCAGGGCGGCGGGCGCGGCACCATCACCGTCCGCACCGGAACAGACGCGACCGACGCTGCATCGATCTGGTTTGAGGTAGCAGACGCCGGCAGCGGCATTGCGCCCGAAAACCTGAAGCGCATCTTCGACCCATTCTTCACCACCAAGCCGGTCGGCAAGGGCACCGGGCTGGGGCTGTCGCTCACCTACGGCATTGTCACGGCGCATGGCGGGCGCATCGACGTATCGAGCACGGTGGGTGTGGGCACGACCTTCCGCGTGACGTTGCCACGATGCAGGCCGGAAGCACCGCCTGCCGAACAACAACCGCTGGCCGCTACCGCGCTGGCTATATAACGCAAGCCTCACGCTTTACGCCTGAAGGGGGGACACATCATGGCGCTACCCGTGCTCGTTGCCGACGATTCATCGTTGGCGCGCAAGCTTCTGATCAACGCCTTGCCTGATGACTGGGATGTCGAGGTTACACAGGCATCCAACGGTGCGCAGGCGCTGGAGCTGTTTCGTGCCGGTAAGGGCACGGTCGTTTTTCTTGATCTGACCATGCCGGACATGGACGGCTTCCAGGTGCTCGAACACATCCGCAAGGCCGGCGACGACGCCTTCGTCATCGTGGTGTCCGCCGACATCCAGTCGGGTGCCGTCGAGCGCGTCAAGGATCTCGGCGCCATCGGCTTCATTCCGAAGCCCGTATCGGCCGAACGCATTGTTCCGATCCTGCGGGGGTACGGTCTCTATGAATGACCTGACACTGAATGAAGACCAGCGCGACGCTCTGCAGGAAATCGCCAATATCGGGATGGGCAAAGCGGGGGCGGCACTGGCCGAACTGCTGGGCGCCTTTGTGACGCTCTCGGTGCCGGGCATCAAGCTTGTCAACGCGGCACAACTGAAGGTAGAGCTGCTGGGCCGCGACATGGCCGGCGACGCGCCCTCGCCGGTGCGGCAGGCGTTCCAGTCCGACATTTCGGGCGAGGCGATCGTGCTGTTCGGCAAGGACGGCCGCGAAGAACTCGAAGAGCTGATGGGCTACGGCGATGCGGACGTAAACAGCGAAAGCGAAGCCCTGTCCGACATCGCCAACTTGCTCGTGGGTGCTTGTGTGCGCAGCGTCTTCGAGCAGCTCGGCCGCAATCTGTCGTTCTCGCGGCCAAGCTTCGTTCCGGCTGCGGTGCTGCAGCAAGCCTTGTCGGGCGAACAGTTCAATCGTTGGGATGTGGCGCTGTTGCTGGAAGTGCGCTTCACCCTCGAGCGCGGCGGCTTTGTGGCCCAGTTGGTGATGCTGCTACCTGAAACCGCCATCCGAAAAATGAAGCACGCGCTGGAGCAATTCCTGCAGGCGCTTTGAGACGCGCCCCGCCAGCCATCGAACCGTGAGACGCCAGCCATGCTTGTTTACGACGAAGACACTGCGCAAGCGAGCGCGCCCGACATCAAAGCCGCCGCGCAGCCAGAAAGCGCGCCCGCTTCTGCAACGTCTGCGGACGCCACGCCGTTGATCCTGCTGGTGGACGATGAGCCAGGCGTGCTCTCGTCGCTGCGCCGGCTGTTGCGGCCCACGGGCTACCGCGTGATCACTGCCGAGGGCGGTGCGGCGGCGCTCGACATGCTGTCGGTATATCCGGTGGATCTGGTCATTTCCGACATGCGCATGCCCGGCATGAACGGCGCCGAGTTCCTGGCACGTGCTCGCGAGCGTTATCCGGACATCATGCGGATCCTGCTGACCGGCTACTCCGAAGTCGATTCGGCTGTGCGTGCCATCAACGAGGGCGGCGTCTATCGCTACCTCAACAAGCCGTGGGATGACCAGGACCTGTTGCTCACCGTCAAGCACGCGATCGAGCAGCGCACGCTCGCATGCGAGGCGCGCCGCCTGAGCGAGTTGACGCAGCGGCAGAACGAAACGCTGCAGCAATTGAATGCCGGGCTGGAAACCCAGGTGCTGGCGCGCACCGAAGAAATTCGCCAGACCGTGATGTTCCTGGAAGGTGCTCAGCGAGACCAGAAAGCGAACTTCACGAATATGGTCAAGGTATGCGCCAGCATGATCGAGATGCGCTGTGGTGCCATGGCGCGCCAGTCGCTGCGCGTGGCCGATCTGGCGCGCCGCATTGCCATTGAATGCGGGTTGACGGGGCTGCAGGTGCAGGACATCTTCCACGCCGGCCTGCTGCACGGCATTGGCAAGTTGTCGCTGCCCGATGCCCTGCTGAATAAGTCGCTCGACAGGCTTTCGGCTGAACAGGCACAGCAGTTCTATCAGCATCCGCTGCGTGCTCAGATGGTGCTCACACCCGTGCCGCAGCTCGAGCATGTGGCGCAAATCATCCGGCACCAGTACGAACGCTTCAATGGCCGCGGTACTCCCGACCGATTGGCCGGAACGGCGATCCCGATCGGCGCGCGCATCGTGGCTGTCGCACGCGATTTCGAGGGGCTTTTGACGGGCGAGATCATCAAGGACCACGTCTCGGGCGATCAAGCCCTGGAGATGGTCAAGGCGCAATCGGGCCTGCGCTATGACCCCGACGTGGTCGTGCGCTTCGTGGCCGTGCTCAGACAGCAGGGCGAGGTGATGCCTGTGCGGCAGATCTCTGCAGCCGAACTGCGGGAGGGCATGCGGTTGGCCGACGATCTGCTCACGCGACGCGGCGTGCTGCTCATTACACGGGACAGCATCGTCAGTGCGCATCAGGTCTTGCAGATCAGGCGCTTCGAAACCCATGAGGATGTGCCGTTCGCAATTCTTGTCTATGCGCCTGTGCCCAATCCCACGGATGCGGCAGACGCGCCACCAGCAGCGTGAAGAATGACCTTCAGGAGGCGGCGATGGTCCCAGGCAGCGGCAAGCGAATGCTGGCATACCTGCTGTGCGCATTCGGGTGGGGAGCGATGGCAGGCCAGGCGATGGCCGCCGCCGGCATCGCCGACGACGCACGCATGCAGCAGATCGTCGCGCGCGCCAGCGAGCACGGGGCCCCTTGGGATGGGCCCCAGGCAGGTCCTCGTGCGCAGGTCGGCATCACGCTGGCCGTCGTAAGTGAAGACTTGCGCAACGGCGGCATTCTTGGTGTTGCGAAAGGCATCAAGGAGGCCGCTGGGGCCATCGGCTGGAAGATCCGCGTCTATGACGCCGGCGGGACACCAGAGGGCCGCAAGCGTGCGATGGCATCGGCCTTGGCGCTGCAACCGGACGGCGTCGTGCTCGTCGGGGGTGACGCGCGTGAGATGCAGTCAGAACTGGTGCCCTTCGTGCGGCAGGACAGGCCCGTGGTCGGCTGGCACGTTGCCGCAACGGCCGGCGCCATCACGGACAGCCCGATCGCCATCAATGTTTCTACCGACCCGATGGCAGTTGCCCGGCTCACGGCCATGGCGGCTGTAGTGGAATCGGCGGGCCACGCCAACGTGGTCATCTTTACCGACTCCAATTTCCAGATCGCCAGCGCAAAGGCTGCGGCGATGGCTGAGGTGATCGGCGCATGCAAAGGCTGCCGCTTGCTGGCCGTCGAGGACGTACCTATTTCGGGCAGTGCGCAGGCCATGCCCGCCGTCATGCGACGTCTGCTGGAGCGGTATGGCCGCGTGTGGACGCATGCGCTGGCCATCAACGACATCTACTTCGATTACGCCGCCGCCGAGCTGACCCGCGCCGGCAAGCCCGACGGCATCCACATGCTGTCTGCCGGCGACGGCAGCGCCGCGGCGTTCCTGCGCATCCAGGCTGGAGCGTTTCAGACGAGCACGGTGGCCGAGCCGTTGAACCTGCAAGGCTGGCAACTGGTGGACGAGGTAAATCGGCTGCTGGCCCATCATGTGGTCACCGGGTATGTGGCCCCCGTGCACCTTGTGACGGTCAAGAACGTCGCTTTCGATGGCGGACCACTCGGGCAATACGACCCCGACAACGGCTACCGGGCCGTGTATCGCCGGATATGGGGCCGTTGAATGTTCAGCGCAGCCGCTGCTATCCGCTGTGCGCGCACGCCGCGGTACGGTCTGTGGCCCAGATCGCTCGGGCGTCAATTCATGTTGGCCGTCGCCATGCTGGCGCTGCTGATCTCGGCAGGCGGCATCACGGCGGTCTATGCGCTGCGCACCTCGGCGGAAGCCACGCGCAGGCTCGCCAGCGAGCAGCTCATGCAATTGCGCGAGGCGCAGGAACTCGTTCAGCGCACGTTGTTGATTGAGCGCGAATCGGCGCAGTTGGAAAAGACCTCGTCGGTGGAAGCCCTGCGCCGGCACTATGCCGAGATCTTGCGCAACCTGGAGGCGTTCGAGCAGTTGTCCGAACGGCTTGCTGCAACCGACGACGACATTGAAGTGCTCGATCTGCATCAGTCGACTCAGCTGTTTCGCAACGTCGTCAATATCGTCGCGCAGTGGTGGGAAAGCGAGCTGCAGCATGCCGGAACTGTCGGCGCGGCTGCACAGGCGCCGGCATCCGAACGCAGCCTTGCCGGGCGCCGGTCCTTGGATGCGCTTTACATGCAAGCTGGCGCCATGGTGGTTTCGGCACAGCAGGTGTCGGAGCAGCACACGCGGGCGTTTCAGCAGGCGATGCAGGCGTTGGCGGTTGTTTCCGAGCGCAATCAGCGCTGGGTGACAGCGCTGCTCGCCACCAGCGTGGTATTTGCCTGCCTGGCGGCTTACGGGCTGCTCGGGCGCCATGTGCTTCAGCGCTTGCTGCAGGTCAGCCGCAGCTTGCGCGAAGGACGTTCGGACGGGGCACCCAGTGCGGTACCCGTCGATGGCGACGACGAGATCGGCCAGATGGCGCGCGCGGTCGAACAATTCCAGCGTGACCGATGGCAACTGGCCTTGGCCCACGAGGCACTGCAGGCCGAGCGTGCGCGCCAGGAGCAACTGCTGCACGAACTGGCCCAGACGCAGGGGCAGCTGCTGCAATCGGAAAAGATGGCGTCGATCGGCCAGCTCGCTGCCGGCGTGGCCCATGAGATCAACAATCCCGTCTCGTTTGTCAAAGCCAATCTGGGCAGTTTGCAGCGCTACGTTGGAGGATTGCTCGACGCGCTGTCAGCCTACGAATCCCACGAGGCAGAGTTGGCGCCCGCCACCCGAGCTGCGCTTGCGCAGGTCAAGCTGGCGGCTGATCTCGAGTACGTGCGCGAAGATGTGCCGGGGCTGTTGGCGGAATCCCAGGAGGGGCTGCAGCGGGTCAAGACGATCGTGCAGGGTCTCAAGGATTTCTCCCATGTGGAAGAAGCGCAGCCGCAACCTGCCAATCTTGAAACGTGTCTGGAAACGACGATCAAGATCGTCTGGAATGAGCTGAAGTACAAGGTAGAGCTGGTGCGCGAATATGGCGGAATCCCAGACATCGAGTGCAGGCCCACCCAACTGAGCCAGGTGTTCATGAACCTGCTGGTCAATGCCGGACAAGCCATTCAGGACCACGGACGCATCACGCTGCGAACTGGCCACGATGCGGACAACGTCTGGGTGGAGGTGGAAGATACCGGGGGCGGTATCCGGCCCGAGCATCTCAGCCGCATCTTCGACCCGTTCTTCACCACCAAGCCCGTTGGCCTGGGGACGGGGCTCGGCCTGTCCGTCTCTTACGGCATCGTGCGCAAGCATGGTGGCCAGATCGACGTGCGTAGCGAAGTTGGCCGCGGCACGTGTTTTCGGCTCGTCTTGCCGCTGCAAAGCCGTTGATGCAGCGGGCGCATTCGTGCTCTGCCTTGCATGGAATCGGTGGCGCCGGGCGTCACCAGAGCAATGTGAGGCGATCCAGGACGGTTTGAATCTCGTTTCCGTCCGGACAAACAAAAAACCCGCGAGGCTCATCGCCACGCGGGTTTTTTGTCGCCCCTGAACTGCTTGGGACTGTGTTTGGTGCCCAGGAGAGGACTCGAACCTCCACGGAGTTACCCGCTAGTACCTGAAACTAGTGCGTCTACCAATTCCGCCACCTGGGCTAGGTGAGCGGCGCATTTTACCGACCACCAAAAAATTTGCAAGCCCTTCTTTTCTGCTCGGCTATTCCACCGGCGCGCCAGCGTTACAGCCGTTACGCGTGTGGTGGTCAGCAGGACGGCAACCTCGCTGCTACGCTGCCACGCAGCTATTTGCATTCCCCCCAACATGAGGTTGATCGATGATGAAACTCCGCCGCGCCGCCACCGGCGCCATGCTGGCCGCGCTTGCCACCTTTGCGCACGCCGCGCACCCGATCTGCACGATCGTGGCCGACGCCGCCACCGGCAAGGCCGTCTTGCACGAAGGCAAGTGCGACGAGCGCGTGACCCCCGCTTCCACCTTCAAGCTCGCACTCGCGGTCATGGGTTTTGACCACGGCTTCCTCAAAGACGAGCACACCCCGGTCGAGCACTTCAAGCGTGGTGACCCCGACTGGGGCGGCGAAGCGTGGCACCAGCCCATCGACCCGGCGCTGTGGCTCAAATATTCGGTGGTCTGGTATTCGCAGCGCATTACGCATGCGATGGGCGCGCAGACCTTCCAGGCATACGTGCGCAAGCTCGGCTACGGCAACATGGACGTGAGCGGTGACCCGGGCAAGAACAACGGCATGGACCGCTCGTGGATCACCTCGTCGCTGAAGATCTCGCCGGAGGAGCAGGTCGGCTTTATGCGCAGGATCGTCAACCGGCAGTTGCCGGTGTCGGCGCGCACCTACGAGATGGTCGACCGTACCGTGCAGACCTGGCAGGTGCCGGGCGGCTGGGCCGTGCAGGGCAAGACGGGCACCGCGGGCCCGGCGCCGGGCAATACATCACCTGATGGCACGTGGGATCAGGCGCACGCTTATGGCTGGTTTGTCGGCTGGGCCAAGAAGGGCGACAAGACTTACGTCTTTGCCAACCTGATCCAGGACGACAAGGTGGAGCCGACCTCGGGCGGCATCCGCTCGCGCGATGCGCTGCTTGCCCGCCTGCCGGAAGTGCTCGCCTTTGCAGGGCACTGATCGACGGCGTTATGCATGACGGTGTTCGGCCTCGCTGCGCACCGTTGCTTCATCCACGCCCAGGCGCTGATGCAATTCCTGCCAGCCCTTGGGCGTGACCAGCACGGCGCGCGAATCGCGTGCGCGCAGCATCCAGCCGACATCGCACAGGCGACGCAGGAACTGCACCCCCAGCGGCCCCGCCAGGTGATGCGTGCGCTCCGTCCAGTCCAGGCATTGCCGCGCCAGCCCGCGCCGCGTCGGGCGAATGGCGCGAACATCGAGCCCTACGTCGCCAAACCAGGTGATGCCGGCGGGCGTGATCTCGTATTGCTTGTCCGGCATCGGCAGCAGATAGCCGCGTGATTGCAGTGCGTGCGTGACGGCCACGCCCACCTGCCCGGCAAGGTGGTCATAGCAGCAGCGGCAGAAGCCAAGCTCTCGCGCCTTTGGGCTGGGCGTGGCGCGCCGCACAGCTGCTGCGGGCGTGATGGCGGCAAGGTGCTCCAGCGCTTGCGCCACATGGGCCCCGGCCAGCCGAAAGTACTTGTGCCGTCCCTCCGTTTCCACCACCACCAAGCCACCGTCGAGCAACTTGGCCAGATGTGTGCTGGCCGTCTGCGCGGTGACGCCCGCAGCATGTGCCAACTCGCCCGCGGGCAGCGCGCGCCCATCAAGCAACGCCGTCAGCATGGCCGCCCGTGCCGGGTCTGCAATCAGGAAGGCCGTGCCGGAAAAGCTGTTCGGATGCGACATGTCGGGCTCCTTGTCATGTGGCCATTCTAGGGAGCCGCGCGCCGCGATGCTTCGACACGCATCGAAGCGTTGCCAAGGGTGCCGGCACTACGCTGGGGCCATCGCTTGCTAAAGCCAAAAACCAGAGGCTCCAAGATGGATGGAATCACGATGCAACAAGCGCATGCCAACACCGCGACACACAAGCGCCTGGTGCTGTGCGTGCTGTCGATGGCCGTGTTGGTCGCACAGATCGACACCGCCGTTGTCAACCTGGCGGTGCGCCCGATTGGTCAGTTCTTCCACGCGGAGGTTGGCCCGCTGCAGTGGGTGATCGACGCTTACAACCTCGCCTATGCCGCATTGCTGCTCAGCGGCGGCCTGCTGGCCGACTTGTATGGCCGGCGGCGGGCATTTGTGTCGGGTGCGGCGGTGTTCTCAGTGGCATCGGTGCTGTGCGCGCTGGCGCCGTCGATCGGATGGCTGATCGGGGCGCGTGCGATGGCGGGTGTGGGTGCGTCGTTGCTGCTGCCGGCGTCGCTGGCGATTCTGCGGGTGGTGTGGCGCGACCCGGGCGAACGTGCGCATGCACTGGGCGTCTGGGCCGCATGCAACGGCCTGGCCATGGCGATTGGGCCGACGGCCGGCGGCGTGCTGGTCACGCACTTCGGCTGGCGCGCCGTGTTCTGGGTGGTGGTGCCGGTGAGCGTGGCCATCATGGTGCTGGCCGTGCGGGTGGTGCCGGAATCGTCCGACGCCGCGCATCGCCGTTTCGATGCGCTGGCCCAGGTGTTGGGCGCCATCACGCTGGGCGGCCTGGCCTTTGCCGCTATCGAAGCGCATCAGGCGCCCGTTGTGGCGGCAACCGTGCTGGCCGTGGCGATCATCGCGCTGGGGTGGTTCATCCGCGTAGAGGCGCGCCATGGCGGCGAGGCGCTGGTGCCGCTGGATCTCTTTCGCGTGCGGGAGTTTCGCGGCGCCATTGTCGCCACGGCGGGCATGACGTTCGGCATGTACGGCGCACTCTTTCTGCTGCCGCTCATGTGGCAAAGCACCGGGCGCTTCAACGTCATTGGCGCGGGCATTGCGCTGATGCCGATGGCGCTGGTCTTCATGGTGGTGTCGCCCATGTCGGGCACGGTGGCGCGCCGCCATGGCGTGCGGCTGGCCACGGCGGGCGGGGTGGGCATCATCGCGCTGGGACTGCTTACGTTGGGCGCCTTTGCCGGTGCGGCATCGGTGGTGCCGTCGGCCATCGGGCTGGCACTCACGGGGCTTGGCATGGGCTTTGCCACCGGGCCGCTGATGGGCGCGGCGGTAGGCGCCGTGGGGCCGGAGCGTTCCGGCACCGCATCGGCGCTCGTCAACGTGGCGCGCATGACCGGGGCGACGCTGGGCGTGGCGATCTTGGGGGCGATGTATGCGGTATGGGGCAGCGGCGCATCGGGGTTGCGCGTGGCCATGTTGTGCGGTGGCGCGGTACAGCTTGCATGCGCTGCGGTGGCGTGGCGGTATGGCGCTGATCGCCACTGAGCGCCACTGAGCGCTTTCCAATGTCCTCGGTTCTTTAACAGTGCGTGACCGAAGGCGAGGCCATCGGATGCACTGCCAAAAAAATACCCGGCGAGGGGATTGCCGGGCTAAGTGGGATGTGAATTCGTGCGACAGGGCCACCTTACAAGTATTTCTTTTGTCAGATTGAAAACAAATTCAAAACACCACACGGTTTTGAGTGTTTGCTCTAAAGAAACGAGCGCTTGAATAGGACGCCGGTGTACGGGTTTTCCTTATAGCCAAGCCATCTTCTGGGCGCTGGCAAACGATTTCCTTTTGATGGGTTGAATTCAAAGGAGGTTGTTTTTCAAATAAAAAAACAAGGCGAAACATATCAATAAAATCGCTTTGGTTTGATTGAATTGATCGGGATGGCGAATCATCCATTCCTTCTTTAATTGTCGAATCCGGCCACGCATATTGGGCGTCAAAGGCCGTTCGGCACGCTGAGCCCTGCCTGAGCAGGCATTTGCATTTGTTGAATTTTGGTGCGCGTCCGCCGCCCAGAATTCACGCCAGCAACGAAGGCAATGTCGCCATGCACGTCCCAACGGGACAGTGCAGCTGAATCGTTTGCGGGGCCGGAGCCGCCGATAGAGCAGCCCGAAGCCCCACCGGACGCGCGCGCCTGCGGCCCGGTGAAAGGCGGCAACGAACGGGGAAGTTCGTTTTTTCCATCCATCCACCATTGTTTCTCGGAGCGGTGTCTGCTCCGCGGGCGGAGCTTTGTGTGTCGGGTCCAGCGCGGCAGGTCTAGCGTGATGCGGTGTGCGGAGATGTCGTCGGCGGCGTGCGGGCACGGGAAATCAATATGCCGACGACATCTCAACGCCGCCGCGAGCGGCAACGCATGCTTTCCATGGCGCTGGTCGCGTCGCCCCTGACGCTGTTCGCCCTGGCTGCCAAGGCTGCATGCGTTACCTCGGGCGCCACCACCCTGTGTGGCGCCTCTGCCCCCAACCCGTGGTCACAAACAGTTGGCACCGGCAACAACGCCGCTGAAGACAACCGCACGGTCATGGTCCAGACCGGCAGCACGATCAACGTGGGCAGCGCCAACGCGATCAGCCTGCGCGACAACGCCAACATCCGCGTGCAGAACGGCGCCACCGTCAGCAACAACGCGACCAGCGGCCCGGGCCTGTTCGGCACCGGCAACAACACCATCGAGTTCCGCAGCAATGGCACGCTCACGGTGGACCGGGGCGGCAGCGTGCTGTCCAATGGCCGCCAGCAGAATGGCGAGGCCGTCAACGTGATGGGCGCGGGCAATACCGTCATCAACAACGGCACGATCCGGTCGAGCACCGCCGCGGCCATCTGGTTTGACAACCTCAGCGGCAGCAACACGATCATCAACAACGAGACCGGCGTCATTCAGGCAAACGGCAACGTGATCGGCAGCGCGGGCAACGCCAGCGTGGATTTCACCAACAAGGGCCGGGTGGTCGGCAATCTTGTGTTTGCCGGCGGCAACGACACGCTGCGCCTGTTCACGGGCTCGACCATCACGGGCAATTTCGACGGCGGTGGTGGCGCCAACACGATCTACCTGAGCGGCACGGGCGACAGCGCCTTGCCCGGCAACATCAGCAACTTCCAGACGCTCATCAAGAACGACACCGGCACCTGGACGCTGACGGGCACGGTGAGCGGCGTAAAGAACGCCACCGTGCAGCAGGGCACGCTCGTCCTGACCGGCGACAACGCCGCCTACACCGGCAACATCACCGTGGATGCGGCGGGCACGCTGCAGGGGCGCGCGCAGAGCCTGATGCCCACCATCGTCAACAACGGGCTCGTCCGCTTCGACCAGCCGGATGCCGGCACCTTCACGGGTTTGATCTCGGGTACGGGCGCGGTGGAAAAAACCGGCGCTGGCACGCTCACGCTGGCGCCCACGGCCGCGGGCGGCAACACCTATGCAGGCGGCACGCGCATCAACGGTGGCACGGTGGCCATTGGCGCCGACAACGCACTCGGCGCGGCCACCGGCGGTGTGTCGTTTGACGGCGGCACGCTGCAGCTCACGCAGAACCTGGATCTGGCGGCCACGCGCGCCGTCACGCTCAACGCGGGCGGTGGCACGATCGATACACAAGGCTTTACGTCGACGCTGTCGCAAGGCATCACAGGCAGCGGTGCACTGACCAAGCTCGGCAGCGGTGTGCTGACCTTGAACGGCGCCAACAGCGTTGGCGGTGGTACGACGGTCGCGGCCGGCACGCTGGTGGTGGGCGATGCCACGCACGCTGGTGCCTCGCTGGCGGGTTCGACGCTGGTCAATAGCGGCGCCACGCTGGGCGGTTTTGGCAACGTGCGCGGCAGCGTGCGCAACGATGGCACGCTGGCCGTGGCAGAGGCTGTGCCGGCACTCGCGGGCGCCGGCACGGGCACGTTCACCATCAACGGGGCGCTGTTCAACACGGGCGTCATGCAGGTGGGCGGTGCGGGTGTGGGCAACACGCTGGCAGTCAACGGCAGCTTGATGGGCGCGGGCGGCACGCTGGCCCTCAACACGCAACTGGGCGCCGACAACTCGCCGACCGACCGCCTCGTGCTCTCGGGCGGCGCCGCCGCAGGCAACACCGGCGTGCGTGTGACCAACGTGGGCGGCGCGGGGGCGCAGACCACGGGCAATGGCATCCAGGTCATCGCGGCTGTGAATGGCGCGACCACGCAGGCGGGGGCCTTTACGCTGGCCGCGCCGGTGGTGGCTGGCCCGTTTGAGTACACGCTGTACCGTGGCGGCACGGGCTCGGCCGACAGCTGGTACTTGCGTTCGACTCGTCAGATGCCCGAACCGGACGCCACGCCAAATCCGAACCCGAACCCCAATCCAGACCCGCGCACGCCCAACGAGAGCACCGACCCGAACAACAACACGGTCAATCCGGTGACGCCGCCCGCGCGCGAGGTGCCGAACTACCGCCCGGAGGTATCGCTGTACACCGCCGTGCCGTCGATGGCGCTCATGGTGAGCCGCGCAATGCTCGACACGTTGCACGAGCGCGTGGGCGACGAGACTCTGCTGCGCACCGGCGTGCCGAATGCCGGCAAAGACGGCAGCAAGGCGTTCAATGGCGCCTGGGCACGCGTGATCGGCCAGAAGGGCAGCCGCATGTCGGACGGTGGCATCTATGGTGTCGACGGCCCGGCATTCGATTACCAGCTCGCGGCCGTGCAGCTCGGCGGCGACCTGTACCGCGCGCAGAACGCCGACAACAGCCGCGACCACGCCGGCGTGATGTTCTCCACCGGCCGCATCACCGGAGATGTCACACACGCGGATGGCGCCAACGCCGGCAGCAACGGCATCAACGCCACGGCCGTCGGCGTGTATTGGACGCACTTCGGCCCGAACGACTGGTATGTCGATGCGGTCGCGCAGGGCACGCGCTACGACGTCAAGGCATCGTCCGCGCGCATGGCCGGGCTGACATCGCATGGTTTGGGCTATGCGCTGTCGCTGGAAACGGGCTACCCGATTGCGCTGGAAAACCGCTGGCGCGTCGAGCCGCAAGCGCAGTTGATCTACCAGAGCATTGGCCTGGCCGATGGCACCGACCCGGCCGCTCAGGTGCGCTTTGGCAATGCGCAATCGCTGCTGGGCCGCGTGGGCGTGCGTGTGGCGAAAGACTGGGGCGACACGCCCGAGCGTCCGCGCTCAACGTGGTTCCGGGCGAGCGTGTGGCAGGAGTTTCGCGGCACGAGCACGACGTCGTTCTCGTCGGCCAACGGCTGGGTGCCATTCACATCCAGCATGCCCGCCACCGTGCTCGACCTGCAGGCCGGTGTGACGGCGCAGTTCACGCGCACGGCATCGTTCTATGCCAGCGTGGGTTACCAGATCAGCTCGGACGGTCGCCTGCACGGCTACGACGGCAAGCTCGGCATGCGCTGGAACTGGTAAGCCGGCAGCGCTGCACCGTGCAGAAACCCTGGGCACGCCAGGGCTTATGCTGCGTCACAACAATCAACGGGGAGCCACTGCGGCTCCCCGTTGTGCTTGGTGCCATGCGGCACCGTGGTGGCTTGCGAGTTTTGCTCACGCGTTTTTCGGTTGTCTGTCATGACAGGAATTCGTGAAAACCCTAGGAAACCCGCGCCCACCTTAGCGATTGGTTATTTCATGCGAAAAGCCTACGCTTACTACGTAGTACTACGTGTGGCTGCTGCGTACAGGTGCGGATGGTTTTCCGGAGGGCGCGCGATCAGAGTGCGCCGGATAACAACAAAGGCGGAAAGCACTCCCTCAGACATCCGTCTGGCCGCGCATCGGGCGTGGCACCTCACCTGTTCAAAACAACATCCGAAGTCCCCGAACTAGGAGACAACCCATGAAGTTCTTGCTCGCACTGCCTTTCATCGGCCTGCTGTGGGTGCCGTTCTATAACCAGGAAATGCCTGCGCTCTTCGGCTTTCCGTTCTTCTACTGGTACCAGTTCCTGTGGGTGCCGATCACCTCGCTGCTGATCTGGATCGTCTTCAAGAACGGTCAGAGCAAAGGAGAAGAATGATGGACGGACAAATCAACTGGACTGCGCTAGCGGTCTTCGTCTTCTTCTTCGCGCTGGTGACGGTGCTGGGCTTCATTGCCTCGCGCTGGCAGCGCGGCACGTCTGACAAGGGCGCCCACATTGACGAATGGGGCCTGGGCGGCCGCAACTTCGGCACCTGGATCACGTGGTTCCTGGTCGGCGGCGATTTCTACACCGCCTACACCGTGATCGCCGTGCCGGCACTCGTGTATGCGGTGGGCGCGTATGGCTTCTTCGCGCTGCCGTACACGATCCTGGTGTACCCGATCGTCTTCCTGATCATGCCCAAGCTGTGGAAGGTGGCGCATGCCAACGGCCACGTCACGGCGGCCGATGCCGTGTATGGCCGCTACGGCTCGCGCTCGCTGGAGTTTGCGGTGGCGCTCACGGGCGTGGTGGCGACAATGCCCTACATCGCCCTGCAGCTCATCGGCATGGAAGTCGTGATCAAGGCGCTGGGTTTGACGGGCGAGCTGCCGCTGGCGGCCGCGTTCGTCATCCTGGCGCTGTACACGTACTCCGCCGGCCTGCGGGCGCCTGCGCTCATCGCCTTCGTCAAAGACATCATGATCTACATCGTGGTGCTGGTGGCGGTGGTGCTGGTGCCGGCCAAGCTGGGCGGCTACGGTGCGGTGTTTGCCACCGCGCATGATGCGTTTGCCTTGAAGGGCGGCGCCACGGGCCTCACGCTCAAGCCTGCGCAGTTCCTGCCGTTCGCCACGCTGGCCATTGGCTCGGCACTGGCGGCGTTCATGTATCCGCACACGCTCACGGGCATCTTTGCCGCGCGCAGTGCAGACACCATCCGCAAGAACGCTGTCTTCCTGCCCGCCTATACGGTGCTGCTGGGCCTGATCGCGCTGCTGGGCTTCATGGCTTATGCGGCAGGCATCAAGGTCACCAACAACAACGACGTCGTGCCTGCGCTGTTCAACGCGCTGTTCCCGAGCTGGTTCACGGGCTTTGCGTTCTCGGCCATCGCCATTGGTGCACTGGTGCCGGCGGCCGTCATGTCGATTGGCGCGGCCAACCTGTTCACGCGCAACTTCTGGAAGCCCTACGTGGCCCCGGACCTCACGCATGCCGGTGAGGAAAAGGTTGCCAAGGTGATCTCGTTGATCGTCAAGGCGGGCGCCCTGGTGTTCATCCTGTTCCTGCCGACCAAGTTCGCGCTGGACCTGCAACTGCTGGGCGGCGTGTGGATCGTGCAGACGTTCCCGTCGGTCGTGTTCGGGTTGTTCAACATCTCGAACCGCTTCCGCGCACCGGCACTGCTGGCCGGCTGGGCAGCGGGCATGATTGCCGGCAGCTGGCTGGCGTTCTCCGACGGCATCAAGCCTGTGCACACCTTTGTGATTGGCGCAGACAAGTACACCATCTACACGGGCCTGGCGGCACTGGCCTTCAACATCATCGTTGCGGTGGTGGTGCAGTTGTTCATGGGCAAGCGCGGGGAAGAAGCACCCGCGCTGCGTCAGGCAGGCTGATCGACACTGCGGTTTGCAAAACGAAGAGAAAAGGCCGGTACCTCAGGGTGCCGGCTTTTTTCCTTGCTGCGCGACCGGCCCCGCAGCCGGCCGTGTCAAGCCGCCACCGAGCAGGGAATCCGCACCGTAAACGTCGTGCCGTGTTCCGACGATTGCACATCGATCGTTCCGCGATGCGCCTGCACAATGCAGCGGCAGATATACAGGCCAAGCCCGATGCCGGCGGCGCTCCCGCTGTGGTCGGGCTGATTGGCGCGGGTGAGCGGATCGAACAGTGTCGGGAAAGCGGAGGGCGGAATGGGGTTGCCCTCGTTTGAAACGGCAACCGTCATCTGCCCGTCGCGACCGGCCGCTTCCAGGGCGACCCGCCCCGACCCGTATCGCACCGCGTTGGCCAATAGATTGACCAGCAACTGGCCGATGCGGCTGCCGTCCCAGGTGCCACGTAGTTCGCCCGCAAGGCGCAGATCGATCTGCGCATCGGGGTAAGACGCGCACACTTCGTCAATGGCATCGCTGCACAGCCGCCCCATATCCTGGGGGCTGAACGTCGTGGGCAGAAAGTCGCCCAGCCGGGTGCGTGTGAAGACGAGCAGATCGTCGATCATCTGTTGCACGCGCATCGCACCGCGCTGTATGAATGCGACCGCGCGCACGCTGCGTGACGACAGCCCTTCGTCGTGCAGCAGCGTTTCCGCAGAGGCCAGGATCGCGCCAAGGGGGGAACGCAGGTCATGCGCGAGCACGCCGGCAAACAGGTCGCGCGTGCGCTCGGTTTTCTGGGCATGTTGCCGCACCGATTCGGCAAGCATCTGGTCGATGGCTTCGTTGAATCGGATCATCTCCTGGAACGCCGAAGGGTCCGATTGTGCAAACTGCTGCCACCGATGCAGCACGCTGGCGCGCAGGGCGCGGTATTCAGCCACCACATCGTTGATGTCGAAACCGTGTGAAAGACGGTCGTCGGCATGTTCATGGGCCGCTTCATTGAAGCCGGACTCCGAGGGCGCCCGGTCGCCTCGCGATTTGGCCCACTGTTGCTCGGGCGTCTGCCGCTCGCGCATGTCGGCGGCAATCCGGCCGAGAAGGTCACGAGCCGAATTGCGCAATTGAGATTCAGAAAGGCTGGCACGGCCGCCGATGACCGTTCGCGCGTATTCCGTCCAGTCATCGATGAGGGCCGCGAGGTTTGCCTCGATAAAGTCAGATAGCGTCATGGATTTCCTCGACGATTGCGAAAGCCATGTTGAGACGTGATGTGGGGCGCAGCGAGGCCATTGTCCACACCGCGGAAAGGGTCGATGCCCCGTTTTACCGCTCCAAGGTATGCAAACTGCGTTCCAGTCGCTAGCTGGGTACGGAGATTCCTCTCCGATTTGCCACCTCTGAACCGCCGTGGTGCACGAGGGAGCGACCGTGGGCACGCCACTTGCTAACCAAGGCTGATACTCCCTTGCGGCGCTCCACGTTACCGGACAACTGAATGAACGACGCCGCTTCTCCGTCCTCCGAATTTGGCTCTACATGGCTCCGGCTGTGGGCTGAATTGACCTCCGATTACTCCATCTTTGCGCTGTCGATACAGGGCACTGTTTCAACGTGGAATCCGGGCGGCGAATGCATGCAGGGCTATCGGCCGGACGAGATTATTGGCCAGCCGTTCGCACTTTTGTATCCGCCGGAGGGCCGAGCCTCAGGTGCGCCCGAAGCCGCGCTGCATGCCGCCGCCAAGACAGGCCGGCATGTCGAGGAGGGATGGCGCATGCGCAAGGACGGTTCGCTGTTCTGGGCGAACGTCGCCATGACGGCACTCCGTGATAGCACCAACGCGTTGATCGGGTTCGGTACCGTGATCAGCGATGTGAGTGACAAGAAGGCCGCGCACGACGCTGTGCTGAAGAGCGAGCGCAACTTCCGCCTGCTCGTTCAGGGCGTGACGGACTACGCCATCTTCATGCTGTCGACCGACGGGCACATCACGAGCTGGAATGCCGGGGCGCGGCGCATCAAGGGCTATACCGAGGCCGAAATTATCGGTTCGCATTTTTCGCGTTTCTATACGCCGGAGGATGTCGCGGCGGGCGTACCGTTCCGGGGCCTGGAGACCGCCCGGCGCGACGGGCGCTTCGAGGCCGAGGGCTGGCGCGTGCGGCGTGATGGAAGCCGCTTCTTTGCGCACGTCATCATCGATGCCATCTACGAAGAGGGTGAGCTGGTCGGGTTTGCGAAGGTCACCCGCGACATTACGGAGCGGCGACGCGCCAGCGAGCAGCTCGAGCAAACGCAAAGGGCGCTGTTCCAGGCCCAGAAGATGGAAGCGCTGGGCAAACTCACCGGCGGCGTTGCGCATGACTTCAACAACGTGCTGCAGGTGCTGCGGGGCAATCTCGAACTGCTCGAAAGCCGACATGGCCGTGATGGCTGGAGCGCCGAGCGGCTCAGTAACGCCATCGACGCCGTTGATCGTGGCGCCAAGCTCGCCGCTCAGTTGCTTGCCTTCGGCCGTCAGCAACCGCTCGCGCCTGTCGTGATCAACCCTGCCCGGCAACTGCGCGCCATGGACGACTTGTTGCGCCGGGCACTGGGCGAAGCGGTCGAGATCGAATCGGTGGTTGCGGGCGGCCTCTGGAATATTGCGGTCGATCCGCATCAGCTGGAAAACGTCATCCTGAATCTAGCGATCAACGCGCGGGATGCGATGCCCGAAGGTGGCAAGCTCACGCTCGAACTCTCCAATGCCACGCTGGACGATGACTATGTAGTAGCGCTGCCCGATGTGCCGGCGGGGCAGTACGTCATGCTGGCCGTCACGGATACCGGCACGGGCATGAGCCCCCAAGTGTTGGAGCAGGCGTTCGATCCGTTCTTCAGCACCAAGCCCGAGGGAGAGGGCACGGGGCTCGGGCTCAGCATGGCTTACGGATTCGTCAAGCAGAGCGGCGGCCATATCCGGCTCTACAGCGAGGACGGGGAGGGCACGACCGTGCGGGTCTATCTGCCCCGTTCCACCGGCATGGCGGTCGAGCCCGCACGCTCCAAGGCCAGCGGGCTCAAGCACGGCAACGAGACGATCCTCGTCGTGGAAGACGACGCAAAGGTTCGCGAAACCGTGGTGGATCTGTTGAACGGCCTCGGTTATGCCGTGCTCAAGGCCAACAACGCAGAGCAGGCATTGGCGGTGGTCGAGAGTGGCGTGCATATCGACATGCTCTTTACCGACGTGGTCATGCCAGGGGCACTGCGCAGTCCGGAGATGGTGCGCAGGGCGGTTCAGAAGCTGCCCGCCCTGAAGGTGTTGTACACGTCTGGCTACACGCAGAACGCCATCGTCCATGGCGGGCGGCTCGATCCGGGTGTCGAGTTACTGAGCAAGCCTTACAGCCGCCAGCAGCTTGCATTCAAGATTCGCCAGGTGCTCGGAAATGATGGGGTGGACGCGACGGCAACCGAGGAAGACGTCACGCAATTCGACCCCGACGCAGGCGCGGTATGGGAGCCCGCGCGCTTGCGCATTCTCGTGGTGGAGGACGACGCTTCATTGCGTGGCGCGGTATGCGAGCTGTTGACGCTGATCGGGATCACGCCCCAGCAGGCGGCCAGCGGCGCGCAGGCCCTCGCCGCCCTGCGCGCAGGCTCTTTCGACGTTCTGTTTACCGACATCGTCATGCCTGACATGTCCGGCATTGAACTCGCGCAGCGGGCCTCTGAATTGGATCCGGAGCTACGGGTGGTCTTCGCTTCTGGCAACCCCATCCCAGACCACGACAGCTTTGCGTTCAAGTGGACCGCGCTTCGCAAGCCTTACACGCTCGATCAATTGCAGCGCGCACTGCAATCGATGATGGCGCTTGAGCGGATGACCACCGATACATAACCGAGCTTGGAGGTTTGAGCGCGGCGTTTGCGCCTCAAAGACTCGTGTTCCACAGTCGGAGGTCCGCGCACGGCACCCAAACAGTGGAACGCCACTGTTTTCGCTCGAAATTTTCGACCTCCGAGAGTCGTGCGTCAGGGTCAAACGGTGGAGCGCCAGCCTTCAATCGTGGCGATCGACTGTTCGAGGCTGGAACGCGGCTCTCCGAGGTCGAAAATTTGAAGCTCGTAGAGCCGAGCGCGAGGCTCAGACTGTGGCGTGCGAGTGTTTGACGGTGAGGCTCGACGCTCGGAGGGTGGAGATCGAGTGTTTGAGGGTCGAGCGTGGGGCTTTGGGGTTGGCGCTTGGGTGTCTGAGGGTCGAGCTTGGGTGTTTGGGAGTCGGCTCCATGCCAACTGCCCCATAGCCTGGGCCACTCCGCCCGCCGGTCACGCCAAAGCTCGTCATCGACGGCGGGTCCGCTTCCATCCTTTCAGCGCGTTTGCACTCGCCCTGCCCGAAGCTGCGTCGCAACCATCGCCACCCGTGCCCCATAACGGCGCGCCGTCTCAAGGTCGCCCGCCGACATTTCTTCGGGCGAGGCATCGGCGGGCGTCTGCGCCATCGGCGCGATGTACGATCCCATGCGGTTCAGGTCGTCGCGCTTGGAGGCCTTTACGTTCGCAGGCTTGATATCCATGCTGACCCAGATGCCGCCGTGCTGCCCCGTGAGCAGGACGAAGTATTCGAGCGTGTTGAGCTTGTCGCCATTGATGCTCGCGCTGTTGGTAAAGCCGCCGAAAACTTTGTTTTGCCACGCGCCTTCGAACCAAGGCTTCGACGATGCGTCGGCGAACTTCTTGAACTGCCAGCTGGGCCCGCCCATGTAGGTGGGCGAGCCGAATAGGATGGCGTCCGCTGCTGCGAGCGTTGCCCAGGCGTCTTCGGGGATGTTGCCCTCGGCGTCGATGGCGACGAGGTCTGCGCCGGCGCCTTCGGCAACAGCGCTTGCCATGCGGGCGGTGTGCCCGTAGCCGGAGTGATAGACGACGGCCGTTTTTGCTTGGGTGGTGGTTTCAGTCATGGTGGCTTCCTATCGTGAACGTGGTCCGCTGTGGACGACATAGGAGGCCACTCTACTGAGCTGTGACGGTGTGATAAACGACGCCAATTTGAACGTTCTGTTCTTCACCGGATGAACAATGCAAAACCTCGACGCGCTGTTGATCTTTGCCCGTGTGGCTGAAATGACGAGCTTTACGCGCGCGGCGGAAAGCCTCGGCATTCAGAAGGGACGTGTCTCAACGGTGATCCGCACGTTGGAACGGGATGTGGGCGTCGCGCTCCTGCACCGGACCACGCGGAGCGTGCAGCTGACCGAAGACGGCCGCGAATTCTATGCACGCGCGCGGGACTTGCTGGCCGAAGCCCAGGAATTGCAATCGATGTTCCTGGCGAACGGCGGGCCGTTACGCGGCCGGCTGCGCGTCGATCTGCCGACCGAGTTGGCGCGCAGTGTCGTGGTGCCTGCATTGCCGCAATTGATGGCGGCGCATCCGGAGCTGCAACTGGAGCTTTCCAGCACGGACCGGCGCGTGGATATCGTCCAGGAAGGCTTCGACTGCGTGATCCGTTTCGGGCCCATCACCGATGAAACGATGATTGCGCGGCCGCTCGGCAAGCTGCGCATGACGAATGCGGCAAGCCCCGCGTATCTGGAAAGGTATGGCGTCCCGCATACGCTGGAAGACCTGCTCAGCCAGGGGCATCAGATGGTGCATTACACGCTCACGCTTGGCACCAGGCACGCCGGGTGGCAATACCCCGATGGCGATGGCTATGCGTGGCTTCCGCTGCCAAGTGCCATGCAGGTCAACAGCGTGCAGACGTATCACGCGGCCGGGCTCGCGGGCATTGGATTGATCCAGGCGGGATACACCGCGCTTGCGCCACATATCCAAAGCGGTGCGCTGGTGGAAGTGCTGCCGGACCTGCGCCCGGAGCCGCTGCCTGCGTCGTTCGTGGTGGCCCATCGGCGCAATTTGTCGCCGCGCGTTCGGGCTTTCATGGCATGGATCGAAGGGCTGTTGAAGCCTTATCTTGAGTGAGTGTCGCGGGGCGGTGGCCTGCTCACATCAACTTGGGTGACGGGCCTCCCGCCATCTCTGGAGGCCCCGAGCGGCGGTGGTACCGCCGGCCATAACGCCGGATGGCGCGATTAGCTCAACGTCGAATCGTCATCGGAATAATCACTGCCGCCCAGGTCGCTGTCGTCCATCAGGCCGAGGCTGTCGTCACGCGAGGCCGTGTTGGTATTGCCGCTGTTACCGCCGCTATCGTTGTCGTAATAGTTGTTGATGACGGTTTCCGTGGTGCCGCCCATCACCGGCTGCTGGCCGAAGAAGCCGCCACCGCCGCTGTTGTGATGGAACATGTTCTCGATGCCCTGGAACAGCAGCGCGCCGCCGGCCACGCCGGCTGCCGTGGTCGCGACGCTGCCCAGCGTGCTGCCCAGGCCGCCGCTGAAGAAACCCGAGCGCGCCGGTTGCGCCGGGGCCTGTTGGGCCTGCGGCGGCATCTGCGGCATCTGCGCGGGGGCGGCCTGCTGCGGGGCGTATGCGGGCGCGGGCGCCGGGCTGCCGGCGTGGCTGCCCCAGTTGTTGGCCGAATCCATGAACGACGCGCTGCGGCCGGCTTGCGCCGCCTGCAACTGGTTTTGCAGTGAGGCGATTTGCCCTTGCGCCGATGCCAGCGCCTGGTCGAGCAGCATGGCGCGTTGCACGAGCAGATAGGCCGCGTCTGGCTGGCGCGCCACGGCGTCGAGGATGCGGGCTTCGGCCTGCGGGTCCTTGGCTGCGGCGCGGGCTTGCGTCAGTTGGGCCAGGAAGTTTTCCAGCGCTTGCTGTTCTTGCGGTGACATGGTGTGGGTTCCTGTCTGGGTGGGTGCGACGTGACCAAGGTAGGCGTCAAGTCTTAAACGAAAATTAAAGTCCTGCAGCTTCTTGTGTAACGGCCTGTAACCCCAGGCCCCTAGGCGGCCGGGCGGTATTGGCTCGGGTTGGTGCCCGACACCTTGCGCATCAGGCGCCGCAGCGCGGTGGCGTCTTCGTAGCCGACGGCTTCGGCCACGCTGTCGATGGTCATGCGGCTGGATTCGATCAGCATGCGGGCGCGGTTCAGGCGCACGCTCTGCACCAGGGCCAGGGTGCTTCTGCCGGTAGCCTCGCGCACGTGTCGAGACAGCGTGCGTTGCGACATGGCCAGCTCGTCGGCTAGCGTCTGCACGCTGGGCGGGTCGGGCAGGGCGCCTTCAATGCGTGCCACCAGCCGGGCAATCAGTGCGTTGCCGTTGGCCAGCATGGCGGGCACCACAAACGGCGCCTGCGCGTGGCGCCCGTCGATCAGCAGCACACGCCCCACGGCATCGGCCAGCGCCACGCCAAAGCGCGTGCGCAGCAGATGCAGCATCAGGTCGGTCTGCGCAAAGGCGGCGCCGGCGGTGGCGACCGGGCCGTCGGCGCACACCATGCGGTCTGCGTCGACGGTGCATGCGGGTTCCCACTGCCGCAATGTTGCGGCCAGCCACCAAGACGTGGTGACGCAGCGCCCAGGCAGCAACCCCGCTGCCTGCAGCAGAAATACCGCCGAGCACGATGCCGCAACCTGCCCGCCCGCCGCCACTTGCGCGGCCAGGGCGCGCGCTGCCCGCTGGGCATCGTCTTGTGCCAGGCGCGTGGCAATCATCTCCGCATGGTCCAGGCCCAGGCCGGGCACGATCCAAGTGCTGCCATCGGGGCGTGGGCGTTGTGGCAGCGCGGTGGCCTGCACTTGCATGCCGTTGCTGAGCTGCACGCTGGGCGCGTCGGCTGAGAGTACGCGCCACGTGGGGCGTGCGGCTTTGATGCGCGGGGCCAGTGTCGACGCGGCCTGCAAGATGTCCAGCGTGGCCGCCACGCTGGTGGCGTAGGCGCCCGAGAGTACGAGGATGGTGAAATCGGCCATGACCAAAGTTGCCCGAAAGATGTCGAAATCGACACTGCCAGTCTAGCGGCTGCGCGGGTTCAATGCAGGCATGTCAACAACGCTCACGATTGCCCACATGCCAAACATCCTCGTCAAGATTCCTGCCAACACCTTTGATGGCGACGCACGCGCGGCGCTCGCACGCCGCATCACCGAGGCTGCGGCGCAGGCCGAGCAGATTCCCGATGATCCTCGCCGGCGGGCGACAACCTGGGTGGTGATGGAAGACGTGCCGGCCGCCTCCTGGTGGTGCGGCGGGGTGGACGTGGCAAGGCAGATGGTGCCCTGTCTGGTCGTCGCCCATGTACCTGCGGGTGTGCTGGATGCCGATGCACGTGCGCGCTTCGTTCAGCAGATGCACGAAGCGTTTGCGCAGGCGCTTCCGGCGGCCGATGCCCGGCGCGTGGTGACCTCCGTGATGCTGCATGACGTGGCCGACGGCACCTGGGGCGTGAACGGTGCGCTGTGGGCGTTGCCCGATTTCTCCAGGGCGGCGGGTTATGCACACCTGCAGCACCTCGTCGCCTGAGCCACGCCACTCCAACGGAGCCCACGCATGACAATCCAGCCCCCGCATCAGGATGACCGCCTGGAAGACTTCATGCGCCGCCAGATCACGCTGGATGGCATCACCAAGACCGTGTACGTGGCTGGCGCAGGCCCGGGCGTGATCGTCATGGCCGAGATGCCGGGCATCAGCCCGCACGTGGCGCGGTTTGCGCGCTGGGTGCGCGATGCGGGGCTGACGGTCTACATGCCGTCGTTGTTCGGCCGCGATGGCGCGGTGCCCGAGGCGGATGCCGGCGCGGAGGTTTTCCGCCATGCGTGCGTGAGCGCAGAATTCCGCGCCTTTGCGGCCAACCGGTCGAGCCCGGTCACGCAATGGCTGCGCGCGCTGGCGCGGCTGGCGCATGCGGAGTGCGGCGGCCCGGGCGTTGGCGCCATCGGCATGTGCTTCACAGGCAATTTTGCGCTGACGATGATGTTGGAGCCGGCCATGCTGGCGCCCGTGCTGTGTCAGCCGTCTTTGCCGTTGAACGCGCCGGGCGGGATCGAGATTGCGCCGGAGGAAGCGGCCGCCGTGCGCCAGCGGCTGGAGCAGGAAGACCTGACCGTGCTGGCCTATCGGTTTGAGGGCGATCGCTTCTGCCGCGCCGAGCGCTTCGCCGCGTATGCCCAGGCGCTGGGCCCTCGCTTTGTGCCGCGCGTGCTGCCCGACAGCGCCGCGCACCCGAACCCGCCGTCGTTCTTTGCCCAGCATGTGCCTTGTCCGCATAGCGTGGTGACCGCCCACCTGATCGACGCGGCCGGGGAGCCCACACTCGCGGCCCGTGACGAGATCCTCGCGTTCTTCCAGCAGCGCCTGGGCTGAGTGGGGGCTCACATGCGGGTGTGAACTTGGCGCCGCCCGGTTCGGTGTAAACCCCCGGGGCGCCGTCTGAGCAAATTGCTTTACAACTAAACTATTCATGACTAAGGTAATACCGCATCGAACGCGGAGCCGTTGTCATGAAGATTGTCTGTATTGGTGGTGGGCCGGCTGGCCTGTACTTTGCCCTGCTGATGAAGTTGCAGGACCCGTCGCACGACATCACGGTGGTGGAGCGCAACCGCCCGTATGACACCTTCGGCTGGGGCGTGGTGTTCTCTGACCAGACGCTGGGCAACCTGCAGCGCGCCGATGCCAAGAGCGCCGCGCAGATCCTCGACGCCTTCAACCATTGGGACGACATTGAAGTCCACATCCGCGGGCAGGTCGTGCGCTCGGGCGGCCACGGCTTCTGCGGCATCGGGCGCAAGCGCCTGCTGAACATCCTGCAGGCACGCTGCGAGGAAGAGGGCGTCAAGCTCGTCTTCGAAACTGACGTGCAAGATGACACCGCTTATGCCGATGCCGACCTCATCATTGCCAGCGACGGCCTGAACAGCCGCATCCGCACCAAGTACGCCGCCACGTATCAACCCGATATCGACACACGACGCTGCCGCTTTGTCTGGCTCGGCACGCACAAGCTGTTCGAGGCCTTCACGTTTGCGTTTGAAGAGACCGAGCACGGCTGGTTCCAGGCGCATGCGTACCGCTTTGATGACGCAACCTCCACCTTCATTGTCGAGGCGCCCGAAGAGGTGTGGCGCGCCGCCGGGCTGGAGACCATGGAGAAGGAAGAGGCCATCGCCTATTGCGAGCGCCTCTTCGCCAAGTACCTCGACGGCAACAAGCTGATTTCCAACGCCACGCACCTGCGGGGCTCTGCGCAGTGGATTCGCTTTCCGCGCGTGGTTTGCCGGCACTGGGTGCATACCAATGTGCACAACACGCCGGTGGTACTGATGGGCGACGCCGCCCACACGGCGCACTTCTCGATTGGCTCGGGCACCAAGCTGGCGCTGGAAGATTCGATTGAGCTTGCCCGCAGCATCGGCCAGCACCCCGGCGATTTGCGTGCCGCGCTTGAGCACTACGAGGCGGTGCGCAGCGTGGAAGTGCTGCGCATCCAGAACGCGGCGCGCAACTCGACGGAGTGGTTTGAAAACGTAGACCGCTACGCCAACCTGCCGACCGAGCAGTTTGCGTATTCGTTGCTCACGCGCAGCCAGCGCATCAGCCACGAAAACCTGCGCCAGCGCGACAAGCGCTATCTCGAATCGTTTGAAGACTGGATTGCCGAGCAGGCAGGCGCGCCGCGCGGCCCGCAGCACGGCCCGGTGCCGCCGATGTTCACGCCGTTCACGGTGCGTGGCGTCACGCTCAAGAACCGCGTGGTGGTGTCGCCCATGGCGCAGTACTCGTGCGAAGACGGCCAGCCGGCGGACTATCACCTCGTGCACCTGGGCGCCCGCGCCATGGGCGGTGCCGGCCTGGTGATGGCCGAGATGACGTGCGTATCGCCCGATGCGCGCATCACCCCGGGCTGCCCGGGTTTGTGGAACACCGACCAGCGCGACGGCTGGGCGCGCATCGTGCAGTTCGTGCATGCCAACAGCGATGCGAAGCTCGGCATCCAGCTCGGCCATGCCGGTGCCAAGGGCTCCACGCGCGTGGCTTGGGAGGGCATCGACCTCCCGCTGGAAGATGGGCAGAACTGGCCGCTGATCTCCGCATCGCCACAGCAGTATCTGGATGGCGTAAGCCAGTGGTCGCACGCCATGACGCGCGACGACATGGATCGCGTGCGTGACGACTTTGTCCATTCGGCGCGGCTGGCAGCAGAAGCCGGCTTCGACTGGCTGGAGCTGCACTGCGCGCACGGCTATCTGCTGTCGTCGTTCATCTCTCCGCTGACGAACCAGCGCAATGACGAATATGGCGGATCGCTGGAAAACCGGCTGCGTTTTCCGCTGGAAGTCTTCCACGCGGTGCGTGAGGTGTGGCCGAGCAACAAGCCGATGTCGGTGCGCATTTCCGCGCACGACTGGGTGGAAGGCGGCATCACGCCGGACGATGCGGTCGAGATCGCGCGCATCTTCAAGGCCGCTGGCGCGGACATGATCGATTGCTCGTCGGGCCAAGTCAGCAAGAAGGAACAGCCGGTGTACGGCCGCATGTTCCAGACGCCGTTTGCCGACCGCGTGCGCAACGAGGCGGGCATCGCCACCATCGCCGTGGGCGCCATCTCTGAGGCGGACCACGTCAACAGCATCATTGCGGCCGGCCGTGCCGACCTATGCGCCGTGGCGCGTCCGCACCTGGCCAATCCGGCCTGGACGCTGAACGAGGCTGCGCGCATCGGCTACCTAGACATGCCGTGGCCCAAGCAGTACCGCGCGGGCAAGCTGCAGCTGGAGCGCAACCTGGAGCGCGAGCGCGCCATGGCGGCGCAGGCGGCGGGGCTGTCTCCGCTGGAGCAGGCCAACCGCATGCAGGGGGTTTGAGATGGCGACCCGTGCAATGCTCGCCGGGCACCACGCCGTCGTTACCGGCGCAGGGCGCGGGATTGGCGCTGCGATTGCCACACAACTGGCCGCGCATGGCGCCACGCTCACGCTGATGGGCCGCAACGCCGACGTGCTGGAAGCCACCGCAAAGACGTTGCCAGACAGCGCCCGCGCGCAGGTCGTGACGTGCGATGTGACCGATGAAGCGAGTGTGTCAGCGGCATTCGAATCCGCACGTGCAGGGCTCGGCCCCATCTCCATCCTCGTCAACAACGCGGGCCAGGCGGAGAGCGCACCGTTTGCGAAAACAACGCTATCTCAATGGCAGCGCATGCTGGCCGTCAACCTGACGGGCACGTTCCTGTGCACGCAGGCGGCGCTGGCCGATGTGCAGGCGTCGGGCCGCGGCCGCATCGTCAACATTGCCAGCACGGCGGGGCAGCGCGGTTATGCGTATGTGTCGGCGTATGTGGCCGCCAAGCATGGCGTGATCGGCCTCACGCGCTCGCTGGCGCTGGAGATGGCGGCGCGCGGTGTCACTGTCAACGCAGTGTGCCCCGGCTATACGGAAACCGACATCGTGCGCGAGAGCATCGACCGCATCGTCGCCCGCACCGGCCGCAGCGCAGAAGAGGCGCGGGCCGAGCTGGTGAAGGGCAACCCGCAAGGCCGGCTGATCTCGCCCGATGAAGTGGCGAACGCCGTGGTGTGGCTGTGCTCCGACGGCGCGTCTTCCATCACTGGGCAGGCCATCTCGGTATCCGGCGGGGAGGTGATGTGAGCACCGAACGCACCCGGCGCAAAACCGCACTCGCCACGCGCGCCTCCGGCCATCACGCCGTCGTGCAGGCGCTGGGCGACGAACATATCGGCCTGGAAGCGCGCGCGCACGTGGACGACCACATGGACGTGAAGATCTGGCTGCGCCTGCTGGCCTGCAGCACGCAGATCGAGCAGCAGATTCGCCAGCGCCTGCGCACGCGCTTCAACACCACGCTGCCGCGCTTCGACTATCTGGCGCAGCTTGACCGGCATCCGGACGGCCTGCGCATGAACGTGCTGTCGCGCTACCTGATGGTGACGGGCGGCAACGTCACCGGCCTGACCGACCAGTTGGAGAAGGAAGGGCTTGTCAAACGCGAGGCGGATCCGGATGATCGCCGGTCTTTTCGCGTGCTGCTGACCGACGCCGGCCGCCGCCACTTTGCCGAGATGGCTGCCGAGCATGAACGCTGGCTGATCGAGATGTTCGACGGCCTTGGTATCGCCAACAAAGACGCGCTGTATGCGCAGCTCGGCCACCTGCGCGTCCACCTCGCGCAGCGCGAGCAAGAGCTGGACGCCCGCGAAGATCAACCTTGAAGGAACCCGACCCAACCATGACCGACCCGAATCACCATGTGGACCCGGCCCTGCTGGCCGGCAACCGCCGCCCGCTGGCGGGTTATCAAGCCAAGCATTTCCTGTGGAGCCTGGAAGGCGGCGTTGCCACCATCACGATCAACCGGCCGGAGCGCAAGAACCCGCTCACGTTCGATTCGTATGCCGAGTTACGCGACCTGTTCCATCGGCTCAAGTGGGCAGATGACGTCAAGGCCATCGTGCTGGCCGGTGCGGGCGACAACTTCTGCTCCGGCGGCGACGTGCACGAGATCATCGGCCCGCTCGTGCAACTGAAAGCGCCCGAGCTGCTGATGTTCACGCGCATGACGGGCGAGCTGGTGAAGACGATGCGTGCGTGCCCGCAGCCGATCGTCGCCGCAATCGACGGCGTGTGCGCGGGCGCGGGCGCCATCCTGGCGATGGCTTCCGACCTGCGTCTGGGCACTGTGCGCAGTAAGACCGCTTTCCTCTTCAACCGCGTTGGCCTGGCCGGCTGTGACATGGGCGCCTGCGCGATCCTGCCGCGCATCATCGGTCAGGGCCGCGCGAGCGAGTTGCTCTACACCGGCCGCTCGATGAGCGGTGAAGAGGGCGAGCGCTGGGGCTTCTTCAATCGCCTGTGCGAACCGGCCGAGGTGCTGAGTCAAGCGCAAGCCCTGGCTGCCGACCTGGCCGCCGGCCCGACGTTCGCCAACGGCATCACCAAGACGATGCTGCATCAGGAATGGACGATGACGATCGACCAGGCCATCGAGGCCGAAGCGCAGGCGCAGGCCATCTGCATGCTGACCGAAGACTTCTCGCGGGCGTATCACGCGTTTGTCGCCAAGCAGAAACCGGTATTCGAGGGGAACTGAGATGAGCGACAAAGAGTATTTGCAGTGGCCCTTCTTTGACGACAAGCACCGCCAGCTCGAAGCCGAACTCGACGCCTGGGCCACGAAGCACATTCCGCACGACCACGGCCCCGATGTGGATGCCGAGTGCCGCGCGTTGGTCAAGTCGCTCGGCCAGGCGGGCTGGCTGCGCCACGCCGTGGGTGGAACGGCGCACGGCGGTGCGGCCGAGACCATCGACACGCGCGCCATCTGCCTGATCCGCGAGACGCTGGCACGCCATTCCGGCCTGGCCGACTTTGCCTTTGCGATGCAGGGGCTGGGGTCGGGCGCCATCTCGTTGCACGGCACGCCCGAGCAGCGCGAGCGCTATCTGACGAAGGTCGCGCGTGGTGAGGCCATCTCTGCGTTTGCGCTGTCCGAACCCGATGCCGGCTCCGATGTCGCGGCCATGGCTTGCGCCGCGCGTGAGGACGGCACGGATTACGTGCTCGACGGCGAGAAGACGTGGATTTCCAACGGCGGCATCGCCGACTTCTACGTCGTGTTTGCCCGCACCGGCGAGGCGCCGGGCTCGCGCGGCATCAGCGCGTTCATCGTCGAAGCCGGTACGCCGGGCTTTGAGATCGCAGAGCGCATCAACGTGATTGCACCGCACCCGCTCGCGCGCCTGCGCTTCACCAACTGCCGCATTCCGGCCAGCCAGCGCGTGGGCGCGGCAGGCGAGGGCTTCAAGGTGGCGATGCGCACGCTGGATGTGTTCCGCACGTCGGTGGCCGCGGCCGCGCTGGGCTTTGCGCGTCGCGCGCTGGACGAAGCGCTGGCGCGCGCCACCACCCGCAAGATGTTCAGCGGCGTGCTGGCGGATTTCCAGCTGACGCAGGCCAAGCTCGCGCAGATGGCCACCGCCATCGATAGCGCGGCGCTGCTGACGTACCGCGCCGCGTGGCAGCGCGACCAAGGCCGCAACGTGACGCGCGAGGCTGCCATGGCCAAGTTGACCGCCACCGAAAACGCGCAGCAGGTGATCGACGCCGCCGTGCAGATGTGGGGTGGCCTGGGTGTGGTGAGCGAGCAGCCGGTGGAGCGCCTGTACCGAGAGATCCGCTCGCTGCGGATCTACGAAGGCGCGACTGAAGTGCAGCAACTCATCATCGCGCGCGAACTCCTGCGCGCAGCCACGCCGGCAGCGCACTGACACTGCCCAGCCCAGAGACGGAGAGCTCGCCATGCCCAGCGCCCATATCGACACCTTCGCCCGCGACCGGCTGCCGCCGGCGGAGCTGCAACCGGTGTACCGCTTCGACCTGCCGGCGCTGCAGTTTCCGCCGCAGCTCAACTGCGCAACCGAACTGCTAGACCGCCATGTTGCTGCAGGCGAGGGCGGCCGCCTCTGCATCCAGGCGCCCGGCATCCGCTGGACGTATGCCGACCTGCAGGCGCATGCCAACCGCATCGCCAACGTGCTGGTCAATGAGATGGGCGTGGTGCCGGGCAACCGCGTGCTGCTGCGCTCGCCCAACAGCCCGATGCTGGCGGCCTGCTGGTTTGCCGTGATGAAGGTGGGCGCGATTGCGGTGACGACCATGCCGTTGCTGCGCGCCAAAGAGCTTGGGCAGATCCTGGACAAGGGCGAGATCGGCTTCGCACTGTGCGATGCGCGGCTCGTCGACGAGCTACGCGATGCCGTGGCGCAAGCCGCCAAGCCCGTGCAGACGCTGTGTTTTCACGATGACACGCCGGAAGGGTTGGAGGCTGCCATGGCCCGCCAGCCGGCCACCTTCACCAACGTGGATACGGCGGCAGATGACACGTGCTTGCTCGCCTTCACGTCAGGCACGACGGGCGTGCCGAAAGCGACGATGCATTTTCATCGGGACATCCTCGCCATTTGCGCGTGCTGGCCGCCGCATGTGTTGCAACCGCGCGCGGACGACATCTTCATCGGCAGCCCGCCGATGGCGTTTACGTTCGGGCTCGGCGGCCTGCTGCTGTTTCCGATGAGCGTGGGTGCATCAACGGTGCTGCTGGAGAAGGCATCGCCGAACGATCTGGTCGATGGCATCCGCACGTTTGGCGCGACGGTGCTGTTTACCGCGCCCACCACGTACCGCAACATCGCGGCGCGCGGAGACGAGCTGCGTGCCACGCCGCTGCGCCGCTGCGTGTCAGCGGGCGAGGCGCTGCCGGTGGCCACCCGCACGCTGTGGAAGAACGCCACCGGCATCGAGCTGATCGACGGCATTGGCGCGACCGAGATGCTGCATATCTTCATCTCCGCCGCCGATGCCGACGTGCGCCCCGGCGCCACCGGCAAGGCCGTCCCCGGCTATGTCGCACAGGTGGTGGACGACGCCGGCAACCCCGTGCCCCCGGGCACAGTGGGCCGCCTGGCAGTCCAGGGCCCGACCGGTTGCCGCTACCTGGCCGATGACCGCCAGCGTGCCTACGTGCGCAACGGCTGGAACCTCACGGGGGATGCCTACGTGATGGACGAGGAGGGTTACTTTCATTACCACTCGCGCACCGACGACATGATCATCTCCTCGGGCTACAACATTGCCGCACCCGAGGTGGAAGACGCGCTGATGCAGCATCCGGCCGTGGCCGAGTGTGGTGTCATCGGCGAGCCCGACGAAGAGCGCGGGCAGATCGTCAAGGCCTTCGTTGTATTGCATCCGGGCCACACGGCGGGGCCGGAGATGGTCAAGACGCTGCAGGACTTTGTGAAGCAGACCGTCGCGCCGTACAAGTACCCGCGCGCCATCGAGTTCCGCACGAACCTGCCGCGCAGTGAAGTCGGCAAGCTGCTGCGATACCGCCTGCGCGAACACGAAAAATCATGAGTGACTACCACTTCGAGCGCGCCGCGCGCATCCGCTTTGCGCACTGCGACCCGGCCGGCATCGTCTACTTTCCGCAGTACCTCGTGCTGTTCAACGGCCTGGTCGAAGACTGGTTTACCGACGGACTGGGCGTTTCGTATGCGCAGATGCTGGGCCCGCGCCGCATCGGCCTGCCCATCGTCAAGCTGCATTGCGAGTTCAGCGCCATCAGCCGCATGGGCGACGACGTGCAGTTCAAGCTGAAGCTGGAGCGGCTCGGCAATGCGTCGCTCACGTTAGGGCTGGATTGCTGGGCGGGCGACGAACAGCGCGTGCGCTCCCAGCAGGTGCTGGTATTTACCGATCTCAATACGCATCGCGCGATGCAGATGCCGCCCGATGTGCGGCAGGCGATCGAGGCGAGCGTTCAACAGTCGCAATAGAACTAGAGAACTAGAAGGAATCGCATCATGGAAGTACTTCTCCCCCCTAACTGGCCGCGCCCCAAGGGCTATGCCAACGGTGTATCCGCGCGCGGGCGCATGGTGTTCGTGGCCGGCATGATCGGCTGGGATGCGCAGGGCGTGTTCCACACGGATGACCTGGCCGGGCAGGTCCGTCAGGCATTGCAGAACATCGTCGAGGTACTTGCCGCCGGCGACGCCAAGCCCGAGCACATCGTGCGTATGACGTGGTACGTGACCGACAAGAAGGCGTACGTGGCGGCCTACCCCGAGATCGGCAAGGCGTTCCGCGAGCTGATCGGCAGCTTCAGCATTGCGATGACGGCGGTGGAGGTGGCAGCGCTCGTGGAAGACCGGGCCAAGGTGGAGATCGAGGTGACGGCGGTGGTGCCGGACTAGTCGTATTCCTAAAATACGACGCCGCCAAAGCGCGATCCTTCCGAGCAAGGTGGAATCTGTTTGAAGCAATTTGGGAAATTGCGGTCAGCCTTCTTGGCCATATCGAACCGGCACTTGGAATCGAGCCCGACCGCGAATACCGACGCCGCACCGATCAACATGCAGTACGCCGCACCCGCTGCTCATTGACGTGAGAGTCGGAACATTCCTACCGCTTCGTTGAGGCTATGGGCCTGTTCCTCCAGCGACTCCGCAGCGGCCGCCGCCTGCTCGACCAGCGCGGCGTTCTGCTGCGTCACCTGGTCCATCTGGTTGACGGCCTGGTTGACCTGCTCGATGCCGCTGCTCTGCTCTTCCGACGCTGACGAAATCTCGCCCATGATGTCGGTCACCCGCTTCACCGCATCGACGATCTCCGCCATCGTCACACCGGCCTGATCCACCAGCGCCGTGCCGTTGGAAACGCGGTCCACCGAGTCGTGAATCAGTGCCTTGATTTCCTTCGCCGCGCCCGCCGAGCGCTGCGCCAGGCTGCGCACTTCGCTGGCCACCACCGCAAAGCCCCGGCCTTGCTCACCAGCACGCGCGGCTTCCACCGCAGCGTTCAGCGCCAGGATGTTGGTCTGGAAGGCGATGCTTTCGATCACGCCGATGATGTCGGCGATCTTCTTGCTGCTCTCGTTGATGCCGCCCATGGTCTGCACCACTTGGCCGACCACGTTGCCGCCGCGCGTGGCAACGTCCGACGCCGTCACGGCAAGCTGGCTGGCCTGACGCGCGTTGTCGGCGTTCTGCTTCACGATGCTCGTCAGTTCTTCCATGCTCGAGGCGGTTTCTTCCAGCGAGCTGGCCTGTTCTTCCGTGCGCTGCGAGAGATCTGCATTGCCGGCAGCAATTTCCTGCGCGGCCGAGCGCACCGAGTCGCTGCCCAGGCGGATCTGCTGCATCACCGCTGTCAGCTTGTCGGCAAACGTATTGAACGAGCGGGCGATCTGCGCGACTTCGTCTTCGCCATCTGAGGGCAGACGCTTGGTGAGGTCACCGCTGCCCGAGCCGATGTCGTCCATGGCATCGCGGATCATCGACAGGCGGCGGAATGCGCGCGAGGTCATCGCACCGACGATCAGTGCTACAACGATGGCTACGCCCACCAGCGCGCCAATCGACGTCATCACCAGCGAGCGCATGCCAGCTGTAGCATCGGACTTGTCCAGCGCCACCACCAGGCCCCAGTCGGTACCCTTTACGCCTTGGCGGTAAAGCAGTTTGGATGCGCCATCCACCGACACTTCCACCGGCTTCTCCGCCTGCGCCAGCGATGCCAGCGTGGCTTCGTTCAGCCCTGCCGACAGATCGGTTGCGGGCTTGAGCGTGAGCTTGTCATTCGGGTGCGCGACGATCTTGCCCGCTGCATTGACGAGGAAGCCGAAGCTGGCCGGCGTCGGGTGAATGGCCTTGACGTTGGCGATCACACTGTCCATCGCCACGTCGCCGCCGATCACGCCCTTGAGCGTGCCGCCTTCCAGAATGGGCACCGCGAAAGTCACGACGAGTTGGCCGGTGCTGGCGCTCACATATGGCGGCGTCACCACGGGCTTGCCCGCCTCCACGGCCTGCTTGTACCAGGGGCGCGCGGTTGGGTCATACGTTGGCGGAATGCCTTCGGGGTTCGAGAACTTGTACGACTTGTCGGGGTAGCCGACATACACCTTGATCAGTCCACCCGCCTTGGCTACGGTCTGGAACATGGGAACCGGATCGTCTGACAGCGCCGCATCCTGAAGCGCGACGATCAGTTGCAGTTTGCTGGCAATCCAGTCGTCGATACCCGTTGCGTGTCCGTTTGCGACAGATTGCAGATTCGATTGGATGGCCTGTTCATTGTGAGCCTGTGCGACCAGATAGTTGAGACCGCCCGCCAGGACCAGCGCGCAGACCACGATGGTCACACACGCCAGTTGAATCTTCGTTCGAATGGAAGCAAACATGAACAGCCTCTTGAAGTATCGGTGAGGTGCCGCCGGCAGAGAGGCCCGGCTGGTTACACGCTAATCGATCCAAGGCCCCCCCGGCTTTAGCGCTATGCAAAGAATGCATCGGTGGCACCAAAGGGGGGCCATGGGAAGTGTTCGATTCAGCACTCAATCGGCGGTCTTGTCGCTTGGATACTTGAACGAGTCGCGCAGCAGGAAGTTCATCGGGATGTCCAGCCTCACCCCGTTGGGCGGAATCGGTTGCAGGAACCACTTTCTGTAGAGCTTCTCGGCGTCGTAGTCGAGGATGATGTTGGTCATCGCGCGATCAACCAGGTGCTTGAACTCAGCGTCGTCTTTGCTGAGCATGATTGCGTAGGGCTCGACCGTCAGCATGTCTCCGACGACGGCGTACTCGCCCGGGCTCCTGGCGTTGGCGCGAAATCCGTAGAGCAGCACGTCGTCCATTGCAAAGGCATCGGCCTTGCCGCTCTCAACCATGGCAAAGGCTTCGGCATGGTCTTTCGCTTCGAGAATCTTCATGCCCAGCACGCGTGCATCGTTCACCTTGCGCAGTTCGGTGATGTTAGTGGTGCCTTTGGTGGACACCGCAGTCTTGCCGCGCAGATCGTCCCACTTCAGGATGCCCGACGATGTTTTCACGATCATCCGGCTGCCCGCGATGTAATGCGGGATGGTGAACGCCACTTTCTCGCGTCGTTCACGTGTGTTGGTGGTCGAGCCGCATTCGAGGTCGGCCTTGCCCTCGGCAATGGTCGGGATGCGAGAGGAGGGCGTCACCATCACGTACTGCACCTTCAGGTCCGGCCGCTTGAGGTCGGTGCGCAGTTTGTCGACCACGCGCAGACAGAGGTCCATGGCATAGCCGACGGGCTTTTTGTCGGTGTCGTAGAACGAGAACGGCACGGAGCTCTCGCGGTATGCGAGGCGGATGGTGCCCGTATCGCGGATGCGGTCAAGGACCGGCGTGGAAGAGGCCAGAGCGAGGCCCGGCGCAAAGATAGACAGCAAAACGACGATTGGCGCTGCGATTGGTCGCGCCCGTGAGAACAACAGTGGCATAGCTAGTTTCCTCCCCCAAAAGAGTCGGTTGCCTTTGCCATGTCGCCAGCAAGACTCCGACGAATGCGACAGCGCAACTTCGGCATGATGTGTTTTGGGTGCCGAAAATTGTGCTCTGAGCGCCCTTAGACGGACGTCATCTGTTTTCTGTCCCGCTCCGGATTGCCTAGCTCAGCTACATTTTTCCGAGCGTTGCTCATTAGGGTCGTGGCCGGCTGAGCAACCATCCGATATCGCTTCCTGCATGCCCTAGATGATGGATCGCATCAGCGCGAAAAGTATTCCGAATGCGCATCGGCCCAGTCCACATCCTCATAACCAGTGGGCCCTGTTTGCCTAACATGGGCAGCATCGGGATGGCGACTTACGAGAAGAAAGCCACAGAGACAGCGCACTGAGCCGGAGCGACCGGCCGTGCACAAAAAGGGGGAAACATGAATACCAAACGCTTGACCACCCATATCAGTCTGGCAATGCTGCTAGGCGTTGCCGTCGGGTGGGGCTGCCACGAATATGCCAAGGACGCTGCGGCGGCCAAGGACATCGCTTCGTACTTCGGCATCATCACGGACATCTTCCTGCGCATGATCAAAATGATCATTGCGCCGCTGGTGTTCTCGACGCTGGTGACGGGCCTGGCAAGCATGAGCGGTGGCCGGTCGGTCGGCCGCGTGGGTCTGCGTGCAATGCTGTGGTTCGTGTGTGCATCCGCCACCTCGCTGGCGCTGGGCATGCTGCTGGTCAACTTCTTCCAGCCGGGCGTGTACATGAACCTGCCGCTGCCGGAAGCTACCGCCACGGCAGCCTTGAAGACCGGCGACTTCACGCTCAAGGCCTTCATCACGCACGTGTTCCCGCGCAGCATTGTGGAGGCTATGGCCACCAACGAGATCCTGCAGATTCTGGTGTTCTCGCTGTTCTTCGGCGCTGCGCTGTCGACCATGAAGAACCCGATGGACAGCGTGATCGGCCGTGGCCTGGAAGAGCTGACCAAGCTGATGTTCCGCATTACCGACTACGTGATGCGTTTCGCACCGCTGGGCGTATTTGCCGCCATGGCCGCCGCCATCACCGTGGAAGGCGTGGGCGTGCTGTGGACCTACGGCAAGCTGATCGGCGAGTTCTACCTGGGCCTGGCGCTGCTGTGGGCGATCCTGTTCTTTGTCGGCTACCTTCTGCTGGGCCGCTCGCTGGGCCGCCTGCTTGGGCTGATTCGTGAGCCGACGCTGCTGGCGTTTGCTACCGCAAGCAGCGAATCCGCCTACCCGAAGACGATCGAGGCGCTGGACCGTTTTGGCGTGCCCAAGCGCATTTCGAGCTTCGTGCTGCCGCTGGGGTATTCGTTCAACCTGGATGGCTCGATGATGTACCAGGCGTTCGCGGTGTTGTTCATCGCGCAGGCCTACAATATTCAGATGAGTTTCACCCAGCAACTGACGCTGCTGTTGGTGCTGATGCTCACGAGCAAGGGCATGGCCGGCGTGGCGCGTGCCTCGCTGGTGGTGGTGGCGGCCACGCTGCCGATGTTCCACCTGCCCGAAGCCGGTCTGCTGTTGATCATCGGCATCGACCAGTTCTTCGACATGGGGCGCACGGCCACCAACGTGATCGGCAATAGCCTGGCCACTGCCGTGGTGGCGAAGTACGAACAGGCGGAGCAGCCGAGCGAGCTGGAGACCAGCGGCGCAACCTCGGCCACGCCTTCGGTGTGACGGTTGGGGGACAACCATGAAACAGCACACATTCGGCGTGATTGGTGGGCTCGGGTCGCTGGCCGGCGCCGATCTGTTCTTCAAACTGGTACGTAGCGAGCCCGTGCTGGCGGAGCAGGATGCCTTCCACTTCCTATTCGAGCAGCATCCATTTCGGGATGTACGTGCACCGCTGAATGTGACGTGCAGCATGACGGCACGCAAGCTGTATGTGTTCCAGATGTGCCAGTCGCTTGCGCAGCGAGAAGTGAACTCCATCCTGCTGCCTTGCTTCGCCAGCCACACCTTTCGCGAGGAACTGCAGGGCGAGCTGACTGTACCTATTGTCGACATGATGGCGGCGTTGCGGCGGCACGTGGACCGCATCGCCACCAAAGGCGCCGTGCTGGGTGTGGTCGCGTCGGATTTTGTGCGGCGATCCGGCTTGTTCGAGCGGTACTTTGCAGATCGCTACGACATCGTCTATCCCGGCGGCCTCGACCAAGCCTTCGTCATGAACGCCATCTACGGCGAGGACGGTGTCAAGGCAGGCAAGCTGGAAGGTCACGCCGTCGAGCACCTGGCGCATGCGTGCGAAAGCCTGCAGCGACAGGGCGTGGAGTGGATCCTTCCGGGGGTGACAGAGCTGTCGCTGGTGTGCCAGGTGCTGCAGCGCCGCGGCTACCCGGTGCTGGACGGCAATGCCATCTATGCCGAGCACGCGGTGTCATTCACTGCATCGGGGCCACGCCGTGTATTCAAGCTGGGTATCGTCGGCGGTGTCGGCCCGGCAGCCACGGTTGATTTCATGGACAAAGTTGTACGCAGCACGCCAGCGAGCCGAGACCAAGACCACATCAAGATGGTCGTGGAGCAGAACCCTCAGATTCCAGACCGCACCGCACACTTGCTGCATCAGGAGGCTGACCCGACAGTCAGCCTCTACGCGACGTGCAAGCGGCTCGAATCTGAGGGCGCCAGCGCAATCGCTATCCCATGCAATACGGCACACGCATTCGTCCAGGACATTCAGCCTTACTTGGCGATCCCGATCGTGAACATGCTGACAGAAACGATCGCGTTTATCCGTTCGCAGTACGGCACCGTGCGGCCGGTGGGATTGTTGGCAACCTCCGGCACGATCGCAAGCGGCGTCTATCACGAGGCTGCCACGGCAGCCGGTATCACGTTGATGACGCCCTCGGAACCGTTCCAGGAACGCGTTATGTCCGCCATCTACGGCGAACATGGTGTGAAGGCCGGCTATGTCGACGGCGCATGTCGCGAGGCATTGCGTGAGGCGATCGAGCACCTTGCACTGGCCGGCGCCAAGGTGATCATCCTGGGCTGCACCGAACTGCCGCTCATCTACGGAGAAACGACGGCGTTTGCGCTGGCCAACGGCAAATCCGTTGTGCTGGTGGATCCCACCGCCGTGCTGGCGCGACATTGTGTGGGCCTGGCCCAGCCCGAGAAACTGGCTTTGGCTAGTGAGACGCCGTCGGAATGCGTTTCCGTTTCTGCTTGAGACCCCATTCCCTGATCATCACTGGCGCAGTTTGTTTCGACGATGCAAATGAAATGGCTGGAGGCACTTATTGCGCTTGAGGGAACACGAAGTTTCTCCCACGCCGCACGCAAGCGCTGTCTTTCACAACCGGCCCTGTCCAGGCAAATACAGTCGTTGGAGAAGTGGGCGAGCGTTCCGTTGGTGAATCGTGACGTGCAGCCAATCCAGATGACAGCGGCTGGTCATGAACTGTGCATACATGCCCGATGCATCCTGATGATGCTGTCAGTGGTACAGCGTGATTTCAGATCGAAGCATTCAAACGGAGACTGAATACCGCTGGGTTGCTCGTCCAACCTCGGTGGCCCGACAAGCTTCGCTTTGGATGCCACGCATTCGGATGGTGTACGCCGGCCCCACTGTGGGGCAAGCAGACTTGAACGCGTTCCAACCTGGTTCAATGCGCTCTGCTGACCCATGCCACTCAAATTGCCCCGCATCTCGTCCGGTGCCTCTGTCTCTACACCTTCGTCGTCACAGGCGGTGACCGGCGAGACGAATACGCCATCTACGCCTGCCAGACAGGCGTCTCGCCAGCGTGGCGAACTTGCCGGCTTGAAGAAGGCACCCCCGGCGCCGCCTGCACTGCCGGGCACACCGCAGCCCAACGTCGGTGTAGTGAAGCGGGTGGGCAAGGCATTGCGTGCGCAAGTCAAAAGCACATTCAGCTGCGTAACGAAGGACGGCGCGAGTCGACTCGATTGGAACACGCCGTTTAGCGCGCACTCGCGGGCCGGCAGACCGACCACGTTGCGTGATTTCGCGCACGTCAAGCAATCTGCGGCGCGGATGGCCGCCGCGCGCGGTGACGCGCCGCAACCCGGTAGTCCTTCTGGTTCGGCACGCAGAACGGAGCAGGCGCTCAATCAGGCAATGACGGGGTTGCGCACCCAGATTTCTGCGATCACCAATGCCAGCGCCAGTCTCCACGGCGGTCAGCCGCAACCGGCGCAGGTGCTGCAGCACGTCGATGATGTCATTGCCTACTGGGAGTCGACGCAAGGGCAAGCGCTGGCTGCGAAAGTCAGCAGCGAACCTGAGGCATTCGTTGCGGGAGTCCGGGAGATGGCCACGGCACATTCGCCAGCCGTTGCCATGGCGGTATCGCTGGCGCTCGTGTCGGCCAAGAAGCGTCTCGATCCGGGCAACGCCACAACGCTCAATGGCGACGTCTTTTCTTATCTGAAGCATGCGGACCTGGGTGCCGAAATCGGTAACGCGAAAACGCATTCCGAGACATCGCGCGACTCTCATATCCTTGCACTGCGGGGCGCGCTGGAGCAGACGCGCGAGGCCTTGATGGCAAACCGGTGCACCACGGGCGCCGGTTCGGGCGGTGAGTCTTCGTCGGCACCATCCCACGCAATCGATGTCAAGGCGCTGCAGGCCTTCATCCAGACGGTGCGCGATTTCCCCATCGCCATGCGCGGGGCGGCACGACATGCCCCGCAGGCCCTCGCCGATTGGCCGGGGGTGCGCGACAGCCACGCGCAGTTTGATGCGCGCAACGCCGAGGCGGCCGCCGCATGCCTGGCCACGCTCGAAGCGGTGGCCGATGAAATCGGATCGCAACCGGCTGCGCACGCGCAAAAGGGTGCGGCTGAGGTTTCCGCCCATACCGTCGAGAAACTACGCGAGGCGCAGGAGGCGATGATTGCGGTTGTCTCGACGCCGGCGCATCTGCACGCACACGACCAGCAGCTCAAGCATGCCGAATCGGGGCGGGCAGTTGCGTGGGGCGCTTTACAGCATGCCGCGACCACTGGCAATTTCGAGGCCATGCTCGCGGCCACGGGCAACCGTAATCTTGACGCAACTGATCAAGGCAATCTGCGTGTCCATCTGCAGGCCGGCGCTGTGATTGCCACGGCGCTGAAGGCCCAGCCGACCCCGGAGGCGCTGATTGCAGCGCGGCTCGCTCCACACGAGGCCGTGTCGAGCGCGACGAACTTCGCCCAGCGCGTGAGCGATGCAAGCGCAAAGCTCATCCACGGTGTCGGTCCGGCAACCTTGAGCGCCGCTGAAAAGAGCGATCTGGTCGCGTGGCGCAACGGCTTCACTGACGATGCACCGGGTTCCGAATTGAGCCAGTTCAAGGCTCGCTTATTCAAGTCACTTGCGTGGGTCGATCGGATGGACGACGACCGGCGCGCGACATTGCCAAGCAACCACAAATCGCCGCTCTCCGCCGCGCGCAATGGCATGGCGCAGGGCGATCGCGCGGTCTTGGCGAACGAGCAGAAAGCGTTGATAGCTGAGCTCGCGAAACCGGCAGTCGACGAGGTGGTGCAGGCCGTCGCTGTTGAGATGGAGCACCTTTGCGGTAGCTCCCCGCCGGCAGCGACTGAAGCCGGAGACGGGACTTCCCATCGCCCCAATGCGTTGAGCGACACCCATTGCCAGTGGATCGCCCTGCGCGTCGCACTTGAAGACTGGATGCCCGAGCACAAGGCCACCCGCCAGGGGCATCAACTCGTGCTGGGCCGCGAATTCTCGCCCGCAGCATTGCCGGAAGATGTCGAGCAGCGTATTCGCAAGTTCACGGAAGACGCTGCACACAAGGTGACATCGGGCTCTCCGGAGGCTCTTGAGCAGGCGATTGCAAGCGTCAGGCAGCATCTTGGCAATGTCCGCCTTGGTTTTGAAGACCTGCATGCGCTTGCAAACTTCCTCAATGTCGAGCGGGCCGAGCCTTTCCAAAAGGCAATGGAAGCCGCCCGAAAAATTGCCACAGCGCCGCCGCTGGCCCCGCCTGACCGATCGCAGCACAGCGTGCGTGCCATGTTGGTGGACTACCTGAAGACGATTCCCGGTGGCAACACGGTCCGGTTCAGCCGCGGCACCACCGGCGGGTTCAGTACCAAGGGCATTACCAAGGCGCTTGTCAAAGCGAAGAAGCGGCTACTTGGCGTTCCGGTTGCCGGCAATGCCCGTGTCGATCTGCGCTATGAGAAGGGGCGTGAAGCGGCGGTCTCCATGTCGTACCCTGTGCACGCCGCTGAGCTGTTTATCGGCACCGAAAAGCGCCACCGTGGGCGCATCGGCGCGGGCTGTTTCTTTGGCGCCAAGCTGTTCAAATGCTGCCGCACTGGCGCCAACGTTGATGTGAATCCGTACGAGCACGAGCGCACGGACGCCACCGGCATCATGGTCCGCATCCCGCGCCGGACGGCGGCTAAAGATGCGGAAGTCCGCGCGCTGTTCTCGCGCGTTACCGACTTCATGTTCTCGGCCGCGGATGCCCGGCGCCGCTCGCCCGCAGGCATGCCCGATGCCGATGCGCTTTTCCACGCCTTTGCCAGCGAGTTCTACGCCGAGCACGATCTTTCGATCAGCTGGATCAACCAGAAGACGCGCGCGCATCGCAGCGAGATGTCAGTGGGAATCGGCATATCCGTCAGCAAGCTGCTGAACCCCAGCCAACACCGCGCGAGCAGGCAGGAGACAGGTGCGCTCGGCTCCAGCCTCGGCTACTCGTTCGAGAAGCAATGGCTGTCGACATTCAAGCAGCTCGACGCCACCGGCACATACCGGATTGCCAACCTGCGCGAGCAGAAGCTCAGCCGGCACAAGATCAACCTTGGGCTCACTACGTCGGCAGTGACGGGCACAATCGGCAATACGTCGGCTGATCTGTTCGGTGGTGGCGCGGTGGTCAAAGAGCGCGGCACAAACGTAAAGCTGCGCCTGGCGATCGATCGGGACAATGTGCTGCCGACAAAGTCGGTGGCCGATTTCGAATTCGACAGCTTCCACGACTACGCCCGGTATGTCGAAGCCACCAAGCAGGAGTGGGTGAAATTCTTTGCCTATCCGCACCGGAACGATCCAGATGGCGGCCTGGCGAAGGGGCTCAAGGCCGTCAACGACAATCTCGATACCGCGCGTCTGCTGGACAGCCCATACAACGCATTCTTTGTGCGGCGCGCCCTCACAGCGGACGCCGCGAAAACGCTGAACCATCTGCAGCAGCTTTCGCTGGTGACGCCGCAAAGCGAGACAACACTGCACGAGCAGCTCGCCGCGTCATACAGCAAGACCATCAACGCCCCCAACTCCTGGATGCCGATCGGTTTGCGTGCCTATGAAAAATACAGCGAGGCCGACGGCTTCAACGTCAACGCGGGGTTGCGCCTGACGCAAAATACCGGGCTCAGGGTCGAGCGGCAGATCGTGTTCGATACGATCGACGCCAAGTTGCTCAAGGAGTATGAAGCGCAGTTGAAGGAAGATCAGAGCACACCGGAGCCTTCGGCGGTGACTCAGGCTGCAGCCGGCGCACCTCCATCACCTCGCCCGCTGCAGCGCCAAGGGTCATCGGACATCCCGCTGTATCAGAGCGTGCAAGGCGCGCGTTCCGAAATCGAACCGGCGCACGAAGAGCCCGACCGCGAGCCGGTTTCCGTCCCGCCGCGCGGGCAGCGATCCCCTTCGCTTGCCGACATGTTGGCAATGTCGCCGCCGCGTTCGCGGCCTGACGACACGCGCACGCATCTGGAGCGTCTGAAACAGCAAATGGACGCGAAGGCAGGCATTGCTTCCGCTCCCAAAAAGTCCGGCACCCTGTCCAGCAAGCTGTTTGGGCAGCGCAAGGCCCAGCCGAAGCCCGCCACACCTGCTCAGTCCAGCGATAAATCCAGCGGCAACAGGTAGCGTCCGAGGGCCCGTGCGTGACGGAGCAGCCAGTCACCCCGCGCTTTGGTTCCAGGCGTCCACAGGCCGTCGTGCCGCCAGGCGGCCGCGGTAACGGGCGTTCCTTGGTACAGAGTTTTTGTCTGCCCGCAGCGGAAATACGCCCAAGGGCTAGCGCATCTCCGGGACTCGATGGGTGGCGAGCAATAGCGCACTGGCAGCGGGAGACGGGCCTGGCATGACATGTTGCGCCAGCGAGATCAAATCGCCCTCCGACTCCGGCGTTGCAGCAACGTCGCCATCATGGCGCGCGGGGTCGTCTGGATTTGCGCCCTGGTCTCGGTAGGCTGCCGGCGGCATACCGAACTGCTTACGGAACTCGCGGCCCAGATGCGAGGCGTCGGCGAAGCCGCAGCTGAACGCGATGTCTGCAACCCCGCGGTCTGAACTTGTCAGTAGCCAGGCGGCTGTGCGTAGCCTGATCTGCTTGGCAAATGTCTGCGGGCTCTTGCCTGTTTCGGCTTTGAACAGTCGTTCAAGCTGCCGGGCTGACAGGTCAAGCTTGCGGGCGAGTTCCTCCAATGGCAATGCGCGGCCAATATGCTGTTCCATCAGAAGGATGGCGCGCTTGACCTTTGGATGTGTTGCGGGTTCGAGGCCTGTCGGTTGCGGCTGTGGCGCATTGCCCTTTTGCATTTCGCCCACAAGCAGTATCCGCAGGGCCTTTTGCACGGTCGCGTGATCGAAGTGGCGCAGCAGGATTGCCGCGGCGACGTCGATCGACGCCCGTCCACCGGAACATGTGATCCGCCGTCTGTCGATCACGAATAGCCGGTCCGCAATCAGAAGATTCGGGTCGGCCGATGGAAATCGGTCGATGAAATCCCAGTAATGGAACCAGCTTACGCACGTGCGATGTCCGTCGAGCACGCCCGCGCGCATCAGCGAAAACACGCCGGTGCAGATACCGACGAGTGTTGCGCCGGAGCCGGCCGCATGCTGGATGAACTCCAGCGTTTTCTGACTGGCCTGCGGTCCTGAGTGCAGCAGCCCTCCCACGACGACGATGTAGTCGAAAGGCTCGGCCTCGTCGAAGGTTTCCCACGGCGTGACCTGGATCCCGCAACTTGCGCGCACGGGGGAAAGCGTTTCCCCGATCACACTCCACGCGCAACGCACTGGTTTGCTGTAGTCGCCGTCATCTGCGGACAGGCGCAGCATGTCGACGAACCCTGAGAACGCGGTCAGCGTGAAGTTCGGCAGCAGCACGATGCCAAACCGGATGCGTTTGGGTGCCGGTTCGGAGAGGGGCGAAGCCTGCACGTCAGAGTTCATCACCGCAAGTCAAGTTGGCGACTCCCGGCACGGCGGTCGTTGGTGCAGCGCACACCACAACCGCGGGAGGAAGCAGCGTTGTGAAGCTTCAATGGGCTCAGCGTCGCTCATTTGCCGCACGCGGACTTGTCGATTTCCGCCACAAATCATCGTCAAAGCGCCCGCTGCCGACATGCCGGATGCAGTTGGCGGCGGCATCCCATGCCAATGCCGTTTTTGTTCTATCGATCCACTTCGACCTTTGCTGTACTGACGTCCAACGTCATTCAACGCGACTATCCGCAAAGGCGACCAGATGAACGTCAGCGTCTTCGATTTATTCAAGATCGGCATCGGGCCGTCAAGCTCGCATACGGTCGGGCCCATGATTGCCGCGTGCCGCTTCGCCTCGCATATTGAAGACACCAACCTGCTGGCGTTCGTCAAGCACGTGCGGGTGGAACTGTACGGGTCACTCGGCGCGACCGGCAAGGGTCACGGCACCGACAAGGCCGTGCTGCTGGGGTTGGAGGGCAACCTGCCGGACCTGATTGACCCTGACCTGATCGAGTCACGCCTTGCCGCTATCCGGGCGGCCAAGTCGCTGTCGCTGCTTGGCAGGCACGCCATCCGTTTCGACGAGAAAGAGCACATCGGCTTCTATCGAAAGTTGATGAGCGGCACCAGCATCGTGCACCCGAACGGCATGCGCTTTCAGGCGTTCGACGACAACGGCCAGCTGCTGGTCGAGAAGGAGTATTACTCGGTCGGCGGCGGCTTTGTTGTGAACCGCGATGGCGATCGCGTGAACGGTGTGCGTGCGACGGCCGAGATGCCGTATCCATTCCGCACTGGCGAAGACCTGATGCGGCAGTGCCGCCTGCACGGTCTGTCAATTGCTGAACTGATGTTCCGCAATGAATGCACGTTGCGCTCTCCTGACGAGGTTCGTGCCGGCCTGCTGACCATCTGGCGCACGATGGCTGCGTGCGTGGAGCGCGGTTGCGGGGCCAAGGGCGAGCTTCCCGGCCCGATGCGCGTGAAGCGCCGTGCGGCTGAGCTGAATACACGTCTGCGCTCGCGATCGGAAGAGTCGCTGCGCGACCCGCTCTCGATGCTCGACTGGGTCAACCTGTACGCGATGGCCGTCAACGAGGAGAACGCAGCGGGCGGGCGCGTCGTCACCGCGCCGACCAATGGCGCCGCCGGCGTCATTCCCGCCGTTCTCCACTACTACGTGAAGTTCGTGCCGGGCTCGAACGACAACGGCATCGTCGAATTCCTGCTGACCGCTGCGGCGATCGGAATCATCTACAAAGAGACCGCGTCGATCTCCGGCGCAGAAGTCGGCTGCCAGGGCGAGGTGGGTGTGGCCTGCTCGATGGCGGCGGCCGCGCTTGCTGCGGTGATGGGCGGTACACCCGATCAGGTTGAGAACGCTGCCGAAATCGGCATGGAACACAACCTCGGTATGACCTGTGACCCGGTCGGAGGGTTGGTGCAGATCCCGTGCATCGAGCGTAATGCGATGGGCGCGATCAAGGCCCTCAACGCCTCTCGCATGGCGCTCAAGGGCGACGGCCAGCATTACGTGTCACTCGACTCCGTCATCAAGACGATGCGCGAGACCGGTGCCGATATGAAAACGAAATACAAAGAAACGTCGCGCGGCGGTTTGGCTGTGAACGTTATCGAATGCTAACGAAGAGGTCTATTCAAAATGAGCCGCTACTCGATATTCAGCCTGTTCCGAAATGGCCTCTCGTATCACGAGAACTGGGAGCGGCAGTGGAAGAGCCCGGAACCGAAGCGCGAGTACGACGTTGTGATCGTCGGCGGCGGTGGACATGGTCTTGCCACTGCCTACTACCTGGCCAAGGAGCACGGTATTACCAATGTCGCGGTGCTGGAAAAAGGCTGGATCGGTGGCGGCAACACAGCCCGCAACACGACCATCGTGCGCTCGAACTACCTGTGGGACGAATCGGCCGCGCTCTATGAAAAGGCGATGAAGCTGTGGGAAGGGTTGTCGCAAGACCTGAACTACAACGTGATGTTCAGCCAGCGAGGCGTGATGAACCTCGCCCACACACTGCAGGACGTGCGCGATACCGAGCGTCGCGTCAATGCAAACCGGCTCAACGGCGTTGACGCCGAGTTTCTGACGCCCGCCCAGATCAAGGAAATCGAGCCGACGATCAATCTGAACGCGCGCTACCCGGTGCTGGGTGCCTCGTTCCAGCGCCGTGGCGGTGTCGCGCGGCATGACGCGGTGGCATGGGGTTTTGCGCGTGGCGCAGATCGGGCTGGCATCGACATCATCCAGAACTGCCAGGTGACGGGCATTCGGCGTGAAGGCGGTGCGGTGGTTGGCGTGGAGACCGTGAAGGGCTTTATCAAGGCCAAAAAGGTGGCCGTGGTTGCCGCTGGTAACACGACCACGCTGGCCGACATGGCCGGCATCCGCCTGCCGCTGGAGAGCCATCCGCTGCAGGCGCTGGTGTCGGAGCCAATCAAGCCGGTGGTCAATACGGTCGTGATGTCGAATGCCGTGCATGCCTACATCAGCCAGTCCGATAAGGGCGATCTCGTGATCGGCGCCGGTATCGACCAATACACCGGCTTTGGACAGCGTGGCAGCTTCCATGTCATCGAGAGTACGTTGCAGGCCATTGTCGAGATGTTCCCGGTGTTCTCGCGCGTGCGCATGAACCGTCAGTGGGGCGGCATTGTCGATGTGTCCCCTGACGCCTGCCCAATCATCGGCAAGACCGATGTGAAGGGCCTGTACTTCAACTGCGGGTGGGGCACGGGCGGCTTCAAGGCGACACCGGGTTCAGGCTGGGTATTCGCACACACCATCGCGCGCGATGAGCCGCACCCATTGAACGCTCCGTTTGCGCTCGATCGCTTTTACACGGGCCACCTGATCGACGAGCACGGCGCTGCCGCCGTCGCCCATTGATTGCCATCACCACGAGGAAAAACCATGCTGCTGATCGAATGTCCGTGGTGCGGGCCGCGCGCCGAATCCGAGTTCTCGTGCGGGGGCGAGGCTGATATCGCACGTCCACTCGAACCCGAAAATTTGACCGACCGCGAATGGGGCGACTACCTGTTCATGCGTGAGAACCCGCGTGGCGTTGCGCGCGAACAATGGCTGCACACCCAGGGCTGCCGTCGCTGGTTCAAGGTCGCTCGCGATACCGTCTCATACGACATCAAGGGCTACGAAAAATTTGTGGGTGCCCAGCCTGGCCAGGCTGGCAGTCAACCCGATGTCAACGCAACGCAAGAAGGGGCGAGCAAATGAGCCAGAAAGACCGTCTCGGTACGGGGGGTCGTATCAACCGTGCGATTCCGCTGACATTCACGTTCAACGGCCGTACGTATCAGGGGTTCCAGGGCGACACGCTCGCGTCGGCGCTGTTGGCGAATGGCGTGCATTTTGTGGCGCGCAGCTTCAAGTACCACCGCCCGCGCGGGATCATGACCGCAGGCGTGGAAGAGCCCAACGCAGTGGTGCAGCTTGAGTCCGGCCCCTACAGCGTGCCGAACGCGCGCGCGACGGAGGTCGAGCTGTATCAGGGACTCATTGCCAGCAGCGTCAACGCGGAGCCCTCGCTGGAAAACGACCGCTATGCGATCAATCAGAAGTTCTCGCGCTTTCTGCCGGCCGGGTTCTACTACAAGACGTTCATGTGGCCGCGCAAGATGTGGCCGAAGTACGAAGAGAAGATTCGCGGGGCGGCAGGTCTGGGTAAGGCGCCTGACATGCGCGATGCCGATCGCTATGACAAGTGCTATGCGCATTGCGACGTGCTGGTGGTGGGCGGCGGCCCAAGCGGCCTGGCTGCTGCATATGCAGCGGCCACGGCCGGCGCGCGCGTAATGCTCGTGGACGATCAACGCGAGCTGGGCGGGAGCCTGCTCTCGTGTCGCGCAGAGATCGACGGCAAGCCCGCTCTGCAATGGGTGGAGAAGATTGAGGCCGAGCTGCGCAAACTGCCCGATGTGACCATCCTGAAACGCAGCACGGCGTTCGGGTATCAGGACCACAACCTCCTGACGGTGACGCAGCGCCTGACCGATCACCTGCCGATTTCGATGCGCAAAGGCACGCGCGAGCTCCTGTGGAAGGTTCGCGCCAAGCGCGTCATCCTGGCGACCGGCGCGCACGAGCGCCCGCTCGTGTTCGGTAACAACGATCTCCCGGGCGTGATGATCGCCGGGGCTGTTTCCTCATACATCCATCGCTATGGTGTGTTGCCCGGTCGGGAAGCCGTTGTGTTCACAAACAACGATCGCGCATATCAAACCGCGCTGGATCTGAAGGCGTGCGGCGCGAAGGTCACGGTGGTGGATTCGCGTGCATCTTCGGAGGGTGCACTGCCGGCCGCAGCGAAACGGCAAGGCGTGGTTGTGATGAACGGCGCTGTCGTCACCACGGCCTCCGGCAAGTGGCGCGTATCGTCGGTCGATGTTGTCTCGTACTCAAACACGAGCGGTGGTGTTGTCGTGGCAGCCCCGGCGCAGATGCGCGTGTCGGCGGCCGACGTGGCGGCTTACAACGGCGGAAAAGTCGGCGAGAAGATCAAAACGCTGCCCTGCGATATTGTCGCGACGTCGGGTGGCTTCAGTCCTGTATTGCACCTCTTCGCCCAATCGGGCGGAAAGGCGCAGTGGGACGATGGGAAGGCGTGTTTCGTACCCGGCAAGCCCATGCAAGCCGAAGTGAGCGTGGGCGCTGCGGCTGGAAAGTTCACGCTTGCAGAGGCTCTGAAGCTTGCCGTGGACGCAGGCGCCGAGGCGGCAAAGATTGCCGGATTCACGGCTGCGCAGCGCCCTGTTGCACCCAAGGTGACCGACGTGAAGGAGAGCCCGCTCCAACCACTGTGGCTCATCGGGGATACCAACTCTGCAACACGTGGGCCGAAGCAGTTCGTCGATTTCCAGAACGACGTTGCGGTGACCGACATCCTGCTTGCCGCGCGCGAAGGCTTCGAATCGGTCGAGCACGTCAAACGCTATACAGCCATGGGCTTCGGCACCGATCAGGGCAAGCTCGGCAACATCAACGGGATGGCCATTCTCGCGCAGGCGCTGGGTAAGACGATCCCGGAAACCGGCACGACCACGTTCCGGCCCAACTACACACCGGTGTCGTTTGGCACGTTCGCCGGGCGCGAGTTGGGTAACTTTCTTGACCCCGTCCGCAAGACCTGCATTCATGAATGGCACGCCGAGCACGGTGCGCTGTTTGAAGACGTAGGCAACTGGAAGCGCCCCTGGTACTTCCCGAAGAAGGGCGAAGACCTGCACGCGGCTGTCAAGCGGGAATGCCTCGCGGTGCGCAACAGCGTTGGCATTCTGGATGCGTCCACCCTTGGCAAGATCGACATCCAGGGGCCGGATGCTGTGAAGCTTCTCAACTGGATGTACACCAACCCGTGGGGCAAGCTTGAAGTGGGGAAGTGCCGCTATGGGTTGATGCTCGACGAGAACGGCATGGTGTTCGACGACGGTGTGACCGTACGCCTGGCCGATCAGCATTTCATGATGACCACCACCACCGGTGGCGCGGCTCGCGTACTCACCTGGCTTGAGCGCTGGCTTCAAACCGAATGGCCCGACATGCGGGTGCGGCTCGCGTCCGTCACCGATCACTGGGCGACGTTCGCGGTGGTTGGCCCGAACAGCCGCAAGGTGGTGCAGAAGGTCTGCCAGGACATCGACTTCGGCAACGAGGCATTCCCGTTCATGAGCTACCGGAACGGCACCGTGGCGGGCGCCCGGGCGCGCGTGATGCGGATCAGCTTCTCGGGCGAACTGGCCTACGAAGTGAATGTGCCGGCCAATGCGGGCCGCGCTGTGTGGGAAGCACTGATGGCGGCGGGTGCCGAGTTCGACATCACGCCATACGGCACCGAAACCATGCACGTGCTGCGCGCCGAGAAGGGCTACATCATCGTCGGCCAGGACACGGATGGATCCATCACCCCTTACGACTTAGGCATGGGCGGTATGGTCGCCAAGACGAAGGACTGCCTCGGCAAGCGGTCGCTTGCGCGCGCCGATACCGCCAAGGAGGGCCGCAAGCAGTTTGTCGGCCTGCTGACCGACGACGCTCAGTTTGTGCTGCCCGAAGGGGCGCAGATTGTCGCCAACGGCACGCAAGTGTCTGCGCTGGAACCGACGCCGATGATCGGCCACGTGACTTCGAGCTACTACAGCCCGATCCTGAACCGTTCGATTGCGCTGGCGGTGGTCAAGGGTGGCCTGAACAAGATGGGCGAAAGCGTGGTGATTCCGCTGGCCAACGGCAAGCGCGTCACCGCGAAGGTTTCCAGCCCGGTTTTCTACGATACGGAAGGGGTGCGCCAACATGTGGAATGAATCCAGAACTGAAGCGCAGATGAACACCATGGTGAGCGCACGACTTGAATCGCCGTTTATTGGCGCGGCCGACCTGCTGAAGACCCGCCAAAACCGTGCACCCGAAAAGTTTGCGTTCCGCGAGCGGCCCTTTCTCGATCTGGTCAACGTGCGCGGCGACCTGAACGATCCGGCGTTCGTTGCAGCGTTCCAGGGTGTGGTGGGTTGCCGGCCCCCGGCCGACCCCAATACGGTGGCGCGCAGCACGGAGTACGACGTGCTATGGCTTGGCCCCGACGAATGGCTTGTGCGCTCGATCGGGCCGGTACAGGCGGGGGTGCTGGAGGCAAAGCTGGCCGAGGCCGTGCGGGGCTCGTACGCTGCGGCCGTGGATGTCGGCAGCGGCTACACCGTGGTCGAGATCAGCGGTCAGTGCGTGCGGGATGTCCTGGCCCGCGGTTGCCCGCTCGACCTGCATCCGCGCGTATTCAAGCCCGGGCACTGTGCACAGTCGCATTACTTCAAGGCGTCGATCGTGCTGGTTCCGACCGGCAATGATGTGTATGAGATCGTCGTCCGGCGTAGTTTTGCCGACTACTTCGTGCGCATCATGCTCGACGCGGCCGCGCCATTGACGTCATGAAGCCCATCGACACCGCCTTTAGCGAATCGCTTGCCGCGGTCGATGTACCGCTCCTGCCTGGCCGGGGCTGGAGCGTGTTTGTCGATGCATTGACCGTGCCTGTCCGGATCGGGATTCATCCACACGAACACGAGGCCCCGCAGCCTATCGTGATCGACGCGCGTCTTGGCTACGGTTGCGAGCCGAGAGAAGAGAGCGACTGGATCAACTACGAAAGCTACTGCGCACGCGTAACGGCGTACCTCTCGAGCAAGCCGCACACACGGCTTCTGGAGACGCTGGCGGCCGAGCTTGCCGACCTCTCATTCCGTGAGTGGCCGGCGCTCGGTACGCTGACCCTGGCAGTGCATAAGCCGAAGATCCGGCCGGGAACGCAACGCGTTGGCGTGGCGCTCGAATGGACACGCGCCGACTATCTGCGGCGCGGCGGACGGGCCGTCTGATCCCCTACGTGGTGCAGATGGCGGCGGCGTTCAAGCCCATGTCGCGTTTAGCATCAAGCGTTCCTGCCTCGGAGACTACTCTCGTAAACAGCCGCTGCTGTCTTTGCTGATGGGCATGGCTGCGGCGCGATTCCACAATACGAGGAGGAAATCCAATGAAAAAAATCGCACTGGGCTCAGCGCTGGGTTCCGGTATTGCATTGATGTTTTCCGCGCCGGTCTTCGCACAAAGCAGCGTGACGCTCTACGGCGTGATCGACGAAGGCATCAACTACACGAACAATGTTGGTGGAAAGAATCTGGTTGAAATGGCCAGCGGCTTTGCGCAAGGCAGCCGCTGGGGGCTGAAGGGTGCCGAAGACCTCGGTGGTGGCACCAAGGCACTGTTCCAGCTTGAAGGCGGGTTTAACGTGGATACCGGCCGAGCCGGGCAAGGCGGATTGCTCTTCGGGCGCCAGGCATACGTTGGGCTCTCCGACAATCGGTTCGGCACCGTCACGCTTGGGCGGCAGTATGACTCGGTGATCGACTATCTGTCGCCCACCACGGCCGCCGGCAACTGGGGTGGCACCATGTTCGGCCACCCGTACGACAACGACAACTTCATCTATTCGTTCCGCGTCAACAACACCGTGAAATACACGAGCCCGGTCCTGTCGGGGTTCCAGTTTGGTGGCACCTACAGCTTTAGCGACGATACGAGCTTCGCGAAGAATCGCCAGTACAGCGCCGGGATGCAATACACAAACGGCGGGTTGCTGCTGGCCGCCGCGTACCTGCAGGCTGACAACCCGTCATCCACGGCAGGCGGTGCCATCAACAACGGCGGCGATCAGAACTTCCTCGCCAACCGTCTGCGCATCTTCGGTGCCGGTATCAACTACACGTTTGGCGCAGCGACGGCCGGCTTGGCCTATTCCAATTCGAATCTGAGCCAACCGCAATCGACCGAGTACATTTCCGGGTCGATCCTGCCGGCGAGCGGGACGTTGAGTTCGCTGCGCTTCCAGAACATCGAGGCGAACTTCAAATACCAGTTCACGCCTGCGTTCTATGCCGGGGCGCTGTATACGCTCACTTTGGAGAACTTCCATGCCTCGTCCGGCGATGCCAAGCCGAAGGTGCATGCCTTCGGGGTGATGGCCGACTACAACTTCTCCAAGCGCACGGACATCTACTTCCAGGGCGCCTATCTGCGTGTTGCTGGCGGCAAGACCGGGACGGCACTGGATCTGGCGGATCTGCCTGGGGCGGCAAACGCCTCGTCCACGGCAAATCAATTCCAGGCCCGCATCGCGCTTCGCCACAAGTTCTGATATCGCGCAGCAGGCAGGTCGCCCGGCCCTTGCGTATGACGCAGGGGCCGGGTTTTTATTTATGAGATGTTGTCTGCCGCGGTGGAGTACGTTGCAGTTTCAGCGGCGGTTTCCTCTGATGCCAAGGTTTCCAGCGCCACGCCACGGGTCTCGATACCGAGTGCCCACACCGCCAGCGCCGCAGCTGCAAACGACAGCGCGCCCAGCGTAAACACCCCGGCTTGGCCGAACACGGGCAGCACAACCCCGACCGCGTAAGGTCCGATCAAGGAGCCGATCCGGCCGATGGCCGACGCGAAGCCGGAGCCCGTTGCACGCGCGCCCGTTCCGTATTGTTCGGGCGTGTAGGTGTACAGCACTGCCCACATGCCGAACAGGAAGAACTGCATGGCCAGGCCAGTGCAGACGAGCAGCGTGACGCTGTTACCGTACAGCGCGCTTTGGCCGTACAGATAGGCCATGGCACCACCACCCAGCAGCGACGCAATGCAGGTCGGCTTACGTCCCCAGCGTTCAACCAACCAGGCGGCACATAGAAACCCGGGCACACCGCCCAGGGAGATCAGCACCGTGTAGTACACCGATTGCGTGACCGCAAAACCCGCCTGCTGCAGCAACGCACCCAGCCACGACGTCAAACCGTAGAAGCCCAGGAGCGCGAAGAACCACAAGAGCCAGACCATCGTCGTGCGGCGGCGGTATGCGGCGCTCCAGATTTCTCGCAATGCGCTGTGCTGGCGCACCGGCTGAGCCGCGGGACGCTGAACGATCGGGGGCAGCGTGGTGATGTTCATCGAGCGCATCACCTTGGCTTCGATGCCACGCATGACTGTGTCGGCTTGCGCGTTGCGGCCCACGTGTTCCAGCCAGCGCGGCGACTCCGGCACCGCGCGGCGCACGACCAGCACGAAGAAGGCCGGAACCGCGAGCAGCGCAAACACGGCCCGCCAGCCGAACTGCGGCAGCACGAAGTACGACACGATGCCCGCGGTGATGAACCCCAGCGGCCAGAAGCCGTCCATCAGCGCGATCAGGCGCCCGCGGTTTGCTGCGGGCACGAACTCGGAGAGCAGCGTCTGCGCCACGGGAAACTCCATGCCCATGCCGATGCCCAGCAGCACGCGCCAGGCGATCAACGCCTCAACGCTCTGCGCGGTCGAGCACAGATATGACGCGACGCCCCACAACACCATGCTCCACTGGAACACCGGCCGGCGCCCGAATCGATCTGCCAGCAGCCCGGCAACCGCCGCGCCGATCACCATCCCAAAGAAGCTTGAGCTGGCGACCAGGCCCGCCGTGGCGGTCGATAGCCCGAACTCCTTTTTGATGGAGCCGAGCACGAAGGTCATCGTGGCCAGATCGACGGAATCAAAGAAGAATGCAATCGCGATGATGATGAAGATCCGCTTGTGATAGCCGGAGAACGGCAGGCGTTCGAGCCGCGCTGCGGCGTTCGCCTGTGGAAAGACGGGGAAAGTGGTTGGCATGGCGTCCTCATAAAGAACGAGCCCTGTTGGAGGTTGTTGGAGGGCCCGGATCTTCAGTAGACGCGGTTATCCATGACCGCTCTGGCAGGAAAACGTCGCCAGCCTGCGCAAATCCGCCATGGCAGCTGTGGCATTGCGTTGCGATGTCGGCGTGAGCCAAGCACGCGTCGTGTTTTGCACATCGATACCCGGGTCCGCGCCGCTACTCTCGAAGACGCTACCGCGCTGGTAGCACGGGTCAGCGAGGCAGGCCACGAATCAACAGGACATGGAGACAAGGCGATGAGCAACAACCGAGGTGTCGTATATCTTGGCCCGGGCAAGGTCGAGGTGCAGAACATCGACTATCCGAAGATGGTCGACCCGAGTGGTCGCGCGATTGGTCACGGGGTGATCCTCAAGGTCGTGAGCACGAATATCTGCGGATCGGATCAGCACATGGTGCGTGGCCGCACAACGGCGCCCGTCGGGCTCGTGCTCGGTCATGAGATCACCGGCGAGGTGGTCGAAATCGGCCGCGACGTCGAGACATTGCAGATTGGCGATCTCGTATCGGTACCGTTCAACGTGGCATGCGGGCGTTGCGCAATGTGCAAGGAGCAACACACCGGCGTCTGCCTGAGCGTCAATCCGGCACGTGCAGGTGGAGCGTACGGCTACGTCGACATGGGCGGATGGATCGGCGGCCAAGCCGAATACGTGCTCGTGCCATATGCGGATTTCAACCTGCTGAAGTTTCCTGATCGCGACCAGGCCATGGCGAAGATCCGCGATCTCACGTGCCTGTCGGACATCTTGCCGACTGGCTACCACGGTGCCGTCACGGCAGGGGTGAAGCCGGGCTCGACGGTCTATATCGCCGGTGCGGGCCCTGTCGGTATGGCTGCTGCTGCGTCGGCGCGTCTGCTTGGCGCAGCGTGCACCATCGTTGGCGATATGAATCCGGCACGCCTTGCCCACGCGAAGGCAATGGGCTTTGAAGTGGTCGACCTGTCGAAGGACACGACGCTTGGCGAGCAGATTGCAGAGATTCTCGGCACGCCCGAAGTTGACTGCGCAGTCGATTGCGTTGGCTTCGAAGCGCACGGTCACGGCTCTGGCCACACGGAGGAAGCGCCGGCCGCGGTGCTGAATTCATTGATGGAAATTACGCGACCCGCCGGTGCAATCGGGATTCCAGGCCTGTACGTCACCGATGATCCGGGTGCGAAGGATGTGGCTGCCAAGCATGGGGGCCTGAGCATCCGCTTCGGTCTTGGGTGGGCGAAGTCACACTCCTTCCATACCGGCCAGACGCCTGTGCTCAAGTACAACCGCAATCTGATGCAGGCGATTCTGCACAACCGTCTGCCGATCGCAGAGATCGTCAACGTGTCGGTTATCTCACTGGACCAGGCGCCCGAAGGCTACAAGCAATTTGATGGCGGTGCGCCGCGCAAATTTGTCATTGACCCCCATGGGCTGCTTGCGGCTGCCTGATCGGTTCTGGGCAAAGAAAAAAGGCGGCCACTTGTGGGCCGCCTTTTTTTCTGGCGCGAGAGTGCTCTGGTTTTGGCCGCCCCTGCCTTAAGCGGCGTACATCGGGGACGAGGAAAACGCAGACGCTCCAATGGGCGTGGTGGGTCGGGCCAGTGGAGCGGCTTGAGCCCTGCGCTCGCGCGTAGGTGCAACGCCAAACGCGTCGCGGTAGCTCTTGCTGAAATGGCAGGCCGACTGAAAGCCGCACGCCATCGTGATATGCATGATCGACATGTCCGTCTGCAGCAGGAGTTCACGCGCGCGGCGCAGGCGCAGTGTGAGGTAGTAGTGCGTCGGGGTCATCCCGAGATGGTCGCGAAACAGCCGTTGCAGCTGGCGTTGCGACATGCTTGCCAGGCGCGCCAGCTCTTCGCGCGAGAGCGGCTCCTCGATGTTGTTCTCCATGAGCGAGATGACTTCGAACAGCGATTTATTGGCCGAGCCGAGCCGAGCCACGAGCGGCATTTTCTGCTGCGCGCCCGTATCCCGCACGTGCTCGACGATGAACTGCTCGGCAATCTGCGTGACACGCGCTGTACCCACGCGTTTGGCAATCAGGTTCAGCATCATGTCGAGCGGCGCCACGCCACCGGTGCATGTGACGCGGTCCCGGTCGATCACAAAGAGTTCTTTGAGGAAGCGCGTCTCTGGAAACTCCTCTTTGAGCGCCGACATGTTCTCCCAATGGATCGCGCACGCATAGCCGGCAAGCAGCCCCGACCGTGCAAGCGCATACGTGCCGGTACACAGGCTTCCCAGGACGATGCCCTCACGTGCGGCGCGGCGCAGCGTGGAGAGGTGCTCGGTGGTCGTAGCGCGTTGAACATCGATACCGCCGCAGACGAAGACGATGTCCGGTCGATCGATGGACGTCATCGGCTGGGTGTCGATCACCAATCCGTTGCTGGCCATGACGGGGCCCCCCTCCGGACTGACAATGGACCAGTGGTACAGCTCTTGGCCACTGAGATAGTTCGCCATGCGCAGCACTTCGATGGCGTTTGTGAACGCGATCATCGTGAAGTTGGGCAGCGGCATGAACGCGAAATGCTGCAGTGACGCAGTTCGGTCGGACGACATGGGGGCGTTCCTTCATTTCCGTTGGCCGTTCGTGCCGGGTTATCCCGATCATCGATTCAGGCTCTATTCGCTATTGATAGTGGGAATGCAACAACCGGGCCATACGGCGAAACCCTACTCATCCGGAGTGGGGAGGCGGGTGACCACGGCGCGCCGCTCCGAATGCGTGATCCGGCGCACTCGCATGACGCGGGCTGCACCGCTGCAGTGCGCACGCGTATTGCAAAGCAGCATGCGCGGGAGCGAGGCGCCTCCGAGCAGCACCCCGTTTCCGGATTTGTGCAAAACGGACGCGAATGGCGGAAAAGGAAAAGAACGCGTCTGAATTCGCCAATCGACGACGAATCCGGGCGTCAAGAATAGAGCCGTCAACAACGCAATGCCGATCAAGCGAAAGAGCGGGTATAGCGCGCTTCGCAAGCCATCAGGCAGCCTCCCACTCCATTCACGGACGCCCCATGTCGAACACGCAGTCATTCTTCTCGCAATCACTTGCCGAGCGCGACACGCCCATCCGCAACTCGCTTCTGAAAGAACTTGAGCGCCAGCAATCGCAAGTGGAATTGATTGCATCGGAGAACATCGTGTCGCGAGCCGTGCTCGAAGCACAGGGCTCGGTGTTGACCAACAAATATGCGGAAGGCTATCCGGGCAAGCGCTATTACGGCGGCTGCGAATATGCAGACGAGGTGGAATCGCTCGCGATTGACCGTGTGAAGCAACTCTTCAACGCTGGCTTTGCCAACGTGCAGCCGCATTCGGGCGCCCAGGCAAACGGCTCCGTCATGCTTGCGCTCACCAAGCCGGGCGATACAGTGCTGGGCATGTCGCTTGATGCAGGCGGGCACCTGACGCACGGCGCCAAGCCTGCCTTGTCAGGCAAATGGTTCAACGCAGTGCAGTACGGCGTCAGTGGCGACACGATGCTGATCGACTACGAACAGGTCGAAAAGCTCGCGCACGAGCACAAGCCAAGCCTGATCATCGCTGGGTTTTCAGCGTATCCGCGCAAACTCGATTTCGCCCGGTTCCGCGCAATCGCCGACAGCGTTGGCGCGAAGCTGATGGTCGACATGGCGCACATTGCCGGCGTGATTGCGGCGGGCCGCCACGATAATCCAGTCGACCATGCGCACGTCGTCACGTCGACCACGCACAAGACGCTGCGTGGGCCCCGCGGCGGCTTCGTGCTCACTAACGATGAAGAGATCGCCAAGAAGATCAATTCCGCTGTGTTTCCGGGGCTGCAGGGCGGCCCGTTGATGCACGTGATCGCGGGCAAGGCCGTTGCATTTGGCGAGGCGCTCAAGCCCGAGTTCAAAACCTACATCGATAGCGTGCTGGCCAACGCCAAGGCGCTGGGTGAAGTGCTCAAGGCCGGCGGCGTTGACCTGGTCACCGGTGGCACCGATAACCATCTGCTGCTTGTTGACCTGCGGCCCAAGGGGCTCAAGGGTACGCAGGTGGAGCAGGCGCTCGAGCGCGCCGGTATCACCTGCAACAAGAACGGCATTCCCTTCGATACCGAGAAACCGACCATCACATCGGGCATCCGTCTCGGTACGCCCGCCGCCACCACGCGTGGTTTCGGGGTGAGCGAGTTCGAGCAGATCGGCCGCTTGATCCTGGAGGTCTTCGACGCGTTGCGTGCCAATCCGGACGGCGATCAAGCCACCGAGCAGCGTGTGCGCCGCGAGATCTTCGCGCTGTGCGATCGCTTTCCGATCTACTGACCTGGCTGACTGACCGAACCGGAGGAACACATGAGCACGCTGCATCAAGACAGCATCATCATCGACGGTCTGAACATCTCGAAGTTTGAGAGGCCGGTGTTTGAAGACATGCGCCGCGGCGGCATCACAGCCGCAAACTGCACGGTGTCGGTGTGGGAAAACTTCACCAAGACCGTCGACAACATCGGCGTGATGAAGCAGAAGATCCGCGAAAACGGCGAGCTGCTGACGCTCGTGCGTACGACGGACGACATCTTCCGCGCCAAAAAGGAAGGCAAGACCGGCATCATCCTTGGCTTCCAGAACGCGCACGCGTTCGAAGACAACCTGGGTTACATCGAAGCGTTTGCCGATATGGGCGTGCGTGTCGTGCAGCTTTGCTACAACACGCAAAACCTGGTCGGCACGGGCTGCTACGAGCGCGATGGCGGGTTGTCGGATTTTGGCCGCGAGGTGATCACCGAGATGAACCGCGTCGGCATCATGGTCGATCTGTCGCATGTGGGCGGCAACACGTCGTCGGAAGCGATCGCGTTCTCGAAGAAGCCGGTGTGCTACTCGCACTGCCTGCCGTCGGGCCTGAAGGAGCACCCGCGCAACAAGAGCGACGCACAACTCAAGGAGATTGCCGATGCGGGCGGCTTCGTCGGCGTGACGATGTTTGCGCCGTTCCTCAAGCGCGGGATCGAAGCGACGATCGACGACTACATTGAGGCGATCGATTACGTCGTGAACCTCATCGGCGAAGACGCCGTGGGCATCGGCACGGATTTCACGCAGGATTTCGCCAAGGAATTCTTCGACATGCTCACGCACGACAAGGGGCGCTACCGCCAGCTGACCAACTTCGGCAAGGTGATCAACCCGGACGGCATCCGCACGATCGGCGAGTTCCCGAACCTGACCGCGGCAATGGAGCGCCATGGCTGGAAGGCGTCGCGCATCCGCAAGATCATGGGCGAGAACTGGGTGCGCGTGTTCAAGGACGTCTGGGGCGCATAGGCCCCATCGAATTCAGCGATCTCATCTACAAGAAAACCGGCCGTGCCCCGCAAGCTTCGGGGTGCGCAGGGGATGTCGTGTCTGCAATACCTGCAGCAAAGCGGCACACCGACGGCCTTCCTCACGGAGTCATTGCAATGCAACCTCAACTGCCGATCAACGTCGATCCCAATACCGGCGTCTGGACTACCGATGCACTGCCGATGCTGTATGTGCCCCGTCATTTCTTCACGAACAACCACACGGCTGTCGAAGAGGCACTGGGGCGCGATGCGTATGCGGAGATTCTCTACAAGGCCGGCTACAAGTCCGCATACCACTGGTGCGACAAGGAAGCCAAGCTGCACGGCCTTGCGGGGATGGCCGTGTTCGAGCATTACCTGAAGCGTTTGTCCCAGCGCGGCTGGGGTCTGTTCTCGATTCTGGAAGCGGACCCAGCGACAGCGCGCGCCAAGATCGAACTGTGTCACTCATCGTTCGTACTCGCGCAACCGGGCAAGGAAGGCAAGCTCTGCTACATGTTCGCCGGCTGGTTTGCGGGGGCGATGGACTGGGTCAACGATACCGCGCCGGAAGGAAAGGGCGCGCCGCGTGCGCAGTCAAGGGAGGTGCAGTGTGCGGGGGAAGGCCACGACAACTGCATCTTCGAAGTGTCGCCGATTGCGCATTGATGCGCTGACACAAGACAACACCCGCAACACGACACACACGAACGCCAGAGGTCGCCAGCGATGCGTTATCCCCACCTGTTTAAACCCCTGCAGCTCAACCAATTGACGTTGCGCAATCGGATCGTCAGCACGGCGCACGCAGAGGTGTATGCGGAGCCGGACGGTCTGCCGGGCGAGCGCTATATCCGCTACTACGAGGAAAAGGCCAAGGGCGGTGTGGGCCTGGCCGTGTGCGGCGGTTCGAGCCCCGTGTCGATCGATAGCCCCCAGGGCTGGTGGAAGTCTGTGAATCTGGCCACCGACAGGATCATCGACCCGCTCGCGCGGCTGGCCGAAACGATGCACCGGCACGGCGCGAAGATCATGATTCAGGCCACGCACATGGGCCGCCGTTCGGCATTCCACGGTGAACACTGGCCGCACCTCATGTCGCCTTCCGGCGTGCGCGAGCCAGTGCACCGAGGCAACGCCAAGATCATCGAGGTGGAAGAGATCCGCCGCATCATCACCGATTTCGCTGTGGCGGCGAAGCGAGTCAAAGCGGCCGGCATGGACGGCATCGAAATCTCGGCAGCGCATCAGCATCTGATCGACCAGTTCTGGAGCCCGCGCACCAACCACCGCACCGACGAATGGGGCGGCAGCCTGGAGAACCGCCTGCGCTTCGGTGTCGAGGTATTGCAGGCAGTACGCGAGGCAGTTGGCAAGGATTTCTGTGTGGGGCTGCGCATGTGCGGCGACGAATTCCATGAAGACGGTCTCGACCACGAGCAACTGAAAGAGATCGCGCAAGCGATGTCTGAAACCGGCCTGATCGACTATCTCGGCGTGATCGGCTCGGGAGCGGACACCCACAACACGCTCGCGAACTGCATGCCCCCCATGGCATTGCCGCCGGAGCCGTTTGTACATCTTGCGGCCGGCATCAAGTCAGTCGTGAAGGTGCCCATCATGCATGCACAGAGCATTCGCGATGCGGGCCAGGCCGAACGCCTGCTTGCGAGCGGGATGATCGACCTCGTGGGCATGACGCGTGCGCAGATGGCTGATCCGCATATGGTCATCAAGATTCGCGATGGCCGCGAGGACGAGATCAAGCAGTGCGTGGGCGCGAATTACTGCATTGACCGCCAGTACAACGGCCTTGATGTTCTGTGCATCCAGAACGCTGCGACCTCGCGCGAACAGACGATGCCGCACGTGATTGAGAAATCGCGCGGCCCGAAGCGCAAGGTGGTCGTCGTGGGAGCCGGGCCCGCTGGGCTCGAGGCGGCACGCGTTGCGCGATCGCGTGGCCACGACGTTGTGCTGTTCGAAAAAAATCAGGAGGTGGGTGGGCAGATCATGCTCGCTGCCAAGGCGCCGCAGCGCGAGCAGATGTCGGGCATCGTTCGGTGGTTCGACATGGAGACGAAGCGCCTGGGCGTGGACCGACGGCTTGGAGTGGAAGTCGACACGAAGGCGATCATGGCCGAACGGCCTGACATCATCGTGCTCGCCACGGGTGGCCGGGCCTTCTCTGATCAGGTGCCGGACTGGGGCGTCGCCGGCGGGCTGGCGGTCAGCTCGTGGGACATCCTCTCCGGCAAGGTCGAGCCGAAGCAGAACGTACTCGTCTATGACGGCGTCAGCACGCACGCCGGCGCGGGTGTCGCCGACTTCATCGCCAGCCGCGGCTCCAAGGTCGAGATTGTCACGCCCGATGTGAAGGTTGCCGACGATTGCGGCGGCACGACATTCCCGATCTTCTACCGGCGCCTGTACGCGCAAGGGGTCATCCATACGCCCAACTACTGGCTTGACCGGGTGTACGAGGAAGACGGCAAGAAGATCGCGGTGCTGCGCAATGAATACACCGAGGAACTGGAGGAGCGAGCCGTCGACCAGGTGGTCATCGAGAACGGCAGCACGCCCAACGACGCGCTGTACTGGAAGCTGAAGCCGGAGTCGGTGAACAGCGGGCAGATCGACGTGCATAAGCTGTTTGCGGCCGAGCCGCAGCCGTGGCTGTCGGAGGAACTGGGCAATGGCCGGTTTCTGCTGTTCCGCGTTGGCGACTGCATTTCGATGCACAACATCCACGGCGCGATCTACGACGCGCTGCGCCTCGTGAAGGATTTCTGACCATGAATCCGGCCTTTCTGATTACCGCGCTGCTGTGGCTGTCGGTGGCGGGGCTCGTGTTTGCGGTGGCCAAGCGTGCCTCGTACTGGCGTCTGGGGCGCGCGGCTGCGGGCGATGAGTTCGGCATTGCAAACTTGTTCACGATTCCGAAACGCTACTTTGTCGACCTGCACCACGTGGTGGCGCGTGATCCGTACATCGCCAAGACGCACGTTGCGACCGCGGGCGGCGCGATTGCCGCACTCGCGCTGGTGTTCGTCAACTACGGCTTTGCCATTTATTCGCCGTGGCTCGACAAACTGATCTTCGTCGCAGCGCTTGCGATGCTGATTGGTGTGGTGTTCGTCTGGCGACGCCGTGCAGCGAAGGATGTACCTGCGCGCCTGTCACGCGGTCCGTGGAATACGCTGCCATGGCTGCTCGGCGCGTTCGCGCTCGGCCTTGTTCTGTTCGTGGTCGTGCCGACGGAGATGATGTCAGGTGCGTTTGCCGTGCTGTGCGCAGTGCTGATCGGCGTCGGTGCGTTCGCGATGACGTTCGGTGCCGCGAAGGGCGGGCCGATGAAGCACGCGATGGCGGGTCTGCTGCATCTGGCTTTCCACCCGCGTCAGGAGCGTTTTGCTGGTACGCCCGAAGCGTTCACCGGCAGCGGAACGGCGACGCCGCCGACCGCGTTGAAGCTGCCCGACATCGAGCACCAGGAATACGGCGTTGCCAAACCGGTCGAGTTCCGCTGGAACCAGTTGCTGAGCTTTGACGCCTGCGTGCAATGCGGCAAGTGTGAAGCGGCTTGCCCCGCGTTCGCCTCCGGCCAGCCATTGAACCCGAAGAAGCTGATCCAGGATCTTGTCGTCGGAATGGCAGGCGGCACCGATGCCGCCTATGCGGGCAGCCCCACGCCAGGTCTCGCGGTGGGCCAGCATCGTGGCGAGCCGAACGGCTCCATCGTGTCTGGGTTGATCGAAGCGCAGACGCTGTGGTCGTGTACAACCTGCCGCGCCTGCGTACAGGAGTGCCCGATGCTGATCGAACATGTAGACGCGATTGTCGACATGCGGCGCAACCAGACCCTCGTGCATGGCACGGTGCCGGGCAAGGGCGCTGAAGTGCTGGCCAACCTGCGCGAGACCGGCACCATGGGTGGTTACGACACGGCGGCGCGTTACGACTGGGCGGTCGATCTGAATGCGCCCATTGCTCAGGCTGGCAAGCCTGTCGACGTGCTTTTCGTAGCGGGCGAGGGTGCGTTTGAGATGCGCTACCAACGTACCTTGCGCGCGGTCGTCAAGGTGCTGAACAAGGCGGGCGTCGACTACGCCGTCCTCGGCAACGTGGAAACGGACACGGGTGACGTCGCGCGTCGGCTGGGCGATGAAGCAACGTTTCAGAAGATGGCGAGGACGCTGATCGGCACATTGTCGACGCTGTCTTACAAGCAGATCGTCACCGCTGACCCGCACGTCATGCACAGCCTGCGCAACGAATACCGCGCACTCGGGTTGCGCGTGACCGTCAAGCATCACACAACGTACCTGGCGGAGCTTGCAGCCAGCGGAAAGATTGCGCCGAAGGCCGTCGACGCACTGCGCGAGAAGCGCACGACCTATCACGACCCGTGCTACCTCGGGCGCTACAACGGCGAGACAGACGCCCCCCGCAAGCTTCTCAAGACGATCGGCATCCAGGTGGTCGAGATGGAGCGAAACGGCATGCGCGGCCGCTGTTGTGGCGGTGGTGGCGGCGCTCCGTTGACGGACATCCCCGGCAAGCAGCGCATTCCCGATATCCGCATTGCCGATGCGCGTGCCGTCAACGCGGATGTTGTTGCGGTTGCCTGCCCGAACTGCACTGCGATGCTCGAAGGTGTGGTGGGCCCACGCCCAGACGTGCTCGACGTGGCTGAACTGGTTGCTGCTTCGCTGGAGTGAATCGATGAACACGATCAAACGAATCGATCCGCGCCGGCCGTTCATCATCACGGCCGCCGGGGTGAAGCGGATCACGCTCGGGGAGATCGGCAGCTCGGATGCCAACGTGGCGCACTGGCCCACGCTCGGCCACGGCGGCGCTGCGGCCAAGCCGCGCCGCACGTTGACCGACCCAAAACATGTGCTGCTCGTCGCGGCGCACAGCGAGCGCGGCGCGCTGGACGAGCACGCGCGTCAAGCCGTTGCCGCTGCTGCGCTACTGGCGGATACACATACTGAAGTCGTGCTGGTGGTGTTCGGTGAGCTGAAGGATGACGCGGCGGCGCTTGGTGTCGACAAGCTCGTCGAGCTTGCGGGCTTTGACCGCCGGGTGTTTGCCCCAGAAAGCGAACTGCAGGCACTGCAGGCGTGCGTTGCCGCATTTGCACCGAAGAACGTGTTCCTGCCTGACAACGCGATCGGCGACGGTGACCTCGGCCGCCGCTATGCGGCCTCCGCCGGCGCAAGCATTGGCGCGCACATCGTCGAAATCAACGCGCAGCATGTTGGCGCCTATGCCCACGCCAAGCGGGCGTTCGCAACGCGCTCGCTGCCAGACGTGATCCTGCTCGCACAGAACGCGGTGGACGCGAAGCTGCCGTTCGTGGGCGCCGGCGAGCGTCTGCCCAGCGATTTCATAGACGTTGCGGCCCCTGCTGCGCAACGAACACGCGATCTTGGCCTGGAAGACCTCGACGCTGCGCAGGTGGCGCTCGAGGAAGCGGATTTCATCGTCTCGGCCGGCAATGGCGTATCCGACATTCCATCGTTCGAACGATTGGCTGATGTGCTGGGCGCCGCGGTTGCAGCGAGTCGGGTCGCGGTCGACAACGGACATTTCAAGCGCGACAAACAGGTGGGCGCCACAGGCAAGACAGTGGAGGCGAGCGTCTACATCGCGTTTGGCATTTCCGGCGCCGTGCAGCACTTACAAGGCATCAAGGATTGCCGCCACGTGATTGCCGTGAATCTTGACGGCAGCGCCCCAATTGCAAAGCGCGCTGATTTGACCGTGGTGGGCGATGCTCAGGCAACGATCGCTGCGCTGATCGAGCAGGTTCAGAGCGCACGCGCAGCCCAGACAGCCCGCGGACAGCCGCCGGCTGCAGTGGGTAACCGTGAACCGGAAGGAGTTGCAGCATGAGCGCCCCGCGACAGTTGAAGCGCATTGCGGTGCTGGTGTCGGTTGGCCGTCATCCGGTCAGCGGCGCCTTGCGTTACAGCCGCAACGATGCGGTTGCTCTCGAGATCGGCCGCCAGCTTGCCGATCGCCATCTCGCGCAACTTGACGTCATCCATGCGGGCGATCCGGCAAATCCGGCGCTTGCCGAATACCTGGCGCTCGGCGCACGCGAAGTCGATGTGCTGACTTGCAGTGAGGGTGACGACGCAGCGGCCATGCTCGCAGCGCGGTTGCAGGGCTGCGACCTGGTCCTGACCGGCGTGCGAGCCGAAGGTGCGTACGACACCGGTGTGTTGCCGTATCGCGTTGCCGCATTGCTGGGCTACCCGATTGTTGGCGCGGCCGTCGACATTGCAGTCAATGATGGCCGTGCTGCTGTGCGGCAGTTCCTACCCAAGGGGCTGCGCCGGCGCGTCGATACCTTGTTGCCGGCCGTCATTGCAGTGCACCCGTTGGCCAATGCACATCCCCGCTACGCGTACGCGCGGCTGCGGGCAGGCGATGTGCGCTGGGCAAGTGTGACGGCCGTTGCAGATGCCGAGGCGTCTGCGTGGACGCTCGGCCCGATCGAGCGAAAGCCGGTCAAGCTCGCGGCGGCGGAGAAGCGTTCCGGCCACGCGCGGATGCTTTCGGCAACCACCACCGAAAGCCGGGGTGGCAACGTCGTAATTGACGGAAGTTCTGTCGAAAAAGCGCAAGTCATCCTGGCTTATTTGCGCGAGCATCAGCTCATCGACTACTGATTTGAACCTGTCGGCAAGAACTAAAGAGACGCAAGGAATCCGGAGCAGACGATGAAGGTATCGGCAGATATTCGCGAGTTGATCGAACGACGCAAAGCAGGCTACAGCCTCGAGGCGCCCTTCTACCATAGTGAAGCGATCTTCGCGCTCGATATGGAGGCGATTTTCCGCCAGCACTGGATCCAGGTGGCGGTTGAACCGGACATGCCAGAGCCGGGCGATTACGTCACGGTGGAGCTGGGCAGCGATTCAATCCTGATCGTGCGCGACGACGACATGCAGATTCGCGCGTTTCACAACGTGTGCCGCCACCGCGGCGCGCGCTTGTGCAACGGAGAGAAAGGCACGGTGGGCAATATCGTATGCCCGTATCACAGCTGGACATATAACCTCGAAGGCCAGCTCATGTTTGCGGAACACATGGGCGAGAAGTTCGACCGCTGCAAGCACAGCCTGAAATCGGTGCACACGCAGAACCTCGCGGGCCTGATCTTCATCTGCCTCGCAGACAACCCGCCCGATTTTTCGGCAATGCGCGAGGCCATGGAGCCGTATCTGCTGCCGCACGATTTGCCGAACACCAAGGTCGCCGCGCAGGTCGACATCATTGAGAAAGGCAATTGGAAGCTGACGCTCGAGAACAACCGCGAGTGCTATCACTGCGTTGCGAACCATCCTGAGCTGACAATCTCGCTGTATGAATACGGCTTCGGTTATCAGCGCTCCGATGCCAACGCCGAAGGCATGGATGCGTTTGTGCAGACCTGCATCGAGCGAGGCAAGGAGTGGGCAGAGATGGGGCTGCCATCGGAAGAGATCGAGCGTCTGCTCGATACCACCGGTTTCCGTACGCAACGCCTGCCGCTTGATCGCAGCGGTGAGTCCCAAACACTGGATGCGAAGGTTGCGTCCAGGAAGCTGCTCGGCGGTTTCAAGCAGGCGGATCTTGGCGGGCTGTCGTTCTGGACGCAGCCGAACTCCTGGAATCACTTCATGAGTGACCATATCGTGGCGTTCTCGGTGATTCCGCTGTCCGCCGGTGAGACCCTGGTGCGCACGAAATGGCTCGTGCACAAGGATGCCGTCGAGGGCGTCGACTATGACGTGAAGAACCTCACCGCCGTGTGGAACGCGACCAACGATCAGGATCGTGCGCTGGTCGAGTATTCCCAGGCGGGGTCAGCAAGCAGCGCGTACGAGCCGGGTCCGTATTCGCCGTACACGGAAGGTCTTGTCGAGAAGTTCGCGGCCTGGTACGTCGCCCGACTCGCCGACCAGATCGCAGAATCGCACTAAGCCTGTAAACGGGAGCAAGACATGATGCGAGATGCGGGCCAATTGGACGTCATGGACAGCCGGGTGACGCAGCTCGCGTTCTGGAGCGCGCTTCCTGAACGCTGGACGAGCGATGCCGAAGAAACGCTGGTGTGTTGCCACGTAAGGCAGGAGACGCACGACGTAAAGAGCTTCTTCTTCCGTTCGCCGATGGGTCGCACGTTCCTGTTCGAGCCGGGTCAGTTCATCACCCTCGAACTCGACATCGAGGGCGAGACGATCAACCGTTGCTACACGATCTCGTCGTCGCCTGCACGTCCGCATACGATCTCGATCACCGTCAAGCGTGTGCCGGGCGGCAAGGTGTCGAACTGGCTGCACGACAATCTGCAGCCTGGCGCCGCAATCCGTGTGCTGGGCCCTGCCGGAGAGTTCACCTGCGCGCGGCATCCAGCACGCAAGTACCTGTTTCTCTCTGCCGGCTCCGGCGTGACGCCGCTCATGTCGATGAGCCGTGCGCATCACGATCTTGCCGAAGATCGCGACATCGTATTCGTGCACAGTGCGCGCACGCCCGACGACATCATCTTTGGGCGCGAGCTGGATCTGATTGCATCGAACCACGCGAACTTTCGTACATCGTTCGTGGTCGAGCGCCTGGGTGCGCGCACCAACTGGCCCGGCATCACGGGCTTTCTGTCACTGCCGCTGCTGAAGCTGGTCGTGCCGGATTTCATGGAACGCGAGATCTTTACCTGCGGCCCTGCCCCGTACATGAAGGCGGTGCGCGGCCTGCTCGACGAAGCTGGGTTTGACCGCACGCACTACCACGAAGAGAGTTTCTCGTTCGAATCATTGGCTGCCGAAGCGGCGCCAGAGGCGACAGTACAGGATGCCGCTCCAGCGGAAAGCCCTGACGCTGACGCACCGCAGTTCAGTGTCAGCTTTGCGAAAACGGGGCGGGAAATCGCCTGTGGCGCGGCGCAGCACGTGTTGGATGCGGCGCGCCAGGCCGGAGTTCGGTTGCCCGCATCGTGTACCCAGGGCATGTGCGGAACGTGCAAGGTCAGGTTGGTATCTGGCCAGGTCGATATGAAGCACAACGGCGGGATCCGCCAGCGCGAGATCGACCAGGGAATGGTGTTGTTGTGCTGCAGCAAACCGCTGTCGGATCTGGTGATCGACAAATAAGAACCGACGTCGCGCCGTGCATCACAACAGGGTCGCGACGCAGGGTCGGCAGTGAATAAACGGAGGCGCTTGTGTGCCAATCAAAGGAGGAATAACCATGAAGTTTCTCGAAAAGCTGGTCTTTGCCAGTGCGGCATCTGTGATGTTGACGTGGAGTGCATTCGCGCTTGGAGCGACCAAGCCAGGCCTGAAGATCGGCTATGTCGAAGGGTGGGACGACAGCGTCGCAACGACGAACGTCGCCGCACGGATCATTGAAAAGAAGCTGGGGTATCCGGTGCAGCTGGTGCCGGTGGCGGCGGGTGTCATGTGGCAAGGCGTCGCCCGGGGCGATCTGGACGCTACGCTGTCCGCGTGGTTGCCCGTGACGCAGGGCGCCTACTGGGATCAGTTCAAGACCAAAGTGATGGATCTCGGGCCGAACTTCACTGATGCGCGAATCGGTCTGATCGTTCCCGAATCCGTGAGCGCAAAGACCATTGAAGACCTGAACGCGCAGAAGTCGGCATTCGAAGGCCGCATCGTCGGCATTGACGCTGGTGCGGGCGTGATGCGCAAGGCTGGCGATGCCATCAAGACCTATGGGCTCAACTACTCTCTGATGCCGAGTTCGGGCAGCGCAATGACGGCTGAGCTGGCGCGTTCAATGAACGCAAATAAGCCGATTGTCGTCACCGGTTGGGCCCCGCACTGGATGTTCGCCAAATGGAAGCTGCGCTTCCTCGAGGATCCGAAAAAGGTCTTCGGTGATGCGGAGCACGTCGACAACGTTGTCAATCCGGGGTTGGAAACCAAGGCGAAGCCGGTGGTCACGTTCCTGAAGAAATTTCAGTGGAAGCCGGGTGAGATCGATAGCGTGATGCTGGCGATCCAAAATGGCACCAAGCCGGACGCGGCTGCCGATGCATGGATCGCTGCGCATGCGGATCGTGTGAACGCGTGGCTTGAAGGCGCGCAGTCGCAGTAACTGTCCAACCAGGTCTGTCGACCGGCATCGAAGTAGTACCGGCCACCATCGCCCTGCGATCGTGGCCGGTTTCCGTTGGGTCTACTGGAAGACGACGGTTCGATCACCGTTGAGGAACACGCGGCGCTCAATGAACGCCTTGACGGCGCGTGCAAGGGTGAGGCATTCGACATCGCGGCCCACCGCCAGCAATTGCTCGGGGCGGTAGGAATGATCAACCCGCTCGACAACCTGCTCGATGATCGGGCCTTCGTCTAGATCGTCGGTAACGAAGTGCGCGGTCGCGCCGATGAGCTTGACTCCGCGCGCATGCGCCTGATGGTAAGGCTTTGCCCCCTTGAAGCCGGGCAGGAAGGAGTGGTGGATGTTGATCGCGCGATTGATCAGTTTCGCGCTCGTCTCTGGCGAAAGCACCTGCATGTAGCGTGCGAGGATCACGAGTTCCGCGCCGCTCGATTCGAACAGGTCGAGCCATTGCGCCTCCTGCTGCGCCTTCGTTTCGGCCGTGATCGGAAAATGGCGGAATGGCAGACCGTGCTGGCGTGCCATTGGCTCGAAGTCGGGGTGGTTCGACGCGATGCCGACGATGTCCATTTTCAGTTCACCCATGCGCCAGCGGAACAGCAGATCGGCCAGGCAATGCTCCAGTTTCGACACCATGATGAGGACTTTCGGACGCGCCTGCGCGTCGTGAATGGCCCATTGCATGCCGAAGGTTTGCGCGATCGGTTCGAACTCTCGCCGCAGTTCGTCGACGTGCAGCGTGTGTGCATCCGTTGCATGAAACACGCAGCGCACAAAGAAATGCTGGCTCAGTTCGTCGTCGAAAACGTTCAGTTCGTCGATGTAGCACTGATGGCACTCGAGCAATCCGACGACGGCGGCCACCTGGCCGGGGCCGCTCGGGCATGACAGCGTCAGAATGAATGATGGTGAACGGGATGGCGCGTTCATGCGATTCCTCTTTCTGGGTTGACTGGGACGTTTGCAGCGTGCAAACGCCCGCCACGCTGAAAGTAGAGCAGGGCGCCCGGTGCACAGATAGAACCGAACCGCCGAGTGGCTGGTATTGGTTCGCCACGCGAGCGGGGAAGGTGTACTTTGGTTGTGTCGTGGAGTCGCGCGTCGACCATGGCCGCTGGCAGTCGATGTCGCTCCTGGACAAGCCGATGTCATCTATCGGTTTGTCGGGTTTTCAGTGTCGTATTTGAACAAGCACTTGTCGGAAATCGTCGGCAGATGGTGGTCGTTTCTAGCAACTATGTAGGGAAATCGCACCGATAAAGCGGGGATGCAATTCGTCAGATTCACTCCGGCGTTTCGGGAAGGGAAACCAACAGAAATAGGGATGCAGCGTTGGCGCTTCCCAGATGGCAGGGAAGTGCGGGCACGCCGTGTGACGTGTAGGTCCAGCAGTACCAGGAGAGGGTTCGATGAATAGTCCCAAGGTCGTAGTCGAAGGTTTGAGCAAGGTGTTTGGAAGCAATCCCCGCCAAGCCCTCGACATGCTCGCTGCCGGGTCAACGAAAGACGAAGTGTTCAGGCGCACCGGTCAGGTCGTCGGCGTGCACGACGTATCGTTTGACGTGAAAGAGGGTGAAATCTTCGTGATGATGGGCCTGTCGGGCTCCGGCAAGTCGACGTTGATCCGCCTTGTGAACCGGCTCGTGGAGCCCACCGCCGGCAAGGTGCTGATCGGCGGCCGCGACGTGGCGGCCGTCAGCCGAGCGGAGCTGATCGCGCTGCGGCGCAAAGACATGAGCATGGTGTTCCAGTCGTTCGCGCTGATGCCGCAGCGCACGGTGCTGTCGAACGCCGCGTTTGGCCTTGAAGTGGCGGGCGTTGGCCGGGTGGAACGCGAGCGGCGCGCCATGGAGATCCTGGAGCAGGTGGGCCTGGCGGCCTTCGCGCAAAAGCTGCCGCGCGAACTGTCCGGGGGCATGCAGCAGCGTGTTGGTCTGGCGCGTGCGCTGACCGTCAATCCTTCCTTGATGATCATGGACGAGGCGTTCTCGGCGCTGGATCCGCTCAAGCGCAAGGAAATGCAGAACGTGCTGCTGCAACTGCAGAAAGACCACCAGCGAACGATCATGTTTGTCTCGCACGATCTGGAAGAAGCGCTGCGGATCGGCAGCCGGATCGCGATCATGGAAGGCGGTCGTCTGGTCCAGGTCGGGACCCCGCAGGAGATCATCACCAGCCCTGCCAACGACTATGTCCGCACGTTCTTCGACGGTATCGACACGAGCCGATACCTGACCGCAGGCGACCTGATGCAGATGGACGCCGTGCCCACGGTTTCAAAGCTTGATGCGGCAAGCATTGCCGCGACGCTGGACGGCAGCATCGACTATGCCTTTGTGCTGGATGCGCAACGCCGGATCCGCGGCTGTGTCACGCGAAGCGCCGCGCCAAACATGCAGCCCGTCGAGAGCATCCGGTACGACGCGCCGCTTGAGCAGGTCGTGGATCGCGTTGTCGAGAATCCGAATGCGTTGCCCGTTGTCGATCACGACGGCTGCTACTGCGGCTCGGTGAGCCGTGCCCTCATCCTGAAAGCCATTACGCGATCGCGAGGCCACCATGTCTGACACCCTTCCTATCGGCCACTGGGTCGACCAGGCAGTCCACTACCTTCTGGATCACGACGCGGCCGCGTTCGATACGGTCGGCCGTGCCATCGAGGGGCTCGCCGCGCTCATCGAACGTAGCCTTCAGGCCGTGCCGATGGGGTTGATGATGGCGGTCTTCATTGGCATTGGCCTCTGGCGCGTGGGCTGGCGCTTCGCGCTCTTTACAGCGGCGTCGTTCTTCATCATTTCCGCTACGGGGTTTTGGGACCAGACCATCGTCACGCTGGGCCTGACGCTGTCGTCCACCATCATCAGCCTGGCGCTTGGCGTGCCGCTTGGGATCTGGGCGGCGAGGAGCCGGGTCGTTTCAGCTGTCGTGCGTCCGATTCTGGATCTGATGCAGACGATGCCCGCATTCGTCTACCTCATTCCGGCCGCCATGCTGTTCGGCCTGGGCCGTGTGCCGGGCATTCTTTCGACCGTGATCTTTGCCATGCCACCGGCAGTCCGTCTGACGAGCCTCGGTATCCGACAGGTCAACATGGAGCTTGTTGAAGCCGGCCTGGCGTTTGGCTGTACGCCCCGGCAACTGCTGTACAAGGTGCAAATTCCGAACGCCCTGCCGTCGATCATGCAAGGCGTGAACCAGACCATCATGATGGCGCTCTCGATGGTCATCATTGCGTCAATGGTGGGCGCCGGCGGCCTCGGCAATGAAGTGCTCGCCAGCATCCAGCGGCTTGATATTGGGCTCGGCTTCGAAAGTGGCCTGTCGGTGGTGCTCCTGGCCATCGTTCTGGACCGCATTACGGAAAGCTTCGGCCGCGCACCCGGTACGGAAAGAGCCCCGCTCTTTACTGGACTGCGACACCTCTTCAGCGCCAAAGCGGCGCCCGTGCAAACCTGAGGGGGCTATCTGCCCGTGCGCGAGAGCGGTAGCCAAAACCTTCGCGCTTCCCATCGATATCCGCGGCGTGCCGCCGCGGAGCCCTTCTGAGTGCGTTCATTCGTCAGGAGACGGAGCTATGGCGTCTGTTGCCGCTGCTTTGGTTGAACCGGCTATGGCTGTCAGTGGTTCACGATCGATGTCCTCACTCGCGCATTTCGGTTTTCTGACGCTGCCCAATTTCTCGATGATCGCGTTCTCCAGCGCAGTGGAAGTCCTGCGCATGGCGAACTACGTTGGCCGTGCCGAGCAGTACACGTGGTCCATCTATTCACTCGATGGTGCGGCGGTGTCTGCAAGCAACGGCATCGCTTTCCATCCGACTCAGGCTGTCAACCCAGCGAACCTTCCGGATGTGATGATTGTTTGCGGCGGTACACGCATTCGCGACGTCGTTGATCCTTCGTTGCGCGGCGTGCTTGCTTCCATTGCAGAGAGAGGCATTCCTCTTGGCGGCATCTGCACCGGTGCGTATGCGCTGATGTCGAGTCAGTTGCTCGACGGCTACCGCTGTTCCATTCACTGGGAAAACCGGAGCGCGCTGCAGGAAGAGTTTCCGCACGTACAGTTTGCCGATGAGCTATTCGCGGTCGATCGGGACCGGCTCACGTGCACGGGTGGTACGGCACCCATCGACATGATGCTCAATCTCGTGGGTCTGCGCTTTGGCCAGCGCATGGCCGCGCAGGTTGCTGAACAGTTCATCCTCGAGCGCATCCGCGGCACGACGGATATACAGCCGATACCGGTTGACGTGCGTGTGGGCTTCCTGCGCGCCGAGTTGATCGAAGTGCTGCGGTTGATGGAGGCGAACATTGAAGAACCGCTGTCACTTGAGGAGTTGACACGGCTCGTGAATCTATCTCAGCGCCATCTGCAGCGGATGTTCAGGTTCTATTTGAACGTGTCGCCAACGCATTACTACCTGACGCTGCGTCTGAAGCGTGCGCGCGATCTGCTGCGCACGACAAACGCGTCGATCGCGCGCGTGACGTCGGTCTGCGGATTCCACTCGCAATGCCATTTCAGCAAGGCGTATCGGGCCCAGTTTGGCTACGCCCCGAGCCATGAGCGACGAATGCCCGATTGACTATGTGGTCAACCCATTCAGATCAAGAGTAAGGACGTGTTTGATGAAAACCAAAGCCGCCATCGCCTGGAAAGCCGGTGCTCCGCTCACTGTCGAGGAGGTGGACCTGCAAGGCCCGCGCGCCGGCGAAGTGCTCGTCGAGATCAAGGCGACCGGCATCTGCCATACCGATTACTACACGCTCTCGGGCGCTGACCCCGAAGGCATCTTTCCGGCGATCCTCGGCCATGAAGGTGCGGGCGTCGTGCTGGAGGTGGGCGCAGGTGTCACGTCATTGAAAGCTGGTGACCACGTGATTCCGCTTTACACGCCGGAATGCCGGCAGTGCAAGTTCTGCCTGTCGCGCAAGACGAACCTGTGCCAGGCCATTCGCGCCACCCAGGGCAAGGGCCTGATGCCGGACGGCACGTCGCGTTTCTCGCTCGACGGCAAGCCGCTGTTCCACTACATGGGCACGTCCACGTTTGCCAATCACATCGTGGTGCCGGAGATTGCACTGGCAAAGATCCGCCCCGATGCGCCGTTCGACA